>Ga0209269_1000066_pt1 | contig 189815 bp, 182 predicted proteins | sample MTBAKMMethaMetaG_FD_187455 | JGI IMG/M metagenome (GOLD analysis project Ga0209269, IMG submission 187455) | Enrichment culture microbial communities from Arthur Kill intertidal strait, New Jersey, USA, that are MTBE-degrading - MTBE-AKM (Arthur... | ecosystem: Environmental > Aquatic > Marine...
TGTTGTGGAGGGGAAAAGGATAGCGAAAATATCCAATTTAACTGATGATTTGATGAAAATACTTGGTTTGCTGGGGCCGCCGTATGAAAAATATTATTTTTGATTTTCGACCTGCGGAATATGGGTTAAATGTATCCTCCCCTGGTTGTAGTTTCGTTTTTGAACAAGAATGACTTTGAATTGGCAATGAAAATTAAAGCGACCCGAGCAGTGGAAGTCGCAGCAGAATCTCCAACAGAAGTATCAGATAGTGCTTTGGAACAACCGCTTTATATTCATTAATTTCTGTATTGTCATTTATTTCACAAAAGTGAAAATAAAGCATTATAGAAAAATTTTTACCAATTTTTCCGTATTGCAGTAACTTTATTGCCAATATTATTAGTTAACGTATAGCTATTACAGTCGGCGGATAATTCCACGTAAGGATCGAAATAATTTGATGCGTCGGGCGCAGGTCCAAAATCCCATGAAAATTGATAGGTTCTCGAATTTTCAAGTTGTTTCCAAGTCCCGTGATGTCTTACCCCATTAATATCAACCATCGAAGTACCATCGTCGTAAAAAACATATTTGTCTGCTCCACCTACTCGTACCCACTCTCCCACAATACTGCAAGATTTAGTCAAATCTACTTGTGATAATGATTCTGTAACGACAGGCTCAGTTGATGCCATTCCCGAAGGTATTTCCCAGATAGCTGTGCTTTGACCAAATTTATAATAGAATTTCCCCCCTTTGCTAATCACTTCAGGATCAATAGTCTGCCAATTTAACATTCCCACATTTTGACTTTGGTCTGGGTATAATTGAATAGAATCTAATCCCCCCATAGTATATTCAAATCCCCCATAATCCTCAAAAGTTCCGGATCTAGGGGCATATAACCCTTTATCACCGACATTTCTAAATTCCATTAAAACCCCAAAGCGATGTCTCCCACCAGAACTCGGATCCCAGGACAATTCAGAGGATAATAATGTCACAGACAACTTCTCCCCTTCCGTACCTGAAAAAACGGTATTATCGCCTACTTGAAGAGTATTGGCTGATGAATTTAGTGTTGATGAACAACCGATTATAAAAAAGGAACTTAATAATATCAAGAAAATAATTAATCGATTCATATGATATTTTGATCAATAAAAAACAATAAAAATTTTTGGGTTTTAAAAAGGAATATCTAAACCAATCCAAATTTCAAATTCTCGATTGGTTAAAATTTTCCTTGCTGATACCACTCATCTCGGATTTTATGAAATTTTAAAACAATATCCACGTAAACCTGCTTTTTAACGATATCACATAAGATATCTTCAAAAATTCCTCGAATAATATCCGAAAATTTATCCTCCTTATATTCTTTCCAAGCTCTATCGGCTCTAACTTGATAATGATTTATTTTATCACAAAATTTATATAATAAATTATATTAATAAATTTTTAAATAATTATACAATTTTTTGGGGAATAGATATTTGAGGGAGATATCAGATAAAAAACGTTGGAAATATCGCGAATAAGTCATTAAATGGATTCAACGATGGTTTGTGCCGTATCTGGGAGCTCATCCCCCCATGCGTCCCATCCAGGCACACGTTCTCTTGCAAAAAGTTCAATTCTCGGGACATCTCCATATAACCGTTCGATATCCCTGCGGAATTGGGCCGGTTTTCTCGAATGGTCATGTAGCGGATAATATTGAGTACTCAGGATATCTTTCCGTAACCGTTCTGCACCCTTTCCTCTTTTTGCCAATAAACAGAATTCAGCGTTTTGTCTGGTATGTCTTCCCATTCCCATAAATAGAGTGCCTTTCCTACGATTCACCTTTACCCAAGTGAATCCAACTGTTTTATATGTAAATCCCCAACATGTGATTACTTCAAGTGCTACATCCAGTTGTGGACCGGTCGTCCATAAAAGCAATACAGAATCTCGATCCGCAATTTGGGAAACAGGAAGAGCGCAAATCTCATCGACTGTTAGACATGGATAATGAGATTCTGCTCCTCCCCCCTGGCACAATTTATCTTTATATTTCCATGGCGGATCAGCGTAAATGATTTTATATCTCTTCTCTAAATCTATAATTTTTTCACGATGGGGACGAGATTTCTTTTTTTGAATTCTTTTCAACGTATGTGCAGTAATAATTCCCTCATCGGTCAGCAACCAGCCATTATTTTGACGTTCAAGCAAACCACGATTCTCCAACCGGGCAAGTGCACGGGATACTGATGCAGATGCGGCTCGGGTAGGTGACTTGAAAAAATCTGATATGATTTCCTGTGCGACAATATCCGTGTCTCTATTGGGGTTATTATTCTTATTTTTTAGTGCAAGCCGAAGTATTGACCTTTGTAGATCAGATAGACCACGACCCATACAATACACACGGCATGTTAACCAATAAGTGTAATGGTTAACAAATCAGGAGGCATTTACATGTGGATATTTCACCCTTCCTTTGATACAAACAAGTGTTGGTCGGTTATGGTTGAATCTTTCACGGTAGACACAAGCCAAATTCACCAAGCTCTCAAATTGGTATTTTCATTTCGCCATTTCGCAGTAGTAGCGCGATATGATGAAATAATTAGAGAGAATATCCGCAGGTTAATTTAAATTTAAACGTTAATTTCATGTTTATAATCAAATTTAACAAATTGATGCGAAACAAGCGAAATATGTGAAACACGTGAAATAAGCGATAATAATGATAAAAAAGATGTGTGTGTTGTATGCGAAAAACTTATCCATCATCACTCTTCAAGAATTGGATTTCTTTCCGGTTCTTCGGACACTTTGGCGTTTTCAAGACGTTGATCATCACCATCTTGCCATAGACGTATCCACACAGTCTTTTTTCTGTTATTCTTCCGCATGACCAGGACTACTTCACGACTTTGCTCAAGTGCTTCGATATGTGCGTCACGTTCTCTTGACGGTATATGAAGATCTTTTGACAAGCGCCACAACTCCTTCTCACCACCAGCTTCGATAAGTTTGGAGAGGATCTTGTCTTGAACGTTCTTGCTCGCGTCACGTTCCAACATCTCGTATACGCTGATAGCATGAGGCATGAAATAGTCGTCAACCAACTTGGTCATTGGAACCATGTATTCCGGTGTGATATACATCTTTGTTCCATGGATATCTTGTTCAAGTTGTGGTAAATCGGCAATCATTAGATTCATGGTGAGTTTGAGAGATGAGATCATAAGCCTGATATAGATAGCACTATGTAACGCGTTCCCGCCATACCGTTTTTCGTTGTTAACTTGCCATTTGTGGAAATGTTCTAATGCGTCTTTGTCGGGTGTGAACTCTAAATGGTGTAGCTCTGCCATCATCTTGCGGATCTTTTTATATTCGGTTAACAATTCTTTGTCTGTTTCTTCCCTGTTATAGCCGAAGTTTGCAGGGATAAACTTTTTTTCGTGGTCTGGGCTGTACATTAAGAACCGGACTAACCACCCCGATGTCATATCGAGACCGATAGAATACTTGCTGAATGTTTGTGGCGTGGTTCCCATAACAAGTGTTGGAAATGCATCTTTGATATGAATAGAACCGTCGTCTTTCTTACCCCTGCGTGTCAACTGTTTCCATATACTGGAATCGTTATCGTATATCCGGCACATTATGTCCCGGATTGCACCAGCTTCTTTGGAATTATTGATACGGTTGAACAACGTTCCTGCCTCGTCGATGATGATATAACCGTCAGGCATTAATTCAAGTTGTTCTAACAACCCCGCTGCAGAATAGTCTGTTGGAAGTTCTTTGCCTGGATATAATATCGAAAAGTCTTCACGCATTGGCAGAATCGCATCTGTCTTACCTGCTAAAGTTGTTTTACCTAGAAGCAGGTGGTTGATATTTGAGAAGTGTTTACGACCGTTGAGTGCTATGTAAGCTTTCCTGCCTGTAGCCTGTTGTATGTATCCTACCCCGCACGCAAAATGGTACTCGGGATAACTCTGTCTGACGTTCTCGCATTTTAGTTGGTAATATCTGCGAATCCAGTTCGTATCTGGTATATCTGGAAAAATAAAACGTGGGTTGGTCATCTTCACTCCTCCCACGTATTACGGATATAGTTGAACCTGTGCTGTTCGAGGATGATCTTCATGTTGACTATCCACTCACACAGCAACCCAAGTCGAGAGTTGAAGTCGCCTTCAAACAACCATTCGCTGAGCACGTTCGATCCGTTTATGGATGGTTCAACTTTACCTTCTTCAACGTCCCATATCGCCAATACATTCTCTTTAGGCAGTGACGTTCCAGTGATATCGTAGAAATATGTACTATACAGACCGAGCACGTGATTATACATGTCCATCTGGGGTTGATTCCACAGGTCATGTCTCCACTTTGGTATGCTCTCATACAATTGAGTCAGGAACAACACAAGTTGGCAGTTCCGTTCTAAAGACATGTATCTGTGTCTTTCACAGTAATAATCACATTCTACCCTGTTATATGGCTTGTCTTCGGTTTTGGGATATGAAACACCTTTAAAGAATCTACAGTCTTCACTACCAAGCCTGGGACAAGTCAAACAGCAAGTCTTTATTGGTTGATAGCTCATCTCACCACCCCCGCAATCCATGCGTTTATATAATATTGCCAGTGGAAAGAGTTAATAATAAAGAGCAATAAAGAATTAGACATCAGGAACCACCCGGATTCCTGTCATCCAAAGATCCATCTGAATTCTGACCGGGGAAGAAAAACCCCGGTCCGACCTCTGTCTCGCCATCAGCGTCAATAATGATGGCTAAACCACGCCAAACTAAAAATTCAGCGACATCTTGATGCAATGGTGAGAGAGATTTGAGAAGATCTCGCGGTATTTTTATTATTTCACGCGTTGAATGTTTTACAGCAGTTGTTGGGGACATCGAACCTGCTCCTGCTGATCCGGTGCACAGGTTTTGCGGCCAGCACCGGATTCTTCTTTCTTAGTCGCTTCTTGGATCAGTTCACGGAATCCACGTCGAACCGCATCTCTATTGCGGATCCCGTATTTTCTGGCCAATTCATAGTCTTTTAGAGGTATTTCCGCCGTTACATGGTGGAATGCCTCACCGGATTCATTTATTCTTAACATGTTTTAGTATATCACTAGGTGGTGAGATAAATCTATGGAACCTGCATCGAGATTTTGCTTATTAGAGCACAAATCTTGTATTATTTGTACTTTTTATAGTTGTATTACCAAATGGGCGGGTTGAAAAATTCATGATGATTGAAATATACCATCGCGGACCAGATCGTCCGTTCTCGTTAGGATAAATGAGCCTAGTGTGGCGTACTGAATGACAGAAAGGACGAGATGCGGTTGATTAACATCAATCACAAAGCCCGGAGCATGGGTGGGCAGACAGACGAGATTGTTCTGCGGTATGATCCGATGTGGGTTGAGGTGGAGTGTGGGTAAATGAAAGGGAGGGGAATTCTTCCTTATTCTTTCTCAAAGGAGTAATTATGAAATTTTAATACTGTACAATTTTCTAAAACATCTCGTATTATTTTCTCTGAGAAACCAGTGGGGTAATCCACGTTAATTTCTAATGTAATAGTGATATGAGCATCATCCAGTTCATTGAAATGCTGGACGATTTCTTTGGCGATTTCATTCACATCGCGGTTTACGCGAACAGGATCAACATGAACAGATCCATAGAATCTGCGATTAGCATGGGTAGGCTGATCTGTGCCTCCACTTGATGTACCGGTATATGAACCGCCAAAATCACCCACTCCTGGATGCTCTCCACCTTCTTCTTCTGGTGTAACAGGAATAATTTCTGGTTGTTCTGCTTCGAATTGAACTTGAGCAACCTCGGGTCTCACCAGAACACTCTGACTATCCTCGAAAGAACATCCTGTTGGACTATGCTTTAAGCCTCGATAGCGTTTAGTATTCTCATCAAATCCCGCTGCATAAGCAAATGTATCCGAGTTCAATATCAAGGTACCCAGTCCATTGAGTATCGCTCCATGGAGAACTGAATCATCTTTAATTCGAGGGAGATAGAGATAACTTGCAAAATCTTCAGCAAGCTGTCTAATTCCTACGTGGTCTTCGCCTCGCCATAATGGAATCTTATCCATCTCATGCTTGAGGCGTTCGCCGCCCATATCGACCATCAATAGATCGTCATTACGGAGTTTTTTAGATGCCCGGGGAGCGAGGTTTTCATTGCCATGCTGACGAATCACAATCCATGAGACCTCTGCTTTTGGATTTTTTTGATCAGGAACAAGTAACCAAATATAGGTTTCTGGAATTCGAATATTGGTCGTTTCATCGGCATTCTTTTTTTTCGTGTCTGCTTGTCGTGATTGAAATGTATCAAGGTTTAGTTCTTCACGATCGTTCCATATTGAAGACCAAGCGAGATAATTACGCGTTGATTGTTGAAGTTCATTGAGTCTTGTCTGATCTGGAGCAAGGAAAACAAGAGTATTTTTGTACATTCTGGGATTTGATCCCCTTGAATTCAATATTTCCTGTGCTTCCTGGCATGCCAAGCTTCCCCGATCTTTATTAAGATGTGTATTTTTGGGAGAGAGGACTACTAGCCGTGCGCCATGTTCATCCGGGATATCAGATGAAGAGGCACAAACATGGACCTTTCGGAAATCACCACGATAACGAGCCTGTAACTGAAGCCGACGAATGATTTCATCGTTAATATCGTCTTCTGAATAATCATTTGCTCGATCGTCTGCAAGACGAGTGACAGTTGGTTGGGTTGAATACCAATACCGGTTTCCATCAACGTATAGATACGTTGCTTTGTCAGTGAGGCGACGGAGGGCATCACCGAAGGTCGCCGGGCTTTCGCCGGGTTGGACACATCCAAGTTTTATTCGGCGATCATCAATCCCACGGTTTGCGGTTCGGGTGGTTGGGGCTGAGCCAATGTAAATAGTACGTGCAACCCGACGGCAAGCAGAATATCTTCCAAGTGATGGAATCTCGTTATCGAGGTAAAGCGGAAGTGATTGGGGTCCATCGACATCTTTCTCTATGACCGGGATCCACTGATCCTCAAGATATCGTGTGAGTTCCCTCTGGACATCCAGATCGTCGATAGATATGGTACCGGGCATAATCAGGAGATTATGATCTGATCGTTCCCATAACGAATGAATAACGGTTGCCATCAATCGCAGGACACCCCGTGTTCGCTGAAATTTATCAAGCGAAGACCAGTCAGTATAAAGGCGGTCGAAGAGTTCGGGATGAATGGGATATGCCATCTTTATCCGTCGTTCATAGCTTACCTCGCGGCATTCCGATGGGAAGTCCTGGCTTTGTTCCTTATATTGATTGGAAAAGGATTTGGCAACCGCATCACGTGCTACGGCCTGCTCATCGGTGATAGGTAAAAAGAGTCTGCGGCGAACGATTTCGAATCCCTCATCGGCGCTTGCAGGTCGCCAGGAAGATTCGACACGGCCAATAGCGTTTTTTAAGCGCTCAAGGGCAGTTTTACCCCATTGTCCACCAATTTCGTTATCGGATGATGGAATGCTGAGTACGAGCATTGTCCCGGGTGAAGCTTTGGCAGATTCACTCAATGTTTGCGCAAAAGTAAATTGAGTGTCGAAACTGCCCGCAGGTAGTTTCGAATCTTCGTGAAGCTGTCTTGCATAGGCAACCCACTCATCGATGAGGATTAAACAGGGGGAATATTTATTGAAGAGCTCTCGCATGATGTCTCCGGGATTTGTTCCCTGTTCATCATCTTCCCTAACCATTTCGTAGCCTTCTTTACCGCCCAGTTGCCAGGCAATTTCACCCCATAGTGTGTGAACAACAGTGCCATCCGGTTTTGTATGGCTCCGGCCCGGGGAGATTTTATTGCCAACAAAGACAACCCGGCGTACTCCTTCAGGGATGGATGTGCCGGTTTCTTCAAGGAGTTCTTCAACTCCGGTGAGTTCTGATGCAGGTGTGCCAGAGAAGAGATGATAAAGGGCAAGAAGGGAGTGTGTCTTACCACCGCCGAAATTTGTCTGAAGTTCGACGACAGGATCTCCTTTATCACCAGAGATTCTATAGAGGGCTTGAGTGAGGAGGTTTCGGAGACCATCGGTTAGGAAGGTTCGGGTAAAAAATTCGGTTGGATCTCGATACTCTTCTGAACCTTCACCGATAAAGACCTGCCAGAGATCGGCTGCGAATTCGGCCTGTTGATAACGGCCTGAAGCGACATCGGGGTGCGGAGTGACAACCTCACGCCATGGTTTCAGACCCCCTTTCAGATTACTTTTGGTGGGCTGGAAGGAGACTTTACGCATTTCAGTACGGCGTTTTTCTTCAAACTGGATCCGAAGCAGATCCTGCCTCATCTTCTCGACTTCGGCCGCCTGGGAAGCTGAAACGGCAGTGAGTAGTCTTGTAATGCTATCCAGTGTACGATGTGCATCGTTTGAGCTGAACGTTTTTTGATGAGCCCATTGATTGCGTGTCTCCCTTAATTCACTCACGATACTCCGTTCAGTATGCCCAAGAATACGGGAAAAAACTTCATTCCACTGATTCCACATTACTAAAAGAAGTTTTTGGGTGTCCCATAGTCCCTCTTCATTCCGTTTGGCGTTTTTATCTGGATATGCCTCTTCCGCGATTTCTTCCCATTTTTCACCATATTCGGCTTTTAGTTCCCGCTCGACAAAGGGCATCAACCCTTCGTTTAGCAACGAGAGGGCCCTTCCCACCCGCTCGTGATTTGTCATTGCCATGGTTTACATCTCCTCCTCAAAGAATAGTTTTTCAGCCCTTGCACGTCGTTCTGCCTCGTGTGTGAGCTTTGCTATCTCAGGCCATGAGATGATCAAGCTGTTGTATGCAAGCGCCTCTTTGGCCCATTTCATCCGGTCACATGTAGTATAAAGTCGGTATGCAAGATCGCGGGCCCGTTCGCCCATACCTGCTCCAAGTTTTCGTAAGATGGCTGCAGCGCCACTTTCTCCACCGGTCTCCAAAGCACGAATCAGGTATTGAGTTGATTCCCAAACGGTGAGCCTATTATCAGTGGCCGGATCCCAGTCATGCGGGAGACCCTCACGTGAGATAAGGCGGACTTTCCCTCCCCTTGCCTCAATTATCCCTGCCTCAACCAAGCCCGATACTGCGGTATTCTTCGCTTTGGAAAGTGTTTCGGCATCCCCGTAGGGTCCTTCATTTATTCCGTATTGTTCGAACCATGAGATGGCCCAGCGGGTATCACTGTCAAATTCCCCTTCCTGTTCGGCAAGCACTTCATCAAGTACCTGGTTGATGAGTGTAAGTGCAGTTCTCACCGTCATCGCAGAGCCATCCGACTCCATCACCTTCGCATATCTTGTGAAGACTGACATTCCGGGACCGATGGCTGACTGGGCAAGGTCCACCGGGGCGATGTTGCCCTGCTGGAGTATTCGGAGAGCATCAGGAAGTTCCTCCCTAAGTGCTGTGAGGAATTCGCGCCTTGTTGCAAGAGGAGCCTCTTCAGGACGCGGACGGCAGACAAGGACGATGGATGAGGCGAGGGCGTTGGTGCCCGTTCCAACCATCCTGTTTGAGAGTTCTGTACGCAGAGGCCATGTGCCAAGAATTGAAAAGCCGGATGAAAACAGTCCTGATAGCATCGTCTCCCAGCCTGTCGAGGCAATCTGTGTCTCACCGCTCTGCTGCGAATTTTCGGCCTGTTTAAAGGCATAATAGACCGTGAGAGGAAATGATTCAGACAATTTTGTTGAATGTGCTTGCTCAAAGACCTGTTTTAATCCATTTTCGAAGAATTTTTGAGCAAGTTGTTTATTACCATCATGCCGGTATGGTGAAGCAATCAGCTCTGAAGACTTTGGTGTTAGCAGTGTGGAAAATATTGATGGATGGATATCTGCTAATGAGTGACGGAGCCAGATATAAAAGAAATCGCTCAGATCTGCATAACCGATGTTGTCGTAGTACGGCGGATCGGTTGACATAATGCACCCTTTGCAGGATACAAGCGAGGTCATCGCATCTGCCTGAGTTACTTTTCCGTTTGAAATTGATGGAGTTTTTTCTGTTGCTTTCCAGATCCAATATATACAGCTATTCCAATTCCCTGTTGAAGAACTGAAAGGATTTGCTTCAGCAAAATCCCAGACCATGGGGAGGGCTTGTCTTCCAAAAGTGCTTCTTACTTTAACATATCCAACATCCCAAGAACTGAGAGCTGACCATCTATCTGCCCCTTTATCGATTCCAAACGCCAGATATGTCGCCACTGCATCCGCATATGCCTCTGGTCCCCTTCCCCCATCCTCCAGCCGCCGGTCTTCATTGAGCAGGATGGCTGACGCTTTTGCATCGGCTAGCACCTGATCTCGGGCTTCAGACACGAGGTCGGAGAAGATGGTGAGGGCGACAAGCTGACGGGGGGTGAAGATGTCCGAAAAATTCGGAAGACCGTACAATGGTGGAGAAAACCAGCGTTTGTCGTTGGTCATTGGCTGATTCAGTGCCGGTTCATAAGGTTTTTCGATCGTTGGGATTTCGCATACTTTGCTTGGAAGATAGACCCTGCCTCGGTTCCCTTCTGCGACAACTGCAAGAGGGATTGGATCTGTTCCATATTGCGTTGCAATCTCACGAAGAAGGCCTTTTTTAATGAAAGTATTACAGAAAAGACAGCGTGCACCGGTTCTATCTGTGGTATGTTCCGGCGGTTCACCATCTGTTTTAATTTCAAAATGATCGATAGCATTTTGTTCTTCGTCGAATTTCGGTGATAAAAAAGCTGATTTCCCCTTCTTTTTTGACACCCAGAATGACCGCACAAGTGGCGTTCGAGCTCCGCATCCAGGATTCGGGCATTTCACCGTCCTCGCCCACAACCAGGCAATCACCGTCAGTTCCTGACCCACGTACTCCTTCAGGTCCGGCCGGTCCTTTGCCATCTCCTCGGTGATTTTCACCTTCGGGTAGAGGTGGCCGATACGTTTCTCTGCTTCATCCCGCATCCACTGGCCATAGTAACGGATATCCTCGGCAAGACCCTTCGCCCCATCCCAATCGTCACTGATATGTCTCTGCCGCCGCGACTCGGGATTCACAGGTGGCATGCCAGCAAACTTCGGTGGGATTTCGATAAGTGCCTTGTTAATCAATACCGCCACAGGGTTCAAGTCACTTGCGTGGGCTTCGAGTCCGAGCCTCTGTGCCTCCAGTGGGATCGACCCTCCACCGCAAAAAGGATCGAGCACTGGCGGTGCATGCTTGGCAATATATTGTCTGATTGCCTCCGCACTTTTTGGTTCATCCTCATCACGGACACGTGCAAGAGAACGGGCAATCTCCCTCTGGGCTTTGAGAATCACTTCTTTATCGGTGGAATTCTCCCAGATGACCAGGTCCTCGATAATGGAGAAGAGGCGCTGACGCTCTGTCTCCTGCTCCTTCTCGGTCGGGAAGATCTCCGGCCATGCAGATGGATCGTCCACAAGAGAGGCAAAGAGAACTGCCCGGCATGCCGCAAGAGGTCTTCTGGCCCACCAAAGGTGAAGCGTTGATGGATGACCATGGCGAATCGACTTTTCTCGGGCGGATTCCTTGTTGATAGCCTCCAATGGAAGGGCGACTTCAATCAGTTTCTTTTTTGATAATTTAGGCACATCATTTGCGGCAAAATTGACTGATCCCATTCATATCACCCTTTGCTAAAATATAGCAGTAGCAAAATTATCCTCATTCTTCCTCCTCAAAGAATAGTTTTTCAGCCCGTTCACGGCGTTCTGCCTCATGTGTGAGCTTTGCTATCTTGGGCCACGAAATGATCAAGCTGTTATATGCAAGCGCTTCTTTTGCCCATTTCATCCGATCACATGTTGTATAGAGTCGATACGCGAGATCGCGGGCCCGTTCGCCCATACCTGCTCCAAGTTTTCGTAAGATTGCTGCAGCGCCATTTTCTCCACTGGTCTCCAAAGCACAAATCAGGTATTGAGTTGATTCCCAAACAGTGAGCCGTTTGTCAGTGGCCGGATCCCAGTCATGCGGGAGATTCTCGCGTGAGATAAGGCGGACTTTTCCTCCCCTCGCCTCAATTATCCCTGCCTCAACCAGACCTGATACTGCTGTGTTCTTTGCTTTGGAGAGTGTTTCGGCATCCCCATAAGGTCCTTCGTTTATTCCGTATTGTTCGAACCACGATATTGCCCACCGGGTATCGCCGTCAAATTCCCCTTCCTGTTCAGCTAGCACTTCATCAAGGACTTGGTTGATGAGTGCCAATGCAGTTCTCACTGTCATTGCAGAACCATCGGACTCCATTACCTTCGCATATCTTGTGAAGACTGACATTCCGGGACCGATGGCTGACTGGGCAAGGTCCACCGGAGCGATGTTGCCCTGCTGGAGTGTTCGGAGGGCATTGGGGAGTTCTTCACGAAGTGCGGTAAGGAATTCGCGTCTTGTTGCAAGGGGTGCATCATCAGGACGAGGGCGGCAGACGAGAACTGTAGATGAGGCGAGGGCGTTTGTGCCAGTACCCACAGGACGATTTTTAAGTTCTGTCCAGATTGGCCAGGTTCCAGAAATCACGAACCCAGAAGAGATCAGGCTTGATAGCATAGTCTCCCAACCAGTGGATACAACGAGATTCTCTCCGCTTTTCTGTGAACTTTCTGCCTGTTTAAAGGCGTAATAGACTGTGATCGGAAATGATTCAGACAATTTTATTGAATGTGCCTGCTCGAAGACCTTTTTTAATCCATTTTCGAAGAATTTTTGTGCGATTTTTTTATCCCCATTATGCCGATATGGTGAGGCAATCAATTCTGAGGATTTTGGTGTTAGCAGTGTTGAGAATATTGAAGGATAGATCTCACCTAATGAGCGACGAAGCCAGATATAAAAAAAATCGCTCAAATCTGCATAGCCGATGTTATCGTAATATGGTGGATCGGTTGACATAACGCACTCTTTGCACATTGAAAAGGACTTCATGGCATCAAACTGTAATCCAATACCTGGAATTGATGCTGGCGTTTGTTCGATTGATTTACTTACCCAATTTACGAATCCTTTAAAATTACCTGTTGATGAGCTAATTGGATTACATTCCACGAAATCCCAAACCATTGGTAATGATTGCTTTGTAAAGGTATGACCTATTGTTTCACGGGAGATGTGCCAAGAACATAAACTCGACCAATAATCTGCTCCTTTATCAACCCCAAACGCCAGATATGTCGCCACCGCATCCGCATACGCCACCACGCCTATACCCCCTTTTTCCAACCCTAGGTCATCATCGGACAGTATGCCTGCCTCTGTTGCATCGGCGAGCAACTCCTTCCGGGCTTCGGCCACGAGGTCAGAGAAGGTGGTGAGGGCGACGAGTTGGCGAGAGGTAAAAAGCTTATAATGATAATCCATTCCATAAAGCTGAACACGAAAGCTTAGAGCTTGTCCGGGTAAAGGAGTAAGAGGAAAATTTTGTGGATTTGTTGATTGAGCGATATCCTCACTGACTTTTTCGGGATTAAGATACACCCTTCCCCGAGTTCCCTCCGCTACAATAGCCATCAAGCGGTTTCCCAATTTACCACCTTTCCCTTCTGAACGGATGTGATCGAAGGGTATAGGTTGTCCGCTGATGAGACAGACACCCCCTGTCCGATTAACCGTGCCTTTGGATGGATCTTGACCTGCAGGAGGTTTCCCGGTCCGAACCTTAAAATGATACTGGTTCTTAGAACGATCTACAATAGGCTCAATCCACGCTTCTTTTCCTTTCTTCTTCGAGAGCCAGAACGACTTAACGAGAGGCACGTGTGCTCCATGCACCGCGGGATTTGGTGACGCCACCGTCCTCGCCCATAGCCATGCGATCACCGTTAGATTCTCTCTCACGAACTGCTTTAAATCCGGCCGGTCTTTTACTATCTCTTCGTTGACCTTCACTTTCGGGTAGAGGTGGCCGATGCGCTTCTCGGCCTCGTCCCGCATCCGCTGGCCATAGTAGCGGACATCCTCGGCAAGACCCTTCGCCCCTTCCCATTCATTGGCGATATGTTTCTGCCGCCGTGACTCGGGGTTCACCGGCGGCAGGCCGGCGAACTTCGGCGGAATTTCGATGAGCGCCTTGGTAATCAACACCGCCACGGGGTTCAAGTCGCTTGCATGAGCCTCGAGTCCGAGCCTCTGGGCCTCCAGCGGGATTGACCCTCCCCCGCAGAACGGGTCAAACACCAGCGGGGCATGCTCTGTGATATACTTCCGTATCGCATCTCCTCCTTTCGGGATGATATCGCCACTGTTCAGAGCGAGGGAGCGTGCGATCTCGGCCTGTGCTTTGGAAATCACTGTGTCATTGGTGGAGTTTTTCCAAAGGATAAGCTCCTCGATAATGGAGAAGAGGCGCTGACGCTCTGTCTCCTGCTCCTTCTCGGTCGGGAAGATCTCCGGCCATGCCGAGGGGTCGTCCACAAGAGAGGCAAAGAGAACTGCCCGGCATGCCGCAAGAGGTCTTCTGGCCCACCAAAGGTGAAGCGTTGATGGATGACCATGGCGAATCGACTTCTCTCGGGCCGATTCCTTGTTTATCGCCTCCAATGGAAGGGCGACTTCAATCAGCTTCTTTCGAAATGGTGGAGACGAGGTCATTCGGTAATTCTCCTTAACCGGTACTTTGCTGGGAATAAACCTAATTCTTCTTGTTCTACTCCTGTGAGCAAAATGTTCCCTGGTATCACATCCGCACCATCATCATCACTTCTTAACAGTATAACGGTCTTTTCCGGGTCATGTTGTATTAATCTCCATACTTCGGCAGGTATCTCAATCCCTTTACTGAGCTTCCCTTCATTCACCCAGAATCTCCCCCGGATATCGCCATCAGATGAATACATCTCCCATTGAAACGGACTTTCTCCTTTCCGTATCCATGAACCATCGGCATGATAAAAGTGGCCTTTCGATGAACCACGCACAAATTGATATTTTTCCACAAGAATATCGATCAACTTTCTCTTTCCTGGCCGTTTAATAGGTTTTAGTGGAGGAGTGGGTGTGTCTGGAGGCTTCTCGGACATAGGTTTTTCACCGTCGGAACCGGTCTTACCGTTTGGTTTAATGTGCAATATCCCTGGATTTGGATCGGAGGGTGATTCTAACAGGGGGGGTACCTGTGATGAAGACGGTGAAGGGTCTTCAGTATCGGGAATTAGCGTGAAATTTTCCTCGCAATATTCCTTAACAATCTCGGGATCCCTGTCATAACAGTGAATGATTGCATCGCTCACGGCCTGAATGGAACATGCTCTCTTCAGTTCCGATGGGACAATTTTCAGGAGACGTCCAGGAGGCATCTCCTGCACATAAAGCTCCTGATCATCCCAGAACACTTCAGGCCTTTGCTCTTTTCCGGCGGGACTCCCATTTAGATATGGAGTTACCTCTAGTTCAAGAACGGGTATCCAGACGGTCTCTGACAAACGAGCCCCAATATCTCGGTAAAATTCCTTCTCTTCAGGGTTTTTGTGACTGACCCTCATCAGCAATTGCCCGAGGATTTCCATCCAAGGTGCGATCTTCCTTTGTTCGTCAGCTTCAACAAAATAAGAGACTGAGAAAGAGAGATCTGACTGAAGATCCTTGAGCCTCGTTTTCGAGACAAATCCCGCAATCTCATTTCCATCAATCATTCGAAAATCCGCCGTTATTCCCTTTACCTGCGGAAAAAGGCTATCAGCTCCACCTACAATACTGCTGGAGCCGTAATATGAGAATGCTGAAGTTGGATTCCAAGCCCCATCGAGACCTAACCAGTGTCCATTCTCCTCCCAGACGCGGTGAGGAGCCCGGGACAGTATCGTACGAATACGGATTCTATCTTTGGAATCTATATGTGTTCCTGGTTTTAGCGTTTGTAATTGCTGAATGAGGATGTCAATGGTTGGTTCATATTCGACTCCGATACGATTCCATAAAGGGAGATCCCTGATCTGAAAGAGAACTCTATATAATCCTGCCATCTCCTCGACAGGAAGGGTAATGAAAACTTCGTTTGGGTAAGCCCATCTTTTTTCCTGTGTAAAAATCATCCGTTGTTCAGAAAACCTTTCACGAACTATTGATATTTCATACGGCGTGCTGTGTTTTAGCAACCCGTCAAGCCGTTTATAGAGATTCATCAGTTCTATTTCAGGTGCATCAGTATGCCCCGAAAAGGCAGCAATCCGATCGAGTATCGCATCGGGACTGCCTGGCGTATCACGTACACCAAGCATAATTAAAAAATCACGAAGCTCTTCTCTATCATATTCGTGCTTAACAAATGGTTCAAGACCCATGAAGGCCTCAGTTCTCGCATTTCTAAGCAATAATTCGTGTGGTTTACGTGCAATCCCTTCGGTATCCATAAGGCATTTAGTATTTGCAAGTCTCAGAATCCATGTCGCAGGAATTCTCCCACAAGAAAGTTTGTGATCAACGCTGATTCCCCGTTGATAGAATGTTGCCTCCAGTTGATTTTTCCAAGAGAGATTAGGATCTGCTATGATGAGTTCAAAAATTCTTCTCCAAATGAATTCTTTTTCGCCTTCTTTCAGATTCAAAGTCTCTTGTTCAATATGATCTACAAATTCTGGGTGTATATCATAATCTGTGAAAAGAAAGGTTCCTTTTTGAAGAGGATACTTTTTCGGTTCTTTTCCTCCTCGGGCTTTTAATATTGAAAGAATTTCACTCTTGTTAGAAATCTCTTGGTTTACTTCAACAATACCTACAAAGGACTTCAACCCGCTCTTATTCGATTCTGCCCATTTTATCCACTCCTCACGTTTCTCCGGAGTAAGGGAGGTAATATATCTTTCCTGAAGTAGATGAGCAAGATTGTAACTCTCAGGAAGAAGTTGTTCAAAATCTCCTCTCACATCTAATGCGAGATCATCAGTAATAGAACGAAACATCCCATCTTTCGTAACATAAAGAAAATTTTTAGGGATATCTGTGTATAGGAAACCAGCGATATGTGCAAAACGAATAAGTTTATCTCTACTCTCATTTGGTGAAATTTGTGCATAAGCCTTTTCAAGAATAACTTTCGCTGTCGAATCTTTTTCCAAATTTGTCTTGAAAAGAATATCTGAAACTACACCTTGTGTATCAGAATCTAAATTTTTTGATTGATTTAAAACCTCCCCTAAAAATGTACGATCGACTAAAAGCAAATAGTCTGACAAAAATTCTGCATCATTATTCGATAAACCCCGGATTGAATCTCCTATTCGAACAAGTTGTTCTGATGGAAAAAGTACATCCCACCCATCTATGGGCATAATTTTCAATAATCTAAAGGTATCTCTTTTCCAGTATGACCGATTATTTAAAATATATGCCCACAATTTCACTATTTTATGAGTCTCTTTTGGCCGTGGAACCTCATGCGTTTCAAACCAGTCTATAACTGTCTTTTCATCAGTATTTGTAAGAAAACCCCATCTTTCAAGTTTTTTCCTATGATCGGGAATAATTTCCTTAGATAATATTGCATCATATTCACTCCCAGCGAATATCGCAATTTCCTCGGGTTCCCAGATTTCATAAAAAAAGTATGGTGGCGTAAAGCACCGATTCACCAAAGATCCATCTGACGCAAGAATAATTAGCTCTCTCTTGAGACCATTCGAAATGCAGGATGATACATACCACTCACAATCATCAGATGCTACTCGTCGATTGGGGAGGAATTGATATGCTTCAGCACGTTCTGATAACTTTAATTGTGTCTTTGAAAGCCAATCAAGCATACATTTAGCAGCAAGATTTCCAACCCTTTCAAGGAGCCATCGGTTCGTTGGAGAGATGGATGGATCTTTGATGCCCATTCGTGCTGGATCCTGAACAAAGGGGGCATTCACTGAAAACGGGATATTAATCTGTTTGTCCGTAGGGAGGACCACATACAAGTATTGTGGACCCGGGACGCCAGTTACTATCTCAACTTTACATGGCGGAAGATCTAAATCCTTATCGATTGCCATGCGTTCCTGGCGAATTTCTTGAAGAGCATCTTCTGGAAAGGGCTCTGCCGAAGAAGTGAAGTGAACAACCTCTAGCTCATCATTGTTTGCTAACCGTACCTTTTTTGAACCACTTACTGGTCCTTGTCCAACAACTCTCCGGGTGACGGTATTCCCATCAATGGTTAATCTACTAATGTTTTGAAAAAAGAGCAGGGATAGCGAACTTTTTATCCAATCCTGAAACGATTTTTGAATTTCAGCAACTACTTTTTGATCCCTCAATTGTACAGAAATCCGTGTTCGGGAAGTGTGGGGGACATTATCCATCCAAACGGGTTCGGTGAAACGATTCCTGGAAAAACGAACCGCTAGAGTCGGTGTGATAAGTTGAACTTCATCACCCAGGCTAAATATCGCCTTAAATCCAATTCCCCTGAACCCGATCGTATGAAGAAAGCGTTTATTTGAGAATCCGAATTTGCATAACGAAGCAAATTGTTCCTCAGTGAAATCCTCGCCATCATGCTCAAAAATGAATGTTCCACCTGTAATTTTTACATCTGCTACACGAGCTCCTGCATCATCCGCGTTTTGAAGCAGTTCTGAGAGAACGTGGTGTGGACTTTGAATCTGCCTGAATAATTGCCACCAGGGAGCTGCCAGCTCTTCATCAGCTTCTAGTTGATCCCAACGGTCAGCTGCCTTACTACGAATTTTTTCAAAATATGGTGGACGAATTCTCTCAACCACATGTATCACCGGGGATCAACCGCTTTTTCGAGCAGCTCATTAATATTGTAATTAACGCTGGTAACTCCGAAATCAGGTTCGCGCAAAAATGGTCGGGTCACATATTTTGTTGTGTAATTATTGCCGTCTACGATAACAATTGCAAGAATAAAATCATCTGGTTTGTTTAAGGCAGTTAATATCTCGTTTTTATGAACAGTAATGATAGGTGCTCCTTTTGTCCGGCCCTTCACCTCGATAAAGCGTAGTTTTCCTGTATTAGGGATGGATGACTCGATATCATATCCATAGTTTTCCTTATGTACATCATGCGGAACGTATCCTAATGAGTGTTCAGCATCCATGACTGCATTCATTGCGATTTGCTCTATTCTGGCTCTCCCCTCTGCAGAATCACAATAATCACTTGTGCTATCTCTTCCAAATCCAAAAAAGGTGGCTGGAATTACCAAAGCTCCGCCCACAATATGCGGTGGAAGAGGAGAGATCTCGTATTCCTTATCAAGTTCCTTCATTCGCTGTTCGAGACGTGAAGAGAGATCCTCTGCACGTCTTCGCGCCATCTCCGAATTTAACCTTGCATGCACTTTTCCCGCTTTTTCTTCTTCTTCAAGACGTCCTTTTTGATAATCCCAATAATTAATTTCTTTTGTTAGTCGAGCTCGGACTTCACGTCTTGTCTTATCTACAAGAGCCTGTCGATGGGTAGTAACTTCATTCAGATGTCGTGGAACCAAATGCGAGATGGCAAATCCCATAATTTCATCTTCGAAATTATCGGGAACCTGAAACGATTCCATTTTCGATTTGATTAAAATCAATTCTTCATCTGTTGGCGATCGATAATCAAGATATGGCGCATATCCCGCATTAACATAATTTCCATTCGAATCGGCCTCTATAAATTGGAGTCGACGTGAGATGACCCTTTGACTCCCGTTTTTATTCTTCCCCCCATCTCGAATTGAATGTTCCAGTGCGACAACAAACCTTAGTTCATCAGAACGATTCGTTTCATCGATAAGAATAGTTCCCTGCTTTAATAGATCGCGATTTCTCTCAAGGAGGAGGTCAATAACTGTGTTTAATAATGGATGACCAGGGCATACAAATTCTGCCTTTGGTTTCCCCGGGACATTTACCAAATCCTTTTCAAAAGTAATTCGTTCATATTTTGGAAGAAGCGCTGCCCTTGTTCCAATCACGCGGTCCCTTGCCCTGATCGAGGAAGGCACATGAGAAATTTCATACCTGCCAGCCTCCCGTTTTTTAATCGTACCACCGAGGTGGTGGAATGCTGCGAGGAAGAACGCTTCGATATAATGTGGTTGAAGACGTCTGGCATCCGCCCGTTCCATCTCTTCTCTGATGTGTTGGACCTTACGGATATCCATTGAATCGTGGACAAGTGCACGTTCTTCAAGGAGGTTCGCGAGGTGGGTACGATCCAGAGCCGAATCCACAACCCTGTCCAGTCGATCTCTGACTTCCGGTTGATCTCCATACCTGATTGCGTCAATAAGCAATTTGCGGAGCGGTTGATCATCGAAAGTAACTCTCCCCAGTACATCGAAAACCCGGCCTCCCAATGCCTCGCGTTCAGCATTCAATTTTTCAAGTAACCGGTGATATACCTCGCCTTCTCTTGTCTCTCTGGCGACTAGATTCCAGAGATGGCACACCTCGGTCTGGCCAATCCGATGTATTCTGCCAAAGCGTTGTTCGATCCTGTTTGGATTCCATGGAAGATCATAATTGACCATCAGGTGAGCTCGTTGGAGATTGATACCTTCCCCTGCTGCATCGGTTGCAACAAGTACATGCACGTCCTTATCCTGGGTAAATCCCATTTCAGCATTTTTCCGTTGTTCTCTGCCCATCCCGCCAACAATTTTAATGACTGCTTCTGGTCGGCCCAATAATGACTGAATTCGCTTTTGAAGATAGGATACTGTATCACGGTGTTCTGAAAAAATGATTATCTTCCGCCGATTTCCCTCGATGTCAAACATTTCTGATTTATCTTGAAGAATCTCGGATAGTTCTTCCCACTTGCGATCAACATTGGAATCGCGGACTTTTTTTGCTGATTCTTCGAGTCGCTCAAGGATTTTAATCTCTTCCCTTAATTCCTCAATATTCTTGGCAGCGCTTGCCCTGTCAACGATCTGATCTTCAAGATCTTCCAGTTCATCATCAGGTAAGTCTTCAAGATCATCTTCATCCCATATAGGGAAGTCATCTCCACGGGCATTGCGGCCTCGTTGCAGAAGTTGTTCTTCTTCAACTCGTTTTTCCAACCGTTCTTTCCGTCTTTTCAATGACTGATATATCGCTTCAGGGGATGATGCCAGCCGCCGCTGGAGAACGGTCAATGCAAAACCCACATTATATTTCCGTTTATCATCCCCGAGACGGTCAGCTCGGTTGAATTCATCGCGTACGTATGTGGTCACCGCTTCATAGAGGTCAGCTTCAGGATCCGACAGCGTGTAATTGACGGTGTAGGCATATCGTTCGGGGAAAAGAGGTTTGCCATCAAATTTCACGAGGTCCTCTTTTACTAGCCGTCGCATTAGATCCGACGTGTCTACGGTGTGAACACCGTCGCGAAATCTACCCTCAAAGCGGTCACCATCGAGGAGTGCCATAAAAAGTTGGAAATCTGCCTCCTTTCCGTTATGAGGAGTTGCTGTGAGAAGAAGAAAATGGCGGGTGAGCGAAGAGAGGAGTCGCCCAAGTTTGTATCTTTTTGTAAAATTTATTTTGCTTCCAAAATATGTTGCACTCATTTTATGTGCTTCATCACAGATCACAAGGTCCCAATCTGTCCCTTTTAATTTCTCCTGAATTTCGTCATTTCTGCTTAGTTGATCAAGCCTGCAGATCGCAAGAGGATTCTCAGAAAACCAATTTCCGCTGCGAGAAGCCTCAAGTTTGTCACGGGTCATGATATCAAAGGGTATGTGGAATTTTTCGTACATTTCATCTTGCCATTGTTCAACAAGATTTCCCGGACATATAATCATGCATTTCTGGAGATCGCCCCGGGCAATGAGTTCTTTAATCAGAAGACCTGCCATGATTGTCTTACCGGCCCCAGGATCGTCGGCAAGGAGAAATCTGAGTGGTTGACGTGGAAGCATGGATTCGTAAACAGCAGTTATTTGGTGGGGAAGTGGTTCAACAAGTGAGGTGTGGACCGCCAGAAGAGGATCAAACAAATAAGCAAGTTGGATACGGCGCGCTTCAGCCGCTAATTTGAAAAGGCTGGATTCCGCATCAAAACTCCAGGGCTGTCCGCTTTCCGCGATTTCAAAGGTTGGTTCATCACTACGGTAGACCAACCGGTTTCCAACATTCCCGTTTGCATCTTTATATGTCAACTCAACAACATCACTGAACCAGCGGACGTTGACTACCGTTACAATTGAATCTGATACAATCCCTCTTACACTTGCACCTGGTTTGAGATCTTCCAATTTTCCCAACAATATAACCTCCATCATTGTAAAAAGATAATCAACTATCCATTATTTTTGAATAATAATGAATTTATTTTGAAGATGCTTTAAAAAATGTATTGAAATTAATATTACTGGTTTTAAATCAGCATTAATTCAGTGGACAATTTTACAATTTAATTATGGAAACATACTTGAAAGAAAATAAATTGCCATTATTCTTTGATTAAACAAGAGAATGTGCTCAAAACACCCCTCTCTCCTCATTCCCCTCTCTTACTGTATTGGCATAACACTTCTCACATTCACCTGCTTCTCCTTGTCCTCAAGCCAATAAATATTTTTTTACCGAGTGCACATCATCATCCGGGAGGTGAAAATAGATATGAAAGATCGCGCGATCCCAAATCCATACCAACCAGCCATCGATCGAATGACGTTTGGCGTTCAATGGGTTTCAGAACGAGCTCTTAAACGAGCTGAAGCAAAAGTTCGAAAACAACAGCGACAGCGTCATTAAATATTTTGTTATCAAAGGCGCATCGCCATCAGGAATGGGAAATCAATTCACCATCTTCTCCATTCCTAATTCAATTTGCGAAAATTTGGGAAGAATGGGAAGAGAATTATAAGAGTGATCCAAGTAGTATAGATGTATTACTTGATTCATGTGAGGAAAAAGGAATTCAGATATACGTATCACTTATATCAAGAAGTTATGAAATGGGGTGTCAAATGATTTTAGACAGACCGATAAATCTTGATGAATGCACGATTAGTAGATATGATGATAGTGGTATTGTAACATGTGGGCATTGTAAGAATGAAAGTAACATGAATTTATGGGAAGTAGGTGAACGGAAAATTGGTCTGTGTCCACATTGTAAGCGGTATTCAACTGTGCAACACAAGGATGATGATAATATATATCGTTATAATGAGTGATACGCATGGCAATGATTGATGAGATTATATCGTGATTGGAGTATTTTCGATCCCATCACTCGCGCCAAATGAAATAAGTTCTACAGTAACTGCGATATGGGTGCTTGACCCGCCGATGTTTTCTGGATTTTATACCCCCTTCTGGAGATTTTGAGCGGAATTCCTGCTGTAAGAATGAAAGTATTGCCTTTCGGTCATTATCATTAATTGTATCACCAAAAAAATTCAAAATCTCGCTTAATGTTGTTTCAATTCGCTCATTATGACGAGATTCTAAAAATTGGCTCACAAGCTCTGATCCCCGACTGTGGAGCTGTCCACGGCTCGGGAGTTTCAATTCTTGCCCCCCTGCTCATGAGCTCTTTCAGCGATGATCATGTCGCTAAATGGGCTAAAGAGCTCATCCCAAGTCTCTCTCTTCATTTCGATTCGGTATTGTGTTTTCCCGCCAATTTTAGAAAATTTTGATAGTTTATGGACACGAAACGCAAGATCCGATCTGCTATGTCTGATGTGTCCGGCAGCCATTTGTAGGACAAATCGCACGGCTTGATATTCATCATCGGTAATGTCAGGAAAATGGCTCTTAAAATTGTCTAACGTGACTATTGTTGTTCGTTTTCGGTTTTCGTAAAGATATGTAAGTACTAGCCGTGAGCCTATCCTTTCAAGCCTTTGCCGCTCGTGCCAGCTGCGGGTCGGTCGGGTCATATTCTGGATGATGTGGTCATTCTCATAGAAATAAATTTCCAGGTGAAATGATGGTCTTACACGTGAAAGTATGAAAAGAGAAAAGGGATTTATTGAGCTTTTTGTGATTCTTTCCATTGTTTGAACGCTTTGAATTCTTCAATTATTTCCGGTTGAACAATCTGCTGTAAGAGTCCACCTGTTACTTCACTTAATGCAGTAGTAACTCCTATCTGCCGCTCTAAAGATGATATCCGTTCTTTCAGTGCTTCATTTTCTTTTGATAACTCTGTTACTTTTCCGCGGACTTCAGGATCGTCAGATATAAATATCGTCACAACTGGCTCTGCTTTCAGGTAATAATCTGCTATCTGCTCACGTGTATGTTTCCGGTATGCTTTCGTCAGATATCTCGAATGACCCATCAGGGCTTCAGCGACGTCAACGGGGATCTTGGTTGCCGTCTGTGTGCGGAAATATTTTCTGAGCTGATGTATGTGTAACTGGTTTCTTCCAGTAATATCATCTTTCGAGAAAAGACCGGCTTTTTTAACTGCATTCTCCCAAATAACGTTGATTGTGCCATATTCATACGGGAATACTCGATCATCGTCTTTTTTCTTTTCTGTTGATAGTCCATGTGCCACAAGTCCTTTATTTCTGTTCTCAGATGCGGTCACATGTGCCGTACGCACTGTGAGCCATGCTTTGACCGCCTCTGCTGCTTCTTCGCTCATGAAAGCCGTTCGTGCTTCCCTATTTTTGGTATATGCTGCCCTTATACGTATCCGGGCGGGTCTTTTCTCTAGATCAATATCAGTAAGTGTGATCTGTATTGCTTCACCGACGCGCATCCCCGATGATACTAACATAAGGAATATCGCCCGTCCACGGAGATCACAGTGTTGGAGAATGGCTTTTAGGGTACCCCTGCTCATCTCACTCTCTTCGGTCTGGGCATATCCTTTCGGTACACGACGCCGTATATTTCGTACGTCGCGGGGAGTGAGATCGTAACCATTTTCAATAAAAAATTCTTTCACAGCCGCGAGCCGTGAGCGCGCCGTGAGTGGAGGTTTGTCTGCAAGAGCATCGGCATACGTGATCATGTCATTCGAGAGATTTCTGTCCCCATTCTCAAGTTCTAGAAAGTATCTGTCAGCCAAAGTCTCGTAATGGCTATCATCTTTTACCCTAGAGCCGCTATACACCACATCGAAGAATAGACGGAGCGCTGTTCTATACGCTCGCTGTGTGTTTATTTTTGGGTATAGCCTAAGGAATTCAGCTATCCGGGTCATACTATATTATTGTCGTGGAACAAGAAAAAGATAACTGGATTATCAGTGCACTCTGCACTAAAGGTTTTTATATTCCTTTATTTGGAGAGCATTTCCATGATTATCTTCCCATATGCGGGCCTGGTGATTGTCACGCCAATCAGCACGCCAAGGATGGTGATGATGGCAAAGCCCCGGAGCGTGGATAGATCCATGAGCGCCAGCGGCAGCATCGCAAAGATGATTGTTGCTGCGGATACGGCTATGATCGATAGCGCCCTTTTCAGTCTTTTTGTGTACAGGCTCTGGGAGGGTATCTTTCCTTCATGCAATACTTCGTCCGTGATGACCACGAGCTGATCGATCCCGGTTCCAAGAACCGCGATAAGTCCGGCGATGGCAGCCAGGTCAAGCTGCTGAATGAATGTGGCGATGCCGAGAAGGATGACAATCTCGGAGAGGTTGATCCCGATCATTGGCAGGACGATGGAGGCCTCCCTGTACCGGTAAAAGACGGTTATTCCTACGGCTATGGTGGCAAGGACGAATGCGACAAGGCACAGCATCTTGAAGTAGTCTGATAGTGCCGCCGGCACGTACCCTGTCCCTGCAACTGCCACATCGACAGGGAGCGCGCCTGCCCTCAAATGGATCTCAAGGTTCTTGGCGTCTGTCAGGCCTGCATCCCCGATTCCCGTGGAGGCATAGAGCTGACGAACCGGTTCCACGGCGATGCTCGCCGCAAGATCATCGGACATGGCGGCACTGTACACCGTCTCCCCGTCGAGGATCATATCGAGGTTATGGGCTGCGGGGTTGCTTACGGCCCCGAACCGGATGGCAGCCTCCCGTAACTTCGCTGCGCCGTCCTCGTTTAAGGTAAATGAAACCCCCCAGGTCTCACTGCCGGGTTGCCGGCTCGGGACGCCGACGCTTGTTATAGACTCGCCGTACAGGACATGCTCAGTCTGGTTGCCCACGGTATGGATCCTGATCTCGAACTTGCCCTGTTTCCCAACGATCTCCTTCGCCTGGGCCAGTCCGACACCGGCGAGCTCGACCCTGATATACTGGGTCACACCTGAGAGTCCGGTAAGTGGATTGACCTTCGCATCCTTGGTCCCCAGCGTGTTGATCTTGTTTTCAAGGATCTGCTTGACCTCTTCGGCGGTGGCTTTTGATACACCCGGGTCATAGGACGTCAGTCTTCCGCCTGCTTCGGCAAACGTCGTCTCAAGTACCTCTCGCGGATAATATTTCCGGATCTCGAGCCTGTCATCGTCTACGAGATAGATATCGGCGTCCAGTTTCTCTTGTATGTCACCAATGAAATCCCCGTAGGGCCTGTCAGTCTCGAAACCGACGACTTCTGCCTTGAATTCCATCTGGAGCCATGTCCCGTCCTGCAGGTCCAGGCCGTACTGGAGGTTGGTGGTGAATTTCCCGTCCTCGAACCGCGGATAGATCGCAACGAGCGATCCAAGCACCAGGATGATCACGAGTGCTACCTGCCAGTGCTTCACGATTGAGACCAGTTTTTCGCTCTTCATCGTCCACCCCTCGAAGTCACGTACCACTTGATTATCCCTGCATTGGTCAGCCAGGTATTCATCATGTCAATCACAAGACCGATGATCAAAACGGTGGCGATCTCCCAGATGACGGTAATCTGGCCGACAAACGCCACACCCCACATGGCAATGATTGCGGCGAGCGTTGTTGTGGTCATGATGATACCTGTGCGAAATGCACCGGCAAGTTTCTCCTCGAGTTTTCCTTTCCTCTTCAGAACCCGCATAGTCAGCAGTATATCGCTGTCAACCGAGTAGCCGATCAACATCAGGAGTGCTGCGGTGGTGGGAAGTGAGAGATCGATCCCGATAATGTTCATCACTGCTCCGGTCATTGCGATGTCGGCAAATGCCGAGAGCACCACCGCACCTGCAGGGATAATCGTCCTGAAGGCGAGGAAGACCACGATCGTCATTCCGATGAACGAGAAGAGAACAGCGATAAACGCCTGCTGTTGCAGCGTCTCGCCAAAGGTCGCCCCGATCTGGTCTATTTTCGCTTCAGGATATTTTTCCCCGATCAGGGTTGCCAGAGACTGGAGGCTTTCGTCGTCCATCGGGCCGAATTTGAGATATTTGCCGTTGGAAAGCCCTTCCCCGATCGAGAGGAGGGGAAATTCAGAGAAGACATCCCCGATCTCCTGGGCAGAATCGGCGGTGAAAAGAGTGACCGCCGTGCCTCCCGAGAAGTCCATACCCGGTTTTACAGGCATACCTGTCGTGGCCATGGTATACCCAAGCACTGCCAGTGCCAGGAGCAGGAGGATCATCGGAATGGCTATCATCTGTTTGGGTGAATATTTATTCACATCATAGCCGGTAAATCCCATATTCCTACATGTTGGCAGAGTACAGGTAAAATCCTTCGGATACCACAATAGACCTGCAAATATCGCCAGAGGCCCTCATAAATGAGAATTCATGGGAAAAAATTGGCCTGAATCGGTATTTGGGACCATCGGAGGGCCGGGAGAAAACAAAAATATTAAATAAAGCCTGCAGCGAATCCCCCTTTATGAGATCTCCGCAAGAGATCAAATCGGTAGTGGAGGCAAGGCTGAAAAAATACATCTCCAGAGACCGTACAGGCATACGGCGTGCCATGCTGAAACTGTTCCTTCGTCTTAAATCGTTGACTATTGCCCAGATCTTTGAAGAGCTCAATAAACGGTTTGTCATCAGCTACCATTCGGTTGCGGCAATGGTAGGAATCATCGCATCCCGGCTTGGCATCCTTCATGTAATCAGGGAGAAAGACGGGACCTGCAGTATCTACCAGCTGAAGGAACAGTATGTCGAGATGGTGAGGGGAGCTGTTGCGGGCTGAAATAACATGGATCATAATTTTTTTAATCGGTGCCCGCGTATGATGTGAGCATCATGTATGCTCATACCAATAACCGCCCTTCTCTTGAAGAGGTGTTGATCCAGACCGAGGTGGTGGATTACATCCAAAAAAGGGGCTGCGATTTTCGTATCTGCACGTCCTGTGGAGGCCCGATTCTCCTGCCTGTGCGGATGAAACCACCAAAACCGACCGACCTGCAGATAACGGTCGGTGATCATACGATCTTTGTCTCCATTCACCAGGCCCGTTACCTGCATTCGATTCACATGGGAATGGTTCCAATCTTCTTTGACGAAGATGATTGAGTACGTGCCGGAATGACCTACAAAGAGCTTGAGCATACCGCTGATGTGAAGATCCGTGTTGTGGCCCCTTCACTTGAAGCGCTCTTTGGAGAAGCTGCCTGCGCCCTCATGGAAGTGAAATACGGGGCTGTCGATGCGGGCCCGGTCAGGTATCCGATAACCGTCGACGCTGACGACCCCGTCTCCCTGGTTCACGATTTTCTCTCCGAACTCCTGTACATATCGGAGGTGGAAAATCTCGTGGTCGCCTCTGCGGATGTATCGATACGCGGGGGCCACCTCGAAGGCGAGCTGTATGGTGAACGGTTCGATCCTGCGAAGCATTCGGGAGGCACCGAAGTGAAAGGAATCTCCTATTCAGGCCTCTCGATTCACCGGGACAAGGAGAATTATATACTGGAAGTTATCTTTGATGTGTGATTGAGCCTATGTATGAGGGGATAAAAAGGATAGGGCCTTACGAATGGGAGGTCCCAACCGGCTTTGTTCCGGGAATGCGGGTTCCGGGAAGATTTTTTCTTTCCGAGAAACTCGCGGAGACACTTGAAGAAGGAGCCGTGCAGCAGCTTGCGAATGTCGCCACCATGCCGGGTATCGTGAAAAATTCCCTTGCAATGCCCGACATACACTGGGGGTATGGTTTTCCCATCGGCGGAGTCGCCGCATTCGACATGGAGGAGGGAGTCATCTCCCCCGGCGGGGTGGGCTTTGACATCAACTGCGGTGTTCGGTTGCTCGCAACGCCGCTTCGTGTGCCTGACCTGAAGAAGAGACAGGAACTGGTTGAACGTCTCTTCTCTGCCGTACCTACCGGGGTGGGTGCAAAGAGCTCGCTCCGCCTTGCCGGCCGGGACCTCCTGGAGATGCTTATGAAAGGCTCGAGATGGGCTGTGGACCAGGGTTTTGGGACAGAGAGCGACCTGGAATATTGCGAAGAGGGCGGCTGCATGAAAGAAGCAGATACTGCACACGTCTCTGACAAAGCACGAAGGAGGGGCCTGCCCCAGAGCGGCACACTCGGCGCAGGCAACCATTTCCTCGAGATACAGGTTGTCAGGGAGATATTTGACCAGGACGCGGCGAATGCATACGGTCTTGCCGAGGGCCAGGTGTGCGTCATGATCCACTGCGGCTCACGTGGTCTTGGTCACCAGATATGCACAGACCATTTAAAGGAGCTCGAAGCAGCCACAAAGAGATACCAGATACACCTTCCTGACAGGCAACTGGCCTGTTCGCCGCTCGATTCGCCTGAAGGAAGGGCATATTTTGGTGCAATGGCTGCGGCGGCCAACTATGCATGGGCGAACCGGCAGGTCATCATGCATAATGTCAGGAAAGTCCTTGCTGACATGTACGGGATTGGATACGAGGACCAGAAGCTGGTCTACGATGTCGCCCACAACGTGGCCAAGTTCGAGGAACACACAGTTGACGGAAAGAGTATGAGGCTTTGTATCCATCGGAAGGGCGCAACACGGGCATTTGGTCCGAAAGCGCCTGACATTCCCGCCGCGTACACATCGATCGGACAGCCCGTCCTGATCCCGGGAAGCATGGGCACCTCGTCATACGTACTGCATGGAACCGCGATGGCCATGGAGAAGTCTTTTGGGAGCACGTGTCACGGGGCAGGGAGGGTTATGAGCCGGAGCAAGGCCAGGAAGAGCCTCAAAGGAAAGGAGGTCAGGGATTCCCTTGCCAGCGAGGGCATCCTGGTGAGGGCCCCCTCAATCGGGGCACTGGCCGACGAGGCGCCGGAAGTCTACAAGCCAAGCCGGGAGGTCGTGCAGGTGGTCCATGAAGTGGGTCTCTCGAAACTGGTCGCCCGGATGGAGCCGCTCGGGGTGATCAAGGGGTGACCAGCCGTTGCGCCCTGGTATGGGACCAGAAGATCGTCTTTGCCCGTTACATTGAAGACTGCGGTGTACCCTGCGAGCATCTGACTCCTCACATGCTCGCGACACCGTTCTACAGGGGTCGTTTCGTTACCCTGATCGTCCCGACGGGATTTGGAAACCCCCAGTTTTCCAACCTGCTTCCTGCCTTGCGGGCGGCCGCACCACGAATCAACAGGTTCGTGAACTCGGGTGGACGGCTGCTTGTTTTTGGTGCGGCCTGCGATAATGCCGCCGCCTACGACTGGCTGCCCTTCGACCTTGTGTATCACCATTCCTACGGTCCCTCCCGGATCGAAATTGATCACTCACATCCATGTTCAGCATTCCTGGCAGATTATGATACCTCCTGCGTGGAGTGCGATGGATACTTCACGGAGCACGAGGGCGTGGTTGTTGCCAGCGCAGATGGCCGCCCGGTGATGATAGAGGTGGATACTGGCGAGGGCAGGATCATTGCGAGCACTGTCCACGAGTATCCTTCCCGGGGTTTTGTGAAGGAGTTCTGCACGGCAAAGGGGGAAACATTATTTTGACATGCAGCAAGGGATTTATGAGGTACCTTCGATGCATCGCTATGTAATCTCTTCAGACTTCTCTGCTGAAGATATCGAACCGGTTGGAATGGCCCTGCATGAGCTCCTCAACCGCCTTCCGGTGACTGCACGGTCAAAGGATAGAAGAGGGATCAGGATTGAGGAGGGAAGTGTTCTGGACAGTGACTATACCGGACCGGTACTCGAAAAGGTACTGAGCGAAAACAGGATTGCCCGGGAGACGCCTCCGTCCGGAGCGTACAAGGGGGTTCCTGTTGTGGTAAGCCCGATACGGGACCATGAGGGAGCGGTGATCGGCGCCATCGGGGTTGTCGACATCACAGGAATTTTCGACCTCGCGACACTGATGGAACACCAGTCCATGATCCTGCAGCAGGTGTGCGGAAAGGATCCGTGTCCCCTTCCCGGTGAACAGATCGGAGCCAAAAGGTAATCAGAATGTACGACGCAGCCTTTAGGGTCCTTGAAATTCTTGAATCCAGCGATGGGCCGGTTTCCGGGGAATCCATCAGCAACAAGCTTGGTATCTCCCGTTCAGCTGTCTGGAAACACGTAAAGGAACTCAAGAACATGGGCTACGAAATATCCTCGTCGCAGAAAGGAGGATACAAACTGGAGCAGAAGAGTGACCGCCTCCTCCCCCATGAGATCAGGAAGAAGCTCCGGACACGCTTCATCGGCAAGAAGATGAAATATTTCGAAAACACGCCATCCACCATATGGGTTGGAAAAAAACTTGCCAGTGAGGGGGACGCCGCCAATCTTCACGGGCTCGTAATCATTGCCGAGGAGCAGACGGGTGGTATCGGGAGACTGGGTCGTTCATGGGTCTCTCCTGCAGGCGGGATATGGATCACAATAGTACTCAAACCGAAAATTCCCGTGGACCACGTCTTCATGGTCACGATGGCGGCTTCGGTTGCAGTTGCACGGGCTATACGAAAGGAGTTTGACCTGGGTGCCCTGATCAAGTGGCCAAATGATGTATATATCGGCGACAACAAGGTTGCCGGACTCCTCCTCGAGCTCTCTGCAGAGGCAGACACCATTCATTACTGTCTTCTCGGAATAGGAATCGATGTCAATATCGCCCCAAACGAACTCGAAGCCGTGCCGAGCGCAGCCACATCGATCAGTTCAGAGGTCGGGTATGATGTCGATCGGGCGTCATTTCTGGCCCGTATTCTCAGGGAGTTTGAAAGCCGTTACCTGCTGATGGAGTCCGAGGAGTACGAACCGGTTCTCCGGGAATGGAAGAGCCTCTCCTGCACCCTCGAGCACCGGGTCCGGATAAACACCCTGAAAACAACCTTCGAGGGAGAAGCTATTGACATTGACGAGTTCGGCGCCCTCCTGATACGAAAGGACAACGGCAAGGTGGTCCGTGTGATAGCCGGGGACTGCATCCACCAGTAGATTTTATCGTCAACCTCTGCGTAAAGTAAGGTTGACGATGCTTGGCGACCGGCGGCGATCACTCCTTGTCTCCCTGACAGCGGCGAATGTAGGGTTGATAATTGTCGGGTCCTGGATATCCATACCTTTTTTTCCGGTACCAATCACGTTGCAGACACTTTTTGTCCTGCTCTCCGGCGCGGTGATGCGCCGCTATGGGGCAATTCCTCCGCTCCTGTATGTCCTGATGGGAGCCATGAACCTGCCTGTGTTCCATAACGGGATGGCGGGGATAGGGATACTCCTCGGTCCGACCGGCGGGTACATTCTTGGCTTCATCCCCGGAGCACTTGTGACAGGGCTGGCATACGAGCGCCGGTCAGCTATATGGCGTGGTGCGGGTCTGGTTGCAGGCGATATGGTGATCCTCTCCTGCGGAATGGCCTGGCTCTGTATAACTGCAGGCCTTTCCCTGCAGGCGGCATTCCTGCTTGGGTTCCTGCCGTTTGTTGCCGGAGATCTTCTCAAGGCCTGTGCAGCATTCTCCATTGCCCGGCGTCTTGATGCGTTGAGAGAGGGAAAACCCGGGGAAAGAGTGATCCCGGCAGAGGAGGGGAAAGGATGATCGATATCTCTGGTCTCGTCTTCAGGGATCTGGCGATACAAAAACTCCGGATACCCCCGGGCCACACCGCGGTAATCGGGCCAAATGGATGTGGAAAAACCACGCTTTTACGCCTGATCGCCGGGCTTCTCACGCCGTCTGCAGGGACGATCTCGATAGATGGATGCAATACCGGAGAGATCGAAGCAGGGTTCGTGAACGAGTTTCCTGACCGGAACATCCTTTTTTATCGTGTGGAGGATGAGATCACCGCACCACTGAGATTCAGGGGGATCTCGTGCAGGAAGACCCGTGAAATGGCAGACGCCGTCATCAGGCAGGCGGACCTGTCGCATCTTACCACCAGGTTATCAAAGCAGCTCTCGGGAGGCGAAAAGACACTTGTGGCACTGTTGACTGCGGTCGTCCCGTCCCCTCGTATCCTGATACTTGATGAATTCGACTCGCATCTCGACCAGGAATCGATATCGCTTTCCCTGGATATCATTGAACACAGTGGTGCGGAGTACGTGATACAGTGTACCCAGAACATGGATCTTGCTGCACGCTGCGACCATGTCCTTTACCTGTCAGAAGGAGGCCTGGAACTGGCAGGAACCCCGGAAGAGGTCTTTTCCCGGCTGAAAAGAACGTGCTTCTACCCGGGTTTATGGAGGATCCGGGATGGAACTTGAATTCATGGATGTCCTGGTGGAGCGGGACCGCTTTCTCATCCGGGGATCGGGTCGATTTACCCCTGGTACCCACCTCGTGTCGGGCAGGGTGGGATCGGGAAAGACGACACTCGCCATGATCGCAGCCGGACTCGGGAAGCCGGATCGTGGTTCTGTAAGACGGCAGGGCATCGGGTCAGCCATGCTCTCCATGCAGTTTCCCGAGCAGCACCTCACCGGGTCGACACTTGAGTCCGAGATCGCATCATGGCACCTCGATCCCGATCCCGTGCTCGCCCTCGCCGGGTTGTCAGGAAGGGAGAAGGACGATCCCTTCTCGCTCTCCAGGGGGGAGTTGAAACGTCTCCATCTTGCCTGCATATTCTCCCACCCCTTTGACCTGCTCATCCTGGACGAGCCGTTCAGTGCGCTGGACTGCAGGGAGAAGATGGCGACTGCGGATCGGATCGGATCGATCCGGGCAGGAATTACTATCATCTTCACCCACGAGAACCAGCATCTCCCGAGGGTGGATCATCTCTGGGAGATCCGGGAAGGTGCGCTGGTATCCCTCGGGGGCGTGCCGGAGGCTCTGGTGGGATGGAAGAATAAGCCGGCTGTTCTTGCAGAATTGCACAAACGGGGGGTGTATCCCAAAAACCTTTCAACCGCGGATATTCTGGAGGCTGCATGCAGGACGCACGATTGAGGCTTCTCACTGTCATCATCCTGTCAGTCGCATCCTTCATGAGCGTGGCAGGAGCGGTTGCCGCCTTCTTCTGGTGGATGATCTTTACACCAGGCATACGGACCATCACGAGGTCGCCTTTCGCCCTCTTCTTTCTGGGATTCACCGCGTCCGTCTCTGCACTGATATGGTTTACCGGTGGAGACGGGATATCATACCTGGTCCGAATGGCCGTCATCCTCCTCCTGGCTTTCTATGCCTACAGTGAACGGGCACCCGGAGAGTTTCTCGATCTCGCGGTCTGGCTGTTCGGGAGGAAGCTTGGGTTTGATACAGGCCTGGCTGCTGAAATGAGCCTCCAGGGCATGGAGGTCCTGTCGGATGAGATCAGGAGGATCCGGGTCGCTTTCCAGCTCAAGTCGCTGAAACCTGGATTCAGATCCATCATCCCCGCAGCAGGTCTCCTCATACATTCCCAGTTTGCGAGGGCCGAGGAACAGGCCGATCTCCTCGCAGTCCGCGGGTACAGGGGTGGCGGAATGGTATGCCCGGAGTTTACCCGGGCAAAAGGTGATTTCCCTGCCTTCTTATCTGCAATACTCCCGTTAATTCTTGCGATTATGCCCGTTGGTGATATTTTTATACTTCTACAGTGAAGGTTTTAGAGGCTTTAGACATCATCATAGCATGGCCTATGGCGAATCCCGGAGGAGCCAGATGAGTACTGTAAGGAAAAACAAGATATCCATCACCGATACCACGCTGCGGGATGCCCACCAGTCTCTGATAGCCACGCGGTTAAAGACCGATGACATGCTTCCCCTCGCCCGCCAGATCGATGACGTCGGTTTCTTTTCAGTCGAGGCCTGGGGAGGTGCGACATTTGATTCAAGTATCCGGTTCCTTGCAGAAGATCCCTGGGAACGGGTGCGGATGCTCTCCGAAGAACTCAAGAAAACCCCCATCCAGATGCTTCTTCGGGGACAGAACCTTGTCGGTTATCGGCACTATCCGGATGATGTGGTGGACAGGTTCGTGGAGATGGCCCACAAGAACGGAGTGGACATATTCCGGGTGTTCGACGCGCTCAATGACATCAGGAACATGAAACGGGCGATGAGCAAGGTCAAAGAGGTGGGAGTCCATCTCCAGGGAGCTATCTGCTACACCACGAGCCCGGTTCATTCCAACGAGATCTTCGTTGAGATGGCAAAAGAACTCCACGCTCTGGACTGCGACTCTATATGCATCAAGGACATGGCCGGACTCATCATGCCCGAGGCTGCCAGGGACCTGATAACGAGAATAAAGGACGAGGTCGATACGCTTGTCGACCTGCACAGCCATTCCACGAGCGGTGTCGCGCCGATGAGCTACCAGGCGGCTGCAGAGGCGGGAGTAGACATCCTCGATACTGCGATGTCACCGTTCGCACTGGGGACCTCGCAGCCCCCCACCGAGAGCGTCGTGGCGAGCCTGAAAGGAACCGAACGGGATACCGGCATCGACCTCCTGGCTTTACGGGAGGTCAGGAACCAGTGCTTGAAGCTGCGGGAGAAGTACCAGGGAATCCTCGATCCGATATCGGAGCGGGTCGACAGCGATGTCCTCATCTACCAGCTTCCCGGCGGGATGATCTCGAACCTCGTATCCCAGCTCAAGGAACAGGACGCCCTTGATAAGATGAACGAGGTGTTTGCCGAGATTCCCCGGGTCCGCGAGGACCTGGGGTATCCCCCTCTCGTCACCCCAACCTCCCAGATCGTGGGGACCCAGGCAGTCTTCAATGTCCTTCTCGGCGGTGAACGGTACAAGAACGTCACGAAGGAGGTGAAGGACTATGTCAAGGGCCTGTACGGCAAATCGCCTGCACCCATCAGTGATCATATCCGGACAATGATAATCGGCAACGAGGACGTCATAACGGTTCGTCCTGCAGACCTCCTCGAACCAATGTACGAGAAGATGAAAGAGCAGGCGACGGCCGAAGGCCTGATCAAGAAGGAGGAGGATGTCCTCACCTACATCCTCTATCCGGCCATCGCCCCATCGTTCCTGCGCGGTGAGCGGAAACCGGAACCCATCCCCTCGCGCCAACAGCAGCAGCCGGTCATGGGAGCAGACATTCCGCACAGCATGGAGGTTGAAGTGGACGGGGAGATCTTCAACGTGCGGATCGTGTCTGTTGGAGGGAGCGCTGTTGCCACTGCAACACCCTCCACCGAGAAGATACCGCGGGGCGACATACAGGGCGGCATCAAGTCCAACATGCAGGGAATGGTCCTTGAAGTGGCGGTCAGCCAGGGTGCAGAGGTCAGGAAGGGAGACCTCCTGCTCGTCCTCGAAGCCATGAAGATGGAAAACCCGATCCATTCCCCTGTCGACGGCAGGGTCATCGAGATCTTTGTTGATACCGGAGACACTGTCCAGAGCGGCGATGTTCTCATGGTGGTGGAATGAAATATTTCGACAAGATCCTCATAGCCAACCGTGGAGAGATCGCCATCAGGGTGATGAGGGCCTGCCGCGAGATGAACATCGAGACCGTGGCAATCTACTCTACCGCAGACAAGGATTCTCTGCATGTCAAATATGCTGACGAGGCCTTCCTGGTGGGCGAGGCTCCACCCTCCAAGAGTTATCTGAACATGGATCGTATCATCGATATCGCCAGGAAGTCCGGGAGTGAAGCCGTTCACCCCGGATACGGGTTCCTTGCAGAAAACCACCGTTTTGCCAAATACTGCCAGGATGAAGGGATCACCTTCATCGGCCCCTCGTGGGAGACCATCCGTGCGATGGGTTCGAAGATCGAGAGCAAACAGACGATGAAGGATGCCGGTGTTCCTGTGGTCCCGGGAACAGAAGGAGGCGTGAGGGACTCCGAAACTGCCAGGGCAATCGCGGAGGAGATCGGATACCCTGTCATCGTCAAGGCAAGCGCCGGCGGCGGCGGGATTGGGATGCAGATAGTCGATGATGAGAAAGGACTCGAGGCGGCTATCCAGGCCGGTATGAGGATTGCAGAGTCCGCGTTTGGGGATGCCACGGTCTTTGTGGAGAAGTACCTGGTAAAACCCCGGCACATCGAGTTCCAGATACTCGCAGACGAGCATGGAAACGTGGTCCACCTATTTGACCGCGAGTGCTCCATACAGCGGCGGCACCAGAAGCTGGTCGAGGAGGCTCCCTGCCCTATCATGACTGACGAGCTCCGGGAACGGATGTCTGCATCGGCCATTGCGGTGGCAAGAGCATCTGATTACACCAATGCAGGCACAGTGGAGTTCCTGTACTCGGAGGGCGACTATTACTTCATGGAGATGAACACCCGCCTGCAGGTGGAGCATACGGTCACCGAGCTGATCACCGGGATTGACCTTGTCAAACAGCAGCTCGCAATCGCCGCCGGAGATTCCCTCCCGTTCGAACAGGAGGATCTCTCAATCAGGGGCCATGCCATAGAGTGCAGGATAAATGCGGAGGATCCGCTGAACAATTTTGCCGCCGACCCGGGAAAGATCGTGAGATACAGGTCTCCGGGAGGGCCGGGGATGAGGGTCGACTCGGGGATCCACATGGGGTACACCATACCTGCCACCTATGACTCGATGATCGCCAAGTTATGTTCGTGGGGCATGACCCGGCAGGAAGCCATCGCGCGAATGCGCCGGGCCATCTACGAGTACGTGATCATCGGCGTCAAGACCACGCTGCCCCTGCACCATGCCATCATGCATAACCGCCATTTCATTGCCGGGGATACACATACCCATTTCCTGCAGGAAGAGCATATCATAAAGACCCTGACCCGGTACGTGAGGGAAGAGGAAACGAGGATACAGACCCTTGCCGCCTCACTGCGACAGGGAAAGGAGATCGCGGCGATCACCGGGGCACTCGATGTCTACATGAAGGGCCAGAAGAAGGCCCAATAATTTTTCAACTCTCTCCTTGCCGCCTCATCAATTTTTTCGGGTTATATTCGCGTGTGCCACCAGCAAGGCATTTTTTATGCCAATTCTGTTTTCATGAACGTCATCCACGGGGACGGACCGGTGCCGGTTCAGAATAGCAGAACCTTTAATATGGCGCAATGCGTTTTTATTATGCACTTTTGTGTGCTGCGGTGGCCTAGCTGGTTAGGGCGCCAGACTCATAGGGTTTTGAGAGCATCATACGCGCCATCATCTGAGACATCTGGAGGTCGCGGGTTCGGATCCCGTCCGCAGCATCATTTTTTCGTTGTCTAAAAAAGCACCTCATCACAATGCCCTCTGCATCCCGGAGAAGGATCTCCAAATGAGAAATCTTAACGTATACAAAGAGATACCACTCTTCGTATGCGTATCGAACGACGTGGAGACTATAAGAAACAGATCTTACTGTTTCTGGTGACTCTCGGACTCATCACTGGTTCTGCAATGGCCGATACCGGTATCGATCCTGTTCCTGAAACACAGGGGATTGTAACTTCGACTACAATTGACATGATCGGCAACTTCGCATCGGCAAGTGATCTCCAGTGGAGGATTACTGATGATGCGTACGGGCTGGACGGGTTGCCCGTCGAGGATCCGGATGACCACCTTGAAGGTGATTATTACCAGTCGGTCTATTCTGAAGAGACTCAGTCCAACGGCGTTGGCCTGATCGCCTATGACAAGGAGCTCGATGTGGAAACAGGAGGACAGATCAGCGGTCAGTGGAACATCGAGGCAGGAAAGGAGCTTTTGTTTGTTGGTACAGATGGGGCACGAGTTTTGTCCACCGATACAATCCTTGTCGATGGTATATCATATGCGTATGACTCTATCCCTGAACAGTATATCTGTCCCTTTGCCGGCAATCTTCCATGGATGTATCCTGGAACATACTGCAACTATGCGGAGGCGGGCAGCACCATTGATATGACCGTAGCGAACGTCCGGACCACCTCCACCGACAGGTTCATTATGCCCTCTGCAGATTACCCCGTCGAACTGAATCACGACATTCTTGTTACAGAACTTGTCTCCGGCCTGCCCTCGACAGGCTCGGTGTCGGCGCACATGGATGTCCTAGTCATGGAGAACTATGACGAGGAATGGGACGTCTGGTGGCCACCACTTGCAGAGCGTGTTGAATTCTCTGAAGAGACATCGATTGGTGGCGATATGACACTATTTGAGAAGCTGATGCATTACGACTCGGTACGAACCGGGGCGGGATCAACAGGCATAGCCGTCTGAACAATTCCAGACGATAGTGTAACCGGGAAATCTCCGGGTTTCCATTTTTTCTAAAATGATCTTTTTTGGTATTCTGGCGTTATTTCCGAGCGACCCCGGAGAAAAATTTTCGATGATGAAAATAATGAAAATGGTTCTTCGCTACCTGGTGTAGGTAGAATTGATGAGTCGGATACATTTTGTGAGGGCTATCCGTCCCCCACACCCCCATGTGCGATGCCACACCGCCTCCCTCGAAAATACCGCGAGGCTGATTAACTGTCAAAATTTGAGCAATTGGGTATGAGTTATGTGAGGACGCCCCGGCGGCGGTTGTGTGTGACTGAATTGGGATGCAGATACAATTCGATTCAGTCTCCCCGCACGAAACAGCGAAAAGACATTAAAAATTGAGTAAACATCTCAGAGGATGCTTATCTCTTGCCCTCATTTCACGCTGCAGCCGGCGCTGTGCTGTATGTTGCGATGACGTGTTTCTGGTTGTTCATCAAACTCAAAAGGTTGCCATCGATGCTGTATGATTCCACTCCGTCAAGCATTGCAAGATAGAGCTGCTCCTGGTTGTCGACGCCGGTGGGCGACTGGCAGATCATCAGTGTCGAGCCGGGTGTGCCGATTCCTATGGCATTCCCCTCACCGAGGGCATAGGTGGCAAAGTACTGATTGCAGCCACCCGATCCGGCCAGGTTTCCGTCTGCCCCGAATACGGCGGTGATCCCGGTTCCCGGGATGACGTTCTCGGCCTCGATGACACCGTTATTGAACGATACCAGGTGCCACGTGGTGCCGACAAGGGGAACCGGGGCGGGTGTGGTCGCGGTCACGACCGTCGTTGATTCAGGTGTATAGACCTGCGTCGGTGTGGGCGTTGGTTGTTCTGCCGGGGGCTGTGTCGTGCACCCGGCGATGGCAACCGCCAGGATGATGACGGCAATCATGATTCCGATGAATTCGGCTTTCATACCATCTCCTTGTTATGCAGCAATAAAAACTGAATCATTTCTCTGCACCGTTTCCGTATCTGGTCTACCCCCATCCCGTTCATCTTCAGCGGAGTATCTTCTCCGGTATGGCTGACGGAAGTTTTCCAATCGGATAAGAGGGGGAATAAGGGGGGGTATCCTGTCTGCACATACTTTATGGTTGGACGCTATATTTCCAATCATATGAAAGAGCGGGAAGATCAGATGGTTGGAGTGCCGGCACCCGGGTTCTGCCTTCCTGGTGCCGATGAGGGAGAGGTCTGCCTCGAAGAGTATGCTGGAACATGGCTTGTCCTGTATTTCTATCCAAGAGACAACACGTCGGGCTGCACGCTGGAAGCCCGGTCCTTTTCCGGGGAACTCGACGATTTCGCCGCCATGGATGCTCGAATAGTCGGCGTGAGCCCCGATTCTCCCGCCAGCCACAAAAAGTTCATTGAGTCAAAGGAACTGCGGGTGTGCCTCCTCTCCGATGAAGAACATGCTGTCATGGAAAAATACGGCGTGTGGAAGCAGAAGCGCATGTACGGGCGGGAGTTCATGGGCGTGGAGAGGAGTACATTCCTTATCGATCCGGAGGGGGTCATCCGTACGGTCTGGAGGAAGGTCAGGGTTCCCGGGCACGTGGAGACGGTGAAAGAGGCACTCCAGGCACTTTCCTGAAAAACCCGGGTCTCCGTGTAATTTTCGGATAAAACCAGGGGGTGCTGCCGTCTCCAGGACACTGGGATCTCCATCGTCAGGCAAGCTTGTATTTTTCGATGAGTTCCTGCCATTCGGGAGAGTCCATGAGCCTGTCAAGGCCTTCATTTAAGGTTTCTAAGAGCTCTGCATCACCTTTGCGCACCGCGATGCCGTAGCGTTCACTGGTTTTGAGTATCCCGACAATCATCAGTGGTCTTTCCAGGATAGCCTCCTTCAGGACGGGAAGATCAAAGATGACTGCATCCACGTGTTCTTCTTCGAGGGCATTGATAGCGAGGGAAATATTACCATAGAGCGCCAGGTTCTCGGCCGGCATCTTCCCGGTATACACCAGGGTATCTTCTATCCAGGCGGCTGCTGTCGAACCGCGCTCCGTCCCGATGACTGCCTTCCCCTCCATGATGTCATCAATGGCAATTCCGGATTCATTCCTGACCGCGATGGACTGGTTTGCCGTCCAGTATGGCTTTGAAAAGCCTACCAATTCTCTTCTCTCATCGGTGATCGACATCCCCGAGTAGATCATATCAATCTCTTTTTCCAGGAGTGCGGGAATGATCCTGTTCCATTCAACCGGCTGGATTTTTACCTGGAATCCCATCTCATCAGCGATCCATTCGATCGATTCGACGTCGAACCCGGCAGGGTTTCCGTCCCTGTCGATATAACTGTATGGGGCATAGTCTCCATCGATTCCCACGATATAGACTGATGTCGTATCTGTCTCCTCCAGTCCTGGCTCGTTTGCGGGAAGGGTCGTTGTGCATCCGGCAATAATAACAAATCCAATGAGAAGGAGAGCTATTACCGACATGTACCATCTTTCCATGATGTGAAATGAATGACATGGTATATTTAGTGATTATGAAATCTGCTTTCGGAAGGAGATTTTCTGCATCTCTGCCCGAAGGATTAATAATCAAACACCCATCTGTTCATAATGAGGACGAGAGCGGATTTTCGCCCTGTCCGGGTGATTCATCGTGATTGCCATTCGTAATTATCGGATATATGATATTGGAAGAGAGATCGACATTGATCTGCTCGAACGGGACCTCGCAATAACGCACCCCACGGCCCGTACAAGGTTTTTGCGGGTCAAGCCCAAGTCCATCATGATCGAAGATCCCCCGCTCATCCTGAAGATGGATCCCGCCAGGCTGAACATCGATGGAGCGGAGATCGAATTTACGGTCATTGCCCGCATCTATGTCATCGGTGCAATAAGCCTCTGTTTTGTCTACGAAGACCCCGGGGGTGCTCCCGGTCAGTTGATGCAGACTGCTCTCTCATTCGCCGGGCAGGACATGCTTGCCGGGGCATTCGACTCGTACATCCGGAGACTGGAAGAGACGCTGGCCCCCCATGTCAGGATGCACCGGATCGACCGTGAATTTTTCGAGGATTATACCATATATGTCACGGATCGGCTGGATGATGCACTCGATCCCGCGATTCTCCTGATTGGAGAGCAAACGGAAATTTCAGCACAGATGCGGGAGGAGATCACCAGGAATACCCTCAGTTACACCCCGCATGACCTGGCCATGCTCTCCTGGGACGCCGCGCTCTTCTGCAACCCGGAATATCCGGTCGATCTGATCGATCTCGTAGAGTTTGCCAACGTCCAGGTTCTTGAACTCCGCTACTATGACCGGGAGATGAGCCGGCAGATGGAGAAGATGTATGATGACATCGAACAGGCGGACCGCCTCTGGAGGTTTCGGAAGATGAGGCAGTACCACGGGATAATGGCCACGCAGATGGAGATGTATGCCGAGATATCGGAGATCACCGAGAGGGTGAACAACCTGATAAAAGTGACCGAGGATATCTATTATGCCCGGGTCTATGCGACGGCACTCCGGGTTCTGCGGAGCAACCTCTGGAGCGAGAGCGTTGACCGGAAGATCGAGGTCATCCAGGAGAACTATTCGATGCTCTCAGACGAGGTCCGCATCCAGCACTCGTATTTCCTCGAATGGATCATCATCATCCTGATCGCTCTCGAATTCGGCCTGGCCATCTGGCGCAGTTTCGAATAGGGTAAGACCTTTCAGCGGTGCCTGCCGAGAATTGCCCGATGAACGGAGGGTGGTGAATAGTATTCGCTGTCATGAACCCGGGTGTCCCCCATTTCCATTGAATCGGTCCCAACCATTATTCTCTCTTCACATACCGGACCCGTCCGACCGGCCCTTCGACAAGCCGCACCTTGATTCCATGCGGATGAGAGCCTGACCGCGTGAGGATCTCCCTGACCCGCCCTTCGGTTATTGAACCGTTCCGCTGGTCTTTTTTCTGGACGATCCCGACCGTGTCACCCGGTGCGATATTGTCTCTCTTGCGGCCGTCACTCACATCTTGTCCCAAATTTCTCTCTCCCTTTCTGAAATTACCCGTCAAAGAGCAGGATTCCTCTTATTATTGGTCCACGAGGTTTTGAAGATATCCCCTACGGCATCTCCCGGTTTCTGAATCGATACGAGGGGATGCGCCACGATATCCGGATGCGCCTGAAAGATCTGGAGAACAACAGGATATCTTCTAAAAAAAGGTTTTCCCGGTTTTTCAAAGCCCATTGTTCCACAGCCGGAGTGAGGCATACCGGAGCAGCGAATACACTCCGTCGCTCATCGGATGCACCTCCAGGAAATTATCAATATCATCCACGTGAACACCGCAACGGGAAAGAAAAGCCGTGTATGCAGCGATTATTCCCGCCGCGGGACCTGCGGTATAGACGGCATCGAGTCTCCGGGAATCAGGGTCAACTGCCACCCGTGCAAGCCCGGTGTTTCCCCCCGGCACCGACCAGAATGTTCCGGGGCCTGCAGGGCCGGGAACCGAGAAGATAATACCACCGGGTTCGTCACCCTCCCAGTAGGCGAGCTCGGATGCGAGGTTTATCGAGCGGGGAATTGCCCTGTAGTCCATCTCGGTCTCCTTCCCGAGAATATTCTCGGCAGCGACGATGCCTTCTCTCCGTGCGACAGGAGTCAGGCATGGTGACCCGGTCACGTCACCGCACGCGTAAATGCCGTTCATACTGGTTCGCATGTGGCGGTCTACGAGTATCTCCCCGCCTCTTCCCATTTTTACTCCCCGGATCATTCCAGACCTGGGGACGAGCCCCGCCGCGATGAAGACGGCATCACACGGGATCTCTGCCGGAGAGCTCCCGCCGGTGGATACCGATTCCGCACGTTTCTCCCCATGGATCCCGGAAATGCTGCAGCCTTCATGAATATTCACCCCGTCCATCTCCTTTCTTGCGATGGTCTGCAGGGAGGGATCGAGATCCTTGAGAAACCCGCTTCTGCAGAGGAGGTCCACGCGGCACCCGAACTGGTGGAAGATCCAGGCAAACTCTGCCGCCATGACGCCTCCACCAATTACCACGAGCCGATCTGGCAGATTATCTATCTCTGAAAGGGTGTGGGGATTGTACACATTCAAAAGACCTGTGCCCGGAATATCCGGTATCCGGGGCCTCGAACCGGTTGCCAGAATGACTGCTTCCGCCTCCACCGGATCATCCCCGATAAAGACGTTCCCGTCCTCCAGACGCCCCTCCCTGCCGTACTGCACCTCCACGCCTGCAGCCCGGGTCTCCGCATCAAGAACGGATCGGATCTTCTCCTGGATGCCCCTCATCTCGCCAAGCAATTGCGGGAACCTGACTGATGGGATCTTGTCGAGAATTCCAAGGGTGTACAGGTTTCTTGCCTGGGCGATTGATCGTGCTACATCATTTAAGGCGCAAACAACCATGCACCCGTGATGGAGGCACTGTCCTCCGATTCCTCCTGCTTCGACAAGAGTAACATCCTTCCCGGCCTGGGCCAGGCGTATCGCCGCCGTTCTTCCTGCGGGTCCTCCACCAAGAACAACAATCATGGGAAAGATCAGAGTATTTCCACGCCTTCATCCATGGGCGTGGAGAGGATCTCACCGCTGTGCGCATTGACTTCCACTATCTTCCTGCCACGAACCTGCCACACCGGGACATAGACCTGGTATATGTCGAGCGAGATGTCTTTTCTTTCAGGTTTCATGACCTTCTCCTCGTAGAAGATGGCATCGCCCTTCTCCTGCTTTATCCTCACCCTCTGTGTCAGCTGCGTGATGAGTTCCTCATAGATTCTCTCTGTCGCCTCGTCTTTTGAGATGTGCGGCTGAACGATCTCTGCATCTGCGGGAACCGGACCCTCCACGCTCCTGGTCTCGCAGGCATCAACGCGGAGCCCGTTTATTGCGTTTATCCCTCCCGAACCCTCGGCATCGAATGGGATGTGCTTGTCCTTGTATACCTGTTCGCCCGAGCTTTGAAAATGATAAAACCAGTGTGGGATAAATCGTAAGTGTACTGTGCCCTGGATTGCTGCAATCTGTTCGGCCGCCTGTTTATTGACCTTCACGGGGAGGTGCGCAACGCTCACTCCCGAACCCGAATCCGTCGACCCCTGGTCCTTCTCCTCGCGCAGGTGAATGTTCTCCGATGATGCAAAGGAGAGGGAGAGCTCCCGGTCCATGATCCGTGCCAGGGCTGCTTCACCGGCATATCGCACGAACTCCTTGACCCCCCAGACAATGGAGTTTTCGAGGCTTAAACCCTCATCAATGGTGAATAAGAGTTTCTTGCAGACCATCTCGTTGTCATCGGATTTCAGTTTGTAGCTTGTCCGGTCGAATTCCTGTATCGCGCCGGTTTCATTGGAACAGAGCACGAGAAGACAGTCGGTCTCCCTGACTGCAGAGAGGTCAAGCGGGGGGTCAACCTCCATAACATCATATCCTGCCGACTCCAGGATCTCGCGCATGGAAATCCTCGCTTTATCCCGCGTTTTATCATCCATCAACCATACATTTCCTCTATCTCATAGAACAATTTTTCTATTGCGATGAATGAACTATACAGGATGAACCTTCCCCTGAAGTTTGTGAACCACAGGATTGAGGAATATGCCATGCAGGTGACGTTTGACCCAAAGGAGGGAGTGGGCAACATCATCTACAACCTGTCCCTCGTGAAGGAGGGGGACATTGAACACGTGGTATCCACCTTCAAGGATGCCTTCAAGGCAGGTGTCTGTGTGAGCGGGCTTGTCAGGATCGAGGAATCAGGGGAAACGATTGATAATTTCCGCGTACCAGAAGGTTTCACCGCGATCATTACCCTGTGCAGCTCCACTCTCGACGGAGTCCTCATGCGAAGAGGCGTCCCGTTAACCCCAATCGGGGGAGGGGTCGTGGAGGTCAGTCATCGGGTCCCGAAGAGATTTACACACATTATCCTATACGAGCATACGACCATCGATCCCCTCCAGGTTCTCATATCCCAGGAGATGACCTCAGTTACCGGAGTAATGAGGAAAGGCTCGGGCAACCTCCTTGCGAATATCCGTCAATGCCACATGGAGGCGGAATCGCTCATCGGCGAGGTAATTGATGATCTTTCCGGAAGCACGTTCTCCGGGATCCTGGATGTAGGCTTCCCAAACACTCCTGCTCTCGGAGTCGCGGTCGATCCCCAGTACATGGGCATCGTCGCTCTCGGCGGCACCAACCCGATGGCAGCTGTGAATGAGAGTGGCATATATGTGCAGACCCAGGCCATCAAGGGAGTGATGGACGTTTCAGATATGAATGATATACTCGATTACTGATTCTTTCTTCTCGCCCAGGACGAAAAGAAGTTCCAATACACCGTAAAAAACCGTACAAAACCCCGTGCCTCTGAATAAAGCGCACTGGTGCCTTCCTCTTCTGATCCCATTATCACCATCGCTTTGCTGCCGTCCACGAGGAACACACCGCCGCCCAGGGATTTGGCGGGGCCGATATCATGGCCCCCGGGAGGTTTTTTTATCCAGACATTCATGGATTCCGGAATTTCGCCCTCCCAGTGATCTGTCACCACTTCGATGCTGACTGAATTCTTCTTCTCCTCGAGCATCTGTATGATCTGCTTCCGCAAACCCCCCCAGTAGAAGAAGACACGGATGCTCTCAGTGGCATTGGAGATGAGATCCAGGAGGCGGATCCTGATGTTCTCTTCGCCATAGGTGCTCCAGATGAGCTCCTGGTCACCCCGTTCAAGGTCTGCGCATTCCAGGTATATCCGGTTCAGCCCCTCGCGGGCACAGAGAGCATCAGATTCAATGGATTTCATCAGGCTGTCCACACCCTCGTCGGGTCTGACCGGATTGAAACGTTTGGGCGAGGTGTTGGAGACAGAGACCAGGTTCTTCTGGATCAACCGATCAAGCACCGGGTAGACGGATGCGCGTGGCACTCCCGAGAGTTCGTGGATCTCTGTTGCAGTGGCCCCGGCCACGCGCACCAGGGCTATATACACCAGGGCTTCGTACTTGGTAAGCCCGAGAGATTTGAGAGATTCAGCAATGGTAGCTTGATTTTCTCCCTGTTCATCCATTGAATACATATTTATATGGTTTTATGATAAATGTTGTTATAGCAAAAACAACATGAGGTCGGACATGAATTTTCGGTATATGTTCATTTTTATTCTCATCGGAGGGCTGCTTGCCGCTCCGGCGCTTGCAGGCACCAAGTATATGTCTGGGGGTCCGGACCTCACGGCAGCCATTTCAGGTTCCAACGAGTTTGCACCGGGCCAGGAAGTGATCATCCTGGTCAACGTGGAGAACCAGGGCCTGATCGATATGAAATTTGTCCAGTCGGGAATCGTCGAACGCGATGACCTTCCGAACACGGCAAAACTGGTAAAAGTCGCTCTCGTTGCAGGGGACGCCCCACTCGTCATCAAGACCGATCCGCAGATGGTTGGGGACATCGAGGGTGGAAAGAGTGTCCGTGTGCCATTTGTTGCAAGGATTCTCTCAGATGCACCGGCAGGATCCTACAATCTCCCTTTCCACATCCAGTACACCTATCTCAAGTCGGCTGAACAGTACGGACAGGACAGCATCCAGTACAGGTACAGGGAGATTGACGAAACGCTCGACCTCCCGATCAGGGTCAAGCCGGCCATCACCCTCGTTGCAGAGACGGTATCAGCCGAGCAACTGAATGCAGGGACTGAAGGGTATATCACCTTCTCCGTGAAGAATGCCGGGTTCGAGGACGCAGGATCGGCGATAGTCAAGGTCGAAAGGAACGGAAACAGCCCGGTTATCCCGACGGACAGCAGTGTCTATATCGGGGATCTCCCGGTGAATGGAACGGCTGATGCCCGGTTCAAGCTTGCAATATCCCGCGATGCCGGGGAACAGACATATCCGCTTGACCTGTTTCTCGTCTACACCAACAACGAGGGTGACACTGTCCAGTCCGAGATCGTGACAATAGGTGTTCCCGTGGGCGGAAAGATAGCGTTTACGGTAATATCCGACCCGCGGGAAGTGAAGGCCGGACAGAAGACAGTAATAGAGGTTGAATACGAGAATACCGGGGCCACGACCGCGTACAGCGCGCAGGCCCGTATCAGTGCCGTTGATCCGTTTTCAAGCAATGACGACACCGCTTTCCTGGGCGATCTCCAGCCGGGAGAGAAAGCCGTCGCCAGGTACGAAGTAAGCATCGATGATTCGGCAACGCAAAAGGAGTATGGACTCGATTCTGAGATACGGTATCGTGATGCACTGGAAAACAGCCAGATATCGGATACCATGAAGGTCAGGATCGTGGTCGTGGAGAGTTCCGGTATAAACCCGGTGCTGGTAGTCGTCCTTCTCCTCGCAGCACTCGGCGGCGCAGCATATTATGTATTTGTACGGAAAAAGAAGAGTTGATGTTTGGCTGGGAAGGAAGACTCCCCAAACCCTCGGTCCGCACAACCGGGGAGATGCGGACCGTATTAAAAGAACCGGAATGTCCGTTTCATGAACCACTCTATTTTATGTACAGGGACCTTGCACGGAGTCAAAAAGACCATCAATGGCTCCGTTCCCGGAAATTGCGGTATGACCTGACGGTCATCCCTCCGGCGGTTCTCTGCGGGGAGAAGGTGAAGACGAAGGGACACTACCACCCGGCAAATCCGTCGGGTATGGGTTACCCGGAAGTATACGAGGTGCTCGAGGGATCGGCGCACTACCTGCTCCAGTCCCGGGATCTCTCGGATGTGGTGTTGATCAAAGCCAATGCAGGAGATCGCGTGATCATTCCACCGTCATACGGGCACGTCACCATCAACCCGAAAAATTCCCGATTGTCGATGGCAAATCTTGTATCAACGGCATTTTCAAGTGATTATGGGGAATACGAGACGATGCAGGGGGCGGCATACTATGAACTGGCTGACGGAAACCTGGTGAAAAACCCGCGGTATTCCAGGATTCCGCCTTTGCGGATGCTTGATGCAGGGAAGATGGCCAGGAGGGGCGCTCTCTGTCCTGCACCCCTGTACTCGATGGTGGGAAGCTACGGGGAAGGGCTGGTATTTTTGAACAGGCCCGAGGAGTATACTAGGGAACTTGAAGCCGCCCTAGAAGACTAGGTGGATCCAGGCGCTTGTGTTCACTCTTCTGCACGAGAGAGAGCACCCGCTCTTCCACGGGATTCGTGCTCTTCCACCCGTTTGCCTGCAGGGCTTTTAATGCATCGTCTATCTCAGGGTAGGTGAGGCCGAGTTCGTCCTCGTCGGTCTGGCCTGCCCAGAGGCCTGCAGTCGGGCTCTTTGCAATGATCGTGTCCGGGATCTCCAGGTCCCGTGCGGCCTGGTATACCTCGGTCTTGTACAGGTGGATGATTGGCTGGATGTCGGCGGCACTGTCACCGTGTTTTGTGCAGTAGCCGATCAGGTACTCGGTCCTGTTGGAAGTCCCGCACACGAGGCGTCCCTCGAGGTTTGCATAGTAGTAGAGAATGGCCATCCTTGTCCGGGCCATGAGGTTTCCTTCCAGGAACCGGTCCTCCCGGTAGCCGGGGAGGGTGCGGTAGGATTCGAGGATAGGGTCTATCGGGATGGTCCGGTGCTCCATGGAGAGCTGTCTGCACAATGCCGACGCATCCTCGATATCTTCGGGTGTGGTGACATGGGTGGGGAGCGTCAGGCCAAGAACCCGCGAACCTCCGAGCGCACGGCAACACATGGCTGCAGCGACGGCCGAGTCCACTCCTCCACTGATGCCGATGACCAGTCCCGAGCATCCGCTGCTCCACACGGCATGCCTGATCATCTGCTCCACACGTCCCAGTGCACATGCCCTGTCTTCTTCATTCATCTTTCTGTCACATCCGAGAAACAAGCAGTATCAATCGTTTCAAATCCCCCACATTCCCCATTGCAATCAGTGCGTCGCCGTCTATGGGCGTCAGGCTGGCATCCGGCCGCACGACCGATCTGGTTAATCCTTCGATGCCGAGTATCTCTCTTACTCGTCATCCCTGCTAATCTCCGCGAGTATCTGGCAGCTCCGGCAGGTCTCCCCGCAGGTCTCCCCGCATTCCGGACAGAATCGTGGCTCCGATCCCGTCCCGGTTCCGATAGATGAGAGCTCTTCGCCGAGCCTGACAAGAGAATGACGCGTCGACGGATGCCTCCAGGCATAGTCGTTCAAAAGGTTCCGGACGTCGGCCCTGAGCGCGTTGTGGGCATAGGGACAACTGCCGGCCAGAAACCCTTCGAGATGGAGGTATGCATACAGGGCGACCTCCCGTTCAGGGATATACATGAACGGCTTGATTCGCTGGATAAGGCCGGCCCTCTGTGTGTCCCCTCTCGTCAGACGCGGAGCGTCGCCGCGGAGCGTGTTCATCAGCACGCTCTGTGCTTCATCGTCCAGGTTCATACCCAGAGCGAGCCTGTTGGCCCCAAGGCTCCGTGCGGCCGTGTTCAACAGGCGTCTCCTCAATACTCCGCAATACGAACACGAGAGAGAATCTCCACGCAGCCGGACAATCTCGTCCACGGTCGTCCCGAACGCTTCACGAAACGAGAATATATGGTGTTCAACGCCAAGGGTTTCCGCAATCCCTGCCGCGATTGCGGGATCGCGGTATCCGGAGATGCCTTCATCTATCGTGATCGCATAAAGCCGCAGGTCACGTCTTTCGCACGTGAGTCCATGGAGAAAGTGGAGGAGGGCCGCCGAATCTTTCCCGCCGGAGGACGCCACTGCGATCGAGTCACCAGGCGAAAGCCACCGGTGAGTCCGTATGGCTCGCTTCGCCTTGGCCTGGAAATCGGCCACAAAATGGTTCCTGCAGAGGTGAAGACCGGAGTATCGCTGGTAGATGATCGCCGGCCGCCTGCATTTGCTGCACAGCATCGGGGGTACCAGATCAACCTTTATCAATTCCCATAGATAAATTGTGTAGAATACATGCCAATTTCAGCTGACCAGATACGAAACCTGCACAAGTACGAGATCCGTATCCTGGTAGCGCTCGAACGCCTGATGAAGAGGTACCGCTGGGTCCCTCTCGACCAGGTGAAAAAAACGATGGGACTCTCCGAATCCGAGATCTCCTACCGCCTTGGGCGATTGATGGACATGGGGATGGTCCGTTTTGATACGGTTCCGTATGAAGGCTACGCACTGGTCTTTGGCGGATACGACACGCTGGCCCTGCTCACCCTCACAAAAAGGGGGGTTGTGAGTGCTCTCGGCTGTCCGATAGGGGAAGGAAAAGAGTCCATTGTATACGAGGGGCTCGGGCTCGGGCCCGTTGCGATGAAGTTCCACCACGTAGGCCAGAGATCGTTCCAGTCTGTACGGGTAACACGGGAATATATGCCTGACGAAGGTCATTGCCCCTGGATCTTTGCATCGAGGTACTCGGCCGAGAGGGAGTACGACGCCCTGACACGGCTCCACCCGAAAACGAGCGTCCCGCTCCCGGTCGCAATAAACCGCCACGTAGTCGTGATGGAATATATCAGGGGCATAAACCTCAACAGATGCCGGCTGGAAGATCCCGCGGGAGTGCTCGACCAGATCTTAAAAGAGGCAGGAAACGCATTCAGGGCCGGGGTGATCCATGCCGATCTCTCGGAGTACAATGTCATGGTGGACGAAGGACGGGTCTATCTCATCGACTGGCCACAGTGGGTGGAGGCCGGTCATCCCAATGCAGGAGATCTCCTGGCACGCGACATGGAGAATATCACACGCTATTTCCAGCGCAAGTATCACCTGGATATCCCGGTGAAAGAGGCGATCCGGAGAGTGACCGAATGAGGGTATACGGGATTGATATCATCAGTGGTTCCGTGAGATCACGCTCACGTCGGCCCCGCTATGCACTGATCCGGATGGCGGGAGACAGGATCCGATCAGAAGGCGAAGTCACCGGATTCCGCCTCTTCCGTATCTTGAACGAGGAGAAGCCCGATATACTCGCGGTCGACAGTCTCCAGGAGATCGCGGCCGACCAGCATGATCTCTATGCCTTTCTCCAGGCACTGCCGCCAAAGGTCAGGCTGGTGCAGGTGACCGGCGGAGAGAGAAAGGAGAGTCTTGGAAAGGTTGCCAGCCGGTTCAATATCAGTTTCAACCGGTTTGATCCCTTCGACGAGGCGAGGACGATCGCCAGGGTCGCGTCGCTTGGTGCAGGCGCCGAGGTGATCGCTTTCGAAAACACGAGCGAGATCGTGGTCAGCAGGCACCGATCGCCGGGGAAGGGGGGATGGAGCCAGAACCGCTACGCACGAAAGATACACGGGGCGGTCCAGCAGAAGGCACGGGAGATCGAGATGGAGCTCGTCTCTGCAGGTCTGAAATACGAGAAGAGGGAGACGAAAGCCTTCGGAGGACTGAGCCGGGCTTTCTTTGAGGTCCATGCCCCCCGAGACGAGATCCCGGTGAGCATGTCCCGTGGAGCTGATGTGCAGGTCCGGATCAGGGGGAAGCGACTTGACCGGATACAGTTCCGGCCACTCTCCGGAAAGCCGAGATACCTCATCGTGGGGATAGATCCCGGGACCACGACAGCAATCGCCGCGCTTGATCTCGATGGAAACCTCCTCCACCTGAGCAGCTCGCGCCAGACTTCCATGTCGGATGTCATCGAGGTGCTCTACACAGTTGGAAAACCCCTTGTCATCGCATCCGATGTCCATGACATGCCCTTCTCGGTCGAGAAGATTCGCCGGGCATTCAACGGAGTCGCCCATTCGCCAAAACAGGATATGAGTGTTGAGACAAAGCTCGAACTTGCGTCCCGGTACCCGTATGAGAACGATCACGAGCGCGATGCGCTTGCAGCGGCACTCGACGCGTACCGGAGTTACAAGAACAAGTTCCAGAGCCTGGTACGGAGGGTCCCACCCGGGCACGACCTCGATGAGGTGAGGGCAGGAATCGTGCGGGGGCAGTCTCTTGAGCAGGTGCTTTCCGAGATGAAGGAGAAGGTTTTACCGGCAGAGGAGGCAACACCCGGGATCGAGGTCGATGAACGGCGGGATGAAAGAGTCCGGATACTTGACGGCACGGTCAAGAGGCTCCGCCTCCTTGTGCAGGAGATGCAGGAAGAGATCAGGGAGAAAGACCACGAGATAGTCCGGCTGAAGGAGCGCATGAAGAAGATCACGTCACGGCAGGACGAAAAGATAAGAAAAGATACGGAGATTGCAAAGCGTAACGTGATCATCCAGAATCTGAAGAAGAACCTTCGGAAGGAGGAGCGCAGAACGAAGAACCTGAAAAAGAAGCTTGACAGGCTGAGAACGTTCGAGGAGGCGCCACCCGACGCCGCCGCAATCCCTGCAAAGGTCCTTCCCATGCTCACCCGCGAGGGGGTGTGGACCCTCCAGGAGGAGATGGGAATCAGGAAAGACGACCTCCTGTATGTCCACAGGATCGACGGTTGGGGCCGAAGCGTGGTAAAGGAGCTTGGAGAGACCGGGGTCAGGGCTGTTGTTGTGGGATGCCTGCCGGAGAATGAGCCCGATCCAGCCCTTGTTGAGGCGACCAGGGATCTCGGGCTGCCGCTTCTCCTGGTCTCTTCCGGGGCGGTGGAAACGAGGGGCAAGATCGCCTATATCGCACGGGATCTGCTTGAAAAAGCCTTTGAGAAGTGGGAAGACGGGCAGAGGGAGTACGACCGCGAGAAGAAAGCACGCATGGTCGAGCATATCTTCAAAGAGTACCGGACAGAGCGCGGTAAGGAGATGAGGAAAGTTGGATGAACGGGAGCTCCGGAGAGTCGTGATGGACGTCATCGGGCGGGAACACTGTCTCGATGACTGTGCGGTCTTTCGCTTCGGAGAAACGAGTATGGTCGCTTCGACCGACATGCTCCACGAGACGGCGGATTTCCCTGACGGAATGACCGACTGGCAACGGGGCTGGATGAGCATCGCGGTCACGCTCTCCGATATCGCCGCGATGGGAGCCGCCCCCTGCTTTGCGATGCTGGCAGTCGGGCTGGACAGGGGAAGCAGGCTGAAGGCGATACTCCAGGGTGCACGCGAATGCTGCGACAGGCACGGGGCAGTCCTTGCAGGGGGCGACCTGGACGCACACGGTGAGCTGACGATGGTGAGTTCGGGAATCGGGTTTACCGATCACCCGGTCCGGAGGGCCGGGGCGAGGCCCGGAGACCTCCTCTGCGTGACCGGGGTGCCGGGGAGGGCACAGGCCGCGCTTGCGGGTCATCACCAGTATGATCGTTTCCTGTTCGAACCGGTGCCCATGGTCCGGGAGGGGATGCTCCTCGCACAGGCGGGGGTCACGTCCATGATGGACAACAGTGACGGCCTGGTCATCTCGCTCCATGATATGATGGAGGCGAACCCGGGCTGCGGGTTTATGGTGGATAGCGAAGCCCTACTCAGGCTCGCGGATATTCCGACAGAGGAGGCAAGGGAACTTTCACTCCATGGTGGAGGGGATTTCGGCCTTATCTGTACCTGCCCGCCCGACATCGTGCTGCCCGAAGAGATCGGGATCCGGGTTATTGGATTGGTGATCGAAGGCTGCGACGTCCTTGTAGACGGGAAAAAGGCAGAAATAAAGGGTTACCAGCACCTGTGGGATGAGTGAGCGGAGAGAAAGTATTTAAATTTCTGGTGTTGAGTACTAGGTTGGAAAAGGAGGAAAGACAAATATGGTATCAAGAAAGATCATGATTTTTTCCGTGATTGCAATAGCCCTCCTGACGATGGCATGTGGAACAGTATCCGCATACTCCATCTCGGTGCACGGCTCGGGCAACTCACCCATCGTGACGGACTCCCTGAAATCGATGGTATCTGGAATGGAGGGATCAACAGGGCTTACCGAATATCTGCAGTCTATCTCGGGTGCAAAACCAACATCCAGCACCGCAACGGGATCTATCGGGACTGCATCGGCCTTCAGCAATATGTACCACCAGTCCGAAAATGAGGAGATCAGGTTCGAGCAGTCTGTCAGGGTACACGGAACGATAAACTATTTCGGCTATAACGCAAATTTCAATTCCGGAATGCTTTAATCTTCTAATTTTCTTTTTTTTTCTCCAAAACTGCCTTATTTATCTCTTTTTTACCATCGTAAGGATTATGGAATCAGAGCGGAAGTGAAGTTATTTATAGTATGAACGGGTACAAAATTGTTGAATAATCAAGGTGGCGAAATGATAAAAAGAGAACTTACTCTAGTTTTTGCTATCATCGTTCTTCTGATGATCGCAGGTATCGGGAGCGTGCAGGGCGCACGGACAATTCCCGCAAGCAACGAGACTTCCATGCTGGTCGTCTCCATATCTGCTTCAGCTTCGGGAGATCTGAGAAGTAATACAGACATTGTGTTCCAGCAGGGCAACGAAAACCTCAATGACAACCCCCCACTCAACCCGAGTGGTGAGGGTGTGAACACGGTCGGATATTTCGAGGAGACCATGGCCACGGATGGCAACATCTCGTATGACCAGACCATACGGGTGGACACAGGAAACCAGGTAACCCCGCAGAACAACCTTGAGACAACCCGTATCATCGATTATTCCAACGAAGGAGACGGTGGAAGGATGTACTCGAGTGAAGAAGTGCTGGTAGAGTCATGTGGAACCGCGGCAGACCTGTCAGACCCCCAGTCATGCTGTAACGAGGTCTGGGGAGCAGAGGCAGATGAGGGAGTCCTGCCTGGCAGCTGCACGCAGGTAATTGCGGGCAGCGAGATGGATCTTACGGAAGGTTCGGTTACCACGACGAGCTCCGGGCGGACTGTTGCAGCGTCGACTGATGAACCTCTCGAGATGACCTACTCTGTCGATCTCCATGGCACCGACCAGACCGGAAACGAGGATGCACACGGAACGGCGAGCGCACACGTGAACGCAAATATCGCTGAAGGCGGCGGCCCTGATGGCACCAACCAGACAGCATCGATGCAGCATGAACAGGAGATCTCGGTGAACGGATGGGTTAACCTCGCGATGGATGTCAGCTATTCGACTGAATGATCTCCCGGAAACAAAATTTTTTTCAAAAAAGACTGATGAAATAAGCGGTAGAAATACCTGCGGATTTCAAGAATTCCTTTTTTGATATAGTCATCAGAAAAGGACTACTGTCTGGAATGGACGTCTTTTGTGAGATTTTGAATCATCTGGGACGCTCTCAATCGAACAGGTTGTACATATCCCGATTCAGGCAGGGTCTTATGGGCCAGGCAAACCAATGATTTCCGGTTGAGATCGTATGCCGGTCTATTCCTGTTGTATCTATCCTGGTAAAAAAGTACAAAAGATATCTTCATTCTCTCCGAAATAGCTGAATGGCAGTTATCTATCTGATGCCTGTCTTGTCGGGTTCTGTCGTGCATTTTCGAACAAATGACCATCGACGCATACAAAAGATGGGTCTCGCCCGTTCGATGATCCCGGGGTGGCCGGTGCGGGCCTAATTCATCGCGTGTATCTGCCGTATAAGAAGGAGCTTGGGTTCCTTCCTGCACATCCCGCATGGCAGTAAAAAAATATGGGGGGGGAGAGATATGACGATATCTGAAAGATGTGTTATCCTTCACGTTCCGGTATAATGCGGCCAGAATATCCTGATGGCATCTAATCGTCCGTATTTCGCGTCAATATTTCCAGGATCCAGTTCCAGAGCATAATCGAAGGCCTTGATGGCATCCCTGACATGGCCGGTTTTAATCATCGCAAAACCCTTGTTTGCCCAGGCCTGTGCATTATCCGGATCGATTGCAAGCACCTGGTCATAGACTGCCACCGATCTGTCATAGTCATTCATCTTGTACAGGGCAATTCCCTTGTACATATAGGCCTCCGTGTTATCCGGATCGATTGCGATTATCTCGTCATATGTCCCGATTGCGTTGATATAGTCCCCTACCATCAGGTTTTCGTATCCCTTATTCAGGAGTGCGCCTGTGTTGTCCGGTTCAAGGTCCGTCACTCGGGTGTATAGTTGTAATGCCTCCTCGTACCGGCGTAGCTGGTGAAGAGCATAGGCCTTGTTCTGAAGTGCCACGGTGTTATTGGGATTCAACTTGATCTCCCGGTCGTACATCCGGGCGGCTACCTCTCCCTGCCCCAGGGTATGAAGTGCCGCCACTTCATACCTCCAGGCCTGGGCATTTTCAGGGTTTAGATCGAGCGATTTTTCATAGGCTTTCACCGCACCTTCATAATCCCTGGCATTGTGAAGTGCGTAACCAAGGTTGAACCAGGCTGTCGTAGAATCCGGGTTGATCCTGGCTGCAGCCCTGTATGCGATCACCGCTTCCTGGTATCGCGAAAGCCCCATCAGGGAATTGCCTTTTGTGGACCAGGCCAGGTAGTTCGCATTGTCAAGGTTGATCTCCCTGTCGGCGGCATTGATGGCATCTTCGTACTGTTTCAGATTGTAATGGGCTCTGGCCTTGTATGCCCAGGTAAGGGGAAGCTTTGGATTTATCTCGAGTGCCCGGTCATATGCGTCCAGCGCATCCCGGTACCTGCCCAGCGATTCAAGCATGTATCCCTTGTTGCTCCAGGCATAGGGATTGTTGGGATTGATACTGATGGTCCGGTTATACGATTCGAGCGCTTCGTCATATCTTCCCAGGTTGTTCAATGAGGTCCCCCGGTTGTTCCAGGCAACTTCATTCGAAGGATCTATCTCAAGCGCCACGTCTGCTGCATCCAGACCCTCCGTGTATCGTCCCATATTGTTCAGGACGAATGCTCTCTTTGACCAGGTATCCGCATCACCCGGAGTCTGGTTCAGTATTGTATCAACAATACCGAGTGCATCGTCATACCTGCCGAGATTCAGGTATGCTGCTGCTTTTCCGGATAGTATCTCCGTATCATCGGGGCTCTGTTCAAGAATAGCCGAATAAGCCGCCAATGCCTCTTCATTCTGCCCGGTCAGGGTGAGGAGGTCAGCTCTCGCCTTTGCCGCGGATATGAGTGATGGGTCGACAGTGAGTGCATGATTGTAGGCATACAGCGCCTCGTCATATTTTCCAAGCGCCCGATACAGGTCACCGGCTTCCTTTGCAGTCTCTGCCCGATATGGATCGAGTGTGAGTGCCCTGTTGTATGAATCAAGGGCTTCGTTGTATCGTCCAGTTAGAGAGAGTGCCTGGCCCCTGTACGCCCAGAGCATAGGGACGTTTGCGTCGATGGCAAGGCCGCGGTTGTAGGTTTCGAGGGCCTGCGAAAGATCGCCCTGCAGCTGGTATATGCTCCCCTTGTATCCCCAGACGACGGGAAGATCCGGGTTTATCTCCAGTGCCTGGTCATAGGATGACTGTGCGTCATCATACATGTGGATCTGCTGGTACAGGTTTCCTTTCTTTACCAGGAGTTCGATATCACCGGGGTTATCCAAAATCTGGAGATCGATTGCCGAGATCTCCTGCATTGCCTTATCATATTCGGAGATATTTTCTTCGGCTGCCTGCCTGGTCGTTGTGCACCCCGAGAAAAAAATGCCTCCCAGCAGGAGCAGGAGAGCGAGTACAGGCACTATTTTCATAATATTACACATTGATCAGGATTCTATAAAGTCACTTTGGTAGCGGAGTATTCCAGACCGCATCGCTATCCAGAACGGCAAAATAACATGATTCTCATGAGAAAAAGGAGAGATTATTCAGAAGGAGAAACCCGACTCGTAGTGCATGATCTTTTCAAAGATCCGTATCTCGCCGAACGCCGACGAGGATTCATGGAACTCCAGCATCTCTCTCAATGTCAGATCCCCCCCACCTTCCTGGATGAAGGCATTCATGTGCGAGGAGACCATTCCCCTTGACGGGGTTCCTGGCTGCAATTCGGTCACAAGGATCTGGTAGTCAAATTTGACGGGATCGACTCCTGAAGCCAGGTTGAACAGATCGCTTGCGGATGTCCTGATATTTACTGCCCCTGTATCAATCGAGCTCCCTGCCTCTATACGGCTGGAGAATGAGGTTGCAGCCATTGCTCCTGTGGCAAGGAGCCCGAGGAGAATTACACTGATTAGGATATATCGATATTTCTTCATGCCAGATACCTCTGTTTGTAGTCTGGTAAGACGGTATGAATCAATTCTATAAAATAGTTATCTCCCAAGGAGGATTTCACGGGAGAAAAGGCGAGGTTGAAAGCAAAACCACAAAAAATTCAAAAAAAATTGGTATTCCGGGATTGTCCCCGGATTTTTCACCGCAAAACCACTTACCTGCGCATTCCGGACACGTAGTTCATGTCCTTGAGGAAGGAAGTGATGTCACCGTTGACCGAGGTCAGTTCGCCGAACTCGATCCTCTCACCGAGTGTGTCCGGTGTGTCGCCGTATGCTTCCATGATCAGGACGTTCATGAATGCGGACGCGGATCCCATGGAGGGCAGATCGGTGATCAGTTCTGTGACTGCGAGGTCGTGCTCGAGCTCGACGGTAGTGTCACTCGACGGGTGGATGAACCTGTCCATGGAGTTTGTGCGGACGTTTGCGACGGTCATGTCGATGGTGCTTCCGGCCTCGGCAAAGTTGCAGCTGGCGGGGAAGGCTGTGGTTGCATCACCGGCGAAGACACAGAGCATCTTGTCGGTGACCGTGGTGTTCACGCCAACACCGTCGACCATTATGTACTCGTCAGAGTATACACGTGCGCCGTCAACACCGACGAATGCGAGCTGCTTGTCGGCATCGATGTTCCACTGTCCAGCGAGCTGGTTCGAGGTCTCGACATCCATGTTCTTGTCGTAGGCGATCAGGCCAACGCCATTGGAGTAGGTGTCCTCGGTGTATGCCGATGCATAGTAGGCTGCACCTGTCTGATCCATTGGCGGAACGCCGTTCAGACCAGAGTCGTCAGTGGTGATCCTCCACTGAATGTCGGTGGTGGATGCGAAGTTTCCAACCGCGTCGATTGTAGTAGCGGTGGTGATCCCCTGGGTCTCAGGGGTCTGGTTAATCCCGGGGTCAGCCACGGTAAACCCGGTGAGGAGTGCCAGTGCGATGACCATGATTGCGAGTTTCTTCATATGTAATTCTCCTACGTTTTATGCTGATACTCTCAGCATCACTTAAATTTAAGGAAGAAGTTATTGATAAACCTGTTGGATTTTTTGCTTCTTTTTATCCTTAAAATGAGATAGCAGATGTCAAGCATGGGAATTTTACGCCACTATCATGCGTATACAATTCAGGGATCATATGGAAATGCTGGCAATTATGGGATTATTCTATAAACACGCAATCTCACGAAATAACAAAAGAATAGTCTCATAATACGTTTAATTATGCCCGGAATTGGGAAAAAACGAAAAAAAGTTGGTTTTTGGATGTATCACCACTTACCTGCGCATTCCGGACACGTAGTTCATGTCCTTGAGGAAGGAAGTGATGTCACCGTTGACCGAGGTCAGTTCGCCGAACTCGATCCTCTCTCCGAGAGTCGCAGGCATGTCAGCGTATGCTTCCATGATCAGGACGTTCATGAATGCGGATGCGGATCCCATGGAGGGCAGATCGGTGATCAGTTCAGTGACTGCGAGGTCGTGCTCCAGCTCGACGGTTGTGTCAGCGGACGGGACAATGAACCTGTCCATGGAGTTGGTGCGGACGTTTGCGACGGTCATGTCGATGGTGCTTCCGGCCTCAGCGAAGTTGCAGTAGGCGGGGAAGGCATCAATAGGCGTACCGGCGAAGATACAGAGCATTGCATCGCTTGCTGTGCTGTTCACTCCGACTCCGTCGACCATGATGTACTCGTCAGAGTATACACGTGCGCCGTCAACACCGACGAATGCGAGCTGCTTGTCGGCATCGATGTTCCACTGTCCAGCGAGCTGCGAAGAGGTCTCGACGTCCATGTTCTTGTCGTAGGCGATCAGACCGACGCCATTGGAGTAGGTGTCCTCTGTGTATGCCGATGCATAGTAACTTGCACCTGTCTGGTTCATTGGCGGAACGCCGTTCAGACCATTGTCGTCAGTGGTGATCCTCCACTGGACATCGGTGGTGGATGCGAAGTTCCCTACCGCGTCGATTGTGGTAGCGGTGGTGATCCCCTGGGTCTCAGGGGTCTGGTTGATGCCACGGTCAGCTACGGCAAATCCGGTAAGGAGTGCCAGTGCGATGACCATGATAGCGAGTTTCTTCATTTTGTTCCTCCTACATTTATGCTGATACTCTCAGCATCAACCATATTTTTAGGCAGAAGGTATTTATAAATCTGCCGGAGTTTCATGCCTTTTTTCATCTCAAAACCGGGATTGCAAAGATACTATCAGGAATATCAGGATAATCATTGCGGAATACTTCCAAGGGACCATTAGGGGGATGGGTTCCATGCATTTTATCATCGAAGAAGTAAAAGTCGGTTTTTCATCGTTTCAATTTTTTCGTTAAACAAAAACAGGCGATTCTATGGCGAAACTACCCAGAAAAAGGATCATGACACAAAGGATGCGAAGTCATTTTCGAGATGCTCCTTATACTGTAAAATCAGATGGTAATTTTTTCGACAGGAGATTGCGATTCTCAAACAATTCATCATCAAGATTTGCGTGAAGAGTTTCGATATCACCCCTCCCATTCCAAACAGGATTTGGGAGGATTCTTCTGGGAGTGGAATATTCTGGATGGTGATGGCTCATGAATACGATAAAACGGTATATAGGTGACAAATCCGTGTTAAAACAGAATTACCTGTCGATGAACGGAGATTTTGTGGGTCGCATAATTGGATTTTTTGTATACGAAACCAGTTTCGTGAAATCAAACCGGAATCCATCTCATATCCGTTCGAGTGCCCGGTTGATCGACTCCTGAAAGATCAAAGGATCTCGATTGCGAATCGGGATTCAGGAGAGCCAACAATACAAACAAATGTGCCTGATCAGTGTGAGCATTTCCAGGATCTAAAAAAAAAGAAGTTATTTGGATTTTTCACCGCGAAATCACTTACCTGCGCATTCCGGACACGTAGTTCATGTCCTTGAGGAAGGCAGTGATGTCACCGTTGACCGAGGTCAGTTCGCCGAACTCGATCCTCTCACCGAGTGTGTCCGGTGTGTCGCCGTATGCTTCCATGATCAGGACGTTCATGAATGCGGATGCGGATCCCATGGAGGGCAGATCGGTGATTAGTTCAGTGACAGCGAGGTCGTGCTCGAGCTCGACGGTTGTGTCACTCGACGGGTGGATGAACCTGTCCATGGAGTTGGTGCGGACGTTTGCGACGGTCATGTCGATGGTGCTTCCGGCCTCGGCAAAGTTGCAGCTGGCGGGGAAGGCTGTGGTTGCATCACCAGCGAAGACACAGAGCATCTTGTCCGTAACCGTGGTGTTCACGCCAACACCGTCGACCATGATGTACTCGTCAGAGTATACACGGGCGCCGTCAACACCGACGAATGCGAGCTGCTTGTCGGCATCGATGTTCCACTGTCCAGCGAGCTGGTTCGAGGTCTCGACATCCATGTTCTTGTCATAGGCGACCAGGCCGACGCCATTGGAGTAGGTGTCCTCCTCGTATGTCGATGCATAGTAGGCTGATCCTGCCTGTTCCATTGGCGGAACGCCGTTCAGACCTGCGTCAGCAGTGGTGATCCTCCACTGGAGATCAGTCGTGGATGCGAAGTTTCCAACCGCGTCGATTGTGGTAGCGGTGGTGATCCCCTGGGTCTCAGGGGTCTGGTTAATCCCGGGGTCAGCCACGGCAAACCCGGTAAGGAGTGCCAGTGCGATGACCATTATTGCGAGTTTCTTCATGTGTATTCTCCTACGTTTGAATGCTGACACTCTCAGCATCGACTATCAGGTTCAAGAGATTCAGATATGAATTTTCTATCCGGCACGGTTCATTCATGTACCCGGGAGGTTAAACGGTTATCACCGGATTCATCTCTTTCCCGTGATGACGAAAAAAATAGAATATCCACATCCAGAAATGTGGGAGAAAAACCCCTCAGTCCGGATAAGCAGTCACTGTGGGAGTATTCTCTTCCCCCTGGGATTGCATCAAATTTTCAAAAATAATCGAATAAATTGAAGAACAAAAAAACGAGAAAAAAGATTAATTTTATCTTCTCATCCCGGACTCGTAGTGCATATCCTTGTCAAAGACGGTGATATCACCATATATGGAGGTAAATTCGGAGAGCTCGATCCTCTCGCCCAAGGAGGACGGGGTATCGCCGTATCCTTCCATGATCAGGGCATTCATGAATGCAGAGGCCAGTCCCTGTGAAGGTACTCCATCGATGAGTTCTGTGACCAGTATCTCGTGGTTCAGTTCGACGGGGTAGTCCGCAGAGGTGACAATAAACCTGCCATCCGTGCTTGTCCTGACATTGGCAACGCTCATGTCAATCGTGCTTCCCGCTTCGATGAAGTTGCAGTATGCAGGGAAAGAGCCTGCACCTCCGGCTGCAAAGGGACACAGGAGCGACTGCGATGCATCACCGGGTGTTCCGACACCGTCGATCATGATGTATTCATCCGAATAGACCCGTCCGCCGTCGATGCCGACGTAGATCAGTTGCTTGTTGGCCTCGATATTCGACTGTCCGGCCATCATGCCGCCGGTATCGATGGAGAGCTCCTTGTCATACTGGATGATACCCACACCGTTCGACTGGGTATCCTCGGTATACACCGCACTGTATATTACGTCTCCATCGGCGAGCGGCGGGACATCATTGAGCCCGTTCGAGCTGGAGCTTATCCCGGTACATGCAAACTGCGTACTGGAGTCAAACCTGCCGACGGCGTCGATCGTTGTCGATGTCGTGATACCCACGCTCTCCGGTGTCGGGTCCAGACCCCTGTCCGCACCGGCAATGCCTGCAAGCGAGATGAGCAGACAGATCCCTATTATTCCTATTCCTACCTTTTTCATTACATCCTCCTCTGAATATGGGCATATATCCCACGGCTGCAGATGTACGGTTGATCGTTTTTCTTCAAAAGTGTTTCCATAAAAAATCGGTGAAAAATAGTATCTTTTACATCCTTTTGCCATTTCTATGAGCCTGTTCGCAGGATCTGGCGGTCATTTTCTGGCGATGGTGATATATCCGCTATGCCCCACCCTGGTAGAAGGTCTGGTACCCCTCTCCGATCGTGTCATCTCCCGTTCGATGCACTCGTAGGCATGGACTTCGGCAAATAATCCGGTGGCCGTGTCCATGACCGTCACCAGGTATTCCAGAAACGGCGTGTAGCAGGCGAGGTAGCCTCCCGGGCGGATCAGGGAATGGGCATGGCGGACATGGTCCGGCGTAAGCGTCAGGTCAAGGTGGACCACGTCGAATGCCCCGGTGGCATTGAGCATGTCATCTGCCACGACCTCCACGTTCGAAAGCCCCGCATCCCGTATGTTCTCCTCCGCAAGAGCTGCAAAATCAGCCCTCTTCTCATAGGTCACAACATGGCGGGCAATCCCGCCGAAATAGATGGCCGCGATCCCGCTTCCCGTGCCGGCATCGAGCACGTTGTCGTTCCTGTTCATGCCGGTGTGGGCGATGACCATCCCGATGTCCCGGGGAAGCATGGGAGCTCCGCTTCTCCTGGAATGGGCAAAAAAATCGGCCGGCCTTGGTTTCCGGATCACGAACTCATACCCGGTATGCGACAACAGGAGATCCCCGGGCGAGGCGCCGACAGCCTGGTCGAGGTCGATGATACCCCGGTCTGTGGAGAACCTGCCGGCGCCTGCACGTACGTAAAAAGACCTTCCCCCGCCGCCGATCAGGATCCGCTGGCCCTGCTCAATCATTTCCGGTGAGCTGTAAGATCGCCTCTGCGATGTCGCCTTTGCAGGCAACAAGTGCCTCACGTGCAGCATCGGGTGCGACGTTCGCCTGTTCAGCCACCATTTTGACATCGTCCTCCGGTATCTCCGGCTCGGCCTCCTCGAAGCGGGGCTGGCCGGCGATCTGGTAGGTGGTCATCCCCTGCATCGTCATGGCGGTGACCTCGGCGGCGTCGAATATGTAGTTTCCCCGGGGGGTGTGGATCACGATCTTTTCCACGTCCTCGATCTGCTCCACTTTCATCCCCATCTGCTTCATCATCTGCTTCATCTTCTTTGGATTGACATTTCCCGGAAACATATGTCACCTTCCCTGCCGTACTTTTACTGCTACTCCGTAATTAAATGCCAGCATCTCCTCTCCCGACATCATCGCGGACCCCGTCGCGAGAAGTTCGTCGTCTTCCCCCACCACGAGGACTTCGTCGCCGGCCCTGATCGCCGGATCGGCCGCTGTCACATGCCTGGCAAACGCGTTCTTGCCGGACCGGGCAAATTCCGCAACGGATGGGTCTATTCTCACCCGGTATCCGGGTGCTGCAAGCGCCTCTTTCAACCGCAATGCACCCTCGATACCGAGCGTCAGCCTTCCGTCCTCTGCCCGGACGGTTGCAAGCCGCATTCCTTCATCGAGCACCTGCCGTATCCTCCCCGTCCGGGAATGGGTGAATTCGCACCCTTCAGGGAATATCTTCACTCCTGTCCCACGTCCGAACTGGTAATCAGCAATTGCCTGGACCCGTCGCACCATGCTGTTGCCCGAGTAACTCGTTGACACGGTTGACAAACACCTCCTCGAACTCTCCCGGTATATATGCCCCGGCGGCTATCTTATGTCCTCCTCCTGCACCTCCAACCTCTGCCGATGCCGTTGCAAGGGCCGTCTGGAGGTCTGTCCCGCGTGAGACCACCCTCTCCGTTGTCCGCATGGAGACCTTTGTCAGGTCCGGGTCTTCGGGAAGCTTCACCATGATCAGGATGGGTTTTTCCATGTTCAACTTCGAGAGCGCCATGCCGGCACCGATTCCTACGATGGTATCAGGGTACCGGTCCCCTACATGGATGTACTGGAGATGCGAGAGTTCGCGGACCCCATTCTCCAGGATGTACTCGAGAAGCCCGCGTATCACCGACCGGTGATTGTTCAGCATGTGCTCGGCCTCCCTGTACGAGACTCCCCGGTCGCCCTTGCAGATCGCGCTGCCGACAGCGGGCTTTGCCCACCGTCCGCAGGCGTTGAGGAGCGTTGAGAACTCCTGTGCATTGCGAAGCGGGGTTCTCTCGTACTCCGCGGGAAAGAGGTAACTCTCGGAGAAGAGGCGATCGACCGGCTCCCCGCAGGCGATGAGCTGCTGGACAAGAGCGCTCGTGACCGTTCTCTTCTCCGCCGCCGACATCTCCTCCCAGACCCTCCAGCGCCCCTGCGCAGCCTTCAGTGGCAGGCCAAGTCTCTGGAGAAACCGGAGGGCGCCTGCGGTATTGTTGCTTATCCCGGGGATGAACGGGTCGTCGTTGTAGGCCAGGCAGAGGTGCAGGGGCCGGGTCGAGGTGCCATAGGCGTTCAGGTCCCGGGACCGGATCTCGAGGAAGCCGCGTTCGGCACCTTCGCGGGCGATCTCCCTTGCCGGTCCGACCAGGCCGCAGTCCTCGCGGCCCATCATGTCGCCGATGTTTCCCACGACGGCGAGCGTTGAGAGGTCCACGTTGTCCCCGTCCATCTCCGTCGCGACGAGATAGGCGACTCCTGCGGCACTCAGCTTGGAAAAGCCGTGAGGAAGCGAGTTGACCTGGACGTACTCGCATTCGCAGGGCTGGGTGACGTGGTGGTCGACGATCAGCACCTCTTCTGTTGAGAGTCCCTTCTCGAGGAGGAGGTTCTGCTGTCCGGCGCCAAGGTCACAGAAGACCTTGAAGGAGTCGTCGTCAGGGACCTGGCGCATGGTGAGTGGTTCGAGCTGCCTGACAAAGACCGACCTGACCTTTATCCCCGCCCGAGCAATGCACTGGAAAAGGATTGCCTCCCCGCAGATCCCGTCGGCATCGATATGCGATATGACCGTCACGTCATCGTGTGCGAGGATCTCGTCTGCAGCGGCTCGTGCCTCCTCTTGAAGTCCCATCAGGTTATACTGTTGCTCTTTCATTCGTAAAAGTTCCCACTATGCGGGAATATGGTGGAAATGCTCCGGCTCGCATGCATCCTTCCTCATATTTCTTAAGAACCTGGCACACACATGGGTACAGAGCCGAAGAGCTGGAGTGGTCATGTCACCTGAAGGAGAGGAGGAAGACCTGCTGGAATTTTTGGAGGCGGGATTGATCAGCCCGGAACGGATGCGGGTCGTCGATATGAATGCACAAGCCCTGGGGCTCTCCCCGCTGCAGCTCATGGAGAGCGCGGGGCGTGCACTTGCGGACGTCGTTCTCTCGTGCGAACCCTCGAAAGTCCTCATCCTCTGTGGAAAAGGCAACAACGGGGGTGACGGGCTGGTGGCCGCACGATACCTCCAGGCACTGGAGACATCTGTCATCCTCGTTGATCAGCCCGGGATGACCCCCGAATGCGCCCGGCAGCGTGATGCTGCACGGCACTGCCGGCTGGCCATCCACCCCGTCCAATGCAGCGAGGACGTGGAAGCCCGTGCAGGGGAGTTCAGGGACGCCGACGTGATCGTCGACTGCCTGCTTGGAACCGGCACATCGGGCGAACTTCGCGAACCCGTCAGATCCTGTGTCGGTATGGCGGCCGCTGCGGATGTCCCCGTCATATCAGCAGACATCCCTACGCCGGGGATCGTCCCTGACCGGATCGTCTCGTTCCACCGGCCAAAGGCAGCCGGATCCGATGCCGTCGATATCGGAATCCCGCTCGAGGCAGAGGTATTCGTGGGGCCAGGAGAGCTCCTGCTCGTGAAGAGAAGAGAGAAGGATGCCCACAAGGGAGCGGGCGGAAAGGTGCTCGTCATCGGCGGAGGGCCGTACCAGGGTGCCCCGTACCTCGCAGGTCTCGGGGCGCTCCGGGCGGGTGCCGACCTGGTCCGCATCGCGTCGCCCGTCTTTGAACCGGTACCGGACCTGATCTACGAGAGGCTCGGGGGAGAGGTTATCGGCATGGAGCATCTCGACAGGCTCCTTGAACTCGCAGGCGATTCGGACGTGGTCGTGATCGGGAACGGTCTTGGCGGGGAGAGCCATGACGTCGTCTGCCGGGTGGCCGAACACTGCAAAAAAGCGGTCTTCGATGCCGATGCCCTTCGCCGTCCCGTCCCGTCAGCAGAAGAGTCAATATACACGCCCCACGCAGGCGAGTTTGCCCGGATGACCGGCAGCCGCCCGGTTGACGGACTGGCGAGCCGTGCACGCCAGGTGAAGGGGGCTGCACAGGGGGGCACGATCCTGCTCAAGGGTCCGGTCGATGTCATATCGGACGGCCGGAGAGTCCGTTTCAACCGCACCGGCTCACCTGCCATGACCGTGGGCGGCACCGGTGACGTGCTGGCAGGGGTGGCGGCGGCGATCTTCTGCCACCTCCCGGCATTCGAATCGGCATGCATCGCGGCGTACGTGACCGGTAAGGCAGGCGAGGCGATCGCGGCAGAACAGGGGGGCGGGCTCCTGGCAAGCGATCTGCCGGAGAGAATTCCCTTCGAGTTATTCAGGAGAGACTAAAGAATGGTCGAATTTACCCATATAAGCGACGATAAAGTGCAGATGGTTGATATCGGGGACAAGGCCGAGGTATCCCGGGAGGCAGTGGCGGCCGGATTGATCGAACTCCGCCCTGAGACCCTCAGGGCGATCCGGGAAGGGGCGGTTGTCAAGGGCAATGTCCTGTCGACAGCGATGGTGGCAGCGACGCTTGCGGTCAAGGATACCCCGCGCATCATTCCCATGTGCCATTCCATCCCGATCAGCAGCGTAAAGATCGATTTTTCCCATGAAGCGGGGTATATCGAGGTCAGGGTTGCCGTCAAGTCCCAGGGGCGGACGGGCGTCGAGATGGAGGCGCTGACCGGGGTATCCGTCGCCCTCCTCACCATCTGGGACATGGTAAAATCCGCAGAAAAGGACAGCCAGGGACAGTATCCTGCCACCTGTATCCGCGATATCAGGGTCGTTGAGAAGCGGAAGGGTTCGTGAGAGCAGCAGGGCCGGGCAGATTATTTTAATAGCCCGGCTGTCGATATATACAGGTCTTACGGGATCCGTCCCGTGAGGGATGTGGCTCGCATGAGCCGAACCTGAAGGTGAAGTTAGATGGCAAAATCGATGTACGCCTATGTTCGAGAGGCGTGGAAGCGGCCGGAAGAGTCTGATGTGAAGGCCCTGCTCTGGGACCGGATGCAGGTCTGGAGGCGCCAGGGCACTGTCGTGCGCATCGAGCGCCCGACCCGGATTGATCGGGCCCGGAACCTTGGTTACAAGGCAAAACAGGGCATCGTGATGGCACGGGTGAAGGTGCGCAGAGGCGGACGGCGCCGGTCCCGGTATATCAGGGCCCGCCGGTCGAACCGGATGGGCAAGAACAGGCGCACACCCGGCAAGAGTCTCAAGCGGATCGCCGAAGAGCGTGCCTCCCGGAAATACCCGAACATGGAAGTGTTGAACTCCTACTGGGTCGGCCAGGACGGCCGGCAGAAGTGGTTCGAGGTCATTCTCGTGGACGGGCACCACCCGGCCATCAAGAGCGACTCTCAGCTCTCGTGGATTGGAGGTGCCGAGCACAGGGGAAGAGCTGACCGCGGAAAGACCAGTGCAGGGAGAAAGGGCAGGGGAATGCGCACACGTGGAAAAGGCACGGAAAAGACCCGCCCGAGCATCAGGTCACACGGGAACCTGGGCAAATAACTTAATTCCTTTTTTAAACCAAACAGAATATGCTGACATGATTGCGACAGACGCGGCTGTACATCCATATCCGTCAGGCGATTCATCGCTCCGGAGGATGGCAATCGCTGCACGGGAGCTTGGCTTTGACAGCATGGTCGCCGTCGGTGCAGCGGCAGAAGAGGAGATAGACGGTGTCCGTGTGCTCCGGGGGGTAGTCCTCTCTTCAGGCAACCTGCGGGAGGTCATGGGGCAGATCAGGAAGACCGGAGACGGGAGTGCCATCATCATGGTCAATGCCGGTGATTACTCCTTCAACAGGGCCATACTGCAGATGAGGGGGGTCCACATCATACGGCACATCGAGCGGACCCACAAGAAGTCCTTTGATCACATCATGGCACGGATGGCTGCAGACCGCGCTGTCGCAATCGACATAGATCTCAACCCAATCATCCATTCGAGGGGCCCGCCGAGGCAGAAAGTCCTCCAGAGATACCGCGATATCATGAGGCTGCATTCCCGGTACGGGTTTTTCGTCACCATATCGTCAAATGCATACTCTGTACTCGGGCAGAGGTCCGTCCGGGACGTGGTCCTGCTCTGCTCCCTCTTTGGTATGGAGGAGGAGAATGCCCGGGAAGCGCTGGCAACCCTCGGGAAGATGAGGTCCGGACGACGGGCAGTGGAAGTGGTCCCGTGAAGCCGCGGCCTCCCACGATGCGGGACAAGAGGCGGTATGTCCTCGCAAAAATCGAGCCCCCCTGGGAAGAGGTCGACCCAAAAGAACTCTATCATGCAATTCACGAGGCGTTCACATCCCTTTTTGGCGACACGCGTGCCTCGGAGGCGATGGTGGCGGTCGTGGACTGCAGGGACGGACATGCAATAGCGAGGTGCACCCGGGGGTGCGAGACCCTCCTGCAGATTGCCATGCTGACGGTCCATACGGTGGACGGCAGGAGGGTTGCATTGCGGACCCGGGCGACGTCGGGCACGATGCTTGCCCTGAAAAGGAGGATTATTGACTATCCCCGCTCATGTACTGTGCAGGCAAGAACGCTTGAAATCGATGGCGATTTTTACGATGCCCACCAGTATCAGGGTCAAAAAGTTGATGTAATTGCAAAAGGATTTAAAAAACAGGAACTATTGTTTCTCACAGAGAAAGAGCTGGAGATGAAAAACCATGCAGCCACAGGCATACCAGATGGGATATGATCGGGCAATAACGGTATTCAGTCCGGACGGCCGTCTTTATCAGGTCGAATACGCCCGCGAAGCGGTCAAGAGAGGGACCACGGCAGTTGGAATAAAATGCACCGAAGGAGTCGTGCTCATCGTTGACAAGCGGGTGAGCTCCCGTCTCCTCGAGGCGTCATCGATCGAGAAGATATTCACGATAGACGAGCACATCGGGGTGGCTTCATCAGGACTCGTCGGGGATGCGAGGGCGCTCGTCGACAGGGCGAGGATCGAGTCGCAGATCAACCGGGTCACCTACGACGAAAAGATCGACGTGGAAGCCCTGGCCAAGAAACTGGGCGACCACATGCAGACCTACACCCAGTTCGGCGGTGCACGGCCCTATGGAACGGCCCTACTTATAGCCGGTATGAGCGACGGGGAATGCCGCCTCTTCGAGACCGATCCGAGCGGCACCCTGCTCGAGTATAAGGCTACAGGAATAGGGATCGGGAGAAACGCGGTCATGAAGGTCTTTGAAGAGGAGTATGACCACGAGAAGCCGTTAAAAGAGGTCATCCAGATGGGGATCAAGGCCCTCCACGATGCCACCGAAGGAAAGTTCGATGTAAACACGGTCGAGATCGGCATCATCGAGGCTGAAAACGGTATCTTCCGGAAGATGAGCCCTGAAGAGGTCGCATCCTTCGTTGAAGGGTTCGAGAAGTGAGGGGGCAGACCCTCGATGATACCACTTGACAATGCGGTGGTAGCCCGTCTGGAAAGCCACGGAGAGAAGTTCGAGATCCTGGTAGACCCGGATCTCGCGGTGAAATTCCGGCAGGGAGAGGATATCGAACTCGAAGACATGGTGGCCGCGCTCTTTGTCTTTGAAAACTCTTCACGCGGGACAAAATCCTCGGACGAGGCACTGGAAAAGGTCTTTCATACGACCGTGTTCCAGGAGATAGCCCCCCAGATCATCAAAAAAGGGGAGATCCACCTCACTGCCGAACAGAGGAGGCAGATGATCGCCGAGAAGAGGCGGAAGGTGATCAATTTTATCGCCAGGAATGCGATCAATCCGCAGACCAACCTCCCCCATCCTCCCCAGCGGATAGAACTCGCCATGGAGGAGGTGAAAGTCAATATCGACCTGTACAAGCACCTCGACGAGCTCGTGAAGGAGACGGTGAAGGCGCTCCGGCCCATTCTTCCGATTAAGTTCGAGGAGCTCCGCATCGCGGTCAGGTTCCCCGGAGATTACGCCGCCCGCGCGTTCGGGGATATCCAGTCCTCAACCGTGATGGAGAAGGAAGAGTGGCAGAAGGACGGATCGTGGATCTGCGTGGTCAGAATCCCTGCGGGCATACAGAACGAGTTCTACGAGATGGTAAACCGGCTGAGCAAGGGCGAAGCGGACGTAAAGATACTCGATCAAGTATATTAATGCAGAGAATCAATAACATAAGACACAGGTCTGGGTGGATACTATGAGCAGGCGACAACAGAAAGCAAAGGGAAGAGTTACAGGAAGTGCAGGAAGGTTCGGACCCCGATATGGGAGATTTATCAGGAAGAGGGTAACCGAGACGGAAAGAGTCTCCAGGGCCACTCACCGCTGCCCGAGATGCGACACCGTCGCGGTGCGCCGCAAGGGCACGGGAATCTGGTTGTGCCGCAAATGCGGGTTCAAGTTTGCCGGGGGCGCCTATACGCCGCAGACACCCTCTCTCCGCATCGCGCTCCGGACGATCGACCGCTCAATTGAGAAGGAGGCATGATACGGAGTGGCTGGAGGTTACAAGTGCGCCCGCTGTAAACAGAAGGTGGAGATCGACGTCAATGTCCGGTGCCCGTACTGCGGCCACCGGATACTGTTCAAGGAGAGGGGTGCCGCCATCAAAGAGTTAAAAGCTCGATGATGATCGTCACCACCTCGAGAAAACCGGTTCCGGAACTCCGATCCCTCGCAAAGGACCTTGCGTTTGCCGCCGGCTGCAGGTACGTGCTCAGGGGGAAGATGGGGCTTTCTGCAATACAATCAACAGATCCCGTTTTTCTTCTTCTTTCTCTTGATAAGAGAGACTTCCGCATGCAACTCCTTGATCATGGCTCGGTGGAGTCTGATCACCTGATCAGGGTCGAGGAGATACTTCTCCGCCCGGACGAGAAGACGGAGGGACTTCTCCTCTCAAACCAATCGGTTTATGAGGAACTGGAACCATATATACCGGTGAAATTATCCGGGGAGCCTGATGGTCTCCTCGTCTTCGATGGCACACGAAAACGGCGGTACATCCTCCGGGTGGTGCCCAATGAAGCATGAAGCGGAGTTTAAGATACGGTGCATGGACGCAGAGCGTATCTATGCATCTGTCTCTCCTGAAACAGCCGCCGAGGTAAATCCCAGGTCGAGAGTGAGGTGCTCCATGGAAGGGCCGTATACATGCGTCCTTTCCGTCGAGGCAGACGACATACCGGCGCTTCGGGCATCCTTGAACATGTGGCTCAGGCTGGTCAATGTGGCAGGAGAGATGCAGGAACTTATACACGAACGTTGAGGAGATTGGAACGATGAGTACGATATCACCCAAGATTCAGAACCAGATAAACATGCTCCAGCAGATGCAGCAGCAGATGCAGACGATCGGATCCCAGAAAGCCCAGTACGAGATGGCGGTCAGGGAGGCCAAGAGGGCAAGCGAGGAGTTGAATGACGTATCAGACGATGCGGCGGTCTTCATGAGCGTCGGCACGGTGATGATGCAGAAGAAGAAGGATGCGGTCCTGAAGAATCTTGAAGAGAAGGTCGAGACGCTGGAACTCCGCATCAAGTCGCTGGAGAAGCAGGAGACCATGCTCCAGGGCAAGTTCGAACAGCTCCAGGCACAGGTCAAGCAGTCACTGGAAGGAAAGCCCCCCAGCGCTGCCTGAAGCAGATAAAAAACGCAAAATTTTTTTATTGCTTCTCCACCCGGTGAAGCATGTTCAACGCATTGATCATTGCCTCGGCGGAGGCCAGGACCACGTCGTCGCTCGATGCACTGGCATCGAATATACGCCCGTGTTCGTCCTCCACCGCGATGGTCACATGGCCGATTGCATCCGAGCCACCCGATATCGCCTCGATGTTGAAGTCCTTTAACTGGACTTTGGTGGAGAGGAGACCCATGATGGCCTTCAATACGGCGTCGACCGGTCCGTTTCCCGTGCAGGAATAGACATGTTCTTTGCCGTTCACGAGCGCTTTCACGCTGGCGGTGGGGATCACGTGGTTTCCGGTCATCACCGCGAGATCTTCCATCTCGATGGCCCGCCCGCCGTTCTCGATGCCCATCACGGTCTCCGCGATCTCGAAGAGGTCCGCGTCGGTCACCCGTTTGCCCTTGACCGAGATGAACTTGATCTTCTCGACGATACGGTCCAGCTCGGAATCACCCGGTGAGAGGTGCACCTCCTGGAGCATCTGCCTGACTGCATGGCGGCCCACGTGCTTGCCGAGGGCAAGTTTGCGGCGGTGCCCGACCATCTCGGGCGTCATGATACCCGGCTCGAAGGTAGCAGCACAGGCTATCACGCCATGGGAGTGGATCCCACTCTCGTGGGAGAAGGCGTTGTCACCGACGATCGGCTGGATCGGCGGAATTGTGATGCCAGAGAACCTGGAGATGAGCCTTGAGGTCTCCACGAGTTTCTCTTTCACGATCCCGGTCTTCACCCCGTAGATGGATTCCATGATCATGACGGTCTGTGCAAGGTCGGCATTGCCCGCCCGTTCACCGAGCCCGTTTATGGTGACCTGGACCTGCGAGGCACCGGCTTCCACGGCCGTTACGGTGTTTGCGACCGCCAGCCCGAAGTCGTTGTGACAGTGGACGTCGATCGGGCAGTCCACTTCATCGCCGATCCGCGTTATCAGGTGCTTCATGGCCGTCGGGGTGTATACCCCCACCGTGTCGGGGACGTTGATGATGGTTGCGCCGGCGTCGGCTGCGGTCCTGAAAACCTGTATCAGGTAATCATGATCGGTACGGGTGGCGTCCATCGCCGAGAACATGCAGAGATCGCAGTGATCCCGCACGTACGCGACGATCTCGCCCGTGATATCGAGCACCTCTTCGGGGCTCTTCTTGATGGTATGTACCCTCTGCACCTCTGAGGTTGGGATGAATACATGCACCATGTCCACGTCGCTGTCAAGGCAGGCGTCCACGTCCTCTTTCCTGGACCGTGCCAGGCCGCAGACGACCGAGTCGAGGCCGAGCGCCGAGATGGCGCCTACGGTCTCGCGTTCGCCCTGCGAGGATGCCGGAAACCCGGCTTCGATGGCATGCACACCAATGGCTGACAGCTGACGTGCGATCTCAAGTTTCTGTTCAAATTTAAACGATATTCCCGGCGTCTGTTCCCCATCCCGTAGGGTGGTGTCGAAAACAGTCACGTTTTGTTTTGCCCGGCTATCGGTGAAGAAAACAATTCCCCACAGCAGTTGTTATGGGATTCATACCCATGTATATTTGCGCTCATATTATAAAAGCATCACCGGAAAGCCGGATTTAAAGCGTCCATATCGATATGTTTAATACCTTTATTTCCCCTATATTATGAGCGCAAAACCCGCCTTAACTCAGACTGGTAGAGTGCGCGGCTGTAGTATGATGTGCCGTTTGAGGCAAATTGCGCAGCTACCGCGATGTCCCCGGTTCGAATCCGGGAGGCGGGATCCATTGCGACACATTGATGCCCAGGTAGTGTAGTGGCCTATCATGTCGGCCTGTCACGCCGACGACTCGGATTCGAATTCCGACCTGGGCGTTCTTTCTTTTCTGTGATATTCGATACGCTGCAGCACATATTCCATAAATCCATGGAGTTTCCCGGGAAAAAAGCAGATATTTGATCAGGTTCTAATCTTTTTGCGATAACCGTGAGACGGCACCTTCGCTTGCCATCTTCACAAAATGATTATCGTCATCTCTGCACCTGGAGACTGCCTCGGCGGCGCGACTGTCGCCCATACGGCCGAGAGCCCAGATAGAAAGCAGCCTCACGTTGTCGTCATCATCATAAATCCTGGACATTAACGGCGAAAGGGCGCGATCACCGAGGGCTGCGAGAGTACGGGCTGCTCTCCACCGGGTGTCGATATCTGAGACCCGGAGCAGGGATATCAGGTATTCGATCCTTTCCTTCTCTGGACTGGCTTTTGGCATCTCATCACCTCTCTGGATTTTTGTCGGCATGCAGTATGTTAACACTAGGCATGATAGTCCTCATATGCTAAATACTATTCTGTGAAAAAAATAATTGGAGGAGATATAGAATGGGGTGGAAATTACCCGGTCTTCATAATTACCAGAATGAGGTGAAAAGAATCTTCAATCCGGATGATTTTTCTGTTCAACCGGAGTCCTGTGAACGGAAAATGCACCATGTCATTTCCCCATAGTTTATAATAGTATTCCTCAATACTTGACTAAGTGAGGATAGCCCGATGATGACGATGAAAAGTGCAGCATGGTATACCGGTATTGCGATCATTATTTTTTCGCTCGCGTTCAGTGTGACTGCGACAGCTGACATTTCACCGGAATACTATCTTGGTCCGGGGTATACCGAATTACCCCCATATTGTTCCTGTCCGTACTACCCGTTCAACCAAACCCTGCCTGCCTATTGCAGCTGCAACTTCTGCTGGGAGAACGGTACATATGTCTGCCCTCCCTCATTCGGAACGAATTCGCACAATCTGAACCTGGGTTTTCTTGATGTCAATTTTACTTCCGACAAGACGAGCGGACTCGCTCCGCTCGAGGTCAGGTTCACCGATCTCTCGACCGGAAATCCCAATGCCTGGCTCTGGGATTTCGGAGACGGGGCAACATCATCGGAAAAGAACCCGGTCCATATTTACACCGCACCGGGACACTATTCCGTCTCTCTCACTATCAGCCTGAATTATGCTACTGATGGGATCTATATATCCCAGTCCAGGGGCATTGAAAAACCAGATTATATCCATGTCACAGGTATCACCCCCGGGTACCAGGGTGGCGGCGGCAGCACCGCCCCGGGACAGAGTGTGCCCGGTCCTATTGATCGCCTGCGGGAAAATGAGCGATACCAGGACATTCTCTCGGGCCTGACGCGGACAGATAAACCGGAATTTCCGTACCCGACGGAGTCACCAGGATTTCCGTATCCCACAGGATCATCAGAATTTCCCTATCCCACAGGATCTTCTTCAACAAGTGACCTGCTTGAAGAGGCAATAAGCATGATCGATCCTGAACCCATCTCTTCGCACGAGGTATTCGACATTGAGGGTGCATTCGGGTACGAGTTCGAAGAGCCGGATAATCCCTCGCTTACTGCTCAAATAGTCGAAGAATTCCTCCAGGAAAATTCAAGATTATAAAATAATGAAATCCGTGTCTTCTTTTACCGTGTTCAGAATATTATTAGATGTCGAGAAACCACATGGTAGGGAGCAATAAAAACCGGGCAGTCCTGCAACACCGGTTCGTTGATCACTCTCCCGGGGAGTAAAACGTGATGGAAACAATAAAGAAATTCCAATTCGTCCTTGTTTTGTGTGCGATACTGGTGTGCCTCGCAAACCCGGCAGCCGCAGAACCTGAAATCATGGGGCTATCCAAGTTCTCTGGCGAAAAGTATGCAATACTCGTCGGGATTGAAGATTATGCCAATCTCGGCGACCTTGAGAACTGCGACGATGACGCCAGGGACATGAGGGCACTTCTTCTCGGACCAGAATGCGGATTCTCTTATGGCAACATCGAACTGCTTCTCAATTCACAGGCCACGCGAAACAATATCAAGGGCGCAATCGAGAGGGTCAGCACACAGGCCGGACCCGAAGACCTTGTCGTATTCTATTTCAGCGGACACGGGTCATTTGGCGAAGATTTACCACCATATGATGAATATTCGGACGGCCTGGACGAGTATATCTGCCCCCAGGATTCCCGGTACTCGGGGAAGGTGAACTATATCAGGGATGATGAGCTCAAGATATGGTTCGATGCCATACCGGCCAATCACAAGCTCCTGATATTCGATTCCTGTTATTCAGGCGGGATGGCCAAATCAGCTGAACCTGAACTTTTGTCAGATAAACGTCCCGTCAGCGATTTCATGCGTGATTTTCTTGACGACAGGGGCGGGATTGGCCCGTCTGTCGCAAAGGATGTCAGCGGATCGCCATACCTTGTCCTTGCAGCCTGCAGGGAGTACGAAGAGTCCAGCGCCGGGACGCCGAACAGTATCTTTACTTTTTTCCTTCTCCAGGCCTTTGACTCGATTGCGGCAGACACGGACAATGACGGATGGATCTCAGCAGAAGAGGCTTTTTATTACGCCGAACCACGTGCCGTCGAGTTTATTGATTCAGAAATGCCCCAACGGCCGATGCACCCGCAGATCTATGACGGATCAGACGAGGAGATAGAACTGGTAAGCAAGGGTGGGACCCTGCCGACGACGGTCCCGACCACGGTCCCCACGACCGCTGTTCTCCTCCCGGATCTTGTCGTCCAGTCGGTTGCCATTGGAACGGACGCTCCCGTGGCAGGCCAGCGAATATCTGTGAGGCCAACGGTCCGGAATACCGGGAGCGGATATGCGCTTCCCAGCACTGCTTCGGTCTACCTGTCAACTGACCAGGTCATTTCTGCAGGCGATACGCTTCTCGGACACGTCCCTGTCGGAATGCTTCCGGGGGGACAGAGCAGCACCGGGACGATATGGGTGACAATTCCATCCAATCTCGGTCCCGGTGACTATTACATCGGCGTGGTGGCCGACGGAATGAATACTATAGCGGAGAGCAACGAGAACAACAACACAAACCACGCAAAAATCCGCATAAGCGGAGGCCAGACGATGGTTCCGACCACTGTTCCGACGACGCAGCCGACATCCGTGCCAACGACGGTGCCCACAACAGCCCCAGCCACGTCCCTCATCGCCCCGGATCTCGTCGTGGAGTCTGTTACACCGGGAACGAGCAGTCCGTATGCCGGGCAGCGGATTGCAGTGACTGCACGGATACGCAACCAGGGCGGCGGATATGCGATGCCGAACCAGGCATATGTCTATCTCTCTCGTGACACCACGATCACGCCTGCAGACACGTATCTTGGCACGATATCCACGGGACTTCTTCTTCCAGGCCGGATCAGCACCGGGACGACCTGGGTGACAATTCCCTCGAATCTCGGTCCCGGTGACTATTACATCGGTGTGGTGGCCGACGGGTTGGACACCGTGTCGGAGAGCAATGAGAACAACAACGCGAACTATGCAAAAATACGGATAAGCGGCGGCCAGACGACAGTTCCGACCACTTTCCCAACGACGATTCCGACCGCTGTTCCGACGACGCAGCCTACATCGGTTCCAACCACAGCTCCGACCATTTCGCCAACCATGTCCCTTACCGCCCCGGATCTTGTCGTGGAGTCTGTTACACCGGGAACGAGCAGTCCGTATGCTGGGCAGCGGATCGCGGTGACTGCACGGATACGCAACCAGGGCGGCGGATATGCGATGCCGAACCAGGCATATGTCTATCTCTCTCGTGACACCACGATCACGCCTGCAGACACGTATCTTGGCACGATATCCACGGGACTTCTTCTTTCAGGCCGGATCAGCACCGGGACGACCTGGGTGACAATTCCCTCGAATCTCGGTCCCGGCGACTATTACATCGGCGTGGTGGCCGACGGAATGAATACTATAGCGGAGAGCAACGAGAACAACAACACAAACCACGCGAAAATACGGATAAGCGGAGGCCAGACGACGGTTCCCACCACTGTACCAACGACGCATCCGACATCCGTGCCGACGACGGTGCCCACAACAGCCCCAACCACGTCCCTTACCGCCCCGGATCTCGTCGTGGAGTCTGTAACACCGGGAACGAGCAGTCCGTATGCCGGGCAGCGGATATCGGTGAACGTGCGAATCGGAAACGAGGGCCGGGCACATGCGATGCCGAACCAGGCATATGTCTATCTCTCGCGTGACACGACGATCTCGCCCGCAGACACGTATCTTGGCCAGATCCCCTTTAGTATCGTCCTGTCCGGGCGAAGCAGCAGCAGGACGGGTTATATGACGGTTCCTTACGGCACTGCGCCGGGAGTCTGTTATCTCGGAGTCGTGGCCGACGGATCGAACACCGTGTCGGAGATCAACGAGCATAACAATACGAATTATGCGATGGTTCAGGTAAAGGGGTAGGTTTTTTAGGCTCTCCGACACAGTGCCAGGACATACTTATTCATCCTGACAGGTACGTGTAACCCGATGGTTCAACAATAATTTATATTTTAATTTTAATATTTTAGAACTGATTGAAATGCAGCCAAATACAATCAAAGACATATCTCCGGGGATTTGTATGGCAATTCTTGTTATTAGTGCCATGATTCCCGGCATGGCCGCCTCAGAAGAACGTTATTCAGGGACAGGCTGGACTCTCATACTCTCCGAAGATCCCATCATCAACCCCCAGACAGGGAACCCGTACGAATCCATGGGGGATTTCTACCAGGTCACAAACCCTGCCTACTGGGAATCTCTCCCGATGACCGATCAAAATCGGATGAGCAGGGAACCTGCAGTACTTCCGGGACTGACTCTTGCAATCAGCAGAACAGAAGAGCAACAGGCCATGGGAATGGATCTGGCAGGTCAGACGATGACCCGGGCCGATTATTATTCATATCTCTTTCCCGATCTCTTCGCTGTAGTGCCTGACTGGCAGAAGGAGATATGGGAGAATACCCAGGGGATCGTGAACTCATATGGAATCCTGAGCCATCCTGGTACCCATGCATTCAGGGAGATAACCCTCTCGGAAGACGGAGAGGTTATCAGCGGTGCAATGACAGAAGAGGAATTGTTCCTCGCGGATACGGATTGCCCGTTCAATACCGATAATAATCTTCCCGATTCGTCCATATCCGTCCAGAAGTCCCTCCCCCTCGGAGGAACGGACGTTTTTTCCCGGATCGAAATCGAAGAACCGAATTCGATGACAGCTGATTCGCCTTTGTCTTTCGGCTCGCTCACCGGTCTGTATGGCAGGACAAACCTGCCCGTAAAGGTTAACTCCGGGCTCCTGTCGGAGGAGAGGGTAACAGGGTATCCTGCGACGATAAAGCAATTGACCGGCCATTACAGCAGGTTTAGCCGGACCGGTTAAGAAAAAGTCCGGGACCCACCTTTTTTGGAATGGAGGTAGCCCGTTTTGGTGTGGTGCAAACCAGTGCCGAAAGGATCTGGCAGACCACCTCTTTTTTTATTCGAAAATGTCAGCATCATGCAATTTGCCATGTCTCCACAGTGATTCATGTTGTTCTCTTTCTCCTGTTCGCCGACGAAACAGCCCTTCCGGATTGTTTCCACGCTGCGATATGACCTTCCGGAATTCAACCCCCTGGCATTTATATACTTTATATGCAAAACCTTGTATAAACTCTATATTGCTATACGTTACGGAATGATTTGGAAAAGCTGATGTGATCACATTTCCGGAACTATCTATGCAGCGGACTGACGAGAGACAGAGGGATGGATGCCCGGTCTTTGGGGTGAGGAGTAAAGCGATCCCGATTGGTCTTGGACTCCTCCTCGTCATTTTTGCCGTGGTGCCCCTTCTCACCCCGGGTATTCCTGCTCCTCCCCTGCCGGTCATTGCCATCTTGATGGTGTCCGGCGCGGCGTTTGTCTGGATGGGGGTTCTCAAGGTGACATCCTCTCTGTGAAGAATAGGCTCTTTTCTACCTGGTGTGGGTAGGATTGATGAACAGGATACATTTTGTGGGGCTATCCGCCTTCACACCCCCATATGCGATGCCCGGGCCGCCGCTCCCGAAAATACCGCGAGGCTGATTCACAGTCAAAATTTGAGCAATTGGATATGAGTTATGTGAGGACGCCCCGGCGGTGGTTGTGAGTGCCTGAATTGGCATGCAGACAACAATTCGATTCAGTCTCGCCACACAAAATAGCGAGGAGGCGAAAAATAGGAGTTCTTAAGTGAATCTGCAGGCAACTGATTATTGAAAATGAATCCGGTTGACGATGTTTTCGAAGGGAAAGGGAAAAAACCCGATCCGTCAGAGAGAGGGAGGGAGGTACTCCTGCGGGAAGGAGCAGTTTCGGGGGATTCCCACGTGAGAGGATATGCAGTATTCATGCTCGGGGGCCTGAAAGACCCGGGACTGGTCGATTATTATATCAGCAGGCTGCGCGATCCGGATAAGAAAGTCCGGGGCCAGGCGGCTGCGGCCCTGGCGGCCCTTGGTGATCAGGCGATCCCTGCACTGGTCCCGCTTCTCCGGGACGATGACTGGGTCGTCCGGTACAGGGCAGTCGAAGCGATCGGGCTCATGAAAGATGACCGCCGGGCCGGACTCCTGATCGAAGCACTCTCCGACGCGAAGGACCACGTCCGCTACATGGCAGCAAAAGGGCTCTCGCGGTTGCATACCGGGGCGGCCCTGGAACCCCTCGCAGGCACTCTCTCCGACAGCAACGAGTACGTCAGGAAGATGGCTGCACGGGCAGTCGCTGGTATCGGGGGGAGCGAGGCCAGGGACCGCCTCGAAAAAGCCTTCTCAAAGGAGACGGACCCTGGCGTGAAGTCTGCCATCATGGACCTTATTGCCGGGATAAAAGAAGAGTGAACCCGGGTCCCTACCGGATCTTTTCACCCGGTTTTACGGATTTCAGGGGGACGAGAAGGGACGCCTCGTCTCCGGCCGCAAGGATCATTCCGTTGGATTCGATGCCGAAGATCTTTGCCGGTGCCAGGTTGACGACGACGATGACCTGTTTTCCCACCAGTTCCCCCGGGTCATAAAACGGGGCCATTCCTGCTACGATCTGTCTCTTCTCGGTTCCGATATCCACCTGGAGCTTCAGGAGCTTGTTCGACTTTTTGACAGGCTCGGCCTCGATAACCTGCCCCACGCGGATATCCATCTTTGCAAATTCTTCAATAGTTACTTTTTCCATCTTTTTACCTCTCTTCTCCGCTTCTGCAACCCTCTCCTGGAGCATGCCGTCGAGATCGCCTATCAGGGAGTCATCGAGCTTCTCAAAGAGTGGCCGTGGTGGCGAAAGCTCCCCTGCAACGAGATCGATGAGCCCATCCTGGATCGTATGATCAGCAATATTATCCGTGTTCCCAAGCATCTGCCAGATATCCTGGGCCTTTTGTGGGATAACCGGTTCGAAGACCAGGGCCAGTGCCTTAACGATGGAGAGGCAGTTCCGTACCACCTGCATGGCTGCGTCCCTGTCTGTCTTGATCAGTTTCCATGGTGCGTTGGTCTGGATGTAGTTGTTGCCAAACGACGCCAGCGTCATCATGCCGTCGATGGCGGTCTTGAATTCGAATTCATCGATCGCTGAATCGATCGCAAAAAACGATCTCTTGATCTCGTCGAAGATGCCCTTCTCAGTGGGGATATCAGGGATTCCCCCGAACTCCTTGTGGGCGAAGTAGAGACTCCGGTAGATGAAGTTTCCGAGGGTATTGACGAGCTCGCCATTGATCCGTTCACCAAAGATCTTCCAGGAAAAGTTCAGTTCCTTCGTATGGTTGGTGTACGAGAGGAGGTAGTAACGGAGATAATCGGCGGAGAGGCCCCTGTCGAGATAATCCTCGTTGGTCCAGACCACGTAGCCCCGCGACTTGGAGAACTTGTGGTCATCCACTTTCACCATGCCGCTTGCCACCACTGCCTCCGGTGTCCCGTACCCGGCACCCTTCAGGAGAGCCGGCCAGAAGATACAGTGGTGATAGATGATGTCCCCCCCGATGAAATGCCTCACAGAGGTATCCCCGCACCAGTAGTCTCTCCAGTCTTTCCCGGTTGCCTTTGCCCATTCCTCGGTGAACGAGATATAGCCTATCGGTGCGTCGATCCAGACATAGACCACCAGGTCGTCACGCCCGGGGAACTTTACCCCCCATTCAAGAGTCCTCGTAATGCACCAGTCCCGTAATTCGTCCTTTACCCATCCGAGGGCATAGTTACGGGCATTCAGGGTTCCGTTCAGGTTTTCAAGGTGTTCGAGAAGGAATTCCCTGAAGTCACCCAGCCGAAAGAAGAAATGTTCCTGCTCCCGGAACTCCGCACGGTTTCCACAGACTGTGCAGGTGGGTTCCTGGATCTCTCCCGGTTCGAGGTGTCGTCCGCACCCCTGGTCACACTCATCGCCCCTGGCAGGCTTTCCACAATGGGGACATATACCCTCGACGTACCTGTCCGGCAGGAACCGCTCGCACTTCGTGCAATAACTCTGCTGGATCACCTTCGAGTAGACAAACCCGTTGTCAATAAGTGACTGGACCATCTTCCGGGTGCGCCTGTGGTTGGTTGGGTCATCAGTCATCCCGAAATGGTCGAAGACGACACCCATCCTCTTGAATGTCCGGTCGAAGTGGTCATGATATATCTCGGATAACTCCCTCGGCGTTCTTCCAGATTCCTCGGCACTCACAACGATAGGCGTGCCATGGTTATCGGAACCACAGATGAACACCACCTCGTCCCCTCTCCGGCGGAGATATCGCACGTAAAAATCGGCTGGCACATAGGTCCTCAAATGGCCGATATGACACGGACCGTTCGTATATGGGAGTCCGCATGTCACCAGCACAGGCTTGTCACTCATCACTACACTTTTGATGATGATGCTATAAATAAGATGATTACAATGAGGAAAAAACTCACATTCCGGACTGTATCCCTGGGAACAGAGCCACCAATCCCCAAAACAGGTGACCTTGCCGGGTGGATCAGAGAGAACAGGGGGAGGAATGCCGACCTGGTTACGTATCAGCTGGAAGAAGGGTTGATTCCCCAGATCGATGCCGGGATAGGTGATATCTGCACGGGAGGAAGATTTTACGGGAAACGGTGGCTGGAATGTATGACAGGAACAGACGGGAGGACTATCGTCGCAGAGCCGGGATACATGCCCGGACCGGTAACAGCCGATGCGCAGGATATCGGAGTTTTCACAAGGGATGCACGGGTAGCACTGCCTGCCCCGCATCTTCTCTGCCTGGAAGATTCGTATTTTTGTGATGAAGACGAGATGCAGGATGCAATGTCGGCGGTATACCGGGGACTCATGCGTGCAATGAGGGATGCCGGAATCGCAGGCCATGTCCTCCATTGCGACCGGATTCTCGAACACGAACTCGAGATGCTGGCAGGAAAGAAGGTATTCTTCTATGCACAGGACCCTGACGAAGAAGGCCTTGCAACACTCCTCGAATACCAGCGGGTCCTCGCAGTCACCAAAAAAGATATTCCCCTCGTCGAGGGGCTCATCGAAGAATACGAGATTAAACGGATTATCCTGGTCGATCCAGACGCCAGGGCACTTATGGCACTCCTCCAGATACGAGATCCTGACCAGGTATCAACAGGCGGATACTGCACCTCAGCCTGCGATCGATACTGGGGAGAACTGGTGGATGCATCAACAATTGTCAGGTAGTCTCGGCAACCGCGACGAACCTGTCGAAGTGCGAGCTTCTCCCCAGGAACCGGAATAAAAGTCTGTCCCAGACGGAAAACGAAAACGATCCCCCCGCGGCATTGGGGTGTCCTCCGCCGTTGAATTCCCTGGCAAGGATGTGGCTGATTGGCGGCTCTGACCGGAGCGAAAACCGCCCGTTTGGCGAGACCAGGACTTCTATATCGGTCCCGAGCTCCTTTCGTATCCGGGCGGCGGTCTCGCTCGGGTACCGGTAGAGGGGCGCGAATGCGATGCGGTATTTATTATCGGAGATCCGCGCTTTCCGGATGCTTTTTCTCATGACCTCCTCCATATCAGCCCTGATCTCAGCACATTCCTTCTCGATGTATGCATCGGAGAAGATGCCCTTTACCAGGCAATCGCGAACGTACTCGCGGTTCTTCTTCCTCTGAAGCACTTCGCCAAGAACCGCCGAACGGGGGTCTTCGTGTCTCCAGAGATCATAGTCGCACACCACGCCGGCCACTTCGGTCGCCACCGGGTCGCTGGGCATCAAATCCTGTGCACAGATCCCGCAGGCACAGGTTTTCGTGTCGACATGGACGATGTCACACAATGCTTCAGCCATCCTGATCTCGTCTTCGTTCCAGCGGTGGTGATCCCGCCACTCTATTCTCCACCCATTCTCCCTGGCACGAAGGAGAGTATTTTTGAGATCCTTCCTGAACCCGATGTCGCTGATCGAGAGGGTGTCCCCTTTCCCCGACACCCGTGATACTGCATCCAGTATGGCCGGAAATTTTCCAACCGAGCAGAAGATGGTCGTGATATCGCCAAATTTCATGCGGTGAATGGCATCGGCACCGACTGCGTCGAGATCGTTGTGGGTGAGATGAACCACGGGCAATTTCCGCGATTCCACCATTGCGACGATGCGATCATAGGGTTTTGTACCATCCCCACCAGGTAGTGCCATCCTCATTGAATCCAACTGCCGGACATAAAAAAAGAACGGAAGACGAATCCGGTGTAAAAAATCAGATCATTTATCAACCCGGAGGTTGAATATCATAAGCCCGCCTCAGTAGCTCAGTTTGGGAGAGCGCCAGACTGAAGATCTGGTTGTCCCCGGTTCAAATCCGGGCTGAGGCATACTGACACTGGGTTCAAATCCCTCACAGAATCTTTTTTTATACATCTTTTCTGAGCCGTTTTTCTGGTATCTTCCACGATAGCCGCTACGGGACGGGCCGAAGTTTTCATCTTACCACTATTTCTCTCTTATTAAAGCAGGAAATGGCATGCATTTGATTGATGCTGCATTGGCATCGGACCGGATCAACAGACGCGATTCCGTTCTCATCATGATGTTCTTTGCTGATCGCAAAAGTTGTCACACCTGCTTCGATCCGGTGGAACAACACGTGTCCGTTCAATGGGGGCTCTTGTGTCGGGATCCATGTTGTTCGTGGCCTTTCCCATAGACAATGGCCAGAAACATGATTACCTGTATACCCCGAAAAAAGGAAGTTTCCTCGGAATTGAAAAATTCCTCACATCACTTTTTCGGGCGGGATTCCCAGTGCCCTGGCAACCCCCATTCCATATGCCTCGTCGGCTTTCAGGCAATTTTGGATGTGACGGATCTTGATAAACTCGGGGATATCTCCCATGGCGCGGGCAGTATTCTCAAAGAGTTCCTTCTGCTGGGCTTCACTCATGAGACGGAAGAGCTTGCCCGGCTGGGTATAATAATCGCTGTCGTCCTCCCGGAAGTTCCAGGCCTTCGCAGCCCCCGAGAGTTCGAGCGGGGGCTCCGTGTACTCGGGCTGGGCCTCCCATTCCCCGAAACTGTTCGGGGTGTAGCCGAGTGTCGAGCCGTGGTTCCCGTCGACCCGCATCTGCCCGTCCCTGTGGGACGCGTGGGCGACGGCGTTCTTCGCGCTGTTGACCGGGATCTGGTGGTGGTTGATCCCGAGACGGTACCGTTGGGCGTCCCCGTACGAGAAGAGCCGGCCCTGCAGCATCTTATCAGGCGAGAAGCCGATACCCGGGACCACCGCGGCAGGGTTGAACGCGGCCTGCTCCACATCCTGGTAGTAGTTGTCCGGGTTTCGGTTCAGCTCGAGAATACCGACCTCGATGAGAGGGAAGTCCTTGTGGTACCAGACCTTCGTCAGGTCAAACGGGTTGTACGGCATCTTCTGTGCCTGTTCATCGGTCATCACCTGGATGTACATCTTCCACCTGGGAAAATCGCCTTTTTCGATGCTCTCGTAGAGATCGCGCCCGTTGCTCTCGCGGTCCTTCCCGACGATCTCGCACGCCTCCTCGTCGGTCAGGTTTTTGATACCCTGCTGTGTCTTTAAGTGGAACTTCACCCAGACCCGCTCGTTTTTCCTGTTGATCATGCTGTACGTGTGGCTTCCGAACCCGTGCATGTGGCGGAAGGAGTATGGGATACCACGATCGCTCATTACGATGGTCACCTGGTGGAGCGCTTCGGGGAGGTTTGTCCAGTAGTCCCAGTTGTTCAAGGCCGAACGAAGGTTGGTCCGGGGATCCCGCTTGACCGCACGGTTGAGGTCCGGGAACTTGTGCGGGTCACGTATGAAGAAGACAGGAGTATTGTTGCCGACGAGGTCCCAGTTACCCTCCTCGGTGTAGAACTTCATGGCAAATCCCCGGATGTCCCGCTCGGCATCCGCGGCTCCGCGCTCACCGGCGACTGTCGAGAACCGGAGAAAACATTCGGTCTCCTTGCCAATCTTTTCGAAGATCTTTGCCCGGGAATATCTCGTGATATCATGGGTGACCGTGAATGTGCCGAATGCTCCCGAACCCTTGGCGTGCATGCGCCGTTCGGGGATAACTTCACGGTCAAAGTGTGCAAGTTTCTCAAGGTACCAGACGTCCTGCAGGAGCATGGGGCCACGGGGCCCGGCCGTCATGGCATTGTCGTTCTCCGGGACCGGCGCCCCGGCAGCGGTTGTCAGCTTTTTCTTCTTCTCCATCTTTCATTCACCTCGTTCCAGGACCCTTGCGGACACTGGCAAGAACTCATCCTGTGAGCAATCCTTCTTTTCCTGTATTCTTAAACTTCGTGATCCGGCACCCTCTTCCGGTGCGGCATAGACCGCTATTCATCTCCTGAACCAGTTTTGGAAATCTGGCCAGACCCGTATTCTGTCACCAGGCCGCAGAATCAACAGGGACAGATGCGAGAGATATGGCCGGAAAATTGGCAGTGTGCCTGTACCAAACATTTTTTACCCTAGTATTTTTAATGAGTCAGAGATAGAAATGCCCGATTGCCATACCCGCGTAGCATCTGCGCCGCGTCTCATCTCGTGGAATATCACGCTCAGATGTCCGCTGAAGTGCACCCACTGCTATGCAAAGGCAGGGGAGCATGAATCTGTGGGAGTGCTGTCCACGGACGAGGCGCTGGCGGTCATCGACCAGATACGGGATGTCGGAACGCCTGTTGTCGTTCTCTCAGGCGGCGAACCACTCATGCGGGAGGATCTCTGCACGATTGCCCGATATGGCACCGATCGGGGGCTTCCGATGGTGATGGGCACCAGCGGCTATCTCCTCGACCGTTCCATGGCACAGAAACTCCGGGACGCGGGAATCCGGACTGTTGCAGTCAGCATCGACTCCGCAGACCCTGCAGTCCACGACTCGTTCCGGGGTGTCAGCGGTGCGTGGGAGAGGGCTGTGCAGGCAATACGGAACTGCCGCGAAGCAGGTATCGGGGTCCAGATCAATATGACGGTAATGCGGCCATCTGCCGGGGATGTGGATTCCGTGGTGGAGCTTGGAAAGGATCTCGGGGTTTTTGATTATCAGGTATTTTTCCCGGTTCCCACGGGGCGTGCACAGGATTCGGCCCCCCTGGATCCATGGGAATATGAAGAGGTCATCCGGCAGGTGCTCCTGAAGTACCGTGACACCGATGTATGGCTCCGTCCGACCTGTGCCCCACAGTTCAGGCGGATTGCGGAAGAACTCGGAATCGGGGATCAGGCCTGGGGACGGGGATGCATCGCCGGGATCAGCTATTGCCGTATCTATGCGGACGGGGCCATCACTCCCTGTCCCTACCTGCCTGTAAGTGCAGGGAATCTCCGAACGACTTCTTTTTCAAAGATCTGGTATCAATCACCGGTATTTTCCGTACTCCGCAACCCGGACCTCCTGACCGGGAAATGCGGGGTGTGTGAATACCGGACGATATGCGGCGGCTGCCGTGCCCGGGCATACCGTGGAACCGAAGCTGTTCTTCACCGGTGGTGTGACGGGCTTTTGCAACCCGGGTCAATCGCCGGGGAGCTCTGCTCCGAGGACCCGTGGTGCCCGTACGAGCCTGGGGGGATGGCATGACCCCTGAAACATCGGTCGATGACCTTGATCTTCGCATCCTCGATGTATTGCAGGGGGACATTCCGCTCGTACCCCGTCCGTGGGAGGCGGTCGCAGACCGGCTTGGAATCCCTGAAAATGTGCTTCTCGAACGGCTGGAGCGCCTGTCCAGGGAAGGTATTGTCAGGGGCATCTCGCCCGTTATAGAATCCCGCCACCTGGGTATCACTGCCGCAACGCTCGTTGCGCTCCCCGTGCCGGAAGAGCGGATACGCGAGGTTGCTGCTGTTATCAGCCGGTACCCGGAGGTCTCGCACAACTTCCGGCGTGATCACCGGTATTCGCTCTGGTTCACGCTCTCGGCAAAGGACCCGGATTCGCTGCGTGAACTCCTCCATGATATCCTTGAAAGAACCGGATTTTCCCGGGACGATATTCTTGACCTGCCGACCGTGAAAAGGATCAAGATCGATGTCAGGTTTCCTCTCGCAGGCGTCCGGAACGGAGGGCCGAATGGACAGGCTTGACCGTGAGATCCTTGCCATTCTCGAAGACGGTCTTCCGCCCGTTTCCGAACCATTCGGGGAGATCGGGAAGAGAATAGGCCTGGATGGTGAGGCAGTCCTTGAGCGTGTCCGAAGGTTACAGGAGGCCGGGATAATCCGTCGGTTCCGTGCCCGTATCAACCAGCGGCGGTTGGGTATCACTGCCAATGCCCTTGTCGCTTGGGACTGCAACGGGAGGCCGGCCGGAGAGATCGGATCCCGGCTTGCTTCAGATCCCTGCGTCACCCACTGTTACGAACGAAGACCCGTCCCTGGCCGATGGGACTATTCCCTGTATACCGTGCATCATGGGTTCTCACGGGAAGGAGTTGAGGAAGAGGTGAGCCGGCTTGGAGAAGAGGCCGGCCTGTCCCGGTATCTCATCCTGTTCAGCGAGGAGGAGTTCAAGCGTGTCCCGAATGTCCGCATACGGGAGAACGGGGGCGGGAAATGAACCGGATAACGCAGTGCCTGCACGCCAGGGGGACCGTCAGCGCCGTCATGAAACACCGGCACGGGAAAGATGCAGTACCGGGCCGGTACCTAGCCTTTTCAGGTATACGGAGGCCTGTTGTCTTCTGGAATCTCACCGACCGGTGCAATCTCTCCTGTACTCATTGCTACGCATCGTCCGGGCCAGGATGCGGGTCTGAAGACGAGCTGACAACGGCCGAGGCCCGGGAATTTATCGATGATCTCGCAGCATCGAAGATACCGCTGGTCATCTTCACGGGTGGCGAACCCCTCCTCCGTCCTGACATCTGGGACCTTGCGGAGTACTGCAAAACGAACGGGATCAAGACGGCCCTCAGCACCAACGGGACCCTCATCACCGATGAGGTTGCGGAGCAGATAAAGAGCAGCGGAATCGAGTATGCGGGCATCTCGCTGGACGGATCAACAGCAGCTGTCCATGACCGGTTCCGGAATACCCCCGGTGCGTTTGAAAGGTCTGTTGCCGCGTTCTCCAGCTGTATATCGGCAGGGGTGCGGTGTGGTGTCCGCCTGACCCTGACAAGGGATAACCAGGAGGAGCTGGAGACACTTGTCGACCTTGCACATGCCCTCGGCGCATCGCGGTTCTGCCTTTACTGGCTTGTCCCATGCGGCAGGGGAAGTGATTCCTATGACCGGCTCCAGCTGAGTGCATCTGAAGTGACCCGGGCGCTTTCCACCCTCTACCGGAAAGCGAAAGAGATCCCGGCCGAAGAGATGGAGTTTCTGACCGTCGATGCACCACAGGACTGCATCCACCTCCTGCAGTCCATGGAACGGGACGCGTCACCGGACCTCCAGGGTGCCCGCGAGCTCCTTTCCACGCTCAACGGGGGGTGCAGTGCCGGGGAACGGGTGGCCAATGTCGATGCCCGCGGAAACGTGTATCCCTGCCAGTTTGCCCGATTACCGGTCTTCCTTGTCGGAAATATCCGTGACCGGCCGTTCTCCGAGCTCTGGAACGACGACACGAACCCTGTCCTCTCCCGGTTCCGAAAAAAATCAGGGGAGATACAGGGAAAGTGCCGGTCATGTGCATATCTGTCGCTCTGTGGTGGAGGATGCCGGGTGCGGGCATATGCCAGAAGCGGGGATTTTACCGGAGAGGACCCGTTCTGTTACGTGGGCGACTCTTCTGATGGCGGGACTGCATGAAGGCCGGATTTTTTCCGATGAAGGTCTTTTAAATTGGCGCTCCGCTGTCTTGTGTGGATGAGGACCCCTCATCATGCAAACACCCAAAGCTGGCTCTTGCCCCCCGTACCCCCAACAGGATGAATGCCGCCGCCCCGAAAATACCGCGAGGCTGATTCACAGTCAAAATTTGAGCAATTGGGTATGAGTTCTGTGAGGGCGCCCCGGCGGCGGATCATTGACTGAGTCTGGATACCTCTGAAGAACAGGTGATTTCATTCCGCACACAGGAAACAGCGAGGAGGCTTAAATTTGGGTATGTAAAAGCCTTATCCGATGAAAAAGATGCAGGTGGCTGACATGACCCTTTCACTGTAATCCAGAAAGCCCGGAACGCCAATGCCAGGGTCAATCCTTTACCAGCCACACCCTGCACATCTCTTCCCACGTCTGTTTCGCCTCATCTCTTGAGATTCCAAGCTGGGCCATCGTAAAGAGACCGATGAAGAGGGCATTGAACCCCCTGGCGGTGATGCAGGTATCGATATCCGGTTTTACGATCCCCTTCTCCTTCAGTTGATCGAGGAATTCCCTGGAGAGCATAATGTCCTCGCGGACATCCTCCTCGAGTATCTCCCCAAGTTCTTTATTGTGGATCGCTGCTGCATACAACTCGAATGCGAAGGCGGCATAATCCTCTGACGCACGCATGACGAGGTCGAATATGTACCCAAAAGTCAGTGGGAGATCCTCCCTTTGCAGGAGATCCAGTAGTTCTTCGCGGTTCCGGGCTCTCAGCGCTGCGACAACTTCGCGGAAGAGCCCTTCCTTGTTCTTGAAGTAGAGATACAGGGTTCCCTTGCTGATATCGAGGTGCCTGGCTATCTCTTCCATGGTCGTTTTGTGGTAGCCATGTTCGATAAAAACCGGTAGCGAGTCGGTGATTATCCGCTCCTTAGCCTGTTCCCGGTATCCTGGTAAAACCCTGGCCATGAAAATGTCAGTTAATATTATTATATTGCTGGTTATTATACTTACTATCGGTCAGTATTATTGAATGGCGGTAAGCATGAAAGATCCACACTCCCAAATTTTTCATAACGGGTGATTGATGTATGAAAGGGTTTATTCCAATCCTTGTTATCTGCAGTGTATTCCTTATTATCTGCAGTGCAGCCCCGGCTTCGGCACAGGTCTACTCGGTTGTCGTTGATTCTTACTCGGTCAATCCTCCCGTACTGATGCCGGAGGAGCTTGGAACAGTGACTGTGACTATCCGGGGTGCCGGATCCGGTTCGGAGACCTCGACAGTGAGTTACCCCGAATCAGGCTATACTGCATCATCGGCGACGACCCGGGTGATCATTCCATACGTAGAGAGCGTTGTCCTCGCCGACAGGGATATCAGGGTGAAGGGCGGAAACGGGCAGTTCGAGGGGTATATCGGTCCTGAACAGGTGATCCCTCTCACCTTCCTGATCGAGGCGCCTGCAAAAAGCGGCCTCTATTTCCCGCAACTCCTGATCCGCATACGGGGAGGCCAGAGTGTCAAATACCCAGTCCCTGTCAATGTCAATACCCAGCTCGCGGTCATGAGGTCTCCTTCGATCGAACTTGGCAAACATTTCCCGATGATGGTAAAACCCGGGACAACCGTGGATGGTTCAATTGAAGTATACAATGGCGGCCAGGTACGGGCCGACAATCTCCATATCAGCCTTGTTACCGCCGGTCTGCCCGCAACCCCTGCCGGATCGTCCACATTCCTGGTAGATTACCTGGAACCTGGCGAGTCCCGCACGATCAACCTCTCGTTCCACATCGATAAGAACGCGGCAGGAGGGCTCACCGAGGTCCCCCTAATCGTCAGCTACAGCCTTCTCGACGGATCGCCAGCCGTCCACGACGAGTCTGTCGCCCTTGATATACGCGGCGAGGCGGAACTCGGCATCACCGCCATAGAGTCCTCCCCTGTCAGGGTGATGGAGGGCGATCCCTTCGATCTCATAATCAGGATCGAGAACACGGGAACAGGAGAGGCAAAATCGGTGAGTGCGGATATCGATCTCCCCTTCACCGGCACAGGAGAGGCATTCATCGGAAAGATACGGGCGGGGAACGATGCCCCTGCAGTCTTCTCTCTCACCGCAACGGATCCTGGCGAGCACACCTATACGCTTACCGCCCGATACACGGACGATTACGGAGAGCATACCCTGACACGGACGCTCAATCTCTATATCGAGCCCCGCGATAATTCAGCAGCCATGCTCACAGGGTTTGTTCTTCTCCTCGTGGCGTGCGGAGCAGGATACTACTGGTACAGTCGGCGCAAGAAGGAGTGATACCGTGCTCCAGAAGATCCGTGTGATGCTCTTCCTCGCCTGGAGGAGCATACAGCGCGGCGGACGGGCAGGACTGATGCTCAATATCGTCATCATAGCGCTGGTATTCACCAATATGCTTCTCCTCCCGTCCATCATCACCGGGGCAGTGGAGCTCTTCAACGAGCAGACCGTGGATTACCAGACCTCCGATATATTGATCTCACCCCGCGAGGACGACCGCTACATCGCCGACGTGGATACGCTGCTGGCCAAGATCAACCGGATTCCCGGCGTCCACCGTGCGTCCGCGCGGTTCGCCATGGGAGGGACCCTGATCTACAAGGGCAAGACGGTGAGTGTCCCGGTGACCGCGTTTTATCCCCGCGACGAGGTCGAGGTGACCCTTATCAATACGAAGATGAAGAGCGGCACCTTCCTCTCCAGCGGGGATACCGGGGAGATCCTTCTCGGCAACTTTGTTGCCGGAAGCGAGGATGAAAGCGAGGATTTCTTCGCTTCGCTCGGCGGTGTCAGGGTCGGCGACTCCATCACGGTGAACTTCGAAAATGGCGTCTCCCGGGAATACCGGGTCAAGGGGATCTTCCAGACCAAGTCGTACACGGTGGATTACATGGTCTTTTTGCCCTGGGAAGAGATGGAGGAGATAATCGGACACGAGAACACACTGGCGACCGAGGTGCTTGTAAAGACCGATGAAGGAGTGGACCTGGATGTGGTCAAGATGCGTATCCTCTCCTTTGGTGTAGGGGAAAAGGTGAAGACATGGAAGGATGTGCTCTCCGGGTTGGTTGAGGAGTCGATAGAGAGTTTCAATATCATCAACCAGATCTCAATGCTGGTCTCTCTTGTCATTGCGGTCGTGGTCATCTTCGTGATCATCACCATCAAGGCCGTCCATCAGCGCCGCGAGATAGGGATACTCAAGGCAATCGGGATCGACCAGGATATCGTCATCGGAAGTTACGTCACCCAGGTTCTCTTCATCTGCCTGCTCGGGACGATTCTCGGATTCATCATCAGCCAGGTACTCATGATATACTTCAATGCCTATCCCCTGGAATTCCCGGATGGCAACGTGGTACCTGTCTTTGAGTATGTCACCATGCTGGAGAACACCGCTCTCCTCTTCGTGGCTTCCGCTGCCGCGGGATACGTACCTGCGTGGAGGATTGCCCGGCAGAACATCCTCGACGCCATAAGGGGGCAGGCATGATAACGGTTGAGGATCTCGAGAGGGTATACCTGATGGGAAAAGTGGAGGTTCATGCCCTCCGTGGTGTCTCTTTGTCGGTGAAACAGGGGGAGTTCCTCGGAGTTACCGGTGAGAGCGGCAGCGGAAAGTCGACGCTTCTGCACCTGGTGGGGATCCTGGATCAGCCAACAGCCGGCCGGGTGCTCATAGACACGACAGATGTCTACCGGTTGTCGGCAGAAGAACAGAGCCGGTTCCGTCTTGGCAGGATCGGTTTTGTCTTCCAGGAATATGCCCTTATCCAGGAACTGACTGCGCTTGAGAACGTGTATCTCCCCTCCCTGGCAGCAGGCAACAGCCATCGTGACCACGAGGAGCACGCCGGGGCAATCCTGGAAAAAGTTGGCCTGGAGGGTCGTCTCAACCACCTGCCCCGTGAACTGTCAGGCGGCGAGCAGCAGCGTGTGGCCATCGCACGGGCCCTCGTCAATAATCCGGGCATCCTCCTTGCCGATGAGCCCTGCGCCAATCTCGACTCCGAGAATTCCCGGAATATCATGGATATATTCGCCGACATCAACCGCGAGACCGGCCAGACCATCATGATGGTCTCCCACGAGGCATGGCACCGCCCCTACTTCCACCGGATCATCCGGTTGCGGGACGGAAGGATCGTGGATGCCGGCGATGTTTCTGATGATGGGAAACGGTGAACTGCGATCGGCCTGTAAAAAAAGGGCAACACTATGAGGTGTCCTGCAGGATAGCGGCGGGTTGTATTCATCCTGGCGGATCCTGCATTTTTTGGGCAACGATTCACTGCACAAGCCGGCTGTCCCCGGATCCGGTGCACCCGGATGAAACGATCGGACCTGTCCGGCTTTTCCGGTTCATCCCAGTTATCTTTTCGAGTGCTATCAGTCATCTCGTTCATCCGTATCGTCTTCCTGCTCGCAACACATCTATTGCCGGATTTTCTGGTTGCGGAAGCAGGGCATACAACCGAAACGAAAAAGCATGAACGTGTTCCAAAAAATACTATTCATGCAGTCAGGGGCATACGACACAGGGATGCCGGTATGGCTGCAATTATCATGGTGAGTCATGTCATCGCCAACTGATAAAAAGAGAGGGAACGCCGATCTCGAAGATCTTGAAAGGCTCGCAGAGGAGATTGCCGGGTGCACGCGCTGTGACCTCCACCTCTCACGGACACACGTCGTCTCCGGGGAGGGCCCTGCTCCTGCAGTGATCATGTGCATAGGAGAAGCTCCGGGGAAGAAGGAAGACGAGCTCGGGAGACCGTTTGTAGGCAGGGCCGGATCAATATTAACCGGACTTCTCTCCGATGCAGGGATACAAAGGGACCAGGCCTTCATCACGAGCGTGGTGAAATGTCGGCCGCCCGGCAACCGTGACCCGAAAAGAGAGGAGATCTCCGCCTGCAAACACTTTCTTTTCCGCCAGATCGGGCTGGTCCGCCCGCGAGTCATCGTGCCCATGGGAAGATTCGCCACGTCGGTCATGATGGATTTTTTTGAGATCCCGTTCACCAGTTTCAGCTCGGCCAGGAGAAGGGAATTTCCTGTATCATTCCAGGGATATACTCTCTGCATCGTTCCCGTGTACCATCCGGCAGTGATTACCCACAATCCCACCAGGAGAGGAGACCTGGAGGACGATTTTTCCTATCTGAAAGAGGTTCTCAAAAGTACAGAGTGTGACTATGAATAAGAAAAAACGGTTGGGGTAACGACCGGGAACAATATTCATGCAGGCAGAAGCCAAATTGGTGCAGACGAATTCAGGCCCCGGATCAGCAAGAAACATATTCGCATTTTTGATCCTGGCCTTTCTCTTCTCCTGGACTCTCTGGGTCATGGCGATCCTGCAGGGATCATCCACAGCATTTCCCCTGACAAATCTCCTGTACTTGGCAGGGGTCTTTGGGCCATCTGTTGCCGGCGCAACCATGGTGTCTCTCGTTTACAGCTCATCGAAAAGAGAGACATTCCTGCACCGGATATACACGATACCGAAAGAAGGCCTGCGGCCTGTGGCAATTTCGGTAATAATGGTTCCCACACTTGTCTTTCTTGCCCGGATCACGAGTGGGATCCTGGGACTGGGAAACCCCGTGGCATTGCTCGGGGATCTTGTGGGGGCATCGCCAACAAACCTCGTGCGAATCCTTTTCTTTACGCTCCTTCTTGGCCCGGTCTCCGAGGAACTGGGGTGGAGAGGATTCCTTACAGACTCCCTTGCCGGAAGATTCGCATTTTCGAAAACCGCCGGATTGACAGGGCTTGTCTGGGGCATATGGCATTTGCCGCTCTTTTTCATACCCGGGTCAGGCCAGCACGCCATGGGCCTGTTCACCCTCGGGTTCTTCGTCTTTTTTGCAACCCCTGTCGTGTTCTCGTTTCTCCTTCTCATCCTCTATCTTCGGACTGGGGGAAGCATTGCCGCAGCTATCCTAGTTCATTTCTCCATCAACCTCTCCCTCGTCGTCTTTCCGCTGAATAGCGCAGGCTACGGGATATTCACCCTGTTTCTTGCAGGATTTGTCCTGTTGTTGTACAGGGCAAACCTGTGTCCGGGGAAATCCTTTTGTTCATGCGCCATGTGACCGATCGCGCCTGGTATCCCATTGGGATGATTCACGTTCCCGGCACTTGATCACCACGAGCGTGATGTCATCCGACTGGGGTGCTTCACCGGTGAAGCCGACCGCTCCTTCCCGTATGGAATTCAGAATCGATCGGGCATCCATTCGGTTGGCGTCTCTCAGTATCTGAAGCAGCCGCTCTTCCCCGAACTGCTCGCCGGACTCGTTGAAGGCCTCGGTCACTCCGTCGGTATACATGACCAGCACATCGCCCTCGCTGAGTGTTGCAGTTCCGAGCCCATATTTCATGCCCTGATCGACTCCCAGCACGATTCCTGTCGGCATCAGTGCAACGATATCCTCTGTCCCGGCACGGTAGTGGAACGGCGGGTTGTGGCCGGCATTCACGTATGTCATCTCCCCCGTCATCTCATCCAGGACGCCGTAAAACAGCGTGACAAACATGCCTGAAACCGCATCGGCTGTAACGAGATTGTTTGATTCTTCCATTGCTGCCTGGATATCCGGTTCAGCAGCCGCAATGCCCCTGACAATTGACCTGGAGAGTACCATGAAGAGTGCCGCCGAAATCCCCTTTCCTGCAACATCTGCGATGACGAAGCCGGTTCGATGCTCACCAAGCGGGATAAAATCGTAAAAGTCGCCGCCTACTTCCATCGCCGGAACATTTTCCGCAGCAATCTCGTAGTTCGTGAGCACGGGAAGAGTCCGGGGAAGGAAGGTCCTCTGTATCTCGGATGCGATACGAAGTTCGGCCTTCTCCCGTTCAAGTTCACCGCTTATCTCCCGGATCTCCGAGACCATGGTGTTTATGGCACTCTCAAGCCGCCTGAATTCGGGATTGGGCATACTCCGGATAGTATGATCCAGGTTGCCCATGGCGATCTCTTCCACATCCTCCACTATCTCATCGATCGGGGTTGTGAGATACCGGGTCACGGAATAGGTGACCGCGATGCCCATCATGATCGTTATCGTTGCAATCAGGAGGTAAAAGAGGAGTATCTGTTCGAGTTGTTCGCGGAGGAGCGCACTTGTATAGGTGATCTCTGCCACAAGGCTCATATCGGATGCGGATTCCTCGCTTTTCAAGTCAACGAAGAGATACTTCAACACGGTGTTGTTGAGCGGGTCCGGCCTTGTCACACTCTTCCGCAACAGGAAGACCTCGTCGAGAAGGGTGCGGTTGACGTTACTGGCCTGGACTGCACCCTGCTCAAGGAGGAGATTGCGGTTGATGTCAAATATCCGGATGCTCTGGATATTTGGGTTGAGTTCCGCGATCCTCTGCGCTGCGTCAACGTACGAAAGGCCGGATCGCTCTGTCTCGAAACTGTCGGCCACCAGCCCCATCTCGAGCAGGTACCTGTGGTCAGGACTCGGCATAAACGCAAATTTTCTCAGTTTCCCGGTGACTGTCCCGGAACTCGTATTCTCGACGGAACGCACAACCCTGTCGGCGGCGAAATCCTCACCGAGCCTGATCTCTGTAATTGAATCATAAAATTCCGGATAATTCCTGAAATCGAGGTTCATCACCTCGGGAACGGTCGATGCGATGATGACCCCCGATTCATTGATCATGTAGAGATCAATCTCCCCGTCCATCCCCCGGGAGATGAGGGACTCTAATGCCTGAAGGTCCATCCCGCCCGGATCTCCACCAGCCTCCCGGTACCCTGCGAGGAAGATGGAAAAAGCTTCCTCCATCTTCGAATTCAGGGAGTCATCGAACAACTTCAGTCCACGATCGACAAGTGACAATGACTCGGCGAGGTTCATCTCGCCGAACTCTTCCAGTCTCCTGTCCTGGCGGATGATCTCGTTTTTTGCCTGGATATACGTGAACGTAAGGAGAAACCCGATCACGATCAGAATGATCAGGCTGATGGATACGATCAATGCCTGGCGCAGGGTGAGTCTTGGTGCGGAGATCATCGGGCAGTCCGGATCCTGGCGAAGACGGTCAAAGAACCGTATTCTGGCACCAGTATTTTTGTCTGGATCGCATACAATACTTTTCCCGGGTTGCGTGCGGTCCCGATGGCAGAATCCCAACTTTCCTGGTCAATTCTCTGGTTTTTCGCTCGCAAGCATTTTTCTCGATTGACGTGGAAAATTATTACTCGAGGAAGGAAGAGCCGATGGAGTACCGTTTTGCCAGGAGGATGAAGCATGCCCCGAAATCGTTCCTCGAAGAGCTCTTCAGGGTGTCACGGGATCCGGAGATCATATCATTCGCAGGGGGCCTTCCCGCCTCTGACCTGATAGATGTGAAAGGCATCTCACGTGCGGCAGGGGATGTCCTCGAAGAGGGTGGGCGAGAAGCTCTTCAATACAGCACGACTGACGGGTATCTCCCGCTCCGCGAATATATCGCCTCCAGGTACCGGAAGAGGTATAACATCCCGGCGGACGCTTCAGAGATCCAGATCGTCAACGGATCACAGCAATGCCTGGATCTTGCGGCAAAGATCTTTTTGGATCCCGGCGACGGTATTGGAATCGAACGGCCCGGCTATCTCGGGGCAGCAGAAGCCTTCTCCCTGTACGAACCGGAATTTTATCCGGTCAGCCTTGGCGGGGACGGACCAGACATCGAGGAGTTCTCGGCGATGATTCGGGATTTTTCCCCCAAGTTCTTCTATGGGATTCCAAACTCCCAGAATCCGTCCGGGGTCAGCTATTCATCCGATACCCGGAAAGCAGTGGCCGAATGTCTCGATGACTCCGATACCGTCTTTTACGAGGATGACGCCTTCGGCGAGTTGTTCTTTGATGGAAAGCCCCGCTCACCGGTGAAGAAGCACCTTTTCCGGCAGACCATCATGAGCGGATCGTTTTCGAAGATAATATCCCCCGGTCTGCGGATTGGATGGCTGTTTGCTCCCGCAGGCATATTAAAGGAATTCAACGTTGCAAAACAGGCCGCAGACCTCCATTCCAATTTTCTCTCCCAGAAGATACTGTCAAGGTACCTGGAGCGGACCGATATCGACTCAAACCTTCGTGCCATTTGCAGGAGGTACGGTGATAACTGCCGCCTGATGTGCGACCTCCTTGACGATCTCTTCCCCTCCCCGATGTCTCATACCCATCCGCAGGGAGGAATGTTCATGATGGCCACGTTACCACCGAAGATGTCCTCGATGAAGGTTTTTTCCGAGGGAATTAAAGAAAAAGTTGCAGTCCTTCCAGGCATCCCATTCTACGTGAATGGAGGGGGGGAGGATACTATCAGGCTGAACTTCTCCAGTGCCGGCCAGGATCAGATCAGGGAAGGCCTGGAGAGACTCTCGACGGTCATCCGCAGGCTGGTGTAATTCCTTTGGGGAAGACGGTCTCAAAAAAACCGGAGATTCTTTCGAAAAACCGTTTTTACCGGTATTAACGCGTAAAATCAGTAGAAGAACGCTTCATTGCCTGTATCTCTTCGTCAGACAGGCCATACAGACGTGATACGATTGTATCAATCTCCTGGTCGATCTCATGAGCCTGTGCACGAATCTCCCCGACTCTTTCGTGATCATGCCCGATGCCACTGTTTAAGGAGAGTAACCGTCTCACATCTGCGACAATGCGCTCATAGAGCATATGCTCATCCCGGTCACCCAGATCGACCACGTGGACCGGCAGAGCACGGATAAGCGAGAGAATATCTCTATCCGGGTGGTGCGAACGGAGCCGGTCAAGGTAGAATGACGAGATCCGGGAGTTGAGGACCGCGAGAAGATAGAGATCATCTCCCGGAATCACAATCACCCGCGGACCGGCAAGAAACCCGCCCTCATCAATCGTGCAGGAGATACCCCGCTGTCCGGCACTGACGAAGAGTTTCGGGCCATGAACCGGGTTGTAATCCAACCCGGTCTCCCGGGCAGAACTGCCAGGTACCGGCTCTGCCGGTAGAAACCGATCGGCTGTCAGGGTGCCGTACCGGGATATGGATTCTCCTGATACGAATGAATGGACCAGGATCGTCTCCCCGGGATGCCTCATCTGTAGAATTCCAACCTCTCCTCGCGAGAGGAGTGCATCGTAGTGTTCATCTGTGAGATCCCCGAAAAAGATCCCGCCCATGACATATTCATCGAGCGAGGGCCGGCCGCTACGTATCTTTCTCTCGAGCCCTGCAATGCGCATGTCGATCAATGACCAGCCACCTGGACCGAGTTTATCCTGTGGCAGGGTGAATGTCCCCGAATGTATGGACTGATCGAGGCTTTCGTATGGTGAAGCAAGCACCCGTGCAATCCGGGTTTCCCTTCCGGGAGGCATCGGCGAGGCTGCGATGATGGAATACTGAGGATTCCTGTTCGGTTTTTCCAAACGAAACGAGATACCAATGATGGAATGGATCCGGTTTTTCGAGAGGAGTGACCGTGTAGAACGAAAGGAATCCGAGCGAAGCCACTCTCCCGGAAGGACTGCAATCAAGGCCCCTCCGGGAGACAGAAGTTCAAACGATCGCTCGATCAGGCACGAGGCCGGGCAGGCTTTCCTGTGGAATGTATCATACCGTGTGTGGAGATAATGGCGATCTTCTCCTGGTATTCGTGATCCAGATACGTTGAAAAAACCGGTTATTACGTTAACATCCTCCATACAAGTCATTTTATCAGGAAAACCCTGCATTCCGTGATTGTCCTTCAGACCAGGAGGAGACTGTCGGGGAAATTTCCATTCAACCACTCTGCCAAAATCGTCTCCAATAAGTACATCGCCTGTTACTATATTATTCTGGAGCGTTTCTGCCAGATCTCCGGAGATCTTAATCCAATCGGCCTTCTGCGTAATTTCCCGCAATACCAGGGCAAGCACATACCTGCATACATCGACAGCAACGCGATCGGGATCGGCACCTCTCAGTATCCCGGCAATGTCCAGAGCCTCATTCCCTGAAAGTTTTCGGCCGGCAAGGGCAAGATCCGGTCTGCAGGGAATTATCAACTCGCTGGATTCAGGAGTCCCTCCAGATCTTTCAGGCAGTATCGTCTCCCCCGACACCGGGCATGAGAGGAGTATCGGGGGGAGGCGGCTCAGGAAGAGACCGCACCCACATGCGGGATCAAGTATTGCCCCGTGTTCACCGGGACGGGAACCTTTCCACCCGGCTGCCTGGCCAAGGCAGTAATCGACAACACTATCAGGAGGAAGGCTCAATCCCGCCATGTCAGCCCGGGATCTCTGTTTCAGAAATCCATGAAAAGCCGACACGATCCGCGGGATGGGGATCAGGGAGAAATAAAATTCCGTATCCAAAAGTCCTTTCGCGTGAAGTTCTCTTTTCAGGAGGCAAAAATCCGGAGGGCTAAGTTGGGCGGATTCTTCAGGCATTGTGTACCCCGCTGGCAAAGCGGTATCCAACAGTTCCCCTTCTCCGTCTGTTTCATGTATGGTCTTATCCCAGAAGAGCTGCAAGACCACTTTTATCACGCAGGAATCGAGATCGCAAGCGGAAACGAGAGGAGACGAAAGCCGTATCTTTCGTGCGAGGTGATCACTCCACGACTCCAGTGTCCGGAGAAGACTCCCTTCAACATTCTCGATACCTCTCTCATCGCAGGAAGCATACCTCCTGGCAATATATCTCCAGAATCCGGTTCCTTCCGGCTCGTGCAGCGAGAACAGGTCTGCAAGTGTCTTTGAAAACCCCGTATCCCCGGATACATCCAGCGAGATATCTGGTGACGGATCCTGGTTGCAACATCTTCCGGAACAGCTGTATACCTGAACAGATTGCGACTCCTGGATAACGAGGACGGGAAGATCCATGTTCCAGGAGGCGTTGATGTAGTCTGCAATATCTCTCTTCGCGAGAGGAGCGTCGCTGATGCACAACACAAACCAGGGTCTGCGAATGCCGGGGATCAGCTCGTCCGCACTCTTTTCAAATGCCAGGAGATGCAGGATTCCGGTTTCTCCTGAAGGTGTTCCATCGTTCCACCTGGTTTTTACGAGTTGCCAGCCAAGACTGGCAAGGAGGGTGCAGAGCAGGGTGGCCCGGTCTGATTCCGAATCGGCATCTGACCTGCAATCTGTATTGCTTGGAAACACGGCGGCTTTTCGTGGCATAATCATTTCCAGTGATACAATGAGGGTATACATCCCGCCCGGATAAAGCTGGGCAGTGAAAGATAGATCTAGAGAGTCTTGAACCAGACGTTCATGCTCTCGAACGAGCCGCAGATATTGGTATTATTCAGCAGGGTACCGCCGATGGTGTATCCGGCACGGGCAAATGTGATATTTATCGGATACGATAGTGCCCTGGCGATGGTGTAGGCTACCTTCATACCCTCGTCCTTCATCTCACTCTCCATCCAGTCGAGCAGGTTACCTGCCAGGTTCAGCCCGGCATGCCGGATGTCCGTGGCGAAATCCGTCATCTCCACGTTTCCCTCCTCCGGATGCATCTCAGTTGAGGCAACAGCCACAAGAATGTCATCTTTTTTCACTGAAAAATAGCGGAAATTATCCTTCATCGTCTCCCGGATATACCCGGCATCCATGATTGGGAATGGATATGACTCATATGTCTCCCCATAGAGCCCGGCAACCGCATCAGCATCCTCTGGTGTACATGAGCACAGTACATAACCAGATGGAAGTTTGCTGTTGGAGCGCTTTTCTGCTTTGTTTATGCTCTCCGTGATGACGGTTCGGATCTCCTCCATGTCCACTCCCCGGCTCCTGCTCTCGTCAGGATACTTTGCCATGAAGATCCCGTCTTCAATGCCGTTATACAACCCGGGGATCCTCGCCTCGACACGGTAGCCATGATCCAGGAATTCGGGTTGGACAGAAGCAGGAATTTTTGCAAAGATCTTGGAATAGTTATTTTCGTTTGATATCTTCTCGAACAGTGAGATGATATCCGGGACATCGTCCCTGGATATCTTCATCAGGTATATCCGGTCGTTATAGAGCCCGTGCTGGTAGATGCTGTCCCCATACCTGCATATGGCATCACTCATTCCGTCTATCCACCCGTTCAGTGTCCTGTGGGACCAGTGATGTGGCCTCGTCGAAATCCGCAAGGAGCTTTGCGATACCCACAACCTTGGATTCGTCGGCATTATCCATCTTCAACTGCAGTCTGCAGTCCTGGCAGTTGCCGTCGCAGGTTATCCGGTCATAGTGCTCCGGTTCCTGATAGGTACAGATCACTCCTTCATAATTGCGGAGTACCACCTTGTGTACCGACCATGAGAGAAGGTAATTGGGCATTACCGGTATCTTTCCTCCCCCGCCCGGGGCGTCGATCACATATCTCGGGACGGCAAAACCCGATGTATGGCCAATCAGGTTCTCCATTATCTCCACTCCCTTTGCCACCGGCGTCCTGAAATGTGACAGCCCTTCGGACAGATCACACTGGTAGAGATAATATGGGCGGACCCTGTTCGCAACCAGCCTGTGGACAAGCTCCTTCATTATCCGCGGACAGTCGTTTACGCCTGCCAGCAGGACAGACTGGTTACCAAGCGGAATTCCTGCATCCGCTAGCATGTGGAGCGCCTTCTTGCTCGTCTCCGTCACCTCCTTGGGGTGGTTGAACTGGGTATTCAGCCAGACCGGATGGAATTTTGAGAGCACGGAGACCAGATCGCTGGTGATCCTGTACGGGAGAACAACAGGAATCCTGGAGCCTATCCGGATGACCTCCACGTGCGGGATGGAGTGGAGCTCTTCGAGTATCCATTTGAGGTAATCGTCGGGAAGCATCAGGGGGTCGCCTCCCGAGAGCAGTATATCCCTGATCTCCGGGTTTTCCCGGATATATTCGATACCTGCCCGTATCTCCGGTTCCGAGGGGATGGAATCGACATCTCCGACCCTCCTCTTCCGTGTGCAGTGCCTGCAGTACATGGAGCAGGTGTTGCTGACAAGGAAGAGCACCCGGTCCGGGTAACGGTGGGTTATTCCAGGAACCGGGCTGTCCAGGTCCTCTGATAGGGGATCTGCCAGATCGTATCCTTCAACCGCGAGCTCCTTTGGAGAAGCGACTGCCTGCTTGAATATCGGGTCATTCTCATAATCCCCGGTATCGATGAGAGAGAGGTAGTATGGGGTGATGGACATGGGAAATGTTCGTGTCGTCTCTTCCATCTTTTCACGGTATGATTCCGGCAGACTGATACCAAGAAGCCGTTCCAGGGTGGAAATGTCCCTGATGGAATGTTTGATCTGCCATCTCCAGTCTTTCCAGAATTCGTGCGTGCTGTCGTCGGCATCGATATTATGAGCAATTTTTTGCAAATTAGTCGAGTTATATGTCATATTTTTATCAATCCGCGGACTACTATTTTATGACTAATAATATATAAATTAAACGAATAAATTTAATTAAAGCATTGAAGGGAAAAAAGGGTCTTTTAAATTATTTTTGGTCCCGGCAACCAACATGAGGGTCTGCTGCCTGGATATATTGATGTTGCTCCCCTGCCAATGTAATTTTCATGCGCCCCTTTGTTCTGGTCAACGTAGCGATGAGTGCCGACGGGAAGTTGTCCACCCGCGAACGGCGACAGGTAAAGATTTCAGGCAGTGATGATTTCGCCAGGGTGGACCGGATGAAGGCTGAATGTGACGCCATCATGGTCGGCATCGGAACGGTCCTCGCCGATGACCCCTCGCTGACCGTGAAATCACCCGAGCTTGTGCGGTGGAGAAGAGAACGGGGAATGGATGATCATCCCGTCAGGGTGGTCGTGGACAGCAGGGCACGGACCCCGCTGCGTGCATCCATCCTCACCAGGGGAGAAGGAAAGAGAATCATTGCGTGCACCGCACGGGCAAAACCCGAAGATACCAGGGAACTTGGACGATATGCGACGATAATTTCGGCCGGGGAGGAGAGGGTTGACCTCAACCGACTCGTGGAAGAGCTGTATGCGACCGGTATCCGGCGTCTCATGGTGGAGGGCGGAGGACAACTGATATGGTCCTTCTTCGAGGCGGGACTCGTGGATGAGTTCTCCTGTTTTGTCGGCAACATGATAATCGGGGGATCGGATGCCCCGACTCCTGCGGATGGATCCGGATTCGTGATGGAAGGGGATTTTTGCAGGCTTTCACTCCAGGAGGTAAAAAAGATGGACGAAGGCGTGCTCCTTGTCTGGAAAGTTTCGGAAAACTCATCGGTAACCGGTTGATGCGGGGAAGAAGACTACGTACCTCTCACTGGTTGTCCTGGCCGTAGTATTTGTCCTTATAGCCGTCAGGCAGATCGGAAGGTTCAGGCTCCGAATCTGGCAGATCATGCTTGGAGGTGCCGTTGCAGTCCTGGTGTCCGGCCAGATAACCCCGTACGAGGCGTTTTCTGCCATCAATTTCGATGTGATCCTGTTTCTTTTCGGCATGCTCGTTGCAGGGGAGGCCCTGCAAAGGAGCGGGTACCTGGAATCCATCGCACACCAGGTCTTTTCTGGGACAGTATCGGGAAAAACACTCGTATTCCTTGTCGTTATGCTGATGGGATTGCTCTCGGCGGTCCTGATGAACGATACCGTTGCGATCATCGGAACACCCCTCGTTCTCTCTTTTGCAACGAGATATCGTATCTCACCGGGGATCCTCCTTCTTGCCCTCTGTCTTTCGGTCACGACGGGAAGCGTGATGAGCCCTATCGGAAATCCCCAGAACTTCCTCATCGCAAATTACAGCGGTCTCGAAAACCCGTTTCTCACATTCTTCATCGGGCTTGGCATTCCCACCCTGATTAGCCTGGGACTTGTTTACCTGGTGCTGTTCCTCTTCTACAGGCAGGAAATTTCCGAATCCAGGCGACAGGAGATCCCCGCCAAACCCGTTTTGGATCCTGCACTTTCCCGCATTGCCGGGATATCACTCGTCATCATCTTCCTGGCAATCGGTCTTCGGATTATCGGTGGTGCAGGCCTAATCCCGTTCTCTCTCCCTCTCATGCTCATAGCCCTTGGCGCAGCGGCACCAATCCTTCTCTTCTCATCAGAGAGGGGGAGTATCCTGAAGAGTATCGACTGGGCTACCCTGGTCTTCTTTCTCGCGCTCTTCGTGTTGATGCAGAGTGTCTTCCTCACCGGCTTTTTCCAGTCAATCCTGTCCTGTCATCATGCCATGCCGGTCTCGCTCATCATCGGGCTTGGCGTTATCGTCAGCCAGTTCATATCAAATGTGCCATTTGTTGCCCTGTTCCAGCCCCTGATACTCGAGAGTGCGATTTCTGTACCGCAGGTACTGGCGCTGGCTGCAGGGAGCACCATTGCAGGAAACCTCACGGTGATGGGTGCGGCAAGCAACGTGATCGTCATACAGAATGCGGAAAAAGCAGGGTATTCAATCTCCTTTTGGGAATTTTTGAAGGTCGGCGCCCCCCTTACCGCACTCCAGGCCCTGGTGTATATCCTGTTTTTGGGAATTATCGGATAATGGCGGGAATCAATCCAGGGATCGACGCCTGCAGCAGGGAATTCCGGCAACCCTTATATCAAACACGGGTAAATGGAGATAAAGGGTGTAATTTGAGGTGACAATTGCGTATGACCGGTGAAAAAAGGAAGATGGAATTGAAGATCTCGGGGATGCATTGCGCAACCTGTGCCATCAACATAGAAAAAACCCTCCGTCAACTGGGCGCTGTAGAAGACGCACAGGTCAATTTCGGTACCGATACGGCCACGGTTGAATTTGATACCTCAAAGGCTTCTGTCAGGGAGATTGAAGAGGCGATCAGGTCGGCAGGCTACCAGGTGGTATTCGAGAAATTGAACCTGAAAGTGGGCGGCATGATGTGTGCCACGTGCGTGGAGACTGTCGGAAACGCATTGTCGGCCCTCCCTGGAGTCGTCGACGTGAATGTAAACCTCGCCACGGAAGAGGCAACTGTCACCTATAACTCCTCGCTTGCATCGGTAGAGAAGATGGGGGAGGCCATCGAAGCTGCCGGTTACCAGTACCTGGGGGTTGTGGGACAAATCCCTGTAGAAGAGGCGGAATTCGCACGGGACCGTGATCTGAAGGACAAACGCCGCCGGTTTTTTATCGGTTTTGCAGTCAGCATCCCCCTTTTTCTTCTCATGTTTCTCGAAATTCCCATCCCGATGCAGCAACTGGCATACATACTCCTGGTCATTACAGCCCCTGTCTTCGTGTACGTCGCGTACCCCATCTTCAGGGGGGCGTATGCGGCGCTGAAAAACCGGACACTGAACATGGATGTGATGTATGCGATGGGATGCGGGGTGGCATACGTATCCAGCATGATGGGAACATTCAATATAATACTGACGCTGGAGTTCATGTTCTACGATACGGCGATAATGCTTGCATCATTTCTCATACTTGGCCGATACCTGGAAGCAAGGGCAAAAGGTCGGACAGGTGATGCGATCAAAAGGCTTCTTGGTCTTCGGCCACGGACCGCCCTGGTCGTGCGGGATGGAGAGGAGAGGCAAATCGCAATCGAAGATGTGATTATTGGAGATTCGGTGATAGTAAGACCCGGAGAGAAGATACCGGTGGACGGCGCTGTGACAGGCGGTGAGAGCTATGTGGACGAGTCCATGATTACCGGTGAACCGGTACCGGTTTTTAAAAAAGCAGGCTCTGGTGTGGTGGGAGGGACCCTGAACAGGAACGGCGTGCTCACAATCAACGCCGAAAAGATAGGAAAGGATACGGTCCTGGCCCAGATCATACAACTGGTCCGTGATGCCCAGGCTTCAAAGCCCCCTGTGCAGCGGATTGCCGATATCGCAGTCAGCTATTTCATCCCTGTTGTCCTGTCCATCGCTTTCATCTCCTCTATTGTATGGTATTTTATTGGCGGATCAACGCTTCTCTTCGCCCTTACGACATTCATCTCGATACTTGTCGTGGCCTGTCCCTGTGCGCTCGGCCTTGCAACACCGACCGCGGTGACCGTCGGAGTCGGAAGGGGTGCCGAACTCGGGATCCTCATCAGGAACGGAGAGATACTCGAGGTAGCAGATCATGTGACCGTCGCGGTATTCGACAAGACTGGAACACTGACACTGGGCAGACCCGAAGTGACCGATCTCTTTGCGTCAGGCATGGACGAAAAGGATCTTCTCTCGCTCGTGGCAGCAGTGGAGAAGAACTCACAACATCCATTCGCAGAAGCCATCGTGCGGCATGCCGACTTTATCCGGGTGTCTGTCGGAGAAGCGGAACAGTTCACCACTCATGGCGGAAAGGGTGTAATGGCAAGGATCGGGAATGACGAAGTCATCGTGGGAAACAGGCTCTTTTTAAAGGATATGGGGATTCCTGTAACCGACGCATGTGACGATATCGCCGTCAGGCTTGAAGACCAGGGCAAAACCGCCATATTCGCAGCCGTCGGAGGACGCCTCGCAGGCATTATCGGAGTGGCCGATACGCTGAAAGAGACAACCCCCATTGCTATTGGAGATCTGCTATCCATGGGAATAGATGTGATCATGATCACCGGGGACAACCCGAGGACTGCCGAAGCGGTAGCCCGTGAGGCGGGAATCGTGAAGGTCATGGCCGAGGTCCTGCCGGCCCAGAAAGCCGACGAAGTCAGACTTTTACAGGAAAAAGGCGAGGTTGTTGCATTTATTGGCGACGGTATCAATGATGCGCCGGCACTTGCACAGGCGGATGTGGGAATGGCAATCGGGAGCGGAACCGATGTTGCCATAGAAAGCGGGGATGTTGTCCTCATCAGGGACGATCTCCTCGATGCCGTTTCCGGCATCCAGCTCTCCCGGAAAGTGATGTCCAGGATAAAGCAGAATATCTTCTGGGCTTTCGCATACAACAGTGCCCTGATTCCCATTGCCGCCGGAATTCTCTATCCATTCACCGGTTATGTCTTCAATCCTGCCCTCGCCGCCCTGGCCATGGCCGCAAGCTCGGTTACGGTGGTCACCCTGTCTCTCATGCTCAGAAGGTATATACCTCCGGCAATGAAAAGAAGAATGAAAGCGGATGTGAGATATGGCGATCGATCCGATATGCGGGATGACTGTTGATCCAAAAACCGCCAAATACAGGAGCGAATACGGGGGAAAGACCTATTATTTCTGTGCTCCGGGTTGTAAGAAGAGATTCGATTCCGACCCTGAAAGATTTGCCAGGCAGGATTGATCAGACCTTCCCCTAAATATTATCGCGTCTTTTAGGCAGAACAGAAGGCCTAATCTATTTTGAGGTTTTTTCTAATAACAAGAGGTATGAATGAGAATGAAAAATTACAGCTGGGAGATCAGACTCGGGATCATTCTCGTGCTCTGTTCACTTGCAATGTATACTGCCAAGTTCCTGGTCCTCGGGGACCCTGAAAACACGTACTATTACTTCTTCAACGCAATTGGATTTCTCCCGATCAATGTCCTCTTCGTGACCCTCATCATCAATCAACTGCTGGCCATGAGGTCAAAGAAGGAGCGTATGGAGAAGTTGAACATGGTGATAGGCACGTTCTTCTCTGAGGTCGGAACGCGTCTGCTGGCCTACGTATCAGATAGTGACCCTGAACTGGATAGCATACGTTCGCTCCTGATTGTCGGGAACAACTGGTCTGATGAAGATTTCCGAAAGGTCAGGTCAGATTTGTCATCATATTCATTCACCGCACACATGACAGGAGAGACGTTGATGGAGATACGCCATTTTCTCCAGGAGAAACGCAATTTCCTGCTGAGATTGCTCGAAAACCCCGTGCTGCTCGAACACCAGGACTTTACCGACCTCCTGAGGGCAGTTTTTCATCTCACCGAGGAGCTGGAAAGGAGGGAGGATGTCGGTATCATTCCCGAAACTGACGTAATTCATCTCTCCGGCGATGTAAACCGTGTATACCGGCTTATTACATTTGAATGGCTCTCTTACATGCGGTATCTTGAGAAGAGCTACCCGTACCTGTTCTCTCTGGCGATCAGGACAAACCCCTTTGACGAGGAGGCCTCCGTCATTGTGAAAGGCTGACATCTTTCGGCCCAAAAAATAGCCAGGATATTTTCATTTTTTTGTGTCTGCGCCCGAATGAAGGTGGGACGGGCTTTTCAAGTGCATGCCTACGCTCAAGCTGAAGTACTGCGAAAGTATAAATCCGTGCCATGCCAGAATAGGGTGTTGGAGGAGAGTTTTGCACATGTTGAAAAAATCAATTGAATCGGCCCTGAACAAGCAGTTGAATGCAGAATTATATTCTTCTTACCTGTATCTCTCGATGTCGGCCTTTTTCGAGACCATTCCATTGAAGGGTTTTGCCAGGTGGCTGCGTCTGCAGGCCGCCGAAGAACAGGAACACGGGATGAAGTTCTATGACTACATCATCGAGGCGGGGGGCACGGTCACCCTTGCACAGATCGCGGCACCGAAGAGTGCCTGGAAATCGGCAAAGGAAGTCTTTGATGAGGTCTATGCTCACGAACAGAAGGTTACCGGTCTGATCAACAATATCATGGATCTTGCAGTTGCAGAGAAGGACTATGCAACACAACAGTTCCTGTCCTGGTTCGTGACAGAGCAGGTTGAGGAGGAGGCCAATGCGAGCGATATATGTGCACAGATCCGCATGACCGAAGGTGCCCCGGGCCAGCTCTTTGCAGTCAACCGGGAACTTGGAATGAGAGAATAACAGAGAGAACAATGGGCTCTTTTCTACCTGGTGTGGGCAGGATTGATGAACCGGATACTTTTTGTGGGGGCTGTCCGCCCTCACACCCCTGTGTGCGATGCCGCGCCGCCGCCTGAAAAAATACCGGGAGGCTTGATTCACAGTCAAAATTTGAGCAATCGGGTATGGGTTCTGTGAGGACGCCCCGTCGGCGGTTGTGAGTGACTGAACTGGTATGTAGATGCCAATTCTATTCAGTCTCCCCGCACAAAACAGCGTGTAGGTGAACAATACATTATCTTCCTTCTCCCTTGTGGTGGAAGTAACCTGTTTGCCTGTATTTCATATTTTGGTCGTGAAATTTTTTCATTGGTTTTCCCGATGAGTCCGCAGGTTGCCCGGGCGGTATGTGTTGACGGCGCGTGAGGTTCTTCTTCTCTTCTCCCCCGACATCCTGTATTCAAAACACCCTGGAATTCTAATTTTCCGGTAATCCAGCAGAGATAGCGAGATTTTTTCCCTTGATAAAAAGGTTTATAGTATGGAGGAAGGCAAGCGCTTATAAACGTTCGAATAATAAAACTATGTTTAAGTTTGGGCTTCTGGATGCCCGAACCGACTTCGATATTTTTATTGGGGTCCCTCTAATAGTGCAAAGGAGAGAAGCATGAATCTTAGACAGCCTAATGCCAATGAAGCGACGGCCACCACGAACCGATCCCGTGACGTGGTGCCCATGTCTGGAATCTGTACACGGTGCGTTGACGGGTGCAAGGGAAGTTGTGAGATATGGTTATCCTCGTTTCGGGGGAGAGAGGTGCTCTACCCCGGACCGTTCGGGGAGATGACAGCCGGTGCGGAGAAGAACTATCCGATCGATTATTCTCATCTGAACATCCAGGGATACGCAATGGGGGCCAAGGGCCTGCCGGAGGGAACCGAGATAGGGCCCGACAGTGCCGTCTTCTATTCAGTTGACACCGAGACTGAATACGGGTGGGACCAGAAGGTCAGGATGCGCTTACCCATCTTTACCGGTGCACTGGGATCGACCGAGATCGCCAGGGTTAACTGGGAACATTTCGCCATCGGCGCAGCAATATCCGGCATCACCATCGTATGCGGAGAAAATGTCTGTGGAATAGACCCGGGCCTCGAACTTGACAGCAATGGGATGGTCAGGAAGTCGCCGGAGATGGACCGCCGGATCGATATCTACAAAAAATTCTGGGAAGGGTATGGCGAGATGCTTGTCCAGCTGAACGTGGAGGATACGCGGCTTGGAACTGCGGAATATGTCTCGTCCAAACATAACCTCGATACCATCGAGTTGAAATGGGGACAGGGAGCCAAATGCATCGGCGGAGAGATCAAGGTCGGTTCCCTCGACCGTGCGGCAGAACTGAAGAAGAGGGGCTATATCGTTGTTCCTGATCCAACCCGCCCCGATACGCAAACCGCCTTCAAACAGGGTGCAATAAAAGAATTCGAGCGCCATTCACGGTTAGGCTTCATTTCAAAGGAAGGGTTCCTCGATGAAGTGGACCGCCTGAAGGATCTCGGCTTCAAGAGGGTCACTTTAAAAACCGGCGCATATTCAGCGGTTGAACTCGCCATGGCGATCCGCTATGGTGCAGAGGCAAAGATCGATCTGCTGACAATCGACGGGGCCCCAGGAGGCACGGGGATGAGCCCCTGGCCGATGATGAACGAATGGGGGATACCAACCTTCTACATCCAGTGCCTTGCGTACGAGTATGCCGGGCTGCTGAAAAAGCGGGGCATGCGGGTCCCTGATATCGCCATGGCGGGCGGTTTCTCTGACGAGCCGAATGTCTTCAAGGCAATTGCCATGGGTAATCCATTTGTGAAAGCAGTCTGCATGGGAAGGGCCCTCATGATACCGGGAATGGTCGGGAAGAATATCGAGAAGTGGATAGAGAAGGGTGAACTTCCAAAGACGGTATCGAAGTACGGTTCAGTTCCGGAAGAGATCTTTGTCACGTACGAGGAACTCAGGGAAAAATATGGATCAAAGTTCAAGGAGATACCCATGGGTGCTATCGGGATCTATACATACACACAGAAGTTCAAAGTGGGGCTCCAGCAGATCATGGCCGGCAGCAGAAACTTCAATGTCAAATCCATCTCCAGGAATGACCTCATGGCCCTCACCGAGGAAGCGTCGAGTGTGTCAGGTATCCCCTACGTGATGGATGCATACGCCGATGAGGCTCTGACGGTCTTACTCGACTAAAAAACCTTTTTTTCCCATAATTTTCAGTATCAGTTGTTGTATATGAGGAACTGCGGACACATCATGGAAAACCGGGAATGGTGTAGCCATTGGACATTTTTCCGCACCAATCCAAAAACTCAATGAATTCTTCTTTTACGGAGAGAACGTATCCAGTATCCTGTCCGAGATCCTCGCACCAAGGCTTGGGGAGAGTGACTCGAGCCAGAGAAAAAAACCAACTTTTGAGGGTGTATTGCGTTCAAATTTGAAATTCCCTGATTTATCCTGGACCATCTTCAGGTATTCCTTCTTTCTTTTCGACCGCAGGTAGAGGAGTGGGTCATAACCCGGCAGATCCGTCGCCAGGATGACTTTGGAATACTGGTTCATGATATCGGTATATTCTATCCTTTTGCCTTTAATGGCGATCTCATGATCCCTGCAGAGCGATCGGACTGCCGACGGATAGAGTGCACCATACAGGATCTTCTTCACGAGAAGCGAGGTGTCATCTTCGACTGTGTCCTCGCGGGGGTTGTGATGATTGGTGACGCCTTCAAAGACGCGTACCTTCTCTGATTCATGGTATCTCCCGTAGTCGAAAGAACGGGCGATTGGAATTTCTGTGGCCTTTACCAGTTTTTTCTGCTGGTTGTAGCGACTGTTTCCCACTCTTTGCTGTTGCATCCGGATACCTTTCTTGATCTCTTCACACGACCGCGTCTGGATGTTGAGGTTTGATCGGCATTTCAGGATCTTTCGTCCTGCTTTGTAATTGGTGATATCAAACGAGGATATGAGCAGGAAGGGGACCTCCTGCTGGTCAAAGAGATATCCCAAAAGCCGTTTTTTGTAATCAATCTCCTGTTCGAATTCCTTGATATCTGACGCAGACGTTATCACTTCGCCAAAGACAACCCGGTCATCTCCATCCACGAGCAGCAGGTCGAACTCCGCAAGATCCTGGCCGTTGCCCCTGATGGTAATATCCCCGCACCGGGAATAAAAAAAGCCGTTCTGGCCGAGGTGCATCTTTCTTCCACCCCTCGGGGCATCGGCTCCCTTCCGAGCAAGGTACCTGATATTATCGGTATGCTCCGACATCTCGACGAACATCTCGTATATGATATGCTCGAACCAGCGGCCTTCGGCAGTTCTCATGTGTTCAAGTTCATCAGAAAAAAGTTTTTTCTGTTCAACTCTGTTCATGTGCCTCGTGGCGCGTAGCGCTATTGTTTTTGTGGGCTGAAAAGACGAAACATTTTTTTTCAGCCAGGAGACGAGATCTGCCATATTCTTATAGACTTTATCTATTTCTTGGTAAATAAAAGATTATAGAATCGAGAAGGAACAGTAACATCCCAAGCAAGTCCTGGTGGGACACAGATCTGGTTTTACCTGTCAGGCTTGTCACATTTCCTGGTTATACCCCAAAACATATCTTCTGGAAATTCGTAATCACTATACCAGCCCCCCGGTGAACCCCCATGGTCAGTACCATTCTGGTCGTCGATGATAACACCTATATAGTGGATGGTCTTGTCGCGATACTCAAGAAGAAAGGCTACAATACCGTCACTGCACATAGTGGAGATGAGGCTTTACGGAGACTCGAAGCCCTTTTGCCTGACCTGATACTTCTTGATATATCCATGGAACCCATGAATGGCTGGGAGACGCTCGCAAAGATACGGGAGAATTTTGTCTCCCAGCGGATACCGGTAATCATCTTTTCTGCACGGAAAAGACTCGAAGAGGAGATGAAAGACAAAACGCTCGAAGTAGACGCAATCATCGCCAAGCCTATCAACACACGACTGCTCCTTGATGCGATTGAGAGTCTGCTCGAGAAGTATGCGACGGGACAAAAAAACCAATCTAATGGTAGGGAAATACTCATAAAACTTGGGTTCGAAAGCCACATTCACGACAGCTGAAGAGCGTGGAATATCATCGTCATCCGTGCGCGATGGAAAATAAAATAGGAAGTCAGATATATCATAAGTAAATTTATATACTTTTCGTGCATTGTAATAATGCTGCGTCGTACTTTATGGTGGGCTCGTAGCTCAGTTAGGTAGAGCGCCTGGCTTTTAACCAGGTGGCCGGGGGTTCAAATCCCTCCGGGCCCGCTTCCACGGCTTCGACCAGTGGATTTTTCGTGGTGATGGATCTGGAGATTAAAATTCTGCTGCAAAAGGGGGTTTTGGGGTGAGCAATCAATTGAACGTACTGGACCATATCATGGTCCCTGATCATAAAATTATGAGCGAGGAGGAAGTAAGCCAGCTGTTCTCCTCGTATTCAATAACAAGCGAGCAATTACCAAAAATGTATCATGATGATCCGGCGGTAAAAGTTATCGGAGCCAAGATCGGCGACGTGATCCGGATCATCCGCACCAGTCATACAGCCGGCAGGGCCGAATCGTATCGGCTCGTAATCAAGCGACCGAAGAAATAAAAATCGGGGCTGATTGATCTGATAGACAGAAGTGTATTATCCAAGGCATATTTTTCACGGGAGCATGTTGCCCGCCACCAACTTGACTCCTTCAACAATTTCATACTGCATAATCTTCAAAAAGTCGTAAACGAGCAAAGGGTCATCGAGACTGACATTGAGATACGTGGCAAGAGCAACGAACCCGTATGGGTGGAACTGGGCACGATAGAAGTGAAAAAGCCACTCGTCAGAGAGGCGGACGGATCCCAGGGTGACCTTTTTCCGAGTGAAGCACGGCTTCGCAATCTCACATACGCAGCACCCATCCACCTTGAACTGACCCTTGCCCAGGGGGATGACAGGCAGGAACCCGTTGTCACGACAATCGGGCAACTGCCGATCATGGTGGGATCGGTACCATGCAACCTGTACGGGATGAGCGATGACGAGAGGGTCATCCACGGTGAGGATCCCCTTGATCCTGGAGGGTACTTCATCGTGAACGGAACGGAGAGGGTTTTGATGACCCTTGAAGATCTGGCCTCGAACAAGATCATGACAGAGTATACCGAGCGGTATAACGAGAGAATTTATGTCGCAAAGGTATTCTCCCAGTATCGAGGCTACCGTGCTCTCGTTGTTGTCGAAAGGAACCGGAAGAACCTTCTCGAGGTCTCGTTCCCGTCAGTTGCAGGGCACCTGAAGTTCGTCGACCTGATGCGTGCTCTCGGCATGGTCAGTGATCATGACGTGGTAAACGCCGTATCAACTGACGAGGACATCCTCACGTACATGATGCAGAACCTGGAGGAGAGTGATTGTGACAGCCTGGATGCAGGAATCATGTATGTTGGCAAGAAACTTGCACCCAACCAGACCCGCGACTACCAGCGGAAGAGGGCGGAATTTGTCCTTGACAACTATCTCCTGCCGCACCTCAATTACCTGATGCCACTGGGTTTGAAAGAAGGAGACGAGGGATACCGGGAGGCCGTAGAAGGAGTAAGACTTGCCAAGGCGCATTTCCTGGGCCGGATGGCCGAGGCGTGTTTCGATCTCGTGTTGAACAAGCGACGGATCGACGACAAGGACCATTACTCGAACAAGAGACTGAAACTTGCCGGTGACCTGATGGAGGATCTCTTCAGGATCTCCCTGAACCGTCTGACCCGGGATATCAAGTACCAGCTCGAACGGGCAAGCATGCGTCATCGGGACCTGTCCATTGGAACAGCGGTGAGAGCCGATGTTCTCACGGAAAGGCTCCTGCACCCCCTGGCAACAGGAAACTGGGTAGGCGGGAGGACCGGGGTGTCGCAGCTCCTGGACAGGGTGGATCACATGAGTGTTCTCTCTCACCTGAGGAGGGTGATCTCCCCCCTGTCCAGATCACAGCCCCATTTCGAGGCACGTGATCTCCACCCGACACAGTGGGGCCGGATATGCCCGAGCGAAACCCCTGAGGGGCCAAACTGTGGGCTGGTGAAAAATTTCGCCCAGATGGTCGAGATAAGCCGTGGTGTTCCGGACGAGGAAGAAGTTGTACGAATGCTCTATAACCTGGGTGTAGAGCACATCAAGGGGGATATCTGAATGAAGAAGGCAAGAGTATTCGTGGACGGTGCATTGATTGGCCTCGTGGACGATCCGAAGGCGGTCGTGTCGCAGATAAGGAATATGAGAAGGCAGGGTGCCTTATCGACCGAGGTCAATGTCTCGCACAAGGAGTTTAACAACGACGTCATCATCCACACCGATCGGGGCAGGGCCAGGAGGCCCCTGATCGTAATTCAGAACGGAAGACCCCTCATCACCGAAGACGAGTTGCAGAAACTCAGAAATAAAGAGATAGATTTTGACTATTTCATCCAGAAAGGTCTTGTTGAGTTAATCGACGCCGAGGAGGAAGAAGATCTCTTTATTGCCATCCATACCCAGGACGTGACACCGGACCATACCCACCTGGAGATCGATGCATCCCTCATCCTTGGTATCGGAGCCGCCCATGTCCCCTTCCCTGAACACAACGCCAGCCCCAGGGTCACGATGGGTGCAGGAATGGTCAAGCAGGCGCTGGGTTTTGCGGCTTCGAATATGAAACTGCGACCGGATACCCGTGGACACCTCCTCCATTATGCACAGAGGCCGCTTGTGCACACCCAGACCTCGAACCTCATTGGATCTGATGACCGCCCGGCGGGCCAGAATTATGTCGTTGCCATCCTGAGTTACGAAGGGTACAATATCGAGGATGCTCTCATCTTCAACAAGGCCTCGATAGAGAGGGGTCTTGGGCGTTCACATTTCTTCAGGACATATGAAGGCGAAGAGAGGCGATATCCGGGTGGTCAGGTGGACCGCATCGAGGTGCCTGACGAAGAGGTGACCGGTGCCCATGGTGCCGAGAGCTACAAGAACCTGGATGAAGACGGGGTTATCAATCCGGAAACGGTTGTTAATGAGAAGGATGTCCTGATCGGCAAGACCTCGCCGCCAAGGTTCCTCGAAGAACCGACAAGCGATCTCATCACGGTCGAGAAACGACGTGACACTTCAGTAACCATGCGTAGCAATGAACATGGTATCGTCGACACGGTGATCGTAACCGAGGGCGAGAACAGCTCCCGGCTGGTGAAGGTCAGGACCCGGGACCTGCGTATTCCGGAAGTCGGGGACAAGTTTGCATCACGCCATGGTCAGAAAGGGGTAATCGGACTCATATCTGCCCAGGAAGACATGCCTTTCTCAGAGGCCGGGATAGCCCCCGACCTCGTGATAAACCCGCATGCCATCCCGAGTCGTATGACCATCGGCCACATGCTGGAGATGATTGGCGGAAAGGTCGGATCCCTCGAAGGCAGGCGCATCAACGGAACCGCATTCTCAGGGGAGATCGAGGCGGACCTTCGGGGTGCCCTCAAGAAACTCGGGTTTTCGCATACAGGACGCGAGGTTATGTATGACGGGATTACCGGGAAGAAATTCGAGGCCGACATCTATGTCGGCGTGATCTATTACCAGAAACTGTACCACATGGTCTCATCAAAGATGCATGCACGTTCGAGAGGGCCGGTTCAGGTTCTTACCCGGCAGCCAACGGAAGGCCGTGCAAGGGAAGGAGGGCTTCGTTTCGGTGAGATGGAGCGCGATGTGATGATTGGCCACGGCGCTGCGATGGCGTTGAAAGAGCGGCTCCTCGACGAATCAGACAAAGTCCAGGAGTACGTCTGTGCAAATTGCGGTATGGTGGCGATGCTTGACCGCCGGGCCAACACAACCCGTTGCCTTGCCTGCGGTGGCGAAACCGACATCTACCCTGTCGAGATGTCGTATGCGTTCAAACTTCTCCTTGACGAGATGAAGAGCATGGGTATAGCGCCGAGAATGAGATTAGAGGACGTGGTGTAGGAGGGGAATGGTATGGCAAGTCCAAAACGAATAGGAAAAATTGAATTCGGGCTGCTTTCCCCGAAAGAAATACGGACGATGAGTGTTCGGAAGATCATCTGGGCAGATACCTATGACGATGACGGTTTCCCCTACCCGCAGGGACTGATGGACCTGAACCTGGGAGTCATCGATCCCGGCCTCCGTTGCAAGACCTGTGACCAGAAGGCCAGCGAATGCCCCGGCCATTTCGGTCACATCGAACTTGCAAAGCCTGTCATCCACGTCGGCTATACGCGCCTCATCAGGAAACTCCTCAGGGTAACCTGCCGGGGATGCAGCCGGCTCCTCCTCTCGCCAGAGGAGATTATCAAGGTGATCGGCACTGAGGAGGAAGCGACGGGAGACATACTCTCCGAGAAAGACATCAAGAAGGAGAGGGTCTGTCCCCACTGCGGCGAGCAGCAGCTCAAGATAAACTTCGAGAAACCCACGACATTCTCCGAGGTCCTCGTGGAGGATGGGAAAAAGATCGAGCACAAGCTGACACCTGCTGATATCCGCGCCCGTCTCGAGAAGATACCTGACGACGATCTCAGGCATCTTGGCATAAACCCCACTGTCGCAAGACCGGAATGGACCATACTGACCGTTCTCCCCGTTCCACCGGTAACCATGCGCCCGTCAATCATCCTTGAGAACGGGCAGAGATCCGAAGACGACCTGACCCACAAGCTGGTGGACATCATCCGCATCAACCAGCGGTTCAAGGAGAACCAGGATGCGGGAGCACCGCAGCTGATTATCGAAGATCTCTGGGAACTTCTCCAGTATCACGTGACGACTTACCTCGACAACGAAGTCGCGGGATGTCCTCCTGCCAGGCACCGGAGCGGCAGGCCCTTAAAGACCCTGTCACAGCGGCTGAAGGGAAAAGACGGGCGTTTCAGGGGTTCGCTGTCAGGAAAGAGAGTGAATTTTTCAGCCCGTACCGTCATCTCGCCGGACCCGAACCTCAGCGTGATCGAGGTGGGTATCCCGCTGGCCGTGGCAAACGAGATGTCTGTGCCTGTCCATGTAACCCCCTACAATATCGAGGAACTGAGACAGATGACCCTCAACGGACCGGTCAGGGCTTCACTTGATGATCCCTGCGGTGCAAACTACGTCATCAGGCCCGACAAGCGCAGGCTCCGGCTGGCGGAAGGCAACCTGGAGACGGTTGCGGAGATGCTCGAGCCGGGATATATTGTTGAGAGGCAATTACGAAACGGCGATATCGTTCTCTTCAACCGGCAGCCGTCCCTGCACCGGATGAGCATCATGGCGCACCGGGTACGGGTGATGGATGGCCGTACATTCCGTCTGAATCCTGCTGTCTGCCCCCCATACAACGCAGATTTTGATGGAGACGAGATGAATCTCCACATCCCGCAGACAGAGGAAGCCCGGGCTGAAGCGGCAATCCTTGTCAGTGTCGAGGAGAATATCCTCTCGCCACGCTTCGGCGGACCGATTATCGGGGGTATCCATGATCACGTGTCAGGGATCTTCATGCTGACAAACCAGGTGAGGTGGTTTACAAAGGAGGACGCACTCTACCTGCTCAAGCATGTCGACATAGAGAATCTCCCCGAGCCCGGCTTCAAGGACAACGGTGTTTCCATGTGGTCGAACAAGCAGATATTCTCGCTGGTTCTCCCCCCCGAACTCAACATGGTATTCAAGGCCAGTTCGTGCGAGAACTGTGATACCTGCAAGAAGGATCTCTGCGAGAGAGATGCCTACGTGCGCATCATCGACGGGATCCTGGAATGCGGAACCATCGATAAGAAGGCCATCGGGGCATTCGACGGCCAGATCGTGCACCGTATCATCAGGCAGTGCGGGATGAAGAGAGCCGCGGGGTTCATCGACGATATTACCCATCTCTCTATCCGTGCGATCATGATGGATGGTTTCTCCTTCGGCATTGATGACGAAGATCTGAGCAAGACCGAATACGGCCAGATAGACGAAGTGCTGCAGACTGCGCTTCTTGATGTGCAGAGGAGGATCAGGATATACGAAGACGGGCAGCTCGAGCCCATGCCTGGCAGAACGCCGGAAGAGACCCTCGAGATGCAGATCATGCAGGTACTTGGAAAAGCCAGGGACCGGACCGGAGAGATTGCGGGAAGGCACCTCGGCCTTGGAAACAGTGCCGTCGTCATGGCGGTGAGCGGTGCGAGGGGTTCTATGCTGAACCTTACCCAGATGGCAGGATGTGTCGGCCAGCAGTCAGTGCGAGGAGAGCGTATCATGAGAGGATATGACGACCGCACACTCCCGCATTTCAAGAAGAACGATCGTGGGGCAGATGCCCACGGCTTTATCACCCATAGCTACAAGGGAGGCCTCAATCCCACCGAGTTCTTCTTCCATGCGATCGGAGGTAGGGAAGGGCTGGTCGACACGGCGGTCCGTACGTCACAGAGTGGATATCTCCAGAGGCGTATGATAAACGCCCTCCAGGATCTCAAGGTGGCATATGACGGGACGGTCCGTACCACCGGAGGAAGGATCATCCAGTTCCGGTATGGTGAAGACGGAACCGACCCCATGAAGAGCAGTTTCGGTGATCCAGTGGATGTGAAAGGAATAGTGGAGAGCGTTCTCAAGGAGGAGGTGTAAAATCATGCTTCCCGAATACGAGGAAAGGATCGATTGCGCTGAACTCCCTGTAAAAACCAAAGAGCAGCTGAAAAATTACCTGACCGGCAAGGATATCTCTGCCGAGAATTTCGATTCGATTCTGGCACGTGTTTTGACCGAATACCAGAATACTCGTATCGAGGCCTGTGAGGCGGTGGGAGTCATCGCCGCCCAGTCCATCGGCGAGCCGGGAACCCAGATGACGATGCGGACCTTCCACTATGCCGGTGTTGCCGAGATCAACGTCACGCTGGGGCTTCCCCGTCTTATCGAGATAATGGATGCCAGAAAGGAGCCGAGCACACCTACCATGACCATTTACCTCAAGACCGAATATTCGGGTGACCGGGATCTGGCACGTGAGGTAAGCTGGCAGATCGAGGCCGCCCCGCTCCACGAGTTCGGGGACATAACCATCGACATGGAAAACATGCAGATCGTGGTGCACCTCAATGTTGCCGTCTGTGAAAAGCGTAAGATACCTGTATCCGACATCGTCGAGATCGCACCCCGCAAAATCCGTGAACGGCGTCATTACAGGGATTTCGAACACGAGACCGGGGAATCCGATGCGACGATCATCTTCGTGCCCAAGAACAGGGAGAGCTACCAGAATCTCTTCCAGCTGGCAGAGCATGTCCGCAATGTCATCGTTCAGGGTATTGACGACATAGAGCGCGTGGTAGTGAGAAAGGAGAGCGGAGAGTATATACTTTATACTGAAGGCTCCAACCTAAAAGATGTATTTGAAGTTGAAGGAGTGGATACCACGCGTACCCGCACCAACAACATCAGCGAGATATCTCAGGTCCTTGGCATTGAAGCGGCCAGGAACGCAATCATCTACGAGGCGCTCTCCACACTATCCGAGCAGGGTATCCTCGTGGATGTCCGGCACATCATGCTCGTCGCAGATATGATGTGCATGGAGGGAGAGGTCAAGCAGATAGGAAGGCACGGCATTGCCGGGGAAAAGGAGAGTGTTCTCTCTCGTGCGGCATTTGAAGTGACTGTCAATCACCTGCTTGATGCTGCGGTGGCAAATGAAGTTGATGAATTGAATGGTGTTACTGAAAACGTCATTGTGGGCCAGCCTATCCAGCTCGGCACCGGAGATGTCAAACTTATCGCGAAACCATTGAACTAGGAGAATTGTAATGGATTTTAATACTTCGCTACGAAGGGCAATCAAGACAGGAGATGTCCTTCTTGGTCAGAACAAAACCGAACAATGTATACATGAAGGCAAGGCCCAGCTTGTGGTCGTTGCAAAAAATTGTCCGAAAAACTTCAGGGACTCGATTACCCCCGATGAAGATCTGTTTATCTACACTTTTGACGGATCCAGCGTCCAGCTGGGCAAGGCATGCGGAAAGCCGTTTATGGTGAGCGCACTGGCTGTCGTGGATGCGGGTGAGTCAGACATCCTTTCCCTCAAGAGGGCATGAGCATGCCGGAAGTTATACTGACAGAAGACTGTATGCGCCTAATATCCCAGTTCGAGCGACTCACGGGAGCGGGCAGCAGGGACTGCGTGATAGATGAAAGGAACAACCGGTTGATCTTTGTGGTAAACCCCGGAGAGATGGGCCTGGCAATAGGCCGTCAGGGATCCAGTATCAAGAAGGCCATGGATGTGATGGGCAAGAAGATTGAGGTGGTTGAATACTCGCCCGACCCTGAACAGTTTATCAGGAATTGTTTCCTGCCGGCCAAGGTCACAGCGGTTGATTTTGACGGGGAAGGCGATTCCAGGGTCGCCCATATCGAAGTCAGTGACGAGGACCGCGGTATCGCGATAGGCAAGGAAGGAAAGAACATCTTTAAGGCAAAAAAGCTCGCGCAGAGGCAGCACGACGTATCAGATGTTCTCCTGGTCACAGATGTGGAATGAATTAAAACTTTTTTCTCTTGAAAACAGGGTAGACGGGCCTGGAGGGATTCGAACCCCCGACATCCGGGTTAGAAGCCCGGCGCTATATCCTGGCTAAGCCACAGGCCCAGATTGCTGCAGCACTATATGTATGTAATTATCCATATTTAAGTATCGTAACAGCGGGAAAAGTATGCGCTTCAAAAAGATATGTTGCCGACCCGTGTCGAGCCCGTGAAGAACCCTTGCATTTTAGCCTCCTCGCTGTTTTGTGTGGGGAGACTGGATCGAATTGTTATCCACATACCAGTTCAGTCACTCACAAACGCCGCCGGGGCGTCCTCACAGAACCCATACCCAGTTGCTCAAATTTTGACTGTGAATCAGCCTCGCGGTATTTATTCCGGCGGCGGCGCGCATCGCACATGTGGATATGGGGGTGGATAATCCCCACAAAATGTATCCGGTTCATCAATCCTGCCCACACCAGGTAGAAAAGAGCCAAATTTTGAGAATTTTATCGGTCCCGGGGACTTCCCGATCCAGAATGCGGAACCGTCCGGGCAAAAAAAGTGTGATTTGGGGTTATGTCCTAGACTGCGTGGTAACAGGATGATTTCACCACGTCGACGGTGATCGGCTGGATGAACCCCTCGTGTGTGACGGTTTTTACTGTCGATGCACCGACGCACCGGACCTTGATTCGGGCCGACATCCTCTCTCTCTCCTCGTAATGGTGTCCCTGGGTGAATTCCACCATCCTCTTCATCGTGATACTTATTGAGACGACATCCACGATGATTCCGGAATCTCCGGGATCGAGGTCTTCCATGTCGATTGACGTCATGAAGATGGCAGTCCCGGGTTCGATACCTGCCAGGGTCACTACGTTGTGCGTGCTCTGTAGTTCCAGGGTGCGCGGTTTTCCCTGTTTGAGCTCCCTGATGACTTCGGGAGCGATTCCTGTCAATGCAAAACATTTCATGGCAATCACCCGTACATGGGAAGTTGTTCTTTCTTGGGCATATTCTCGGCCGACTGCACCTGCTCTGCCAGCTTGTGCATGGTCGCTTCTATCTCCTCTGCCTGCTCCAGTAACGGCTGGACATCGAGCGAGAGGTCAAACATCTTGTTCAGGACTTCGATCGTCGCAGCGGATGCACGGGGATCAGGAGCGTTGATAGTCTCACCGAGCAGGCCGTATGCAGGGATATCTCGTATCTTGCATTCGGTGAGGATACTGCTTGCAATACCGGAGATACTTCCGATTGGCAGGATGAGAGTCTTTTCCTGTATCCGGGGGAGAGCGCTTTCGGCGGAGGCGACACCAAAGACCCTCTTTTCCGGTTCATTCGTGATTATGCCGGCAATCGTCACCACCTCCCTGATCCCAAACGGCATGAGCCAGTCCATGATACCGTTGGCAACCTCGTAGCAGATCATCGGGTGTATGGGGATATCGGCAACGATGACAGAGAGCGCGTCCTTCTCATATATCCGTACTGGAACATTGATGACACCTTTGTTCATCATTGCCAGGGGAGGGAAGTATTTGCTGTTCATGCTCCCGATCTGGGTAAACTCCAGCTGCTCGACCAGGTACTGGAGTGCGATGCTGCCCACAAGCCCGCTACCCGGGAAGCCTACGAGGACTGAAGAATCCTCTGTTGAGAGGGGCTTGGAGAAAATTTTTATATCGATGGGTTCTTGCGACATTAGATTAACATATTTCATCTTCCTAAAAAAGTATTATGCAAGAGTATCCGGTAAAACGCGGTTTTACAAAAAATCTCAGGGAAAACATAGTGGAAAAATTAAAAGAACACTTCGGGACCGAAATCTCGTGCGAAGGGGAGCATTACCGCATCTCCTTTGGGGCCCTGAAGAGTCTCGATGTCTCGCCTGGCACCGGTGGAAAATCCCTGGTTATCGATACCGAGTCCGATATCTCGGTGAATGATGACGTGATCCTTGATACGAACAGGCGTTTTCGGAGGTTTCTCGACGATGTGACCGGCTATTCGACCAAGGAACGGGTAAAAAAAGCAAAGACGGTCGAGAAAAAATAAGATTTTTCCTATTCGATGACAATCGCCGGTTTGAAGGGAAGTGCCGAGCGTGCCTTCGCATGCTCACTCTCCTCTGCGTCCCTGATAAAAACCGGCACACCGAAATCCCTTGAAAGGAAATCAGAGGCTCCTTCAAAGACGGCACGCTCATCGAGATCGCGTTTCAGGAACTGCACGACCAGCTGGGGCGGGAGACGGTGGATAAGTGTTGTCACCTGTTTCGTCGTCTCGGTAACTTCCTTTCCGCGCTTTCGCATCTCCTCATCCTTCATTATCTCACGGAGCACCCGGGAGCGGTCTTCAGACTCCGCGACAGTGGCAAAGATCCCCCGCTTCCATGGCGGAGACGTGAAGATTGTGATTGAAGTCGGAGTGATCTGGATAATCTTTAAGATAGACTCGATATCCTCGACAGTTCTCGCCAGGAGTTCTTCAGCCAGTTCAAGCCCGGTGTCGATGAGCCCTGAATCGGGTTCTGGCCAGGGGGCAAAGGATACCAGTCCCTCACCGCCAAGATCACGCCACAGTCTCTCGCACGTGAATGGTATGATGGGTGCAAGCAGGCGCGTCCATGCGGAACAGAGATTTTGCAGACCGCTGGTACCACCAGGCTGGCCGGCGGTACGGCGACGGTACCATTTGAGGTCTGATTCAATCGCATAATACGATTCCTGCAAGGCCTGCCGGGTCTGAAAGTTCTCGAGAGCGGCAGTGGTCCGCTCAATGTGTCCCTGCATCTTAGACACCAGCCAGCGATCCATGTCGAGGGTCTCACCAAAAGCCCCCAAAGATTCCCGGATAGTGTACGCGAACCGCTCTATCTGCTTTCGTGTTGAGGCGACGAGTTCATCCCTCCAGTCGAAGTCCTGCCAGGGCTCTGCACTTCCGACCAGAAACATCCTCACCGTATCCGCGCCAAAGGTCTGGATGGCATCCTCGAGAAGAAACACGTTCCCCTTGCTCGAAGACATCTTTGCTCCGTTTAAGAGGCCCATGCCAAAGACCACCATGCCCTGCGGCAGCAATTCTCCCGGGAATATTGCAGTATGGTGGAAGAGCTGGAAGGTGAGATGGTTCGATATCAGGTCTTTTGCCGAGAAGCGGAAATCGTAGGGATACCAGTACAAAAATTCCTTTCTCATCGCCTCCAGTTTCTCCCTCTCGGGGAGAGATGGGGAATCCCTGCCAAGAAAGATATACTCGAAGACAGGGAAATCAAGTTTCTCTGCCGGGATCTCACGGATGAGATGGGCGATCGTGTAATATGCCATATATATGGTTGAATCGCTGAGCGGCTCGATAAGCCAGTCTGGATCCCATGGCAGACGGGTTCCAAGCCCGATTCTTCGCGTACATGCCCAGTCCTTGAGCCAGTCGATGGTTCTCTCGAATTCCGCCCTTACCTCCGGCGGGACAAGATCCATCTTCGACAGGTGTGCAGCAACATCAGCTTTCCATGCAGGGTCGCTGTACTGGAGGAACCACTGGTCATGGAGGATCTTCACAAAAACCGTGCCGCCGCACCGGCATACAACCGGTCGCGAGTCAAATTCGAACATATAGACCGACTGGTACTTCTCCACCATCAGCTCGGCCACGCTCTCTCTTGCCTCGCGGACACTTTCCCCACCATAGCTATCGAAGAGCCGTCCATGCGAAAACTCTGCACTGTAGACCTCCTGCGTGAGAGTCTCCATCCGGGGATCGTTCTGGTCTGATATGCCTGCTTTCTCGACAGCTTCCGCCGCGGGGATCTCGCCGTACCCTTTCACACTGATAAGGGGAATTGGTGAAATACCGGTATAGAGGCCCTTAGACTGGAGGTCGCGGAGCGCGATATAATCGAAGGGCGCATGGGCGGGAACACTCATCACCATCCCGCTGGCCATGCCTGGATCGACAAAGGATGCCGGCAGGATCGGGATCTCGCCACAGAGCGGATGCGATACCGTCTCGTCGACCAGCGATGATCCCTGGATCTCTTCTATAACATCAACAGTGTGGTCCTGGAGCGCAAGTTTTTCTGCCGCCTCCCTGCTCACGATCCATGACTTTCCGTCCACGAGAACCCGGACATAGGTCACGTCGGGGTTCACCCAGAGGTTCGTTACCCCGTATATGGTTTCAGGCCTGAGGGTGGCTGTCGGAATACACGAGTCTCTCCATGAAAACATCACGAGGGTAAACCTGATTATCTCGGCCTTGTCCCCTTCGAGAAGATCGTGGTCGCCGACGGGGTTGTCACATTGCAGGCAATATCTGACGGGATGGGCACCTTTACTGACATGCCCGGCATCCCTGAGGTGTTTCCACTGCCATTCGATGAACCTGCTGTACTGGGGGTCCACGGTTGTGAAGCGCCGTCTCCAGTCGATTGAAAGGCCGGATGCTTTCATCACCCTCTGGTATTCGGAGGAGAAGTGGCGGACGATGGCAAGAGGGTCGACGAACTCCCTGAGTAGAGGTTCGGGTACCTTGTAGAGATCGCGGTAGAGCTGGATTGCCTGGGGATCACCCCTGGCGATTCTCTTTGATATTCCGATGACCGGAGCACCGGTCACGTGGAAAGCCATGGGGTAGAGAACCTCCCTCCCCCGCATCCGCCAGAAGCGGGCAATCACATCTGGAACAATATACGTCCGACCATGGCCAACATGCATCGCACCGCTTGGATACGGATATGCCACCGTCAGATAGAACTTATCACGGGAGGACGGATTGGATTCGAATGCATGCTCCCACCCGGCAAGTACGAATTCCGTCTTCCCATCGTCAGATCCGCTCACGAATATATCACCTTGTAAACCGATGAAAAAAATTACACAGGCCGGAGCCTGATTGTATCCCCATCATTATAGCGTTTGATCATTTCCTGTGCAATAGTGGAATTCTTGGCGAGGTGGATCTCGCCGGAATCATTGACTGTTGCAGTAAACAGGTATTCCTTGGCTGCAAAGACATCGACAATCTTTCCGCTCTGTTCCGGGCAGATAATGGCCAGTTGTTTCTTGTCCATCCTGATCTTCACACCGCCGCCAAGCTGCAGTTCCTCCTCGGCATGGGCCTGGACGGGCTGGCTCTCGAACTCGGATCGTGGCCTGATATCGATTCCAATCCCGACCTTGTTAACGATTCCTGCGATATTCTTGCCTCCTTTGCCGATCGCGGCGGGAACATCCTTGTCATCGATGTAGACAACCGCCTTGTTCTCGGAGAGCATATGGACATCGACATAGCCCTCGGTGTACCTTCCAATCTCCCTCTGTATGTCTTTCTCCACGATCTTCCACGAGGAAGGCTCTTCCTCCTCCTCCTTCTGGACGGATGGAGGTTTCAGTGGAGTGGAGATAATTCCCTGCTGTATCACCGGCATGACGATCGTATCCGAATCGTACTTGAAGATCTCGAAGATAAGATCCCCGGTTTCATACCCTGATATGGTTACGACCGGGCGGAGGTTTATCTCGCTCGACATGCCCTCCGGCACCTTGATGGTGAACCCCACATCATAAACACTGGTGATCTCACCCTTGTCCACGAATATTATGGTGTTCACAATCTGGGGGAGAACTCCGAAGTCGACCCTGTCGGAGAGGCGCTGAAGAGCGTCGTGGGCACCGATAGCATGGACAACACCGATCATGCCGATCCCTGCCAGTCTCATATCAGCAAAGACACGGAAATCCTCGTTCTTGCGGAGTTCGTCGAAGATTACGAAATCAGGCCTGACAAGGAGAAGCACGTCCGCCGTATTCTCCATGCTCCCGTCAAGCGTGGTATACTGCGTGATGTAATCCGGGACCTGGAGTTCTCTTGGAGCTTCCATGGTCTTTACCACGAGCCCGCTATCAGCGAGGTATGTCGCCACGCTCTGTGCAAGGGTGGTCTTGCCCGAGCCGGGTGGTCCTGCAATAAGAAGGCCTCTCTTATCTCCAAGTATCCTGTTCTTTATCACATCAGCCTTGTTGAACTCGTCAAGGGTGATATCGACAATGGGCCTGACAGCGGTGATCTCCATGCCGTCGGAGAACGGACGCCGGGTGATGGCGATTCGCATCGATCCGATCTGGATGACGGTCACCCCCCGTTTTTCGAGTTCGATGAAACCGTCCGGATCGCGCTTTGCACGCTCGAGTATCTCCTGTGCCATGTTGCGGAGCTCGTATTCGGTCGTCGGTTGTTCACGGATTCTCTCCAGTTTCATCTCCTTGATCGTCCCTTTCTTTGCAACGGGTGACACTCTCTCCTTTAAGTATACCGCAATGGTTCGCTCGTCAAAAAACTGGTCAATTGCAAGAGGGGTGAAATCTTCCTGTTGTGGCTTGAGATAGATGACATCCAGCCCTTTTGCCCGTGCAACTTCGGCCTGGACAACATCGCTGGTGATGAATCTGGCGTCATGCTCTATAGCGGCATTGCGAATCAATGCATCAATCTCTCCACTGTTTGCAAGTTTGACCTGTTCCAGGGAAGGCCGGGTTCCGACAAATTTGACTTCGATTATTCCCTGTTCGGCCATCTTACACAGTGACTGAAGTTCTGTCAATCCACTGAAACCTATTTCCCTTCCCTGGTTTGCCTGTGCCTCGAGTTCTGCGATTACGGCTTCCGGTATAATTATTGATGCATCCTGATATTCGCCGGCTTTTATCATTGAGGTGATGCGTCCATCGATGACGACGCTGGTATCGGGTACTAATTTCAAAATCACTCACCTATTTCCAGTTATTTCCTTTCTTTCTCGATATATCGCTACAATTTGTGCCTATTTACTGTATGCATGTGCGACATGGTTACTGCAGATACCGCGTATTGACCACGCTGATCCCAACAAGACAGGAATGAACCTGATGCAGGCGGTATCTGATGCAGAAGAATATCAACGCGATGAGTATTATATTCATTGCCGCGATTCTTTTTTCATTGTTGAGAGGTACGGGTATTCGGGCAGGATCTGCTCCTGGACCGAACAATAGCCATTATTCTTGTGTTTGATGGGGAATGGAGAGGAAGCGGAAAATTTGGCTCTTCGCTACCTGCTGCGGGCAGGATTGATGAACCGGGTACAATTTGTGGCGATTATCCGCCCCCATATCCCCATGTGCGATGCCGCGCCGCCGCCAGAAAAAATACCGCGAGGCTGATTCACAGTCAAAATTTGAGCAACAGGGTATGGGTTCTGTGAGGACGCCCCGGCGGCGGTTGTGAGTGACTGAACTGGTATGTGGATAACAATTCGATCCAGTCTCCCCAACACAAAACAGTGAGGAGGCAAAAAAAGAGTATCCCCCGGGTGTGCACTCCGTCCGGGTTATTCTTTTGCATAAACCTTTGACGGATCGAAGATCTGCTCTGATATGACCTCTCCGTCAATTGTCCGGAAAAAGCAGGATCGATAGCCCATGTGACAGGCAGCACCCGTCTGTTCCACCTCATAGATCAGGCAGTCTTCGTCACAGTCCACGAGAATTCTTGCAACTTTCTGGAAATGTCCACTCTCTTCTCCTTTTTTCCACATCTTCTTCCGGCTGCGGCTGTAGTAATGTGCATATCCGGTTGATCTTGTCAGTTCAACGGCGTTTCTGTTTGCGTAGGCCACCATCAGGACTTCACGTGTCTGGATGTCCTGGACGACGACCGGTATCAGGTCATTCGAAAAGTTCAGTTTCAGCATATTATCCTCCGATAATGATCAACATCAGGATGTATAACAGGTCACCGATTACAAGCGCAGACAACAAACCGGCAGTGATAGGAACGATAAACGGAACACCATACGAGATCCAGATCTTCCCTGCTTTCCTGTACAGTTCGAGTTCCTCACTGTACTGTTCCGGAAACCGTCTGAGATCTTTGGTGTAGACTCTCCCGCCACCCCCGATTATCCCGCGGAGTGCTTCGGGGATCGTGTAAAATCTCCTGGATATGATCCCGTCCTCTTCGCTGATATCCTCCATGACATAGCCATACGAATATTCGATCGAGTCCCCATCGACGGGAAAGCCTAAGAACGGGTATGGAAACGGCGCCCGGTTCTTTTTCATCACGTTCATGACATAGATTCCAAGTGGTGTGAAAAGATTCAACATGACGGCATTGACCAGTACTGAAAACGGGAGAAAACCCATCGGAGGAAACCCTCCGAGTGGTTCGATGGGAAATGCGGGAATGGAGAACGCGAGAAAGATAAGTGCCCATGCATCAGCACCCCCAAAGAGCCCGAAATAGGCAAATAAATAAAAAATCACCGAGAAGATTCCGCACAGCACGAGATAATAGAGCACCGGCGGAAGTCCGCCCGAAAAAAAGACGGAAACATAGAACCATGCAACCATGGGAAGCGAGACCGCGAGCATTGGATACCATGTCGGAAACGGCACCCTGCGATCCCTGATGTCCAGAAGGGATGCATATAAGAGCGTGGAAACAACGGCCACCGAAGAGATCATCAGGGGGATTATCATGGATTCGGGTATAGTTACGACCTGATCGAATTTATTTCTGGCTCTCCGGTGCAGGCCCGGAGTAGGCAAGAAATATGTGCACATGCGATCCATATCAGCATACTGCCTGACAGAGTTTCTGACGACGGGATCATCAAAATGACAGATGGAACAGATTACCGGCAAGCCGATGAAATTATCGAGGATCTGGTACATCACTCTGAATCGATGGGGAATTTTTCGTATTCCGCACTCATCGAATTCGTTGAAAAAGAGAATTTTTGGGGAGTGGCCACCGGGTCCCAGAGAGACAGGAAGTACTACATCCTTTTTTGTGGCGGAGAGCCGAAAGGTGCGCTGGTAAAAGACCGAAACGGGACTCTTGCAGGCGACAGGGCAATATTAACCCTGCGCGGGACCGATGATTACGAACTCTTCTCGATAAGTCCCCCTGTTGTCGATCAACTCGTCCTGGGCTGCAGAATCTTTGATACAAGTCATCTGAAAAAGAACCGGTCCCTTGACATTCCGGAACTCGGGAAGAGATCGGAAGGAGTCGGTATCTTCACCATGATCGTCAGGAAAGATGCATCCCCACAACAGGGCTTAAAGATCATAATACGAAAGGGAGGACAGATTCTTGGAAACGACTTCACCAATCACGAAGGCAAAGTCAGGTTTAAATTGAAGACCGGGCGGTATGAAATAGTCGTTACCCGGAAAAATGGAGAGATCTCTTATTACGAGGTCCTCTTCGATTCAGCCGCACCAAAAGGTCCATCTGTGCTCAATCTTTGATTAAAATCGGTATTTAAAAAATTCACCTGTTTTAATGAGTTTTATCAATGTTTGCCAGGTCGTAGATTAACGGATAAATCATAGATTTAATAAGACATTAAATGGGAGTTATTTCTCATGGAGAGAAAGAGGGTCGGAAAAGCGGACTTCGAGGCTGTCATCTCCGGCGAGAAAGACATCAGGGAATATATGGAGATTGATCCTTCCACCGGGGAAACCTATTGTTTTGGCGTAAAGACTGCCAGCAACCCGGATTACCTTATCAGGGCAATCTACGAGATGTACGAGGCAAACCTCAACAGGAAACTTGCTGTGAAGGCCGTGCGTAAGCTCTACCGGTCCGTGGGGCAGGGATCGGTCGGGTTAAACAACTTCCTGAAGAAACTTGGCATGGATTTGAAGCCGGTGGAATTCCTTACGCTGGTCTTCAAGCTCCAGCATCAGCAGGGATGGGGTGCGCCGTTCGAAGTGGTTGAGGCATCGGAGAAGCGGATCATCATGCGGACCAAACATACTTTCGAATCCAGGGTTCTCAAGGACTGGAATATGTCTGTCTGCGGTATCCACCAGGGCTGGATCGAGAGCATCCTCACGGCAGTGACCGGCAAGACCTGGTTCTGTCTCGAGACGACCTGCCATGCGAAGGGGGACGAATACTGCACGTTCCAGGCAGACCGGGTCTCCGCGAGCTGGAAATTCAAGGCGGAAGCGGTGGTCAGGGGCGATTCGGCCATCACCGAATTCATTGAACACAAGCCCCTGGAGGGCAAGATCTCCCTCATGGACGAACCGGCTGTCATGATGCCCCGGTTCATCTTTACATCCATGACCAACTCGTTGCAGAAGACCATGGGCGAAGCGCCGGCAAGCGGGGTCAACTACCGTGCCTACATGGATATGGGAAAGGAGAACGTGGAGCACTACAAGAAGATGAGTATCTCGTATGACCTCTCCAGGACAAAACTGGACTCGGATCTCAATCAGCTGCACAACCGTTTCACCATATACGGGACACCCTCAGTTTCCGGAGGCAAGATCGCGTATGGCGATCATATCGTCAACGACAACTTCGAGGTTGTCGATTCCATTGAAAAGGAGACGGGCGTCAAGGCCACGGTCTTCCAGAAAATCGGGAATAAGGCAATCCGTGTATCTACCAACGTTATTGGCGCTGACGGCAAGCGGGCTGTTGGAACCGAGATCTCCCGTGTTGTATACGATGCAGTGATCACCAAAGGGCAGACCTATTACGGCACTGCAGACGTGGTTGGGAAAAAATATGTCGTGGCGTACGAGCCCATCAAAAATTCCGCAGAAGAGATCATCGGTATCCTTTTTGTCGGGACTCCTGAAGAAGAAGCCCTGGGCCCGTTAAAGGATGAGATCGTGAGAAGGACCAATCCCGAGACCCTCTGTGACATGGCTTTTGCGTTCTATTCACAGATGGGATGGTTCCGTATCATCAAGACGGAATGGAACGAGGAGACCAAGACAAAGACCATTACTCTTGAGCATACCGTGGAATCGGAGTCATTCGGGAATGTCGGCAAAAAAGTCTGTTACTGTACCGCCGGGTTGCTTGCCGGGATTGTTGAGGGTGCGTTCGGCATCAAGGTGCAGGGGCGAGAGGTGAAATGCCGTTCCAAGGGTGATGAACACTGTGTCTTCGAGATTAAAAACCGGGCGGAATAAACGGGATAATTCCCGTTCATATCTTTAATTTTTTGATCTCCTCAACGTTTCTTGCAAGAACTTCAATCTCGGAGTCGGTGAGTTTCATCTTTGACTCCATCTGGTCGAAGTCTCTGAGAAGTTGCTGGATGCGGACATACATCACGTATACCACAAAAAGCAGGATGATAATGATAATCCCGAAAATTAACAGTAAAATAGACTCAAGCGTCATTTTTTCCCCCGAAAGATCACTTTTGCAAACCGCTCGATGAACTTCTCCTTGCTCTCCTCTGACTTGATATCGTATTCAATTCCGGAGAGCCTGCCGGCTATCTGTTTCAAGGCGATGGAGGATGGAGATGTGGGAAACTTGATGACAACCGGTGTCTTCGATGATGACGCCCGCCTCACGTTCGGATCCTCCGGAATGATCCCGATAACCTTGACACCGAGGACTTTCTCCATCTTCTGACGGACATAATCCGGGTTCTCCCCGCCTGTCCGGTTGATGATCACCCCGCATACATGGCCTCCTACCACTTCGGTCAATATCTTGGTCTTCAATGCATCCACGATAGACGAAAGTTCCGGATTAACCACGAGTATCACGTCGTCGGCAACTGCCAGGGGAATTACTCCGTCCCGGCTGATCCCCGCGGGAGCGTCGATGAGCAGGTAATCGCACATGTCGACGAGATCCTTCATGACGTCCTTTAATTTTTCCGGGTTGGCCTGCTGAAATCCCTGCAGGGAGATGCCGCTCGGAACGACCTGGACCCCTCCAGGGCCTTCGTAAATAGCATCACAGATATCCGACTTCCCTGCCAGTACTTCATGAAGGGTTATCGGAACATCTTCAAGTCCGATAGCAAGGCCCAGATTGGCCATCCCGATGTCTGCATCCATTATAATGGTTTTTTTCCCGAACAATGCAAGACTTGTCCCAAGATTAACGGTCACTGTTGTTTTACCTGTGCCGCCCTTGCCAGACGCTAGTGTAAAAACTCGGACCATTTATCCCTCCATAAAAAAGAAATTGCTGTTGATTTATATAAGTCTAATCACAAAACGGCGATTTTTTCTATAGCCATCTCTCAAAAAGTCTTCTCACTTCGTCCTTGATGGTGTTTGATATCTCATCTGTGGGGGACACTGCGCTTCGGATGATGGCAATGAGCGGTGAGCCCTGAAATTCCATTTGGGATATGGTGACACCGGGATCTGTGATCGCCTCCCCGATTGCATGGAGGTGACTGTAGCGGGCAGCCTCGGCGGATGGCGATTCCACCCCGTATGATCCGAGTGCAAGGCCATCGGTACTCGAAACGGTGAGGCCGTCAAGCCCATACCGTTCGGCGATTATCCGGAGCCCGTCAGAGATATCACGTGCATCCGATATATCCGCACGTGGGGGCATCGACATTTTTTGTGTGGGCACTCCACGATCCCCTGAAACAGCCGAAACCCGTTGCTTTGGCTCACCGGTTCTCTCTCCCTGTCTGACAAGTTGCCGGGAAACCACGGCAAATAACTTCGAGAGAAAGAGTGCATTCACAACCCCCAGAAAAAGGGTTATCGCGAGCAGTATGAGAATGATGAAAAGGAGGGTGATCTCAAGCGTGATTCCGTCCATACTATCTCCCGCCCTGCCCCTTTTTCGTCTCGATCAGGTGTTCGAGATGGAGTTTCTCGATCATGACTATGCAGTTGTTCCGGATCTTCTGTGTCATGCTCTCGATGTCCATTGAATCGAGCGCCTCAAGCCCCTGGCAGGAGCTGGACTGCTCTTCGTCCGGGGATTTTGGAATCGATGTGTCGGTCTCTTCAGCGACCTTTTCTGTGATTGCGATCTCCTTTTTTTGCGGAATATTGTGGGATTTTGGCGGGATGTTCTTCCCGTTGACTTCTTTTTCGTGTATGAGGGACGGAGGTTTTTCTTCACGTCTTCTCTGGGTATTGATGTGTCGAATTTCCTTGTCAGAGGTCATATCGGGCTTTTTTGTCTCCACACTCTTGAGGGGATTCACGGGAGCCCGCCGCTCCTGGGGTGTGATCCTCTGGATGCGCGCATTCGAATTGAACTCGAGAGCCAGCCCAAGCTGGGCTTCGGTAAGGCTTGAGAGGGCCGCGTCTACCGGATCGGTGCCAGTGCTCTGTATCCGCTCCCAGGCGGCATTCCCTTCCATATCGCCATAACTTGCCAGGATAAGTGAACCGTTGCGAAATACCATCACAATCTCACTTTTGTCTCTGGTAATTGTACAGGATCCACTGAATCGCTCATTTTTCAATTCATCAGCCAGATCGTCAAGGCTAATCCCCCGCTTGAGTGTCCGGAAGGTTCCTCTGGGCAGTTGCATCTGTACTGGAGATTATCCTGTAGCGCCATAATAGTATTGTTAATTCCTCAAACGGGGGCCCTATGGAGTGAATATCGGGGATTATTCCCGATAATTGTCTCCATACCGGGGCCGCAGATAATAGCAAACATTTTTATTTATATATTTCAAGAAAGATGTTTCAAAGAAAGGTGGCACAATAATGCTGAAACAGATCCTTGGTGAATTCCTTAAAATTGATGGTGTGTCGGCTGCAGTCGTGGTCGGAAGGGACGGTTTTGTGATTGAGAGCGCCGCATCCGGCAAGATGGATATCGACGCCCTTGGAGCAATGGCCTCAACTGGACTTGGTACCTCCGAAGCCATGGGAAAGGAGCTTGGCAAGGGCGAGCTCAACCAGATGCTGGTCGAACTTGACAAGGGACCCATTATCATGTCCCCGCTTTCGGCAGACGAATTAATTGCCATTGTTGCCGAGAACGAATCAAATGTTGGCAGGATCCGATACGAACTCAAAAAGAATAAAGATCGTCTCGTCGCGGCCCTGTAAATATGACGCTCCCCCCCGGGAAGTATTCAGGGATTGTAAAAAATCCTTTTCAAGGCGAATCCTTCTCAAAATTGGGGACCTTCAGAGGATTGCTGGAGTTACGATCTCCTGCTGAGAAAGGCTTTATCCTGTCCGAGTATGGGCGCGTGGCAGGGGCGTACGCGCGCGATTCGGATGAATCATTTCGGGGCGACGAAGCCCTGAATTATTTCAGACATCATGGAAGGGTGCTTTCCGGCGAGGAACAGGATTTCGAATCGGAATATATTCTCCGTTCTTATTCGGAACAGGAGTTCCAGGAGGCCCTGGAGTTCTGCATGCAACATGATCTCATCACCACGAATGAAACATCCAGTGGACCAGCAGTAGCAGCAGCGAGTCATGATGATGCCGGGTTGAGAAGTATCTTAAAACAACCCGGGGTTATTGCAGTTATGGCATTTTTTGAAGGATTTGCGGTGAAATCCTTTGGAGACGCAGATTTTGAACAGGTGGCGGCAATTGCCGAAGATTTTCTCCGTGCTGGAAAGAGAATCTCAACCGATCTGAACATGGAGGGACTTACCCAGATCCTCCTCGAGTCTCAAAACCGTAAGTGTATCATCGCACCATACGGGGATCTCAATATCTGCCTGGTTACCACGGCGGAGGCAAACCTCGGAATGTTAAGACTGGCTCTCAACAGGATACAGACCGAGTTAAAGTGAAAACCGGGAATATACTCCCAGGGAAAACCACATTAATAACCTGTCATGCAGATATTAAACTAACGGGGACGGGGTACCGACGATGACAGAGGAAAAGAAGAAGAGATCGCCATTCAGGAACTTATTTGGCAGGGAGAAAAAGTCCGGGGATGAAGGTTTGCCTCCGGTAAAGGAGACGAAACCAGGCTCAGACAACCTGGACGATCTGATGAAACGGATCGGGGTTGCATCGTCAGGAATTTTGAAAGACGAAACAGAAAAACCTCCAGGCGACATCGCCAGAATAACAGATAATATTCCGGATATTGCCGAATTCGAACTGGAACCTGCTGATTTTTCAGAAGAGTTTGAAACCGTGGTGAGTCCATCGCCGCCCCCTGTGCTCCCGGTACACCAACCCCAAAAATCCGGACAATTCGGCGAAGAAGAGAGCGAAAAACCGCCGGAATCCCATCCGGAGCAGGAGAAACGTCCGGTCCCACGGTTTGAAACGGCAAAGAAGACTATCTGGACAGGTGAAAAATCCGGTCTCGAGGATACGGTCATCTCGATTGACCAGATAAACGATCTCTCGGGTCTGATCCTCCCAAAAGGGGCCACATTCGAGGTAGAAGAACTTAAAATACGTCATAAAAGCACGATTTTTGGTGCCGAGGGCGAGAGTGCCATACCCTACCGCGATGATATGTGGCGTGATGATCTTTCAGATTCAGGGTTAAAGACACTATCAGATGCGGCTTCTGCGGTTGGGGCCGAGCCTGCAAAGCAAGGGTTATTGAGCAAGATAAATCCCCTGAATGTCATCAGGCGCGATGTCGAGGATTACGACCCACGAATACACGGGCCGCTGGTGGACCTCAAATTCGTTCCCAGGGTGGGTGTTGAAGAGATCGAGGTCTACCCTGTCAACGAGCCGTACGCATATGTCCGGGTAACGTATGATCACGCGACACATGAATACACGTACGAGGTGATCGAGCCGATCCTCACCATGGCGGAACAGGATCTCCTGGATGATATCAAGGAGCGTATCTTCGAGCGTCTCGATATCAATACCCAGGATATCGTCTCCGAGCTGGCAAAAAAGACTCTTCGCGATGTAACTGACGATATCATCGATGATTATGGTATATCCCTGACACCCGTCAACCGGGAAAAGATCCTGTATTATATGTACCGGGAGTTTCTTGGCAACGGCATAATCGATGCGGTGATGCATGACCGTTATATCGAGGATATCTCATGTGACGGGGTGAACACCAGTCTTTTCGTGTATCATTCCCGCTACGAATCATTGAGAACCAACCTCCTGTATCACAGTTCCGATGAACTGGACTCCTTTGTGACGAAACTGGCGCAGCGTTCCGGCAAGTACATATCTATCGCCGAACCGATGCTGGACGCCACGATGAGTGATGGCTCCCGTATCCAGATGACACTGGGAACGGAGGTCACGGCACATGGTTCTACGTATACGATTCGAAAATTCCGCGACGAACCAATCACCCCGACGGATCTCATCGAATGGTCGACATTCTCACCCCTCTCGATTGCATTTTTCTGGCTTGCCGTGGAGAGCGGCAAGTCCTGCCTCTTTGCAGGTGGGACGGCGTCCGGAAAGACCACGTCCCTGAACGCAATCTCGCTCTTCATGCCTCCCCTGGCAAAGATCGTCACGCTTGAAGATACCCGTGAACTCAAGCTCCCCCACCCCAACTGGATCCCGAGCATCACACGGACGTCGTTCGATACCGAAGGGAAGGGAGAGATCAACATGTATGAGCTTCTCCGTGCGGCGCTGCGTCAGAGGCCTGAATACCTCCTTGTTGGGGAAGTCAGGGGAAAGGAAGCGCTCACCCTCTTCCAGGCGATGAGCACCGGCCACATCACGTACTCGACCATCCACGCCGATTCTGTTGCAAGTATCGTGCACCGGCTGGAAAACCCCCCCCTTGATGTGCCCCGGAACATGCTGTCGGCTCTTGACCTGGTATCCGTGCAGGTTCAGGCCCGGGTGGGAGGACAGCGCATACGCAGGAACAAGCAGATAGTCGAGATTCTTGATATCGATCCGAGGACCAACGAGTTGATCACGAACGAGGTCTTCAAGTGGCACCCGGCGACAGACGAGATCACGTACTCGGGCAAGTCCTTCATACTGGAAGAGATCATGGAGGAACGTGGCTGGGACGAGGAACGGATGAGGGAAGAGCTCAAGATGAGGCAGGAAGTCCTGGAATGGATGCGTATAAAGAAGATCAGGAATTACCGTGATGTGAGTAATATCCTCATACAGTACTTCAGGGATCCGACTGCGATCATGGAGAAGGTGAGAGCTGACCTGTATGAATAGTTTTGAACGTATCGCATTCAGGCTGCTTGGGACCCGGGCGGCAACAAAGAGAGACAAATACGCAGATCTGCGAAGCTCCCTGGTGACGGCCAGGATGAAGATACCTTTCGAGGTCTACCTCTCGACTGCATACCTCAGTTCGGCTATCGCTGCGGTTCTCGGTGCGGTTGTCCTTGGTCTCATCACCTATGCCTTCAATCTCCCTTCGCTTGTCACGTACCGGGGTGAAGTCCCGGACTTCATGGTCGCCATCTCGCAGTACAACCTTCTAATCGGCACTATTCTTGCAATAATCATCTCTTTTGCCGTGATAGGGGGAATAACATTCGTCATTTTTCTCGTATATCCCTCTGTTGTCGCCAGCAACAGGAAGCGGAGTATCGACGCAACACTGCCCTATGCCATCAATTACATCACTGCGATGTCCACGGCAGGTATCCCTCCTGCCGAGGTCTTCCGCCAGCTCGGAAACAGCCCCATCTACGGTGAGAGCGCGACAGAAGCCCGGTTCGTCTCGATGGAGATCGACCTTTACGGCAAGGATCTCATCGATGCGCTCCGTCTCGTCTCATCTACGACTCCGAGCATGCGCATGAAGGAATTTTTTCAGGGGTCGATGGGATGCATATCAAGTGGCAGCAACCTTACAGAGTATTTCAGGACCAAGGCCGAGCAGTACTCGCTCGAGAACCGCCAGACACAGAAACTGTTCCTCGATACCCTCGGACTCATCGCCGAGTCGTATGTGACTGCGATGGTTGCAGGCCCGCTCTTCCTGATCATCCTGCAGTCCATAATGGCCATTCTCTCAAACCAGGCCCAGCCGATATTCCTGTACATCATCGTGTACCTTCTCATTCCATTCGGGAGTATCATGTTCGTGATCCTGATAAGCTCGATGACCCCGGAGGCCTGATATGGCGATAAAGGATACATTCTCAAACCTGTTCCGAAGAGGGAAGGGGGAGACGGAGACTGGTGGCCGCACATGGCCTGTTTCCAAAACCCCGGTGGAAGATAAAAAAACAGGGAAGTTCTCATCGATTTTTGGTCGTTCCAGGAGGGAGGCCGCACCGGTGGATCTCGGATCAAGGGAGCTTGGGGAGTATGAGAAGGAGCAACACGAGATCTCGCAAAAACTGGAAAGGGCAAAACAATCGAGGTCAGGGATCGCCAGGATTTTCAGGCATCCGTTCAGGTTTATCTTCGAAAAGCCTCTTCATATCCTGATCCTCACCATCCCTATAGCACTCATCGTCTTTGTCTTCGGGACAGCGTTTGCCATCAGGGACTATGGGATGAGCGTGCTCTTCACCTCGACACTCGTCGACGACATTGTCATCCTGTCCATACTGATCGTTATCGTTCCCCTCGCAATCCTCGACTTCCGCGAGGCACAGAGGATCCGGCATCTCGAAGAGGCGCTCCCCAATTTCTTCCGGGATCTTGCAGGCATGAATGATTCGGGAATGACCCTTCCAAACGCAATTCACCTTGTTGCCCAGAGTGAATACAGCACGCTCACCCCATATGTCCGCCGTCTCGATAACGAGATGTCGTGGAACACCACGTTCATCGATGCAATCCAGCGCTTCCGAAACAGGCTCGGAACGCCGCTGTCAGACAGGAGCATAGACCTCATCGCGAAGGCGAGCCGGGCGGGAGGCGATGTGAGCGAAGTGCTGCGTGCGGCAGCGGTCGATACCTACGAGGTCATCCAGCTCCGGAGCGAACGCCGGAATAATATGCTCATATACGTTGTTATCGTGCTTATCTCCTTCATGGTCTTCGTTTTTGTCATTTATATCCTTGTCACCACGTTCCTCTCCACCATGGCTGAAGCCGGGAGCGCGGCTATGAGTTCGGGAGCAGGGGCGGCCTCCTTTATCGGAGCTGTCGATCTCTTCTTCTACGAGAGGATCTTCTCGCATGCAGCCATGATACAGGGTCTCTTCTCGGGCCTCATGGCAGGCCAGATGGGTGAGGCGAGTGCCATAGCAGGCCTCAAATATTCGGCAATCATGCTCCTCATAGCCTGGGTACTGTTCAGGTTCTTCATCTGATTTAAAAAAAAACGGATGGACCGACACTATGGCATACAAACCGGTCCATTACCCAAAAATCCAGTCGTCGGGCTTGCGGGGTCTATATGACCCCCATCTCTGACAGCCGGTGTGGCAGGTATTCCCGTGTGACGAAGTCGAGCCCCTTGGCGGCAAAGGCCTGTTGCTCGGACTTGAGATTGAGCTTTAACTGGAGGTTAATCTGGGTCTTCCAGTAGTCCGTGAAGAACCTTGGATCAGTGAGCTCGCTTTCCAGGGCCGCGACGTCTCTTTCGGTAAGGCGATCCGAGGGGAGATTGTAATCCCGTATATCGCTTGGCTGCACCCCGATGAACTGAGCTTTCGGAGTTGCAAGGAGCTCTGACATGTGCGCACTCTTGATCGCCCCGTATGCAACGCTGGCATAGATACGGTACGACCAGGGATCACCATCAGTAAAGACAAGGACCGGAAGTTCAAACCTTTCGTTTATGCGATTGAGCATCCGCCGGGTTGAACGTGCGGGTTGCCCCTTCAGGTGCACGAGAATCGCGTTGAACTCACTGTCAAACCCGTTTTCGATGAGTCGGGCATACATACCGCCCGTCTCGATTGCAATGATGAATTTGGCGTCATGGTCGAGCAGTTCGATATTCTCGACATTGTTTGGTATCTGGTAGCCTGCTTCACCCACGTCTTCCTGGCAATGTATCGTCCTGTCTCCCCTGCGGGTCAGTTCCTTCAGTTGCAGGGGACCAAAGATTGTCGCCCCGTCGTCTTCCGGCCGGAGGTGGAACGCCTCCCGCTGCATATCGGTCAGGATCTCAAGGTCTTCTATGAGAAAGTTGCTCTCGTCCTGCGCGGAGAACTTGGCTCTCTTCCAGCTCTCTGATATGTAATACAACTCCCTCAGAGTGGATGACCGGTTCTCGTGGATCTGTGTCTTTAGAAAGGAGATCACGTAGGCCATCTTCAGGAGGTGGAGTGCACTCTTCGCCGTTGAAGCCGACCTGACACTCTCCCGGTCACCATATTTCCAGACTTCCGTCTCGTCGTCGTACTCAATGTTTCGCTTTGTGCGGGATGGAAGCGAGATGGAAGGGGTCACCCCTTCTGTCATCTGTTCGTACCATCTCCTGGCGATGGATACGAGTTTCTCCTTCGCCTGACCGTCAAGTTCTCTTTTAGACATCCATGTCCACCATCACCACGTTCTTCTCATCAATGCCCCTGATCTCCATCGATCCGTTTCCGGCGCCGAGGTAGCTTGCCGTCCAGACAGAACCGGGCTCGATATCGATCTGCCATACCCGGGTATACTCCCCGTCGAGCTCGCTCACAAACGCAGGCGGCGGATCGACGTTCTCTCCGGGATCTCCTGACATATCGTATAACGTAATCCGGCCCGAAACGGAGGTGTAATTCCTGACCTCGATAATCGTCCGGTTCTCCTCTGTTCTCCTCCTGGCGACAAGGCGCTTCATTATCCTGCCCTCGATGGATGAGATGTCCGGCGGCGGAAGATCCAGGATCTCGGCAACCTTCGCGGCCAGTTCCGGGATGACGGCACAGACCGCCCGTGCACGCTCCTCCTGCAACTTGTTTCTGTCCCTGCGGGAGAGGTACTTCTTGAGATCTCTCCCGAGATCCTGAAGCGCGAGGGTGATCTCTCTCTCGATCTCGGGAATAGATGCGATCGCGTCCTTGCTTTCGCTCGTGAACGGGACATTGGTGGATGCGACATGGACAAGTATGAGAAGCGGTCCCGTGGGGAGGCCAGCCTGCGAGATACCGTAATTTTTCCAGTTTATTCCGGCAACGGCCCCCGTGATGGCGCATGCTCCCTGCTGGTAGACCAGGGGGACCCTGTTGGCAAAACGGAGAATCTGTGCGTTTCCTTCGGGGACGAGCCTCCCCCCATACCCGATTGCAGCCTCGACCACGAAGGGATGTCCGGCAAAGACGGAACTGGGCCTGGTGCGGGCCTTGATAAAATCGATCTGGAACTCCTTTTCAAGTCCGCGGATGATGAGATCCTCGCCTATCGGCGAGAGACACTGGGATGTGGGCGGAGCAGGAACTTTTATCTCCTGCATGGCGACAAGAAGTGATCTCTGCTCCTCCGGCCCGAGGCTTCCAGCAGGCAAGTCCGGAGAGAGACCAGAAACGCTGCACATCTCCCGTGCAGTCTTCTCACCGACCCGGCTGAAATTTTCAACGAGAAAGGTCTGGAGCGGAGAGTTGTTTCCTGCGAGCATACGTTTGAACTGTCCGAGCTCTATCCCGTGGGGATGAGGCTTTATGGGAGTTGGGCACTCGATCACCTCGTCACTGACACGTTCGAATACAAACGATTCGTCTTCGAGATCCACCCTGATCCGGGCGTGAGGGTTGACGACAGAGGTATATTTCAGGTATTCAAGCAGCCGTTTTCTCGCGGCCATCGTGCTCTTAAACTCGATCTGCACCCTCGTTCCGTGTGTGCGGTCCCACTCGATCTCTTCCTTTGCTATCACATCGGGTTCATTGGACTCGATGTTGATCTGGACATCAAAGCGGAAACACGGCCTGTCTGCACCTGTCCTTGATATCACCGAGCTCGCCTTTCCCGTGGTCAGTTGCGCGTAGAGGACCGCGGCGCTGATTCCAATACCCTGCTGGCCCCTGCTTTGCTTTATCTGGTGGAAGCGTGACCCGTAGAGAAGTTTTCCGAAGACATACGGGACCTGGTCGGGAATGATGCCCGGCCCGTTATCTTCGACGATGATGCGCATAACCTCGGAATCGACCCTCTGAATCCTGAGGTAGATGTCAGGGAGGACGCCTGCCTCCTCGCATGCATCGAGCGAGTTGTCGATCGCTTCCTTGATGGTGGTGATGATCCCTCTCGTGGGGGAATCGAAGCCGAGAAGATGCTTGTTCTTCTCGAAAAATTCGGCGACACTGATGCTTCGCTGCTGCTTGGCAAGGTCCTCAGCGAGGGTCACTCCTGATCACCTCGTCTGCCGCCTCTTCCAGCTCCATCTCCTGCTGGACCCCCGATCCAAGGTTCTTGAGCATGACCATCCTTGCACGGGATTCCCTTTCCCCGACAATTAATGCATAATCGGCAGCCTTTGCGGCCATTGAGAGTTGTGAGCCGAGGGATTTGGATGAGAGATCCATCTCCGTCCTGATCCCCCTGCCGCGAAGAAACGAAGCGGTTTCAAGTGCCCAGTTCCGCCCCTCTGGCGTGAAAACGATTCGAACCACCTTTTCGGGAATATATGAAGTGTCACCACGGGCCACCATCACCCTGTCAAAACCGATGGCAAAGCCCGAAGACGGTGTATCTTTGCCTCCGAAGAGGTGGGCAAGCCTGTATGATCCTCCTCCGAGCACCTGGTTTTCCGCTCCGAGGTTTTCCGCAAAACACTCGAAGACCAGTCCGGTATAATAATCGAGGCCTCGTGCGATACCGGCATTCAGCGTATATTCAAGTCCGGAGTTGTCGAGAATGGAAAATATCTCGATTATCTGTTCTTTTTCAGGCAGATCTCCTGTAATCTCGAGTGCGTCTGTTATATCCCGGCACCGGATAAGGTCCACGAGTGATGCGGCCAGATCGGGTTTTTTCAGTGAATCCAGGTATTCTCCGAGTGTACCGAGGTCTTTTTTATCCAGGCACATGCGGACCTTTCGCTTCTCTTCGGGCAGGAGACCGGAGAGCATCGTGTTCATGAGCCCGAGATGGCCGACATGAGTGACAAAAGAGATGCCCGATGCCTTGAGGATATCGGATCCGAGCATCACGGGTTCAGCCTCTGCCATGGGAGTGTCGATACCTATCAGTTCCACCCCGAACTGCCAGAACTGCCTGTAACGACCTTTCTGTGGACGCTCGTACCTGAAACAGTCGGCAAAATAGAACCACCTGATCGGTTTTGGCAGGACGTGTCCCTCATTTACATACATGCGAAGCACGGGGGCGGTGATTTCAGGCCGGAGGGCGAGTTTTCTCCCTCCCTTGTCCTCGAATACGTACATCTCCTGGATGATACCCTCACCGGATCGGACCGTGAAGAGTTCGAGGTCCTCGAATTCCGGGGTACAGATCTCCCTGTATCCCCATCTTCCGGCAGTCTCTCTCATCAGACCTTCTATGTGACGCCGGCTTTCCATCTCGTCCGGTAAAAAATCCCTGGTTCCCCTTGGTTTCTGAAGCATATTGTCTCACCATTCCCTGTCAGTCAACGAGGCCGGGCACTTCCCAGGACCCGTTCCAACGTGCCTTCCCCATTCCATATCTTCTCCCTCTCTATGCGCCCCTGCAGGTAGAGTGCACCAAGTATTATGCCGAGCCCGAGAATCTCGAGAGTGGTATACATTGCCACGGCGAGCCCGAAGAGTGCTGCTGCACCCCAGATTACTCCCTGGTAGGAAGCTCTTCTGTATCCTGCGAGCCCTGTCCGGCGGAATATCCGTACATCCCGCAACCACAGGTAAAAAACCGCAATAGTGCCGAACACCGCGACATAGACGAGGTAGCTCATTGATGTCGTGTACTGAATCGTCAGCAGTGAAAATAATTATAGCGGAATTTTTTTAAAAAATTAAAGTTGTTCCGGTCGTCGTACAGGTACATGAATCCGCGATATGCTGGTTATGCGGATTTTCACATGCCAAACAGGAAACACGTGGTATTGGAATGTCTCAAAGCCGGATACCCGGGCAGTGCACTGTTCCCGGGAGTCTCCTGCGTCATGATATTATAATAGGCAGTCATTACATTATGCCATCGAATTGTCATGCTCCGTGATGTCCTGAACCGGTATTGCAAGGGGGAGATCCCGCTTGATGAAGCAGAAAAACTGATCGCTGGTCTTCGTCTCGAAACAGTGTCAAACCTTGCCCACCTGGATCTTGGAAGGTCCATGCGCTGCGGAATACCGGAAGTGATCCTTGCAGAGGGAAAAGATCCTGCCCAGCTGAAGAGGATAGCAAAGATGGCTGTGGATACCACGGGAAGATGTATCATATCGAGGATCGCACCCGAACATCGCAGGGTGATCCAGGAGCTTGAGGGGCAAAAAGACGTTGCCATAACATTTCATGATATGGCGCACATGGCAGTGATTTCACGGGTTGCCGCTCCCGAACGGACAGGGGGCGTTGTTGCAGTGATCACCGCGGGCACATCGGACATTGCCGTGGCAGAGGAGGCGCGAGTGATAGCAGAGGAGATGGGCTGCCGGGTCTGCAGCGCATATGATGTCGGGGCTGCCGGTATCCACCGTCTCTTTCCGGCCCTCCGCACGTGCATCGATGCCCATGTATTCATCGTGGCCGCGGGCAGGGAGGGCACGCTCCCTGCTATTGTTGCCGGATTGGTGAACAGGCCCGTTATTGGTGTCCCAGTCAGCACCGGATACGGGTACATGGGCCATGGGAAGGCGGCGCTTGCAAGTATGCTTCAGTCCTGCTCAGTCCTCGGGGTTGTGAACATCGATTCAGGATTTACTGCAGGGGCCTTTGCAGCGCAGATAGCAAACATGGTGGCAGAGAGATGACACGGGCATTCTATATCGGACGGTTCCAACCCTATCACAACGGGCACCAGTACGTTCTCGAACAGATCGCGAAGAGCGACGATGAGATAGTCATCGGTGTGGGGAGCGCCCAGCTCTCCCACGAGCAGGCTAACCCGTTCACGGCAGGAGAGCGGGTCCTGATGATAACCAGCGCCTTGAAAACCCTGGATCTCCCGATATATGTCATACCGATCGAGGATATCAAGAGAAATTCGCTCTGGGTCGCCCATGTTCGATCCATGACCCCGCCTTTTGACAGGATTTATTCGAGTAACCCTCTCGTCATGAGGCTTTTTGCTGAAGAAGGGCTATCGGTGCACTCTCCTGCAATGTACGGGCGTGAACTGTACAGCGGCACGGAGATCCGGAGAAGAATGCTGAAAGGGGAACCATGGCGGGACCTTGTACCGGAATCCGTCTGTGAGGTGATTCGGGAGATCGACGGGGTCGAGAGGATCAGGGAGATTGCACGGGATGACTGCGATGTTTGATGGTATCAGGGATATCTTTAAAAAGAAGGAATCCCCTGTTGGCCGAATCCGGATCGATGAAGTGCCCGGAATGCTTGATTCATGCGAGGAAGACCTGGATTCAGAGGTACGCGCAGGGACATCTGGCCACATGAAGGCGATCATGGATGCCCGGTCCAACCTTATCGCTCTTGTCCAGACACTCTCATCAGCCGAACGGGAAGAAGCATTCCATCCGAAACTTGAGAAAATCGCCAGAAATACACTCCCTCTCTTCGAGAAGTCCATGATCGCGGCTTTGAACAGGGAACTTCCCGAAGAACCTGAGGAGTTTTACCAGGCGGCAACTGAATGCCTGAAGGGCTGTGTCAAGAGCCAGGCAGGGCCGGGGAGGTACCTGCAAGGCGTTTTTCCTGACGAGATGAAGGCCATACGAAAAGAGATCGACGTGGTTGGAAGGGAGATGAATATCATGACGCCGGTCATATCAGCGGCCAGGAAAAAACGCGAACTGATACGGTCATACAGGAACATGTACAGCACCTTAACGGACCAGATCGGCGAGAAAGAATCATCCGTCGCCAGGATTCCCCTGCTGGAAAGCGACCTTTTGGAACGGCGGAGAGTTCTCGAGCAGACATCTGCCGATCTTTCACGCGTGATGGAAGGCGAGGAGGCAAAAAATCTCAAGGATCTTCGCAGAAAGGAAAAATCTGCAGCAGAAGAAGTCGCCGCAATCGAGCGCCGGATGCGGGCAGTCTTCTCCAACATCACGCATGTCTTCCGAAAAGCGGAGAAACTCATGCAGAGAGAAGAAAGCGGACGTGCGCCAAAGGAATTACATCAGTCGGTTGAACTGCTTTCGGGAAGAGATATCCCCCGCGAGCAGGATCTGCGGCAGAATCTCGAACCCGCCCTCGGAATTGTCGGCAGTATGATAGATACAGGGGATATCGTCCTCAAGAACAGGGAGGAAAAAGAGCTCTTCGCAGATCCCTCGGAGATCAACAGGATCATAAAAGACCTGTACGCCGGGAAAAGAGAGGCGGAAGAACGCTGTTTTTTAATTGCGGAACAATACAGGGGAGATCCAGCAAGGGCCAGGATCACGGATCTCGAGAGCACGATAGAAGAGATGGAGAGGCACATCCGAAAACTCGAAGGACAACAGGAGGCGATCGAAGAGATGACCAAGAAGGCCGATTCACTCATCCCGGACCTTACCCGGAAACTTGAATCCGGCCTTGGGTCGCTTTTGGGAAAGGAGATCGTCCTTGAACCCGTTTCCGCCGGTACCTCATCATGAACTGTATGCAACGAGGGAGCTGATACACTGTGCAAGAAGATGAGTTCAGGATTCTCCCGGTAAAGGAAGGACGGGTGCAATGCCTGCCAGATAAAGAGGAGACCATAGACCACTGCAGGTTCTGTGTCTACTCCCGGTATTTCCGGGTAGATGGAATATATGTGAAGTCTCCCTCCCTTGCCTACTGCGTTACACAGAAGGCCTGCGAAGAAGTGGACCTGGATCGTGTAGAGGCTGTAAAATGCGCAGACAGGAGGAGGGAAGGCTACCGGAGCATGATGAATATCATAGGATAAGATACATCACTCGCTCTTCCAGAATTCCCACCATCTTTTGCTCTGGTATGGAACGGCTCTCATCTCCCGGCCCCATTCCACGTCAATGGTGTGGTGGATCAGCCTCGTCTCTTCGGCGAGATCGTTCATTTTCTGCTTGATCTCCTGGAGATCCTTTCGTATTGTGTTATATTCTTCAAATGCCCGCTGCTGATTGAGCTTGATGGTTCCGCCTTCGGTCAGTTTCTCGTACCCGTTCTCAATGAATTCAAGTATTGCCCTGTTCCGCTCGATGCCGTGCTCCTTGGCAAATTTATCTATATGATCCATCGTCTCCGGATCCAGGGTGAATGATACTCTCATTGGCATTGTAATCGTTCCCGTGCAGATATCACTGGTTCATACTTACTATGCAATCCACCATGAAAAAACCGCCCCCCTGTGCACCCTGTCAATCCTTTATTGGTCCAGTAACAGGGAGACGATCTCATCCACGTCAGCACTGTCCTCGAATTCTGCTGCCAGTTTATCGTAAGGATCTGCATCCCTGTCCGGATCGGGTCGGTACGAAAGCCCTTTCTTCCCGTACAGGTATGACAGGAGCGCATCTACCGCAGACTGGTTTTCGAACAGGCCATGCATGTATGTCCCGATCACAAGGCCATCCTCTGAAACCGCCCCCTCCCCGTCGAATGCCTCGATGGCTCCCACCCTCTCTGTCTCTCCCATGTGGATCTCGTAGCCCGTCACGGTACCCATGCCGGAGAGTATCGGCCCTGTGGGTCTTGCCGTGCGGCACATCTGTTCGGTCTTCTTCCCATATGACCCGAACCGCGTTCTGACATCAAGAAGCGAAAGACCCCTGTGGCTTCCTTCTCTCGACTCTACGCCCGAGTCAACGATCTCCATTCCGAGTATCTGGTAGCCTCCACAGATTCCGATTATCGGAATACCACGCGCTCTTGCTGAAGTGATATCCATCCCTGTTCCACTTTCGTGAATCAATGCAAGATCATCGACGGTATTCTTTGTCCCGGGCAGAATGATGCAGTCGAAATCGTCAAGCGGGGTTCCAGGCCTGACATATTCGACCATGGCATGTGGCTCGAGTCTTTCAAAATCGGTAAAGTTCGATATCCGGTCAAGCCGTATGATGGCAATCCGAACGGGGTGCACCCCCGCCTTTTTGTCCTCGATTGAGAGCGAATCTTCGCTGGGAATCCGTGTGGAGAGATACGGCAGAACGCCGAGGACCGGGATCCTGCAGATATCCTGGATGATCTCGATACCCTCCGCAAAGACCGCGGGGTCTCCCCTGAACTTGTTTATGAGTATTCCCCTGACCAGGGGGCGCAGATCGGGAGGCAGGAGTTGTATAGTCCCGTAGACCTGTGCGAATACACCTCCGCGTTCGATGTCAGCCACCAGGATTATCGGATATTTCAGGGCCCTGGCAAGCCTGATATTGGCAATATCCCTCGAATACAGGTTCACTTCAGCCGCCCCCCCGGCCCCCTCCACGACCAGATGCCCATATCTCTCTTTGAGCCTTTCGACAGCCTCCAGGGCCTGTTCCAGGAGAAAATCGGTCTCCTTGTAGTAATCCGTAATTTCAACGTCTTTGTAGGGATGGCCGAGCAGAACAACCTGCGAGGTCCTGTCGCCTTTTGGTTTGAGGAGGATGGGGTTCATATCGGCTTTGGGTTCGAGCCTGGCAGCGAACGCCTGCATGGCCTGTGCTATCCCTATCTCACAGCCATCAGCTGTCACATACGAATTCAGGCTCATGTTCTGCGATTTGAAGGGTGCGACAGAGATTCCGCGATTTGAGACGGCCCTGCATATTGCTGCCACAACGGTGCTCTTTCCCACGTGTGACGCGGTCCCCAGGACCATCAGAGACATGCATCATAGGTATGCACGAATTTTAAATAAAAGGCGTTCCCCAAAGACTGATCGATGGAACTTGGAGAAGCCGCCCGCATACTGTTGTCCAGCCGTTACCTGCTTCCTGGCGAGACACCTGAAGGGATGTTTCTCCGGGTGGCCGAATCCATTGGGAGAAGCAAATGGGAAAAATTTTACCAAAGCATGAAAAATCTCCAGTTTCTTCCCAATTCACCCACACTGATGAATGCCGGGACACCGTCAGGACAGCTCTCGGCATGTTTTGTTCTGCCGGTCGAGGATTCTATCGACAGAATATTTGCCACACTCTCTCACATGGCCCTCATCCATAAGAGCGGGGGTGGAACGGGCTTTTCTTTCTCGCAGATACGGCCGGCGGGAGATCTTGTCGGGGGAACGGCAGGCGTGGCAAGTGGCCCGATACCCTTCATCAGGGTTTTTGATGAAGCCACGAACGCCCTGAAACAGGGTGGAAAGAGAAGAGGGGCAAATATGGGAGTTCTGGCCAGTTCCCATCCTGATATCATGGATTTTATCAGACTGAAGACTGGAGGCGGGCTGGCGAATTTCAATCTATCTGTTGGTTTTGATGGAGAATTTTTTGAAAAACTGGAGAGACGATCGGATTATTCACTGAAAAATCCGCGCGACGGCGAAGTCTGGAATGCGATCAATGCTGTCGATATAATCGAGTCCCTCTCAAGGGCTGCGTGGCAATGCGGGGATCCGGGAACCCTCTTTTTAGATGCGGTAAACAAGGCGAATACGGTCCCGGGCCTGGGAGATATTGCCGCTACCAACCCCTGTGGAGAACAGCCGCTCCTTCCGTACGAGAGCTGCAACCTCGGAAGTATCAATCTTGCAGCATGCATCCGACATGGTGAGATAGACTACGATCTCCTCGGATCCCTCGTATCGCTGGGAGTGGAATTTCTGGACCAGGTCATAGATGTAACCCGTTTTCCGATCCCAAAGATCAGGGAACGGACTCTTCAGACCCGGAAGATAGGGCTTGGGGTGATGGGGCTTGCGGATGCCCTTCTGATGATGGAAATTCCCTACCAATCAAGGGAAGCGCTCGAAAATACGGCGGAAATTATGAGTTTTATCCAGGGAGAAGGTCATGCGATCTCGGAAGAGCTTGGACGGAAGAAGGGATCGTTTCCCGCAATTGACCGGAGCATCTACCAGGGGGAGATGCGGAATGCGACCGTCACAACAGTAGCCCCGACAGGATCCCTGCACCTCATTGCCGGCGTGAGCAGCGGGATCGAACCCGTCTTCTCATACTCGTTTGAGAGGATCATCAATAGCCACCATATCCGGTTTCTTCACCCCATCGTGAAAGATTACCTCAAATCTCTCCCTGCAGGGAGCGCGTTGCTGCATGATGTGCAGAGATCAGGAGGCCTGGCAAACCTTCCTGTCAGCCGTGAGATACGAGATCTCTTCATGACCGCATCAGAGATAGATCCGCGGTTCCACGTTCAGATGCAGGCAACCGTGCAGCGTTTCGTGGACAATGCAGTCTCAAAGACGGTGAATCTCCCGGAAGACGCGAATCCCGAGGATGTCTGTGAGATATTTCTTCTGGCACGAAAACTCGGATGCAAGGGTATCACCATATACCGGTATAACAGCAGATCTGATCAGCTCCTCTCAAGGGGCTGTGAAACCTGCCGCGTGGATGGCTTCAGTGAATAAAACAGGGTGATTTTCACCGTGGATAACGGCACACCCCATAACATCTGGCAGGGCCAGTTGATATCATTTCAATTTTCGATATTCACCGAGTATGCCAACAAATATATAAAGAGAGCTTATAAGGTACTTGTAATGAACGGTGGTATATGTCCCACATGTGGACTGCCTAAAGAACTCTGTATATGTGAAGAAGTTGCCAAAGAGCAACAGAGGATCAATGTCAAGGTAAACACACGGCGCTATGGAAAAGAAGTAACCGTGATCGAAGGGCTCGATCCGACCGACATCGATCTTGAGGATCTCTCAAAATATCTGAAGAATAAACTTGCCTGTGGAGGAACGGTAAAGGGAAATTCTATTGAATTACAGGGAAACCACAGGGAGAGGGTCAAAGAATTGCTTGCAGATAAGGGATACAGCGTGGAAAATATCAGTTAAAAATTTTTATTTTCTCTCTCGCTTCTTTTTCTTCGATTTCATCATGGAGAGAAGGTCAACCCCGTAACTCCCCCCCTTTCCGAACCCCACAACTCTCTCGCCAGACTGGGCCAGTTTTTCTATATTCAATTCGTATGTGCCGGGGGAGACGATCCTGATACTTTCCACGCTGTTGTAAAGATCCTCGGCGACCCCCTCTGCACCCCCGGTTTCTTCTTTTGTTTCGGATTTGGGCTCTGCAGGAGGTATTCTTTCGGGAATTTTCCGTCTCCTGCTTTCTGAAGCGACATAGAGGAACTTTCTGCCGCCGCACTGTTCACAGCCCTCGAGTATTTCAGACGAGGAATCCTGGTAAATTTTTCCACACTTCACGCATTTGTGCGGCACGATCTCACCTCGTGGAGATCCAGGCGCTTATGACATCCTTGTCCTTCTTGATCATGCGGAGCTGGTTTGCCGGTCCTATCACCGTAAGCCGACTCTCCGGCGCACTCTTTCCCAGCAGTCGTTTCAGGAATCCGGGGCTGTCTGCCCGGGATGGATATGTCTCGATCTCGATTCCGTTGAAGCCGTCGGGCAGTATCTCCCGCATGGTCATCTCGATTAACGTGCTCTGCTCCTCGGGTGCCAGCCCCTTCTCGAGAATAACGATGGTACCCCTGCGCACATCATCCAGGATCATCCGTATCTTCTCCATCGAAGTCATGGTGGCCAGCCTCTCCTCGGATATGAGATCTATCTGAATTCCCTCGATCATCCGGTATCACCTGAAATGATTCACCATCTTTTCGTAGAGATCTTCAACGTTCTTTCCTTCGAGGCAGGAGATTGGAATTACCGGGTGTTGGGGAAAAGCACTGCGTATCCGCTGGGGGGAGGCTGCTGGCAGGTCAATCTTGTTTGCGGCGATGATCACCGGAAGATTCCTGCTCTCGATGATCCCTATCATCATGATGTTTACCTGCATGAACGGGTCCTCCGTGCTATCGAGCATGTATATCACCCCGTCTATATCTTCCCTCAGCCAGTGCATGGCTTCCGCCACACCTTCCGTAGCCTCCCTGGCCCGTACTACAGCTTCATCCCTCGTCACTCCGTATTCAAGGAATTCCATGTAGTCTATCTTCGTGGTCACACCAGGGGTGTCCACGATATCAATGGTGATCGAGCTGCCGTTCGAACCGCTTATCGTGATATCACTCTTTCGCGAAGCCCGCCGCGTCTCATGCGGTATCTCGCTCACCTGGCCCATCTCCTCTCCGGTCCAGTCCCTGGCGATTCGGTTTGCCAGCGTGGTCTTTCCTGCATTGGGAGGGCCATATATGCCGATCCGTGTACGTTTTTTCCTGAAAAACGCCTGTAAAAATTTTGAAACCCGGTTACGCGTCTGGATAAAGATACTCATTTTGCACCTCGGAGCGCATTCCCGGAATTTTCCGGTTTATCCATGGTATCCTATATGATACCTGCATTATTAGATTTATTCTCATTATCGCGGGCGGGGTTGTGTGACCGAGGTATTATATAGATCAATTATTTTATATTGATGGCTTGCAGTAATGGTAACTGCAGTTATCATATCTGGAAACACATGTAGATGGGGGTGATTTATGAAGAATACATCCGATTCGATCCGTTTTGATACCCGGGTTCCTCTACGAGAGGTAATGCGGAGCAATCCGACAACGATTAATTTTGATGCCACGGTGGCACGTGCGGCCATGGCCATGTGCCGGGACGAGGTTGGTAGCTGCATCGTATTGCATGATAACCTTCCGATAGGCATAATCACAGAGGAGGATATCAATTGCAAGGTAGTGGCAAAGGACAGGAAGCCGGGATCGGTACATGTCAACGAGGTCATGAGCACACCGCTTATCACCATCGGGGCAGACAAGATGGTCCGTGATGCGGCTCACATGATGATCAGGAACCATGTGAGACGGCTTCCAATAGTAAATGATGCAAAAGAGGTGATCGGGATTGTAACGGTTCGCGATATCCTCACGGTCTCGACGGAGTTGAATGATCTCATGAACGATCTGATCGAGATAAACCGGGTAGAAGAGGTTGAAGTCGGGTTATGCAACCGCTGTGGGCAGATGTCAGACGACCTCCGCCGGCTTGACAACACGATGCTCTGTCCCTCATGCCGCGAGGAGGAACTTCTTCAATGAAAAAGGCATCAGATTTCCTTGTCGAGGTCCCTCTTCTCAAACATGATGAAATAATAACCCGGGCCCGCCAGATACTCCGTGAGGACGTCTTCCGCGAGATCTATGTCCATGACGGGAAGAGAAAGCTCATGGGATACATTGATATGTCCGATGCCCTTGCAGTCACGGCCACAAAGTCCAACGTGACCATAGAAGGTTTTACAAAGCCGATAAGACCGGTGAATGATACCGACTCGCTTGATGTCGTTGTCTCCTGTATCAGGGAGAACATGACAAGCAGTATCCCGATGGTCGACGACCAGGGTCTCATCATAGGAGGTGTACTGCTCTCGGAGATCTTTCCGGTGTTGATAACACGGGGGAAGGTCCGGGGACGGGTCGATGAATTCATGTCAGAAAAAGTGATTACCTGCACATCGGACGAACCCGTATCAAAAATACATACTCTTATTATTGATAGCGGGTTCTATGCTTTTCCTGTAGTGAAAAAGAAAAAGATCGTCGGGATTGTATCAAGGAGAGATCTCCTGAAGGACGGCCGGTGGCGGTCGTCTGTCGATGGAACATCACCAACCCCTGTGGAAAATATCATGACAACCCCTGCATTTACCGTGTCGCCTGACGAAGATGTCCAGTATGCAGCAGATCTCCTGGTGCGTCATGACGTGAGCAGGCTGCCGGTTGTCGAAGGTGACCGTGTCGTCGGCATCCTTGACCGGCACGATGTTCTGGATTCAATGCACTGATCCTGATCAGGGCATGTGTCCTGTACCACGTATCGTGAAAAATATGTCCGCTATCGATGAAAAATGAGATTACATTCCAAGGATTGATAATATGCACCACAATGAACGGAATCACAAACAGGGAGACAAACTTCTGAAAATGCCCGGAAAACTCGACCGGGGCCCTGTGGAATTTAAATCGCGGAGAGTTGAACAGGAAGGAGAAATAATGGCCATCGCTACCCGCGATGTTGTATCGGTACCTCCGTCCGCAACAATCCAGGGTGCAGTGGAGACCATGACGAATTGCGGATTCCGGAGACTACCCGTGGTCGATCCAGGAAGCAGAAAAATTCGCGGAATCCTCACATCCGGGGATATCATCAATTTCATGGGAGGAGGGGATAAGTTCAACCTGGTCCAGGTCAAACATGGCGGAAATCTTCTTGCTGCCATCAACGAGAGTGTCCGGACAATCATGACCCAGAAGATCACCTCTCTCCATGATTCGGCATCGATTGCAGATGCAATCGCCATTATCACGGGTAAAATGATTGGTGGAATACCGATCATCGATGACCACGATGTCCTCATGGGCATGGTGACGGAACGTGATGTGATGAAGATCCTTGCCAACGAGAGGGTTGAAGGCACCGTAGAGGATGTAATGACGCGTTCACTCCGGGTGACCGAACCGGACTGCCCGATTGGAAAGGTTACGAAAGACATGACTACCCACCGTTTCCGGCGACTCCCCGTGGTGAGCGACGGTGTTTTGTTTGGGATCGTCACGGCAACTGACATCATGAAGTACCTCGGGACAGGAAAGGTATTCGATCAGCTGGTTACCGGGGACGTTGCCGAAGTGATGGGGCTGCCGGTGCGGAACCTGGTATCAGGCAAGCTCTTCACCATATCTCCTGAAAAGAGCATTCATGATGCCGCACGAATGCTTCTGGACAAGGGAGTCGGAGCGCTCCCCGTCATCGAAAGTGACCGCCTGATCGGGCTCGTGACCGAATTTGACCTGGTCAGGGTCCTATCAGGGGAGTGATTGGGATGAAAGCTTCTGATGTGATGAGCTCACCCGTTTTTGTTGTCGCACCGGGGGAGACTGTTTCCCATGCACGAAACCTCATGCTCAAGCACAAGATCTCGAGGCTTCCTGTACTTGAAGAGGGACGGCTTATCGGGATCATCACGAAGAAGGACATCGGGTATAAACTCCGCCAGAGCGAGCCGCTGTGGCGGAGAAGACCGATTGATCATATACCCGTTCAGGTACTGATGACTCCTGATCCCGTTACGGTCGGCCAAAACACCCAGATGCGTGAGATTGCCGCTACCATGATCGAATGGGATATCAGTGGATTGCCGGTCATTGAGGATGGACAGCTGGTTGGCATTATCACCAAGTCGGATCTCCTCAGTTCTTCGCATGTGAACGGGCTTTCAACGAAGGTTGGCGATATAATGGAGGATGCCATCACGATCAACCGGTATCATTCCCTTGATCACATCATAGACATCATGAGAGAGAGGAATGATAAAGTGGTGGTGATAAATAATAATGGCACGCTGGCCGGAATCATCACCGAGAGTAACCTGGCCTTCTACCTATATATCGACGAGAAAGCCAGGCTGCCGGCAAAGGATATCACGATTTCGAGAAAAGAGGAATCTGCAGGCAGAAAGTCTTTCAGGTACGTATTTGAGGTATCTGCAGTTGCAGAGGATCTGATGTCGAGACCGGTGATAACGGTTCCTCCCGAGACACCGCTCTCGCAGGCCGTCCAGCTGATGCAAAGCCAGAATATCAACTGTCTTGTCGTCACAGAAGGCAAGGAAATCAAGGGTATTATGAAGAGAGACGATATCATAAAGGAAGTGGCCCAATGAGTGAAGATATATTTGTAAAGGACGTCATGAAAAAGCCTGTTACCATTGCGAAGTCCGCTCTGGTCACCGAGGCCCTGGATAAGATGCTCGAGCAGGGGATGGATCCCCTCATCGTCCTGAATAACAACACGGTGGTAGGCACGGTCTCCCGCCAGAGTGTCGCTGAAAAACTGGGTACAAAGAGGAATTCTGATATATCCCCGAATTCTATTCACGTCGCCAATGTCGTGGAGAGCGAATTCACCACGGTATACCCAGACCAGGATATCGACGTACTCATTCCACTGCTCCAGGTATACAAACTCGTGGTCGTGTATGACGAGGACCACCGCCTGATCGGACAGGTTTCAGCCGGGGATCTCTTAAAGATCTGCCGCCCGGATGCGGGGCTTTCAGAAGTAATGGAGAGAGCGTATACGATCGAGGAAGATGAACGCGTTGTCCACCTGAGACGGAGGATGCTTGACGATGACATCAAGCGGTTTGTCGTGACACAGAACCAGAAGATTACGGGTATCGTGACCGAGACGGATGTTGCGGTGGCGATGAGAAAGTTCCGTGAACTGGTCGAGGACAAACACCAGGATCACAGGGTACGAAATCTCCTGGTAAAGGATATCATGTCTTCTCCTGTTCTGTCGGTTCCAGGAGATATCGCACTGGACGATGTCGTGGATGTCATGCTCGACAAAAAGGTCGGCTCCATACCGGTTATCAACGGGGGAAAACTCCTGGGACTGATCACCAGGGAATCCCTGTTAAAAGCGCTCTAAAAAACATCTTTTTTTTACTCCTTTCTCTCCGTGGGAAATCTCCTGTCCGGAGATGACGGATGCGTACGCCGTCATGAAAACCGGATGGTCATTATCATCTCTCAAATTCGTCTGGAAGACGAAAGATTAAGCCGTATCCTGTGTTCAATATGCAAATCACGTATAGCACTGGTGGGAAAAAGTCCTGGTGCCTGTCAACCTTTCCCATTGATTCCAAAACGAAAGGATTTCCCGGATGGGTGCTTTGGCAGTACTTTATGTCCCAAAAGGAATAATCTCATACCCGAAATGGCAATGAGACCGACTATTCCCGTAAAACCTACCTCCAATGTGGGAGAACTGCTCGAAGGCATGAGCAAAACCGGCTTTCAGGGAAGGAGACTGGGAGAGTCTGTTGACATCTGGTCCCGGATGATCCAGGATAGGGAATGCACCATATTTCTTGGTCTCTCCGGTGCGATGATCCCCGCAGGCATGAAAGAATGCCTGATCTCCCTTGTTGAAAACCATTACATCGATGTGCTGGTGTCTACGGGTGCGAATATCTTTCACGACCTCTGCGAACATTTCGGTGTCCGTCATTACCTGGGACATCACCACGTTGACGATGGCGATCTCTTCTCAAGGGGAATAGACCGGATCTATGACGTATTTGCCTATGAAGAGGAGTTCAGGAGTGTCGATCAGAGAATCGCCGACTTTGCAGCCGGCATTGCACCGTTCAAGGGCTCTTCACGGGAATTCATCCGGCTGGCAGGGGAATGGGCGATACGTGAATGTGCGGATGGCCGGTCATTGATCTCGGCGTGTGTCCGGAACAATGTCCCGGTATTCATACCCGCACTGTGCGACTCGTCAATCGGGATCGGCCTCGTGATGGCAAGAAGGAACGGGATATCGGTTGATGTGGACCAGATCTCCGATGCCGATGAGATTACGCGGATGGTTGAAGGCTCGCCTTCAACCGGAGTGGTCTATATCGGTGGCGGAGTCCCCAAGAATTTTATACAGCAGACACAGGTTATCGCCTCCATTCACGATTCAGACCTTGGAGGTCATGCCTATGCCATCCAGTATACGACAGATGCTCCGCACTGGGGTGGTCTTTCGGGATGCACGTTCGAGGAAGCGATAAGCTGGGGCAAGGAATCAGTAAGCTCTCCACGAACGCAGTGTTTCTGTGATGCGACGATAGCCCTGCCACTGGTTACATCAGCACTTCATGCAAAGGGGCTGAAGAGAAAGGGGAAAGATGCAGTGTCACTGTGCCTGCCAGAATAAACCCGGGACACAGGCAAAGGGTTATATTCTTAACCATCACAGTAAATAAGCACCATTCATGGAGCAGCAGAGTATCTGTTGCGAGTGTCGAAAGATGCGAGATTCACTGTTGAGGTAGCCAAGCCTGGTATGGCGCAGGTTTGCTAAACCTGTGTCCCCCTGGGACTCGAGGGTTCAAATCCCTCCCTCAGCGCTCAAATCTCAAAAACGAGAGATCGAAATCTCATAAAAAAAGAGGGATTGGATGGCTCAGGAAGAAGAAATAAAGTATTTCGTGCGAATCAGCAACACCGATCTGGACGGAACCAAGCCCGTGCACATCGCGCTTACCGGCATCAAGGGCGTGGGTATGCACAGCGCGGCTGTGATAACCCAGATGGCAAAGGTGAATGGACGGGAGCTTATAGGCAAGCTGCCTGAAGAGGATGTTGACCGTATCCGCGAGGTTGTGGATAATTATTCCGAAAAAGTCCCCACCTGGATGGTAAATCGTCCAAGAGATATATACACGGGTGATAAGAAACACCTTTTCGGGACCGATGTCCTCACAACCCTGGACGAGGATATCAACCTGATGAGGAAGATCCGCTGTTACAGGGGTATCAGGCATGAGACAGGACAGAAAGTCCGTGGACAGAGGACGAAGTCGACGGGCAGGACCGGCACCACTGTTGGTGTGAGGAGAAAGAAGGACTGAACCTGCGGGTGATTAAATGGGATATCCAGGAAAGAATCATAAACAGTACCAGACCCCCAAGAGGCCGTTTGAGAAAACCCGGATCGAGGAAGAGACCAGGTTGATGATCGAGTACGGTCTTCGGAACAAGCGGGAAGTATGGAAGGCACAGAGCCATCTCCGCCGATATCGCAAGGCGGCACGAGATCTCCTGGCCCTCACGTCTGCCGGGGCAGATGACGCCCTGGCCATAACCAAGAAGGACCAGCTGATCGGCCACCTGCAGAGGATGGGGCTTTTGGGACCCGATGCCGACATCGACAGCGTCCTTTCCCTCAAGGTGCAGCAGGAACTGGAACGAAGGCTCCAGAGCATGGTGTATCGCCAGGGACTGGCTCGCTCACCGAAACAGGCCCGCCAGCTCATTACCCATGGGCACATAGCCATCAGCGGGAAGCGTGTGAGTATCCCTGGCTACAGGGTCACCAGGGGTGAAGAGACCGAGATTGGCTATTATGGGAAATCGCCCATAGCGAACACGGATCATGCCGAGAGAGCTCGGATCAGCAAGGCAGGAAGATGATCATGGCCGGCGACAAAGAAAAATGGGGTATCGCGCACATATTCGCTTCATTTAACAACACCATCATCACCATCACGGATCTCTCCGGTGCCGAGACCGTCACCAAGAGCAGCGGTGGAATGGTAGTCAAGCAGGACCGGAACGAGAGCTCACCATATGCCGCGATGCAGATGGCATCCAACGTGGCCCAGACGGCCATGGAAAAAGGGATCGTGGGAGTGCACGTGAAAGTCAGGGCGCCGGGAAGGGGTAAACAGCGCAGTCCCGGTCCGGGAGCCCAGGCTGCAATACGCGCCCTTGCCAGGGCCGGAATGAGAATCGGGAGGATCGAGGACGTAACTCCGATACCCCACGATTCCATCCGCTCCAAGGGCGGGCGCAGGGGAAGGAGAGTCTGATGGATATAGCAATCACCAGACTTGACGATGCAGTCGGACGATTCAGCCTGGAATCGTCCAACCCGTCATTTGCAAACGCTCTCCGGAGGGCAATGATATCAGAGGTGCCGACTCTTGCTATCGATGAGATCCGCATCTACGACAATACCAGCGCCCTCTTCGACGAGATGCTTGCGCACAGGATAGGGCTGATACCTCTTGCGACAGACAGCAGCTGCTACGTCATGCGGAAAGAGTGTGCCTGTGGTGGAGAAGGATGTCCCGGATGCATGGTGACATACACTCTGAGCGTCGAAGGGCCGTGCACAGTGTATTCCCGTGACCTGATACCTGCCGATCCAGCGGCGGCACCAACAGATCCGGATATCCCGATCGTGAAACTGATCAAGGATCAGAAAGTCGTTCTCGAGGCCAGGGCAGAACTGTCAACGGGAAGGGAGCATGCAAAGTGGCAGCCGACCAATGCGTGCGGTTTCAAAAACTACCCTGTAATCGAAGTGAGCGACAACTGTGATGCATGCGGGCAGTGCGTCGACGAATGTCCAAGGGATATCCTGGTCATCGAGAAGGGTCGCGTCGCGCCAATCCCGGAGCGGATAGAGGAGTGTTCCCTCTGCAAGCTCTGTGAACGGGCATGTATGATGACCGGAATCGGCGACGAACCTGCCATCAGGGTAAAGGCGGACGACTCAAGGTTTATATTTGTGGTGGAAAGCGACGGCTCAATGCCTGTGAAGATGATCCTTACGCAGGCAATCAGGTACATGAAAGGCCGATCGACCGAACTTTTGGAACATATTGGTGAAATATCGGGAGTGACTCGCGATGAAAAGAAGGATGAATAACAAATCCAACATCCGCCTTCTGGATCTTATCTATACGCTGAAGGCGGCATCAAGGGAGAACGAAGTAAGCATCTGGCGGGATATTGCCACACGACTTGAAGGTCCCGGCAAAAATTATGCTGAAGTCAACTTAAGCAAGATCAACCGCTATGCCGGCAACGGAGAGACGATCCTCGTCCCTGGAAAGGTACTCGGCAGCGGACTTCTTGAGATGTCGGTAACGGTTGCTGCATTGAATTTCTCCGAATCGGCCCTCGCCAAGATAAGGGGTGCCAATGGCCAGTGTATGAGTATTGAAGAACTGATCAGGGACAACCCGAAGGGCAGCCAGGTCAGGATTCTGAGGTGAGGGAATGACTACGGTAATCAATGGCGAAGATCTTCTCCTGGGCAGGATGGCCAGTATTGTAGCAAAAAGGGCGCTGAACGGAGAAGATATCGCAATAGTAAACGCTGAAATGGCGATCATATCCGGCAGCAGGGCACGAGTGCTTGGAAACTACAAGAAGAAAAGAAGCAGGGGTTCTGTCGAAGGTGGACCGTTTTTCCCGCGGAGACCAGACCACATCGTGAAGCGGACCATCAGGGGCATGCTGCCGTACAAGCGACCTGCAGGCGATGCTGCCCTGAAACGGATCCGTGTTTATGTGGGGGTTCCTGGAGAGTTTGATGGAAAGGATATGGAATCACTGGAAGAAGCCCACATCGACCGGTTGAACAATCCCCAGTATGTGACCCTGGGCACGGTGAGTTCGCTCCTTGGTTCAAAGTATTGATGGTGATAGAATGGTAAAAATTGTAAATACGAGCGGAAAACGAAAGACGGCCATTGCACGGGCCACTTTGAAGACGGGAAAAGGTCGCGTCAGGATAAACTCGGTGCCTCTCGATCTCTTTCCAAACGAGATGGTGAGGATGAAGATCTCCGAGCCGCTCCTCCTTGTTCCAAAGGCCATCGAGGGGATAGACGTATCCATCGATGTCCATGGAGGCGGAATCATGGGCCAGGCCGAAGCTATCCGCACGGCCCTGGCAAGAGGTATCCTGAAGTGGCACAACGATCCCCAGATCAAGGAGATGTATCTGACATACGACAGGACGCTTCTCGTCAATGATTCGCGACAGAAGGAATCGAAGAAACCTCATGGACGTGGGGCAAGGAAGAAATTCCAAAAGTCTTATCGTTGAGATATCCAAATAAAAGGGAGAACAAACCGACATGATACCTGTCCGATGTTTCACCTGTGGTAAGGTGATTTCCACCGCATACGAGGAGTTCAAGCGGCGTAAAGAGGCCGGGGAGGATCCCAAGGGGATCCTCGACGACCTCGGTATTACGCGATATTGCTGCCGGAGGATGTTGCTGACACACAAGGAGATTATAGATGATCTCAACCCGTATCAGTGAGGGGTCGTGGGGTAGCCTGGACTATCCTATGGCGTTCGGGATGCTGTGACCTGAGTTCGAATCTCAGCGACCCCATTTATTATCAAAACCATGCATTTTGAGGATTAAAGAATGCAATCTTACACTCGATATGAAAGAGCCAGGATTATTGGAGCACGTGCTCTACAAATATCGATGGGTGCCCCGTTACTAATCAAAACATCAAAAATCGACCCGCTTGAAATAGCTATCGAAGAATTCCAGCAGGACATGATTCCCATCACCGTGAAGAGGAAGTAGAATTCGAATGACCGTAATACGCGAGATTCAATTAAGATCGATACTGGACAGCAGGGGAAATCCTACCGTCGAGGCCGATATCTTCACAGAATGGGGATTTGGCAGGGCGGCAGCACCCAGCGGTGCCAGTACGGGCCTTTTCGAGGCGAAGGTGAAGGATCCGTTCGCTGCAGTCGAGCATGCCCGACAGAATGTCATTCCTTCTCTGATAGGCGAGGATTCGCGAAATCAGGTTGCTTTCGACGGTATTCTGCGGGAGATCGATGGCACAGGTGATTTTGCCACAATCGGGGCTAACATCGCAGTCGCACTGTCTCTTGCCAATGCAAAGGCTGCGGCATCCTCGCTCGACATGGATCTCTTCAGCTACCTCGGGGGCCCGTTTGTGTCGGGTATGCCCATGCCCCTTGGCAATGTCATTGGCGGCGGCGCACATGCCGAACAGGCTACCGAGATCCAGGAATTCCTGGTTGTGCCTACCGGCGCTGCAGGGATGGCCGAGGCGGTATTTGCCAATGCACACGTTCACCGTACGGTGAAAGAACTGCTGAAGGCACGGGGCAAGTCGTGCGGAAAAGGGGATGAAGGAGCCTGGGCACCCAAGATCGATGACATCGAGGCTTTCGAGATCATCACCGAGGCGGTCTCGACCGTGTCCGATGAGCTCGATATTCCCATCAGGATCGGTATCGATGTCGCTGCCAGCCAGATGTGGGATGAAGCAAAGGATGCATACCGGTTTCGGTCGGGCACACGAACCACCGAAGAGATGGTTGGATATATTGCAGAGCTCGTGGACCGGTATAACCTGGTTTACGTGGAGGATCCGCTCTATGAAGAAGATTTCTCAGGATTCTCCGACCTGACCGAACAGGTGGGCGACAGGTGCCTTGTCTGTGGCGACGACCTCTTCGTGACCAACGTTTCCCGGATTATTCAGGGGATCGAACAGGTATCGGCAAACTGCGTACTGATCAAGCCGAACCAGGTTGGGACACTCACCGACACGTTCGAGGCGGTTCACATGGCCCACGCCCACGGCATGGACACCGTGATGAGCCACCGGTCGGGCGAGACGACGGACGAGACCATAGCCCACCTGGCGACCGCATTTTCATGCATATTCCTCAAGACCGGCATAGTCGGTGGGGAAAGGATAGCAAAACTGAATGAACTGATAAGAATCGAGGAACAGATAGAATGACAGAGAACGAGATGGAAATTGAATTGCAGGAACCCCTGGTGCCGGTCGAGGAATACCTTGCTGCAGGTGTGCACATCGGGACACAGCAGAAGAGCAAGGATATGATGAAGTTCATCTACCGGGTACGGGGCGATGGACTCTACATCCTTGATATAAGGGAGACAGACGAGAGGATCAAGACAGCAGCAAAGTTCCTGTCCCAGTTTGAACCCCCGAAGATCCTGATTGTCACCTCCCGGCAGTACGGTCAGTACCCGGCCAAGAAATTTGCCGAGACAGTTGGAGGAATGGCTGTAACGGGGCGTTTTATTCCCGGGATGCTCACGAACCAGAACCTTGCAAACTATATCGAACCGGAAGTGGTGCTTGTCACCGATCCGATCGGGGATGCCCAGGTCGTCAAGGAAGCAGTCCAGAGCGGAATCCCCATCGTGGCACTCTGCGATACAAACAACATGACAAGCTTCGTTGACCTCGTCATACCGACCAATAACAAAGGACGCAAAGCACTCAGCATGATCTATTACCTGCTTACGAGGGAGATGCTGCGGTTGAAGGGAATCCAGACGTCGCTTACGTCCGAGGATTTCGAGACAGAACTATAAATAATACAACAAGAAAGAGGGTTGACCAATGAAGATTCGCACATGCGCAGTTGCCGGCATGTTTTATCCGAGGGACCCTCATCACCTGGAACAGTTGCTGGAGACGTTCTTCCGCGGGAAAGACAGGGGGACAGACGCACTGGGGGTGGTCTCGCCGCACGCAGGATATCCCTATTCGGGAGATGTTTCCGCAACGGCATTCAGTGCGTTCGATCCGGAATTTTCCGGAACATTCGTGTTGATTGGACCGAGCCACCGCGGTTATCGGACATCAGTGTCACTCCTGCCGTGGGAGACCCCGCTTGGTATCGTGGACAACGACCAGGAGTTCGGGTCGGCAATCGGTCTCGATTGCGACGAGGTCTCGCACCAGGACGCCGAAAATTCGCTTGAAGTACAGGTTCCTTTTATCAAGTACCGGTTCCCCCGGGCACGGATAGTCCCCATCCTGATGGGTAACCAGGACTACCCGAGTGCAGTCATGCTTTCGGAAGCAATACTCGACGCAGTCAGGGAGACGAAAAGAAGCGACCTGCGGTTCGTGGCCTCGAGCGATTTCTCACATTACGTTCCGGCAGAAAAAGCTCACAGCGATGACCACTATGCTATAGAGGCGCTGGAAACTCTTGATGTGGAGGAATTCTACCGGCGAATCACCGAGCGGAGGGTCAGTGCCTGCGGAGTAGGGCCCATCGCGGCGATGTGCCTGGTATGCAGGGAACTTGGGGCAAAAAGCGGCGAGCTGATCCGCTATGCAACGAGCGGAGACGTGACCGGTGATCCAACTGTTGTGGGGTATGCGGCCATAACGGTGATGTAGTTGGCAACGTGGAGTGCACCAGGTAAGGTTTTCCTGTTTGGTGAGCATGCCGTCGTATACGGAAAACCCGGCATTGCAATGGCCATCAAGCCACGGGTCTTTGTTACCGTGAGGAAGAGCAAGACCGCCCACCACGCAAAATCGCCGTACATCGATAACTGCTTCGACGAGATGGGAGTAAAGGGAAGTGTCTACGTGAATTCCCAGCTTCCGAGCTCATCAGGGCTCGGATCATCTGCAGCGGTGACCGTAGCGACACTCTCGGCCATAAACGACGAGTTCAGGAAAGACCATTCATTGGAAGAGATCGCGGATATGGCTTTTGCCATCGAAAAAAAGGTCCAGAAAGGGAGGGCAAGCCCTACCGATACATCTGTATCGACATTTGGCGGCCTCGTATTTATTACGGGGACGTCAAGGCGGAGACTGGTTCCGCAAAACTTCCAGATGGTCATAGGCAACAGCATGGTCTCGCATAACACCTCCAGAATGGTGGAGATGGTGGCCGATCTCAGGAAGAGACAGCCGGATATTTGCGAACCAATCCTCGATGCCATCGGCTCTGTCGCCGTTGCCGCGATGCACCACATGTCTGATGCGCAACAACTTGGAAAGCTCATGAACATGAACCATGCACTCCTTGAAGCCCTCGGCGTCGGCCACCCGGCTCTCTCGAAGTTGATCCTTGCATCCCGGGCTGCCGGTGCGTACGGTGCGAAACTTACCGGAGCCGGAGGTGGCGGGTGCATGGTGGCGCTTTGTCCAAAACATCTCAAGAACCGGGTTGCAGGAGCGATCGAGGCCGGCGATGCGAGGGCGTTTATCACCACCATCGATACCGAGGGTGTCAGGAAGGAGAAAGATGTCTGAGATGGTTCTTCTGAAACTGGGCGGAAGCGTCATAACCCGGAAGGGTTCAGTCGGGGTGATAGATTCCCACAGGCTCTCATTCCTGGCAGACGTGATCGCGGCCCGGCACCAGATGAGGATGACGATCGTGCATGGTGCAGGATCTTTTGGTCATCCGGAAGCCAGCAGATACGGGATAATGGACGGTGTCGGAGCCGAAAATATCGAAGGAGTGTACGTCACCCATTCGGCAGTCGGATTCCTGAATGAGAAGGTTGTTGAGGCTCTCAGGTCGGGAGGATGCGAGGCTGTCGGTGTCCACCCCATGAGTGGCGCATTTGCCCGGGACGGGAGGCTCGACTTTCTGGAATGCCGAAACCTTGCAAAGATGATGGATCTCGGCATAGTGCCAGTGCTTCACGGCGACGTCGTCTTCGACGGGGAGAGGGGGGCAACGATCATCTCGGGAGACCAGCTGGTCCAGTACCTCGGTCGCACAATGGGTTTCAGGAGGATCGGCCTTGCCACGGATGTCCCCGGAATTCTCGACAACGGCAGGGTTGTTTCGGTAATCACGCCGCAAAATGTGGGATCCATAACGCTTGGAGATTCAATGGTCCCGGACGTGACTGGAGGCATGAGAGGAAAAGTCATGGAGATGCTCGAACTTGCCCGGGCCGGGATACGGTCCGAGATATTTCACGTGGAGAGAACAGGGGATTTTCTTGATGAAAAACCCCATGGTGGCACCATCATAACAGGAGAGGGGGATGACAAATAAGGAGAAACTCACCCCGGTCCGCAAACTTGACCACATCAGGATATGCCTCGAGGAGGAGATTGAACGGGGCTGGCCGGGCTTTGACGAGGTTCATCTGAGTCATTGTGCCCTCCCCGAGTGCAACCTTGACGAACTGACGACGAAAACCACATTTCTCGGGCACGACTTTGAGTCACCCCTTTTCATCGCCGGAATGACGGGCGGGCATCCTGAAACGAAGGAGATCAACAGGAGGCTCGCCCGGGCGGCAGAACGGTTCGGAATCGGCATGGGAGTCGGTTCCCAGAGGGCGGCACTTGTCGACTCGGCACTTGAGGATACGTTCTCAGTGGTGCGCGAGGAGGCGCCGCATGCGTTCCTTGCCGCGAACCTGGGCATTGTCCAGCTCCGGGAACATGGCCTGGAATGGGTGGAGAGAGCTGTGGAGATGATCGATGCGAATGCCATCGCGATCCACTTAAACTTCCTCCAGGAAGCCATCCAGCCCGAGGGAGACCATGACGCCACGGGATGCACTGATGCACTTGCCAGTCTCTGCAGGGACTTTGACCTGCCGGTGATCGTGAAGGAGACAGGCAGTGGAATATCGGCGGAGACCGCACGGGTATGCTGGAACGCCGGAGTGAGTGCAATTGATGTTGGTGGCTGGGGTGGCACCTCCTGGGCCGCGATTGAGGGTCTGCGGGCAGCTGCCCGCGGTGAGTCGGGTCTTGCACGGCTCGGTGAAGTATTCGAAGAATGGGGAATCCCGACGGTTGTGAGCATATGCGAGGCAGCCAGTACCGGTGGGCCGATAATCGCTACCGGAGGCATCAGGACCGGTCTTCACATGGCCAAGGCGATGACACTCGGCGCCGACCTCTCCGGCATGGCGCTTACGCTGCTTCCACCCGCAATTGAGGGAGAAGAGGCATTATTTCAGAAAATAGGGGAAATCAATCACGAATTTAGAGTTGCAATGTTTTTATCAGGTTCACGCACACCTGCGGAACTGTGTAGTACAAGAGCATATTTTACCGGCACGATCCGGGAGATGCTTGAGCATGAAGGAGGAATATAATGGATATTGAGATAATTGCAGTCGGCGGATACGACGAAGTCGGGAGAAATATGACTGCCGTCCGCTGCGGAAAGGAAATTGTTATTTTAGATATGGGACTCCGTCTCGACCAGGTGATGATTCACGAGGAGGCGGAAGTTGAAAATATGCATTCTCTGGACCTGATCCAGATGAAGGCAATACCTGACGATACGATGATGAACACCGTTGAAGGGAGTGTAAAGGCTATTGTCTGCTCGCACGGGCACCTGGACCATATCGGGGCTATCCCGAAACTGGCTCACCGGTACAACGCCCCGATCATCAGCACACCATACACAACGGAATTGATCAGGCAGCAGATTGCCGGCGAACAAAAATTCGGTGTGAATAATAAACTGTTTGCCCTGAAAGCGGGACAGAGGTACACCCTTTCACAGCACCTGACCCTGGAGTTCGTGCGGATGCAGCACAGTATCATAGATACGGTGACGGTCGTTCTGCATACCCCCCACGGCGCCATCGTGTATGCCTGCGACTACAAGCTTGACCGGACACCAGTCATCGGGATGCCTCCCGATTTCGAGCGCCTGAGACAGATCGGCAAGGAAGGAGTGCTCGCCCTCATCGTGGAGAGTACCTACATAGACAACAGGGGAAGGGCCCCAAGTGAGCGGATTGCCCGGGATATCGTTCGCGACACGATCACGAGTTTCGAGGATGACAAGAATGCAATCATGGTGAGCACCTTCTCGTCGCACATCGCAAGGGTGAAGACAATTGCGGAGTGTGCCCACGAAATCGGGCGAAAACCCCTCCTCCTGGGCCGATCCATGGAGAGGTACAGCTCCACTGCAGAGCAGATGAAACTGGTCGCGTTTCCCGAGACCACAAGTATGTTCGGTAACAGGCGAACAGTTGACCGGACACTCCGGCGGCTGATGAAGGGCGGAAAAGAGAAGTTTCTTCCCATAGTGACGGGACACCAGGGAGAACCCGGATCGATCCTGACCCGTATCGCGCTCGGCGATACACCCTACAAGATTGAGAAAGGCGACAAGGTAATCTTCTCGGCAAAAGTGATCCCCAATCCCATGAACTTCGGCCAGCGGTACATGATCGAAACCCATCTGCAGATGGCGGGTGCACGGATATTTCCTGACCTGCATGTGACCGGACATGCCTACCGGGAGGACCATTACGAGTTCATCCATCTCCTGAATCCCCAGCATATCATTCCAGCACACGGACACATCCGGATGACGTCTGCGTACGCCGATTTTACCACGGAGTCAGGGTATACCCTGCATAATGATGTGCATATCATGACCAATGGACAGCGTATAAAACTGAATTAAAGGTGAATATCTATGGATCTCACGGAATACCTGGAACAAACCGCCGATAACATCGACAGGCTCATCCACCGCTACTTTGGGAGCAGCTGTGAAGATCTCGGCAGGGCGAGCGCGCACCTTCTGACGGCAGGCGGAAAAAGGCTTCGCCCTGCGCTTCTCATGCTGGCTGCGGACGCAGTCCGGAAAGGGAGTTCAGCCGATGTCATGCCTGCAGCCCTGGCACTGGAACTGACGCACAGTTTCACACTCATCCATGACGATATCATGGATGGTGATGCGACAAGGCGCGGTGTTCCGACAGTGCACACCAGGTGGGACGAACCCACCGCAATCCTCGCGGGGGATGTCCTTTTTGCAAGCGCATTCGAATTCCTCAGTCTGGCGGACTGCCCGGACAATACAAAAGTCCGGTCGGTTACGATGCTGGCGCGGACCTGCGTTGAGATATGCGAGGGGCAGCACCTCGACATGTCGTTTGAGGGTTGCGAGGAAGTGACGGAGGGCGATTACCTGAAGATGGTTGAGAAGAAGACCGGCGCCCTGTATGCAGCGTCAGCAGGAATCGGTGCAATTCTCGCAGGTGGGAACGATGCGCAGGTCCAGGCACTCTACCAGTTCGGCAGGAGCATTGGTATGGCCTTCCAGGTCCAGGATGACGTAATTGATCTCGTGGCAAGCCCCGAACTGAGTGGCAAGGACAGGGCTTCGGATTTGAGGGAAGGGAAAAAGACCCTGATAAATATTCGGGCTGCTGACAAGGGGATAGATCTCTCCGGTTTCCGGCGGGAACTATCTGATGAGGAGATCGACTCTCTCATCTCCCGGCTCGAGTCACTCGGTGTAATCGGGGAAGTCAGGCAGATTGCCTTTGATCTGGTCAAATTCGGAAAGCAGCGTATCTCGATCCTTCCGGAATCGGACGAGAAGAGGCTTCTCTGCGAGATCGGGGATCATTTCGTAACAAGGGGCTTTTGATATAATGGAGGATATTCGGCGGGCAATCTTTGCATTCGCCCTCCAGAATGCAGTGAAGCATCGCAGTCTTCCCAAGGGCGGAACCGTGATGGGGATGGTCATGGCCCGCTATCCCAAGTTCCGCAAACGCTCATCTGAAATCTCGTCCCTTCTGCCGGGTGTTCTCGATGAGGTGGCCTCACTCTCACATGAAGAGCGTGAGAACCTCCTCGTGGAACTTGCACCTGAACTGGTAGAGGAGATCCAAAGAAAAAAAACGCGGGTGAAGGAGCTTCCCGCACTCGAAGGTGCCGAAAAGGGAGTCGTGATGAGGTTCGCCCCCAATCCAAGCGGTCCCCTTCATCTCGGGCACGCACGGGCAGCTGTTCTGAATGACGCCTATGTAAGGAAATATGGCGGAAAATATATCCTCCGTATCGAGGACACCGATCCAAAAAGGGTTGACACCGATGCCTATGCGATGGTCCGTGAGGATATCGAATGGCTCGGTATTTCGGTCCACGAGATCATCTACCAGAGCGACAGGTTCGATCTCTATTACACGCTGGCGCAGGAGCTCATCGGGAAGGGTGGAGCGTATGTCTGTACCTGCGAGAACGAGCAGTTCAGGGAGCTGAAACTCGCAAAAAAACCCTGCCCCTGCCGTGACGGGGAGGTCGAAACCAACCTCGAACTCTGGCAGGAGATGCTTGAGGGAGAGTTCACCGAGGGGACCGCTTCCGTCCGGGTCAGGACCGATCTCGATCACCCCGATCCGGCGATGAGGGACTATCCGATCTTTCGGATACTCAACAGCCCCCCCCACCCCCGCATGGAAGCGCAGGTGTACCCGCTGATGAACTTCTCGGTTGCAGTAGACGATCACACACTCGGAGTCACCCACGTAATCCGGGGAAAAGACCATATTGCCAATACCGGGCGGCAGAGGTACATCTTCGACTACTTTGGATGGAAGCCTCCGGTGTACCGGCACTACGGCCGCATGAGCATCGAGGGCGTGGTGCTATCCACTTCACAGATGAGGGAAGGTATCCAGGACGGGCGTTTCCAGGGCTGGGACGATATCAGGCTCGGAACATTGAGAGCGCTTGCAAGGAGGGGTATACGCCCGCAGGCGGTCAGGGATGCGATGGAGGAGATTGGGATCGGAGAGACCGATATATCCTTCTCATGGGAGAATCTCTTTGCCAAGAACAGGGCAATCGTCGATCCGGAGGCCAACCGGTACTTTTTTGTCCCTGACCCGGTTGAGGTCAGTATTTCTGACGCTCCGGAGCAGACCGCCCATGCCCTCCTTCATCCCGGAGATGCGGAGCGTGGGAGACGGGATATTCATTTCTCTGGCCGTGCCCTCCTTCCCGGGGAGGAGATCAGGGATGTCCCGGGCATGGTCAGGTTAAAGGATCTCTTCAATGTAACACTTCGGCAGGAGCATGGAATAATGGAGCTTACATATGGCGGCGAATCACTTGCCGTTGCCAGGGAGGCCGGGGCGCCCATCATCCAGTGGCTTCCTCCAGACGCGGCAGTACCCTGCACCCTCGTCACCCCTGCCGGTGAGAGACAGGGGGCCTGTGAGCAGGGAGCCAGAACAGAAGCGGGCAGGGTCGTGCAGTTTGAACGAATCGGATTCGCAAGAATCGACTCTGTCTCACCAGAAGGTATTATAGCCTATTTCACTCACAAGTAAATACGAGGAGGCGAAATATGACTGGTCCGGCTTATATCGGCCCAGTCTTTCCCCATGGTGACCAAGTTCAGGCGATACTGGCAGATTGCCGATGTCCTTTTTAAATACGGATTTGGTGTAATCGTCCACAAACTGTTTCCCGGTGTACATCACTTCAGGAGAGGGAAGGCGCCGAAAGGAGAGAGTGCGGCCAGCGAATACACACGGATTCGGATGGCGATCGAGGAACTTGGTCCGACCTTCATCAAGTTCGGCCAGATCATGAGCACCCGCTCAGAGATACTCCCACCCGGGCTCATCGAGGAGTTGAAGCGGCTGCAGGACCAGACAAATCCCCTTCCATTCGAAACGTTGAAGGAGACCATATACGACGGGTGCCCGTTGCAGGGTTTTTGTTTTGCAGATATCGATGAAGAACCGCTCGCGTCCGCGTCCATCTCCCAGGTTCACCGGGCGATTCTCCCGGACGGAACGCAGGTTGTCCTGAAGGTCCAGAGGCCTGGTATCGAGGAGATCATCGAGACAGATATCCGAATCCTTGAATCGTTCGCTGAACGTGCAGAAGCGGTCTTTCCCGAATTGCGGGTCTATAATCCACGGGGAATCGTGTCTGATTTTGCCGCACAGATCAGGAAGGAGCTTGATTTTGTCAGGGATGGGAAGAATGCGGAACGTCTCAGCAAGAATATGAGGGGGTTTTCCGGCGTGAAAGTCCCCGAAATATACTGGGAGTACAGCAGCAAGCGTCTGCTCGTTATGGAATTTGTCGAAGGCGTGCGGGTGGACGATATCCCCCGCATCCGGGAGATGGGAGTAAACCCGAAACAGATTGCCGATAACGGATTTTTTGCGTACATGAAGCAGATCTTCGAGGATGGGTTCTTCCATGGTGATCCTCACCCGGGAAACCTCCTGGTCACCCCCAGGGGTGAACTGGTGTTCCTGGACTTTGGGATTGTCGGAATAATCAGGCCTGAAAGACGTTTCTGGTTCATAGGACTGCTGAATTCTGTCATCTCCAGGGATCCGGCATTCCTTCTCAAGTCCATGGAAGGACTGGGCGTGGTAATACCGGAGAAGCACAGGGAGGCATTGCGGGACGAACTCTACAGTGCCATGCTCGACGCGGAAGGAATCTCGATCGGCCAGTACAACTTCATCCAGATGGCGAACAACCTCACCCGGATACTTCGCACCTACAATATCCAGGTGCCAATGAACCTGATGCTCATGCTGAAAGTGATCGTTATGGTCCTGGATGTAGGGACGAAGCTTAATCCCGGCTTTGACTTCATGGAGAAGTCCGGGGCATTCATGGATCAGCTTTCAGGGCGCGAATCACTGTACGAGCACCTGGTCAAGCGTGGCATTGGATCAGTCGTTGAAGCGGCGGACGGTTTTTTTGACATGCCAAGGAATGTCAACAACATGCTAAAACAGCTCTCAACCGGCGCAATCAGGATCGATATTCTCGACGATGATATTCGCCAGCTGCAGCAATCGCTGGACAAGACCAGCAGCAAGGTTCTCATAGGGCTGATTATTGCCGGAATGCTTGTAGGATCATCTCTGATCCTGCGGGAAAGCACAATTATTCATATCCCCGATCTCGTTGTCCTTGTGGCCAGCCTGACGTATATTGCCGCGATTGCGATCGGATTCTATGCCCTTTACCAGGTGGTATTCGGGCGTTATATAGATAAAAAATAGGGTAAAAGAGGATTTCAGAAGAATATACCCTCAATTCCAGGACAATTCAAAAGAACCGCACAGATCATTCCCTGTAATACAGGTTGCAGTGACAGGAACCTCCATCTTCAACCTCATCCCTGTGGAAGATACAGGGGCAGATTATATCTTTATCCTTCCCGGGATCACCGGTCCGTAGCCTGCACGGGCAGTATCTCTCTCCGAACTTCCGCTGGTTGCGGGCAAGTCCCCGTATGACGATTTGCAGTTTTTTCTCGTCGGGATTCAAGATCCAACTGTTCTTCTTCGCATAGTCCTTTGCCCACTCCAGTATCTCGTCTTCCAGATCGTCTGATGTCATTTCCACAATCCCGCTTTTGTCAGGCCATATTTTCGTTGCCATGCATTTATCCTTTCTCCTCCACGTGACGTATGATAGAGGAGAAGATTCCTTTCCCGTCGGAGGATCCAAGCACCTCTTCCGAAGCCCTCTCAGGGTGGGGCATCATCGCCATCACGTTTCCCTGGCTGTTGAGAACCCCGGTGATGTGGTTGGCGGACCCGTTCGGATTGGCACCCGGCAAGAGTTCGCCGCCTGGCGTACAGAAGCGGAATGAGACCCTGCCTGTTGCCTCGAGTGTTTTTAATGCGTCTTCCCCCGCCACGTATCGCCCCTCCTTGTGGGCTATCGGGATCCGGATAACCTGGCCTTCGCAGTATGCCCTGGTGAATGGTGTATCGGCATTCTCCACCCGGAGGTTGACCCACCTGCAGATGAATTTGGGGTACCTGTTGATGGTGAATATTCCCGGAACAAGGCCGCTTTCTGCAAGGATCTGGGCGCCATTACAGATCCCGAGCACCAGTCGCCCAACACGGGCATGTTCGATTATCTCCGTCATCACCGGTGTCCGGGCCGCTATCGCACCAGCCCGCAGGTAGTCGCCGTAACTGAATCCGCCCGGGATAATTATCGCGTCGTAGCTCCGGGGGAGGCCGTCTTTGTACCACAGGAGGTCACAGTCCACGCCGAAGATCTCGGATATGACATAATGCACGTCATAATCGCAGTTACTCCCGCCGAACTGGATGACCGCAAACCTCATTGAAGGACCTCTATCTCGTAGCTGTGAATGACAGGGTTTGCCAGAAGGCGTTCGCACATGCCGGTGGCAAGCTCTCGGGCAGCGCCTTCTGATTCCGCGTCCAGTCGGATAAAAAAGACTTTTGCGCTTCGGAGTTCCTCTGTTTCGAATCCCAGGTTTGCAAGAGCATGCCTGATGGCGGTCGCCTCGGGATCGAGCATACCTTCCTTTAATGAAATGGTAATTTTTACAAGAAATTTCATACCTGTCGTCACCTCAATCAAGTATCTTTTCTGCAACCCTGCGGTATACATCCATCACATCGCCCTTCTCGAAGCGGTATACATCCTTGTCAAGGGATTCTCCGGTCGATGTGTCCCAGAGTCTCATCGAATCCATGCTTATCTCGTCACCAAGATAGATCTCGCCATTGTATCGCCCGAACTCGATCTTGAAATCGACGAGAGTGATCCCGACCTCATCAAAGAGCGCGATGAGAAGGTCATTGATCTTCCGTGCCATCTGCCTGATCGTCTCGAGCTCGTCTGCATTTACCAGGCCGAGAGCAAGAATGATATCGTCGTTTAGCATGGGGTCATGTCGTGCATCGTCCTTGTAGTCCATCACGATGATGGGGGGCGAGAGCGGTGTTCCCTCCCTGAAGGGATAGTTCCTGACGAGTGAGCCTGCCGCGATGTTTCGGACTATGACTTCCAGCGGGATCATTTCGAGTCGCCTGACACGCATCGATGTGTCGTTGACCATCTCCACGAAATGCGTCTTTATCCCTGCTTTTCCAAGGTAATCAAAGAGAAAACCTGAAACCCTGGAATTGAAGGATCCTTTCCTGGAGAGTGTATCCTTCTTCCCACCGTCGAATGCTGTGATGTCGTCCCGAAAGACCATGATCGCTTCGTTGTCGCCTTCGGCTGCATATATCGATTTTGCCTTCCCCGAGTAGAGCAGTTCGCCAGAGTTCACACCATCCCTCCTTCCGACAATAATTGTTGTTCGAGTCTCTTAATAAGTGATTCCAGATGGGCCGGATACCATCCTTTCTCGATGAACTCCGGGTAGACGCAGAGTCTCTCCCGGAGAACCGCATCCCCGATAAGATCCCGTAATTCGTCGATCTGTGGCCAGGGGTGTTCGGGATTGACATAGTCGAGGGTGAAGGGCGAAACGCCTCCGAGGTCATCGACACCGCACTGGATGAGCATCCGTGCATCTGCGAGGTTTGGGGGGATCTGGATCGCGATCTCCCCGGGGAGGATCTCGCGAGCCATCTTTATGGTCAGGCAGATCTCTTCAGATGGCACCGGCGCGACATTCTCCATCGGCGTTCCGGCCTTCGGGCAGAAATTCTGTATGATCACCTCTTGGATATGGTCGTACCGGCGATGAAGCGCAGCGATAACCGAGAGGGACTCTTCGCGGTCCTCCATGGTCTCCCCTATCCCGAGAAGGAGGCCTGTTGTAAAGGGAATCTGTAACTTCCCGGCATTCTCGATGGTCTCAATCCGTATAGACGGTGTCTTTCCAGGCGATCTCGAGTGTGCGGGCACGTCGGCCGTCGTCTCGAGCATGAGTCCCATGCTGGCATTGACCTCTTTTAACCGTTCCAGTTCCTGGTAGGTGAGCACGCCTGCATTTGTATGGGGAAGCAGGCCGCATTCAATTGTCGTCTTGCACATCTCGTAGCAGTACTCGAGGATGTCGTTGTAGCCGGTTTTCCTGATGTATGGTAAAAATCCGGGCTCAAGTCCCGGCCGTTCCCCGAAGGTGAAGAGTGCTTCCTTGCATCCCAGCATCTGACCCTGCTGGAGAACATGCCGTACTTCGGAGGGCATCATGATGCATCCGTCCCTGACAGGCGTCCTGAAACAACAGTAGCCGCACCGGTTGTGGCAGACGGTGGTGAGCGGGAGAAAGACATTCTTTGAGAAGGTGATGACACGGGATTCCATTGAGGTACTGAATGCACCTGATCCATAATAATGTCAGCCGAAACGGTAGTCACTGGCCGATTCCTATCGATGGATTTTTGGAGATGATAGGTGATACTTCATTCAATGACTGTCACTGCGGTGATCCCCTTCAGGCCCAAAAATCCAAAGACCCGGCTTTCCTGTGTCCTGGAACCAGAAGAGCGTGATGTGTTTGCAGGTATGATGCTATCGGAGGTGGTGGATGCGGTTGTCTCCGGGGGATGCCAGCCGCTCATCCTTGCAACAGAGCCGTTCAGTTTCGGCGACGTACCTGTCCTGATCAGCACTTCTGGGCTGAATGATGCGCTGAATGCCTTCCTTGCCCAGCAGGATGGCCCGATCCTCATCATCATGGCTGATATTCCGCTTGCCACCGGCGAGTCCGTGAAGCGCATGGTCTCCACCTCCGAGGATATGTCCATGGTCCCCGGGAGGGGGGGTGGGACAAACGCGATCTTCCTGTCGAGAGGGTCTCTGTTCCGGGTAGATTACTATCAGGCGAGTTTTGTAAAACACGCCGCGATTGCAAAAGAGAGGGGGCTGTCATGCGAAATCATCGATTCGTTCCGTATTCACACCGACATTGATGAAAAAGAAGACCTCGTCGAACTGCTCATCCATGGAAGGGGAAAGAGCCGGCGGTACCTGGAGGAGCTTGGTTTCCATCTCTCGATTGAGAAGGGACGGGTAGGTGTGGAGAGGGAGAAGGAGGAGTAATAAGGAACCGAATCACAGCTTTCTGTCATTTCCGCCATCAATATACGCCTTTTTTCAAGGTGACATCTGGCATGTGATTCCCAGGTATATCCTGATATCAAAAGCAGAGCAGAGCTGATGTCAACTAAAGCTGAGGTTATATCCGATACATGAGATGAGAATTCTGTATGAATGAAGCGCCGACCAGGATAGTGCAACCCGGGGATCATGCAGCGAATTTCTCTCTCAAGGACCAGAAGGACAGGACGTTCGACCTGCTGGAACACATGGGAGAGAACGTTCTCCTCTCGTTCCACCCCCTTGCCTGGACAGATTACTGTGCAGAACAGATGAAATCCCTGGAAGATAACCGCTCATTACTCGAATCACTCGGTACAACAGCCGTTGGCATCAGTATTGATTCACACGTCTGCAAGCGGGCATGGGCCAGGCAGATCGGCATCAGCGAGACGCCGCTTCTTGCAGATTTCTGGCCGCACGGGGCCGTGGCCAGGATGTACGGCCTCTTCCGGGAGTTCAACGGGTTTTCCGAGAGGGCGAACGTGATCGTTGATAAAAACCAGAAGGTGGCCTTTGTGAAGGTCTACCCCGTACACAGCGTTCCCGATATCAGGGAATTGATCACGTTTATCGAGCGGTCGCTATAATGGCCTGCGATAACCCCCGGGAGAAGATCCTCACGTGAGCGGTATGACATCGCGTTCTCGCATTCCATAATTCCGGCTTTTCGAGGCAGAGCGGCCGTTAATGTGCTTAGCGATTTTGATCTCTCATGTTGGGGATTTCCGGATCATCAACGCTCTCCAACACACTTTCGCCATTTTTTTGACTTTCAGGCAGCCAGGGACAGGCGGGATTGTTCGCATGTGGATCATTTTTGCACAAAATATATTGCAATATGCCAAAAAGTTTATACTTTATGCACAATATACAACGCATTGCAGAAATATGATTATGGTGCATATGCCTGCACAGGGAATGTCGGGAGGATACCGGAGATGAAATCAAAAACGCAAAAAATTGCAGAATATCCAACAATATCCGTGTTCGAGGTCTTATGAAGAAGACACCGCTCCTCTTTGCAGGAATCATCGCCGCGACGATACTCGTGGTCATGGGACTGGGTATTCTCCTGACAGGTTCCTTCTATTTCATCCCCTCGATCACCATCGATCCCTTCGCCGACGGGGAGATCGACGAGAACGGTATGCTGGTGCTCACCGGGACGACCAATCTGGGGGTGAATACGTTCCTCCTCGTGAACGTGACCGACGGTTTCCCTGGAGGGGAAAAGGCAACCTCTCTTGCATCGGTGCTGCCGGGAAGCGGTGGTCGCAACACCTGGAAGGCGGCCGTCAATGTATCCCCGCTTCCACCTGGCACATACATGGTGAGGGTATCCAGCGTTGATCTCTCCGGCAACAACAGGACTGCAGTCCCGGGCAGGATGTCGGTCACCGCGCCTTTTACACTCCCTGAAGTGCCGGCATCCGGCGATCACGCCCTCCCCTCCCCTTTCCTCCGGGCGAACCGGATCGGCGAGAGGGTTCCCGCCGAACGTATCGATGTGAGTGGCGTAACGAACCTGGGACCGGGCACCGAGCTGCTCTGGAGGGTAGATCCGGTCCGATGTCCGGGGCCTGAAGGCGGCACTCCTGTTTCTACAGGTCGACTACCCAACGGAAGCACCGTGGTGACAGGAGGCATATCAGGGATCAACCGGTGGTCGTTTTCATTCGATTCAGCGGGGATATCTGCGGGGTGCTACCTCGTAAACATTACGCGAGACGGTTTTCCGGGGGAGCCTTTAAAAAACCGGACAGGGGATAGCGTTGAATTCCGTCTTTCTGCCTCTGCACCGAAAGCGGCTCCGACACCGGCCCGGTACATCACCATCGATACCATCCCGGATATCCGGGAAAACACGCGGGTCACAGTTACCGGGACGAGCAGTCTCTCTCCGGGAGAGGAACTGGTGGTGGAGATCACCCCCGCCGTCAGCAGCGGGTACAGCTTTGTCGTAGACCCGGAGGGCAGGGCCCGGGGCGGGGTGTTTGCCGGAGTGACCGGGACGGCGGTTGTTATGCAGGGGGCAGCCGGCGCCAACCTCTGGTCGATGGACTTCGATACCTTTCACCTGCCGCAGGGGGAGTATGAACTGAAGGTCGCCAACCCGGAACTGAATGATGAGACGACGAGGATCGGGCCCGGTGATGTGTCCTGCACCACCCGCTTCACCGTAAGGGGGGATGCCTGATGAAAAGGGCCGTCTACCTGGTCTGCATCCTTCTCACGGTCTCGCTTGTCGCAGCGATGGTCGGGTGGGCGATCGCGGCCGGCGCCCTGCTCGTCCCGGTCATCGCCATCCCGCTCGCGGTCGTCGTCATCCTCGCGTGCCGCCAGCAGGTGAAGGGCGTTATGTCGGATGAGCGTACCGTGCGCATCAAGTCGAAGGCATCGCTCCGGACTATTGAGGTCCTCCTCGTACTCGGAGTGATCGGGGTGGTCGTCTTCTCGTCGTATGCCTTCTCCACCCCGCTCGCACCCACCATCTCCGGGAAGGTGACGGTGAACGACGACGGGACACGGTCGCTCTCGATGGCGATCTCCAGGGGCGGAAACACCGGCATGCCGGGGGTAGTCATCAGTTCGATTACCATAAGGAACATTGATGCCATGAACGAGACCGAGGCCGCGGCATATGCCGCCTTCTGGCAGGAGGGCCTGCGGCAGTACAACGAGAGTGCGATAGTCGCACGGACGATCCTGTACTGCCTTATCGCCCTCATCACAACGTTTGGGGCATTCTACCTGTATTATGCCAGGAAATACTAGAAAAACAATCGCGAAGACGTCATGAAGAACAGGATACGGGTCCTTCGGGCCGAGAGAGAGATGACGCAGGAGAAGCTCGCGGAGTTGATTGGAGTGACACGAAATACCATCATATCCCTGGAGAAGGGGAAATATTACCCATCCCTGAAACTGGCATACCGGATTGCGGATGTCTTCGGGGTCGGAATCGACGACGTATTCACGTACGAAAGAGAGATAGACGGGCCCGAAGCGGGTGATGACCTGTGAAGAGAGGGGGGCTTCCCTGCCGGGTTCCCGGGATCGGGACGGCAGACAATCCGTTCTGCCCGGTCCCCCCTGACAGGTCCACATCCGGCCCGAACCGGATCTTTGGCATCTCCTGTTGCAATCTCAAATCGATCTGCACAGATACCCGTTTCCAGGGTGATCCCGCATGACATCCAGGAGGGAGGGTATCCTACTCGCAGGCGGTGTCGTGATTGGGATCATGATTGCCGTCGCACTCCTGGCAGGACTCCAGGTCCTCTCACCCGGGACAGGAGCGCTGCCTGTACCGGATCTCTTCGGAAAAAGCGACGACACGTCTCTTCCCGGGGGTATCAGGGAGATCTCGTCGGTGGAGGGTGCAAGGGAGTTCATCAAAACCCACAGGGAGACAGCGACAGAGACTGCTGCAGGTGTGGTTGCGATCCAGGTGCCGGCGTCATCCCTGGCCCCGCTGGAACCCGGGACGCGATCCTGGCATTACAACGTTGATACCGCCAGTTTCAAGCCTGACGAGTATATCGTGAAGGTCACGGCAATCACGCACGATGTCTCCGCCACCGCGATATTCAACATCCTCTCCGCACCCGAGGGGGGTGTGATTCCCATGCAGGGCACGCCCGGGTCTCAGTACCAACAGAGCCACGATGGTGGATTCTTCATCACGATAGACCCGGTCGGGAACCACTTTGTCGGCGAAAGGTTCGCGATCACCGGCACCACGAATCTCCCGGCGGGCGACGACGAGATGCTCATCGAGGTTGTCTCCGCGTCCTTCGCACCGACCGCAAAAACCCAGTCAGGGGAGTTCTCGGGTGTGACGGGAACCTTCCATGGGGGAGGCGGTGGTGGAGGAGCGGCATACGCACCAACCATGGTCTCCACGCCTGTACCGACCATGGCCCCCACGTATGCCGCGGGATACCCGAACACGCAATACGTGGCGGGACGGGAGTACTCCAGGACGAACGTCCAGGTAAAAGACGTGGACGAGGCCGACATCGTCAAGACCGACGGCACCTTCATCTATGTCGTCTCGGGCAACGCACTCCACATCGTCCGGGCCTACCCGGCTGATTCCGCCAATATCGTCTCGACGACCGGATTCTCCGGGAACCCGGTATCCCTCTACCTGTACAGCGACCGGGTCGCATTGATCTGCAGGGACTACCGCCCGCCGGAGTACTGGCGGTGCGAACCGGGTGAGCGTGTTGGTTCTCCCGGGTACAGCGAGAAGACTGTCATATATATCTTCTCTGTGAAGGACCCGTCGACTCCGACACTCGAGCGGGAGGTCGTGATCGACGGGAAATACACCGACTCCCGGTTGATCGGGGAGTGGCTCTATTTCCTCGCGTCGACCCCGGTCGATCCGGATTCCCCCGATATCGCGTTCCCCGGGATCCGTGACGGCGAGGGGGGCACGTTCACCCCTGTTGCCTACTCGGTCGAAGGGAGGGACAGGGCGTTTGCCTTCACCACGATCGGGTCGGTGAGCCTCGGGTCCGATACCCCCGTGAGGGCCAGGACGTTCCTTGTCGGAACGGCCGGGACCATCTATGCCTCGCCGACACACCTGTATATCGGCGTCCGCTTCATGAGCGAGGAACCGCCACTTCGGCACGTCGACACAGAGGGCCGGGTTGTCAGCGGTAGCGCAACCGACCGGACCGCGATCTACTCGTTTGCGTTGAATGACGGAGCCATCCGGTTCGATTCCGCGGGCGAGGTCGCAGGCACGCTCCTCAACCAGTACGCGATGGACGAGTACGGAGGCAACCTCAGGCTCGCGACGACCGTCACCGAATCCGGAAGCAGGGGCATGACACAATCCAGCACCGTCACCGTACTCGACAGCCACCTTGATCCGCTCGGGGCAGTGACCGGGATCGCCCCTGACGAAAGGATCTATGCCACCCGCTTCATGGGCGATCGGCTCTACATGGTCACGTTCCGCGAGACCGACCCGTTCTTCGTGATCGATCTCTCCAATCCTGCAGAGCCGGTCCTTGCCGGGATGCTCAAGCTCCCGGGCTATTCGGACTACCTGCACCCGTACGATTCCTCGCACATCATCGGCGTGGGAAAGACCGCGTCATGGGGATCTGTCAAGCTCTCGCTCTTCGACGTATCAGACATCGAAAATCCGGGCCTGGTCGACAGCGTTGAACTCGGCGAGGCCGGGAGCACCTCGGAAGTGCTCAACGACCAGAAGGCGTTCCTCTTCGATAAGGAGAAGGACATCCTCGTCCTGCCCCTGCACCTGACCGGCATCTACGAGGAATCGTCGATAAGGACGTCTAATTTCCTTCGGAGAAACGCCTGGGGCGGTGCATATGTATTCTCGGTGAATCCGGACCAGGGCTTCTCGCTCAGGGGCAAGGTGAAACACTACGACGAGCAATCCCCGAACCAGGCACAGGTGATGCGTGCACTCTACATCGAGGATACCCTGTACACGATTTCCCGGAGCGCGATCTACATGAGCGATTTGGGAGACGGCGTGAGCTATGTCAATGATGTGAGGTTGTTGTGAGAGGGAGGGACTCTAAACCCACGGAATTGCACATGAAGGAAAAATCGGAGCCTCGGGAAAAGCGGATTTAGAAGAGCAGGTCATCGAGTTGATGAGCCTGTCACCGCATCAACCCTGCTTTCTTTTTTGTTTCAACCGTTCCCGGATATAGATGATTTTTCCCACCTGATCCTTTGATTGTCGTTCGTCTATCTCAAAAAGGTTCAGAGAGCGTATGAGGTCGAAGAATTTTTTAAATCCATAATTTCGTGAGTCAAATTCAGGGCTTTTCTTTTGGATGTTCTGCCCGACCAGCCCGAGTTCGGCCCAGCCTTGTTCATCCGATGAATCCTCGACACTGTTTTTTAATAATTTGAGGAATTTTTGATCATTTTTCACGTCTTTGAAAACAGAAACATCCTTGTTAACAGGAGCGGCAGTCCCAACAGGTTCGGTTGGCCGCAGGATTTCCGTGTATATGAATTTGTCACAGGCATCAACGAATGCCATTGGTGTCTTCTCCTCCCCAAATCCATATACTATCAGGCCGGATTCCCTGATTCGCGAGGCAAGACGGGTGAAATCGCTGTCACTTGACACCAGACAGAAGCCATCCAGATTTCCCGAGTGGAGCAGATCCATCGCGTCTATAATCATTGCACTGTCTGTCGCATTTTTTTTCGTCGTGTAGTTGAACTGCTGGATAGGGATGATTGAATTTGAGAGGAGGACGTCTTTCCATCCCTGCAGATGAGGCGTAGTCCAGTTGCCGTAGATTCTCTTCACCGACGCCACGCCATATTTGGCTACTTCGTCAAGCAGATTTTTAATGATACTAGCCTGCGCATTATCCGCATCAATTAACACAGCCAGTTTTTTCTGACGTTCGATCGGTGGCAACGTGTATTCCATCGATTCAACATACGTTTCAGAGAATTTAATCTTGAGTGTTGATCAAGAGTGATGTATCGAGATCCCGGGGCAACTATGAAAGGGGATGAACGCACCGGCAAGGAAGTGGATGAATGAAAAAGACGTTTTTCCTGGTTCTCTGTGCGGTAATCGTTGTTATTACGGCAGTCCTGTTTGCCACCGATTTACTTGACGATGCGGCGCATGATGATTCACCATCGTATCCTCTTTTTGTCGTGTATAACCGCGATTCTGACCTTGCCCATTCAGTCAGGATTTTGGTATCGAATGCGACGGATGCGGAGGTCTTCAACCGGACCTGCGTTCTCGCTCCAAATGAAAGCACGGAATCGGATCCCCGGTCGATCGAACCCTTCCAGGACCTGACATTTACCCTCCTGGTCGACGGAAATGAGACTTTCTCTGTGATGGCACATCCCGGTCCCACGAACATCGTCTTATTCGAACTCTATGCCCCGTACGGGAGCGAAGTTGTCTCCCACTCGATCATAGACCTGACGCCGTCCGGCCGTCACCCGTCTTCTTCCATGCGGGGTGGCTGACTCAAGCTATTATTGCGGTTATAATGTGGGAAAAGGAGGAAAATTACGGTCAAGGGCAGGTTACTATTCATTATCCCACAATTCGCATTAAAAATTGTAAAATTGGAAATTACTCGACCGCAAGATCTTTGTACGTTGGATTAGAAACCTAAAATATGCCCCTGATAGATGGATTTGACGATGAATCCATCCTCACCGTAGGACACCTTGGAATCGTTTCCGGCGCGTATGACACGCTGGGAATTGGGAACCTAATCGATCGAGCCATACCCAAGACCCGTCACCATCACCTGACCCATTCAGACACAGTCAAGCTGATGGTTCTCAACGGGCTTGGATTCATCGAACGTCGCCTCTATCTATTCCCGGAATTCTTTGATGACATTGCTTTAGGTCGACTTTTTGGCGAAGGAATAACCCGAGATCACCTGAATGATGATGTGTTCGGCAGAACCTTGGACG
>Ga0209269_1000067_pt1 | contig 187646 bp, 136 predicted proteins | sample MTBAKMMethaMetaG_FD_187455 | JGI IMG/M metagenome (GOLD analysis project Ga0209269, IMG submission 187455) | Enrichment culture microbial communities from Arthur Kill intertidal strait, New Jersey, USA, that are MTBE-degrading - MTBE-AKM (Arthur... | ecosystem: Environmental > Aquatic > Marine...
TGCGGCCTCGAATGAGAGGCGCCACGAATAGCAGCCAGTCAGTCCATGGAGACCGGGAGGGAAATCCTCCGGTGCCGATTGATTGAGATCGGACGAAGCACAACGCGACCGTTGCAGGCAGCAAGCCGAATCAAAAGGCAGGGAGAAGCATGTCTACACAGTTGAAAAACATGAAAAGGACCCTTGACATCCACATAGCAGCCAGGCGCAGCCCCGCGAATGCGGGGCAGCGCCTGGACAATCGATTGTTTTTGACGTCGCGCGCCCCTGTTAAGGGGCGCGGAGAAGATCCCAGCAGATATCGTTCGTCGACTCCGAAGCGCCCCCTTTGATTTCCCGAACCCGGTCACACAATCGATGGGTGGTTTTGAAATAGAGCCGCGGATGGGCATGGTTCCCTCCCAAATGATGGATTCATCTATACAAACGGGCGGGAGGAATTTTTCTCCGAAGATTTGATCCGAATTTCCCCGCGCCCCTGTCCAGGGGCGCGCCGTGTTTTTTACTTCCGCTGTCCAGGCGCTGCCCCGCGTTCGCGGGGCTGCGCCTGGCTATTGTCTTTGAAACTGGAAGGGCTTGCCGGAGATTCGGCATTGCGGCACGGAGCTGGAGTGAATGATCATGCCGCTTTGGTTCCGGCTCCACCGGGTTGGGATTACGATTACGATCACGATTACGAATTTCGATTACGAGCACGATTACGAATTACGAGCACGAGATCCTAACTCCTATCTCCTATTTTTCCTTGCATGATCAACCAGGTCGGCAAGTTGTAGGTACCGCAAGCGGCAGCGGGCGGCGCGACAGCCCTATCAGCGAAATCGGCATCCGCCCAGGCCCGGCTGCGCAGCAGCCACGGAGTGTAGCCCGGACCGACAGGTCCGGGTGCGCCGATCGCATCCGGCGTCCGAGCCGCGCGAGCGGCGGGGGAGACCCGGGCGCTGGTTGAGAATCGCGATCCTTCGTCCCCCCGCTCCTGCGGAGCTCCATCATTTGAGACCACCGCGCCGACCCGGACCTGTCGGTCCGGGCTACATGCCGCTGCCGCTGGCGCGGCAGGGTCTTGACCGTTGTCGTATCGGTTCCGGCTCCGTTGGGTTGGGATCACGATCACGAATTTCTAGCTCGAAATCCGAAGTCCGATGTCCGATGTCCGCATAACGGGAACGAGCCTCTAGCCTCGATCACGATTACGATTACGAATCACGATTACGAATTACGATTACGAGTACGAACCTGTGATCCTGGAACCTGTGAACATGTGAACCTGGAACCGGCCGCCCTTCACTCCTCACTTTCCCTTTTGAAGTAGTCCTCCCAGAACGCCACGTCCACCCGGCCGGGATCGCCCTTTCCGCCTGCGGCCCGACCGCCGGAGGCCAGTCGGTCCAGAAACTCGTTCACGCCGGCCACCCGCGCCCCCAGGTCGCGGGCGGCGGCGGCGAGCGCCCGGTCGTCGGTCACCACCGTCAGGTCGCGGGGGTTGCGGGCGGCGCGCACCCGGGCCAGGATCCGGTCGTCGGCGGAACGGGGAGCGGCGAATTCCACCCGGACGGGACCGAGCGCAACGTCGCGGGCGAAGTGGGCGTCCGGCGCGCCGTCGAACACGACGGTGAACCGCCCGCCCCGCCCGGCGGCGAGCGCCGCCAGCGCGGCCACCACGCCGCGGCGGTCGGCGGCGCCGCCCAGACCCCGCGCCGCCGCGCGGCCCATCAGGTTGTTGCCGTCAACCAGGTACGGCATGGCCCCCGCTCCGTCACGGCTCAGCCGACCTGGATCAGGCCGAGCGCCATGGGCGTCACCACCTCGCCGCCGCCGGCGCCGACGACGATGGTGTCCTCGACGCCCACGCCGCCGTCGTCGAAGATGATCTTGGGCTCCACGGCGAAGACAGTTCCCGCCGCCAGCGGTTCGGTGAAGCGCCGGGCCAGGATGGGCACCTCGTCCATCTCCAGCCCGATGCCGTGCCCCAGGAAGCGGACCTTGTTCTCGCCCCGGTTCATGAAGTGATCCGCGTAGCCGGCCGCCGCCGCCTCGTCGACGGCCCATTGGTACAACTCTTCGGGCACCGCCCCCGGCACCAGGCGGCGGGTGACTTCAGCCAGGATGTGGACGCAGAAATTGTGGGCGTCGACGAAGCGCCGGTCCAGCGGCCCGATGTGATAGGTGCGCGTCATGTCGGTCATGTAGCCGGCGTAGCCGGCGGTGGAGTCGGCGATCACCGGCGCGCCGGCGCGGATCACGCCGCCGCCCGCCCCCATGGGCGCCAGGTAGTAGCGGCCCGGCTGGCCGATGGGCCCATCGAAGGCGGTGTCCACCGCCGCCGACGCGCCGCATGCCACCACGCCCCGCGCCTCGGCGTTGAAGCCCCGGGTGCGCCCGGCCGCCTGGTCGCCCGCCAGCCGCATGGCCAGGTCCAGCCGCGCCTGGGCCTCGTACTCGGGCATCCCCTCGCGCAGGATCGAGCGCAGCGCCGCGAATCCGCCGGCCAGCACCCGGCCGCTGGCGCGGACGCGCTCCAGCTCCCGCGGCGACTTGACGCCGCGCAGGCGCCGCAGCGCCGGGGCGATGTCGGCATGCTCGGCCCCGGGCCAGACGCCGGCCACGAGCCGCCGGTACCAGGCCACGGGGAGCACGTCCTCCTCGAAACCCACCCGCCGCCAGCCGGCCAGGCCGGCGGCCGCGATCGCCGCCGGCAGCTTGCCCATCCCGGCCACCGGCTCGGGTTCGGCCGGGCACCCGTCGCCGATCCGGCCGCGGCCGCGCCAGACGAAGAGCCGCGGCGCGCCCGCCGCCGGCACCAGCAGCGCGCCCTGAAAGGCGGCGTCGGTGAGCCAGACCAGGTCGGCCCGCTGCAGCACGATGGCGCCGTCAAGTTCGGCGCCGGCCAGGGCCGCCTGGAACCGCTCCAGCCGCCCCGCCAGTTCCTCCCGCGGAAAACGCTCGTCGGTCATGATGTCTCCTGTGATCGTGGATCGGCCGCGGCGCCCGCGGCCGGCGCGGTCAGTTGCTCCAGCCGGGCCAGCCAGGCCAGTGCCTCGGCCGCGCTGCCGCCGCACATCTCGGGCGTCGCCCGGAGGCTGACGCACACCGCCGGCCGCTCGGGGCGCCCCCAGAGGCGGCAACGGTTGTCAGGCGTGAGCTGGACGCAGCGCACGCCGGCGGGCTTGCCGCCGGGCATCCCCGGGATCGGCGAGCTGATGGACGGGGCGATGCAGCAGGCCCCGCAGCCGACGCGGCACTCCATGTCCGAAACCTCCGGGCCCGCCGCAGGCGGCGGCGCCATCCGTATTGTAGCAGAAGTGGGCGGACGGGCGTCAGGGGGCGGCTATTTCACCAGGGCGGTCCAGTCCGCCGGCAGCTCGATCAGGTAGGTGTCCACCTGGCTGGTGCCGCTGCGGCCCCAGTTGGAGCCGAACAGGATCCGGGTGAGGTCCCGGTTGACGGTAGCGTGCGGCTCGGCCCAGTAGTCGTGCTCCTGGTCCACGTAGAGGGTGTGGTCGTGGGCCAGGCGCACCACCCGGCCGCCGGCCTGCAGCTCCACCAGGAACACCTGGTCGTCCATCCAGGTGGCGTCGGTGGGATGATCGCCGGCATAGGTGGACACCACGGCCCAGCCCGGCCGCTGGAACGCCCGTCCGCTGAAATGGAACCCCTGCGGGGAGTGGCTGAAATCGATGGCCCATAGCGGCGTGTAGGCGCCCGTGGCCAGGTCGATCATGGCGATGTGGTCGTTGTCCGGGTCCTGGAGGATCATCACCTCGCGGCCCTGGACATCCAGCGCCACGTCGCCGTGGGGGCTCTGCCGGTGGAGGCCGCGGGCGTTCTCGAGGTCGCGGTCGTACACCATGACGCCGCACGGGGCGTCGCCGGTGCCCAGCTCGCCGTGGTCGCAGTAGACGTCGAACAGCGCGACCACATAGTTGCCCGACGGGCTCATGGTGACGTTGTCGATGTCGCGGTCGCCGGGCAGGTTCCGGACGGCCACGAGCTGGTCCTCCTGCAGGTCATACACCAGCAGGGCCACCGCCATCCAGTCGGTGTTCTCGGCCATGAACGCCCAGTAGCGGCCGTCGGCCGACGCGCTCCCCTCCCAGCGGGTCCAGACGGTGGCCAGGTTGAACGCCGGCAGGTCGGCGGCGAAGTCGCGCACGGTCTGGCAGTCCCCAGTGGTGACATCACACGCCACCAGGCGGGTTTCATCGATGGCGTAGAGCCGGTCCGGGTCGTCGGCGTCCCAGCGCGGTTCGGTTCCCGGGTACCAGACCAGCCCCTGCGGCTGCAGGGTCGCCGCGTCGTACAGGTAGGCGGTGCCGTCGGTCCCCCGGATCAGGATCCGCGTCTCGTCGGCATTGAAGGCCTGCACCCGGGCGTACTCGGGGACCAGCCCCGCCGACGTATCGTCCGGTTCGGGATCGGCCGCGCGGTCGGTGAGCCGGACGACGCAGGTGTCGAAAACCGGATCGATGTAGGGATCCCGGGCGGCCGGCTCGGCCAGGGCGGGCGTCTGCCGGACGTTCTGATCGGTGACCAGGTCCGGCACGTGCCCCGCGCAGATCACGCCGCCGGTCCGGCGCGCTTCGGCGAGCGCGAGCACCAGCCCCGCCAGGTCCCGGGCGTCCAGGATGCCGTTGCCGTTCCAGTCACCGCAACCGGGGCAGTTGCAGGGCGCGGTTCCCGGCGGGATGTTGCCCGCCAGCACGTGCTCCAGGATCAGCGCGTCGACGACGTTCACGAGCCCGTCGCCGTTGAGGTCGCCCAGGGCGAGATGGGTCTCGGTGGCCGTGTTGGACCAGGCGGACGCGCCGAACCCGTTGGCGGCCTGCACCCGGTAGCGGTAGGTGACCCCCTCCGTGACGCCGGCATCCAGGTACTCGTTCACGTTCGGCCCCGTCTCCGCCAGCGGGGCGAACTCACCGCCGCCGACGGCGCGCTCGAGCCGGAAGAGGTCCTCGTCGTCCGCATTGTCCGACCAATCCAGCCGGATGCCCGCGGCGCCGGAGGCGGCCGTGAGTCCCGAAGGCGCGGCGGGCGGCGAGCTGCTGAGCGCCGCCCCGGCCTCGTTGGACGGCGCGGAGTCGCACGGCGACCCGGTGCCGTCGTCGTTCCGGTGCGCCACCACCCGGTAGTTGTAAGCGCCGTCGGACAGTCCGGTGTCGGTCCACGCCGTGACGCCGGCGCCCACGGTGTGGTAGGTGTTGTTCCAGCCGCCGCCATTGACCTGGCGCTGCACGATGAAACTGTCCTCGTTCGAGGAGTTGTCCTGCCAGGACAGGGCGATCCGGTGCTGGACCGGGTTGGGAACCGCCTGCAGGCCGCTCGGCGCGACGGCGCATTCGCCCGCGCCGGACCAACCGCTGAGCCGGGCCATCAGCCACCAGTACGCCCGCCCCTTCTGGCGGCAACTGTCGTAGGTGGTGTGTCCCGCCTCGTCGCCGTGGAATTCGGGATGTTCCACCGGGATGGTCTGGCCTCCGTAGCTGTAGGTTGCCTGCTCCCAGGCGCTGGCGACCGGGTTGAACCACCAGCTATCCAGGTCGGCGAAGTCGAACAGCGCCTTGCCATAGGTCTGGCAATACTGGCGGATCTGCTGGTTGCGCTGGTGGCGGTTGTACCCCTCGGCGCCGGTGGCCTGGGCGTTGCCGGTGAAGTAGACGAACCGGACGCCCGGGTACTCGCTCTCGAGCTGGCTCATCGCGTCCAGGTACGCCTGGACATCCGTCGAGCTGTAATAGTCGAGCTGGGTGCACCAGGCCCACATCGAGGCGTTGAGCGCGGCGTTGTGGTCCAGCACGTCGCGGGTGAGGTCCAGGCCGTCGGCGGTCTGCCAGTACAAATCCGGGGTGATGTAATCGCCCGTCTCCTGGCCGTCGAAGATGCAGAGCGTCCCGCTCACGGCCGGCAGCTCGCACCATCCCACCTCAACGTCAAAGAGAGCGGTCTCGATCAGCTCCAGGCCGGTGTTGATCTGGGAGCCGTGCGACGTGTGGGCGTAGTGGACCTTGCGCTGGCTCTTGGCCGTGTTGATGACGCTCTCCGGGATGGCCGACAGGTCCGTGCAGGTGTGATCGACGACGATCGCCTGCGCGCGGACGCCGTCCGCCCCGGCGGCCAGCCACCCGATGGCGATCCAGCCGATGATCGCGGTGATCCGTCTCATGATGGCCCTCCTTGTCGCGCTTCGGCCGCCCGCCATCCGGCGACGGGACCCGCCGGCGGGCCGGCGGGTTATCCCGGCCGCGCGCATGCCCGCACCGATGGATGAAGCGATTGACTGAGAGCGATTGTACCCGAAGGCGCCGGCGGATGGCAAGCGCCCGGCGGAGGCGGCGGGGCGGTCAGTTCTCGATGAACTTCCACTCCTGGGGCAGGTCCTCGTACAGGACGCTCTGGTTGCGGCCGTGGTACTTGGCGAAGTACATGGCGCGGTCGGCCCGGTTGACCACCTGCTCGGAATCCACCACGCCGCGCTGGCCGGACACGATGGTGGAGCCGATGCTGACCGCGACGCGCAGCTTGAAGTTGCCGTAGGTGAAGGTGGTCGCCTCGATCGCCTGCCGGATCTTCTCGGAGACGATGTAGAGACTCTCCTTGTCCACGTAGGCGAGGATCAGCACGAACTCCTCGCCGCCGAAGCGGCACAGGATGTCCGTGTTTCGAATCGCCTTGCGCGTCACCTCGGCCAACTCCCGCAGGACGTGGTCGCCGGCGGCGTGGCCGTAGGCGTCGTTGACCTGCTTGAAATGGTCCAGGTCCATCATGGCGAGTCCGAAGGTCTCGCCGAACCGGACCGCCCGGTGGCACTCCCGCTGCAGGGCGTTGTAGAAGAACCGCCGGTTGCCGCAACCGGTCAGCGGGTCGGTCATGGCCATTTTCTCCAGTTGGTCCTTCTCGACACGCAGCGACTGCAGGCGGTCCCAGAACGATTTCAAACTCTCCTGCCCGCTGGCCTGGATTTCCTTCGCCAGGTTGTCCATCTCGTTGATGCTGCGCAGGGCGATGCCCACCTGGTCGGCCACGATGTTCAGGAAGCGCTGGTCCTTGGCGGTGTAATCGGTTTCGCCTTTCTTGCGGCCCAGCATCAGGAGGCCTCGGGCACAGCCGGCCGCGTGGATGGGCACCGCCAGCCGGAAGTCCGCCACCACGGGGCTGATGGCCAGCGTCGTGGTGCCGTCGGAGTCGCCGGGTCCGAACACGTCGTCGAACCGTTTCTGGTTCAGCAGGGTGAGAAAGCTGTCGGGAATGTTGACCCAGTGGGTGGGCACGGTGCGCCCGTCGCGGTCGCGAAAGACGAACAGCAGCCACTCGGGCGCCAGCAGCCGCAGAGTCAGGCGCGCGGTCAGGTTCATGATCTGATCGCGGGAGACCGTGTCGCAGAGCTGGGCGGAGAATTTCTCCATCGTCTCGAGGAGGTCGTAGTCGAATTCCTTGTAGCGCTGGGTGATGAAGCGGGCCATCAGCCGTTCGGTGTACGGGAAGGTCAGGATCGCCATCACCGGGATCATGAGATAGACATACAGCGGCGACCAGCCCGAGGGCCAGATCCACCGCAGAATGGCCATGGTCGCCAGCGTCCCCCCCAGCATCACCGCCAGCAGGGCGGCGATGAAGCGGACGCTGCGCCAGATGAGAAAATCGATGTCCAGAAGCTGATAGCGCAGGATGGCCACGGCCGTCGACAGCGGCACCAGGATCATGAACGGCGTGGTCACGATCAGCACGATCCGTTGCACCGACAGGTCAAAGAGGCGGAGCACCTGGAACGGGATGTAGCTGGCGACCAGGAACGGGCCGATGCCGGCCACCAGGCCCCACAGGAACCATTGCAGCTTGCGGCGGGCGCGCAGCGAGCGGACCCAGCGCATGGGCACCGTCAGCCCGTAGGCCAGCAGGGCGATGATCGCCGCGCCGTTCAGGCCGATCATGATCCACCAGACCGTCCGGACGACGCCGAGTTGGGTGCGGTAGATGTCGGGATGCACGTAGCGGATGTTGATCACCAGCATGGCGATGACGGCCAGCACCAGCCCCAGGCCCACCATCTGCTGCACCCGGGGCTGCAGCCGCTGACGCAGCGCCTCCTCCTCCGGCAGGACGGCCAGCAGGCGGAAGAAGAGCATCGGCGTGATGAAGAAGAAGAACCAGTAGATCAAACTGGTGGCGTAATCCGTCGGCTGCAGGGTCCCGATGAGCACCGCCAGGCCCGCCTGGGCCACCACGAAATTCAGGATGGCGGGCGCGCCCGGCTTGATCAGGAAAGTGCCCAGGGCGATCACCAGCACCGCCAGGCTGACCACCAGCGCCACCCACGGCAGGAACTCGGGAAAAACCGGATCGGGCATGAGGTCGATCTGGACCTGGCGGCCGTCGCGCTCCACCCGGATGTTGTGCCACGCTTCAGCGCGGATGAAGTCGTTGAGCGAGTACAGGTGCCCCAGCCCCGCGAGGGCGAGGCCGTCCACGCTGACGAGCCGGTCATTTACCTGAAACGGCGAGCCGTCGGGGACCTGGGTGACCATCAGCAAGTCGCCCTGCCATTCGGCGGTGAAGGGAAGGATCGGCAGATGGCTCAGGCGGAGATTGCCGTAGATCGTGATGAGACCCGCGCCCAACACCAGGATGAGAATCAACCCGAGATGCCACCGTGACACGCCCAGACCCCCTGTACCAACCCGATCATGCAGGCTCATTTTAACCTGTCGCCGGGCGAAGGGTCAAACGCTTTATTTGAATGACTTTTTATCGTGACATTTTTGGGCCTCCTGGCCCGTGGCTTCAAGGAACCGCCGGAACCGCGGCGGCATCCGGCCGGCCGGCGCCGCCATGAATCTCCCGGCCGGCGGTGATGCTGTACACGGCCCCCGAGGTGACGATGAGATGATCCAGCAGGCGGACATCGAGTTTGGCCAGGGCGTCGCCCAGCGTGCGGGTCAACTCCAGGTCGTCGCGGGACGGCGCGCATTGCCCGCCGGGATGGTTGTGGGCCAGGATCACGCCGGTGGCGCCGTGGAGCAGCGCCAGCCGGGCCACCTCGCGGGGATAGACCGGCGCCTGGTTGACCGTGCCTTCGGCGAGCCGGTCGTGGTGCACCAGCTCGTTGCCGGCGTTCAGGAAAATGGCCAGCACGCACTCCCGGGGCTGCGGTCCCAGTTCGAGCCGGACGAAGTCGGCGACGTCCTCGGGGGCGCTGATGCGGCAGCCGGACTGCAGCTCCACGGCCAGCGCCCGGGTCATCACCGCCCGCACCAGCGCCAGCAGCAGGCGCGACGCCGGCCCCAGGCCCGGGATGTCGGTCGTCTCGCCGCGGGGCTGCAGGAAGACGCCGGCCAGCGTGCCGCGCCGGCGCAGCAGCTCCCGGGCGGTGGGCTTGGTGTCCTTGCGCGGCACGGCGAATTGCAACAGGAGCTCCAGCAGTTCGTAGTCGGCGAGGGCGCCGGGACCGCCGGCGAGGAACCGCTCCCGGAGGCGCGTCCGGTGCCCGTCGCCGGAGCCGCGCGACCTGGCCGCCCCGCCCTGTTTCGCCGCTCCCGCCATGCGCGCCTCCCGTGCCGCTGCCGCCGCTCAGAACAGCCCGTGCCCGGCGTTGGACCGGGTGAGCAGGATCTCCGAATGGAACACCCGGTCCAGGTTCCGGTACTGGATGGCCTCGGACAGGCACTCCGCGGTGATCGCCTCCGCCCCGGCCAGGTCGGCGATGGTCCGGGCCACCTTCAGGATCCGGTCGTGGGCGCGCGCCGAGAAGCCCATGGACTGGATCGCCTGCTCCAGCAGCCGCTCGCCCGCCTCGTCCAGCGGGCAGTGCCGGCGGATCTGCGCCGAGCTCATGCCGGCGTTGCAGTAGATTCCCTCCCCGGCGAAGCGCGTCATCTGCCGCTCCCGCGCGGCACAAACCCGTTCGCGGACCGCCGCCGACGGCTCGCCCGCCCCGCGGCCGCGCAGGTCGCGGAAGGAGACGGCCGGCACGTGCACCTGGATGTCGAAGCGGTCCATGAGCGGGCCGGAGATGCGCTGCATGTACGTGTGCACCTGGGAGAGATGGCATTGGCATTTCTCCGTGCCGTAGAAGCCGCAGGGGCAAGGGTTCATCGCCGCCACGAGCATGAACCGGGCCGGGAAGGTGAGACTCATGGTGGCCCGGGCGATGGTCACCTGCCCGTCCTCCATGGGCTGGCGCAGCACCTCCAGCACGCGGCGCTGGAACTCCGGCAGCTCGTCCAGGAAGAGGACGCCGTTGTGGGCCAGGCTGGCCTCGCCCGGCCGCGGGATCATCCCGCCGCCGATGAGGCCTGCGTGGGAGATGGTGTGGTGGGGGGCCCGGAACGGCCGGCACCCCACCAGCCCGTCATCCCGCGACAGCGTGCCCGCCACCGAGTGCACCTTCGTCGTCTCGATGGCCTCGGCGAAGGTCATGGTGGGCAGGATGGTGGGGATCCGCCGGGCGAGCATCGTCTTGCCGGAACCGGGCGGCCCGATCATGAGAGTGTTGTGGCCGCCCGCCGAGGCCACCTCGAGGGCGCGCTTGGCCTGGGGCTGGCCGCGCACGTCGGCGAAGTCCACCCGGTAGGTGCTGGTCTCGGCCAGGATCCGCTGCCAGTCCACGGTGGCGGGCGTGAACCCGGAGTCGTCCGCGATGAACGCCGCCACGTCCGTCAGGTGGTTCAGGCCGAACACCCGCACGCCGTCCACCACCGCCGCCTCGCGCGCGTTCTGCACCGGCAGGATCAGGTCGGGCACGCCGGCGTCGCGGGCGGCCACGGCGATGGAGAGCGCCCCCCGGATGGGCCGGATGGTCCCGTCCAGCGACAGCTCCCCGCTCAGCATGCAACTGGCCAGCCGCTTGCGGTCCTTGATGTCGTCCATGGAGCCCATGATCCCCACGGCGATGGGCAGGTCGAACGCCGAGCCCTCCTTGCGCAGGTCGGCGGGCGCCAGGTTGACGGTGATGTTGTCCTCGGGCTCGAGAAAGCCGGAGTTTTTCACCGCCGCCAGCACCCGCTCGCGGCTCTCCTTCACCGCCGCGTCGGGCAGCCCCACCGTCATCATCCGCGGCTTCGGCCCCGGACAGATGTCCACCTCCACCGTGACCGGATGGGCGTCGAGACCATACAGCGCGGCGCTGATCACCTGGCAAAGCACGGCCACCTCCTTCCCGGGCGCTCTCACCTGATCAAACGAACGCGCCGGCGCCCTTTCCCGGATCTGCCGGAAATCTCGGCCGGACTGTGGGGATGACCGATGCAATCAATTGATGATTGGCTGATTACGTCGATAGTTCATTGCGATGATCAGCGGAATCATGCGGATTCACCACACGGCACCCGTCCACCGCTGCCGGCGGGACGCCGCGCCAGGCGGCCACCTGGGCCACGATGGCGCTTCGCACCCGGTCGCGCAGGGCGCCGGCGTCGCGGGGCGGGAGGCCGGCGGTCGGCACCGGCGGCAGCAACTGGAGGCGGATGTCCTGCACGTCGCCGAACATCCAACTGTGCTTGGGGAGGCAGTCGCTGGAGCCGTCGACGGCGATGGGCAGAACGGGTACGCCGGCCTTGATGGCCAGCAGGAAAGCGCCCTCGTTGAACGCCCCGATCCGGCCGTCGCGGGAACGGGTACCCTCCGGGAAAAAGATCACCGAGCAGCGGTTGGCCAGGGTGCGCCCGGCGGCGAGCAGCGCCCGGGCGCCGGAGCGGCGGTCGGCGCGGTCCACGGGGATGTCGCCGGCCAACCCCATCATCCAGCCGAGCAGCGGGATTCGGAAGAGCGACTTCTTGGCCATCCATTTCATTTCCATGGGGACGTGGCTGATCAGCGGAATGTCCGCCAGCGACTGGTGGTTGCTCACCACCACGTACGGCCGGCGGGGATCGCCGATGTGCTCCGTCCCGCCCAGGTGCAGCCGCCAGGTCGGGTTGCTGCGGCCGATGACGTGGCCGATGCGGCGGAAGGTCCAGCCGGTGCGGTAGCGGGCGGGGTCCCGTTCCGTCAACCGGACGATCAGCATGGTCGGCCAGCCGATCACCAGGCACGCGGCGGTGACGAACCAGATCCAGAGGGAGCGCAGGGCGCGCGTCACGGCCGCCCTCCCCCGGCGCCCGCCGGCGCCTCCCGGCCCACGTAACGGCACGCGATGCCGGCCGGTTCCAGTTCCTCGGCGAACGCGCCGCGCACCTCGGCGAGCCAGGCCGGCGACAGCACGCGCGCCCACCCCGGCCGCCGCAGCAGGTCTCGGATTTTCCATGAGTAGTTCAGGCGGTCCAGCAGCACCCGGTCCACCGCCCCGCGCAGCCGCCGGGCCAGGTCGCGCGGGTCCATGGGCAGCATGGGCCCCACGAAGGCGTAGGTGCGGACGCCGGCCGCTTTCAGCCGGCGCAGTGCGGCCAGGCGCGCCTCGATGGCCGGCGCCCGCGGCTCGGTGACGCGGCGGACGGCGTCGTCGCCGGTGGGCACCGACATCCCCACCTCGACGTCCGGCATCCGCCCGAACAGGTCCACGTCGCGGGTCACCAGGGGCGAGCGGGTCAGGATGCTCACGGCGAACGCCGGCGCCTCGGCCAGCGCCTCGAGGCAGCGGCGGGTGATCCTCGCCTCGCGCTCCACGCCCTGGTACGGATCGGTCACCAGACTCAGCGAGACGCAGCCGGGGGCGCGGCGCCCGAGCTCCCGCCGCAGCACCTCGGGCGCGTTGCTCTTGATGTCCACGAAGGCGCCCCACGGCTCGGTGCGGCCGCGGTAGCGGGCCACGAAATCGGCGTAGCAGTAGCGGCAACCGAACAGGCAGCCCAGGTACGGATTCAGCGAGTAGTCGATCCCGGAGATGCCCGACCGGCTCAGCACCGACTTCACTTCGACCGTCTGGATGACCGGAGGTGATGACGCAGCGACCATGGTGTCCATCCGCTGCCGGCGCCCGGCGGCCGCGACCGCCGGCGCAGCGCCGGATCAGGGCTTGAAGTTGGGGTCGTCGGGATCGGGCCGCTCGTCGGGCCGTGGACCGCCGGGGTCCGGCGGTGCCGCCGCCGCCCGCCGGTCCGCCGTCTCGCGCCGCCCCGCCTCGTCGCCGAGTTCCGCGAACAGCTTGTCCGCCCGGTCGAAATCGCCGGCGGCCAGGTAATCGCGGGCGCAGCGGGCCAGCCCGTCGCGGTCGCCGAGGCGCCGGAACAGCCGCACGGCGTTGCCCAGGTCGTGCCGGACCAGGTAACGCTCGGCCAGCTCGTCCAGCCCCGCTTCGTGGCCCGCGGCGGCGAACGCCTTCTCGGCGGCGGCCATGTCGCCGCGCTCCAGGAAGGTCCGCGCCAGGCGGAAGTATTCCGCCGCCGGCACCTCCCGGTGGATGAGCTTGAGGACGCGTTCGGTCTCGCCGAAATTGCCGCGCTCCAGCCAGGCGCCGGCCACCCGGTGCAGCCCCGCGGTGCACGCCGTTTCCTCGAAAAGCTGCGCCGCCTTCTTGACGTTGTTGCGGGCGAGGTAGTGTTCGGCCGCCGCGCGCAGTCCGGCGGTGTGACCGAGCTGGCGGAAGATCTTCACCGCGGCGTCGGCGTCGCCGCGCGCCAGGAGCGCTTCCGCCTGCCGGCATTCTTCCCGCTTCTTTTTCGAAAAGAGGAAGGTCGCCATCGCCTCATTCCCTCCACTCAGGATAGGTGTCGAAAAAGCGCGCCCACCGGCTGCGCCGCCGCATTCGCGACGAGCCGGAAACGGGCCCCGCCGCTGCGTCCGGCCGGCTGGAGCCAAGGGCATCGGACCCGAGACGCGAAGCCGTTCAAGCGGGCATTCTACAACCATTCGGAACGGAAATAAACGCCGGCGGCGATGCCCGCCGGCCGGCGGGTTGCAGCCAGGCACGGCGGCGAGTGGTCCGGGAAGAAGGCGCCGGAACGCGAAGTCGGTTTCAGAACACGCCGTGCTCGTGCAGGATCGTCAATCCGATGACCAGCAGCACCAGGCCGCCGGCCAGCTCCATCCAGCGGCCGAAGCGGGCGCCCAGCGCGCCGCCGAAGCGCATGCCGGCGAGCGTCATGGCGGCGGCCACCGCGCCGATGACCAGGCTGGGGTAGAGCACACCCACGCCCAGCATGGAGAAGCTGATCCCCACGGCCAGCGCGTCGATGCTGGTGGCCAGCGACAGCGCCACCAGCGACCAGCCCCGGGTGGGGTCGGAGCGGTAGCGCGCCGTCTCGTCGCCACCGAACGACTCCCGGATCATCTTGCCGCCCACGGCCGCCAGCAGGGCGAAGGCCACCCAATGGTCGAACGCGGACACGTGGCGCGCCAGGGTGGAGCCCAGCCCCCAGCCGATGACGGGCATCAGAAACTGGAACAGTCCGAAGTGGAAGGAGAGCCGGAAGTACTGCCGGGGCGAGACCACGCGCAGCGCGGCGCTGGCGGCCAGCGACACCGCGAAGGCGTCCATGGCCAGGCCGAAGGCGATGCCGATGATGGCGATCCAGTTCATGGAGCGGAGTCCCTTTCCCTCACAAAGCCCCAGATTAAGTCAAAACGGGATGGTGTCAATCGGAATTCGGACGTCGGACGTCGGACGTCGGGGCTCGAGGCTCGAGACTCGAGGCTCGAGGCTCGTCACAGATCCCTCGTGCTCGTAATCGTAATCGTGATCGTAATTCGTCATCGTGATTCGTAATCGTGATCGAGATTCAAGGTGAATGGGTGAATGGGTGAATGGGTGAATCGGGAGACGGGAGACGGGAGAAGAGAGACGGGAGAGGGGTGTCGGGAGACGGGAGATGAGACCCGATCCCCGAACCGCTTGTGCCGATGTCCGATTTCCGAATTCCGAAATCCGCGTTACGGGAACGAGCCTCGAGTCTCTAGCCTCGAGCCTCGATGACGATTACGATCACGATGACGAATTACGAGCACGAAACATGAAGTCCGATGTCCGAAGTCCGATATCCGATGTCCGAACTCCGTCACTCGAACAGCGGCGTCGACAGGTAGCGCTCGCCCGTGTCGCAGACCACCGCCACGATCATCTTCCCGGCGCTCTCCGGCCGGCGCGCGATCCGCAGGGCCGCCGCCACGATGGCCCCGCTGGAGATGCCCGCCAGGATCCCCTCCTCGCGCGCCAGGCGCAGGGTCATGGCCTTGGCCTCGTCGGCGTTGATGGGAACGATCTCGTCCACCACGGCGCGGTCCAGCACCTCGGGTATGAATCCGGCCCCGATCCCCTGGATCTTGTGGGGCGCCGGCTGCCCGCCCGACAGCACCGGCGACTCGGCCGGCTCCACCGCCACGATGCGGACCGAGGGCTTCAGCTTTTTGAGCACCTCGCCCACGCCGGTCACGGTGCCGCCCGTGCCCACGCCGGCGACGAAGACGTCCACCCGGCCGCCGGTGTCCTCCCAGATCTCCCAGGCGGTGGTCCGGCGGTGGATCGCCGCGTTGGCGGGATTCGTGAACTGCTGGGGCATGTAGAAATCCGCGTTTTCAGCAGCGAGCCGTTCGGCCGCCTCCACCGCCCCGCGCATGCCGGCGGTGCCGGGGGTGAGGCGGATCTCCGCGCCGAAGGCGGCGAGCAGCTTGCGGCGCTCCACGCTCATGGTCTCGGGCATGGTGAGGATCACCCGGTAGCCCTTCACCGCGGCGACGAACGCCAGGCCGATCCCGGTGTTGCCGCTGGTGGGCTCGACGACGGTCATCCCGGGCCGGAGCCGCCCCTCGGCCTCGGCCGCCTCGATGAGGGCCAGGCCGAGGCGGTCCTTGACGCTGGCGCACGGGTTGAAAAACTCCAGCTTGGCCACCACCTCGCCGGGCAGCCCGGCCGAGAGCTTGGGCAGGCGCACCAGCGGCGTGTTGCCCACCAGCTCCAGCATGCTGCCGGCGATGGCGGGCCGGTGCCGCCGCGTGGATTCGATCGTCATGGTGTGTGTCCTCCTCGCGCGACGGGTCAGATGCCGCCGCCGTTTTCGTAGCTGGACTCCTGCAGCCGGCCCTGCTGGACGCGGCTGCGGGGCGGGACGCTGTGGGTGAGCCAGACGTTGCCGCCGATCACCGAGCCGCGGCCGATGGTGATCCGCCCCAGCACCGTGGCGCCGGAGTAGATGATCACGTCGTCCTCGACGATGGGGTGGCGCGGGACGCCTTTGATGGGCTTGCCGTCCGCGTCCAGCGGGAAGCTCTTGGCGCCCAGGGTCACCCCCTGGTACAGGCGGACGCCCCGCCCGATGACGCACGTCTCGCCGATGACCACGCCGGTGCCGTGGTCGATGAAGAAGCGCTCGCCGATCTCGGCGCCCGGGTGGATGTCGATGCCGGTGTCGGAGTGGGCGCGCTCAGTGAGGATCCGCGGGATGAGCGGCACGCCGAGACGGTGCAGCGCGTGGGCCACCCGGTAGTTGGTCACCGCGTGAATGCTCGGGTAGCAACAGATGACCTCGCCGGTGCTCAGCGCCGCGGGGTCGCCGTCGAAGGCCGCGGCGACGTCGGAAGCCAGCAGCCGGCGCAGCTCCGGCAGCGCGCCGAGCAACGCAGCGGCCACCTCGGCGGAGCGGCGCTCGCAGGCGACGCACTGCCGGCGGGTGAGCCCGACGCAGGTGAAGCAGAGGCCCCGCTTCACCTGCTCGGCCAGGATGGATTGGGCCCGGTCCAGCAGCGTGCCCATGTAGAAGGGCATGTTCTCCGGATGGATGTCGGTGTGGCCGAAATAGCCGGGGAACAGCGCCGCGCGCAGGCAGGCCATCAGCTCGGCCAGGGCGTCCAGAGACGGCATGGGCACGTGGTAGGCGCTCTCGTGGAGCAGCGGCGCATACGATTCGGGCCGGCACAGCGCCTCGACCACCGCGTTGAGGTCGGCCGGAGCGTCCGGCTCCGGCACCGCTAACGATCGTTCTTCAATCATGGCCACCCCCAAAACCGCGCCGCCCCGCAGGCGGCGGTATACTCTCAGATTCATCCACCCCCGGGGCGGGATTCAGACCGGAGCCACTCCCGCAGCCGCGGGAAGAGCTTCCGGTTCGCCCCGGGGAAGGCGTAGTCGTCCAGTTCCGCCGCCGTGACCCAGCGGCCGGGCCCCGCCGGGCGGGGCTTGGCGCCGCGCTCCAGCCGGCAGGCGAACACGTGCAGGTGCGCCCGAAAGTGGCTGTACGCGTGCCGCACCTCCGCCAGCGGCGCGACCGCCGCCGGCGCCACGCCGATCTCCTCGCGGCACTCGCGCGCCAGCGCCGCCTCGGGCGTCTCGCCCGGCTCGATCTTGCCGCCGGGGAACTCCCAGAGGCCGCCGAGGAAGCCGTCGGCGGGGCGCTGCTGGATGAACATCCGTCCCCGCCGGACGATCACCGCCACCACGACGCGCCGGAGCGGCGCCACCCGCCGGGCCGCGCGCACGGGCAGCGCCGCGGCCACACCCGCCCGCCGGGCGGCGCAACGGACGGCCAGCGGACACTCCGCGCACCGCGGCGCGCGCGGCACGCACACCCGGGCGCCCAGCTCCATGAGCGCCTGGTTGAAGTCGCCGGGCGCCGCCGGCGGGATCACGGCGGCCAGCTCGCGGCGGATCCGGTTCCGGGCGCGGGCCGTCCGGACGTCCTCGCGGAGGCGGCGCCAGCGGGCCCACACCCGCAGCACGTTGCCGTCCACCACCGGCAGCGGCTCCCCGGCGGCGATGCTGAGCACCGCGGCGGCGATGTAGTCGCCCACGCCGGGCAGGCGGCGGAATGCCGCGGGCGTGCGCGGGACGCGGCCGCCGTGCGCCGTCACGACCTGCCGCGCGGCCGCGTGCAGGTTGCGGGCGCGGCCGTAGTACCCGAGCCCCTCCCACGCCTTGAGCACGTCGTCCAGCGGCGCCGCCGCGAGCGCCGCCACCGTGGGGAAGCGCGCCAGGAACCGCCGGTAGTAGGGCGTGGCCGTGGCCACCTGGGTCTGCTGGAGCATGACCTCCGAGACCCAGATCCGGTAGATGTTCCGGGTGCGGCGCCACGGCAGTTCGCGCCGCGTGGCGCGGTACCACTCGAGCAGGGCCTGGATGTCGTCCGCGTTCATGTGCACTCTCCCTGCCGGCGGCGCCGGCGGCCAGTCGCCGAGGATACACCCGGACCCGGTCGCCGTGTCAAACAGTTTGGCGAATCGGGACGGCAATCTTCTCCCGCGGGGGTGAATCGCCCCGCCGGCCGGCGGCATCTCACCCGGAGTCCGTCCGGCGGCCGCGGCGTGGGGTCGCGCCGGTCGGGACGGCGGTTCAGCGAACGATTATTATTAATGGAATCCGGCTGCCAGCCGCCTCCCGCCGCGGAGGCACTGCTTCGGAAACCAAAACCGCGCAGGGAGTGTCGCATGTCCCACCCACTGTTCGAGGCGTTCAGTCCCGCCGCCGGCGGGCGGCTGCAGATCATGGACGACGAAGGCCGGGTCATCCACCCCGAGTGGATGCCGGCGCTGGCGGACGAGCAGGCCGTCGAGGCGCTGCGGCGGATGCTCTACGTCCGCACCGCCGACGCCATGGCCGTGTCGTACCAGCGCCAGGGCCGCATGTACACCTATCCGCCCAACTACGGCCAGGAGGCCATCAGCGTCGCCGTGGGCATGGTGATGCGCGACGAGGACTGGCTGGCGCCCGCCTACCGCGAGCTGGGGGCCTGGCTGGCCAAGGGCGCCCGGATGAAGGACATCTTCCTATACTTCGGCGGCCACGAGCGGGGCTGCCACCTGCCCGAGGCCAAAAACATGCTGCCGTGGGCGGTGCCCATCGCCTCGCAGCTCCTGCACGCCGCCGGCATCGGCTACGCCCTCAAGTACCAGGGGAAGCCCGGCGCCGCGTTCACCTTCTTCGGCGAGGGCGGCACCTCGCAGGGCGACTTCCACGAGGCGCTCAACTTCGCCGGGGTCTGGCGGGCGCCGGTGGTGTTCGTGTGCCAGAACAACCAGTACGCCATCTCCTGCCACCTGTCGAAGCAGACCGCGGCGCCATCCATCGCCGTCAAGGCGCTGGGCTACGGCATCGCCGGCATCCAGGTGGACGGCAACGACTTCTTCGCCGTCTACGCCGCGGCCGCCGCCGCGGCCGAGCACGCCCGCGGCGGGAACGGCCCGGTGCTCCTCGAGGCGGTGACCTACCGCCTGGGCGCCCACACCACCTCGGATGACCCCGGCCGCTACCGCTCCGCCGAGGAGGAGGCCCTCTGGGCCGAACGCGAGCCGGTGAAGCGGCTGCGGGCGCACCTGGCCGACCGGGGCCTGTGGCGGGCCGAGGACGAGGAGGCGCTTGTCGCCCAGTTCCGCAAGGACATCGACGCCCAGTTCCTCGCCCAGGAGAACGAGCCGTACCCCCTCGAGGACGTCTTCGTGCACCACTACGCCGAGATGCCCGACGACCTCAAGCACCAGATGGTCGCGTACCAGAAGTTCGAGAACTGGAAGGAGTCGCACCGATGAGCACCCAGGTCATGACCCTCGTCCAGGCGGTCAACCACGCCCTGGACCTCAAGCTGGCCGAAGACCCGGCGATCGTCGTCTACGGCGAGGACGTGGGCCTCGAGGGCGGCGTCTTCCGCGCCACCGAGGGGCTGCAGGCCCGGCACGGCGAGGCCCGCGTCTTCGACAGCCCCCTGGCCGAGTCGGGGATCATGGGCACGGCCGTGGGCATGGCCGCCGCGGGACTCCGCCCTGTGGTCGAGATCCAGTTCTGCGGCTTCCTCTATCCCGCCTTCAACCAACTCGTGTGCCACGTGGCCCGCATGCGCAACCGCACCCGCGGCAAGTATCCCATGCGCCTGGTGGTCCGGTTCCCGTACGGCGGCAACATCCGCGCGCTGGAGCAGCACTCCGAAAGCCCGGAGGCGCTGCTGGCGCACACGCCGGGGCTCAAGGTGGTCATCCCCTCGACGCCGTACGACGCCAAGGGCCTGCTCATCGCCGCCATCGAGTCGGACGACCCGGTCATCTTCATGGAGCCGAAGCGCATCTACCGCGCCGTGAAGCAGGAGGTGCCGCTCCAGAAGTACACCCTGCCCATCGGCAAGGCCAAGGTGCTCGCTGAGGGGACCGACATCACGGTGGTCACCTACGGCGCCAACGTGCGCGAGACGCAGAAGGCGCTGGCCCTGGCCAAAAAGGACGGGATCTCGGCGGAGCTGATCGACCTGCGCACCATCTACCCCGTCGACCGCGCCACCATCGCCGCCTCCGTGCGCAAGACCGGCCGCTTCCTCGCCGTGACCGAGGGGCCCGCCACCTGCGGCGTGGCCGCCGAACTCGTCACCATCGTCAACGAGGAGGCGTTCCTCAATCTGGCCGCGCCCCCGGCCCGGCTGGCCGGCTTCGACACGGCGCCGCCGTACGCCCGGGGCGAGCACTTCTACTTCCACTCCCCCGAGCGGATCCATTACGAGCTCAAAAAAGTGGTCGATTACTGAGCCGCCACCCGGCACCTGGAGGACAGCGTCATGCGTTACATCTTCAAGTTCCCCGACATCGGCGAGGGCGTCCACGAGGGCAAGATCCTGAAGTGGCACGTCGAGAAGGGCCAGCGGGTGGCCATGGGCGACCCGGTGGTCCAGGTGGAGACCGACAAGGTGGTGGCCGACATCCCCGCTCCGCGCGACGGCGCCGTGGTGGACCGCTTCGGCGCCGTGGGCGAGATCATCAACGTGGGCGACGCGCTGATCGAACTCGAGATCGAGGGCGTCACCGGCGCCGAGGCCCAGGCCATCGCCGCCGAAAAGCCGAAGCCCAGGACCCAGGAGCCGGTGGACGAGGTGGGCTTCGGCGTGGTGGGCACCATCGAAGTGGCCGGCGACGCCGCCGTGCTCCCCGCCGGCAGCGAGGGGCTCCCCGCCGCGCCCGCCGCGCCGGAGGCCGCGCCGCGCCGCAAGGCTCTGGCCACGCCGGTGTCGCGGGCCATGGCGCGGGAGCTCGGCGTCGACATCGACCAGGTGGCGGGCACCGGCCCCGGCGGCCGGGTGATGAAGTCCGACATCCAGGCCCACCTCGACGCGCAGCGCACCACCGTCCCCGCGCCCGCGGCGGGCGCCGCCGCGGCGGCCGCCCCGGCGCCGGACGTGTTGCGCGTGGAGTACGAGCCGCTCTCCATGATCCGGAAAGCCATCGCCCGCAACATGGCCGTGTCCAAGGGGACCGCCGCGCACATGACCGTGATCGACGAGGTGGAGGTCTCCGAGCTCGTGGCGCTGCGCCGGAACCAGAAGGACCGCCTCCAGGCCCTGGGGGTGAACCTGACCTATCTGCCGTTCGTGCTCAAGGCCGTGGCCGGCGCGTTGAAGCGCCACCGGAGTCTCAACTCCCAGCTCGATCTCGAGAACAACCGGATGATCTACAAGCTCGACGTGAACATCGGCATCGCCGTGGACACCGACGACGGCCTGGTGGTGCCGGTGATCCGGCACGCCGACCGGCTCACCATCGTGGAGCTGGCGGCGCGGATTCAGGAGTTCGCCGCCCGCGCCCGCGAGCGCAAGCTGACCCTGGACGATTTCAAGGACGGCACCTTCACCGTGACCAACTACGGCGCCATCGGCGGGCTGTTCGGCGTGCCGGTGATCAACTACCCGCAGGCGGCCATCCTCGGCGTCGGCCGCATCGTGGAGCGGCCGGTGGTCCGCGACGGCCAGCTCGCCGTGGGCCGCGTCATGCCGCTGTCGCTGTCGGTGGACCACCGGATCGTGGACGGCGGCGCCACCACGCGCTTCCTCAACGACGTCATGGCGTCGCTGCAGGAGCCGGTGGGAATGTTGTTGGGTGAATGGGTGAATGGGTGAATGGGTGAATCGGTGAATGGGTGAATCGGTGAATCGGCAGATGAAGAAGCGAGGAGCGAAAAGCATGGAACGCAAGAATTCGCCGGACTATGACCTGCTGATCGTGGGCGCGGGGCCTGCCGGCTACGTGGCCGCCATCCGCGCCGGCCAGGTTGGCCTCAAGACCGCCCTGGTGGAGAAGGATCACGTCGGCGGCATGTGCCTGAACTGGGGGTGCGTCCCCGCCAAGGCCATGCTCGAGAGCGCCAAGCTGCTGGAACGGGTCCGGCAGGCCCGCCAGTTCGGCGTCGACGGCGTCGACGAATCGAAACTCCGCTTCAACTGGGGCGCCGCCCGGGACCGCGCCAGCCGGGTGGTCCAGCGGCTGGCCGGCAGCATCGAGGCCTACCTCGGCCGCTACGGCGTGGAGTCCATCCGCGGCGAGGCCGAGCTCCTCGCGCCGACGACGGTCCGGGTGGGCCGGCGGGTGATCGAGGCCGGCCACGTGATCCTGGCCACCGGCTCCCGGCCCGCGCCCCTGCCGGCGGCGGTGCCGCCGGAGCTGGCCCTGGAGATCGACGGGCTGTTCGCCCTGCGCGCGCTCCCCGCCAGCGTCGCCGTGGTGGGCCAGGGGCCCAACGCCATGGAGCTGGCGCTGCTCCTCAAGATGGCCGGCAGCGTGGTGACGCTGGTCTCGCCGGCGGCGGCGCTGCTGCCCATGGCCGACCCGTACCTGTCGAACTACGCCCTCAACCGGCTGCGCCACCAGGGCGTGCGGGTGCTTCTCGAGGCCGTCCCCACCGGCGGCACCGCCGGCGGCATCCTCGTGGGCGAGGAGCGGATCCTGTGCGAGCGGGTGCTGAACGCCAGCCGGCGCCGCGCGGTCCTGCCGAAGGTGGAGTTCGAGCTCACCCTCGACAACGGCTTCGTCTTCACCGACGACTACCTCCAGGCGGGCCATCCCAACCTCTTCGCCGTGGGCGACGTGAACGGCCGCAGCACCACGGCCCACGCCGCGTCGGCCCAGGGGCTGCACGCCGTCAACGTGATCCGGGGCGTGCGGTGGAAAATGGAAGCGCGCCGCTATCCGCTGAACATCTACGCCTTCCCCGAGATCGCCCAGGTGGGGCTCACCGAGCCCGAACTCCAGGCCCGCGGGATCGATTACCGGGTCAACGAGTACCCGCTGGCGGCCAACGCCAAGGCGCTGGCCGAAGGGAACGCCGAGGGCTTCATCCGCCTGCTCTCGGAGTCGCGTTACGGCGAGGTGCTGGGCGTGCAGATCGTCGCCGCCCACGCCACCGACATGATCGCCGAGGCCGCCGCCATCATCCAGGCGGAGGGGACCGTCTACGACGTGGCCCGCATCGCCCACGCCCACCCCACCGTGTCGGAGATCTATCTCGAAGCCGGCCTCGCGGCGCTGGGCCAGCCGCTCCATGAATAGTTGATAGTTGATGGTTGATGGTTGATGGTTGATGGTTGATGATTCGTGCTCGTAATCGTAATCGTCATCGTAATCGTGCTCGTAATCGTTCTAGAAGCTCAAGGTGAATGGGTGAATGGGTAAATGGGTAAATGGGTGAATGGGTCGATGCGCGATGAAATGAAAACCATCCGCTTGAATTCCTCGACGCTTGGCCGGATTGCGGGTCGGATGGATTCACGACTCCCGTTCCCCAACTCCCAACCCTCAACCCTCAACCCTCAACTTTCTTCATCGGTCGCGCCGCCATGATCACGGATGAGCCGGCCCCCTACGATTTTCCCGACCGCGAGCTGCTCGACGCCGACGGCGCGCCGTACCGCTGCCTCGTGTGGCAGCCGGCGGCCGCCTGCGTGGTCATCGGCCGCGGCAACACCCCCGCCGCCTCGGTGTACCTGGAGCGGGCGGCAGCCGACGGCGTGCCGGTGGTCCAGCGCCCCTCGGGCGGCGAGGCGGTGGTGCTCACGCCGTGCACGCTGGCCGTCTCCGCCGTGCACCGCGCGGCGGAGCAACTGGCCTCGCGGCGGTACTTCGAGTTGTACAACGGCGCCGTGATCCGGGCCCTGGATGAGTTGGGGGTGACCGGCCTGACCCGGCGGGGCATCTCCGACGTGGCCCTCGGCGACCGGAAGATCCTCGGGTCCTCCATCTACCGCAACCGCCGGCAGGTGCTCTACCACGCCGTGCTCAACGTGGCCGAGTCGCCCGAGCTGATGGAGCGCTACCTGCGCTCCCCCGCCCGCCAGCCCGACTACCGCCGCGACCGCTCCCACCGCGACTTCGTCACCTCGCTCGCCGCCGCCGGGTATGCCCTGTCGATGGCCGCGCTCCAGACTGCCCTTCGCACCGCCCTGACCCGCGTGGCTCTCTCCCCTCCCTCATCGTGCTCGTGATTCGTAATCGTAATTCGTAATCGTGATCGTAATTCGTAATCGTAATTCGTAATCGGGACTCGAGGCTCGAGACTCGAGGCTCGGGGCTTGGGGCTCGTTCCCGATCAAGGGATATCGGACCTGGGACCTGGGACCTCGGCTCCGGGGACTCGGTCAGGAGACGTTCTGGAGTGCGCAGACACGTCTGCGCTCTGGATCGACGCGGGACGCGTCTTTGTCTTTCTGTCAGCAATCGTCTCCGCGCCTCGGCGTCTCTGCGGTGAAGGCACGCGGCCGGGTTGAGATATCGTGCGAGGTGAGCCGAATGATCGTGGCGATGCAGCGGGCCGCGTCCGGCGGCCGCGGCCTACTGCGGAATCCAGAGCGGCGTCGTGCCGCCGCACTCCAAACCGTCGTGCCGCCGCGAGCCACATCGCCGACCGAGACACTTGCGGGCGCAGCGGCGCACCGCTATCATGGAGCTGTCACATTCGAATCAACCCACAGGAGAACCGTCCATGGCGAAATACCTGCTGCTCATCACCCTGATCGGGGTGCTCGGACTGGCTGTCTGGATCCCGGCGGCGCCGGCGGCCGCCGGACCGCTGGCGCACACCTATTCCATCGTCGCCCGCGACCCGCGCACCGGCGAGATGGGCGTCGCCGTCCAGTCGCACTGGTTCGGCGTGGGCACCATCGTCGCCTGGGCCGAAGCGGGCGTGGGCGCCGTGGCCACCCAGTCGTTCGTGGAGCCGGCCTACGGACCGCGGGGACTGGAACTGATGCGCACCGGCCTGTCGGCCCCCGACGCCCTCAAGGCGCTGCTGGCGGCCGATCCGGCCGAGGCGGTCCGGCAGGTCGCCTTTGTCGACAGCCAGGGCCGGGTGGCCACCCACACCGGCGCCCGCTGCGTCGCCAGCGCCGGACACCTCGCCGGCGCCCAGTTCTCCGTCCAGGCCAACATGATGCTCAACGACGCGGTGGTGCCGGCCATGCGGCGGGCGTTCGAGGCGTCGTCGGGGCCGCTGGCGGAGCGGCTGATGGCGGCGCTCGAGGCCGCCGAGGCGGCCGGCGGTGACATCCGCGGCCGGCAGGCGGCGGCGATCCTGGTGGTGCGGGGCCAGTCCACCGGCCGGCCGTGGGCCGACCGGCTGGTGGACCTGCGCGTCGAGGACCATCCCGACCCGGTGCCCGAGCTCAAGCGCCTGCTGGCGGTGCACCGCGCCTACGAGCGGATGAACGCCGGCGACCTGGCCGTGGAAAAGAACGACCTGGCCGCCGCCATGGAGCACTATGCCGCCGCCTCCCGGCTGCAGCCCGCCAACGTGGAGATGCGCTTCTGGACCGCCGTGACCCTGGCCACGAACAACCGGTTCGAGGGCGCGCTCCCCATCTTCCGCGAGGTCTTCGCCCGGGAGCCGAACTGGATCGAGATGCTGCGGCGGCTCCCCGCCTCGGGCATCATTCCCGACACGCCCGACGGGCGGGCGCTCGTGGACCGGATCCTGAAGGAGACCGGGAACTAGGGAACGCCGCGGACCGCGGCGCAAGGAGAGGCAGACGATGGGCGTGCGGACGTTCACCGCGGTCATCGGTGCGGAGCAGGCCGGCACGCGGCTGGACCGCCTCATCGCCGACCTGTGGCCGGAACTTTCCCGCAAACTGGCCCAGCGGATCGTCACCGCCGGCGGCTGCTACCTCGACGGGCGGCGCCGCCAGGTGGCCGCCACGCCCGCCCCCGCCGGCGGCCGCCTCAAGGTGTGCGTGGACCCGGACCACCCGTTCCGCGCCTTCCACTTGGAGCCGTCCGCCGTCCTGTTCGAAGACGACGACCTGCTGGTGGTGGACAAGCCGTCGGGCACGCCGGTGGCGCTGTCGGCCACGGGCCAGGAGGGGAGCGTCCAGCTCGGCGCCGCCGCACACCTGGCCCGCGCCGGCGCCGCGCACCGTCCCGCGGTGCTCCACCGCCTGGACCAGCCCACCTCGGGGGTGCTGCTGTTCGCCAAAAACACGCCGGCCGAAAAGGCCGTGTACGAGCGGTTCCGTCTCGGCGGCGTCATGAAGACGTACCTGGCGCTGGTCCACCCCGCCCCCGCCCGGTCCGCCGGCCGGATCGAGGCGGCCATCGCCCGGCGGGTGGACCGCCGCAACCAGTACAAGGTGAGCCGTGAGCGGGGCAAGCCGTCGCTCACCGAATACCGCCGCCTGGGCCAGGGGCCCGACGGCACGGCGCTGCTGGCGGTGTCGCCCCGCACCGGCCGCTCGCACCAGATCCGGGTCCACCTGGCGTGGATCGGCGCGCCCATCGTGGGCGACGCGCTGTACGGCGGCGCCGCGCACCCGGCGGTGTTCGGCCTGCACGCCCGGCGGCTGGAGCTGCCCCACCCGCGCACGGGCCGGCTGGCTGTTTTCACCGCTCCCGTCCCCGCCGGCTGGCTGGCCGCCTTCCCGTGGCTTGAGACAATCACTGATTGGTAAGTATCCGGTCCGCCGTCCGCCCTCGTTCACCGCGAAGATGCCGGGGGCCAGCGCGCCGCTTGAGGATTTTCTCCGCCACCGCGCGATGTTCCCGTGCTTCGTGTGCCCGCAAAGGCGCAATGCCGCAACTCCTGTTCACCCCCGGTGAATTCGCGGAGTTCAAACAAACGCTCTGAATGAAAAGGTGTTCTTTGCGCGCTTGGCGTCTGGGCGAGAACCTCAGGCGGCGGAAGCCGCCTCGGAAGCGGCGGCGGGTGCGGTTGAAACGGCGGTCGCGTCCTGGGTGCGAAACTTGAGGAGCACCAGCGCGGCGGGCACGAGCAGCGCCAGGTCCCGCACCAGCAGCCCGAGGCCCACCCGGGCGGTATCCGACGAGCCGAAGCAGCCGCAGGCGATGTCGATGCCGCGAACCATCGTGGTGGCGATGAGCACCGAGAACACGAGCACCAGCCCGGTGAGGATGGTCCACGCGCCGCGGGACCACACGTTGAGGATCAGCAGGACGCCCGCGACCAGTTCCACCCACGGCATGATCACCGCCGCCAGGTTGACCCACACGGGCGCCGTGACGATTTTATAGTTGACGATGGACTGGGCGAAGGCCGCCGGATCAGCGATCTTGCTGACGCTGGCCCAGATGAACACGCCGCCGAGCACCGCCCGGCACAGGAACTGGAAGATGGGATTCAGGATGAGTTGCATGCGTTTGTCCTCACGGGTATGCCGGCCGGATCAGTCCCACTCGATCTCGTAGGCGGCGTCGGTCCATTCCTTCCAGCCGCCGAAGAACACGCCCACGTGCCGGTAGCCCCTGGCGCGGAGCTGTTCCGCGACGTGGATGGAGGCCAGGCACTCGTTGCCGTCACAGTAGACGATCACGCGCTCCTCCGTCGAGACCATGCCGGCGAATTGGGCCAGGCCGTCGGCGGACTCCTTTTCCGGCACGTTGAGCGCGCCGGGGATCCGCCCCTGGACGAAGAGTCCGGATGGTCGCGAATCCACGAACACGGCCCCGCCGGAGTTGAACAACTCGAACGCCTCGGCCAGGTCCACGGTGGGCAGGTCCTGCTCCCGCGCCGCCGCCGTGACGTCGGGCCGCGGATCGAAATCCGCGATCGACAGCCGCGTGCGGGGCACGTGGTTGACGGCGAGCGCCGCGGCGCCGGCCAGCGCCAGGATGTAGACGGTCTGCTTCAGGTACTTCATCGGGCGGCTCCCAAAAACGTTTATTATATGAACCGACGGGCCGTATTGCAACATTCCGTTCCTCCAGAAAGATGACAGCCGGCCGCCCGGGGACGAAACAATTTGCCGGCGGTTCAACCAATGCCGGCGCCGGCGCATCTGTTGGTGAAATGGGCCGTTTCACGCGCGGTCCGGTTCGATGTATAATTGGAGCCCCACAGGAGGTGGCACCGCTGATGAAATCCTCGAACCGCCATTTTTTTCGACGTCTCGCCGCATGCCTCATTCTGGCGCTCGTCCTGCCGACGGTTGCGCCGCGCGCCGCCGACAAGCGGCTGAAAGCGCTGCCCGAACAGCACCGCAAGTGGATTGAACAGGAAGTCGTCTGGATCATCTCCGGCATCGAGCGGGACGTCTTCCTGGACCTGAAGACCGACGCGGAACGGGAACGGTTCATCCATCACTTCTGGGACGCGCGCGATCCCACCCCCGGCACGCCTCAAAACGAATTCCGCGAGGAGCATTACCGCCGGATTGATTACGCCAACGCCAAGTTCAGCGAGGGCGGCCCCGGCTGGCGCACCGACCGCGGCCGGTTCTACATCCAGCTCGGCCCGCCGGCCCAGATTTTCGAATGGGAAGCCCAGTACCAGGTATACCCCATTCAGATGTGGTTCTACTCGGTCCGCCAGCACCCCAGCATCCCCAACAATTTCAACCTCCTGTTCTGGCAGCGGGAGGGGGCCGGCGCCTACAAGTTGTACAGCCCGTACAACGACGGACCGGAGAAGCTGGTAAGTGCCGCCACCTTCAACGACCGGCGATCCAGCTACGATTACCTGTACGGCATCAACGCGGAACTGGCCCGCTCGACCCTGACGTTTTTCCCCAACGAGCCGGTCGATTTCGACCAGCTCAGCCCCTCCATGTCTTCGGACCTGCTCATCGCCCAGATTTTCCGCGCCCCCGAAGTCGAGGCCCCCACCCAGTACCTGACCCAGTTCCTGCCGGCGGACTCCAAGCTCCGCGAGAAGGTGAAGACCCGCTACACCTTCGGCTTCGTGCCCATGCAGGCGGCGTTCCTGCCGTTCACCGACAACGAGGGGCGCACCCTCCTCCATTACGGGTTTTACATCGCGCCCAAGGACCTGAGCATCGCCCGCTACAAGGACGAGTACTACGCCGCGCTCCAGATCACGCTCAACGTGTCCGACGACAAGGACCAGGTGCTCCACCGCTCCAGCCAGGACCTCGTCCAGTACTTTTCGGAAGAGGAGCTCAAGACCGTCCAGCACCTGCCCATGGTGTTCATCGACAAAGTGGGCATCGTGCCCGGCCACTACAAGCTGGATCTCCTGGTCTACAACAAGATCACCAGCCAGACCCACCAGTTCAGCAAGACGGTGGATATCCCGGAATTCCCCGCCGCCGCCCCCGCCATGAGTCCGCTCATCGCGGTTGAGTCGTACAAGCCCGTGGAGCGGACGTACGACGCGCTCTCCAACCTGTCGTTCAGCTTCTTCGGTTACAGCTTCACGCCGCTGCTGGAGAAGACGCTGAGCCCCGCCGAGAAGCTGAACATCCTGCTGCAGTACTACTACCCCCCCGACGCCGTGCGCGAGGATCCCGGCGAGACCCTGACCGTGGAGTACCGGATCGTGCCCGCCGGCGGGTCCGCCGAGGCGAAGGTCGTCACCGACACGGTCTCCAAGTCCACGGTCAACGCCGCCGGGTGCGTGCTGAGCTTCAAACAGCTCCCGCTCACCGGTCTGTACGGCGGGCGGCATACGCTGGTGGTCTCGGTGAAGGAGCCGTCGGGACGGACCATCGCCAGCTCCAACCTGAATTTCGTCATCGATGCCACCAACCGCCGGCCGCCGCAGCGCGTGTACGCGTCGGCTACCCTGGCCGCCGACGACTCGGGCATTTACGACTACCACCGGGCCATGCTCTACCTGAAGCAGCAGCAAGCGGAGGCGGCTGCCGCGGCGCTCAACCGGGCCGTGCTGAAGAGTCCCGACTTCGTGCCCGCCCTGACCGAGCTGGCCCGGCTCGAGTTCGACGCCGGCCGCTCCGCCCGGGCATTGGAACTGCTGGAGCGCGCCCGCGGGCAGAAGGATTTCCGCCCCGAGTCCAACGTCCTGCTGGCCCGCGTCTACCTGGCGCTGAATCGGCCGGCGGACGCCGGCGCCGCGCTCGAAGCGTTCCTGCGGGGGGCGGTGCCCTCCCAGCGGCATTACCGCGAGATGGCCGAGATTTACGACGGCCTCGGCCAGCCGGAGCGGGCCGCGGCCATGCGGCGGCAGGCGGGAGACGCGGAACCGCCCAAGTGACCGGCCGCCCCGGCGGGCGGAAAATGCGGTTGCAGTCGGCGGACAGTCCCGCTAAGATGAAACCGCGACTGCTGAATTGAGGAGGACGACGTGACCAAACGGAGTGAACTCGAAAAACTCACCGCCACGAAGTTGCGCGAGATGGCCCACGCGTACGAGGAGATCAAGGGCGCCTCCGGCATGGCCAAGGGCCAACTGATCGAGGTCCTCGTGGCGGCCATGCGGCAGCGGGGCACCTTCCAGGAAGATCTGAGCCACGCCGCCGCCATCGACCAGCTCGAGGCCCAGCGGCTGAAGGTGCGAACCGAGCTCGGCCCCCTGATCCGGAACAAGCGCGCCCTGCTGGCTGCCGAGACGCACGACCACGCCCAGATCAAGGACGTTCGGGCCAAGGTCAAGCGCCTGCGCCGCCGGATCCACCGGATCCGCGTGCAGGAAAATCAGATCAAAAAGATCCTCAAGATCAAAGCCTGATCGACCGCCCGACGATCCGCCCGGAGGATTGGCCCATGGCCGGCCCGCGCGACGCTCACCACCCGGCGGCAGCCGGCGTTCCCCCCGAGTTGCTGGAATCGATCCGGCGCCTGCGGGACCGGCTGGCCGGACGACTCCTCATCCTGGCGCACCACTACGTCCAGGACGAGATCGTGGACCTGGCCGACGTGGTCGGCGACTCCCTCAAGCTGGCCCAGGCGGCGGCCTCGCGCCGCGACGCCGAGTGGATCGTGCTCTGCGGCGTGCGCTTCATGGCCGAGAGCGCCGACATCCTCACCGCGCCCGCGCAGGCCGTCTTCATGCCCGACGCCACCGCCGGCTGCAGCATGGCCGACATGGCCGACCCGGCGGCGGTGGCCCGCTGCTGGGACGAGCTGGCGGCGCTGCCGGGACGGACCCTGCCGGTGACCTACATCAACTCGGCGGCCGCGATCAAGGCCTTCGTCGGCCGCCGCGGTGGCTCCGTCTGCACGTCGTCCAACGCCGCTCACGTGCTGCGGTGGGCGTTCGGACAGGCCGACCGGGTCCTGTTCCTGCCCGACCAGCACCTGGGCCGCAACACCGCCCACGCCCTCGGCGTGCCTCCGGACGAGGTGGCGCTCTGGTCCGCCGGCGGGGGCGGTTCGGCGCGCCTGGCCGGAGCGCGCATCGTGCTGTGGCCCGGCCACTGCTGCGTCCACCAGATGTTCAAGCGCACCCACGTGACGCACTTCCGCCGCCGGGCCCCGGCGGCGCACATCGTCGTCCACCCCGAGTGCGCCTTCGAGGTGGTCCGGGCGGCCGACTCCGCCGGCTCCACCGAGTTCATCATCCGGGCGGTCCGCGAGGCGCCGCCCGGCAGCCACTGGGTTGTGGGCACCGAGCTCAACCTGGTGGACCGGCTGGCCGCCCGCCATGCCGACCGGCGGGTGGAGCCGCTGACCCGTTTCGGCGCATACTGCGGCTCCATGCGCCGGAACCGGCTCCCGGCGCTGCGGGCGGTGCTCGAGGGGCTGGCCGCCGGCTCCCCGCCGGAACCGGTGGTCGTGCCGCCGGCGATCGCCACGCCGGCCCGGGAGGCGCTGGCGCGCATGCTGGCCGTCACGGTGTAGCCCGCCGGCCAGACTATTCGAAGAGGTGACACGAACGTGGACAACGACAACGCGCAGGAGCTGGTCCTCGAACCGGCCGGACGAATCTGCCTGGGCGAGGGCCTGGCGGATTTTCAGGAGATGCTGGCCAACGCCGTCTATCCGCCGGCCATGCGCGTCGTCCTGCGGCTGGCGGCGGTGACCTACATCGACAGCTCCGGCATCGGCGAGATCCTGAAGCTGTTCCTCGAGCTCAAGAACCACGGCCGCGACCTGGTCCTGACCGAAGTCCCCCCGCCCGTTCTGAAGATTTTCAAAAGCACCAAGCTCGACCGGGTGTTCGTCATCCGCTGAGCGCCCCGGCGCCCGCCGCGCGAGGTGTTCGCCGGCGGGCAAAACCGCCTTGAACTTTTCCCGCCGGCATCGGATAATAACTTTTTTACGTAGTCCGAATTCTATCCATCTGATTAAGGAGATCGTATGGCTGAAAAAATGAAAGCGGTGGTCAAAACCCGCCCGGAACTCGGCGGCGAACTTTTGGAACGGCCTCTCCCCAAGATCGCCCCCGACCAGGTGCTGGTAAAGGTGCGGGCGACCTCCATCTGCGGCACCGACGTCCACATCTACAAGTGGGACGCCTGGGCCGCCAACCGGATCGGTGAGAAGCGCCTCCCCCAGATCATGGGCCACGAGGTGGCCGGCGAGGTCGTCGAGGTGGGCGGCCACGTGAAGCGGGTCAAGGTGGGCGACTACATCTCGGCCGAGACTCACATCTACGATCCCGGCGACCTGACCGCCCTGTTGGGACAGCTCCACATCGGCGACCACATGAAGATCCTGGGCGTGGACTGCGACGGCGCCTTCGCCGAGTATTTCGCCGTGCCGGAGTCGGTGTGCTGGATCAACGACGCGTCGATCCCGCCCGAGCTGGCCACCATCCAGGAGCCGCTGGGCAACGCCGTGTACACGGTGCTCGGCGAGGACTTCGACGTCGCCGGCAAGACGGTGGTCATCCTGGGCGACGGGCCGGCGGCCCTGCTCGCGGCCGGTGTCGCCCGCGTGTGCGGCATGGCCAAGATCTTCATCGTGGGCAAGTACGAGTTCAACCTGAAGATCGCCCAGACGATGGGCGCGGACTTCCTGCTCTACGCCAACAAGGATGACGTCGACCGCGTGGCCTTCGTCAAGGACCACACCTACGGCGCCGGCGCCGACATCGTGCTGGACATGGCCGGCTCCCCCCAGGCGCTCACCGAGGGCTTCAAAATGCTGCGCCGCGGCGGCCGGTTCTCCGCGTTCGGCATCGCCTCCGAGTCCCCCACCATGATCGACTACAACAACGGCATCGTCTTCAAGGGCGCCCAGATCCACGGCATCAACGGCCGGCTCATGTTCGACACCTGGTACCGGGTGCGCAACCTGCTGGCCACCGGCCGCCTCGACATCCGTCCGGTGATCACCCACATGTTCAGCCTGGACGATTACGTCAAGGGGTTCGATGTCATGCTGGGCCGCCCGCGCCAGTCGGCCAAGGTGGTCCTGTTCCCCGACGCGGCCGAGTTCGACGCCGCCCGGAAGCGGATGAAGTAGCACGGCCGGACATCGGACTTCGGACATCGGAAATCGGGCTTCGGATGCAGAATTATCGGGAATTGCGGGTTTGGCAGCAAGGCATCGAGCTAACCAAAACCGTGTACAGAATGACCGGCTCCTTTCCGCCTGCTGAGCGGTTTGGACTGACCGCCCAGATGAGACGGGCGGCTGTGTCCGTTCCCTCAAACATCGCCGAAGGATATGCCCGCTCGGGCACGGCTGAGTATTTACGCTTTCTCTCAATCGCAGCCGGGTCAGTCGCTGAGCTGGAGACCCAGGTGATCCTTAGCTGTGAGCTGGGATTCCTGGTGAAAGACCACCAGGACGAACTCTTGGCTCAATTGGACCTGATCGGTAAAATGTTGAAAGGGCTGCGAAGATCGCTCGAACCCTATCGACTGAAAGAGGACTCTGAGTGGCCGGTTGATCTAACGGCAGCGGAATCTTCCGGCAACTGCAAGCCGGAGGGAATATCTTGAACCTCTCCTCTCGTGATCTGTCAGAAAAGCGTGCATGGCTACTCAAACCAACCGATATACCGATGTCCGATTTCCGAAGTCCAATGTCCGAAACCATTGATTCTAATCCTATCTAAGGAGAATTCATAATGTACGGAAAAATGAAAGGATTCCTCGCCGAGGAGCTGAAGAAGCTCGAAGAGCAAAAACTTTACAAGCATGAGCGGATCATCGAGAGCGCCCAGGGCGCCGAGATCGTCGTCAAGGGGAAGAAGTGCCTCAACTTCTGCGCCAACAACTACCTCGGGCTCTCCTCCCACCCCGAGCTGATCCAGGCCGCCCACGAGGGGATCGACCACCGCGGCTACGGGCTGTCGTCGGTCCGGTTCATCTGCGGCACCCAGGACATCCACAAGACCCTGGAGCGCAAGGTGTCGGAGTTCCTGGGCATGGATGACACCATCCTGTTCTCCTCCTGCTTCGACGCCAACGGCGCCGTGTTCGAGCCGCTGCTCGGCGAGGGTGACGCCATCATCAGCGACGCGCTGAACCACGCCTCCATCATCGACGGCGTGCGCCTCTGCAAGGCCCAGCGCTGGGCCTACAAGCACTCCGACATGCGCGACGTCGAGGAGCTGGACCCGGCCACCGGCAAGACGGCCAAGGGGCTGGAGCGCTGCCTGAAGGAAGCCAACGAGAAGGGGTGCCGCTTCAAGATGATCGCCACCGACGGCGCCTTCTCCATGGACGGCGACGTCGTCCGGCTGAAGGAGATCTGCGACCTGGCTGAACAGTACGACGCCCTGGTCATGGTGGACGACTCCCACGCCTCCGGCTTCATGGGCAAGACCGGCCGGGGCACCCACGAGCACTGCGGCGTCATGGGCCGGGTGGACATCATCACCACCACGTTCGGCAAGGCGCTCGGCGGGGCGTCCGGCGGCTGCATCTCCGGCCGCCAGGAGATCATCGACTGGATGCGCAACAAGGCCCGCCCGTACCTCTTCTCCAACACCGTGGCCCCGTCCGTCGTCATGGCCACCATCCGGGTCATGGACATGCTCTCCTCCACCACGACGCTGCGCGACAAGCTGGAGAAGAACACCCAGTATTTCCGCGAGAAGATGACCGCCGCCGGCTTCGACATCATCCCCGGCGTGCATCCCATCACCCCCATCATGTTCGGCAAGTACCCCGACTGCTCCAAGCTGGCGGTGGACTTCGCCAACGCCATGCTGGACGAGGGGATCTACGTGATCGCCTTCTCCTTCCCCGTCGTGCCGCGGGGCAAGGACCGCATCCGCGTCCAGATCTCGGCCGCCCACGAGCCGCACCACCTGGAGCAGGCCATCGCCGCGTTCACCAAGGTGGGCCGCAAGCTGAACATGATCCAGTAGCCGCTTCCGGTTCTCGACTCACACTCAGGGGCGCTTCGGCGCCCCTTTTTCATTCAGCAGCGAGCATGTTACCAGGGTTCAAGGGTTGAGGGTTGAGGGTTGAGGGTTGAGGGTTGAGGGTTCAGCGGTTCGCTGGCTCGCTGGATCGCCGGTTCGCCGCCTCGCCGGTTCGGTGGAACGCAGGCGGGATGCCTGAGCCACTTTCTCCCGCCAATAGGATCTTCGGCATTCCATTGACAAAAAGAAATGCTTGGCGTCTTTGCGCCTTCGCGCGCCTCTCAACCACCACCCGAACACACGCCGCAGGAGACGGTTCGCCGGTTCGCAGATTCACCGGCTCTCAAATCAACCCTCAACTCTCAACCCTCAACCATCAACGGTTAATAAAGCAGCGTCCCTGAACTCCCGCCGTGCTCCGGCCATCTGTTCCTGTGTTAGAATGACAGGGGTACAGGTCATGCGTTCCACGATCATCAGACGACGCAAAGTTCTCCTGGCGGCGATGCTGGCCGGCGCGCTGACGGCCGGGGCCCAGGACGTGCCCAAGACGAAGGGCGTCGAGGAGCCGCCGCCCCGCGGCGCCGCGACGAGCGTGACCGCCGACGTGTCGGCCGTCCGCTTCAACGCCCAGGTGCGCGACCGCAAGGGCAACCTGGTCACGGGCCTCGGCCGCGACGCCTTCCAGGTGCTGGAGGACGGCCGGCCCCAGCCCATCATCTACTTCGAAACCGACGCGTCGCCGGTGTCCGTCGCGCTCCTCATCGAATTCAGCCGGCCCACCGCCGGCATCCTCCAGGACATGCGGGAATCCGCCTACCTGCTGGTCAAGGATCTGGCGGCCGAGGATCATTGCGCCCTCGTGGTCTTCAACAACCGCCCCGAGATCGTCGTCGATTTCACCCGGGACCGGGACGAGATCCTGACCGCCGTCGCCCGCATGAATTTCACCTTCCTGTCCTCCATCGAGCTCCTGAACAGCGTCCGGTTCACCGTCACCCGGATGAGCGAGGTACCGGGCAAGCGCGGGATCGTGCTCCTGGCCACCGGGCTGAGCGAGAGCGGCGGCCGCCTGAACGAGCTGTCCCGCCAGCTGCAGTTGATGGGCGTGCCCATCTACGCCGTCTCCATGGGCCAGCACGCGCGCAACGTGCTCGATCCGCTCCTCACCACGTCGGACCACCACATGTTCTTCCAGGCGGACCACCGCCTGCGCACCCTGGCCGAAAACTCGGGCGGGGCGGCGTTCTTCCCCACCCACCCCAACGCGTTCCCCAAGACGATGGAAACCGTCCGCACGTTCCTGAAACACCAGTACCTCCTGGCTTACGCGCCGCCCGATCCGGCCGACCACAAGCGCAAGCGCAAGCTGGCCATCACCGCCCGGGCCGATCTGGATCGCGACGGCACCGCCGAACCGCTGGAAGTCGTTCACGTGCGCCAGTATGTGCTGGGCGGATCGTCCGCCAAGCCATAGTCAATCCAATCAATTGGAAGGAGCGTCCAATATTTTGGACATATTATCCCCATCCCTCCGCACAACCCGTTCGACACAATTATAATCCTTTTGATAACAATATTTTAAACACCTAGACGCCTCAATCATTTTTTGGTATGATTCTTGCTTAGCTTTCCGTATGTTTTTTGGGTTTTGGGATACACGGGTTTTTTCGGGGTTCGTCCACTCCAATCAGCTTTTTTTGCCTGATCGGCTCAATATCTTACCCATCCTTAAAGGAGGTTCCTGTATGAGACATGCGTTCCCAAGGTTTGCCCTGCTGTCCCTGCTGGCGATCATGTGCGCCGGCCTGGTGGCGGGTCAGGCCACGCAGACCTACGGCCGTATCGAAGGTACGGCCAAGGATCAGACCGGCGGCGTGATCCCCGGTGTGACCGTTACCATCACCTCGGCCACCGGCACCAAGACCATGGTCACCGGTGACAGCGGCGAGTTCGGCTTCCCCTTCCTGACCCCGGGCCTTTACAGCCTGAAGGCCGAACTGGAAGGGTTCAAGACCTACGAGCAGCCCGAGATCACCGTCCGCCTGGGTGCCGTCTCCACCATCAACCTGGTGCTGACCCCCGGCGAAATCAGCGAAGTCATCACCGTCACCGGTGAGGCCCCGCTGGTCGACACCACCACCACCACGGTGGGCGCCAACATCTCCGAGAGCCTGTTCACCAGCGTGCCGATGCGGCGCAACTTCACCAACCTGTTCAACATGGCCCCCGGCGTCGGCGACTCCGGGTCGCTCGGTGACAACAACCCCTCCATCGGCGGCGCGTCCGGCCTGGAGAACAACTACATCGTGGACGGCGTGAACATCACCAACACCGGTTACGGTTCGGTGGGCGCCTACTCCAACGTGTACGGCTCGCTGGGCTCCGGCGTGACCTTCGACTTCGTGAAGGAAGTCCAGATCAAGCAGGGCGGCTTCGAGGCCGAGTACGGCCAGAGCACCGGCGGCGTGGTGAACGTCATCACCAAGTCCGGCGGCAACGAGTTCCACGGCGGCGTGTACTTCTACGGCCAGCCCGGCGGCTGGGAAGCCCGCCGGAAACAGGCCAACACCTACCGCGAATCCCAGGGCACCCAGGTCCTCCGCAACGAGTCGTTTGACGTCAGCGCCGACCTGAGCGGTTACCTCTGGAAGGACAAGTTCTTCTTCTATTTGGGCTTCAACCCCCAGTGGACCACCATCACCACCATGGCCCCGGCCGGCCTCGGCCAGTGGGTCGACCCCGGTGAAGGCTTCTTCGACCGCGAGGACACCATCTACTCCTGGTCGGCCAAGGCCACCTGGGTTCCCTGGAGCAACCACAACTTCGAGTTCTCCACGTTCGCCGACCCGTCCAACCGCGCCGTGGGTCCCAACCGCGGCATGACCTCCACGGGCGATGACAACTACTCCGGCCTGGCCTACGGCTCCTGGAACTGGATCGGCCGCTACAACGGCGTGCTCACCAACAACTGGTTCCTGACCGCCTCTCTGGGCCGCGCTTTCAACCGGTTCGAAGAGCAGCTTCTGTACATGGAGCGGATCGGCTATTACGACTACGTCAATTACGCCGGCATCCAGCGCCTGGGCGGCGTGGGCTTCTTTGAGAACAACAACGGCGAGAACTGGCAGTTCAACGTCAAGACCACCGTCAACTTCAACGCCGGCGGCGACCACACCTGGGACTTCGGCTACATGTACGAGGATGTGGGTTACACCGCCGTCCGCCGCTACACCGGCCCCATGATCAACGTGCCCGCCTTCGGCACCTTCCCGGGCCTCACCACCTACGGCGGCTTCTTCCGCCTGCGCTACTACGCCCCCGGCGGCGTGACCTGGGATGCCAACAACGACGGTGTCATCACCACCGCCGATGCGCTGCTCCAGCAGTATCGCGGCAACGCCAATGACCCCGACATCGCCACCAAGACCAAGTATCACTCCTTCTACGTCCAGGACGCCTGGAAGATCACCGACAAGATCACCCTGAAGGCCGGCCTGCGCTATGACTGGCAGCAGATGTCCGGCGGCGGCGACAATGCCATCACCTACGAGTTCACCGGCAACTTCGCCCCCCGCGTCGGCCTGATCTACGACATCTTCGGCGACGGCAAGACCAAGGTGTACGGCAACTGGGGCCGCTTCTACCAGAAGATCCCCAACGACATGGCCGTCCGCGCCTTCAGCTCCGAAGACGGCGTGACCAACGCCTGGTTCTACCCTGTGTACGACGCTCAGGGCCGTCCGTCCCCCGGCGCGTTCGCCAATCCGGACATGCCCACCCCGCCGACCGTCACCCGCACCGGCGCCAACCCCACCTACGTGGTCCCCGACACCAAGACCATGTACCAGAACGAACTGGTCCTGGGCTTCGACCACCAGGTCAACCCCACCATGAGCTTCGGCATGCGCTACATCTTCCGCGAAGTGGGCCGCATGCTCGAGGACGTGGGCACCCTGACCGTCACCCAGTACCTGGAAGACTCCGAATACTTCACCTACGTCATCTCCAACCCCTCCTTCACCGCCGACTACGTGATCAACGACACGGGTGAAATCGGTTCCGACGGCCTCCCCGACGGCTTCGCCGATCCGAAGCGGTCTTACAACGCCCTGGAACTGACCCTGGAAAAGCGTTTCTCCCAGGGCTTCCAGTTCCTGGCCAACTACCGCCTGGCCAAGCTGTATGGCAACTATGAGGGCCTCTACCGGAACGACAACGGGCAGGATGACCCCAACATCACCTCCCTGTACGACTTCCGGCTGGATGACTCCCTGCTCTATCAGTTCACCCCCGGCTACCTGAACACCGACCGGCGCCACACCCTGAACTTCAACGGCTCCTACACCTTCACCGGCGGCTTCACCCTGGGCGTGGGCTTCCGGAGCACCAGCGGCGCCCCCATCACCAAGCTGGGTGCCCACCCGGCGTATGAGAACTCCGGCGAGATCCCGATGACCCCGCGCGGAGCCGAGGGCCGGACCGAGTGGCTGAACAACTTCGACGTGCACATGAGCTATCCGTTCACCTTCGGTGACAACTACCGCCTGCGCTTCGGCGTGGACGTGTTCAACCTCTGCAACTTCAAGCGCATCACCAACGTGGACGAGGACTTCGAACTCGCTCCCGAATACGAGAACCCCGACTACCTGACGCCCCAGGCGTTCCAGCGTCCGTTCAACATGCGGTTCTCCATCCGGTTCGAGTTCTAAGAACCGGCTGGTCCGCGTGACCACTCCAGGCGGGGCCTTCTGGCCCCGCCTTTTTTTTCGTAATTCGGAATTCGGAAATCGGACATCGGAATTCGGATCTGGGATCTGGGATCTGGGATCTGGGACCTGGGTGCTGGGAACTGAATCTTAGAATCCCAAGTACCCATTCACCGATTCACCCACTCACCGACTCACCCACTCACCGACTCACCCATTCACCGATTCACCCATTCACCGATTCACCCATTCACCGACTCACCCATCCACCGATTCACCCATTCACCGATCTCGTCTGGCACTCACAAACGGCCGGCACGCGGGAGGTACCGCGAGCAGCAGCGAGCGGCGCGAGGGGGCGTGCTCCACGCGTCACCCCGGATGCGATTCCACTCCGTCAATGTATCCAGACCACACAAAGACGAGTGGCGATGAACGCTCGGAAACGTTATCGATCCTGCTCGTCGCCGTAGCGCGCTTCGATATCCGCCCAATTATCCAGATCCCCACCCTGTTTATCCCGGACGTACCGGCGCGCGGCGTCAAACTGACTCTGACGGTACAGATGCACTGTGGACCCATGGCGCGACCATGGTTTCAGATCGGCTGGGATGAATCCGGCTTCCCGCAGTTTTCGGGTACACCATGACTTGAGCTGGTTCAGCGCGTCGTCCGGCGATATCGAGCACGACAGTACGGCGTGAACATGCTCGGTGCGGATGCGCAGTGCATGAAGCGGCCAGCCTCGTCAAGCGCATTTATCCACTATGGCGTCATGCACAATCCGGCGCATGGCGGCATCAAGGGTGACGGGCGGATGGCCCAGTCGGCAAGCTTCTTCTTCCTGCCAGGCAGGGGTATGGCTGATGCGAGGCGTGCCGTATTCGTTGCGGAAGCGGTCCTGAGAGCCTCGTGGATCGCCATGGAGCCAGGTGCCACGAGTGCGAAAGGTCAGAAAGCATGATTGCAGGCCATGCGTTTTCACCGAGGAAAACCTCCAGTGGATTCAATCTATATAACGTTTGATTTAAAAAATGTTCCGAGCGAGAGACGTTGGTCCTGATGGAATTACTTCATCAACCGGTGGATCGTAGCCAGGGTCGCATCGCGCCGCTCGCTGCCGCTCGCGGTACCTCATCTGTGCCAATCGAGTGATCTCACTCAAAAATTTACTCATTGGTGGATACAGCCATGACGGAGGCATTGAACAATTTGTCTTAAAATTTGGAGAGCTGACAGCTGGTGGTTGATTGCTGCTGGCTGCTGGTGTCTAGCTGAAGGACGCCTTCAGACCCGGCCCGGGCGGCGATTTTGGAGTTGACTTTCCGGACGGCTTGAATAAAATATGGCCGTCCCGCAATGCGGGACAGTGGCCGCGATCTTTTGGCGCTATCGTCTAGGGGTTAGGACGCCGCCCTCTCACGGCGGTAACCGGGGTTCGAATCCCCGTAGCGCTACCAATACCCAAGCCGCCGGCATTTCTGCCGGCGGTTTTTTTCTTCCTCTCGCTAAGACGCAAAGTCGCAAAGATTCAGTAAATGCGGGAGATGCGTGTGAATCATTCCCCGCCGGGGTCGGCCAGGCGGCGGCAGGCGGCGGCCAGGTCGTTCTTGGCGCAGAGCAGCGGGCCGAACAGCGGCAAGCGCGGCCGGACCGCCGCTGTCATCGCCCCGGCCATCTCGCGGATGTCCCACTGGGCGTGGGCGTCGAGGCGCAGCCGCGCGAAGTGCGCCAGCTCGCGCACGCTGACCCGGAACAGCACCCGGCGCCGGTGCGCGTTGGTCAGGGCGTAGGCGGCCGCCGGCGGCGCCAGGGCGCCGATCCGCGCGGCCACCGCGGCGCTCGCGTCCGCCAGTTCCCGTAACGCCGCGCCCTCCCCCACCGCCGCCACCGACGCCGGCACGGTGACGCCGAGCCGCGGGTCGTAATCCTGCGGGATGAGCGTGCCCATCCGGTGGCGCTTGAGCTGGGCGAAGCACGAGGCGCTCACCACGCACTCGAACGTGGCCGCGGCCAGCTCGAAGGCGCGCGGCAGCGATTGCCACGGCGGCAGGTGTTCCACGAGTCCCGCCAGCAGGGTGCGCTTCTCCTCGTCGCCCGCCGTTTCGGCCCAGCGCCGGCTCGCCGCCGCCGACAGCCCGCCCGCCTCGTGCATCAGCGCCGTCCAGACCGGCGTCTCGTCCAGGCCCGCGTCATCCACGACGCGGCAGGCGGCCGCCGTGCCGGCTGGCTCCGGCGTCGCTGTGCCGGCGGCGGCGCGCAGGCGCTCCCGGGTCAGCGGCAGGTCCAGGCGGTGGTGCGCCGCCGGCTCAGTGTACTTGATGAGCGACGGGGCGATGCCGCCCACGGCGCGGCGGAGGCGGTCGCCGTACTCCCGCACCTCGCCCAGCGGATGGGCGGCCGCCGCCTGAATGATCCGCTCCAGGTTGCGGGCGTTGGCGGTTAGGCCGAGCTGGGTCTCCGTGGCCAGACTCAGGCCGTAGCGGGCGTCCTCCCTGGCCCAGCCGTCGAGGGTGCGCCGGCCGTCCCTCCCCTCAGCCAACTCCGGGTGCCGGGCGGGAAAATACTCAGCCAGCTTGCCGTAACAGCGGCGGTAGAACGCCACCTGGCGGGCGACCAGCGCGTGAAACTCCGCCTCCAGCGGCGTGCCCATCACCTCCACCGGCGTGACGTAATCCCCCTCGAGCGTGATGTAGCGTTGCGATTTTTCGGTGTAGGAGCAGAGGCGGAAGCGCTCCACGAACTCGGCGGCCAGGCGGCTGACGCCCAGCACGTCCAGGTTGAACACGGCGTGCTCGGCCACCGAGGCATGGCCCAGGCCGAAGATGATCGACTCGTTGGATTTTCGGGCCCGGTCCACTTCCGCCCGGGCCGCGGCGCGGAGCTCCGGCGCCGGACGCGGGTCGCGGCTGATGCGGGCGTAGGCGGCCGAGAGCGTCTCTGGCGTCAGGTTGCGGCGTTCGGCGAGCGCGGTCAGCTCCGCCGCCAGGACCTCCCGGTCGGCGTCGGCACCGTCCGCCAGCGCCGGCCGGGCCCGCTCCAGGAGTTCCCGGTACTCGCGGAGGATCTCCGCATCCACGTTCAGGCCCGCCAGGATCACGTCCACGCTGTCCGCGCCTCCTGTGTTGTCACGCCCGCCCGTCGGACCGGCGTGCGGATCCGGCCGGTGCCGGTCACTCGTCGCCCAGGCCGTCCACCTCGGCGCCGGGGTCGATCCGGCGGATGGCGTCCACCACCTCGCGGATGAGCACGTCCGGCGTCGAGGCGCCGGCGGAGATGCCCACCGTCGCGACGCCCTCGAACCACTCGGCGCGCACGTCCGCCGCGGTCTGGACCTGGTAGGTCCGCGGGTTGATGCTCTGGCTCAGCTCCGTGAGCCGGCGGGTGTTCGCGCTGGTGTACGACCCGACGATGATCATGATGTCGTTGTGGCGCGGCATCAGGCAGATCTCGCTCTGGTGGTCGGTGGTGGGCTTGCAGATGGTGTTGATGAAGCGGATCTCGCGACTGAAGCGCACCAGCTCCGGCAGGATCTGCTGCACGTTGCCCAGGCTCTGGGTGGACTGCACCACCACGCCCAGCTTGGGGTAGCGCCGATCCCAGCCCTCAAGATCGGCCGGCGCGGCCACCACGCGGGCGCCGGGCGCCTGCCCGGCGATGCCCCGCACCTCGTCGTGGTTGTGGTCGCCGATGATCACGATCTGATACCCCTCGGCGTGAAGGTTGCGCACGATCCGGTGGATCTCCAGCACCATGGGACAGGTGGCGTCCACGATCTTGAGGCCGCGCGCTTCGGCCTCGCCGTACGTCTCCGGGGTGGAGCCGTGGGCGCGGAACAGCAGCACGCCGGCGGGAATGTCGTCGATGCGGTCCACCACCCGGATGCCGGCCCGCTGGATCTGGTCCACGACGGACTCGTTGTGGACGATCTCACCCAGCATGTAGACGTCCTGTTCCGTGCGAGCGGCCTGCAGGGCGATGTCGATGGCGCGGCGCACCCCGAAGCAGAAGCCGGCGCTCTGGGCCACCTGGATCTTCATCGGCCGCCCCGCAGATCCGGCGCCCCGGCGGCCGGCAGGCGGTACAGGATCAGTCCCGCCGCGCGCGCGGTGAACGCCTCGAAGAACCGGCGGGTCTCGGCGTAGTCGGCCGGCGGCAGGATGCGTCGGGTCACCGCGACCTCCTCCTCCACCCGGACCACGCCCCGGGCCTCGTCCAGACTGAAGGTCCGCCGGGCGGACCAGGCGGGCGTCTCGCGAACGATCTCCGCCGGCAGGTGAAGCACCTCGCTCCCCGGGGGCAGCTGGATCTCCGTCACCGTGCGGCTGACGGCCGGCTCGCCCAAATCCAGCGGCGTGCGGCGCTCCGGCTCGCCCAGCCAGAAGCTGACTTCGGCGAACGTCAACGGATGCGACGGCGTGTCCAGCACGACGACGTTTTCCTGCCGCACCGTCAGGTCGCCGCGGCCCACCGCCTGCCGGAGTTCCACGCCGCGGTCGGACGCATCCAGGCCCGCCGCCTCGCCGCCGCTTGGCACGGCGCCGGCGGCCCAGCGGGAGGCCAGCTCGCGCAGCGCCGCTTCCCGCTCCTCTGGGGACAGCCGGCCCAGCAGCTCCCGGGCCCGGGCGGCGAACAGGCCGCGCAGGTCCGCCACCGCCTCGATCTCCGCCCCGCCGGCGGCATCCAGCCGGATGGTCAGCCGGTTGTCGGCCCGGTTGGCCGAAGCGGTTGCCGCGCCGGTATCCGCGAACTCCGTCCGGGTGCGGCCGACGAAGAGACCCCGGTTGTCCGCCGCACGGGCGCAGAAGCCGAAGGTGTCACCGCCGCCGGTCGGATCCAGAAAGACGGGATCCCCGCCGGGAAGCTCCAGCCGCAGCACCAGCGCGTCGAACTGCTCCATCGCCGGCACGTCTTCCGCCAGCGGCAGCCGGTCGCTGTTGAGAAACACCGGCACGGCCTCAAGCCCCGCCGCCGCCAGCATCGCCCCGAGCAGCACCGCCTTGTCCCTGGCGTCGCCTGCGCCGGCAGCCAGCACCGCGTCCGGTTCCGCCGGCTGCAGGCCGGCCATGGGCACGGCCACCGGAATGGCGGCCACCGCGCGGGTCACGAAGTGAAAGAGCCGCTGCGCCTGTTCCCGGGGCGTGGCGGCGCCGGCGACGAGCGCCGCCGCGCGCGTCGCCGTCTGCGGACCGGGCCTGTCGACAAACCGCCAGTAGGCGTCGGCGAACGGGGCCGCCGCCTCGCGCCAGCCGGCGTACGACGAGTAGACCAGCCGGGCGGCGGCGAGCGCCAGCGGCGGGGCGAATGGCTCCACCGCCGCGGCCGGCACGTCCCGCACGAAGAAGGAATGCAGCACGCGGCCGCGCTCGCTGTGACGGAGGCTCTGGATGACGTCGCCGTTGAACGCGCGGTACTTCAGAACAGCTCCCTCGGGCAGCCCAATGTGGAGGCGTTTGTCCCGCAGCGGATCGTCCGCCTGGAAAAACTCGACGCCGCTGAAGCCGGCAGGCGCGGCGGCAGTGGTCCGTTCCATCCGCACCTCGAGCAGCCGGCCAGGCACCACGTCGGGGAGCGTCACCACCCGCTCCATCACCTGATTGTAGGCGGGGTCGGCGACGCCGTCGGGCACGCGGTCGCCCGCCGCCGCGGCGTCGGCGGGCACGAACTCGGTCGCGTTGACATACGTGACCGCCTTGAGGAGCCGGAGCTGCTGCTCGGCAGGGCGCCAGAACATCCGGTAGACGCGGTATTTGTCCGCGGCCGGAGCCTGCAGGACGTGGACGAAGGTGTGAAAGTCTTCGGTGAGCCGGCCGTCGGGATGCCAGGCCACTGTCTTCCGGGCGCGCAGCACCACGGCATCAGCGCCGGGGAAATCCCGGGCGGACGCCAGTTGGGGAAACGGCTCCGTCTCCTCCGCGGGCCCCTGCGCCGCGGGCGCCTGCGCCGCGGCGGGCACCGCGGCCAGGGTGACCGCAAGCGCCCATCCGGAGATCCACCGCCGCAGCCGGGACTTCATCATGAACCACCTCCCGGTTGCCGCTCCAGGATGATCATGCTCCGCTGATTTCGCACCCACCGGTCCAACAACTCGCGGAGCTGTTCGTAATCGGCGGAGCTGAGTACGGCCCGATCCAGGCTGAACTCGCTGTCGAAACGGATGGCGCCGCCTTCCCTCCGGCAGGACAGGCGCAGGCGCGCCGGGCCCGCCGCGATCTCAACCGGATCGGGCAAAGCGAGAATCGTGTAGCCGGCCGGCAGCGTGATATGTTCCGACTGGACGACCTGGACTGTCGAGAACAGGTCCATGGGGTAGCGCCGCGGCCCCGGCGCCATCATCCGGGGCAGCCCCAGCGAGTAGAGTTCGAATCCGTTGGTCATGAGGTACGGGCGGAAGATCAGGAAACGCCCGGCGGCCAGCGCGTAGCCCGGCGCGTCCACGTCGAACGCCACCGCAAACGGCACGGCCAAATCGGCCGCGTCGCTCACCTGGAACTCCCGGACGCGGGCGCCGGCGTGCACCTTGCCGGCCAGTTCCTGCCACACCTGGACGAACTGCGGCCCGCTGAACCGGCGCCCCAGGCCGCGCAAAATAAAATCGTAGTACCCGCCGCCCCGGATGCCGATGCGGGTGCGCGCGCCGCCGTCGGCGTCCAGCCGGGTGTCGGCCTCGAGCCGGCCCAGGCTGCGCGAGGCCGGGCTGGGGGGCACGGTCTCGAGGCCCGCCCCGTCGGCCGTCAGCCGCAGCAACGGCCGGCCGCCGGCGTAGGTCTCGCCGAGGGTGCCGTGCGCGCCGAGGGCCGGATCCAGGTACGCCGTGCGTCCGTCGGACAGGCGGACGGCGCACAGTGATCGCTCGAAATAGACGGAGGGGATATCGGTATCGGGCGCGCGCGACACGTTGATCAGGGCCTCCTCGGCCTCCAGGCCAAGCTCGCGCAGCATGGCCGCGAGGAGGACCGACTTGTCGCGGCCCACGCCGAAGCCGGCGGCGAGCACCTCGGCGGCCGCGTGGGGCTCCAGGAAGGCGCCCACGTCCATGGACGCATCCAGGTAGCCGACTTCGCCGGCGACGAAACGGAGCAATGCCAGGATCCGGCTGTGCTCGCCCGTCAGGCCGTCGGTCAGCTCCCGGACCTTCTCCGCCAGCGCCTCGTCCGGCTCTAATCGCCCCCGGCTCTGCGCCCACCCCTTCCGCGACAGCTCCGGCCAGCCGCCCAGCGTGCTCACCACCACCCGGCCGGCCACCTCGGGCAGGCCCGGCATGCCGGTCTCGCGGTAGATCATGGGCAGCTCACGGCCCGTCCAGGTGTAGACGACCTGATCGCCCGCCCGCTCCTCGGTGAACGCCAGCGCGCCGTCCCGGACGGCGTGGCGCAGCGGGCGCGACGCCGGGCCGCGGATCACCAGCCGTTTGCTCAGGATCGGGTTTTCGTACTGAAAGAGAAAGAAGTCGGCGTAATGCCCGGGCACCTGGGCGTCCGACTGGATCCGCATCGCGGTCTCGAGCGTGTCCTGCACCTGCAGGTCCGGATAACGGACCACCAGCCGGCGGTACGGCTGGGCGAACGGATGGGCGGTCGCACTCAGCGGCTCCTCGCGCGCGCGGTCGCGGTCGAGGGCGACGGTCTCGCCGGTGGGCCGGATGATGCGCCCGCCGAGAAATTCTACGCGGGCCCTCGGTTGAAAGAACGCCATCTGGTCGGCGGCGTACGTCTGCCGGCCGCGCTCGTCCAGAATCTGGACCCGGCGGCGGATCTCCTGAGTGTATCGGCCGTCCGCGTCGTAGGTGACCGTGACGTCCTCGTCCAGGACGACGGCCGAAGCGCCGCGGGTCAGTTCGAGGGTGCCGGGTGTGGGGGTCGCGTCCGTGCTCCGGGCGTCCGCCGCCGCGGCGGCCATGACCACCGCCGCCGCCAGCGCCAGCCGGGTGAATCCGATCGTCCTGTTCCGTGTGCCCATTCGCCCTCCCGGTCGCGACCAGTGCTCCCATATATACACAGGGATCCGGAACCCCGTCAAGCTTTTCCCCCTTCCTGTCGCCCGCGGCGGGTCGCGCCGCAAAACCGTTGCATTCCGCCGATTTTTGATTATAATATCGCCCTTTGAGCGGGCCAGCGTAGCTCAGTGGTAGAGCAGGCGATTCGTAATCGTCAGGTCAAGGGTTCGACTCCCTTCGCTGGCTCCAGTACCTATCCAACGGACGCTTCAAACAAACCGGCCGGGCCAACGCCCGGCCGGATCGTTTTCGGCTGAATCCGCCGCCGCTACATCGTCGGGATGATGGCGATCATCTCGGGCGAGTTCTGGACCGACTTGGCCAGGAAGGGCTGGCCGTTCGTGCTGCGGACCCGCATATAGCCCACGAAGTCGTCCAGGCCGCCCACGGGACCGAAAACGGCCGGATCGCCCAGGAAGAACACCCGGGCGCCTAGAGGCGGCACGATCAGGTCCGCCAGCGACACGGCCACCGGCAGGCCCTGGGGATCGTACACTTCCACCGCCGCGGTCACCGGCTGGTCTCCCGGATTGTACAGGACGTAGGAGGTCTCGAAGGGGGCGATGGTGATGGTGTAGGGGAAGACCAGATCGAGCACGGCGTCGCTGTCCAGGGGAATGGCGTCGGCGGCCATGTTCCTGATCTGGAAGTACGGCGGGAGCGTTTCCGACTGATCCGGATCCGGCGGGTTCCACACCTGGTACGAGAAGGCGCCGCACACGTTGTCGCGGTCCACGGTCAGGACGAGGGAGCCGGTGGTGAAAGCCGTATCGAACCGGTCCAGGTCAAGCGCGGTCTCCCCGGACAGGTACAGCTCGAACCGCGACAGGTTGTCGAAATCGTACTCGCGGGTGGTCACCAGGTTGCCGTCGAAATCGTAGAAATCGACCCGGACATGGGTTTGCTGGATCTCCGGATCATCCTCGTCTTCATCCTCCTCGGCGATCCGGTTGTTGGAGCTGATCAGGACGACGGACGTGTCGAAGCCGTTGCCCACCACGTAGTACGGCACGTGGAACGTCTGCGAAGCGGACGGGAGCACGGGGTTGAGCGGGGGGCAGGCGAAGTGAAAGGAGTAGTCCGGTGAGACGCCCTCCATGGTCAGGTAGACGTATTGGTCCAGGTTGTCCAGGTTGAACAGCCGGAAATAGCCGTTGAACGGGTAGTCCATAATGACCTGGTCGGTGCCGCCGGCGGACATCAGGTCGAACGTGCTGGAGCTGTTCGCCACGCCGGTCGGTTCGAAAAGGATGAGCTGGATCTGCATCTGGTTGTAATACGGATTGACGTAATGCAGAACTGTCTCGATCCGCCGATCGTTGAGATCGGCAATGTTGGCGGTACTGAAGGCGTACGGGAAGATCACGTCCTGGGCCATCGGCTGGTCGATGCGCAGGTAGTCGCCGCGGATGATGGTGGCGCCCGTGTCGTCCAGCGTGCCGTTGTACACCAGCCCGACCAGCGGCAGCTCATCGTGAACCGCCTTGATGAACCCGTGCTGGTTGACCACCTTGTCGTAATCGGGCACCAGCTCGCGGACCATGGTGACCAGCTGTTCGCCGGCCTGGAGGGTGATGTCCACCGGATCGATGATGTGGGCCACGCTGTCATCGTCCACCCAATAGAACGGGAGGCCCGCGCTGCTGTCGTCGTTCGAATAGGAGGAGTTGTTGGTCTGGAGCGACTGGATGGCGAACGTGATCGGCTCGTCCAGCAGGTTGAGGAGCGCGACGGCGGAGAACCGGTCCTCTTCCAGATTGACGCTGTACGCGTTGGAGAAAACCGGCTTTTTCGGCTGGCCCACCACGCTGACCGTCCCGGTCAGGTAATTGGCGACGCAAAACCGCGCGGTGCCGGGAATCGCCACGACGGCCACCGGCACTTCGCGCACCGCGCCGTCGCCCAAGGGCAACAGGCCGGAAGTGCTGGAGCGGAAATCCAGGGGCGCCCGCACCAGCGGTTCGTTGTCGGGAACGGTGTCGCTGGTCACATAGTTGCTGAACGAGGGGAACACGAGGTCGTAGGTGCCGTCGCCGTTGGACATGAACGCGGGCTGCGAGGTCCGGGACATGTTGTACGTGGTCGCCTTGTAGCGGAGAATCTTGTACCGCTCCAGGGTCGGCCACTTGAAAACGGCGATCGTCGGGAACCCGTCATAACTCAGGGTGGCGATGGAATCGGTCGAGCTGATCTGGACGCAGAGCAATTCGCCGGCGGGGTCCAGGAAGATCCCGGCGGGGCTGTTTTCCACGATCAGCGTGACGTCTTTGCCGTCGTCGTCCTTGATCTTCTGGCCCGTGGCCGGGTCGAACAGGTACACCCGGTCATTCAGCAGGAAGGAGGATTCCAGGCCCGCCGAGGCGATGAAGCCGATGCTGCTGTCCTCGTTGAGCAGCACGTTGTTCCGAAAAGTGAAATTGGTGTAATGATCCGACACCGACTGCGCATCCAGGAACTCAACCTGGTGCGTCTCGGTAAACGACGCGGTGTCGATCACGGAAACGGTCTCGTTGAACGTGTTCACGCAGCAGAAAAACGATCCGTCATGGCTCATGGTCAGCCAGGTGGGCCCCACCGAGGTGTAATAGTACGGATATTCCGCTTCCAGTTGCATCACCGCGGTGACGGCGTACGTGGCGGTGTCGACCTGGAGCACCTGGTCGTTCTGGGTGGCCGAAATGAAGGCGCGGCCTCCGTCGGGTGTGAACACCACGTTGCTGCCGAACCCGAACACGTGGTCGGGCGTCGCGATGGTCTGCACCACCTGCTGCGAGGCCACGTCGATCACCGAAATGGAGCAGGTGGAATTGAGGTTGAAAAACCGCCCTAGGTTGACCACCCAGATCTGGGTCATGGCGGGGTTGAAGAACATGAGGCCGGGCCTCTTGCCCACCGGGATGGCCTTGACGATGGCGTCGGCCGCGGTCCCGGCCTGCGGGCGGAACACGAGCACGTAACCCCGTTCGCTGTCGCTCCCGGCGATCAGGTAATTGACGAAGCCGAATTGGCCGTCCGGCGTGACGAGGATGGTCGGGGCGATGATGTCGTATTCGTTGAATTGAAAGGTGAGTTCCAGTGATCGGATATCGGCCGGGGTGGAATCCGCGTTGGGATCGATGATGATCGTGTCATCCTGGGCGGACGCCATTCCGGCGAGCAGCAGCATCGCCAGCCCCGCCGCCAGTGCGCCCGTACGAACCAACTGAGTCATTTGTCCTCCCTCGGACCGCCCGAATCGAAAGGGGTTATTGTATCATTCACCGGTTTAAAAATCCATGTCCAAATCGTTCGGCGACCGACGCGCGGCCGCCGGCCCGCTCATTCGTTCAGCCGCGCGGATAGGGCCCGGATGAAGGCCTCCCGCAGGCCGGGATTGCCGATGGCGGCCGCGCACCGCTGAGCCCAGGCCGGGTCGGCCGTTCCGGCCGGCTCGGCCTGTTGCCGCCGGGCCGGCGGCGGGCGGTCGGGAAAGCGCTCCGGCGACACCCGCAGCACCACTTGGCGCACCACCCCGGAGGGGATGAAATCCGCGATGCGGCGGACGATATCCGCTTCCAGCGTTTCAAGTTGCGTCTTCCAGTACTGGTTTTTCACGTGGATTTCCAGGACGCCGTCCGCGAGCTCGCCCGGCCGGCTGAGCGGGGCCAGGCGCCCGCCCACCAGCCGCGGCCAGATGCCGCCGAGCAGGCCGTGATAGAATTCCGGCGGCACGTCGCCGGACGCCGCCCATGACTTGATGATTTCCAGCAATCCCAGCATGGAACACCCGCCTCCGCTCGGGGCCGATTATCTCACATTTGATCCCGCCCCCGGACAGATAGTTCATCCCGCCCGCGGCACGTTTCCGGGTCGGATGCTTTGATTTTGCCCGCCGACCGTCTATAATGGGCCGATTGCGGCCGGACGGCGGTTAGCCATGCGTTTTTTCCTTGCCTCCACTTCTCCCCGGCGCCGGGACATCCTGCTCGGGCTGGGCCTGGACGTCACGGTCGTCCCCTCGCGCCACGCGGAGGAGACGAACGACCCCGGGTCGCTGCCTCCCGCGGCGCTCGCCGCGCATCACGCCCGGGAAAAAATGCGGCTGGCCGAACCGTCCTCCGGTGAGGGGATCGTCATCGCCGCCGACACCCTGGTCTTCATCGACGGCGAGATTCTCGGCAAACCCGCCGATGAGGCGGATGCCCGCCGGATGATCCGGACGCTGGCGGGCCGCACCCACCGCGTGGTCACCGCCGTGTGCCTGCGCGACCTGGCTTCGGGCCGGACCGCGGAAGGACACGCCGTATCCGAGGTGGCGTTTGAGCCCCTGCCGTCCGAAACCATCGACGCGTACATCGGCTGGAACGAGTGGGCGGACAAGGCGGGCGCCTACGGCATCCAGGGCCGCGCGGCGCTCTTCATCCGGGGCATCGCCGGCTGCTACTTCAACGTGGTGGGCTTCCCGGTGAACCTGTTCTACGATCTGCTGCGGCAGGTGACGGACGGGCGCGACGCCGGGCTTCCGAACGCGATGTTCACACATGAAAGGCGGACACAACCATGAAACGAATGCTCAGGATACTCGGCCTCTTGGCGGGCGCCGCGCTGGCGGCCATCGCCGGCGGGAGCGAAGGCCTCCGGGCCCAGGAGGCGCCGCCCCCGGCGGAGGGCGCCGCGGCGACCGACCGGCCGGCGACCCAGCCGGATGCGGCCCAGGCGTACTTCTATTACATGCTGGCCCGCGACGACCTGCTGGCCGACCGGTTCGTCGACGCGGAGCGGAACCTGAACGAGGCCCTGCGCTTCGATCCCGACAGCCAGTTTCTCCGGGTGGAACGGGCGCGGTTCATGCTGCAAATGCAGCAATTCCGGGACGCCCGGGAGGAGCTGGAGCGCCTGGTCCGGGAAAATCCCGGCAACATCGAGGCCCGCAAGCTCCTGGCCGGCATGTACCTGTCCATGCTCGGCGAGGGGCAGCCGGCGGATGAAAACGTTCAATCGCTCCTCCAGCAGACCATCGACATGTACCGGGCCGTTTTGGAAAAGGCGCCCGACGATTCGGACAGTTTGTTCGCCCTGGGCCGGATCCTGTTCCGGCAGCGCCGCCTGCCCGAGGCGGAGGAACTGCTCCAGCGCTACGCGGCGCTGAACCCACAAGCGGCCGAGGGCGCCTATTTCCTGACCCTGGTGTACGCCGAGCAGGGAAAATATGATGAAGCCCTCGCTTCGCTCAACCTGGTGGAGCAGCATCGCCCCCCGTCCAACCAGATCCGCATGCTGCGGGCGGACATCCTGGAGAAGATGGGCCGGCTGGACGAAGCGGCGCAGCTCCACAAGCAGGCCGTCGCCCAGGCCCCCGACGATTCCCGCGCCTACCTCAATTACGCCCGCCTGCTGCTCAAGAGCGGGAAGCCCGAGGAGGCGATGGCCGTGCTGGACAAGTCCCGCGAGAACGGCGTAGTCAGCAGCGACGTGCTCATGTACGCCGGCCAGATCCACCGGGATCAGCTGCGGTTCGACGCGGCCATCCAGAGCTTCAAGGACGCCATCGCCCTCGAACCGGCGGTCCCCGACTACCGTTACCAGCTCGGGCTCACATACTCCCAGATGGGCGACGCCGTGGCGGCCATGCCCATCTTTCAGGCCCTCGTCCGCGACACCCCGGTCGCCGGGCCGGACACGCCGCCGGAGGTCACCCGCAACCGTCGCCTGTTCATGCTGAACCTGGGCTTCCTCTACCTGGAGCAGCGGCGGCCGGAAAATGCGTTGAGCACGTTTCTCCAGATTCGCCACGAGTATCCCGACGACCGCGATCCGCTGGTTCCCCTGCAGATCGCCGCGATCCTGCGCACCCTGAAGCGCGCCGACGAGGCGCTGGCCGCGGTGGAGACGGGCCTCGGACTCCTGCCCGACAATCCCCGCCTGGTCGCCGAAAAGGCGCAGATCCTGGCGGCCGCCGGCCGTCCGGACGAGGGCGTGGCGCTGCTCCAGGACCGGTTGTCCGCCGACCGCGACGACGACATCCCGCTCTACCTGGGCCTCGCCGCGGTCCATGCCGAGGGCCGGCGCTGGGATGACGCCATCCACGCGCTTGAGACCGCGCTGTCCCGGCACGAGGGCGACATCCAGCTGATGTTCCAGCACGCGGCGGTGCTGGAGCGCGCCGGCCGCTATGGCCCGGCCGCCGACGCCTTTCGCCGCCTGCTCGCCGCCGATCCGGACAATGCGACCGCCATGAATTACCTGGGGTACATGCTCATCGATTACAATCTGGACGTGACGGCCGGCATCGCGCACGTCCAGCAGGCGCTGAAGCGCGAACCGAAAAACCCCGCCTACCTGGACAGCCTGGGCTGGGGGTACTTCAAGCAGAAGGAGTACCACAAAGCGCTGGATCTGCTGCTGCAAGCCGCCCGGGCGCTGCCCACCGATCCCACGCTCTTGGAACATCTCGGCGACACCTATCAGGCGCTGGACCGCACCCACGACGCCCGCGACTGTTACGAGAAAGCCCTGTCCTTCTCGCCGGAAGCGGACGCGCTCGCCCGGCTCAATGACAAGATCAAGAAACTCAAGCCCCGCCTGCAGAAGTGACCGCGCGGGCCGGCGTCGCCCGCCGCGGGCCGCTGCCGGGGCCGGGAGGTCATGATGCAGCGCGTCCGGATCCCTTCCCCGGCCGGACTTCTCGACGGCTTGCTGGAACTGCCGCCGGGGTACGCCGGCGTCGCCGGCGCGGTGCTGGCCCACCCCCATCCCCTGCACGGCGGCACGATGCGCAACAAGGTGGTGGTCCGGGTGGCCCACGGCCTGCTCGAGGCCGGCGCGGCGGTGCTCCGCTTCAACTTCCGCGGCGTAGAGGGGAGCGCGGGCGTTCACGACCGCGGCGACGGCGAGCGGGATGACGTGCTGGCCGCGCTCAGGTATCTTGACCGCGCGACCGCGCCGCGGGTGCGGATGCTGGCGGGATTCTCCTTCGGCGCATGGGTGTCGGCGCGCGTGGCGGTGAGCCGGCCCGACATCCCGTGGCTGCTGTCCGTCGGCAGCCCGTTGACCGCCTACGATTACCGCTTCATCGATGACTGTCCGCAGGCCGTCCTGTTCATCCAGGGCAGCCTCGATCCGTTCGGCCGCCTCGCGGACGTCGCCAGACTGTGCCCGCCGGGCAATCCCGATCGCACGCTCGTGGCGATCGCCGGCGCCGACCACCTGTTCACCGGCCGCCTGCAACCGCTGCGGGAGGCCGTCCGCCGGCACTACCAGCCGCTCTTCGCCGGGGCCGCGGGCACGCCGCCATGAACGGCGCCGACGCACACTGGGACCGCGTCCGCGCGGCCGCGGCCGCCGTGGGCATCCCGCTGGTGGGCGCCGCCCCGCCGGTCGCGCTGGATGAGCCGCACCGGCGCTGGCGGGAATGGGTGACCGGCGGCAACCAGGCCGGCATGAGTTGGCTGGCCGCGGACGGCGACATCCGGCGGGAACCGGGGCGCTGGCTGGACGGGTGCCGCGCCATCGTGGTCTGCGGCTTCCCGTACGCCGGCGAACCCTCTCCGGGCCCGCCCCGGATCGCCCGCTACGCCCGGGGTGAGGATTACCACCGCGTGGCCCGGCGCAAGCTGCAGGCGCTCCTCGACGCGCTGCAGCGCCAGGATGCCGCCATCCGTGGACGGGTGGCGGTGGATATCGCGCCCATCATGGAAAAACCGCTGGCACGGCTGGCCGGTCTCGGCTTCATCGGCCGGAACACCTGCCTGATCCACCCCGGCCACGGCTCCTATCTCTGCCTGGGCGTCCTGCTCCTGAACGTCCCCCTGCCCCCCGGCCGGCCGGTGGAGACCGGCTGCGGAGACTGTCGGCGGTGTCTGGGCGCCTGCCCCACCGGCGCCCTGTCCGAGCCCGGCGTCCTGGACGCCCGGCGCTGCCTGGCGTATCTCACGATCGAGCACCGCGGGGTGATTCCCGCCGCCTACCGCGGGCGGCTGGCCGGCAACCTGTTCGGCTGCGACCGCTGCCAGGAGGTGTGTCCATTCAACCGCGAACCGCGCCTGTCCCCCCTGCCGGAACTGACGGGCCCCGCGGACACGGCCGGGCCGGCGCCGGCCGAGCTGGTCCGGATGAGCGGCAAGGAGTTTCAGCGGCGGTACGGACGGACGGCGCTGGCCCGGGCCGGCCGGAACGGACTGTTGCGCAACTGGGCGGCGTTGTCCCCCGAGCTCATTTCGCCCCCCGACCCGGAACTCTTCGCCTCCGCCCGGCGGCATCATCCCCTGCTGGACCGGCAGATCGCCGAATTCCACCTGTCACAGTGACGCCCGCAGCCGGCCAGTGACTGGTCGCGGCGGACGCCACAAAACGACCGCTCCCGCGGCAGCGCGGGAGCGTGGGGTCGGCAGTTAGAGGTTCGGCCGGAGGTCAGGCCTTCAAACTGATGCGCAGCTTCTCCAGCTCTTCCCGGAGAAAGTCCCGCTGGGCGATGATCTCCCTGGACACCTTTTCCCGGAAATACTCTTCCGACCGCTTGATCTGATTGTCCAGGATCTCGTAGAAATTGCGCTGGTTGGCGGCGGTGTTGAGAATCTCTTTATTGTACAGGATGATATCGGAGACGATGACCCGGGCCAGGCGATGGGCTTTGCGCTGGGCGGGATCGAGTTCCTCGACCTTCTCTTCGGCGGCGGGGGCGATGGTGCCCTCCTCAACCACCTCGTACACCGTATCCCGGGAAGTGAGGAGCACCGGCGGGGCTTCCGCGGCGACGCGTTCCACCCGGCCCAGTTCCTCTTCAATGGCGGATTTTTCCTCCCGCACGGAAGCCAGGCGCTGCTTCGCCTCCAGCAGCTTCGTCTTCTCGGCCGCAGCGGCCTGGTCGCGCTGGTCGCGGGCGGCCTGCGCCTCCGCCACCTCGCGACGGGTCTGTTCCAATTGCTGCTGCAGCGTGTTTCGCTGATCCGTCGCTTCGCGGAGCTCGGCCTCCAGTTCCGCCAACCGGCTGGCCGCCGACTGCTGCTCCCGGGCTGATTGTTCAGCTGCCTCTTCGGCCACCCGCAGCGCTTCCACCGCCTGTTCCAGTTCCAGCAGCAGATTGTCCCGCTCCTGGGTGGACGCGGTGAGCTGCTGCTCGATGGCAGCGGCGGCCTGGGCCGGGGACTGCTCCACCGCCAGCGCCTTGAGCTGCCGGTCCAGCCCGTCGCGCTGGGCGGCCAGCTCCGCCTGGCGCCCCTTGAGCTGGACGATCTCCTCCTGGACGCTGGCGAGTCCCTCCTGGATCATCCGCACATTCTCGCTCCCCTCGGCGAGGTGCTCCTGCTTGTCCGCCAGCTCCTGCCTGACCATCTCGAGCAGCTGCTTCTCCTCGTCCAGCTTCTCCTCGAGGTGCCCGCGCTCCTCCAGCAGCAGTCGGAGTTCCTCCTCGAGTTCCTCCACTCGCTGGGCTTCGGAGACCGAGCTGACTTCACGGGTTTTCTTCTCGGTTTCCAGCGCGCCTTGCGCCACGCCCAATTCATCGATCTCCGCGCGCAAGGCGTCCATGGCACGGTGCGCCGCTTCGATTTCACCCTCCAGCCGGGTGATCTGGGCCTGGGAATCCTGTTGGGATTTTTCGGACATGGCGATGTCGTCCGCCAGGCGGCCCTTCTGGCGCAGGGCGGTCTTGAGCTGCTGTTCGAGCCCGTTGCGCTCCTGTTCGATGCCTTGGAGCGACGCCTGCAGGCTCTCGACGGTGGACTCCGTCTCCTCCTTCTCCTTGCGAACGCTCGCCAGGGCTTCCCGCAGCGCGGCTTTCTCCTCATCGACGTCCTGGATCTGGCTTTCCAGGCCCGACTTCGTCTCCATGGCGCCCTGGATTTTTTCTTCCATCAGCGAGATCTGGGCTTCGAGGTTCTGCCGCGACGCGTTGATGGAATCGATCTCGCGCTCCAGCGTCTCTTTCTCGGTCTGCACTTTCCGGCGCAGCTCGGCGGACTTGTCACGCGTCCGCTGGATCTCCTCAAACTGATTCTCCAGGACCGCGAGGCGCGTCTCCTTCTGCTTCTTCACGCCCTCCGCCTCTACCAGGATCTGGCGGGTGCGGACGATGTAGCCGCGGATCTCTTCCGTGACATCCATCGATTTTTCACGGATCAGGTTCAGGAGCGTCTCGAGGTCGGCGGGATGCGAGGCGGACTCCACCAGGTTGATCTCGGACGCCAGTAATTCGTCGATCTCGTCCCGGGTCTTGCGCTTGTCCTTGCCGGCCAGCACGTCGAACGCCTGCCCCAGGATGCCCTGGGTCTGCCTCAGGTTGTCGAAGATCTGGCGGTCCTTTTCGCCGAACTCGGCGGTCATTTTCTGGATGCGCTCGAAGTCGTCAAGGACCTGCTGCCGCACGCTCATCATCTCGCGCCACACCGTCTGCACCTGCTGCCGCTCGTCGGCCAGCGGCTCCACGCGCGGGGACGGCGGCGCGGCGGCCGTCTCCGGAGAAACCGTCGGTTTCCCGGCGGGTGGTGTTTCGGCGGGCGGTTCTTCGAGGATGATTTCCTGCGGCTCCTCAAGAGGAACGGACGGGGCCGCTTCGGCCGCCTGGGTGATGGACAGTGGTTTTTCCTCCGCCTTCTTCAGGAGCTTCTTGAAAAAACCCATGGCGCATCCTTCCAGACAAGGTTCAGCAGATGCCGCTAGAATAACGACAATAGGCAGCAAAGACAACAGAAAACTTGCCGCCGCAAGCGGCTCAAGAAAAGGACTTGATTTTTAATCAAAAGCCCTTATTATAGATTCAGAGTCTTCCCCCTATACTTTGCAACACGCTCCGGATAGTTCCCCCCTTACCTATCCGGAGTTTTTTATTGGGCGAATCATCCATCGACCCCGTCCAAACATGGACGGGCTGCGGGAAGACATCGGCTCCGCCTGGCGGGGCCGAAAAGTTCGCCTGTCCGGATGCAACGTCTCGAAACCGGCCGCCGCTTCGACGTCCGTGCGGTGCCGGCTCAGCCGGTTTAGGGCGACGGCCGGCAAGCGCCGGGGGCGCCGCCGTCCGTCGGATCAGGCCGAGGGCGGCTTGGCCGGAGGGGCGACCGCGCCCGGGCGGGACTCGCGCCGGGCCATGATCTTCTGGTAGAGCTCCACGTACCGGCGGGCCGATCGCCGCCACGAGAAGTCCTGCCGCATGCCGTTCCGCATCAGGCGCGTCCAGATGCGTCGGTCGGGGTAGAGGTAAGTTGCCAGATCGATCTGCTCCAGCAGGGCCTGGCTGGAGTAGGCGGAAAAGACGAAGCCGGTCCCTCGCCCCGTGTCCGGCTGGAACGGGGTGACCGTGTCCGCCAGGCCGCCGGTGGCGCGGACGATGGGCGCCGTGCCATAGCGCAGGCTGTACATCTGATTCAGGCCGCACGGCTCGAACCGGGACGGCATCAGAAACAGGTCGCTGCCCGCCTCGATGAGATGGGCCAGCCGGTTGTCGAAGCCGATCCGCACCCCCAGAAATCCGGGATGGCGGCGCTGCGCCTCAAGCAACTGCTCGTGGTAGCGCGGCAGGCCCGTGCCCAGGACGACCAGGTACAGGCCCATCCCGGCGAGCTCGTCGAGCAGCGGCATCACCAGGTCCAGCCCCTTCTGGTCCACCAGGCGCCCCACCATGCCGATCACCGGACGCTCCAGGTCCACCGCCGGGAAGCCGTATGCCTCGAGCAGGGCCTGCTTGTTCGCGCGCTTGCCGGTCAGGTCGTCCAGGCTGAAGCGGTGCGGGATGAGGGCGTCCGTCTCGGGATTCCAGTCGCCGTAATCGACCCCGTTCAGGACGCCGTAGACATCCGAGGCGCGCTGCCGCAGGACGCCTTCGAGCCCGTAGCCATACTCGGACGACTCTTGGATCTCCTGGGCGTAGCGCACGCTCACCGTGTTGACCAGGTCGGCGTAGTGGATGCCGATTTTCAGGAAGTTCACCTGGCCGTAATACTCGAACGGCCCGAAAGGAATGCACATGCGCTCGGGGATCCCCAGCGCCGGCAGCACCTCGGCCGGATACAGGCCGGGATAGGCGATGTTGTGGATGGTGAGCAGGGTGCCCGGCCGCCGGGACGGCAGCGGGTCGGCATCCGCCTCCCGCAGGGCCAGCAGGGCCGGCAGGGTGGCGGTGTGGCTGTCATGGCAGTGGATGATGTCCACGTCCGGCTTGACCTGGTCCAGGTATTCCAGGCAGGCGCGGACGAAGCAGATGAACCGGTACGCGCCGTCGACGTACTCCTCGCCGGTGGCGGGATCGGTGTAGATGCCGTCGCGATGGAAGAAGTGGGGATTGTCCACGAGGAAGACCGGAACGTCCGCGCCGGGCAGGCGGGTGCGCCACACCGTGACGGGATGCACGCCGCCGGGCCCCAGATCGATCTTGGAACCGAACACCTTGACCGGCGGCTCCGGCAGCCGGCTCCGGTCGATCTGGCCGTAGGCCGGCGTCATGACGGACACCCGGACGCCCTCGTCCACCAGCGCCCGCGGCAGCGCCCCCACCACGTCGGCCAGCCCGCCCACCTTCGACAGCGGCACGACCTCGGCTGACACCATCAGGACATCCATGGCGTTTCTCCTCGCTAACGGTTTCCGTTGTGGTTGCGCTGCATGAGTTCCAGCTGCAGCAGGTTGACCTCCCGGAGGAAGCGGGCCGCGTCCTCGGGCGGCGTCGGGTTGATGTAGAAGCCCGTCCCCCATTCGAACCCGGCCATCCGGGTCAGCCGGGGGAGGATCTCGATGTGCCAGTGGTAGTCCCACTCCACCGTGTCCCAGTACGACAACCGCTGCGGTCTGGCCGCGATGTTGGGAACGGTATGGATGACGAAGTTGAAGGGTGGATCCTTCAGCCCGATCTTGATGCGCAGGAGCGTGTCCTTGAGGATCGAGGCGAGGTCGGCGCCCTGGCGGCCGTCGATGCGGGCGAAGCTGTGGCTGTGGAAGCGGGGCAGGATCGTCACCTCGAACGGGAACCGCGCCGCGTACGGGGCGTAGGCGACGAAGCTGTCGTTGGCGCTGATGATCCGCTCCTGATGCTCCAGCTCGTAGTCGAGGATGTCGCAGAACAGGCAGCGCTGCTTGAGCTGATAGTGGGCCCGCGCCGAATCGAGCTCCAGCGAGACAGTGCGCGGCGTGACCGGCGTGGCGATGAGCTGGGAGTGTGTGTGCCGCAGCGAGGCGCCGGCGGCGATGCCGTGGTTCTTGAAGATGAGGATGTATTTGAACCGCTCGTCGCGGCTCAGGTCGAGCCAGCGCATCCGGTAGATGTCAATGATGCGCGCCAGGTATTCCACCGGCATGTCGGCCATGCTCAGGTGGTGGTCCGGGCTCTCGATGATCACCTCGTGCGCGCCGATGCCGCGCATGCGGTCGTAGACCCCGGCGCCCTTCTTCTCCAGCTCCCCCTCGATCATGAGCGCGGGAAACTTGTTGGGCACGACCCGGACTTCCCAACCCGGCGAATTGGGCGCGGCGGCCGGCGGGCGGACGGCGTAGATTTCGGGCGGCGTCTTGTCCTCGTTCCCTTCGCAGAACGGGCAGAACGTGCCCGGCGGCTCCACCTCCTCGCGGGGGATGGTGAAATCCCCGGGGCGCTTGCCCCGCTCCACCGAGATGATCACCCAGCGCTGCTGGATCGGATCGTGTCGAAGTTCCGACATGTGTGCTCCCTTCACGCAGTCGCGCGTCGATATCCGCCGCTCCGGCCCGTCACAGGGCCTGGAGCCGGACGGTCAGCCGCCAGCGCTGCTCCCGCCCGGTGAGCCGGAACAGGAAGCAGACGGAGAGCCCCTGGTAGGTCTTCTCCATGACATCGATCGCCAGCGACACGGTCTCCACCGGCCAGTAGCAGATGGTCACTGGCTCCGAACACCGGAAGTGCACGGCATAGCCCTCGCGGCGGTTTTCCACGCTCCAGCCGTCCACCGCGTCCCAGCGCCCCGGCTCGCCCAGTCCGCGCGCGGCGGCCCGGTCCGCGGACGGGAAGCAGCATTTTTCGGGATCGTCACCGCCGGCGATGCCGAGATTCCATTCCACGCCGAGCCACCCCGGCCGGGGATCGGCGGGCGACCACGCGTAGTCGAATTCGAGGCGGGGCGCGTCCGCCGGCGCCGTCAGCGTCTTCCGGTACGGAAACCGCTCGTGGGCCAGCCGCAGGTCGACCCGGCGGTCCTCCCGCACCACGGCGGTGAAGGCGCAGTCCCGGAACGGGACGGCGCCGTCGATCCGTCCCGTCCGCAGCGCCGCGGGATCGGGCGGCTCGGGGAAGTACGTCTCCCGCAGCGAGTAACGCGGGCGGTCATCGAACGGCAGGTCGCCGGGGGCATCAGTGTCGCCCGCCGGCTCGCCGGCCAGCCGCACCACCTTGCCGGCCGGGGCGGCCAGATGGTACTTCTCGCGCCAGCGGGCGAGGATGTTCAACAGGTTCACGCCGACCGGCTTGAACGACAGCTCGGGGATGGCGCCGCCGTGCGCCGGCGCCAGCACGCAGAAATAGTCGCGGTGATCGACCAGCACCTCGTCGCGAAAATCGAGATCCAGGTCCGCCAGAACGATCTCGGGCGGCCGGTCCGGTTCCGGCCGTTCGTGGCGCTCCAAACCCCGCTGCGCCTCCAGCAGGTGGTGGAAGGCGGCGTGGCGCAGGTGGGGCAGATAGAGCCCACCGAACACGCCGTGCCAGAACACGTCGTTGCACTGGGACTGCAGCAGGTGGTCGTAGGCGGGGAGCGCCCGCTTGGCGTCCGTGTCGAACCGGCGGCTCAGGTGCAGGATCCGCTTGTGCAGGTAGTTGCTCTCGGGATATTTCACCAGGAAATTCCGCCAGATGCCGCCGCGGACGAACGGTTTGGCCTCCTCAGCCAGGCCGGTCCGCTCCAGGTGGCGGGACAGGTTCTCGTACTGCAGCGCCCGTTCGGCCGGCAGCGCCCACTGGCCCATCTCGGTATAGGAGGCGCCCGGCAGGGCGGCGCGTCCGCGCGGCGGATGGTCCCGGCAGAAGTCGGCGAAGGTCGTCGTGGTGACCAGGTCCGGGTGCGCCTCCAGCCAGCCGAAGAAATCGGCCAGCCAGCGTCGCTCGTAGACCCAGTCGTAGGTCCCGGGCCAGGAACCGAATTTCTCCGCGTCGTCCACCATGACGGCGAGCCGCTGCCCGCCGTCCCGCAGCCGGAGGAACGCCTCCTCCACCCGGGGCAGTTCCGCCCACGGGATGAGGTAGCGCATCGTCTCGCTGATGGGGAACACGCCGACGGCTCGGTCCAGTTCCTCCACGGTGAAGTAGCCGTCGAGTTCCGCGGGCGTCAGGCCGGCGGCGTAGAAGTGGTAGTCGTCCAGCGACACGTAGCGAATGCCCGCCGCGGCCAGGTCCTGGACCATGCCGGGTTCCCAGACCCGCTCCGCCAGCCAGACGCCCCGGGGCGCGTAACCGAACCGGTCCGCCACCAGCTCCGTCAGCCGGCGGAGCTGCTCGGCCCGGTCCGCCGGCGGGATGACGGGAAAGATGGGCTCGTACATGCCCCCCGACAGCGGCTCCACGCGGCCCGCCGCCACCAGCCGGGTCAACTGGTCCAGGTAGTCGGGATGGCGCGCCGCCAGCCACTGGAACAGGAAGCCCGAGCAGTGCCACACCATCCGGAGCGAGGGGAATTTGAGGAAGGTGTCGAGGAAGGGGCGGTAGGCCCGCTGGTACGACTCTTCCAGCACGTGCTCGAAATTGCCCACCGGCTGGTGGAGGTGGACGCCGAGGATCAGCTGGACCGGCTGCACGTCGCCCCCTAGACCACCCAGTAGTATTTCTCGAGATCGTCGATGGCGATCTTCTGGGCCAGGAAGCCCTGATGGGGCATCCGCTCAGCCAGGTTGTCACCGAGGAAGATCTTGAGCGCGAACTCGACCACCTGGTTCTCGTGGATCCCGATATCGGCCAGGGGCACGCCGAGTTCCACGATCTGGCGGACGCCCACCAGCTCGCAGGGCCGGCGCGCGGCCTCCGCGCCGCGCTCGTCCACCGCGACCTGCTCGTAGACGAGCTTCTTCCGGCGGTTGTTCCTGACCATGCGGTAGAAAATGTCACCCGGCTTGCGGAAATGGATTTCCACGCGGAACGGGTACTTCTTGTCGTTCAGGATCGCATTCTCCACGTCCAGGCGGACGTACAGGTTGTGGTGGTCGAAGCCGAAATGAAACCCGTTGAAGATCTTGTGCACCTGCTGCATCGTCGTGAACGCGTACTGGTTGGAAAAGTAGCCCGCCGCCAGCCACTCGAAGTAGTCGGTGATGAACCCGTCGAGCACCGGCGACAGGAGCTCGAAGGGCCGCTGCACCTTGAACCGGCTCACCTTCTGGATGATGGGCACGGCCAGCTCATCGGGCGGCTGCAGGCCGAGCTGGCGCCAGGCCTTGTCCAGGTGGGCCCGGAACAGCTGGTCGAACTCCCGGTCGTACTCGGAAAAATGGTCCTCGCCGTACCACCAGAACCAGTCGCTCCCTTCGGCGACCATCACGTGCTCCAGCGCCTTCTGGAAATCGCGCCGCCGGACGGCGTCGTCCGGGGACAGCGTGAGCGACACTTCCGCCAGCTTCTTGCGCGTGGCGGCCAGCAGGTCCCAGCCGCGGTTCTTCTCCGGGTGCCCCACCCAGGTGGAGAACGAGCCGAAGATCCACGAGCCGGCCCGCACCTTCGGCAGGGCGGGCGTCGCCTCGCCCAACCCGAGGTATTCGGAGAAGGTCACGGCCTTTAGAAACGGGCTCCGCTCGAGCCGCTCGTAGAGGGCGCGCAGGAAGGGCATGCCGTTGTCCGGGTAGTGCTCCCAGGCGTTCTCCCCGTCCAGGATGATGGGCACGGCGAAACGCCGCGCGTCGTCGGGCAGCAGCTTCCGGACCAGCAGCAGCCGGCTCACCAGGTCGTCGGCGGCCGACTCGCCGTCGTAGGTCGAATAGGTGAACCCGATCATGTCGGAGAGCAGGTGGTCGCGGAAGAAGATGTGGATCGGGTCGGCGTCGTCGCCGAAGCGGTACGGCAGGTACTTGCGCTCCGGCAGGAAGGGCTCGCCCTCGCGCAGGAGCCCGGACCGGCGCAGGGAGGCGTGCAGGATCTCCTCGTCAGTGGCCACCCAGCGGATCCCCTCGGCGCGGACCATGGCCAGCATCTCCTCGGAGACCGATCCCTCCGACGGCCACATTCCGCCGGGCTTGTCGCCGAAGAGGCGCTGGTGGGCGCGGATCGCCTGCCGGACGTGCCAGACGGCGTCTTCCGGATGGTGGAAATCGTGCCGGGGCAGCTCGATGTTGGGCAGGGCCTCGCGGGCGGAGTTGAGGTCGCACAGGAGCGGCAGGATGGGATGGTAGTAAGGGGAGGTGGACACCTCGATCTGCTGCCGCGCCGCGGCCGCCTGGTAGGCGGGCAGCACCTGACCGATGAACCGGCGCTGCGCGTCGAGCAGCCGCCGTTTGTCGGCCTCGCTGAAATTGCGCCCCTGCGACAGGAGCGTCTGGATCTCCGGCGTCTGCTGCAGGCGATGGCCGCACCAGGCCAGGTTGAACCACACCTGGAGGTCGCGGTAGTCCGGCTCGGTGAACAGGGCGGTTTTCTCGCGGAGCTTGTCCAGGTCGCCGACATGCCCGCGTTTCTCGAACAGCTCCTTGTAGCGCGCGTACGGCTGGACCATCTGGTCGAAATTCAGGGAGAAGAAATTCTTCAGCAGGAACAGCCGGTCGTCGGCGGTCAGTTCGGCGGCCGGCTTGAGGCTGAGGTCGAGGAACGGGTCGGAGGCGTCCCGGCCGGCGTAATCCTGGATCTGCTCCATGAGGGATGGGACCAGGTTGAACGTGGCGTGCACGCCGGGGAAGTCGGCCAGCACGTCCACCATGTCGTAGTAGTCCTTGAGCGCGTGGAGGCGGACCCACGGCAGGAGAAACCCGCCGTTGCCCACGCCCTTGTAAATCGGCTGGTGCATGTGCCAGAGGATGAGCACATATAACGGGTCGTTCCGTTTGGGCTGAATTTCCATGCTATCCATGCGGCTACCCCTCGCCTTCAGTCGCTAATGATACCATTGAACCCGCGGCCCGCCGCATCAAAATCTGCGGCGTCCGCACGCCGCGTTCGTACGCCGCGCATCTCGGCCGCGACAGCGGCCACGGCATGCAGCCCGGGCCGACAGGCCCGGGTAACCGAAAAATTGAAGGAATGCGAAAGCCGCGCCAGCGGCGGCGGGATCAAGGCGCCGGGTTCGGGTTGGAGTATCGATGCACCGCAGGTTGAGGGCCTCCCGGACCGCGAGTTCCCCCGCTCCTGCGGAGCTGGCCGACAGCCCGTGTTCGCCGCGCACCCGGACCTCTCGGTCCGGGCTACACGCCGCCGCCGCTCGCGCGGCGGGATCCTGTTGCGGAAGGCGAGTGGTCATCGGATGCACGCTGCGACGCAACGCGTACGGACGGCAGGATGTTCCATACTGTGCCGGAGGGTATGGCCCCCCTCAATTTTCAGACACTCGATGTGTCAGGGTAGCATTATGTTTATGCCGGTCGTCCGGCCGCGTTCATCGAACTCCGCGTACGGGGGCGAAGTAGCGCCCGTCCGCCGGACGGGCGCCGTGACACTCGGCACGAAGCGGGGGGGTCGGATCCGTTCCCGCCCCGACTTAAACCCGAGGGTGAATCGCTCAACCGTGCCGGGGGAGCGGGCCGCGTCCGGCGGACGCGGCCTACGGCATTCATGCAAGAACTGACTCGCCATCCGTTGGATCCGGCTGATCGGACGGGCCGCGTCCGGCGGACGCGGCCTACGGCGGAATCCAAAGCGCAGACGTGTCTGCGCACTCCAAACCGACACCGCATTGAAAAAAATCCGGCGGGGATACCGCCGGATTGTTGCCGTCGTGAGGATTGAAGTGGTTACTCGGCGCTGCCCCGCAGGCCGATGTAGGCGCTGAGCCGGGTCAGGTCGGCTGAGAAGTAGAACAGATCGCCGATGAGCTGATGATCCGATTCAACCTGGATCCAGGCGATGGTGTCGATGATGTCGGGGAAGATCACCTCGAGCCCCTCGTCATACTTGCCCAGCGGCGGGATGATGTCGGTGGTGGTCCCCAACAGAGTGCCGTCGGCCGCGAAGGCCTCGATGGTGAAGCTGTTCTCGGTGGCGGCGATGTTGGTCAGACGGAGCCGGCTGAACCACTCCGCGCCGGTCTTGACCAGCGGGAAGTGATGGAGGGTGGCGCCGCTGCCCACGCCGATGATGCCGTCGAACTGGAACGGCGCCGCAATCTCGTCGGCCGTCCAGAACATCTCGAAGCCCAGCAGCTTCTCGGTGGCGCCCACCTTGAGATAGGCCGCGCCCTCGGGCAGCGCGTTGTCGAAGAAATTCTCGATGTACCGGGTCAACTGCTCGAGCACGGCGATGGGCCGTTCCTCCTCGGCCAGCAGGTCGCCGGCGGCGTCATAAAGCGACAGGTGGACCATGACGGTTTCGGCACCCAGATTCGAGAAGGTGATGCCGGTGTCGTAGAACCCCCGGTCGGGGATCTCGTTGTAGTACACCCGGTAGGGATAGTCCTGCTGGCCCGGCGCCAGGGTGGTCACCAGGATCGTCGGCGTGGATTCCGACTCCTCATCGCCCTGGTTGACCGCCTGCAGCGAGAACCGGTAGGTGGTCTGCGGCGACAGGCCCGTCCGCGTGTAGTGGGTCTGGGTGGTGGTGGCGATCAGGTTGGGGAACGGGCCGTCGTTGCTGTAAACAGCGTAATGCTTGAGGTCCGGCTCGGGGTTCGGATTCCAGCTCAGGTAGATTTCCGAAGAGGAGATCGCCGTCCCTTCGAATCCGGTGGGCCGGCTGGGCCGGGTCAGCGGGGCGTCGCCTTTCTCCTCGGGCTTGGCCTCGGCCTTGAACAGTTCCACCGTGGGCGAGAACGCCGGCAGGCCGGCCAGGCCCTTGTCGGCGAAGGAGCCGAACACCTCGAAGCCGATGAGCGCCTTGCTGGACTCCACCCGCAGGAAGCGGATCCGGCCGGGATCCTCGATTTCGAACATCTGGTCCACCAGCCGGACGTACTTGCCGTTGGCGGGAATGGTGGCGACCGTCGAAGTGAGGTATTCGCCCTTTTCCGTGTAGGCGTAAATGAACGGGTTGACCAGGTCGGCCCCGGTGTTGATCAGGGTGATGCCGGTGTACCAGATGTCGGTGTTGACGACGTACGGGAAGATCAGGTCGGACGCGCCTCGGGCGAACATGGGGATGGTCACCAGCGATTCGTCGTCGCGCGTTCCGAAGGCGAGCACGCCCCGCAGCCTCGATTCGCTGGAGATCCGCACCCAGATGTCCTGCGCCAGGGTCTCCGGCGCGAACACCGCGTCGGCATCGACGTCGAGGGCCGCCTGCGGCGCCAGCGGATCGGTCTCGCGGATCTCCACCAGGTCTCCCGCCGCGTTGAACGCGTAGAAGACCACCGGCTTGGCCTCCTCCCCGATGTTGACCAGGGTGAAGCGGGTCTTCCAGTCGGCGGTGCTGGCGACGTGAGCGCACATCAGGTCCTCGGTCAGGCCGAACGTGGCGGCCTGAACGGCGTCGCTGAGGCCCGATTTGTTGCCGGCCTGGTCCGCCGCCTGGATCTGGAAGCTGTACGTCGTGGCCGGCTGCAGGTTCTCGACGACGTGGTAGATGCTCGTGGTGGTGGTGTACAGTTCGCCGTTCATGAACAGCTCGTAACCGGCCAGGCCGCTGCCGCCCGTGTCTTCAACCGCGTCCCAGGAGACGCGGATGCTGATGGAACTGAGCGGATTGGCCGCCAGGTTGGCGGGGACGGGCGGCGGCGTCGGATCATCCTGGGTGGTCATGACCACCACCGCGGGCGAGGACAACTCGGAGGTGCGGCCGGCGTTGTCGCGCGCCCGCACCTTGAACTTGTATTCGGTGTTCGGGGTGAGTCCCTCGTACCGGAAGGTCAACAGCGGGCCGTTGTAGATCCAGTACGGCGACTCGCCCCAGGGATTGGCGATCATCTTGGCCAGATCGTACTGGGCGATGGTGGAACCCGGCGGCGGCGTGGAGGCGTCCCAGGCCAGCTCGACCCAGGTCCCGCCCACGGCCGTGGCGCGCAGGTTGTCCGGAATCGTGGGGAGGAGCGTCTTGGTGGAAACCGAGATCCGCGTGCTGTGGTCGGACTCGACCGAGGCGGTGGAAAGCGCGGTCGCGGTGAAGTAATAGGTGGTGCTGTGCGTGAGGCCGGTCACCGTGGCGGAGGTGCCGGTCACGATGGCCACGATGGTGCCCGCATCCGGCGGCGAATCCATGGTGGCGTGCCGGTACACGCGGTAGTTCATGATGGTCGTGCCATTGGGCGTCGGCGGATCCCACGCCAGCACGATGCTGTCGGTGTTGCGTTCCGTGTACCGCAGGTTGTTGGGCGGGTTGGGCTGGCCTTCCGGCGGGAGCGTCTGCACGCTGACGGCGGCCGACTTGGCCGACTCGTTGTTCGCGTTGTCCACCGCGCTCACCTGGTAGGCATACGTCGTGTTAGGGCTGAGACCGGTGTTGGTGTAGGTCTGGGAGGTGGTTTCGGCAATGGGCGTGGGGCTGTAATCCCGGTAGACCCGGTACAGCTTGAGGCCGCTCTCGTCGTCCGCGGAGGCGCTCCAGGTGATCACGATGGACGAGCTGGAAAGGGCTTCGCTGGTCAGGATCTGGGGCACGGTGGGCGGCGTCGTGTCCGCGCTGCGGTCGGCGAAGGCCTCCGCGCTCCAGCCCGAGGCGTTGTCGAACAGATCCACGGCCCGCACCCGGTAGTAGATCCTGTAGCCGGGATAGCTCTGATAGTCGATCAGGAAGGCGTTGGGGTGGGTCACCATCTGGAAGGTGTTCCACAGGCCGCCGTCGCCCAGTTTCTTTTGGACCTCGTAGTACGAGACGCCGGACAGCGCGTCGTAGGACAGGTTCCAAGTGATGGTGATGTACGTGAAGCCAACGTCGTAGACCGCCGTCAATCCCGTGGGCACGGTGGGCGGTTCGATGTCGCTCAGGGTGGTGGCCGAGATGGCATCCTGCTCGGGATTGACCGGCGATTCGAGGCCGACGGCATCGACTGCGGTGACATAATAGTTGTATTCGGTGCCGATCTGCAGGTTGGAGTGGCTGAAGAGGAGCCCGCTCGGTGAAGCCAGCAGAGTGTAATCCGGGTTGACCGCCTTTTTGCCATAGACGTTGTAATAAGCGGTGCCCGTGCACGCGTCGATGGCGGCGTCCCACCGGACGTTGATCGACGTCATGGTGATCTCGTACGCCGGCGCCCGCAGGTTGCCCGGCAGGGGGGGCGCGACGCGGTCGATGGTCGCCACGCTGCTCGATCCAGTTTGCGAGATGGCCGGACCGCCGACCACATGATGCTCGGCGGTGACGTACACCTGGAAACTGATGCAGTTCTCAGTCGGGCGGTACGTGACGTGGTACGTCCGGGAGCTGACGTTATTGAAGGTGTCGCTGTTGAAGTTCTCCTGCGCGTCCAGATCGAAGAGCAGGTAATCCGCCGGTTCCCCGTTTTCGTAGACCGTGAAAGTGACGTTGGGATCGCCGGTCGTGGGATTGGGGCTGATGGCGAATGGATTCCCGTACTGGTCCACGGTGGTGACGGTGAGCGTCAACTGATGGGTGGACATCGCGGGCGTCAGAGTGACGATCACGTCGTCGTATTCGGGCGGCAACAGCGTGTAATCGACCGCGTCGGTTCCCGCCGAATTGTGGGCGTAGTCCTCCGCCACCAGCTTGTAGTAGTAGGTGTTGCCGCCGGCCAGGCCTCCGTCCCAGAAGTAGTAGATATCACCTTCGATCTTGAACTTGTCACCGCCGGGCCCGAACCCGGGAACGTAGTCGGGGAAATGACCCGACTGGTAATGCTTCCAGATCCGGTTGGACGCGTCGGGCGTGAACCCCGCCCCCGTCGTGGACCGGTGCAGCGAATAGGATTTCACGCCCGACCGGTAGCCCGTGTCGGAGTTGTCGAACACGACGGGCCAGCTCAGGATGATGGCGTTGGATTCAACGTCATACACCGTCAGGTCGGACGCCCCCAGGTTCGGCGGCGCGGAGTCGGTGTCGTTGGGGCCGGAGCGGGTGGCCGCGGAGATGTAGGTGAAATCACCCGCCTGGGTGGAATAGTACAGATCCAGGAAGCCGTCGTTGTCGAAATCCTCCATGAACGCGCTGACCAGCGTGCCGGCCGGCAGGCTGTACGGCCAGCTCAGGTAGCCGGAGAAATTGCTGTAATTGGACGGCGACCCGTTGTTCCGATACAACCCCATCCCCGAATACTTGGTGCCCACCGGCAGGTCGAAGTCCCCGTCGCCGTCCACGTCGCACCAGTGGTGCTTGGGGGAGTCGCCCCCGCAGCTCGTCGTGGGCAGGTTCTTGGTTATCCTGACAAAGGTGGCCCCCTGGCCGTCCACCCAGCCGTCGCTTTCCCGGTCCTGGTTCTTGTAGTAGGCCATCTGGCCCAGCTGGTCGTTCATGACCATGTCCCGGTCGCCGTCCCCGTCGAAGTCCACGAAACTCAGCACCCAGATCCCGTAAATGAAATTGACGCCGGCGAAGGACGTGCCCGAACTGGTGGCCGCGTAAACGACTTCGGACCAGCTGGGGCTGGCGGCCGTGCCCGTATTGCGCCGGTAGCCCACGAAACCGCGCTCATTGCCGAAGAAGAGATCCAGATCGCCGTCCAGGTCGATGTCGAAGAAGGCGCCGCAGGTGCGGTCGAACAAGCTATCCACGGGCATCTCATAGAAAATGGCCCCGAATTCCGGAGATTCCGGCGTCCCTTCATTCAGGTAGATCCGGAGGAGATCCATTTCTCCGATGATCAGGTCGAGGGCCCCATCCCCGTTCACGTCGCCGAAGTAGATCCGGGTGATCCCGTTGATGGGACTCTGGGCTGAAAGGAAACCCGGTCCCGCGACGGCGAGGAGCATGATGCCAATGAATAAAATAAAGGACGGCTTGTTCATTCGCGCCTCCTGCAACTTTTCAAGAACAAATTGTAACAAAACGCCCACATTCTGACGTGACATGGATCACCGAATCACGTTCCGGTAAAAACGGGCTCAAACAAGCGGCCAAGCGAGCGCCTGAGAAAGCGCAGGCAACTACCTGCACCCGTTCAGGCGCCTATCCCGGCTGATAATAGCACAGAGCCTTCTAAAATCAAAGAAATCAACATGATCATTCGTAGTCCAACGAAATCACCACCGTGCCCTGCCCGTCCTGGAGGATCTCCTGCCACAGGTGGATGTTCTTGCTGGACGTCCACCGCAGGAAAGCCGTCCCCGCCGGCACGGTCCCGCCGAACAGTTCGGCCGGATCCAGCCGTTTGATGGTTCGGATGGAGATGGACCCCGATGACACGGTGCCCAGCGTCGCGCCGCCGGCATCGCAGGCCGCGATGGTCACGGCGGCGGTGTTGGACCCGGCGGCGTTGCTGACGATGAGGCGGGTGCCGTCCAGCCACGGGACGATCCCCCGGAAGCGCCGCTCGCTCGCGCCCACCAGCGGGTAGCCGCACAGGACACCCTCGCTGAAGTTGCCGTACAGGACGAATCCCGTCACCGGCCGGGCCGGCACGGTTTCGATCTTCAGCCACACGACGGGTCCCAGCGGCGGATCGGGAAATAGCTGGTCCACCAGGGCAACGAATTTCATGTGGCTGTCGAGCGTCGCCGCATAATACTGGAAAACGGGGTCATTGGCGTACGCGTTGATGCCGTTGGCGTTGTAGGCGGAGATCCGCACTTCGGTGTTGCCCGCGTCGGGATTGACGATGGAGATGCCGGTCCACCAGCCGCTCTCGGCGGGGATGTAGGCGGTGTACAGGGTGGTCTGACCCTGGGTCTGCAGGGGCACCCCCTCGAAGAGACTCAGGTCGTTGGTCCCGAACAGTTCGAAACCCGCGACCTCCCGGTCGGCGTCGATTTCAATCCAGCCCGCCTCCGCGAGCGTCTCCGGCGGGAACGCCGTGCCCAGCATGTTGATGTACCGGCAGCCGGGCAGGAGTTCCAGTTCGAGCGGATCGCCCACCGCCTCGCCGTCGGGCCGGTAAGGCTGCAGGCTGACCTGGGCGGGATGGCTGATATCGGGATTGGCGATGCTGATGCCGGTCCACCACGTGGCGTCCACGGCCAGGTGGTTGAAAAACAGCTTGCGGGCGCCGGCGGCCACCAGCGGCACGGCCGCGAGGTTGCCCCCGTAGGCCGCGTTCGAGAACAGGAACGCGCCCGAGAGCTGGCGGTCGGACCGGATCCGCAGCCAGCGCTCGTTGTCCGGCGTGATATCGGGAAAAAACTCCTCCAGCAGGCCCATCCGGTATCCGCCCCCCTCCAGCGTGGTCAGGGTGGTGGCGAAGTGCTGCTTGTCGTAGCCGCCTTCGGCGTTTCGGTAAAAGTGAAAGAACACTTCGGCCGGCTCCGTCTCCTGGCCCACCAGGGCCATCCGGGTGGTCCAGCCATCGGCGTTGGCCAGGTGCGGCATGAAGAACGACAGGCTCTCCCGGGTGACCTCGAAGCCGTAGTTGCGGAAGTTGGTTTGCGGCACCGTCGGAATCAGTTCCAGGTACAGGTCCCGGTCTTCGTACTGCTTGCCGGCGTGAAAGATCTGGTAGTTGTCGACGGTCTCCACGGTGCCCACGGCGGCGCCCTGGCTGTCGGTGAGCGTCGCGGTGGCCGGCTTGTCCAGTTTTTCCAGGTGGACGGCTACATCCACCGTTTCCCCCGCCTCGACGGGCAACCGGAAATAATCGGGGTCGAGCAGCCGCCCGAAGAAGACTGGGTGGACGACCTCGGCCGCGGTCGGGCGGGTGTCGTTGTTCTCCGCGACATCATCGGTGGGCGAGGCCGGCAGGACCGAGTCCGTGAGCAGGCGCGCGCTATTGTAGTCCAGATAGGGATTGGCGGCGCTCCGGATCGTCACCTCCCACACGAAGTGCGGCGGGTTCGCCGACCGCCAGGCGCCGCCCGTGATCACCTCGCCGTCCATCTCGAGGTCGTATTCGTAGGTCAGATTCCGGACAAACGTGGAGGTGGTGTCGGGCGCCTCCGAGCCCCGGCCCAGGTGGACAATGGTGGTCACCTGCCGGGTGCTGCCCACGTCGGTCCAAGTCATATCGTACCCGAAGCAGGGGGAATTCCAGACCTGGGGCCCGAGGCTGGTCTCGATGATGAGGGGCTTGGCCAGGTTTTTCAGGTATTCCACCAGCGTCACGTGGAACAGGACCGCGGAGATGGGCTCCACATCGGGGTCTTCAGGGAAGACGCGGGAGCCGTCGCCCTGGTGGGCCTCGGTGAGCAGCGCCTTCTTGTCTCCCACCCGGAAGTAGATCCCGTTGTACTCGCCCGGCACGTTCGGCTCGATCTCCATCACCGACGCGGCCGACCAACCGTTGCAGTGGCCGTACCATTCGGCCCAGTTCGGGTCCTCCGGATTCTCCGGCGTCCCGTGCCACTGCAGCTCCCAGGCCCAGAAATCCCACCGCGGGGCCTCGCCCAGGGCCAGGCTGTACTTGTCGAAGGGCGCGAAGAAACCTTCCCAGTCATCGTAGGGACTCCCGTACGGCTTGTTGGCCCGGCCGGTGGCCATGGCGGCGTCGACGAACGGCCACCAGTGGCCGTTCCAGGCCTGATAGGGGAGTTGGGCGGAATCGGAACCCGCCGGCAGGACACCCGCGCAGATTCCGAGCACGAGCAGCGTGAGGATGGTCCTATTCCGCATGGGACACTCCTCGGGGATACCAGGCGATGAGGCGGGAGGTCCGGCCGGGGGAGCGGCATTCCAGCCACCACGGCAGGTCGCGGTCCCACGTCAGGCTCCGGCTGTCGCCCGGCGCCAGGGAATCGGTGATCTGGTACGTCAGCCAGGGAGCGGGCGCGACCCGGCCATCCCCCGCGTCCCAGGACGACGGAGCGACGACGTCCGGGGCGCCGGCGGCGATCTCCAGATGCCGCCGGACCGCCTGCCGGGTGGCCAGCGGCACGTCCCGGCTCACGGTGCGCCGGCTCTCCCACGCCGCTTGGCCGGCGGCGTCGACGCGGCCCACGAAATCCAGGGGGATGAGACCGAACGGCATCAGAAACACGTCGGCGGGCTCATCCTGCAGCACGGGATACTCGTGCCACGCGTCCCGGAAATATTCCCGGACGCGCACCGAACCCAGCCGGCCCGTCTCCGGCTGCAGTCGGAAGTGGGCCTCGGTCCGAAGCTGGTCGTCAACGCTCCGCACCTGGACGTGCCACCACTCGCCGTCGGGGCCGGCCTCACGCGCCACCACCTCGAAATGCCATTGCGCGGTGAACGCAGTCGCCCCGGGCAGCCGCGCGTGATACATCGTCTCCACTTCCCAGGCCGGACCGGCGACAGCCGGGCGGTCGGCTCCGGCCAGAATGGTTCCCAGTATCCAGCCGACAATTGCAAATTGGATCAGTCGTTTCAACGGGTCCTCTCAGGTTTGAACTTATGCCCGTCCGGGCGGACGGGCCAGCCGGTAATACAGATGCGCCAGGGGGACGGATGGCGTCACTTAATGTCGGGCGGCGGATCTTTCTTTTGTTTTTCAGCGGCCGCATCACTTTTTTTTGCCGGCGCCGGCTTCGCCTTTTCGACGGACGCGCTCTCAGCGGGCTTGGTTGCGCCATCTGCCGTGGTCCCGGCCTTTCCGTCGGCGGCCGTCTGACCCGGATCGGCAGAAGCGCCGTCGACCTTGGCCGGCTCGGCCGGCGGCCCGACCGTTTTCAGCGGCGCCGCCGGACCGCCGCCCACGGCCTCGGCGAGCGACGGAGTCTGGCCGTACTTCTGCCGGATCTGGTTGACCGCGTCCCGCATTTTCTGACGTTCGGCGTCGGTCATACCCTCCGCCGGCCTGGCGTCCGAACCGGCCGCAGGTGCCGGGCTTCGGTCAAAAGGGGAACGGGTGGATTGAACGCAGCGCCACACGCCCTCCTCCCGCACCCACTGCTGGCGGTTCCGGAGGTTGCTCATCTTGCGCCCCATCGCGTGAACATCGCAGAGCACCTCGACGAGCGCGCGGTCGGGCGCCTGGGAATCGATCTGGATCTTGTCGACGGAGAATCTCAGGATGCGGGTGTTGTGGCGCCCGATGAAATCCACCATGGTCATCTGTTCCTGGCTGGCCTTGCTGAGCATCCCGTAACAGACGTCCAGCTTTCGCTCCTGTTTGGCGGTCCAGAACGATTCCGCCCGCGCCTTCACCTGCGCCTCCGGGGTCTCCGGCGACGCCGCCGGCGGGACGACGGCATCCTGGGCCGCCGCGCCGAGCATTCCCAGCGCGACACACAACATCACCGTGACACTGGCCATTCGCCTCATGTTCGCCTCATAAAAAAACGGGTAGCATCGCGATGGAATGCTACCCGGTAGAATCGGAAGAAAGAGGTGGCTCGCGCCACCTCTTTCACAGCAGTCTTACTTGGTGCCCTTCTTGGCCCAACCCGGCGCGCGACCAGGCGCGTCGTTCCAGATCTGGGCGCCGTCCACGTGACGGGCGGCGTAGCCGTAGGCCTGGGTGAAGTCGCCCATCAGGACAAAGGCGTCGATGCCGGCGATGGCGCCGTCATCCACAAAAGCGCCCATGTAGTTGGGAGGATACTCGGTATCCCAGACGGTGTAGACCACGATGCCGCTCATGGCCTCGTCGCCCCACATGGTGTCGGAGTAGCCGGCGCTCAGCTCGGCCGCCATGAAGTCGGGGTCGGTGAGGTTGCGGAGCCACATTTCGTGAGCGCCCAGGGGCGGCAGCACGATCGAGTACTCGTCGCCGTCCTCTTCCCACATCCAGAAGATGCCGTCATCCGTGGGCTGGGCGGCGTAGTTGGTGAGCGCCACACCGCACCACCAGTTGACGTCGGGGTTGTTGACCGGGGGCAGGAACGGGAACCAGAGGTACAGGTCATACGCCACCGGTTCGGGATCCGGCTCGATGCAGCCGTAAATGTACGCCACGTCGAAGGTGATGGGGGCGGGCTTGTAGCCGCAGTGGTAGTTGTACGGCGTGTACTCGGCCTTCACCGACAGGGTGATCACGTCATCGACGTACAGGTTGAGCAGACAGCAGGTGTTGATCAGGATCGAGTCGAGATCCACCAGGATGCAGTATTGACCCCAGGTGGGATCGAAGGTGGTCCAGGCGGCTTCATTGGGCAGGGTGAAGGTGATGACCGAGCCGCCGCCGCTGATGACGCCCGACATGGGGTAGTAACCAAACACGGGCTCATTGGGATCAAACAGGAAGGCCGCGGGCATGCCGTTGAAAATCGGGTTCATGCCGGCGCAGGCGGGTGAAGGATTCTGCAGGGTGATGGTGAGCGTCCCGCCCGGCGCGAAGGCGAACAGGCCGGTGGGGCAGTCTTCCACGATGCTGAACCAGTGTCCCGCGCCGAAATCGATGGAGTAATTCTCATTGATCCAGACGGTGGAGCTGGCGCAGGGGCCAGGGGTCGAGTTCTGGTCCGCCGGAGGCGGCGTGGGGCACACGTGCACTTCGGGGGCCTCGTTGCAGCCGGTGACCCAGTCTTCGAAGACGCACGGGTCATACTTGCAGGGCCAGTACTGTTCGATGGTGCAGGTCTGGCCGGGCACGCCCTTCTGGGCCAGGGACGGGTCGGCGGGCTGGAAGTTCACGTTGTAGGTGGGTCCCAGATTGCCCGCGATGTCGGACACGTACGCGGTGATACCGACCTTCCAGAAGTCGTTACCGATGGGCATGAAGTCCTGGGTCGTGACCGAGAAGTCGCAGCAGAGGCGGGTGTCGCGCTGGTACAGCTCGTCAGCGGTGCCGTCCATGTCGCAGTCCTGCTGCCACGCCGCCGGCAGGAACTCGAAGCTGTGGTTGATCGGCGCCACGGTGGGGGTCTGGCACTGCGGGGTGCCGATGGTGCAGCGCAACCGGTTAACGGTGCTCAGCTGCCAGGCCTCATTGGCGAACATGTTCTTGCTGAACAGCAGGTCCAGGTAGTCGCCGGTGAACCGGAAGATGCGGATGGCGGTGTAGTCCTTGGTGACGAACGGGGCGCCGAAGTCGACTTCCCACGCCACCGGGACCGGGTTGGCGGCCACCTGGGCCATGCTCAGGCCGCCGACGTTGACCAGCTTGACCCCGTTGGCCATGTGGATGCGGACCAAGGTGTAGTAGGTCGTGTCTTCGGAGAGCGGGTCACCGAATTCCGGAGCGGAGAAGACCATCCGGAAGGTTCCAACGATCTCTCGGGATCCGTTGGGGTCAACCAGCGGAACCGTGGTCTGGACTTCGATGGTCGCCATGGACCAAACGGCCAGCAGAGAGATGATGGAGAGGGTCGCGAAGAGCTTCAAATGTTTCATTGAGCAAACCTCCATCGGTTGAGATTAATAAAGTTTTGAAAAAAAACGGTTTGTCGGTTTTCTGCGCGCATCATGTCACAGTATAGAGTGATTGTGGAACAAAAAGTTGCTAAGAAATTTTATCTCCGTCTGTGGAGTTGGTTGGCAGACAGCGCCATATTAATGAATTGCCCTTGGCCTGTCAACAGGCATTTTTGCCGCGTCGGCAAATTTCCCCATCAAATATTCGTTTTTTGTGACGAATTTCACAATATCTCACAACCGATCCTTCGAAGCCGGCGTCAAGGCGCCGGCAGGCGCTTCAGCAGGGCCTCGGCGTTCTCCTTGTCGGGAGACGGCAGGCCCAGCTCCAGCGCCCGCGACAGGTGCCCGGCAATCTGTCCGGCGGGCGCGTCCCGGCGGCTCAGGAGCAGCGCCAGATTGTACCAGCCCTGGGCGAAATCCGGACGGATGCGGAGCGCCCGCTCAAGGCACCTGCGGCTCTCGTCGAACCGGCCCCGCTCGGCGTGGACGGCGGCCAGGTTGGACCAGGCCATGTAGTTCTCCGGATCGTCCGCCACCGCGCGCCGGAACCAGCGGGCGGCCTCGTCCCACTGGCCGGTGCGGGCGTACAGGTTCCCCAGATCGTTGTAGAACATGTCTTCCAGCGCCCCGAGCCGGCTGCCGCCGAGAAACAGGTCGATGGCTTTCCGGTGCTCGCCGCGGGTCTCGTAGATGTGCCCCAGCTGGCGGTAGGTGGACATGTACATGCCCACTTCCCGGTTGACGTATTCGCCGCCGCGCCGCTTCATCACCCGGGTCAGCCGGCGCCGCGCCTCGGCGCCGGCCCGCTCCCGCTCGAACAGCGGCGGCACCGCCAGGATCCGCTCCAGGTAGGGCGCCGCCCGATCGTACTCGCCCCGGTTGAAGTGGTGCTCGGCCAGCACCCGGTTGGCGCGGACGCAGCGGGGCGCCTTGGCTACCGTGTCGGCGAAGAGCGTGACGTTGTCGCGGTACGCCGGGCTGTGCGCCAGCAGCGCCACGACGAACAGGACCAACACGCCGCCGCCGGCCGCCCAGGCCAGCCGGCGATTCCGCCCGTGGAGCCGGGCCAGCCCCAGCCCGCCCAGGGCGCAGGCGCCGAGCGACGGCAGCAGGAGGTAGTGCTCGGCCAGGAGCTCGTGATGGGGCACGAGGTGGGCCATGGGCAGGATGGCGACGAAAAACCAGAGCCCCCAGAAGGCCGCCTGGCGGCGCCCGGTGGCGGCCAGCCACACCAGCGCGGCCAGGAGCGCGACGACGAGCGCCGCCGCGGCCAGACCGAGCGGGTCGGCCCAGGTGTAGGCGATGGGGAAGCCGTCGTAGGAGTAATCGGCCCGCAGGGTGACCGGCAGCACCATCAGCCAGAGGTCGTACGCCAGTACCTTCGCCACCGTGAGCAGGTTCGTGATGAAGCTGCCGCCCCACCAGCCCACCTTGCCGCTCGAGGCGGTCAGGACGACCTTGTAGACGACCAGGCCGGCGCCCACCGCCGCGGCCGGCAGCCAGTACCACCACCCGTTGCGCAGGGTGCGGCCGACGCCGCGCCCCAGCCGCCGCCATGCCCCGCCCTCGGCCGCCGCCGTCTCCTCCACCCACTCGTACAGGAAGATGAGCGCCGGGACCACGATGCCCAGCTCCTTGGCCAGGAACGCCAGCAGGAAGCCGGCCAGCACCGCCGCCCACCACCAGGCGTGGCGGGTGCGGCGGAACTGCAGGTAGGCCCAGAAGGCCAGCAGGATGAACAGCGCCGACAGCAGGTCCCGGCGACCGGAGATGTAGGCCACCGCGTCCACGTGGACCGGATGCGCGGCGAACAGCGCCAGCGCCGCCAGCGCCGCCCCGTCGCCCAGGCCCGCCGCGCGGAGCACGAGCCAGGCCGCCACGAGGAGCAGCGCGAACCAGGCCAGGTTGGACAGATGAAACACGAACGGATCCATTCCCCCGATGGCGTGGTCGAGCGCGTAGCTCAGCGTGCGCAGCGGGCGGTAGGCGACTCCCTGCACCATGGCCCGGGCGGCCAGCTCCAGCGACTGGACCGTCTCGTTGTCCCGGACCAGGGAGAAGTCGTCGAAGACGAATTCGTACTCCAGGCTGGGCACGAAGAGCAGCACGCCCGCCAGGACGATGAGCGCGACCCAGCCCCCCGTCCGAACCGGCGACGGGACCCGTTCCGCCGCGGGTCGGGGCGCCGGGCCGTCCGCCCGCCGCCTGCGCCCGGGTTCACGTCCCTTGCCGGGTTTCATTATGGCCGCACGACCTTGCAGGGAATGTTCAAATACAGTTCCTCGGCGTCGGTGACGATGTGCAGGAACCCGTCACACGGTCCCACGCTCAAGCCGCTCTTGAGCGTGATCTCGATGACGGCGGCCTCGCCCGCCGCCCGGACCACCGTCACGACGAAGTAGTCGCGCGACGGCTCCGCCCGCAGCACCTTCAGCGACCGGCCGTCCTTGCGCGCGATGGTGATCCGGCGCACCGGCGCCGGCTCGCCCTCGCGGACCCAGAAGCTGGTCCGCGTCGGGGTCAGTCGCAGCAGCGACGCTTTCTGGAAATAGACCGGCACCTTGACCAGCGGGTAATCGCGGCTGTTCGACTCCACGCACAGCGTGGTGACGCCGCGGAACTCGGCGCCGTCCGGGAGCCGGAACACGGCCTCCCAGCCCTCTCCCGGGAGCGGCCGCCATTCGATCTGGAGAAATCCGGCCGGGTCGTACACGCGACTCGGCGCGATGCCGTCCGCGGCGCGGAACACGATCCGGCCCTGGAAATCCGGCGGCACCGGCCAGTCCAGGTTGAGCGTCCGCGGGCTCCACTCGAGATCCCCCTGCACGGTGGCCTGGACATAGAGCGTGAGCTTCGGCGTGACCGGGTCGTTAGTGGTGAGGTCGATGTGCTTGGACACGTCCTCCGGCCCGCTCCCCGCCGTGTATTTCACGGACAGTTGCATCTGCCCGCCCGGCGGGATGGTCCGATCGGGCAGCTCGGCCACGGTGCAGCCGCAGTGCGACGTCACGTTGAGAATGCGCAGGGGGGCGTCGCCGGTGTTCAGGATGACGAACCGGCCCGGCGTCACCGAGTTGGGACGCACCGTGCCGAGCGCCAGGATGCTGTTCATCACCTCGATCCGCGGGGTTCCGGCCGCGGCGTGGGCCAGGGACAGACCACCGGCCAACAGGATCAGCAGCCAGCGGCGCATCACCGCCCCCCGGCGGAGCCCGTCGGCGCGGCGGGCGCCGCGGCCGCATTGCCGATCCGCGCCCGCACCGGCACGGCCAGGTGCCGGGCGCCTACCCGGACGGTGACCGTGGCGTTGCACAGGCCGGCCGGCGCCTTGGCGTCGATGACGATCTTCACCAGGTTGGCCGCCTCGCCGTTGCGGACCACCTCGGCCCGGACAAACGGGTTGCTGGACTCGGCGGCGGTGATCTGAAACGCGGCGCCCTTGTTGTTCTTGACGATGACGTCCCGGCTGACTTCCTCGCCCGCCTTCAGTCCGTACATCATGAGCCGGGCGGGCACGAGCGAATACTCTTCCTGGAACTTGATGTAGACCGGAATCTGGATGACCGGGGAGCTCTCGCTGTTAGACTTGGCGCGGACGGTGGAGTTGAGATAGCCGCGGTGGTCGGCCTTGACCTGCTCCGGCACGAACGTCACCTTGAGCTCAAAGCGGCCATCGCCGGTCTTTCGCCACTCGCAGCGGAGGAACGGATCGTCGGCCTTGAGGTCCGTCAGTTTGAGGGCGTCGGGATCCTTGGCCATGAAAAAGACGGACGCCTCGGCCGGCTGGTCGACCGGGATGTTGTCGAACCGGACGTAGGACGGATTGAATTCCAGGTCCGTCTTGATCGCCGCGCGGATCGTAAGCACCGATTCCTGCTGTTCCGGGTCGTTCGTGTACACCATGATCTTCTTTTCGGCCATGCCCGCGGCTCGTCCGGCGTGGTAGGTGATCTTGATGACCGACGACTCGCCCGGGGCCAGCACCTTCTGTCTCGGCGCGACCACCGTGCAGCCGCAGGTGGACCGCACATTGAGGATCTCGAGCGGCGCGTCGCCGGCGTTGGTGAAGGCGAAATCGTGACTGACTTCGGCGCTCGGCTTGAGCTCGCCGAAATTGTGGATGTATTGCGAGAAGACGATTTTCGGCGTCCCCTTGGCCGCCGCGGCGTCCTGGCCATGGGCGCACGTCCCCAGCGCCAGACAGACGGCGAAACCCAGCAGAATGGCACGCGGTACGTTCATGAAGCTTCCTCCTGAATACTCGGCGCGAACATCACGCGCACGGTCGAGTGGATTACCTTATCCATTTTCAGCCGGCGGTTCAACTGATTTCGCAGCGGCCGGCCCCGCCGGCGGCTTGCGCTGGATAACGGCATTGCGATCCGGTATAGTGATGGTCGGACCGACGGCCGGCGATTCATGCGCTATACAGATGACGGAAACGCCCAAATGGACGAGCCGCGATCACCCGATGCCTCACCGCCGCGCGTCAGCGTCGTCATCCCGTCATACCGCAGCGGACGGACGCTGGGTGACGTGCTGGCCGCGCTCCACCGTGAGCTGTCCGGGATGTTCCACGAAATCGTGGTGCTGGACAGCGGCGCCCGCGGAGACGCCGCCGCCGCCACCCGGCCCTACCCCAACGTCCGGGTGGTGGAGCGGACGGAACGACTTTCCTGCGGGGACGCCCGCAACGCCGGCGCCGCCGCGGCCCGCGGCGACCGGATACTGTTTCTCGACGCCGACTGCGTCCCCCAGCCGGGCTGGGGCCGCGCGCTGGCGCGGCTGCTCGACGAGCCGCCGGCCGCTGTTTCCGGACCCATGGCCAACGGGACGCCCCGCTCGTGGGCGGGCTCGCTGCAGTATTGGGTGGAGTTCTCGCGGTTCGTCCCGTCCAGCCGGCCGGGCCACCGCCAGTTCCTGCCGTCATTCCAGCTGCTGATCCCGCGGGAGTTTTTAACCTCCCTCCCACCCTACGCGCCGGAATTCATCGTCGCCGAAGACATCCTGTTCTCCGCCCACATCACCCGCGCGGGGCTCCCGGTGCGGTTCGAGCCGGAGCTCGTCGTCGCCCACCGGAACAAGGAGCGGCTGCGCGACGTGCTGCGCCACCTGTTCCAGCTCGGCTATGGCAGCGGGCGCACCCGCCGCCTGCATCCCGGCCTTCGGAAGGCGACCGTGCGTTTCGTGCCGTTCCTCGCTCCGGCCGTGCTGGCCTACACCTGGGCCGGCCTCGCCTGGCGGATGATCACGGCCCGGCCCAACCCGGGGTGGCGGGCGCCGGTGCTCCTGACCCTGGCGGTTCCGGGCCTGGCGTGCTGGCACGCCGGGTTCTGGGTGGGGTTGTACTTTCCCCGAAAGACCCAGTGGCCGTACCGCCGGCTCATGGGGATCCCCCGATAGCCCCGCCGCCGGCGGCCCCCCGGGACCGCGATCCCGCCGGCCGGACCGTTCGCGCTGGATTTACCCGGCGAACCGGTTTATCTTGAGGCCGTGGCCAACAAACGAACAAGCAACCCATCCCGTCACCGCATGCTCGATTTCATCGCCAAACCCTTCGGGGGGCGGAAGCGCGACACCAAGGGCGTGCGGCGCGTGGTCTTCGGCCTGAACGCCCGCCTGACGGCGCTCCTGGCGCTGCTGCTGCTGGCGCTGCTGGCGGGCGCGGCCGCGGTGATCTACTGGGCCGAGACCCCGGCCGCACGGCAGTCCGCGGCGGAGCTGGAGCGGATCGGGTTGCTGCCTGTCCGCTGGCTGTCGCTGTTCGTGGCCGCGGCGGCGATCGCCGGCGGAGCGGGGCTGCTCCTGTTCTCCGGCTACATCCGCGGCGTGGTCCGGCGCCTGCGCCGGGTCCAGGCGGCGGCGCTCGCTATCGGCGACGGCGATTACGACGCGCGCATCGCGCTGGCGGGCCGCGACGAGGTGGGCCAGTTGGCCGACATCCTGAACAACATGGCGGCGGAGCTGAAGGAGAAGGACGCGCTCAAGCGGGAAAAGGGGACCATGGAGAAATTCATCTCCAAGTCCACCCGGACGATGATCCAGAAATCAGGCAAGGATGGCGAGACGGTGAATCTCGGCGAATGCCAGGAGATCGACCTCAGCTTTCTGTTCGCCGACGTCCGGGGCTTCACCACCTTCGCCGAATCCCATCACCCCATGGAGGTCATGGCCACCCTCAACGCCTATTTCGACCTGCAGTACCAGGCCATTCGGAGCCACAGCGGCGATGTGGACGACTACGTGGGCGACCAGGTGATGGCCCATTTCGGCGGCAACGCCCGGGGCGGCCACCGCGTGCGGGCATGCCGCGCGGCGGTGGCCATCCAGGAATCGATCCGCCGGCTCAACCGGGAGCGGCGGAAGAACGAACTGCCTGTCTTCGAGGTGGGGATCGGCGTGCACTCCGGCCGAGTGGTCACCGGCACCATCGGCGCGTCGAAACGGATGGACTTCGCCTGCGTCGGCGACGCGGTGAACACCGCCGCCCGCCTGTGCGGCGCGGCCGCGCCGGGCGCGATCCTCGTCTCGAAGGCCCACGTGGCCGGTCTGGGCAACGCGGTGCGTCTCGGCCAACCCGGCGCCCTGCGGCTCAAGGGGAAGAAGGCGCCGCTGGCTGTTTACGAGCTGCTGGACGTCAGGGAAGGACAGCGATAGATCGGTGAATCGGTGAATGGGTGAATCGGTGAATCGGTGAATGGGTGAATCGGTGAGTCGGTGAATGGGTGAATCGGTGAATGGATGAATCGGTGAATCGACAGACGTCAGACGGAAGACGGCAGATGAATCAACTATCAACCATCAACTATCAACTGATTCTGGATTTGGAACTTTCGAACTTGTGAACCTGCGAACCTTCAAACAGTTCGATCACGATTACGATCACGATTACGATTACGATTACGAATTACGAGCACGAAATCCGAAGTCTGAAGTCCGACGTCCGCGTTTCTGGAACGAGCCTCTAGCCTCGAGCCTCCAGCCTCGTTCTTCCCCTTGACCCGGGCGGCCGCCCTCTGCGAAGATACTCTCATCACCCGATCCGCCGCCGGAGGGAGCGGCCGGGGGAACGACCCTGGAGGTGCCGCCATGCTCAGCGAGGACACCCTGACCATCCTGGCCAAGACCGAGATTTTCGAGGGATTGCCATACGACGAGCTCCGGCAGTTGGGCCGGTTCGCGTTCGAGCTCGCGGCCGGCGCCGACGACATGATCCTCGCCGAGGGAGTCCCCGGCGACGCCCTCTACGTGGTGCTGGAGGGGCGGCTGCAGGTGGCCCTGCTCAAGAGCAAGCCCGGCCAGCCCGCGCGGCGGTTCAGCGACGTGAGTCTCAACGAGCTCAAGCCCCACGACTGCTTCGGCGAGTATTCGCTGTTCGACCGGCAGCCCGCGTCGGCGTCGGTGGTGGCCCGGGAGCGGTGCCGGCTCATCAAGCTGACGCGCGCCAACTTCGACCAGTTCCTCGCCGGCAAGGACGGGGTGGCCCGAGTCATTTACCACAACCTGCTCCGGATCCTCATCCGGCGGCTCCGGAAGAAGGACCAGGAGCTCGACCTGACCCTCGACTACGACTAGCCCCGCCCGGCGCCGGATCCCCCCGCATCGCTGCCGCATCAATAGATCAACAGCAGCAGCCGGCAACTCCGTCCAGGCGCCGGTTTCGGCACTAACAGACCCGGGAGGCGGCCATGATCCAGACCGTGGAGGCGAAGCGGCGTCATTTTTCGGATTTTGATTGGCTGAAGACTTACTGGCTGTTTTCCTTCGCCGATCACTACGATCCCGCCAACATCCAGTTCGGCGCCCTGCGGGTGTATAACGATGACGTGGTGGCGCCGGGCACCGGCTTCCCCACCCACCCCCACCGGGAAATGGAGATCGTCACCGTGGTCCTGGACGGCGAGATGACCCACGCGGACAGCATGGGCAACCGCACCGTCATCGGCGCGGGCGACGTGCAGCGCATGTCCGCCGGCACCGGGTTGACCCATTCCGAGTTCAACCTGGCGCGGGGACCGGTTCATTTCCACCAAATCTGGATCTATCCCGACCGGCGGGATCTGGCGCCCACCTACGACCAGCGCCATTTCGAGCCGGAGTCGTGGCGGGACCGGCTGTTGCCGGTGGCCTCCGGGCAGGGATTGCCCGGCACCGCCACCTTTCACACCGACGCCACCATCTACCGCTGCGACCTGTCGGCGGGACGCACCCTCGACGTCCCGACCGCCGAGAACCGCCGCCTGTTCCTCTACCTGATCGCCGGCCGCCTTGAAGCCAACGGCGCCCCGCTTGAAACGGGCGACCAGGCGCGGATCGACCTGGAGCCGGCCCTGGCGCTCCGGGCCGCCGGCGACAGCGCCTTCGTGCTCATCGACGTGCCGTCGTGCCGGGGCTGGGGCTACGATCGGGCAACCCTGGCGGGCGCCCGGACCTGAGCGCCGGACGGCGGCGATGCGATCGGATGTCGGAAGGGGTTACATGGGCGGCTGGTCGGGCCGGAGCGGCCAGTCGGCGAAGGGGGCCATCACGCCCAGCTCGCGGCGTTCCGCCATCATCTGGCCGAACAGCTCGGTGACCCGCGGGTCGAACTGGGCCCCGGCGCCGCGGCGGATTTCACCCATGGCGTACTCCTGGGTCTGGCCCTCGCGGTAGGTGCGGTGGCTGATCATGGCGTGGTAGGCGTCGATGACGGCCAGGATACGGGATTCGATGGGGATCTCCTCTTCTCTGAGCCCGTGCGGGTAGCCGGAGCCGTCCCACCGTTCATGATGGTGCTCCACGATCACGGCGATATGGCGCAGGCTGCTGATGGGCCGCAGAATCCGGGCGCCGATCTCGGCGTGGCGGCGCATGACCTGCTCCTCGTCCGGCGTGAGCTTCCCCTGCTTGAGCAGGATGTGCTCCGGCACGCCGATCTTGCCGATGTCGTGCAGCTTGGCGGCGATGCGGAGCCGCTCCAGCGTGTCGTCGTCCAGCACCATCAGCCGGCCCAGGGCCACTGCCAGGATGGACGTCTCCAGGGTGTGGTTGCTCGTGTAGTGGTCCTTGGCGTCGATGGCCTCGGCCAGGGAGTTGATCATCTCCACCGTGGTGAGGCTCTCTTCCCCTTCCCGGCGGTCGGAGATCTTTTGCAGCACGCCGTCCACCACCTCGGGGCCGGTTCGCAAGGTCCCCTGGCCCATGAACCGCGAGAACACGTTCAGAGCCAGTTTCTTGATGAGCTGGCTGCCCATCAGCGAGGCCGTGTCGCCGCCCTGGAACCGGCTCATGGTCATGGCCTGCTCCGCCGACAGCAGCAGGTCGTCCAAACTCATCCCGTTGATGGGGAAACAGGAGATGCCCAGCGAGAACGTGGGGCGGTTCTCGGCGTCGCGCAGCGTCTCGCGCGCCTGCAGGCACAGCCGGCGGGCCAGCTCCAGCGCCGGTTCCATCTCGTAGCGGGGGAGCAGGCACAGGAATTTGTAATTGCCCGAGTAGGCCAGCGTGGCCTGCGGCGGGAGCTGCTTCTGGAAGAACGCGCAGATCTTCAGCAGGAATGTCCGCGGCGAATCGCCGTAAGTCCGCAGGCTGATCCGGTCCGGCCGGTCCAGGCTGGCCATGATCACGGTGAAGCTGTCGCCCACGCGCTTGGACCGTTCCAGGCAGGCCAGCAACGCCTCCTCGAAGCCGCGGCGGTTGGGCAGGTTGGTGTCGAAGTCGACGAAGAGGTGGCGCCGGATCCCGGAGTAAAGGCGGTTGTTGCTGATGGCCTGGACGAGGAACGGCAGGATCTGGTTCAGCCGCTGGACGTGCTGGAACGTCACCCGGTTGCGGCGGGTGTCGGCGGCCAGGATGACGTCGCGCGCCGCCTCGCCGGTGTCCACGGGATAGTAAAGCGCCGAGGCGAACAGGCCGTTGTCGGTGACGTTCGTCCGCTCGCCGGCCGCCAGGTCGGTCTTGAGCAGGGTGTTGCCGGACCGGGCGCAGCGGGTGAGCCAGGTGTAGCTGTCCAGGTCGCACGACTCCCGGGCGGGCAGCAGTTCGCCGAACGAGCCGGCGAAGGCGTGCCGGCAGAGCCGCCGGCCTTCCGGCTGGTAGAAGTAATAGGCCGCGCTCTCCACGTGCAGGAAGTCCTGCAGCAGGGCGGGCAGCTCCCGCCGGAACTGCTCCAGGTCGTCGAGCGTCATGATCCGGAGCAGCAACTGGGCGGTTTCCTTCTGCTGGAGCACGCCCTCGATCCGCGGCAGGAGCGGCGCCGTCTCGTCGAGCAGCATCGCCAACTGGCGGAGACAGGCGTGCAGCAGAAACCCCAGATCGGGGCGCCCGGACCGCGTGATGGCCGCTCCCAGGAAATAAAATCGGTAGCGGCCGGCTTCCAGGCGGAGGAAACAGCCGCTCAGGCCATGGGGGAGACGGATCGGGCCGTCACCCACCACCGCCGCCTGCGGGTCGTCCTGCATGAGCTGGCGGAACACCTCGTGAACCGGTTCCGGATTCTCCGGCGCGACGCGGTCCCAGCCGGCAAACACGGGCTTGACGCCGGTGCTCTCGCCCACCAGGAACAGCCGCAGGACGTCCAGACCGGTGCGCGAACCAAAATCGCGGAGGAAGGCCGTCAGCGTGTCGCGCAAGGACAAGGTTTTCAGGAAGACGTGCCGGGCGCGCTGGGTCAGGTGCGCCACCAGCGACTCGATCTCATGCCGCTCGTAGAGGTCCAGCGCGGCGGCCAGTTCGGCCTGTTTTCGGGCGCCCATGGGGCGCGGCTTCGGGGGTGCCGCGTCGGGCGCCGCCCCGGGGGGCGGCAGCAGCACCAGGATCCGGCGGCGGCGGCCCGGGAGCGACAGCGCCCGCACCAGCACCGCGCAGGGCGCGTTCCCGCACCCCAGTCGCACCGACTGACGGATCCAGCCGGCGCCGGCCAGGGCGCGCGCCGTCGGCGGATCGGCGAAGGCGATGAACGCGGGAGTGGGCGGCGCGTCGGCGCCGGGCGCCGGCACGGCGAGCAGCGGCAGGGCCAGCTCGCGCCGCGGCAGCAGCTCGGCCACCACGAGTCCCCCGGACGCTCCGGGCGGACAGAGCGCGGCCAGGAGCTGACGGCTGCGTGACGCGTGGCCGCCGGTTGTATCGCTCTCCAAACTGTCCGCGCGCTTACGGGCCACCGCAATCACCCGGAATAACAATCTGCATCAAACCTATGGATAGTCAGCGAAATTATAGCACCGCCCGGCTGATCCCAAACAGGAAAAGTGCGGAGCCGGAAAACGCCGGGGTCCGAGCGCGACACCGAAAGACAGCCGGTCGGGCGGCGTTCATGCCGACCCGGCCAGCACCCGAATCACCGCATCGAGACCCGCGTCGAAGCCGCGGCGGACAGCCGGCTTGGCTAAGCCCCGATAGCGCCGGTCGCCCGGCCGGGGCAGCGTGACGTTGTCGGTGCAGAACAGCAGCGCCGCCACTGGCAGTCCCAGCCGGGCGCCAGCAACGGCGGCCGAGGCGCACTCGCAGTCGGCGCCCAGCACCAGGCCGCGGTACGATTCGTAAATCTCGGGACCGACGCGGTAGGAGGTGTCGGTGGTGTACACCATCCCCGCGTGCGCCGGCACGCCGCCGGACCGAACCGTGACGAGCAGTTGGTGGGCCAGTTCCAGGTCGAAAGCCGCCGGGAATTCGATGGGGGCGTAGGCCCGCGACGCGCCCTCGGCCCGGACCGCCGCCGGCGGCACGAGGAGTTGCCCCACCGCCAGCCGGGGGTCCATGCCGCCGCACGCGCCGAAGATCACCACCCGCTCGGCGCCGTTGGCCTTGGCCATCTCCAGCGCGTTGACCGTGGCGGGTCCGCCCATGCCGGAGTAGATCAGCGTGACGGGAATCCCGCCCCGCGGCGGATTGAAGATCTCCCGGTCCGTGGTCTCGTCGAGGGGCACCGGCTCGGCGCCCAGCCGCGCCGTGATGGCCGGCAGGAAGCTGCGCCGGCCGAAGGGGAGCAGGATGACGCCGGGGCGGCAGGCGAAGCCGGGATTGTTGCTGTGCGCGAATCGGCGCTGGTGGCTCATGGAACACCTCCCGCGAACATGCCGGCCGGAGGCCCGCCAAACCGAGTCGGAGCGGGCCGCGCCCGTCCGACGGTCATAGCACGCCGCGCCCGCCGCCGTCAATGGCGGACGGCACGGCCGGAAAAACGAGCCGCGCGGAACATCCGCGGCGTTATCAGCGTTCTTATGGATAAACAGGGCGGATGACACCCGGCCGGAGAGGGGCCGCCCGCAGCCCGCCGGGGCGAGGAGGAGCGATGGTGAAATTTCTGCTGTGGCTGATCCTGCTGGTGCTGTGCTGGCCGCTGGCGCTGCTGGCGCTGGTGCTTTACCCGCTGGTTTGGTTGCTCCTGCTGCCGTTCCGGCTGGTGGGGATCGCCGTCAGCGGCGTGTTCGAGCTGCTCCGGTCGCTCATCTGCCTGCCCGGCCGGGTGCTGGCCCGGATCTGACCGCCGGGCCGGGAGAATCGTTGATGGTTGATGGTTGATGGTTCGTGCTCGTAATCGTATCTCGTAATCGTGATCGTGATCGTAATCGTAATCGTGATCGAGCTGTTTTAAGGTTTAAAAGTTTAAAGGTTTGAAGGTTCGCAGGTTCGCAAGCTCGAAGGTTCCAGTTCCAGAATCAGTTGATGGTTGATGGTTGATGGTTGATTCGTCTCCCGACTCACCGATTCACCGATTCACCCATTCACCGCTCCTCACGCCGACAGGAACGCCTGCCGCTGGTAAAGCTGGCTGTAAAGACCGCCGCGGGCCAGCAGCTCGTCGTGGGTGCCCTCCTCGGCCAGGCGGCCCTTGTGCAGGACCAGGATCCGGTCCACCTCGCGGATGGTGGAGAGCCGGTGAGCGATGATGATGGCGGTCCGCCCCCGGAGCAGATTGTGAATGGCGTCCTCCACCAGGTGCTCGGTGGCCGAGTCGACGTTGGCGGTGGCTTCGTCCATGACGACGATGTCCGGCTCACGCACCAGCGCCCGGGCGAAGCTCAGGAGCTGGCGCTGGCCGGCGGAAAGCAGCCGCCCCTCCTCGAGCACGTTCTCGTCATACCCGTTGGGCATCGCTTCGATGAACGGGTGGAGGAGCGCCTCGCGGGCGGCCGACTCGATCCGGTCGCGCCCGATGCCGGGCACGTGCAGGCCGATGTTCTCGGCCACGGTGCCGGTGAAGAGGAAGACGTCCTGGGGGATGGTGGCAATGCGCCGCCGCAGCTCCCGCACCGGCAGCTCACGGATGTCGGTCCCGTCGATGGTGACGGCGCCGCCGGTGACGTCGTAGAGCCGGTTCAGCAGGCTGATCACGGTGGTCTTGCCGCTGCCGGTGTAGCCCACCAGGGCGACCCGCTCGCCGGGACGGATCCGGCAGGAAAAATCCTGCAGCACCGGCGCTTCCGGGTCGTAGGCGAAGCGGACGCCGCGGAACTCCAGCGCGCCGGCGAAGCGCGCCGGCAGCGGCGTCGGGACGGCGGGCTCCCGCACGCTGACGGGCTGGTCCAGCAACTGCAGCACCCGCTCGGTGGCGGCCATGGCCGACTGAAACGTGTTGAACTGCTCGGCCATCTCCCGCAGCGGCCGGAAGAACATATTAATGTAGGCGAAGAAGGCGAAGATCACGCCCACCCGCAGCTCCACGCCCACCAGGGTGTGGGCGGCGAACAGGGTGAGAATCATCCCGAGGTTGCTCACGCCCTCGAGCACGGGGAAGTAGAGGGCGTAGGCGCGGATGGTCTTGAGGTAGGCGTCGCGGTAGTTGCGGTTGTGCACCGCGAAGTCGGCGGCGAACTTGTCGCGGATGCGGAACAGGCGGATCTCCCGGATGCCGGAGATGGTTTCGTTCAGGCTGGTGTTGATCTCGGCGTTGGCCCGGCGCACGCCGCGGAAGCCGGAGCGGATGCTCCGCCGGAACAGCGCGGTGGCCAGAACGAACACCGGCAGGGTGACGAAGGCCATCAGCGCCAGCTTCAGGTCGATGGCCAGCATGGCCACGAAGATCATCCCCACCTTCAGCAGGTCGCCCACCACCGAGACGATCCCCTCGGAGATGAACTCGCGGATCGATTCCACGTCGTTCGTGACGTTGGTGAGCGTCTTGCCGGCGGCGGTCTTGTCGTAGTAGTCCTTCGACAGGTCCAGCACCTTGCGGAACAGGTCCATCCGGAGGTCCAGGAGCAGCCGCTGCCCCAGGTACTGCACCGCGAAGTTGAACAGGAACTGGCACACCAGGCCCACCGCCATGATCAGCCCCAGCCACAGGGCGGTGCGCTGGAGTCCGGCCAGGTCGCCCGCAGCTACATCGCGGTCGATGCCCAGCTTCACCAGGTACGGCTCCGCCACCCCGGCCACGTTGAAGACGAGCATCAGCAGCACCGAGGCGGCCGCCAGGAGCCAGCGGCGGCGCACGTACGCGAGCAGCCGCAGGAGCTGCCGCCAGTCGCGGATGGGGGGGTGGGCGGCGTCGGTCTCAGTCGCCATTGCCGCCTCCGGCCAGGGCCATCTCCATCTGCTGCAGCCGGGCCATGCGGTAGTAGAGCCCCTGTTGCGCCAGCAGCTCCCCGTGGGTGCCCGACTCCGCGATCCGTCCGGCGTCCATGACGTGGATGACGTCGGCCGCCTTCAGCGCCGAGATCCGGTGGGAGACCACGACCAGGGTCTTGCGCCGGTGCAGGTTCCGCAGGCTGTCCAGGATTGCCGACTCGGTGGCGGCATCCACGCTCGAGAGCGCGTCGTCGAAGAAGAGCACCGGCCGGTCGCGCCAGAGCGCGCGGGCGATGGCCAGCCGCTGCTTCTGGCCGCCCGACAGGGTGATGCCGCGCTCGCCCACCATCTCGCCGTAGGCGTGGGGGAAGGTCTGGATGTCCTTGTCCAGGCCCGCCTGGGCGGCCGCCGCCTCAACGCCTGCCGGATCGGCGGCGTCGGCGCCAAGGGCGATGTTCTCGGCGACGGTGCGGGAGAAGAGGAACGTCTCCTGCGGGACCACGGCGACCCGCTCGTAGACGCTGTCGGGGTCCAGGCCGGCGAGGTCGGCGCCGTTGAAGCGGACCATGCCCGGCTCCGGCCGGAGCAGGCCGCAGAGGATCCGCAGCAGCGTGGACTTGCCACAGCCCACCATGCCGGTGATGCCCACCGTCTGGCCGGGGGCGATGTCCAGGTCCACGCCGCGGAGAGCGTCCGCCCGCGCGCCCGGATAGCGGTAGCGTAGTCCCCGGACCTGGAAGGCCGGCTCCCCGGCGGCCGCCGGCGGCTGGTCCGCCGGCACATCCACCGGGTGCGCCAGGATGTGATTCAGGCGCTCCAGCGCCGCCAGCCCCTGCTGGACCAGCGACATGATCCAGCCCAGCGACAGCACCGGGAACGTGAGGAAGCCCACCATGACGGTGAACTGGAGCAGTTCGCCCAGGGTCAGCTCGCCGCGGATCACCTGTGCGCCGCCCACCGCCAGGATCATCAGTTCCACCAGCCCCAGCATGAAGATGAAGAACGGCCAGATGAAGCCGCGCAGCGTGGCCACCCGCATCTGGTGCCGGACATACTCGCGGTTGAGCGTCTCGAACCGCGCGAACTCGGTGTCCTCCATGGTGTGAAGCTTGACCGTCTGGATGCCGGCGATGACCTGCCAGACCCGGCTGTTGATCGCGGCGAGGGTCTCCTGGATCCGCTTGTACATGGGCCGCAGGCGCGGCAGTACCACCACGATCATCAGGATGAGCACGCCCAGCATTCCCGTGACCATGAGCATGAGGGAGCCCGACAGGGCGAACAGCACCGGCATGAAGAACAGGAAGCGGGTCAGGGCGTTGGGCACGTACATGATCCCCGGCCCCAGCAGGGTGCGGACCTCGCTCAGGTCGTTGGTGCACCGGCTCATCAGGTCGCCGGTCTGGTTGGCCTGGTAGAAGGTGAAGTCCAGGGCCAGCAGGCGGCCGTAGAGGCGCTCCCGCAGCTCGTACTCGATCTTGCGCGAGACGCCGATGATCAGGTTCCGCATGAGGAACATGGCCCCGCCGGTGAGCGCCATCACCAGTCCGGCCCAGAGCAGGTTCTCGAGGATCACTCCGGCGCGGTTGGCGCCGGTGATCTCGTCGAGCGTCCGCTTGAAGAACTCCGGCACCTTCATGTAGCCGTAGTTCTGCATGAGCATGCAGGCGAAGCCGGCCAGCAGCTCGAGGCGGTACTTCCAGAGGTAGGGGCCGAGGATCTTGAGGTGTCGGATGGCCGGTCTCCTGTGACGCGCCCCGGCCCGTTCCGGGCAACGGCCGGCGGCGCCGAAGCCCGATGATACCAGTTTGGCGCCCGATTGCCAACGGCCGTGGCGGCGTCACCGTTTCGAACGGGGCCAATATTCCTGCGGCAGCGCGACGAACTGACTCTGGATCCACTCCGCCCGCGACTGGATGTAGGGCGTGGGGCGGGCGGCGTTCCAGCGCTTCGGGTTGGGGAGCACCGCCGCCAGCAGCGCCGCCTCGCGAGGCGTGAGCCGGGCGGCGGTCTTGCGGAAGTGGTGCCGCGCCGCCGCCGCCGCCCCGTACACGCCGGGGGCGAACTCGGCGACGTTGGCGTACACCTCCAGGATCCGCCGCTTCGGCCACAGCAGCTCCAGCCAGACGGTGTAGTAGGCCTCGGCCCCCTTGCGCAGAAAAGACCGCCAGGGCGGCAGAAAGAGGTTCTTGGCCACCTGCTGGGTGATGGTGCTGGCGCCGCGGAGCGGTTTCTTCGGATTGCGCTGGTGCTTGTCGCGGGCGTTTTCGATCTCCACCAGGTCGAAGCCGTGGTGGTCGAAGAAGCGCTGGTCCTCGGCGGCGAGCACGGCCGAGAACAGCCACGGCGAAATGGCTTCGGCCGGGACGTTCGCGTGCCGCCAGCCCGCGGGGCGGCCGCCGATCCGGTTTTCCAGCGACTGGATCAGCATCACCGTCGTCACCGGCGGATCCACGAAGCGGAACACGGTCACCTCGACGGGCGGCACCAGCAGCAGGGCCAGCGCCACCTTCCAGGTCACCGCCCAGATCCGCCGGGCCGGGCTTCGCTTCGCCGGCGGGAGCGCCGCAGGAGCAGTCGCTTCGGTTCCAACCTCCGCCGACGCGTCGCCGGGTGGCGCAGGAGGATCGATTGGGCAGGGTGTTTCCGTCATGGCGTTTCCCGAGCGTCCATTCTCGCCCAAAGCCGTCATGCCGCCAAGTCAAATCCGCGGCGCCGGCGGCGGTGACGGGCGCCGTGGGGCTGGGGTATAATGGCGGACGATTCGGGCGCCGGCTCACCGGCGTCCGCCGGAGGCGTCATGAAAGGCATCCGCTTCGCGTTCGTCACCGAGCTGCCCGCCGAGACGGTGGTGGAACTCTACCAGGAGGCCGGCTGGTGGGACGAGCGCTGGTCGCGGAAAGCCATCCCCGCGATGATCCGCGGCAGCTTCGCGTTTCTGGTGGCCCGTGACGCCGCCGGCGCCGCCGTGGGCATGGGCCGGGCGATCTCCGACGGCGCCAGCGACGCCTACATCCAGGACGTCGTGGTCCGCCGCGACCTGCGGGGCCGGGGCATCGGCGCGGAGATCGTCCGTCGCCTCACGGCGCGCTGCCGCCGCCGGGGCCTGGACTGGGTCGGCCTGGTGGCCGAACCCGGCACGCAGGCGTTCTACGAGCGGCTGGGCTTCCACGCCCGGCCGGGCTACCAGCTCATGCTCCACGAGGGCGATCGTGACTGACTCGCTGCCATTCCTGGGCCGGGAATTCCGGCCCGTGTCGCTGTCGGACCAGGACCTGCTGGAAGGATTCTGCAGCCGCTTCCCCCAGCCGCTGTCCGGCTTCACCTTCGCCGCCCTGTTCGCCTGGCGGGTTCCGTTCGACCATACCTGGACGGTCCTCGACCCGGACACGCTGCTCGTCACCACCGTCCATCCCAGCGACCCGCGGATGGCGCCCAACCTGATTCAACCCGTCGGCCTCTTCCCGCCCGAGAGCCAGGCGTGGCTGGTGGCCGAGGCCCGCCGGCTGGCCGAGCCGCTGCGAGTCGTCTGCGTGAGCCGGGCGTTCATTGACAGTCACCCCGACTGGGTCCGGCACTTCGCCGTCACCGAGAACCGGGCGTTTGCCAACTACGTCTACCGGTCCGAGGACCTGGCCGAACTCGCCGGACGGAAGTACGCCAAGAAGCGCAACCTCATCGCCCAGACCCGCAATTTGTTCGAATGGCAGGTGGAGCGGCTGACGCCGGCGTCGGTGCCCGACTGCATCGAGGCGTGCCGGAAAGTCAGCGAGCCGGTTGACGGAAAGGCCAACCGCGTGTTGCGATTCGAACTGGACGCGCTGAAGGACACGCTGGCTCATTTCGGCCGCCTGCGGCAGGACGGCATCCTGCTCCGCGTGGAGGGCGCCGTGGCCGGCCTGGCCGTGTTCGAACCCATTGCGCCCGACACGGCGGCGGTGCATTTTGAGAAGGCCGACCGCCGTTACAAGGGGATTTACCAGGTGCTCAACATGGAGTGCGCCCGGATCATTCGCGACCTGGGGTTCCCGTTCATCAACCGCGAGGAGGACCTCGACGAACCGGGGCTGCGGCAGGCCAAGCTGTCGTACCATCCGTCCGAGATCGTGCCGGCGTACACGCTGACCTTCACCGGGTGAACGACCGCCCGCTGAATCCGACCGTTACCGGAGGCCCCATGCCCGTGCAGGAAAATCCCCTTCCCGACTTTCCCGTCGAAACGGTCCGGCTGGCCAACGGGCTGACGGTCTTCCTGCTGGAGGATCCCGCGCTCCCCCTGGCGGCGGTGAACGTCAACTATCGCGTCGGCTCCCAGAACGAGCGGCCCGGGCGCACCGGCTTCGCCCACCTGTTCGAGCACATGATGTTCCAGGGCTCCAAGCACCACGACTCGGATTTCTTCCGCCCCCTGCAGGACATCGGCGGCAGCGTCAACGGCGGCACCGACCCGGACCGCACCCGCTATTGGGAGCTGGTGCCCGCGGCCTATCTGGAGCGGGCGCTCTGGCTGGAGGCCGACCGGATGGGTTTCCTGCTCGACGCCCTGACGCCCGAGCGGCTGGCCAACCAGATCGCGGTGGTGCAGAACGAGCGGCGCCAGAGCTACGAGAACCGGCCGTACGGCCTGGTGGGCGAGCGGATGGCCGCCGCGCTCTATCCGCCCCACCACCCGTACAGCTGGCCCACCATCGGCTTCATGGCGGACATCGCCGCGGCGACGCTCGATGACGTGCGCGACTTTTTCAGGACCTGGTACACGCCCAACAACGCCAGTCTGTGCCTGGCCGGCGATTTCGAGACGGCCCGGGCGAAGGATCTGATCGAGAAATATTTCGGCGCGATCCCGCCCGGTCCGCCTGTCACCCGGCCCGGACGCTGGGTGCCGGCGCTCGACGGCGAAGTGCGGCTGCTCATCGGCGACCGCGTCCAACTGCCCCGCGTCTACGCGGCCTGGCCCACCGTGCCGGCGTACAGCGGCGACGACGCCGCGCTGGACGTGTTCGCCCGGGTGCTGGGCGGCGGGCGGACGTCGCGCCTTCACCAACGGCTCGTCTACGAGCGGCAGATCGCCCAGGACGCCGTGGCCTGGCACGACGCCCGGCAGATCGCGGGAACACTCAACCTGATGCTCACCCCGCGCCCCGGACAGCCGCCCGAAGCCGTCGAGGCCGCCGCCTTCGACATCGTCCGGGAGGCGCTGGACGGGGGCATCCCCCCGGCGGAGCTGGAGCGCGTGCAGACCGACATCGCCGCCGCCTACATCCGGAGCATCCAGTACCTGGGCGGTTTCGGCGGCGTGTCCGACCGGATCAACGAGTTTTACCACTACCTGGACCGGCCCGACATGTTCCGCTGGGAGCTGCAGCGCTACCTCGACCTGACGCCCGAGGCGGTCGTCGCGGCGGCCCGCCGTTACCTGGGCGCGGGGCGGCTGGTCGCCCGGGTGGAACCGCTGCCGCCGCTGGCGCCCTCGACCCACCCGGCGGCCGCCGGCGTGGACCGCACCGTCATGCCCGGCCCCGGTCCCGAGTCCGCGTTCCGGCTGCCGCCGCGGCAGTCGTTCACGCTGCCCAACGGGCTCCGGGTGGTGCTGGCGGAACACCACAAGCTGCCGCTGGTGAGCTGCGGCCTCATCGTGCGCGGCGGCCTGTCCGCTGAGCCGGCGCATCGTCCCGGACTGGCCGACCTGACCGCGGCCATGCTGCGGGAGGGCGCCGGCGGCCGCACCTCCACCGAGCTGGCCGAGGCCGTCGAGACGCTGGGCGCCGAGCTGTCCTGGGTGACGTGGCCCGACGCCGTCATCGCCAGCCTCTCGGCGCTGCGGCACCGCCTGGAGCCGGCGCTGGCGCTGCTCGCGGACATGGTCATCCGGCCGGACTTCCCTCCCGCCGAGATGGAGCGCCTGCGGCAGCAGCGGCGGGTGCGCCTCACCCAGCTTCAGGACCAGCCCCAGTATCTGGCGGCGGTGGCCGCCCAGCGGGCGGTCTTCGGCGGGCATCCGTACGCGCACCCGGTGGCGGGGACCGACCGCTGCCTGGCCGAAATCACCCTCGATGAAGTGCGGGCCCATTGGCGGACCACCTGCGTGCCGGGGAACGCGGTGCTCGTCGTGACCGGCGACATCACCCGGCGGGAGCTGGAGTCCGCGCTCGGCGGACTGGCCGCCTGGCCGGCCGCGCCGGCGCCGGCCCTCACGCTGCCGCCGGTTCAGCCGCCCGGCGACCGGGTCGTCTACCTGCTGGACCGGCCGGACGCGCCCCAATCGGTGGTCGCGGCCGCGCTGGCGGGCGTCCCCCGGACGGCGCCCGACTTCGCCGCCCTCACGGTGCTCAACGCCGCCCTGGGCGGCCAGTTCGTCTCGCGCCTCAATTTGAACCTGCGCGAGGACAAGGGCTACACCTACGGCGCCCGCTCCCGTTTCGGCTTCGCGGCGGCGTCCGGCAGCTTCGCCGCCTCGGCGCCGGTGGAAACGCGGGTCACCGCCGCGGCCCTCCGGGAGATCGTGGCCGAGCTCGACGGCGTCGCCGGCGCCCGGCCGCTCAGCGCCGAGGAGCTCGCCTACGCGCAGGGTTCGCTGGTCAACGGCTACGCCCGCCGGTTCGAGACGCCCGATCAGATCCTCCGGGAGCTCCTCGACGTCTACCTCTACGGCCTGCCCGACGACGAGCTTGAAACTCTGCCCGGGCGCATCCGCGCCGTCACGGCCGCCGACGTGGCCGAGGCCGGCGCCCGGCATATCCGGACGGACCGCCTGGCCGTCGTCATCGTGGGCGACGCGGCCGCCGTGCGCCCCGACCTGGAAGCCCTCGGCCTCGGCGCCATCGTCCGGCTGGACAGCGACGGCTGCCCGCTCCCCGACGCGACCCGTCCGCCCGGTGATTAATCGGAAGGAGGACGCCATGCTTTCTCCCCTGCGGATCCGCCGGCTCATCGCCGCCGCCGGGATCGCCGGCCTCGTGGCGGCCGCGGCGCCGGCAGCCGGCCAGACTGCGGAAAACGCCTGCCGGCTGGAGTCGCCCGACGGCCGGATCGCGGTGACGGTCCGGGCGGCGGACCGGCTCCGCTACGACGTCGCCCTGCGCGGCCGCGTCGTGATGCCGGACTGCGCCTGCGTGCTGCGCGTCGACGACGACGCCGTGGGGCTGGCGCCGCGGATCGCCGCCACCACCGCGCGCCGCGTCGACGGCACCGTGGCGCCCCCCGTCCCGCAGAAGACCGCCCGGATCCCGGAGCGCTACCACGAGCTGCGGCTGGTCCTGGCCGGCGGCGGCGAGGCGGTCTTCCGCGCCTACAACGAGGGCGTCGCCTACCGGTTCGAGACGGCGATCCCGCGAGACCGCGTGACGGTGTGGCACGAGGAGGCGGAGTTCCGGTTCGCCGGCGACTGCGCCGTGTACTACCCCCGCGAGGACGGCTTCTTCTCGCACAACGAGCGCGAGTTCGTCCGCCTGCCGCTGGGCGACGTCACACCCGCCATGCTGGCGAGCCTGCCGGCGGTGGTGGCCGCGCCCGGCGGCGTCCGGCTCGCCGTCGCCGAGTCGGATCTCGAGGATTATCCCGGCATGTGGCTCCGGGGCAACGGCCGTGACGGCCTCACCGCGACGTTCCCGCCCCTGCCCCTGGAGACGCAACTGGCCGGCGACCGCCACCTGCGCGTCACCCGCGCCGCCGACCACATCGCGGTGACCGCCGGCACGCGGACGTATCCGTGGCGCCTCGTGGCCGTCGCCGAGCGGGACGCCGACCTGATCACCAACCCGCTGGTGTACCTCCTGGCCGCCCCCAGCCAGGTGGCCGACCCCGCCTGGATCCGGCCGGGCAAGGTGGCGTGGGACTGGTGGAACGCGCTGAACCTCGCCGGCGTGGACTTCCCCGCCGGCGTCAACACGGCCACTTACAAGCACTACATCGACTTCGCCGCAGCCAACGGCATCGAGTACGTGATCCTCGACGAGGGGTGGTACCCGCTGGGCGACCTGCTCCGGGTGGTCCCCGAGGTGGACATGGACGCCCTGGCCGCCTACGCCAAATCCAAGGGCGTGGGACTGATCCTGTGGGTGATCTGGCAGACGCTGGACGACCAGTTCGACGCGGCGTTCGACCGGTTCGAGCGGTGGGGGATCCGGGGGATCAAGGTGGACTTCATGCAGCGGGACGACCAGCCGGTCATCAACTTCTACCACCGGGTGTGCCGCGAGGCGGCCCGGCGCCGCATGGTCGTGGATTTCCACGGCGCCGTGCGCCCGGCCATCATGACGCGGACCTGGCCGAACCTGCTATCCACCGAGGGCGTGCGCGGCCTTGAGCAGAGCAAATGGTGCGCCGACGCCAACCCCGAGCACGACGTCACCCTCCCCTTCACCCGGATGCTCCTCGGCCCCATGGACTACACCCCCGGCGCCATGCGGAACGCCGCCCGCGCCAGCTTCGCCCCCGTGTTCGAGCAGCCCATGAGCCAGGGCACCCGCTGCCACCAGCTGGCCATGTACGTGGTCTACGAGAGTCCGCTGCAGATGCTGTGCGACAGCCCCGCGCGCTACGCGCGGGAGCCGGAGGCGATGGCGTTTCTGCGAGCGGTGCCCACGGTGTGGGACGAGACTGTGGTGCTGGACGCGCAGATCGGAGACTACGTCGCGGTGGCCCGCCGGCGTGGCGACGAGTGGTTTGTGGGTGCCATGACCGACTGGACGGCGCGGGAGCTGACCATCGACCTGTCCTTCCTGCCGCCGGGCGCGCACGCCCTTGCCGCGTGGGCGGACGGCGTAAACGCCGGCCGCTGGGGCAGCGACTTTCGCGTGTCGGAACAGACCGTGGATCGGAGTTCGAAGCTGACGGTCCGGCTGGCCGCCGGCGGCGGCTGGGCGGCCCGGATCCGGCCTGCCCGCCCCTGACGGCCGCCGGTCACGGACCCAGTTGCTCCAGCAGGACCGCCAGCCGGTCCCGCTGCGACGGCTGCAGCTCCAGCGCCTCGATCTCCTCGTGGAGCCGGGCCAGCCCGCCGTTGCCGCCCAAATAGCCGTTGACGCGGGCGGCCAGCGTGGAGTCGGTGAACGCCTTTGGTTGCGGGAACAGGCGCTGGAACTCCCGCATCAGCTCCCCCGACTGCCGCAGGTAGTATTTCTGATGGTAATCCTCGGCCCGGTAGAACCGCCCCGCGGGGCGGATCTCGGTGACGATCGTCCGTCCCAGTTCCGCCGCCAGGCGGTCGCGGCTGGCGCGCGCCAGCTCCGCCTGCGTTTCGTCGTGATAGAACACCACCGCCATGTACTGGCGGGACCAGGCGCGGCTGGTGGGCCGGTGGCCGGACCAGAAGAACTTCAGCAGCTCCGCGTAGGAGATCCGGCCGGGGTCGAAGTCCACCTGGAGCGTCTCCGTGTGGTCGCCCAGCCGGTGGTAGGTGGGGTCGGCCTGCGTGCCGCCGGTGTACCCCACGCGGGTCCGGATGACGCCGGGGAGACTCCCGAACCGGGAGTCGGGCCCCCAGAATCAGCCCATGGCGAACGTGGCGGCTTCCACCCGGCCCGGGTCCGCGTTGGAGGTGACGGGGCGAGTTCGATGATCGGGATCGGGTATGGCGCTCATGACTTTCATCTCCTTGGAACCGCTCGGGCGTCCCGGGCTGCAGCCGCCCGAGGGGGCGTCCGCCGCCGGTATGCTCCGCGGGTTTTCTGACGACCAGGCGGCGGGCCGCGCGGGATGCTCATCCCCCTGGAACAGCAACGCCACGACGACCGCCACCGCCGCAATCCAGAAGACGGTGCTCGCCGCCGGGCGTTTCGAAGTCGGTGTGGCAACCTGCACCAGGTCGCGCATGCGCTCACTCCTCGCGGCTGGATGCGGCCCCGCGGCCGGTTCGTCCGCCGGTTTTTAAGATGCGGATTCCGCGGAATTGTCTTCACGGACGCTGTGTGTTTCCGCCACCGGAGGCGGCCACCGCGCCCGTCGTTCGCCGAATGGACCGCGGAAAACCGTCCCGGACGGAATGGGTATGGTGTTGAATTTCCTATTGATCACCTTTAAAATTAAGTGAGTGACACCATCAATACCCGCATTCCGGCGCCCCACCGCCCCGCCTGCGCCTCCGCGCAATGGCGCGTGTCCGGGTGCGGCATCGTTCCAGCCCAGGAGGAGACCATGTCCCAGCCCCCCGGCCAGCCCCCGTCGGTGAATCCGCCCGGCGGACGTCCGCCGGCTGATCGGCCTGCGGCGGCGCGATTGCCCACCGCCCGCTGGCTGGTCACCGTCCGGAGCGGCCCCCACGCCGGACGTCCGTATCCCCTCGACGATCAAGTCAAGATCGGGCGCAGTTCCGACAACGACATTGTGGTGCCGGACATGCGCGCGTCGCGCAACCACGTCCGGATCGAGTGCGTGGACGACAACTGTTTCATGATCGACCTGGGCAGCAGCAACGGCACGCTGGTGAACGGCCGCCGGATCGAAGGCACCGTCCAGCTCGCCGACGGTGACGTGTTCACCATCGGGTGCACTGAGTTCATGCTGGCGGCCGGCGCCGCGCCGGTCGAGGGGGTGGACCAGACCGCCGGCGGCAAGCCCCTGCCTCTCTACCCCGGCCCGGGCGAGGCGCTGACCGTCCCGATGCCGGTAGGCGAATCGCCGGCTCCGCCCCTGCCGGCGCCCGCCGTCCAGGCCGCCCCGGTTCCGCCGCCCCAGCCGGCCGCCTACGCCCCGCCGCCGGCATCACCCGCCGCGACGCCTGCGGCCGTCTGCCCTCAGTGCCGGGGACCGCTCACGCCCGGCAGCCGCTTCTGCACCACCTGCGGCCATCCGGCATCCCCCACGCCACCGGTGGCCGCCCCGCCACCCGCTTTTGCGCCACCACCGGCCTACGCGCCACCACCCGCGCCACCACCGACCTACGCGCCACCGCCCGCGCCGCCCGCTTTTGCGCCACCACCGGCCTACGCGCCACCGCCCGCTCCGCCCGTCGTCGCGGCCCCGGCCGGTCCGCCGCCGCTGCCGGTCACCCAGCCGGTCCAGCCGCCGGCGTCGCTGCTCGACGACGCCATCTTCGAGAAATCCGTGGCCTCGCTCTGCCCGGAGTGCGGCCACCCGCTGGATCCGGGCGCGCGCTTCTGCATCACCTGCGGCCGGCCCGTCGCCTGATCGGGGAGCGGATTTCGAAAATCGGACATCGGACTTCGGATATCGGACTTCGGACATCGGACATCGGACTTCGGGTATCGAGCTTCGGGTCTCGTGCTCGTAATTCGTAATCGTACTCGTAATTCGTAATCGTAATCGCGGTCGTAATTGCGGTCGTAATCGCACTCGTAAGCGTGCTCGTGCTCGTACTCGCGATCATGTGTGCAATCGTGCTCCCACGGCCCTCGGATACCGAAGTCCGATATCCGATTTCCGATGTCCGCGTTCCGCATTACGGGAACGAGCCTCGAGCCTCGAGTCTCGAGCCTCGATTACGAATTACATTACGAGTACGATTACGAATTACGAGCACGAGTTCCCAACTCCTATCTCCTATCACCTATCTCCTTACTGTTCACTGTCCCCCCCCCACAACCGCTCCCTCAGTCCCGATGTCCGCCGGACACGGGCGGACGAGGCAGCCGCGAACACCGCCGGGGCGGCCAGGATGTCCACCGCCCGCCGCGCGCGGGTCACGGCGGTGTAGAGCAGCTCCCGGGTGAGCACGGGGCTGTCGCGGTCGGGCAGGACGAGTAGCACCCGGTCGAACTCCGAGCCCTGGCTCTTGTGCACCGTCATGGCGAACACCGTCTCGTGCGGCGGCAGCATGGCCGGCAGGAAGCGCCGCGGCGGCCCCTCCCCCTCCGGCGGAAAGAACACGCGCAGCACCCCGTCCGTGTCGATCCGCGCGATGCCGATGTCGCCGTTGAACAGGCGCAGGTTGTAGTCGTTGACGGCGACCATGACCGGGCGGTTGGCGTACCACGCGCCGTCCGGCCGGATCAGCCCGCGGCCGGCGAGCGCCTCCTCGGCCAGGCGATTGAGCGCCGCCGCGCCGTACGGCCCCTCACGCACCGCGCACAGGATGCGGAAGCGCCCCAGCGCCTCCAGCGCGGCCAGCGGATCCGCCGCCGTCGCGCCGGGCGCGTAGCCGTCGGCGATCGCAGCCGCCAGCGCCGCCGCCATCTCCCGCGGGGGCGGCAGGGGCAGCCACCGGATCTCCGCGTGCGCCCCGAACAGCGTTTCGAAGGCAGGCCATGCCTCGCCGGTGTTGACGGCGCGGCACAGGGCGCCGATGCCGCCGTCGGCGGCGAAGCGGTAGCTGTGCCGGAGCTGGACCAGGCAGTCCTGCAGCGGCCGGGCGCCGGGGTCGGCGTGCCCGTCCGCCAGCGCGCGGTCGCCCGTCGCCGCGGTGTACGCCCGCGCCAGCACCGGGCTGAAGTGGTTCTCCGCCGGCGCGGCGCACAGGTCGCCGAGGAACGCGCCCGCCTCCACCGACGCGAGCTGGTTCTTGTCGCCCAGCAGGATCAGCCGGGCACCCGCGGGCAGCGCCTCCAGGAGGCGGGCCATCAGGGCCACGTCCACCATCGAGGCCTCGTCCACCACCAGCACGTCGCACGGGACGGGGTCGGCCGCGTCGCGCGCGAACGCCGCCTCCCGGCGGCGGGCGCCCAGCAGGCGGTGGATGGTCTGAGCCGGCCGCGCCAGCGCCCGCTCCTTCACCGCCGCCGCCACGTCCAGGCCGGCCAGAACGGACCGGAGGGCCTCGTTGAGCCGCGCGGCCGCCTTGCCCGTGGGCGCCGCCAGGGCGACGAGCCGCTCCGGCCGCTGCTCCAGCAGCAGCGCCAGGATGCGGGCCGCCGTGGCCGTCTTCCCCGTGCCGGGACCGCCGGAGACCACACACAGCCGCCGCGTCGCCGCGACGAACGCGGCCACCCGCTGCCAGTCCGGCGCCGCCGCCGCGGACGGGAAGAACCGGTTCAGCCGTTCGCCCAACTCCGGGTCGGCCGGATCGACGACCGGCTCCGCCGCCAGTGCCGGCAGCCGCTCCGCCAGGACCCGCTCGTACCGCCAGTACCGGTACAGGTAGAGGCGCCGCCCCTCGAGCACCAACGGCGTCCAGTCGCCGGGACCGCCCACCACCCGGCTGGCGGCCAGGGTCCGCGCCCAGGCGTCGCCGCCGCCCCAGGCCGCCGCCTCCGGCCATATGCCGGCCGATTCATCGGCCGCCTGTTCGAGATCCAGGCAGATGTGCCCGTCGGCGCGGGCCCGGCTCGCCAGCGCCGCCGCCGCCGCCAGCACCGGACCGGCGGCCGGGTCGAGACCGGCGATGAACCGGGCGAAGTGGCGGTCGATTTCCTGAAACCGCGGATCGGCCAGGATCCGCTCCGTTACGGCGTCCATGACGGCTCCTCCAGGATGCGCGCCGCCCACCCCGCCACCTCCGCCCGGTCGGGGCGGCGATGGAAGACGCCGGGCCGGCGGCGGTCCGTCGGATCCATGCCCCGCAGGAAGAGGTAAAAGGCGCCGCCAAAATGCCGGTCATAATCATAACCGGGCAGGCGCCGCGCCAGGTGGCGGTGCAGCGCCAGCGCGTAGAGGTTGAGCTGCAGGTCGTAGTGGTGGACGCGCATGGCCTCGGCGAGCCGCTCCGGCAGGTAATCGTCGGCCCGCCCGCCGAGGTGGTTGGACTTCCAGTCCAGCAGGTAGTACCGGCCGTCGTGACGGAACACCAGATCGATGTACCCCCGCAGGAAGCCGGATACGGCGCCGAGCGAGGACGGTTCGCCGTCGCCGGACAGCGCGGCCAGGTCCGCCGGGGTCACCAGCCGGAGCGGCAGCCAGAATTCCAGCTCGGAGATCCGCTCCGAGCGGGCGATTCCCTCCAGCTTCAGGCCGTCGGCCAGCGGCGCCGCCATCACCCGGCGCAGCCATTGGGCGACGGCCGGAGCCCACTCCGCGCCGTCCGCCCGCCGCGCCAGGCCGTGCCGACGGAGTTCCTCCGCCGCCCCGCCGGTGAAGTCGGCCGCGGTGAAATCGACGCGCTCCAGGATCGCATGGAGCGCCGTGCCGGCGCGCACGCCCCGGGGGAAAGCAAAGGGCCCCTCGGCCGCACCGCTCGCCGACCCTTCGGGCACCGCGGCGGGCGCCGGCTCGGCATCGTGGTCCGGCAGCTCTTCCATGGCGGGCGCCGCAACGGCGCCCCGCTTGAGCGCGGAATAGCTGACCACCCGCCAGCCCGCCGGGACCGGCGACGGCAGCTCCCGCGGCACCCGCGGGACGACCGGTCCGACGGTCGGGGCGGGCGTCGGCGGCGCCGCCAGCAGCAGCTCCGCGACCTCGATGGGCGCGCCGCTCCGCAGCGCATCCAGGTCCGCCAGCAGCGCCTCACGCGTCGGCGGCAGGGCGGGCTCGCCGTCGCGCCGGTGGAGGAGGTAGGCGGGTGCCGAATCCTCTGCTTCGTTGACGCGGTCCCAGGCGAGGTAGCACCGGCACCGGGCGCGGGTCACCGACACGTAGAGCAACCGGACGTCCTCGGCCAGTTTCTCCCGCTTGGTTTGGGCATTGTCCGCGCACCGGTAGTCCCAGACCGGTCGGCCGGTGTCGTCGTGGTAGCCGCATGGCTCATTTTTCGAAAGCTTCCGCCCCCTGCTCCACGGGAACGGGAGGAACACCACGGGGAACTCCAGCCCTTTGCTGCGATGCATGGTCAGGACCTGGACGGCGTCGGCATCGCTTTCGAGACGCAGCTCGTACGCGTCCACCCGCTCGTCGCCGGACTCGGCCCGCCGGCCCGCCAGCCAACCGATCACGCCGGCCAGACCCATGCCGCACTCCGACTCGATCCCGTGCAGCAGCTCCGCCACATGGAAAAAATTGGTCACCCGCCGCTCGCCGCCGGCCAGGCCCAGCAAACGCCCCCGGACGCCGCACTCCGCGTCCAGCCGCCGGAGCATGGGGAGCAGCCCCCGCGCGGCCCACGCGTCGTGCAGGCGGTGGAACTGTTCGAGCCAGCCCTCCCATTCCGTCGCCTCGCGGGCCAGCCGGTCCACGCCGGCCAGGTCCAGCCCCAGGGCGTCGGTGAGGAGCGCGGCGCGCACCGCGCCGCCCGACGACGGCGCCGCCGCCGCCCGCAGGATCAGCTCCAGCTCTTCCGCCTCCGGAGAACCGAACACGTTGTCGGCCCGGGAGAGCACCGCCGGCACGCCGGCGGCCTGGAGCGCATCCTTCACGAGTTGCGCCTCGGTCCGGCTGCGGACCAGGACGGCCGCGTCAGCCGCGCGGAACGGTTCGGTGCCGACCCGGCAGTCGCGGGCCGGATCCAGCAGCCGGCGGATCTCCGCGGCCACCGCGCGGGCGGCCAGTTGGCGGGCCACGGAAACCTTGTACCGGCCATCGTCCCAGCACCACTCGGGCAGGTCGGACGGCAGGGTCCAGATGGTGAGCGCCGGCGCCTCCCGGCCGCCTTCGGTAAGCGGCGGACAGGGGCGCTCGGCGTCCGCCTCCACGGGCGGCAGTTCGATCCCTTCAATCACGAAGGGACGCTCGCCGCCGAACAGCCGCGCCGTCGCCGCCAGCAGCCCCGGCGTGGAACGGTAGTTGCGCGTCATCGTGTGCCGGACCACGCCCGGTTCCTGCGCGGCGCGCAGGTAGGCAAAGATGTCGGCGCCGCGAAAACTGTAGATGGATTGTTTCGGGTCGCCGATGTAAAAGACGGTCGTGCCGCCTCGCCCGAACGCCTTCTGGAAGATCTCGTATTGGACGGGGTCGGTGTCCTGGAACTCGTCCACCAACACCGCCCGGTACCGGGCGCGCAACGCGGTCCCCAGGTCCTCGCCGTCGGGTCCGGCCAGCGCTTCGCGCACCGCCCGGAGCAGATCGTCGAAGCCGCGCACCCGCGCCGCCTCCTTGCGCCGGGGCAGCTCCCGGCGGACCAGCTCCACGAGGCGCATTTCCAGGGCAAGCAGCGCGTCGGCCAGCTGCCCTTTCAAGCGCTCCGCCTCCGCGGCGATCTCGCCGAAAAGGGCGATGGCGGAATGCTCCGGCAATCCGAATCCCTTTTTCAGCGACCGGCTCATCTTGTCCGGGATGAGCAGCTCGACGGCCTTCAAATTCACGGCGGCGGCGCCGGCCTGCAACCAGGCATCGATGGCGCGCGCCAACCGATCCACCGATTCATCCTTGTAGATGTTGCCCTTGAAGCGTCCGTCGAGTAGCAACGCGATCACGTCGTCCCGGGCGGACGGCCACATCCCGCCGAACCGGACATACCGGTTGTGGAGCTCGGCGAAGCGGCGATCCATCGCCGCCGCATCCACGGGCGCGATCTCAGGCAACAGGCGCAGCTCGGGATTCCACAGCTGGCGAGGCAGCCGGTCCACCAGCGTGTCGGGGGTGAGCCCCTGCTCGGCGGCATGGGCCGCCAGCCAGGCCGGGGCGCCGGCGATCTCCCGCCGCCAGAAGTCGCAGACCACCTCCCGGAGCAGATCGTCCGTGTCGGTCGCCAGCTCGGTCTGGAACAGCACCCGGCTCTCGAACGCCGACACCTTCAACACCCGGTGGCAGAAGCCGTGGATGGTGAAGATGGCCGCCTGGTCCATGTCCTGCTCGGCAGCCTGAAGGCGCGCGGCCAGCGTCGCCGCCCCGTGCCGCGCCGCCGCCCGCCGCCGGATGGTGTCGATTTCGGCGTGGCGGCACGGGCCGTCCTGGAGGGCGTCCTTCAGAAAGCGGCGCACGCGCCGGCGCAGCTCCGCGGTAGCCGCCTCGGTGAAGGTCACCGCCAGGATCTGGTCCACCGGCGGCGCGTCGTCCGGCTCCAGCAGGAAGCGCAGGCACAGCAGCGCCATGGCGTACGTCTTGCCGGTGCCGGCGCTGGCCTCGATGAGGTGGCGGCCCGCGAGCAGCTCGTCGGCCAGGACGTCGAACGATCGGCAGGTCCGCTTGTTCACCGCGTCTCCTCACCAGAGTGCAGCAGCGGTTCGAACACCGCCAGTGCCAGCCTGGCGAATTCCTCGTGCACTCCGTCGCCTTCGGAGGCGAACACGCCGAGGCGGTCCAAGGCCAGGCGGAGGCAGAAGTTATCAACCTCCGGAGATTTCCGGTATCCACCCAGCCACTCGTCCTGCGCCGCGCGCATGGCCCGGGCGGTGTCACCCTGTTTGCGGAACTCCACCGCGAACTTCTCGGATGACCGGGGCGCGAAGGGGATGAACCCGTGGACTCCTTCCCAGAACACCTCGAGCAGTTGGGCGAGCACAGCCGCCGGGTCGGGGACCGGCGTGATGGACCAATGGTCGGCGTCTTTCTTCTTCATCCCGATGAACACGCCGCGGCTCACCCGGCCGGGATGAGCGGCCGACAGAAGCAGGTGCTCCACCCACAGGGACAGCCGGTCCACGGCCCGGATCTCCCCCGGCCGGACCCGCAGGAGTGTGCCGCCGTACACTCCCCCCACCGCGCCCCGGATGGTGAGGGGCCCCTCCGGGCCCGGGAGCGCGAGCTCCACCGCCATCGCCTCGGGCGCGGCGTCTCCCTGCGCCTCCGCCACCCGCTCCCGGATGGCCACCGCCTCCCGCCACAGTTCGGCGAACGCCACCTGGCCCGCCGTGCCGGGGGGAAGCTCGCCGGCCGCCTGGAGACGCGCGCGCGCCGGACCGGGATCGGCCCCGACCGCCAGCCCGGTCAGCACCGCGTCCTTGAGGACGTATTTCGCCAGACTGTCCAGCGCAAACGGCTCCTCGCCCGACGGCTCCGCCTCCTCCCGCCCGAAGCGGGCCTGGAGGCGGTTCACCAACAGAAACTTGGCCGGGTTGCGGAAGAACTCCGCCAGCTGTCCGGGTGTCACCACCCGCCACTCGGGCCCCGCCGGGGGCAGGCGGGACGGCACGGCCGGCGCGGCGGCGGGGCCGCTCTCCGCCGCCCGCGCGTCGGCTTCCGAGAAGGTGAACAGCGCGCCGCCGGGCGGGCCGGTGAAATAGCGTTCGCTGAACGGCTGGAGCGGGTGCTCCACGGCCAGGCGTGGAACCGGCGGTTCGGCCCCCGGCGCTTGCTGCCTGCCGGCGTCGGGGAACCGGTACCCCTGGTCGATGTAATCGATGAGCTGGCTCACCACCACGGCGGGCTGGAGCGCCGAGTTGTCCCGGGCATGGCGGCCGATGTAGCTGATGTAGAGAACGTCCCTCGCCGACAGCAGCGACTCCAGAAACAGGTAGCGGTCTTCGTCGCGGCGGGAGCGGTCCAGGATCCGGTGTTCGCGCCGCATCAGGTCGAAGCCGCACTCCGGCGCCTGTCGGGGAAATTCGGCATCGTTCAAGCCCATCAGGGCGATCACCCGGAACGGGATGCTCCGCATGGGCACCATGGAGCAGCAGGTCACCCGCCCGGTCAGGAACCCGAACTCCACGCCGGGCTGACCCAGCGTCTCCTCCAGGCTGTGCCGCACCGCGTCCAGCCCGTAAGCCGGACCCTCATCCCCCAACCCCGGCAATTCGCCCAGGTCGTGGATCGCGGCCCGCAAGCGCTCGGTTTCCCGGTCCACGTCCTCACTGCGGACGAAGAATTCGTCCAACACCGCGGCCAGCCGCCGGGCCCACTCCCGGCGGGTGACGCAGCCGTCCAGCGTACGGGCCAGCCGCCCGAAGGCCGCCACCAGCTCGGCCAACCGGCCCAGCACCGCGGCGCCGTCCCCCTCCACCCCGGCGGCCGGGGCGATGCCACCGAACAGCGCGTCCGCTTCGGGCGGCAGCGCGTACCCCAGCAGCAGGCGGTCCAGACCGGCACGCCAGGTGTGGGCGGGCTCCGGGGGCAGATCCAGCCTCTCCTTGGACGGGCCGTCCAGGCCCCAGCGAATATTGGCGCCGGCCAGCCACCCCCGGACGCGCTCCAGGTCGCCCGCCGCCAAAGCGAAGCGCTCCCGCACGGGGGCGAACTCGAGCAGGCCCAGGACGTCCGGCGCGGCGAAGCGGCTGTCCGCCAGGCGGAGCAGTGTCAGGAAGGCCTCGGCCACCGGGCTCTCGCGGCGCGGGCTGCGATCGGCGATGGTGTAGGGGATCCGCCGCCCCGGGCGCGCCGAGTCGAAGACCGCCCGCAGATACGGCGCGTACGCCTCGATGTCAGGCGCCATCACCAGGATGTCGCCGGGTTCCAGGCCGGGCAGCGTGGCGAAGCAGTCCAGGAGGTGGTCGTGGAGAATCTCCGCTTCCCGCATGGGACTGTGGCCGCTCACCACCCGGACGGAACGATCGTCCGGCGCCACCGGCAGGGGCGCCGCCACCGGATCCTCGCCGCTCCCGCGGTTCACGAGCTGTTCCAGGTCCGCCTGGAGGTGGCCCAGCAGGTGCCGCCGTTCCCGTCCGGGAAACAATTCCTCGGATTGGGCGTCCAAGTCGATGAGGGCGTCGAGGAAATCGCGGCCTGTTTTGCCCCACGCCTCGAGCAGCGACTGGCGCGCCCCCAGGTGCAGGTCACGGTCCAGCTCCGGATCGGCGGGGCGGCCGCCGCGCACGCGGCGCCGCTCGCGTTCCGAACGCAGGTCGCCCCAGTACTCGGCCGATGGCGTCAGCAGGTGGATGTAGACGGGGATGTGCCGCGCCAGCGCGGCCAGGATGTCCAGGTGGTACTGCGGCAGGGTGGACAGGCCGAACACGGACAACCGCTCCGCGCAGGCGATGACGGTCGCCCGCGGTCCCCGCTCCAGCCGGGCGAGGAGCCGCTCCTGCAGCCGCAGGTGGTGGCCGCCGCCGAGCCGCGCCGCCAGCGCGCGCCACACCAGCGCCTGCCACACCTCATCCGGATCGTCCACCAGGCAGAGCCGGTCCCGCTCCCACGCGCGGACGTAGCCAGGCCGGAACATGAGGTACTGGTCCAGGGTGTCGGCGAGCCGGCTCGCCAGCTGGTATAGCCGCAGCTCGCTGCCGCCGATGTATTGCCGGATGGGCGCCGTCTCCGGACGCTCCGTGAGTGCGGTGTCGGTGCGGAGCAGGTCGGCCACGGCCCAGGTCAGGTTGTCCCGGTCGAAGCGGGCGGGATCGTCCGCGTCCGGCACCAGCGGCCGCAGCACATCGGTCACCAGCCGATTGGGAAAGACGAAGCGGATGTTGGCGCAGACACCGGCAATGCGGGCCTGTCGCAGCGACAGCCACCGGCCCATGCCGCGCGTGGGCACCACCACGATCTCGGGCCGCAGCGGGTCGGCCAACGGCGACTCGGCCACCGTCCGGGCCAGGCGCTCGGCCAGAATGCCCAGGTCGTTGCTGGTTCGAAGAAACAGGCCCGGCTGCGATCGCCCGGCCTGGTCGCGCCGAGATGCCACTCCTCCCCGTGAAGGTCGATTGCCGCCGGTCCGTCCGCTGCGCATGGCCTCATCCTATTTCATGCCGCCGGATGAGCGCAAGCGAATCGTGCCGCCACCGGACCGGCCGTCGGCGCAAATGGCCGTCCAGCTTGCCTTTTCCACGGTTTCCGCATATAATGGGCTCCGCGATGCACCAAGGAGCCTCAATGGCCGACAACTCGGACCTGTCCACCCGTTACACCCGGGATGTTTTTATCCGCGAAGCCGAGTCGATGCTCGGTGTCATCCGATCCTGCCAGGAGCTCGAAGATGCCCGGCGGGCCCTGTATCACCATGTCAGCGACCTATACTTCGACCGGTTGAGCGAAACGGGCAAGCTGTCGTCCACCCAGCGGATCCGCCTGCGGGATTGCACCGCGGCCTTCCGGAGCATGTTGCTGCCGCGGTCGGCCCGCGTGGCCGGGTTCGACCTGGTGCAGGCGCTCTGGGACGTCAGCCGCGGCATCGCCCGGCCCGACCTGGAGCCGGGTTTCTGGGCCGAGATGATTCACATGGTCCGCGGATTGTCCGGCCATTCGCCGATAACGCCCATCGAGGAAGACGACATCTTCGAGGAACTCACCGGCCGGGAAGCCGCCCAGGCCCGCTCCAACGAGCTGGACGCGCTTTGGAGCCGGGTGGAGCGATATTTCAGCCGCTATCCCGACGGTCTGAGTGACGCCGCCCGCGCCCGACGCGATGCGCGGCGGGCCCATGTGCTCCAGGTGCTCGGCGGTACCCCGAGCGAATGGCAGGACTGGCTGTGGCAGCGGGATCATGTGATCACGGATCCCGACCTGCTGGCCCGCCTGGTGCGTCTGCCGGAGGCGCAGCTGGACAACATCCGGCGCATGCGGGCGGGCCGGCTCCCCTTCGGCCTGACACCTTATTACGCCTCGCTGCTGGATGACGACCCGGAGGCGGGCCGCGACCGGGCGCTCCGGTTTCAGGTCCTGCCGCCGGCCCATTACGTCGAAAGCATGCTGGAGCTCCGACACCAGCGCCAGGAATCGTTCGACTTCATGCGCGAAGTCGACACCTCGCCCGTGGACCTGGTCACCCGGCGCTATCCGGCCATCGTGATCTTCAAGCCGTACAACACCTGCCCGCAGATCTGCGTGTATTGCCAGCGCAACTGGGAGATCGAGGAAGCGATGGCCGGCAATGCCCTCGCCAGCGACGCCGATATCAAGCAGGCGGTCCGCTGGATCGCCGAGCGGCCGTTCATCCGCGAGGTCCTGATCACCGGCGGCGATCCCCTCACCCTGGACGACGGCATCCTGCGTCACATCCTGCAGCAGGTGGCCGCCATCCCGCAGGTGGACCTGATCCGGATCGGCTCCCGCACCCCGGTCACCATGCCCATGCGGATCACCCCCGAACTGGCCGCCCTGCTCGGCGGCTTCCGCGAACCCGGCCGGCGGGACATCTGTCTGGTCACTCACCTGGAGCACCCCTACGAGATCACCGACGCCACCGTCACCGCCATCGACCGGCTGCGCAGGCAGGGCGTTGCCGTGTACAATCAACAGGTCTTCAATTTCTTTGTCTCACGCCGGTTCGAATCGGCGGCCTTGCGGATGCTGATGCGGCGGATCGGCATCGATCCGTACTACACGTTCATGCCCAAAGGCAAGGATGAAACCGCCGAGTACCTCGTTCCGCTGGCCCGCATCCTCCAGGAGCGCAAGGAGGAGGCCCGCCTGCTGCCGGGTATCCGGCGCACCGACGAACCGGTATTCAACGTGCCCCGGCTGGGCAAGAACCACGTCCGGGCCGCCCAGCATCGCGACCTGCTGGCCATCCTGCCCAATGGCTCCCGGGTGAACGAATTTCACCCCTGGGAAAAGAACATCGTCGAACGCTCCCCTTACCTGGCCGTGGATATTCCGATTCTTGACTACCTGGCCCGCCTGGCGGCGATCGGCGAGGATCCCGACAAGTATTCCAGCATCTGGTATTATTTTTGACGGTTCGGGCAGACGCGCGTCCGGCATTCAGTCGGACAGCCAGCCGGCCAGCCGATTCAGCGCCTCCAGCACATTGGCGCAGTAAAGCCCCAGGAACTCCGCGTCGATAACCCCTTCCGGCCCCATGTGCTCCACTGCGGACAGGGCCCGCGCGCCGTCAAAATCGACATAGGCGATCCGGACGGTCAGCTCTTCCGGCGGCCGGCCGAACGCCGTTCCCGGCAACATGGCCACGCCGGTATCGGCCAGCAACCGCCGGCACAGGTCGTCGCTGGTGACGATCCCCCGCCCGGCGAGCCGGTCGCGGTGCTCGACAAAATCCGGAAACACATAGAACGCCCCCGCCGGCGGCACCACTCGCAACCCACAGGACTCCAACCCGCGGACCATCGTCCTGGCCAATTCCCGCAGCAGGCGCCGGCTGTTCCACAGGTAGCTCTCGATCCGGTTCCCGCCGCGAAATGCCCGCACGGCGGCATACTGAATGGGCGCGCTGGTGGAGGTGTATGTCTCGCTGGCGACCACCGCCATGGCATCCAGCAGCCAGCGCAGTTCCTTGGGAAAACAGAACGCCCCCAGGCGCCATCCGCCCGCCCCGCACCATTTGCTGAGCCCCCCGCTGATGATGGTGCCCTCGGGATAGAACCGGGCGATGGAGACATGCTGTCCCTTGAAATGCAACTCCCCATAGATCTCGTCGGACAGGACGAGGATCTTGTGCTCCCGCGCGATGCGGGCCAGGGCCCGGAGATCATCGGCGGTGTACGTGCCGCCGGTGGGATTGTTGGGGTAGTTGATGATGATGATCCGTGGTCGGAACGGGTCGGATCGCAACAACGCGGCGAACTCATCCGGCATCAGCTTCCAGTGGTGATCGGCCCGGGTCTGTACCCAGCGTACGGTCCGGCCGACGATCTGAGCCTGGGGCACGTAAGACACCCAGCCGGGCGACGGGACCACCAGTTCACCGTAGTACACGATCTGCAGCAGGAAGAGCAATTCCTTGCTGCCCGGACCGATGATCACATCATCGCCCGTGCTGGGCAGGTGGTGGCGACGACGGTAGTACTCCGCCACCGCCTCGCGGAGCAGGGGCAGCCCCTTGACGGGCAGATAATCCTTCTGGTAGGCGTTCACCTGCAGGGCCTCGATCACCGGTCGGGGCACCGGAAAGGGTGATTGCCCCAGTCCGAGGCGGAAGATTTCACGACCCTCGCGGCGCAACTGGTCGGACAACTCCTGAATCGCCAGGGTGGGCGACACCGTCAAGCCCCGGACATTCAGATTGATATTGACTTCGGGCGCGTGGTTGCTGCGGCGAGCCATCGGCCTGCTCCTTGTGCCGCGACCGGGCGGGTCGGATGGCCGGACCGGCGCGGCGGATGGTACACACAGTGTCCCCGATCCGGAATGGTATTGCAAGCCTGTTATGCCGGCCGCGCCCGAGGACCGTCCTGTTTTCCGATTGCAACGGTTCACCGCCCGTCGTGATTCACGCCCAACCTTGACAACAGTTTCAACGACCGGCCATCCGGCACCATCCCGTTCTCATTTGTCCGGTCGTCATGATAAGATGTCATGTCAATCCTGCTTCAAGGAGGCACCATGCGCCGTGTGATTGCGCTTATTGTCCTGGCGGCCGCCGCCGGCTGGGGGCTGGCCGGCGACCGCCTGGCCGAGCTGTCCCGCAAGGCGGACGGGTACAAGGGCAAGCATGACTTCGTCTACCTGTACAACGACGCCGACGTCCGGGTCCACGCCAACGGTATGAGTCACCGCGTCGAGCGCTCGGCGCTCAAGGTCCTGTCGACGGCGGGTTGCCGGCGGTTCCAGACGTTGAGCTTCTTTTACGATCCGCTGACCATGGGCATCCGGGTGACGGCCGCCGCGGTGGTCCGGCCCGACGGCACCCGCCGCGATGTGCCCCTGGACGCGGTCAAGAGCTATCCCCAGCCCGCGCGGGCCATCTACTGGCCCAACGTCCGCGTCTCGATCCCGTTCGGCCTGCTGGCGGAGGGGGACGTCATCACCATGGAGTGGGAGAAGAAGGGTTTCTCCTACGCGCTGCTGGCGGAGGCGCTGGACGACTCCCGATTCGCGCCGCCCATGGAAGGCCATTTCTACGACATTGTCGAGATGCAGGCCGACCACCCGGTGCTGAGCACCCGCTACGCGGTGGAAGTCCCGGCGGGCAAGCCGATCCAGTACCGGGTGTACAACGGCACCCTGACTCCGGCGGCCGAATTCACCGACTACGGCATGCGCTACACGTTCAGCCGGGACGATCTCGCGCCCCTTAACCGGGAGCCGGCGCGGATCTCCGCCTCGGACGTGGCCCTCAAGCTGCTCGTTTCCACGACGGTGCGCTGGGAGGACAAGTCGGAGTGGTTCTACCGGGTCAACGAGGACTTCAGCTTCAAGGTCCTGCCCGAGATCAAGGCCAAGGTGGACGCACTGGTCAAGGACTGCCGCACCGACGAGGAGAAGATCGACGTGCTCAACCACTGGGTGGCCCACTACATCCGGTACTCCGGACTGAGCATGGGCGAGGGCGAGGGGTACACCCTCCACCCCTCCGACATGATCTTCCGCGACCGGAGCGGCGTCTGCAAGGACAAGGCCAGCCTGCTGGTCACGTTTCTCCGCGCCGCCGGCTTCGAGGCGTACCCCGCCATGACCATGGCCGGCGCCCGGATCGACAACTTCCCCGCCGACTTCTTCAACCACAGCGTCGTGGCGCTGCGCCAGGGCGACGGCACCTTCCGGATGCTGGACCCGACCTGGGTGCCATGGGTGCGCGAGCAGTGGTCATCGGCTGAGCAGGAGCAGCAGTACCTCGTGGGCTACAAGGAGGGACAGCCGCTCATGACCACCCCCTACTCGCCGCCGGAAAACCACTACTACGACCTGGCGGTGGCGGGTTCAATCGCCGACGACGGCGCCTTCACCGGCCGGCTGACCCTCAAGGTGGAGGGACAGACCGACGCGATGATGCGGCGCGCCACCCGTGCCAACCACCGGCTGGAGGCCGACGCGTACTTCACCCGCATCCTCAAGGGCCTCTATCCGGACGCCCGGATCGCCGCGCTCACCTACAACGATCCCAGCGACATCGCCCGGCCCCTGGAAGTGGTCATCGACTGCGTCATCCCGCGGTACGCCCTGCGGGGCGGCGGCGGCTGGCGGCTGCGCTCGCCGGCGCTGTCGTACGCCCGCCGCGACCCCATCAACAGCGAGCTCGACCTGCACTTCCCCGACGCCGACACCCGGGAGTACGGGTTCCGGAGCCGCTGCACGAAGCTGTACCGGATCACCGAGAGCCTGGAGTTCCCCCGCGCCATCGCCGTCGACCGATCGGTGCTGGCGCCGGAGAAGCGCTGCGGCGGTGAATTCGCCGAACTGGCGCTCGCCGCGTCCGCCGACGGCGCGACGCTGCGGCGCCAAACCACCCTGTCGCTGAAGAAACGGATCTACCCGGCCGCCGCCTGGAAGGAGTACAAGGACGCCATCGGCGCCTTCCAGGACGCGGAGAGCCGGTACGTGATCGTCCGCTACTAAAAGGAGGCGGCCATGAAACGCATCATCATCCTGACCCTGCTCGCCGCCGCGCTGTTCCTGCCGGCGCTGGCCCAGGCCGCGGCGGAAGTGATCGAGGAGCACGTGACCTTCAAGATCGCCGCCGACGGCGCCGTGCAGCGCCACGTCCGCCAGAAGGTCCAGGTGAACGACGCCGTGGCGTTCGGCCGCTGGGGCGAGTGGTACCAGATCTACAATCCCGATCTGGAAGAGATCCGCATCATCCGCTCGGTGACGATCCAGGCCGACGGCACCGCCGTGCCCACCCCGGACAACGGCATCCTGGACCAGGGTGTCTTCGCCGTGGCGCAGGCGCCCGACTTCACCCACCTGCGGGAGAAGATGGTCTCCCACACCGGGCTGGAGCCCGGCTGCACCGTGGAGTTCGAGTACGTCATCGCCGACCGGCGGCCCTTCCGCACGGTCGTCCATGAACCGATGGCGGGCTACTACCCCATCCGCCGGAAGACGGTCACCATCGAGGGGCGCCTCCCTGCCCCGGTTCGGACTTACGGCCCGGTGCGCGGCGCCGGACGCGGCAGCTTCACCGCGACGGACGTCCCGCCGCTGATTCTGGACAACCACTTCGCCGCCGCGGCGGACACGCCGTTCATCTACTTCGAGCTCCGCAGCCCCCTGGCCGCCGCCCGCGCGGCGCTGGCGGGACTGGACCACGCCGGCCTGCCGGACCTGCTCGCCGAGCTGCAGCTCGGCGCCGACGCCCTGCCCGGTGAGGTGGTCACGCGCCTCCGTCATCTGCTGAACGAACGGCTCGAGACGGTGGCGCTGAACGCGGAACGCACCGCGTACACCTTGCGGGCGCTGCCGGCCATCTGGCGGTCGGGCTACGCCACGCCGCTGGAGAAGGCCGCGCTGGCCGCCGCGGTGCTGGACCACTACCGCCTGGAGCACCAGGTGGCGGCGCTGGCCGAGATCGCAGACGGGCAGCCGCTGCTGGACGATCCCGGCTGGGCCGTGCTGACGGCGGACGGATTGGTCTGCCCGGCCGCGCCGGCGGCGGACTACAAGGTCCCCGTGGCGCTCGACGGCCGGGTGCTCGCCGAACCCGCTCCGACGGCGGTGGAACTCTGGATCGACCTGAAGGAATCCGAAGGCGGCACGCTGGAGGGCCAGGCCCGTCTGGCCGTGGACCACCCGCCGGCGGCGGCGGCGCTGGCCCGCCTGCTCCCGCTGGCCGGCGCCAAGGCGTCCGGCGTCGAGACCGCGCACGCCACGCCCCGGCGCGTGATCCAGACGGGAACGGTGACCGCCGCGCTGGCGGACAACCGGCTGACCCTGACTGACGCCCTGGCCGATTACCTCCGGCTGCCGGCGCTCGTCGCCGCGGCGGAGCGTTGCACGCGACTCAGCTTGCCGGCGCCCGTGCGCGTCCGGATGCACCTCACGGTGCGGACGCTGAAAACCCGCCGCTGGGTGACGGCGCCGCCCCAGGCGGTGGCCAACGCCGCCGGCTCCAGCCGCTGGGCCTGGACCGCCGGCGATGACCGCCTGGAATGCGCCGCGTCGCTGGACCTGACGGCCACCCGCTTCGAGCGGCCGGCCATGGCCGACCTGCAGGCGCTGCTGGCGCCGCTGCTCGCCGCCAGCCACAAGGTCGCGTTCGCTGAAGCGCCCTGAACCCGGGCCGGGCGCTCCGCCATCCGGCGGGGCGCCCGGCATCCGCCGCCGGAACGCCGCCGCGGGGAGATTCCGTCCGGCCGGGACGTGGTGCTTTACTGCAACTGCCCCAACGAGGCGTCGAGCGCCGCCATGGCCATGAAGCTGCGCCGGCTGGGCTTCCCCCGCGCCCGTCCCCTGGCGGGCGGCTTGGACACCTGGCGGGCGGCCGGGCGGCCCGTGGATCCCGCCGGACCCGTGACGCAACCTCGGATTAAATGATGCTCAGCCGGAATGGATCAGTGAGCCGGGGGTGATTCGCCCAGTCGCTCAGCCCGCTCGCGGCATTGCGCCGCTTCGTCGGTTCGGCCCAGTTCCTCAAGCACCAGCCCCAGCCGGCGCCACGCCACGGCATGGTTCGGCTGCCGCTCCAGGAACCGCCGGTAGTGCCCCTCGGCCTGGGCGTACCGCCGGCCCGACGCCAGCACGTTGCCCAGTTCCAGTTCCGCCGCGGCAAATTCGGGATTGACGGCGAGCACGGTGTTCAGGGAATCCCGGGCCAGATCCAGTTGCCCGCGCTCGGCCTGGAGCAGGGCCAGATTGTAGTGGGCCAGGTAATAATTCGGCTCCAGCGACAGGGCGCGCGCGTAGCACGCCTCGGCCGGCGCCGGCCTGGCGCTGCGCCGGTAGACGTTGCCCAGGTTGGTCCAGGCCACGGGATTGTGGGGCTCCAGGTCCAGGACGTGACGGTACATGGCCGCCGCCCGGTCCAGTTGCCCGGTGCGGGAGAAATAGATGGCGAGATTGAGGTAGTACCCCGCGTCTTTCGACACGTCGGGAAACTGCGCCAGCAGGGCGAACGCCTCGTCGTATTGGCCGGTCTGGATGGCCAGGTAGGCGATGCGGTTGGCGACGGCGCCGGACTTGGGCTGAAGGCTCAGCACCCGTTCGTAGAGATCCTGGGCGGCGGCGTAGTCGCCCCGGTCGCGCGCGATATCGCCCAGTTGGAGGAGGGCGTCCGTGTTATCCGGTTCCAGCTCCAGCACCCGCCGGAAGCCGGCGACCGCCTCCTCCAGCCGGCCCTGGCGCATCTGGACCACCGCCAGGTTGTAGAGCGGGCGCGGCTTGCGGGGCGCCTTGGCGGCCGTGTCGCTCCAGAACGCCAGCGGCGTCCGGTAGGCCTGCAGGCGCGCCTGCAGCAGCCCGGCGAACCCGAGCACCAGGAGGCCCAGCACCGCGGCGCCCGCCGCCGTCCGCCACCGGCCCCGCCGGCCGCCGGGCGGCGACGCGTCCGCCGGCCAGACCAGGCTGGCGATCAGCAGGGCCAGGAAGACGGCCGGCAGGTAGATGCGGTATTCCATCAGCGGATCGGCGATGGGGATGACGCTGGACGTGGGCGCGCCGGCCAGCGGGTACATGACGCCGGCCAGCACCGCCAGCCGGCGCCCCCGCCGCCACGCCCAGGCCAGGCCGGCCAGCGCGGCGGCCCAGAACGCCAGGCCCAGCAGGAGGCGCGGGTCCAGCAGGCTCCGGACCGCCGGGTAGTCCGGGTCGGCGCAGAGCCACTCCGGCAGCGGCAGCAGGAACACGCCGGCCTGCCGCGCCACGAGGGTGACCTGGGTCAGGAAGTACTCCCACCGCGTGAACGGGAGCTGGCTGCCCCCCACGGTCTCGCCCCAGTCGAACTGGACCACCTTCACGAGCAGCGCCGCCGTGACCACGGCAAGCGCCAACCAGAGTTTTTTATCAACCCGCCAGGTCTGGCGAAGCGGGCGCCCGTCCAGCCGCGCGATCAGCAGGCAGGCGACCGGGAACGTGATCGCCATCTCTTTCGACAGGCCGGCCGCCAGGTAAGCCGCCGTCACCCCCAGCCAGCCGATCCCCGTGGGTCGGTCCCGCTGCCGCAGGTACAGGATCAGCCCCAGCAGGTAAAAGCCGGCGCAGAGCAGTTCCGACCGCGCCGACACCAGGACCACCGCCATGGACAGCAGCGGATTGGCCAGATACACCGCCCCGGCGCCGAGGGCCCACCAGATCGCCGGCGGGGCCGCGCCCGCCGCCCCGCCCCAGCGGCGCGCCAGTCCCAGGAACAGCACCGCCAGCAGCCAGGCGTTGAGCCCGTGCAGGGCCACCTGCAGGGCGTGATAGCCCTGCGGCGCGTAGCCGCCCAGCGCGTAGTTGACCGCGTAGGAGAAGATGACCAGGGGACGATTGTGGTGGAGCATGGCGGGCAGGTCGCCCAGATTCAGGATCGGCCGGTTGTCGAACACGAGATACAGGTCATCGAACAGGAAGGGGGCTTGCAAGGCCGGCCAGTAGAGGATGAACGATCCGATCAGGAAGACCGCGGCGGCGGTGGCCAGGGCGGCCCGGTCGGTCCGGGGTGCGGGGGCGGCGGCTGAATCGGGTGTGCCGTTCACGCCCCCAGTATAAGGCAATCCGTCGGCGAACCCAATACCATTGTCCGGCCGGCGGTCCATCGCCGGTGGCACGGCGCCGGCGGATCGCGTATAATGGGCGCGGCTCCACGGCCACGCAGCCGATTTTCTTTCCGGGTGAACACGGCATGGTCCCGTTGCAGGACGGCGTCAGCGCGGAACAGGACGGACGGATCTGGCGCCCGGTTCCCGCGCTCCCCCTGTCGCCATCCGAGGAAAAGGAAATCGCCTACTACCGCGACATCCGCCGCGCGCGCGGCGACGCAGGTTTCTTCGACCTGCTGACGGCCAAGGCCGACTTCATCCGCGTCTTTCAACTGCTCGCCGACCGGCTCGACCTGCAACCGGGGCAGACGGTCCTCGAGATCGGCGCCGGCCAGGGCTGGGCCAGCTGCCTCGCCAAGCGCCGGCAGCCGGACTGCCGCGTGGTCGCCGCCGACATCGCCCGCGACGCCCTGCTCTACGCCGAGGCCTACGAGCAACTCCTCGGCGTGCGGATCGATGAACTCTGGGCATGCTCCGTGCGGGCGCTCCCCTTCGCCGACGCCCGGTTCCACCGCGTCTTCGCCTTCGCCTCGCTCCACCATTTCGGCGAGCGGCACGACTTCAGCGGGGTCCTCGCCGAGGTGCTGCGCCTGCTGGCGCCCGGCGGCCGGGCGGTGTTCCTGTACGAGAGCTGGGCGCCCGGCTGGGCCATCGGCTGGATCCGCCGGCGGGCCCGCCGCCAGATGAAAAACGTGGTGGACGAAGACGTGCTCCACCTCGGCCATCTCCGCTCCGTCTGCCACCGGCTGGGCGGCCGCCTGGCGGTGGAATTCTGGCCCAATCCGAGCTTCCGCGATTCGGCGTCCGCCGCCGCTTACATGGCCGTGCTGAACCGCTGCCGCGTGCTGGCGTCGCTGATGCCGGGCACCGTCAACGTGACCATCACCAAGCCCGCCGCCCCTGAAGCCGGTTGAACCGAACTCGACGTTGGTCCGGCAGACTGCCGCCTGTCACCGAATACTATCTGCCCGCCTGTCCCGATTATCCTTTTTCCACTTACTGTTCACTGTTCACTGTTCACTAAAAAAAACGCCCCGCCCTTGCGGGCGGGGCAGTTCGGATCAGAGTGTTCAGGCGCGTTCTACCAGGTGGCCTTGCAGGTGTAGTTCAGCGTGGACGAATAGGCGTAGTTGTAACCGTACACCTTGATGTAGAAGGTTGCCGTGGTGGTGCCGCTGTTCTTGTAGGAGATGCTCTCCACGACACCGGTGCCGTTCTGGCCGCGCACGAGGACGGTGCCCGAGGAGTTGGCGATGTAGATGTCGTAGTCCTTCGTGGACGGCGGGGTCACCACCACCGCCAGGGTCTTGCCGGCGGGCAGGCTGACCTTGAAGAAGTCGACGTCCGTGGAAGTGCCGATCTTGGCGGTCACGGTGGTACCCGAAGTGGAGATGACGTCGGCGGTACCGGTGGTGTTATTGGACTCGGACTCGTTCATGGACGTGCCGCCGCTGGAAGCGGTGTAGGTCGCGACCAGCGTCACGCCGGAGAAGGTGGAGTATGCCCGCACGCCGATGTAGAAGGTGCCGGCCACCGGGTTGCTGATGGTCACGGTCTCGGCGTTGCCCGACGTGTAGCCGCGGCCGTCATAGGAACTGGTCGTCGGCGCGGCGCCGCGTTTCACGTACAGGTCGGCGTCGCCGGTGCCGCCCGAGGTCTTGACCACGAGGGAGGACTGGCCGGACGGAACGGCGATCGTGTACATCAGCATGGTGCCGGTGGAGGCCGCCAAGCCGGTCACGGGCACGCCGTTGGTCAGCACGTTGCCGCCGCTCCCGCCCGTGGTGATGGTCAGACTCAGCGTGGCGGTCTTGGTCAATCCGCCGCCGGAACCGGTGATGGTCACGGTGTAGGTGCCCGCCGCGGCGGTGCCGCCGGCGATGGTGAGCGTCGAGGAGCCGGAGCCGGGCGCGGCGATGGACGTCGGATTGAAGCTGGCCGTGGCGCCGGAGGGCACGCCGGAGGCCGTCAGGGCGACCGCTGAGTTGAAGCCGCCGCTCACCGTGGTGGTCACGGTGGTCGAGCCGGAGGCGCCCTGGGCCACGGACAAGGAGGTGGGCGAAACCGCCAGGGTGAAGTTCGGGGTGGTGGTGGAGCCGGTGTAGGTGGCCTTCAGGGAGACGCCGGAGAAGGTGGCGTAGGCATGCACGCCGATGTAGAAGTCGCCGGCCACCGGGTTGGTGATGGTCACGGTCTCGGCGTTGCCGTTGGTGTAGCCGCGGGCGTCATAGGAGCTGGTCGTCGGCTGGGCGCCGCGCTTCACGTACAGGTCGGCGTCACCGGTGCCGCCCGAGGTGGTGACCACCAGCGAGGTCTGGCCGGAGGGGACCGCGATCTTGTACATCAGCATGGTGCCGGTGGAGGCCGACAGGTTGCTCACCGTCTGGCCGTTGGTCAGGGTGATGACGCTGACCGGAGCGCCGGGCACGCCCACGGCCGTCCAGCAGTTGTGGACCTGGGTCACTTCGTTCGAGGAGGCGCCATACAGGTCACTGGCCGCCTGGGCGGTGGCGTTGCGGGCGCCCTGGAAGTTGGTGGACGTGGTCATGTAGGTGGTCAGGGCGCGGTAGAAGATCTGCTCGGCCTTGGTCACGCCGATGCCCGTGACCACGGTGGTGGTCTTGGAGCGCGGATGGGTGCCGCCCTGGCAAAGCAGGTAGTAGGCCAGGTTGCCGATGCCGGAGTTCAGGTGGACTCCGCCGTAATCCGAGGTGCCGGTGTAGCGCTCCGGATAGTAGTCGTATGAGGAACCGTCCGCGGTGGGGTTGTTCATGTAGCGGAGGGCGTCACCGGAAGTGGCGGGAGTCCAGCACAACTCGCCGATCTTCCAGGTGTCGCTGTTGACCGTGCCCGTCGCGTACACCGACACGCTGGCGGCCCAGATGTCGGAATAGGCCTCGTTCAGAGCGCCGGGTTCGTTGGAGTAGGTCATGTCGGCCGTGTAGTCGGTCACGGCGTGGCCCCACTCGTGGGACACGACGTCCCGATCCTTGGCGAGCGAGCTGGCCTGGGAGCCGTCACCGTCGCCGAAGGCGGTCTGGGAGCCGTTCCAGTAGGCGTTCACGTAGTTGGACCCCACGTGCACCGAGGTGGTCATGACCGCGCCGGAGTTGTTGAAGGAGTCCCGGTTGAACTTGGTCTTGAAGTAGTTGTAGGTGGTGCCGGCATGGTTGTACGCCGTGACGGCGGTGGTGTCGCTGGAGGTGCCGCCTTCCGAGAACAGCAGCGTGCCGGGCAGCGACGTGCCATAGTTGGCGGTGTACATCTTGCGGCTGAGGGCGTCTTTGATGATGCCGTGGCGGTCCACCAGGTCGCCGGTGACCACGTCGGCGAAGATCCGGTCCATCCGCGGACCGAGCTCCGTGGTGTATTCGAAGGTGGTCTGCCAGGTCAGGTACAGCTTGTTCTCGGCGGAGAGCAGGTAAGTCATCGTGGGCATGTCCAGCATCCGGCCGTTGTGAATGCCCGCCTGCTGGAGCGCCGTCACGAAGGCCTGTCGGGGCGGAATGAAGTTCCAGGGGATCGTCACGGCGTCGTGGGGCGCCAGGCGGCCGTTGACCACCAGCACCTCACCGCTGTCGCCGTCGACGTGCAGCCAGAGATCGGCGCCCACCACCGGGATGCCGCGGATGGACTGGGAAAAGCGCAGGTGAAGCTGGCCGAGCTCATCGGCCTGCGAATCCCGCGGTTCCAGCTCTTCCTGGCCGGTGCAGCGGAGCACCGCACTGATGCCGTGGATGTAGTCGACGGCCCCTTCCACGTCCGGGGTGGGCAGATGGCCCAGGCGGCCGACGACGAAGTCGGGCACGCCGTCCTTGTCGACACTGATGAACCGGACCTCCGGCAACTGGGCCAGAGCCTTGACCTGCTCCTGCTGGAGCATCTTGGGATGACCGGTCGCGTTCAGCGCCAGGATCGAGCCGCTGAGAAGGACCGCCACAACCAACGCAACCCAGAAACGCCGCATAGAAACCTCCCAAAGTTTTTAATTCCCGTGGAGCGGTTCGGGCGCATGACGGACCGGCCGGAAGCGGACAGGTGACCTGTCTGCGAATCCGGTCGTTGTGGGTGAGTACCGTCGAACCACGTAAACTGCACCTTCACCGACACGCTGAATGATTTGGAAACACTTGTATTAAAGGTAGCGGACCGGCTGGTTTGTATGATGATTTTTTCTGTTTTTTTGAAAAAATTTTTTCTCATTTATTATCAGATATTTATATTCAAATTTATCCGGATGCCAACCCGGGTTTTCGGACACCCGGGGCGGCCGTCCGTTTGTACGGGCAGGGGGACGCCCGCCGGACCGGCGCGGCGCCCACCCGCCCGAGTTTCGGGCATCCAGGTCACGGGGAGGTTTTCATGATCCGGTCAACGATGGTATGGGTGTGTCTGCTGTTGGGGACGGTCATGGTCGCGGCCGCCGAGTCGCCCGAACTGGCCGAAGCCGCCCGGGCCGGCGACCTGGCGCGGGTCGAGGTCCTGCTGGAGGCGGGCGTCGACGCGGGCGCCACCAACGGCGGCGAAACGCCGGCGCTGGCGCTGGCCGCGGTGCGCGGCCACGAGGCGGTGGTCCGCCTGCTGCTGGACCGCGGGGCCGAGCTCGGCGCCTGCGCCGGACGCGAGCGGCTGACGCCCCTCATGTGCGCCGCCGCCAACGGTCACGTCGGCGTGGTGCGGTTGCTGCTGGAGCGCGGCGCGGCGGTGGACGTCGGCAACCGGCACGGCTATACCGCCTTGATGCTCGCCGCCGGGTACGGCCGGCTGGAGACGGCGGGCATCCTGCTGGACGCGCGCGCGTCAGTCACCGCGGCCACGGAAACCGGCTGGACCGCTCTGATGTCCGCCGCCGGCTCCGGACACACGGACGTGGTGGAGCGCCTCATCGCGGCGGGCGCCGACGTCAACGCCTGGACCCGGGACAGCGGCACCACGCCGCTGCTCTGCGCCGTGGGCAACGGTCACACGGAAGTGGTCCGGCTGCTCCTGGCCCGGGGCGCCGACGCGGCGCTCGCGGATTCCGACGGTGTGACCGCTGCGGCGCTCGCCCGCAAGCTGGAACACGCGGAGATCACCCGGTTGCTGGCGCCGGAGACCGCCGCGGTGGCCGGCCGCCGCCCGCTGCCGCAACCCGATCCGGTGGATCCCGGCCGCGGCTTCACCCAATGACGGACCCGTCGCCGGCCGCCGGCATCATATAATGGAAGCGGCGTCTCACCCGTGGCGGCGGGGCGCCCCATCCGCACACTGACTGAACGGAGGCATGGCGATGACGCACACCGGCGACTGGCGCATGGAACGCGACTCCATGGGCGAGGTGCGCGTTCCCGCCGACGCGCTCTACGGCGCCCAGACCCAGCGGGCGGTGGACAACTTCCCGGTCAGCGGCCTGCGCTTTCCACGCCCCTTCATCCGGGCGCTGGGGCTCATCAAGCTGGCCGCGGCCGAGGCCAACGCCGCGCTCGGCCTCCTGCCGCCGGAGCCGGCCGCCGCCATCAGCGCCGCCGCCCGCGAGGTGGCCGACGGCCGGTGGGACAGCCATTTCCCCGTGGACGTGTTCCAGACCGGCTCGGGCACGTCCACCAACATGAACGCCAACGAGGTGATCGCCGCCCGGGCGCGGCAACTGCTGGAGGACGCCGCCGGCCCGCCCGCCGTCCATCCCAACGACCACGTGAACATGGGTCAGTCGTCCAACGACGTCATTCCCGCCGCCATCCACGTGGCCGCCTACGAGCAGGCCGCCGGCGAGCTGCTGCCGGCGCTGCGCCACCTGCGGGACGTCCTCGACCGGCGCGCCGTCGCGCTCGACGACGTGGTGAAAACCGGCCGCACCCATCTCATGGACGCCATGCCCGTGCGGCTGGGGCAGGAGATCGGCGCCTGGTCCAGCCAGGCGCACCACGCCATCGCCCGCGTCGAGGCGGTCCTGCCCCGGCTGGCGGAGTTGGCGCTGGGGGGCACCGCCGTGGGCACCGGCATCAACGCCCACCCCGAGTTCGGCCGGCGCGCCGCCGCGGCGCTGGCGCGGCTCACCGGGTTGCCTTTCCGCGAGGGGGACAACCACTTCGAGCTGCAGGCGGCCCAGGACACGGCGGTGGAGCTGTCCGGTCAGTTGAAAACGGTCGCCGTGATCCTGATGAAGATCGCCAACGACCTGCGCTGGATGAACTCCGGGCCCCAGGCGGGGCTGGCCGAGATCGCCCTGCCGGCGCTCCAGCCCGGCTCCTCCATCATGCCCGGCAAGATCAATCCGGTGATCTGCGAGGCGGTGATCATGGCCGCCGCCCAGGCCATCGCCTGCGACACGGCGGTCACCCTGGGCGGCCAGGGGGGCAACTTCCAGCTCAACACCATGCTGCCGCTGGTGACCCACAACCTGCTGCAGGCCGAGGGGCTGCTGGCCGCCGCCGCCCGGCTGCTGGCGGACAAGGCCGTGGCGGGTTTCACGGTCAACCGCGCCGCCGTGGCGGAACGGGTGGAGAAGAATCCCATCATGGTCACGGCGCTCAACCCGGTGATCGGCTACGACGCCGCTGCGGCCATCGCCAAGCGCGCCTTTGCCGAGGGGCGGCGGGTACGCGAGGTGGCCGCCGAGGCGACGGGCCTGGCGCCCGCCGAACTGGACCGCCTGCTGGACCCCCGCTCCCTGACCGAGGGCGGCATCAAGGGCGGCGGCTCGGGCGGGTAGCGCACCCGTCGACTCAGTTTCATTTTTATATTGAGTCGGTGCCACAAATTCGCCGCGGCTTCGTCTATGGTGATGATGGCCGGGCGAACCAACGGTTCGCGCGGGTGAGAGCCGGGTCGGATCAACGAGAATGGATTTCTCTCAGACACAGACCACGGGCCGGATGGCGGAAACGGACACCGCGCTGGAACGCCTTTACCAAGACCATGCCGACTGGCTGCTTCGACTGGCGGTCCGCCTGACGGGGTGCCTCGACACCGCGGAGGAACTGGTGCAGGAGGCGTTCCTGCGGGTGGCGCAGCAGCCTGACACCGGCCGATCGCCCGAGAATCCGCGGGCCTGGCTGTGCCGCGTGACGGTGAACCTGTGGCGGGATCGACTCCGCCGCCTGCGGTGGCGACGATTCCTGCCCCTGGCCTGCAGCCCCGATCTGCCGGACGGCCACGACACGGAAGCAGACTACTTGCAACAGGACCGAATAGCGAAAGTCAGGCAGGCCCTCAGCCGGTTGCCCGACCGGGACCGGCTTCTCGTCGTGCTGTACTGGAACGAGATGAGCTACGCCGAGATGGCCCGCGTGCTGGACCTGCGGGTGACCACCGTGGGGAAGGCGCTGTCCCGGGCCATCGACAGGCTGGCGGCACTACTGGAATGAGGTGTGACCATGCGATGCCTTGACCGATCCGCCATGCAATCGTTCGTCGACGGCGAGCTGGATTCCCTCTCCGCCGACACGATCCGCGCGCACCTGTCTGCCTGTCCAGACTGCCGCGATGCAGTCGATGCCGTCCGGCGGCGGGCCCAGACGGTTCGCCGTTCACTGGATGAAGCCTGGCCCGTCGTGGCCGCGCCGCCGCTGGCACACGCCGTTCCCCCTGATCAACGACTCGCGGCAGCGGGTGCACCACGCAGCATCTGGCGCCGGCATCTCCAAATTCCGATCCCGCTGCTGGCCGCCGCCGGGCTGTTGATCGCCGGCATGGGCATCGTCATCTGGCAGCAGCGCCTCATCATGGGAGAACTGCGGGCCACCCGGCAGCCGCCGGTCACTACAGTGACCATCGCCGCCGGTGACACGATCCTGCAGCGGGAGATCGTCCTGGACCTGTCCCGGTGCCAGCCCGTCGAGGATACGACAGTCTATGTCTTCAGGGAGGAATGATCATGCAGTCCACTGTTGGGTTGATCGGCTGGCTGCTGTTGCTGACCACCATCGGCCTCACCGCCGGACCGGCGATCGCGCCGGTCGACACCGGAGCGCCGGCCGCGCCGCCGGAAGAGCGCCTGGGTGCCGCCGCGAACGACACAGGCAGGGAGAGGCCGATCATCATCAACCTGGATCTGGCGTTGCTGCAGATCCACCCTGCGGAAACCATGACTCTGTTGGCTCCAAAGGTGCAGGTCGTGTTGGGACATTCGGCCACCATCCAGACGGGTGCGAAAACCACCGACGACCGGACTGAATCAAGGGAGTACCAGCTCACCATCCGGCCCGCCCGGATTCTGCCCGACGGCATCGAGCTGCAGTTTCAATGGACCATGAAGATCGGGACTACCGCCCATACCGGAAAAGCCGCGGCCACGGTGCGCAACCTGGAAAAGGCGGTTGTCAACCTGTTCGAGGATCGAGGACGCGACATCAAATATGCCATCCAGGTGGTCCCTCTGGTGGAAAACGCGATGCCGGCAGGAGCGTACCCAATGCCATTGCATGAGCTGCGCATCACGGGTGGCATGCTGCTCCTCAACGACCGTCGGGTGTGGGGCGGATCCGGTTCCGACGGTTCCGCGCGAAGCGACCGGGAGGGTGCCGTCCACTTCGAGATCCTGACGAAACAGTTCGGCCGCTTCCGGCTATTTTTCCGCCCCGCTGGAAAGACGGACCTAATGGGGACCGTCAAGGGCAACCTCATCCGGTTCGACTATCGGGACAACCGGTTCGAACTGATCTCGCGGGACGACTTCCTTGACGGCGGCCCATGGAAGGTGTGGATCCAGCACGATCCGGATGTCTTCACGTATCCGGCGCGAGGTTCGGGGTCCAAGGGCCCGGCGGGACCCGACTGGAGTGTGGTGGAAGCCAGCGTAGGAGTCGGGGCCGGCGTTAAACCCCAAGAGTGAGCGCATCGTCCCGGGACCTGAGGGACCACAACCATCGCCAAGCGCGCCTTTGCCGAGGGGCGGCGGGTACGCGAGGTGGCCGCCGAGGCGACGGGCCTGGCGCCCGCCGAACTGGACCGCCTGCTGGACCCCCGCTCCCTGACCGAGGGCGGCATCAAGGGCGGCGGCTCGGGCGGCTGACGACCGGATACCCGTCGTCTTGGATATGCGGCGTCGGACGGCGGCCGAAATGTTATAATCCGGTTAGAATCACCTTATCCCCGGGAATTCGAGCGGACGGAGGATGACATGATGCCCCCTGTCAGACGCATCGTTTCACGGTCGGCACTGCCGGCGTTACTGGTCATGGTGGCGGCACTCTGCGCCCCATGGGCGCTGGCCGTCAAACCGGGCCAGGTCGAAGGCACGCTCACCGTCAACGGCGAGGCGACCGCGCTGACCCATGCCTACGCCCACCGGCGCGCCGGCCATTTCGACCCGGGCCAACTGGACGCCGTGGTGCTCCTGTGCGACCGGGAGCTGCCCGCGGCCGCCGTCACGGACCCGAACGAACGCCTCAAGCTGGAAAAGGCCGGAAACCTCCGCGCCCTGGAGCTGACCATCAGCCACGAGGGAAAATTGACAGCCGTCAAGGTCCGCCACCCCGCTTTCGGCCACGGGCCCAGCGGCAATTCCACCCGCTACCGGCTGACCCTTGACCGGTACGACGCGACGGGCCTGGCGGGCCGGCTCACCTGCGACGGCGAACGGAAGGAGAAGGGCATCGGCTTCACCTTCGCGGCCGAGTTCGCCGCGTACTATCGCCCCGAATGATCTTCGCGAAGTCGGCGGGCGGTACGATGGGCGGGTAGTCCGGTGAGCCCGCGGGCGGCTCCGCCTGTTTCCGCGCGCTGTATGGCGGCGGCGCTCACCGCGGCTCGTAGACAACGATGCTCGCCGCCGCGGCCGCCGGGGCTGCATCGGCGGCCCGCCGGACCGCCTTCAGAAACGCGGCGCGGTCGAGGTCCAGGCCCATGGCGGTCGGACGCTCCATGCCCCGGGCGCTCAGACTCAGCCCCCGCGTGTCGACGATGAAACCGACCAATTGGCGACCGCAGAAGCCGGCCGCCCGCAAGCCAGGGATCGGCGTCTCCGCCATCGGCCGTCGGACCACCGCCGCATTCCGGAGCGCCTCGAGCGGGGGCTGGTCAAAGCCCGGGTATGGCCAGGCGGCGTCCGGTTGCCGGGGATACCGCTGCAGCGTGGCGGCAAGCCCCAGGCCGGCGTGGCTGCCGAGCAGGACGAGTGTGTCGAACTCGGTTCCGTGAAGCTGCAACGCGTTCGGGAACTCGTGGCCCAACGCCTCCGGATGATCGAACGGCAGCAGCCGCACCGGGGTGAAGATTCGAGCGCCCTCTTCGATGGGCGCGATGAAGACGCCCACCGGCAGAAACGGCCGGCCCTCCGCCCGTCCGATGCCGGATCCCGCCAGGCACCCGATGAGCAGCACTGTCGTCACGAGTATCGACCGCATCGCTTCCTCCCTCCTGAGTCTGCCCAGCGCCCGGCATCAGCAGCGCGGCGCGAAACAACAGATCGCGCTGCGGGTTTTTCCGGATCGCCGGCTGGCTGTCGTCAGCAAGACGACCGGGTCCCTGTGCACTTGAATGATCGGGCCCGAGGTTGTCATGTCTGACAATGTAAAACGCAGCGGGTGGCTCGTCAAGATCACTTCGAAACCCAATGGTGCATCGGATCGGCAGTGGAAGTACGTTGGGTCGGCTTGCCGGGACTGCCGGCCGGACTGTCGGATTCACGCCGTGGTCAGGGTCCGATGATTTCATTGAGCCCGTCCACGACCTGGGCGATCTCCCCGGGCTTCGCTTTCCCGAGCCGTTTGCCGATTCGCACGACGGCCAACGTCCGGATCTGGCTGATCTTGACCCAGAACCGTTTCGGCCGATCTTTCGACTCCAGCTCCAGTGTCAGCGGAAAGCCCGCTCGCTGCGGCTGACCCGTGATGGCGACGGCGATCACCTTACCCGAACGCTCGTTGAACACATCGTGACTCAAAATCAGGACCGGCCGCTGCCCTGCCTGCCCATACCCTCGCTCCGGATTCGAATCCGCCCACCGAATATCGCCCCTCAGTATTCCGGCCATCGCCTCAACTCCTCCGACAATCCCTCCTCCGCCAGGGTCTTTTCAAAACCCGGATCCAGCTTGCCGCACTCGCGCGCCAGCCGGTTCTGATCGACGCGCTCCAGCTTCTCCTGCACCGCGACCTGGATCGCCTGGCTGCGATTGCGGAACACGGCTTGTTTCACCAGTTGATCCAGCCGCCGAAGGAGCGCCTCATCGATGGTGATGGCCACTTTGGATCGCCCCATGTCGCGCCTCCGGGTATGACGAAATATCATACCTGAATTCCTGTCAAGACCGGCCCGATGATCGGACCCTGACCATTCGACGAATGCGGCCAGACCGCAGTCTGTGTGATCCACCCAACATGCGTCAACGCCGTGCCACGACAGCCTGCCTCAGGCGCGCGTTCATCGAACGCGCGCTACGAAACACTGCCGCTGTCGCGCGATCGTCCGGAGCGCACCACCTCCCCGATTGACAGCGACGGGGACACCGAAGTACTGTGTTATGGCTTTCACTCGACACTCCAAGGAGCGCCCCATGGTCCGCATCGTTCGCCATCCAGGTCTCATGATCCGACGAAATTGGATCGCCCTGCTGGTACTCTCCGTCGGCGGCGGTTTGCTGTGCGCCGCCACGCCCGAAGCCGCCGCCAATCCTTGGCCGGCGATCCGCCGGGCGCGTGTGGAACGGCTGCTGCCGGTGGCCATGCAGGCGGCCGGCGCGGACGCCTGGGTGGTCGTCTGCCGCGAGAATGCCAACGATCCGTTGGCGCTCCACGTGGGCGGCGAGAACGCCGGCGGCCAGGCGGCGTTCCTCTTTTTCCTGAAGGAGGGGCGGGTATCGTCGCTGGCCATCACCCCGCCAGGCGAGGCGACGGCGCTGCGGGAGGTCGGCCTCCACGACACCTACCGGGTGCTGGAGCGCGACGCGAACCTCTGGGCGACGGTGGCCGCGGCGCTCCGGGAGCGCGGCGCGGTAACGGTCGCCGTCAACTCCTCCGCCCGCGCCGTGGCCGACGGACTGAGCCACACCCAGCGCCGGGAGCTCGAGGGAGCCCTCGGTGCCGGCTGGACCGGCCGGCTCGTCTCGTCCGAGGAACTGGTGCTCACCTGGCTCGCCGTGAAGCTGCCCGAGGAGGTCGCCATCATGCGGGAGGCGGCGCGCCTCACCGAGCGGCTCCTGCACGAGGCCTATGCCACCGTGGTGCCGGGAAAGACCGCCGACGCCGACGTGGCCCGGTTCCTCAAGGGCCGGATGCGGGAACTCGGCGTCGGCGACGCCTGGGCACCCGACCAGAACCCCAACGTCAACTCCGGGCCCGATCGCGGCCATTCTCACTCGACCGGCAAGATCATCATGCCCGGCGACGTGATCCAGATCGACTTCGGGATCCTGGTGCACGGCGTTTGGTGCACCGACCTGCAGCGATTCGCTTACGTGCTTCGCGAAGGCGAAACCGGTCCGCCGCCGGAGATCCGCCGCTACTGGGAGCGCGCCGTCCAGAGCCACCGACGCGTGCTGGCGGCCCTGAAACCCGGCGCCCGCGGCTTCGAGGTGGACCGCGTCCAGCGCGAGTGGATGGCCGCCCAGGGGTCGCTGCCGGTGCCGTGGGGCACGGGCCACCCGGTGGGCTACTGGGCCCACGACGCCGGCCCCATGCTCACCGGCGGCCAGCCGGACCGCACCCCCGCGGGCGACGCCCTCCGGGTCGTCGCCGCCGGCATGGTGTTCGCCTACGACGGCTTCTTCTGCTGGCCCATCGAACATCAGGGCCGCCCGGCGACGAAGACCATCTCCGTCGAGGAGATGGCGGTGGTCACCGCGGCCGGCGCCGAGTATCTCATCCCGCCCCAGGAGACGCTGATCCTGATCCCGCCCCGCCGGTGATCCGGATTCCGTCCGCCTTGACTAATCCGACATGCTCTGTAAAAATACAGACACATTTCCGCCGATCTGACGACAAATACACTGTCAGTACCGACCGGACTGCCGTCAGTCGCCGGTGAATCGTCAAGAGACGACCGACGCCCAGAACGGCGGGTCGAACGAGGCCGACCGCGGGGCGTAGCCGGATTCCGGCTCCACGGACGGCTCCTAGAAGGAGGGTGCATGCATCGCATCGCGGGTATCGTGGTTTTGCTGATGGCGCTGGCGCTGCCGGCCACGGCCGGATTGAACCGCTGGAGCACCGCCGGACCGTACGGTGGACAGATGAAGTTCGTCACCGTCGACTCCCAGACGCCCAACGTGCTGTTCGCCGGCGTGCGGGAAGGCGGTTTCTACCGGAGCCGCAACTGGGGACAAAGCTGGGAAGCCATCGCCGGCTTCACCTCGCCCATTGAGGCCGCCGACATCCATCCCCTCGACCACCGGGTGGTGTTCGCCTCCAACTCGACCGGGATCCACCGGAGTCCGGACGGCGGCGACACATGGTCCAAGGTTGCCGGCAACTCCGTCCGCTGCTTCGCTTTCCACCCCACCGATCCCTCGATCATCTATGCGGCGAGCTTGACGCAAGTGTACCGCTCCCTCGACGGCGGATTCTACTGGACCGTCGTCGCCACGATCCCGGGCACGCCCCAGATTGACCAGATCCGGCAGGCCCCCCTGGCCAGCCAGACACTCTATATCGCCACCTGGAATTCGGGCGTGCAAAAGAGCACCAACGGCGGTTTGAACTGGACGAACGTCTCGCCAACCGTCGCCGAGGGCTGGCGCGTGGCCTGCCACCCCACCATTCCCGGCCGCGTCTACGCCAGCTCCTATATCCCGTGGGCCGTGTACGTCAGTTCCGACAGCGGGGCGACCTGGACCCAGAGTTCGTCCCACCTTTACTTCAACGGCCTGGTCTGCGACCCCGGAGATCCGGACCGTCTGTTCTGCATCTCATTGGCCGCAGTCTATGCCAGCACTGACGGCGGCGCCACATGGGAAGTGGTCAACGAACTCGGCGGCCGCTGCATCGCCATCGAGTCCATCGATCCGGCGGGAGCGTTGTACGCCGGCACCGTCGGCGGCATCCAGCGGTCGTGGAACCACGGCGTCACCTGGCAGGAGGCCAGCTCCGGCATCCGGACCAAGACCCACTGCCTCGCCGTATCGCCGGAGGGCGCCGGCATCGTCTATGCCGGCGACGACTCGGGCTACCTGTTCAAGAGCACCGACGGCGGCGAGTCGTGGGCGTTTCAGAGCCATTACGGCAACGACCTCGCCTTCCAGAATCTCGCCCTGAGCTCCGCAACCGACCCCGTGACGATCATGGGCACCATCAACGGAAGCATGTACCGGACGCTGGACGAGGGGGAGAGCTGGAGTCGCGTACTCGGCGGCTCACCCAACAAGTATATCTTCGATATCGAAACGGACCCGGACGATCCCCTGACCGTATGGGCCACGTCCGGGTGGCCCACCTGGGACTATCCCTTCTTCGGCCTGTTCCTGTCCACTGACGGCGGCGCCACCTGGACCCCCACCGGCCAGCTCGTGGACGTCAACGTGATCGAGCTGATGTTCGACCCGTGGTCCGCTCTGAAGATGTACGCTGTCGGTGACGACGGCTTCTACAAGTCCGCCGACGGCGGCCTCACCTGGAATCCGGCGATGACGGGCCTGACCGAAACGCGCGTCCACAGCCTGGCCTCCAACGAGGCCAGTCCGCAGACACTCTTCGCCGGCACGCGCTCGGGCGTGTTCAAGAGCACGGATGAAGGTGGCGCTTGGACGCCCGCCGGACTGGCGTCCCACTGGGTGAAGGCGCTGGTGCGCCAGCCCAAAACCCAGGGCATGTTCGCGGGCACCACCGACGGGCTGTTCTACAGCCCCAATTCCGGCGCTTCCTGGTTCGCCGTGTCGCGCGCCACTACCGAAACGGACGTCCAGGCGCTGGCCACCGACGTGCGGTCGCCCACGCGGGTGTACGCCGCCACGTCGAGCGGCGTGTTCGCCTACACGTCGACGACCGCGCCCACGGTGCCGCTGCTGACCCGGGCCGGCCAGACCGGCAACGTGAACCAGGCGCTCGCCGCCCAGATCCTGCCCGCCTCGGCGATCACGGTCCTCCTGGCGCCCAACACCTTCCCCGGCGCCGGCACTGCCAATCCGGTCATCCTGGAACTCACCCTGCCCGACGGCGCCCTGCTGAGCCAGACTCTGGCCGACGGCACCCTGACCCAGCTCGACGTGCTGCCCCCCGGCGCGAGGTTGCAGCCGCTGGCCGTCTCGGAATACGCCTTTGACGGCGTGTCGGCCACCTACCAGCCGGTCGTGGACACTGCGGCCACCGCCGGCATCGACGACCACGCGATCCAGCTGTTCCGCTGCGTGCAGGGCGAGAACAAGATCTGGCTGCGCCTCACCCGGAGCACCAGCGCCTGGGAACCCGACGACGACGAGAACTACCTCGGCTTCACCATCGGGATCGGCGCCGGCGTCTGGCCTCTCAACGCGGCGAGCAACTGGGGCGCCGCCGGCCAGTTCACCCAGGCCAACTCCCAGTTCTTCGGGGACCTGCGGGGCTACGATTTCAACCTGACCGACGACATGTTCCCGGTCACGGTCCGGGCGTTCTACCAGAAGACGGGCGCCGCCCTGACGACCAAATTCACTCCCGACACGCTGAACCTGTTCCGGCTCGATCACACCGTGGCGGAGGATGTCGCCCCCGCCCGCCTCGTTGGCGCCACGATCACCGACCACGCCCAGGGCGACCTCGACGGCGACGGGCGCGAGGACATCGTCTCCATCGACGCGGCGTCCAACCGGCTGTACTGGTCGCTGTCGGGACCGGACGGCACGTACCCGACGCTGGACTGGCGGTCCCTGGACGGCGCCGCGGCCCGCACGGTGGAGATCGGCGACGTGACCGGCGACGGCCGGCCGGATATCCTGGTTGCCGACACTGCCGGCACGCTGCGGATCTACGCCTGGGAAACCCTCTTCGACAAGGCCGCCCGCCCCGGCAGCCCCCTCGCTGCCGTCCGAACGGCGGCGCTGGCCGGCGAACCCAGCGCCTCGCAGGTGATCGACATCAACGGCGACAACCAGAAGGATTTCCTGTACACGGTCCCCGCCATGGGTTCCCTGCAGATCCTGTACGGACAGGCGTTTTCAAGCAGCGAGTCGATCTACTCGGGCTCCGGACCGGTGGCGCTGACAACCGGCGACTTCAACGGCGACAGCCGGCCGGACATCGCGGTGGTCAACCGCGACAACAACTCCGTGACGGTGGTGCGCAACGAGGGCGGCTCGTTCTCGGCCGCCAGCTACGCCACGCCCGGCGGACAGCCGGTCGCCGTGGCGGCCGCCGACTTCGGCCGCGACGGCCGCACCGATCTGGCCGTGGCGCAGGCGGCGAGCAAATCCATCAGCATCTGGCACGCCGGCGCCGGCGGCACCTTCGCGCCCGGTTCCGGCCAGAACATTTTTTTCATCAACCCGCCATCGGCCCTCCAGGCCGAAAACTTCGACGGCCAGCACGGGCCGGACATCCTGGTGGGCTACGCCGATTACTACAAGCTCGGCCTCTGCGTCTCGGACGCCAACGGCACCATGGCCTACGCCTATTCGATCAACACCCTGGGCGACATGGAACTGGATCCGGTCAACCACGTGACGCTGGTCGAAAACGACATCCTCAGCATCGCCGGCGGCACCACGCTCGGCGGCATCTGCTCCCGGACCGGCGTGGCGGCGCTCGCCGACCGGGCGTTCAACCTGGTGCATCTGCCGCAAAGCCGGGACCTGTCGTTTTCCGTCATCAACCTCGGCGCTTCGACGGGCCTGCTCAACCTGGAGCTCTACGACTCCACGGGCACCCACCGGAAGGCGGTCACCGTGCCGCTGGCGCCCGGGCAGCAATATGCCCGCTACCTCACCGACCCCAGCGTGTTCGGCGCCGACGCCGACCAGCCCGGGCGCTGGGTGCGCGGCTTTCTGACCGAGCCGGAGACGTACGGATTCTGGCTGGCCAACGACGGCGCCACCCTCCACTACATGGACGGGCTCCCGCTGCCCGACGCGCGCGACGCCCACACCCGGCTCCTGTTCCCCGCCGGCACGGATCCGGTGCGCACGCTGCTGGTCATCAATCCCAGCAAGAACCAGTGCCGGCTGGTCCTGGACCGGCTCAGCAACGGCTCCGTCCTCCAGTCCAAGTCCTACACGCTGCCGGGTCGCGGTCGGCTCGAAGTGGATCTGGGGACCGCCTTCCCCGCCCTGGCCGCGCCCGACTTCATCCGGCTGCAGGCCGACATCCCCGTGCTGGGCTGCCAGCTTTCCGGCAACAGCGACAAGCTGGCGGCGATCGACGGGCTGACCCTGCCCGAATCCGCGTCCACCCTCTACTCGCCGCACTTCGCCTGCGGCAATCTGGGCGTGAACTACGAAACGCGGCTCACCGTGCTCAACGCGACCGACACCAGCACGGCCGTGGTGATCCGCATGTTCGGCGACGCCGGCCAGCTCCTGGGCACCAGCCCGGCGCTGAGCGTCCCGGCGCAGAGCAAGCTCCAGCAGGACGTGGCCACCCTGTTCGGACTCACCGGCCCCGCCACGGGCTACCTGACCGTGGAGCCGCAGGGCGAAGCGCCGCTGATGGGCCTGGTGACCTTCGGCGAGTCCGGCAACGGGCGGTTCCTGTCAAGTTTGCCATTGGCCGCGCAGGGGCAGGCGCGCAGCCTCGTGGCGCACATGGCCAACGGCCAACTCGGCAGCACGTCATTTTTCACGGGTCTCGCCGTGCTCAACCCGGGGGACACCGGCCAGCAGGTCCGCCTGACGGCCCATGACCAGAACGGCGTGGAACTGGATTCGAGCACGCTCAATATCCCGGCCCGCGGCCGGAGCGTCTTCCTGCTGGATCAGCAGATGCCCGCTCTGACGAGTATCTTCGGCGGCTTCCTGCTCGTCGAGAGCCTGAGCGACCCGGCCCGTGACGTGATCGTCTTCGCGCTGTTCGGCGACCAGGCGCTGAATTTCCTGTCCGCCGTCAACGCCCAGCCGCTGCCCTAGGGGCGCAAAGATCCGGCCCCTCGGTGGGGTGTGATATCATGTGGTTACGGAGGGGGCCATGGACATCGATCTGTCAGTCGAGGAACTGGCCATCCTGGAGGCGATGCTGCACAAGGAGCTGTGCGGGCTGCCCATCGAGATCCACCACACCCGGACCCAGGCGTACAAGGAAATGCTCAAGGAAAAACAGGTCCGGGTGGAACAGCTCCTGGAAAAAATCCGGGCGGTCCCCAACCGCCCGCGCTGAATCGCCTCCTGCAGCGGGATGCCCCATCGACGGCACCGTGGCGGGTGTGTTGCCCGCGGGGCATGGCGTGCGTTCCGAAACAATCCGGTGAAAATGGGTGGAATCCCTGCGGCGGGATGAAGGAAAGCGGGGGGCGACAAACGTCGCCCCCCGCGCGCGTCTACTTGCTTTCGGCGTGGGCGTGGATGCGCATCTTGTAGAAGGAGCGCCACACGAAGATCAGCCCGATGATGAACATCGGCGCGGCGATGAACGGCGAGTAATTGATGGACTCGGTGGCCTGGGCGTGGCGGGTGATCTCGATGGCGATCTCGGTGGCCAGCAGGCCGAACAGGGTGGAGAACTTGATGATGGGGTTGAGCGAGACCGAGGTGGTGTCCTTGAACGGGTCGCCCACCGTGTCGCCGATGACCGTCGCGGCGTGCAAGGCGGTATACTTCTCGTTCAGGTCCACTTCGACCAGCTTCTTGGCGTTGTCCCAGGCGCCGCCGGTGTTGGCCATGTAGATGGCCTGGAACAGGCCGAAGCAGGCGATGGACACCAGGTAGGCCACGAAGAAGTTGGGATCGATGAACGCGAACGCCAGGGTCATGGCCATCAGCGCGATGAAGATGTTCCACATGCCGGTCTGGGCGTATTCGGTGCAGATCTTCACGACCGTTTTGGAGTCTTCGATGTCCGCTTCCTTCTTGTCCAGGTTGAGGTTCTTCTTGATAAACTCCACCGCCCGGTAGGCGCCGGTGGTCACCGCCTGGATGGAGGCGCCGCTGAACCAGAAGATGACCGCGCCGCCGGTGATGAAGCCCAGCAGCACCGGCGCGTCGGTCAGGGACAGCTGCATCATCCCGACCTTCTTGAGCAGCAGGATGATGGAGAAGATCATGGTGGTGGCGCCCACCACCGCGGTGCCGATGAGCACCGGCTTGGCGGTGGCCTTGAAGGTGTTGCCGGCCGAGTCGTTGGCCTCCAGGTAGTGCTTGCCCTGAACGAAGTCGGGATCAAAGCCGAAGTCCCGCTGGATCTCCTCCCGGATGCCGGGAATGGATTCGGTTTGGGCCAGCTCGAAGATGGACTGGGCGTTGTCGGTGACGGGGCCGTAACTGTCCACGGCGATGGTGACCGGACCCATGCACAGGAATCCGAACGCCACCAGGCCGAAGGCGAAAATGGAGGGGTATTCGATGGCGATGCCCATTTCGCCGAAGGAGGTGAAATAGGCGATGGTCATGAGCGCGACAATCAGGATCCCCTTCCAGAAGGCGCTGAAGTTGCCGGCTACGATGCCGGACAGAATGGTCAGCGACGGGCCGCCTTCCCGCGAGGCCGTGACGATCTCGTTCACGTGTTTTGATTTGGAGCTGGTGAAGACCTTGGTGAACTCGGGGATGAGCACGGCGGCCAGGGTGCCGCAGCTGATGATGAGCGCCAGGTGCCACCAGAGCGACGGCAGGGCGGTCATCACGCCGTCGACGGGCACCTGGATGTCCGAGATCAGGAGGTAGCTCATCAGGAACGACGTGCTGATGCAAAGCACCGCGGCGATCCAGATCAACCGCATGAGCGGCTCTTCGAAATCGAACTCCTTCTTCCCCTCGTACTTGGACCGGGAGATGCCCTGGTTGGCGAAATAGGCCAGGCCGGACATGAAATCCATCAGGAAGCGCATGGCGAAGATCCAGACGATGAGCTTGGCCTGGATCTCCACGTCGGCCACCGCCAGGGTGATGAACGAGATCAGCGCCACGCCGGTGACGCCGTACGTTTCGAAGGCGTCGGCGGTGGGGCCCACGCTGTCGCCCGCATTGTCACCCGTGCAATCGGCGATGACGCCGGGGTTGCGCGGGTCGTCCTCCTTGATCTTGAAGACGATTTTCATGAGGTCGGAGCCGATGTCGGCGATCTTGGTGAAGATGCCGCCGGCGATGCGCAGCGCCGAGGCGCCCAGCGACTCGCCGATGGCGAAGCCGAGGAAGCAGTAGCCGACGATCTCGCGGGGCACGAACAGCAGGATGATCACCATCATGATGAGCTCCAGCGAGATGAGGAAGAGCCCGATGCTCATGCCGGCCCGCAGCGGGATGTTGACCACGTCCCACGGCTTGCCCGCCAGCGAGGCGAACGCCGTCCGGGAGTTGGCGTAGGTGTTCACCCGGATGCCGTACCAGGCCACGCTGTAGGAGCCGGCCATGCCCACCACCGAGAACAGCAGCACCATGAAGACCACCGCATACGGGTGCAGCAGGATGTTATGCGTTCGGGCGAACTGTTCGGACAGGGAGCCGTACTGCAATCCCAGGAAGTAGAAGCTCATCGCCGCGGCGATGAACGCGAACAGCATGAGCAGGAACTTGCCCTGCTGAATGAGGTAGGTTCGGCAGGTCTGAAAGATGATCTCGGAGATCTTGAGCATGGATTCGTGGGCGCGCAGCTTCCGGACCGATGCGCGCAGCCACAGGCTGATGCTCAAGGTGCCGGCGATGACGCAGGCGCCCCAGAACAGCAACCACCAGGGGTTGATGCCGCCCAGCATCTGGTACGGCTGACCCTTGTGCAGGTCGGGGATGGCCAGGTCCGCCTCGCTGGCCATCGCCGCGGTGGCGGCCAGGAGCTGGAACACCGCCAGCCACGCGATACGCAGGAATTTCCTCATAACCATATCTCCTCTGGACCGATGATTATTCCAACCCGGCTGGACGTTCTCCCCGACAACCCGGCGGATCCTGACGGGCGCCTCTCGCGCCCTCCGACCCATCCGCGTCGGCGTCGGCGGAAAACCGCCTGGATGCACGAATGGCCGGCCGCTTGTCCGGCAAATGAGCCGTCTCTGAAACTGTGCATTATTGTGAGGGAGGTCTGTAAAGTCAAGTCATTTCAGGCAACGCCCTTCGAAGCGGCCCGTCCGTTGTCGTTTTCGGACTCGTCAGGTTTCGTCCGCCGGGTCGCCGGCGGTTTTGAGGCGGTTGGCAAAGTCGGGGTAGAGCCGGACGATGCAGTCGGGGCAGAGACCGTGGCTGAACTCGGCTCGCGACCGGGCCTCGATGTAGGCCTCCACCTGGTGCCAGTAGCCGCCGTCGTCGCGGATTTTCTTGCAGCCGGCGCAGATGGGGATCAGGCCGTGCAGGGTCTCGATGCGCGCCAGCGCGTTCCGCAGCTCGCCGATGAGGCGCTCGCGCTCCTCCTCCGCCTCCCGCAGCGGCGTGATGTCGACCCCGGAGCAGATGATGTAGGCTGCCTCGCCGTTCTCACCCGGGCAGGCCGTGACCGTCCACTGGGTGCAGCGCCGCCGGCCGTCCCGGTCCGTCCAGCCGATGCGGCCGTCCACCGGGGACTCGCCGGACCGGATCCGCTCCAGCAGCGGCCGCAGGGCGGCTCCGGATCCGTCGGGGGGAAAGCACTCGTCGGGCGACCGGCCGATGGCCTCCAGGAACGGGCGGCCGGCCGCCTGCTCGGCGGCGCGGTTGAAGCGCAGCACGCGGCCCTCCAGGTCCAGCACCACCAGCAGGGCGTTGGAACTGTCCAGGACGGCGGTGACGAAGTTCCGCTCCGTGCGGAGCAGCCGCTCCGTTTCATCCAACCCGTTGCCGTGACTGTGGGCGGGTCGCGCGTCGTTCATGCCCCCTCCTGCGGGCGGCATTATACCCTGAGCCATGGCGCGAGCGACAGTGTGGTTTTCGGCGGTGCGCGCATTCGGGATCGCCGGCCGTTCAGGCGGCGGCGCTTCGGATGGCGGACGGGCCGGCTCGCGGCTCAGCGCGTCACCAAGCCCCGGCTGGCGAAAGCGTCCAGGATCCGGTGCAGCCAGCGACGGGCCTCGTCCGCCGAAATGTCCCGCGACCAGCCGCCGACAGCCGCTTCCAGCTCCGCGACCGGCATGGGTCGCTCAAGCAGATCCAGCACCCGGGCGACCTCGGCGCTGAGGCACGCCATCTGCACCGTGCCGCCGGCGATGGCGAGCGCCAGTCGGAGCGGCCGGCCCGCCACCGCGGCCAGCGGCGGCAGTTGCGCCAGCAGGGTCAGCACGTCCGCGTCGAAGGCCAGGCGGCAGGCGGACTCGGCCAGCCGGATGCAGCCCGCAGTATCCACCCGGCGGGGAGCCGGGCGGGCACAGCCGGCCCGGATCCGCAGGCGCCCCCAGTGGTGCTGCAGCCGCAGCAGGTCGTCCAGCGGTCCGGGCAGCGCCGCGTGACCCGCCGCCCGAAAGGCATGATCCAGGCATTGCCGGAGGACGGGCAAGCCGTCCGCCTGCCCGGCGGGCGACGCCAGGCGGGCCAGCTCCGCCTCATCGAGCGGCGCGCCCCGCCAGCCGCCGTTCAGAAACGCCTCGAGAACGTCCGTCGGCCGACCACCCAGTTCCCGCGCCGCCAGGCCGACGATCTCGGTGCGGTAGGTGAACTGGTGGCAGACGGTCAGCGCCCGGGCCAGGCGGTCCGCCCGGGCCATGTCGCCGGCGGAGAATGTGTGACAGTTCTCCAGGTGGTACGGCGGCTCCGGCTGGTGACGCAGACCCCATCGTTCGGATTCCCGGGCGAACCGGCTGCCCGGCAGCACCTGGAGCCGGAAGCAGTTGATGAAGTTCGGCTCCATGGCGAAGGCAGCGTCGAGAGTCCTGCTGAAGGCGGCGTAGTCGTCGCCGGGCAGGCCGTAGATGACATCCAGGCTGAAGGGGAGACCGGCCTGGCGGAGCTGGCGCGCCCTAGCCCCGAACGCCGCCAGCCGTGCCGACCGCCCGGCCTGGCGCAGGGCGCGCGGCGAGACGGACTGCAGCCCGAAAATGAGGAAGTCGCCCACCCGGCCGGCCAGCGGCGCCAGATCCGGCGGCTGGAGCGTGGCCAGATTCAGCTCCGCCCCTACCAGCGTCAGGTTGTTCAACGCACCCAGGTGGCGGACCAGCGCCCGGAACCGCCGCGGCTCCTGGTTGAGCCCGGGGTCGAGGAGCCAGACTTTTCCGCCGCCGGCAGCGGCGAACGCGCGCAGGGCACGGGCGACGTCGCCGAGAGGCCGCAACCGCCGGCCGGGCGACTGGGCGCCGTACGTGCAGTAGGCGCAGCGGTGGCGGCAGCCGCGGGCCGTCTCCACGACCAGCAGGCCGGGGTGGCGGCGGTGGAAGTCGGGGTCGCCCAGCAGCACCGGCACCCGGTTCATGGCGAGAGGATTGAGGGGCGGCAGGGCGCGATAACCGGCGCCGTCACGCACCACGAGTCCGGGCGTATCCTCCCACGGCGCCGGGTCGAGGCCCGCCAGCCGCCGCAGCAACAGCCGGAACGCCTCCTCCCCCTCGCCGGCGACGACGCCGTCCACGGCGGCGTGCCGCGCCAGCAGCTCCCCGGCCCGGAAGGTCGCGTCGGGCCCACCCAGCAGGATGATCGTCGCCGGGTCGGCGGCCCGGATCCCCGCCGCCAGACGGAGCATGGCCGGCGCGTTCCACGAGTAGCATGACAGGCCCACGAGGCGGGATCGGTCGGCGGCCACCGCGGCCAGCACCCGGCCATCCGGCTCGGTGACCGGCAGGTCGTGAACCGCCACCGCGACGCGGGGCGCCAGCTCGGGATCGCCCAGGGCGTAGGCCCGCAGGTTGTACACCGCCAGGTTCGGCGCTGCCCGGCCGAGCACCTCCATGGCCAGCCCCACCAGGCTGACGCGCAAAGGCAGCGGCGAACGTTGACCGTCGTCGAGGCCGGCGCCGCCTCCGTCCGCAAACGCTATCCCCGGGAGTGGCCTCATTGCCTGTTTTCGGAGGCGGGAGACGGTTCTGGATCAATCGGCTGGTCTGGGAACTCCAGCGCCTGGTTGAGGCAGTCGTATTCCTGTCGCATGAGCGCCAGCCCGCCCAGGCCAAACGAAGCGACGGCCACGCCCTGAAACTCATCCCCCAGGTAAACGAGCAGGACCAGCCCCAGCAGCACCGCGAAGGAAAACAGCAGGATGGATCCTGAGACCACCCATTGAAACAGACTGACGCGATGGGTCAGCTGCTTCCGCCGGAGGTCCACGATCCGGCTGTTATCCCGCAGCCCCTCCAGAGCCATGGCGAATCCGTACAGGAGCAAGGCGAAACACAGGTCTTTCGTGAATGCCTCCCGGCTTCCGAACACCATGGCCTGTAACTGATAGTACAGGCCCCCCAGATAGAAGGCGAACTTCAGATGGCTCAACCCGTGAAACACGCGGTTGAGACGATTCCAGCCGGCAGATTTTTCCATGAGGATTCCCTTCCGTTGCTCCTGCCAGCGACATGGATCCCGGTCTGATGGCGCCGCTGCGTCAGGGCAGGATCCGGATGCTGACTGGATATGACGCTGATGCAACATCATAGCACCTGATGCCATCATTTTCATCACACGGTCTCGGTTTTCGTCGGGGACGGTGCGGCATTCATTGTTGCAGGCAAAAAAATGCTGCCAGGGATCGGCAGCATTTCAACCGCGTAATTTCCGCAAACGCGCGTGCGGAGCGCGCACTTATTGCGTCCGCCTGACCCGGCGGGCGATAACGGTGGGCTCGTCCATCCACTCGGAGAATTTATCGGGATCCAGTCGCACGTGGAGCACGGCGGCCTCGCCGTCGCCCACCGAGACGATCATGAGCCGCACCTCTTTCTTCGCGGGCTGCACCCAGATCAGCTGGGCCTCGTTGCGGGCGGGGCAGCGCTGGCAGACCATGCGGGCCCAGCCGGGCCCGAGGCACGCGCGGGCACCCGCCTCCAGTTCGCCGAATCCGGCCGCTGCTTCTCCGGGCACGTCTTCGAACACGGCGAACTGAAGTCCCCTGACCCCCTCCGGCTTGGTGAAGCGCAGGGCGAGCCCGACGAGCCAACCGCAGGGGATGTCCGTTTTGGCCGTGCCGAGCTGCTGCTCCACGTGGCGGACCAGCCGGTCGAACTCCTTGCTGCCTGCCTGGACGGGCGCCGCCGCAAGCAGGGCCAGCCCGACCAGCAGCAGCGGCAGGAGAACCCGTCGGACGCCGGCGCGCATGTCAGCGGCTCCCGGGCCGGCGGTCGTCTTTCTCCAGCTCGAGGTCGGGGATGCCGATGTGCCCCTCGAGCTCCATCAGCGTCTCCATGTCGATGGGGCCGACGATGTTGATCACCGCCAGTTCCCGGTCCTCGAAGGCGATAATGGCCATCCCCTCGATGGCGTCACCCTTGAGCAACATGAAGACGTCGACATTCTCGCCCCCCTTGCGGCTGCGCACGCCCACGAGCCGAGTCCATTCCGGCGCCCGGAGCTGGCTGCGGACCGACTCGATGTCGGCGGCGGTGAACTGGCCGTCGGCGTCGAAGGTGTACGCCTTCACGTAGATCCCCTTGAGCGAATGGATCAGCTTGCGGACCGCGACTTCCTCCGGGTCGTTTCTGGACAGAAACGCACCGGCGAACCGCAGGCTGTCGCCGTCGAGGGTGACATCCACCACCTCGTCCGCCTTGGCCTCGAGGTGCTTGAGGGCGTCAAAATTGATCTGGGCCCCCTGGCCGGCTGCGGCGGGTGAAAGCGCCGCGAGCAGGAACAGGGCGAAAGCCAGAACCGACGTACGGTACAGGTATGGTTTCATGGTCTTCCTCCGTATCATTGTTGATTAAACCGTCAGATCCGGATCTTCGATGCGCCGTCGATCTATGTGCGGGCGCGCTCCACGGCCCGCTCCCGGGCCGCGTTCATCTTGCGGCTGGCCAACCGCAGCGCCCGGATCAATTCCTCTTTCATCCGCTCGCCGTCCTCCGGAGACATGCCCGCGGGCAGGCCGGCCAGCTCCGGCGCCGGGGCCGCCGGAACGACGCGTGCCGTCTGATCCCCGCCGGACGGACGGCCCGGCCAGAGACCGAACCGCCATTCGACCCAACTCCCGGCGGCCAGCAACAGTCCGGCCGCCACCAGTCCGCGGACCAGGCGGCCTCGCCATGCCAGCCGGCGCGACGTGCGCCGGTCGGCGTCGAGGCGGGCCACCCGCGCCATCACCCGGCGGGTGAATTCGGGACCGGGATCTTCGGGCGCCAGGGACCGGCGCAGGTCGTCGTCCAACGGGGTCATGACGCCACCTCCGGGGCTCCGGCGGCGCGGGTCCGGAGCCAGCTGATGGACCGGTTGATCCGGCTCTTCACCGTGTTGACGGACACACCCAGCATCCGGGCGATCTCCCGGGGCGCGAGGCCTTCCTGGTAGCGGAGCACCATCACCAGCCGCGAGGCGGCGGGGAGCCGGTCCACCAGCTCACGCAGCTGTGTCTGCAGGAGCGCGTCCCCAGGCGAGGGCGCGCCGCAGGGGACCGGCGCCTCCAGGAGCACGAGCTCCGGACGGCGGCGGCGAGCCCGCCAGGCGTCGACACAGCGCCGCACCGCCACGCGGCGCAGCCAGTGGTGCAGGTGCTCCGCGCTCTCGATGTCCCCGCCGTTTTGGTACAACCGGATAAACACGTCTTGCGCCACCTCTTCGGCCAGTCCCCGGTCCCGCAGGAACCGGAGCGCCAGGCTGAACACCCGGGCCTGATGCTCTTTCACGACCTGTTCGAATTCGGCCGGGCTCCACTCCATCGTCGCGCCGCCCTCGGAGACGTTCTGTCGATTCCACCTCTATATACGATCCCGCGACCCGAATCAGGTTCATGGCCCGGCAGTTTTTTTCCGATGACGGCCACCCGACCGCGCCAGGGGGCTGGCGAAAAGCCGCCGGCGGGATTATCATAGGCGGAAGCGGGGCGGGACCGCCCCCCCCGGACCGCCCCCACCGCCTGGAGGATTCATGGAGCTGCGCATCAATCCATACCTGGATCGCCTGGTCTGTTCCGCGACGGGGCAGACCGTCCCCCACCACGAGTTCCAGCGTCCCGTCGGCCTGTGCCCCTGCTGCCCGCCGCCGGGCAAGCCGGTGGAGGCGCTGTACCGGCTCGACGCGCTCCGCGACGACCGGGCCGGCGACTGGCGCGGACCCGAGGCCGCGGACGGTCTCTGGCGCCACGCCGCGCTGCTGCCCGTGTGGGGCGTCGACGACGCTTACGCCGCCGACGTGGGACGGCCAGTGTTCGTCCGCCAGGCGGCGCTTTCAGACGAGCTGGATCTCGACGTCCAGCTCATGAACGAGGGCGGCCACCCCTCGGGCAGCTTCAAGGACCGCGGCCTGGCGGTGGGGATCGCCTTCGGCGCCGCCTGCGGCGCCCGCCGCTTCTGCCTGCCCACCCAGGGAAACGCCGGCGTGGCCGCCTGCCTCTTCTCCAGCCGGCTGGGGCTTCCGGGGTGCATCGTCTACATGCCTGAGGCGTGGCGCGGGTCCATCTATCACCGGGAATGCGAATTCTTCGGCGGCGAGGTGCGCTTCCACGGCGCCAACATCGCCGCCGCCGGCCGGAAAATGCGCGACGACCTGCGCGACGAGCTCACGGCGGGCACGCTGGTGGACATCTCCACGTTTTTCGAACCGGGCCGGCTCGAGGGAAAGAAGACCATGGGGCTGGACATCGCCGCGCACTTCGGCCCCCGCGCCCTGCCCGACGCTATCATCTACCCCACCGGCGGCGGCACCGGCCTGGTGGGGATCTGGAAGGCGTTCAGGGAGCTGAACGAGCTGGACCGCCTCCCCGGCAAACCACCTGCCCTGATCGCGGTGCAGTCAGAGCAGTGCGCCCCGGTGGTGGAGGCCTACCGCCGCGGCCTGGCTGCGGTGGAACCCGTGGTCTCGCGCGGGACCGTGGCCGACGGCCTGGACGTCCCCGGCGCCATCATGGGCCACCGGATGCTCGGGGTGCTGCGCGAGTCGGGCGGGACCGCCGTGGCGGCGGCCGAGGCGGAGATCGTGGCCGCGTTCCGGCGCTACGGCGCGTTGGGCGTGGCCGCGAGCTACGAGGGCGCCGCGACCCTCGCCGCCGCGCGGCGGCTGCGCGCCGAGGGATTTCTCAAACCCGGCATGAAGGTGCTGCTGGTGAACACCGCCAGCCACCTTGTCTCCCTGGCGCGTCCGGCGCCGCCTGCATCCACCGCGCGTTGACCGGGTCGCCGGCTGCGCCGCAGCCGGTCGGCCGGGCTCGCCAAGGCGCCAAGGCGCGAAGCTGCCACGCGGGCTCCGGGTCCGGCAACGCCGGAATTCCTTCCTGATTGGGTCCGGGCTCCATTCACCGATTCACCAATTCACCATCGGCTTGTGCCCTTCGACCCCGGCAGATGTCTCAAGCGCCCATCACCGCCTGGTCGAAGACCCCGCGCTCTGGATAAAAGTCCAGCGTCTCGTCGAGCATGGGCACGGCGTGGGGGCCGAGGGCGTAGTCCGCGTAGTGGACGCCGAGGAGAAACCGCTGGTCTTCGGTGATGAGGGTGTCGCATCCCTCCCAGAGGAAGCGCCGCACCCGTCCGTCGGCCACCATGGCGTCCACGGCCCGGCGGCTGATCGCGGAGCGCTCCCCGCGGGCGTCGGCCAGCCCGGCGGCGAAGATGGGGATGTCCCGGTCGATCTTCAGGTCCAGCATGTCCCGCAGGTGCCCTTTGAGCATCCCGCCCGACACGATCTCCTCGAGGTAGAGGAGCGCGTCGAAGCCGGCCAGCAGCGGCCGCAGGCGCGCCAGCTCCAGCCGGTTGGCGAAGCGCCCCGACGCCGGCCGGCCTTGCCGGTTGCGGATGCCGTACGCCTCCGGGTAGAAGACGAAGCTGGACGTGACCGGGAAGTAGGGGGTGAGCGTCAGGCCGGGCAGGCGGCGCCGCAACGCACGCCAGATGGGGAACGCACCGCGGAGCGGCGCGTACGCCAGCACCCGGGCGCCGGCCAGCTCCTTGGCCAGGCGCGCCGCCAGCCGGTCGCACGCGACCGCGTACGACGCGTTCACCCCCGGGTCGTCGCGGTAGCCGCGCTCGTGGGGGTGGGACTTCCGCAGGTAGTCGGACCCCTCGGGCCGGAACCGCGGCGTCTCCGGCCAGAGCACCGAGCTCACCAGCGCGGGATCGGCCACCGCCTCGCGCCACTCCGCCGGCGAGGCGACGGACACCGCGGCGTCGAACGCCAGTTCACGGGCCTCGCGGCGGCGCAGCCAGAGGCGCATTCGGTCACTCCTCCATTATCACGGCGCGGTAAAAGATGCCGCCCGGTCCCAGAATGAAGACCCGGTCCTGGATGCCGCCGTCGGCCTGGCCGCCCGACGTCTCCGTGGGCTGCTGCACTTCCAGCACCACGAGCCGCCGCAGCGCGGCCACTTGCGCTGCCGCCTCGGTGACGTGCGATTCGTACAGCGGATAGTAATCACCCGCATAGGTGTCGTACCCCACCAGGTGCCACCGGGCCGCATCCAGCTCGTCCAGCCACGGTACCAGCTGCAGCAACTGCTCCCTCAAGACAATTCTGGAATCCTCTCCTCCCATGACGCCTCCGATGGGCCGCCACCAGCCAGGCAGTAGTCCCCGATTCAATGAGTGCATGAGTACCTGGATCACATTATAGGGTCGAGCCGGCGACAAAACCAAACCCTTCCGCCATCGTCGGTACAATTGTCTGGAGGCGACCTGCTTGAACTGAATCTGCTTCCGTCTCCACAGCATCCAGTCTTGTTCGGTTGCATACGTTCTGATAGACTGCCACTTCGACGCGTCCCCACCGGTGAGGAGCATGCTGAGACGGATCCGGACCCGCTGCCGACTGCTCGCCCCCGCCATCGCCTTGGCGGCGATGCTCCTTTCCGCCTGGCCCACCGGGCTGGCCCTCTGCCGGCAGGCCGACGGCTGTCTCGAAGTGGAGCTGACGCCCCTGTCCGGCCACTTTGCCGGCACGCCGGATTCCGCCGGCTGCGTCAGCGACCACTGCCACGCCGGAGAACACCAGACAGGACACGCCCCCGGGTCGGATCTCGTCGTCGTGAATGATCACGCGGCCGCCGGGTGCCTGGATTTCGCCATGAGCAGCCGGCCGGCCATCGGCGCTGCCGGCGCCCTGTCCCACGCCTTGATCGCCTGCGGGGATGCGGCTGCGCCAGCCGGTTACGCCATCGAAGCAGACGCCGGCGGAATCGTCCGCGATTCGGACGGGTCGCCACCCGGCCGCTCGCCCGCCCTGACTGTCGTTCGCTCCGTCGTTCGGCTCTGCTAGCCCGCTGTTCCCGTCTGGCTACATTTCCATAAAATTCGTGACCGGAGCTATCCTCCGGACGTGTCCCTGGCGGAACGGCTGCCAACCGTGCCGCCACCTGTTGCAAGGAGCCGCCATGCTGATTCACAACCATTTAATACGCGCCGTCACCGAATCGCGTCGCCGTGGTGCCGGTCTCGCGGCGTTGACCGTCATGTTGACCGTCGGCGCCGGCACGGTCGCCGTCGCGGATGCGACCGCCGCCGCGCCGCCCCGCCTCACGCTCCGTGAGGTGCTGACGATCGCCGTCGAGGCCAATCCGAACCGCGCCGTTCTGACCGCCCGCCGCGCCGAAGCCGAAGCCGAGCGGCGACGGGCCGCCGCCTATCCCAACCCGGAACTGGAAGTCTCGGCCGGCTGGGCCGGCGGCCGGGCCGACGGCGCGGGCTCGGTGGCCACGTTGGCCGCGGCGTTCGCCCAGCCCATCGAGTGGCCGGCGCTGCGCCAGGCCCGCGCGGCCGCCGCCGCCGCCGGCGTCGACGCCGCTGGCTGGGACACGGCGCTCGACCGCGTGGCGCTTGCGTTCGAAATCCGACGGGTGTTCTTCACCACCCTGTACTACCAACAGGCACTGGCGTTGGCCCGCGACGACGCCGCCACCGCAGCCGAGATCGAGGCCATCGTGGGCCGCCGCGTCGAGGGCGGAGAGGCGGCCGAGCTGGATCGGATCAGGGCCCGCCTGGAGCGCCTCCACGCGGACCGGTCCGTCGCCGGGGCCGGGGGGCGTCTGGCGGCCGCCCGGACGGAGCTGGCCGCCTGGTGCGACAACAGGCTGCCGCCCGAGTTTGATCTGACCGTGGATTGGACCGACGCTCCACCGGACGCCGGTGCGGATCCGGCGGCGGTACCTCCGGACCACCCGGCGCTGCGGCTGGCCGAAGCCGTCCGGCTGCGCCGCGAACAGGAACTCCGGGTCGAGGAGGCCGCCCGCCGGCCGGCACTGGCCCTGGGCCTGGCCGCGGCGCGCGAGTACGACGCAGACGGCGTGAGCGGATTCCTCCGCCTGGAGCTCCCGGCCTGGGACCGCAACGCCGGCGGCATCGCCGTCGCGGCGGCCCGCCGCGCCGAGGCCGACGCCCTGATCCAGCGCACCCGGCGGGAACTCCGGCGCGACGCGGCACTGGCCGCGGAGCGCCTCGCGCAGGCCCGCGAGCAGCGCGCCGCCTTCGAGGGCGGGCTGCGCCAGGCGGCGGCTGAGACGTACCGCATCGAGACCCTCCGCTACCGCGAAGGGGAAGAGGATTTCCTGCACCTGCTGGACACTCGCCGGACCGCCCGACAAGTGGAAAGGGAGTACCTTCTGAGTCTGTACGACGTCCAGATCGCCCGTGCCGAACTCGACCGGGCCCTTGGAAAAGGAGACACGGAACCATGAACGCGAACCTGATTGCCCGCCTCTGCGCCGGCCTGCTGCTGGCTACGGCCGTCGCTTCAATCGCCGGCTGCGGCGGCGCGTCCCCATCGGCCACGGCCTACGATCACGCCGCAGAAACCCGCGGCCAGGAGGCCGGGGATCCCGATCACGACGGGCACGATCACGCCGGCGAGGCGCCCGCGCCCCTCCGCCTCACCCCGGAGGCGATGCGCGCCAACGGCGTCCGGGTGGAAACCGTCCGCCGGCAGGTCATGGTCCAGGCGCTTGCCTACCCGGGCCGGGTCACCTTCGACACCGAGCGGATGGCCCACGTGAGCACCCCCGTGTCCGGCCGGGTGGCCGAGGTGCGGGCGCGGCTGGGCGACTGCGTGGCCCGGGGCGACGTGCTCCTGGTGGTGGACAGCGTGGCGCTGGGCCAGGCCCAGAGCGATTTCCTCCAGCGGCGCACCCAGGTCCAGGTGGCCCGCACCGCGCTGGAAGTCGCCCGCCGCGCCGCCGAGCGGGCCGAGCACCTCCTGGCGGAGAAGGGCATGTCGGTGGGCGAGTACCAGCGCCGCGACGGCGACCGCCGCAAGGCCGAGGCCGACCTGCAGGCGGCGGAAGCCGCCGAGCGCGCCGCCGCCGACCAGTTGCGCCTGTGGGGCATGGCGCCGGCCGATCTCGAGCGCCTGGTCCGCACCGGCCAGATCGAACCGAGCTACGCCGTCCGCGCCCCCGTCGCCGGCCAGGTGGTGGAGCGCCACGCCACGCTGGGCGAGGTCGTGGGCCCGGAACGGGAGGCCGTCTTCCTGCTCGCGGACACCCGCACTCTCTGGGTGCTGGCCGACGTGCCGGAGACCGAGATCCAGCACTTCCGCACCGGCCTGGCGGCGGAGGTCAGCGCCCCGTCGCTCGGGACCGCCGTCCGCGGCACCGTGACCTTCATCCCGCCGGTGGTGGATCCGGCCACGCGCACGGTGCCCGTCCGCATCGAAGTGGGCGGAGTCGGGTTGCCGCTCAAGTCGGGGATGTTCGTGGAAACCCGCTTCAGCGTCGCCGGCGCCGCGGCGATCCTGGCCATGCCGGCCGGGGCGGTCCAGTCGGTGGACGGCCGGCCCACGGTGTTCGTTGAAACGGCCGGCGAGCCGGGCGTCTTCGAGCCTCGCGCCGTCCGCACCGGCACCCCGGCAGGCGACCGCATCCCCATCGAGTCCGGCCTGCGACCCGGCGACCGGGTGGCGGTGTCGGGCGCGTTCGTCCTCAAGGCCCAATACGAGAAAGGGCTGATGGAAGGCAAGACCTGCTCGGGCCACTAGCGCCGGCAGAACCGGCGGCGGCCCGGCCGTCCGCCTCAAGGAGCGCAACCATGTTGAACCGGATCATCGACTTCAGCATCCGCCACCGCTGGCTGGTGCTGACACTCACCGCCCTGGCGGCGGCCTACGGCGCCTTCGCCTTGCTGCGCCTGCCCATCGACGCGGTGCCTGACGTCAGCAGCCGGATCGTGCAGGTCACGACGGTCTACCCGCCGCTCGGGCCCACCGAAATCGAACAGCAGGTCGCCTTCCCCCTGGAGACCGCCCTGGCGGGCATACCGGGACTGCAGTCCACCCGGTCGCTCTCGCGCAACGGCTTCTGCCAGGTCGAGGCGGTCTTCGGCGACGACACCGACATCTACTTCGCCCGCCAGCAGGTGCTGGAGCGGCTGGCGGAAGCCCGCCACCGGATCCCCGCCGACGCTGAGCCACGCCTCGGCCCCGTCACCACCGGCCTCGGGGAGATCTACGTGTACATCATCGAGTATGATCGCCCCGCCGAGCCGGGCGCCGGCGGCAGGTCGGATGCGCCGGGTTGGCAGCCCGACGGCAGCTACCGGACCCCCGAGGGCGAGCGGTTGGCGGAGGAGCCGGAGCGACTCGCTTACCTGCGCACCGTGCAGGAGTGGGTGGTGAGCCCCCAGTTGCGCACTGTCGCCGGCGTGGCGGGCGTGGACACGATCGGCGGTTTCGAGCGGCAGTTCCTGGTGCAGCCGGACCCGGCGCGTCTCGTCGCCTACGGCGTCACCCTGCCGGAGATCCTGGCCGCCCTCGAGCGGAACAACGCCAGCGTGGGCGCCGGCACCATCGACCAGGCGGGCGAGGCGTACGTCGTGCGCTCCGAGGGCCGGGTCACCGGCCCGGACGAGATCGGCCACATTGTCGTCACCGCCCGCGGGGGGACGCCGGTGCGCCTGTCCCAGGTGGCCACCATCGGCGCGGGCCGCGAGCTGCGCCTCGGCGCGGCCAGCGAGAACGGCCGCGAGGTGGTGGTGGGCACGGTGCTCATGCTCCTCGGGGCCAACCCCCGCTCGGTCACCGAGGCGGTAACCGCTCGCGTGGACGAGATCCGCGCCAGCCTCCCGCCGGGCATCCGCCTGCGGCCGGTGCTTGTGCGCACCGAGCTTGTGGACAAGACCATCGCCACCGTCCAGGAGAACCTCTTCCTCGGCGCGGTGCTGGTGATCGCGGTGCTGCTGCTGCTCCTGGGCAACCTGCGGGCGGCCCTCATCACCGCGACAGCCATCCCCGTCTCGATGCTGCTGACCGCCATCGGCATGGATCGCGCCGGGCTCAGCGCCAATCTCATGAGCCTCGGCGCCATCGACTTCGGCCTCATCGTGGACGGCGCCGTCATCATCGTGGAAAACTGCCTGCGCCGCCTCGGCGAGCGGCAGCGCGAGCTGGGCCGGGCGCTGACCGCGTCCGAGCGGCTGGCGGTGACGGGCGCCGCCTGCCGCGAGGTGCGCGCCGCCACCGCCTTCGGCGAGGCGATCATCATCCTGGTGTACGTCCCCATCCTGGCCCTCACCGGCATCGAAGGGAAAATGTTCCACCCCATGGCCCTGACGGTGATATTCGCGCTCACCGCGGCGTTTGTCCTGTCGCTCACCGCCGTGCCCGCGCTGGTGGCGCTGGCCGTCCGCGGCCCGGTCCAGGAGACCGAAAACCACCTGATCGCCCTGCTGAAAAGGGCCTACGCCCCGCTGCTCGACCTGGCGGTGCGCGTCCGCTGGGCGGTGGTGGGCGCCGCGGTGGCCGTGTTCGCCGGCGCCGTGCTGCTCTTCCTGTCCATGGGCCAGGAATTCGTGCCCCAGCTCGACGAGGGAAACCTGAGCCTCCAGTCGATCCGGGTCCCCAGCATCGCCATCGACCAGTCGCTGGCTCTGCAGGCCCAGGTCGAGGCAGCGGTGGCCCGTCTGCCCGAAGTGGAGCTGATGTATTCGAAGACAGGCACGGCCGAGGTCGCCTTCGATCCCATGCCGCCCAACTTCTCCGACGGCTACATCATCCTCAAGCCCCGGCCCGCCTGGCCGGACCCCGGCCTCCCGAAAGCCGGTCTGATCGCAAAGATTCAGGCGGCGGTGGAGCCCGTGCCGGGCAACCTGTACGAATTCAGCCAGCCCATCGAGCTTCGCATGAACGAGCTGGTGGCCGGCGTGCGCGGCGACCTGGCGGTGAAGGTGTTCGGGGACGACTTTGTGACGCTGGAGGAGATCGCCCGGCGGATCCTGCAGGTCGTCCAGACCGTGCCCGGCGCCGCCGACGCGCGGATGTCGCAGCACGAGGGTTCCCCCACCCTGAACATCGCCGTGGACCGGGCGACCGCAGCCCGGTACGGGCTCAACGTGGCTGACATCCAGGACCTGGTGGTCACCGCCATCGGCGGCCGAGAGGCGGGCGAAGTGTACCAGGGGGATCGCCGGTTCCCCATCGTGGTCCGGCTGCCCGACGCGCTGCGCGCCGACGTGGCGGCCATCCGCCGCCTGCCGGTGCCGCTGCCGGCGGCCGCGGACTCCGGCGGCGGCGCCGCGTCGGCGGCCGGCCTGAGGGGAACCGTGCCGCTGGAAACCGTGGCCCGGATCGAGGTCGCCTTCGGTCCCGGCCAGGTGAACCGGGAGAACGGCAAACGCCGGGTGACGGTCCAGGCCAACGTCCGCGGCCGGGACCTCGGCTCGTTCGTGGCCGAGGTCCGGGAGCGGGTGGGCCGGGAAGTCCGCCCGGCGCCAGGCACATGGATCGAATGGGGCGGCCAGTACCAGAACCTGCTGGCGGCCCGGGACCGACTGCTGGTGGTGGTGCCGGCGTGCTTCCTGCTGATCTTCCTGATGCTGTTCGCCACCTTCGGCTCCGGCCGGGACGCCGCCATGGTGTTCACCGGCGTGCCGCTGGCGCTGTCGGGCGGCGTGCTGGCCCTTTGGCTTCGAGGGATTCCCTTCTCCATCTCGGCGGCGGTGGGCTTCATCGCGCTGTCGGGCGTGGCCGTGCTCAACGGCCTGGTGCTGGTCACCCACATCAACCAGCTGCGCCGCGACGGGCGCAACCTGGCCGCCGCGATCCGCGAGGGAGCTCTCACCCGCTTCCGGCCGGTGCTCATGACCGCCCTGGTGGCCGCGCTGGGATTCGTGCCCATGGCCGTGGCCACGGGCACCGGCGCCGAGGTCCAGCGCCCGCTGGCCACAGTGGTTATCGGCGGCATCCTGTCGTCCACCGCGCTCACTCTGCTCGTGCTGCCGGCGCTGTACCGACTGTGGCACCGGGACACGAGGCTCGAGGCTCGAGACTAGAGGCTCGTGTCCTGAAGTCGTGCTCGTACTCGTAATTCGTAATCGTACTCGTAATCGTGGTCGTAATCGAGACTAGAGGCTCGAGGCTAGAGGCTCGTGTCCGGAAGCCGTGCTCGTAATCGTAATCGTAATCGTGATCGTAATCGGGGCTAGAGGCTCGAGGTTAGAGGCTCGTCTCCGCCATGCGAACTTCGGACATCGGACTTCGGATATCGGATTTCGGACATGGGATATCGGACGTCGGATATCGGCAGTCGGAACCGGAGGGCGGGGCCGAAACGGGACAATCGCGACAAGCCGGCACAGGATCCCAGATAGCCAATAACAATTGAACAATGATCAATGACCACTCCATGAAAAATGACAGATGAAAAATGATCAATGAAAGCAGATCAAGGCCCGATGAATCCCTTGGGCCTTATGCGCGTTCGTGACGACTGCTCCCGCATCGAGCCGTCAGTCTTGAACCTCGTCTGTAGCCGGAGCATCATCGGCCTTTCGGAACTTGACCAGGGTGACGCGATTGCCGTCCACGGTGTCGGGCTCGTAGCGGACCTCGTCCATCACCTCGCGGACGAGGAACAGGCCGATGCCCCCCACCGGCTGGTCCGGCGTGGCGTGGCCGTCGTACCTGCGGCTGGCCGCATCAAAATCGAATGGCTGCCCGTAGTCGGTGACGGTGACCCGCAGCGCGTCGTCGCTGGTGCCAAGGCGCAGCTCGAAGGTCTCCGCCGTGCCCGGCCCGTAGGCGTGCTCGATCACGTTGGAAACCACTTCGTCCACCGCCAGGACGATCCGCTCCGCCTCGCTGCGGATGAAGCCCGCCTCCCGGGCCGCCGACTCGACCATCATCGCCACCCGGGCCAGCACGCCGGTGCGGGCGGGCAGCACCATCTGGATCACCTCCTCGGGTCGGCCCTCCGGACCGGCGGCCGCGGCCTCTCCGCCGCGCCGGATCAGGGTCACCAGGGTGATGTCGTCGGGCTGGGGCTGCTCGCCGGCGAACGCCGACACCGCCGCCACGATGGCGTCCGCCATCGCCTGGGCGTCGCCCGCCGGCGCGGCGCCGGCCGCGTCGCAGAGCCGGGTCATGCCGAAGTCCTCCTCCTGCGCGTCCTGGATGTCGGTCACGCCGTCGGTGTACATGACCAGGGTGTCGCCCGGCGCCAGCGTCAGCTCCATGACTTCGTAGTGCGCGCCCGGCATCACTCCCAGCGGGATGCCGGGATTCGGCCGGATCTCCTCCGTCCGGCCGTCGGCGCGGCGGAGCACCGGCGGGTTGTGCCCGGCGCTGACGAGCCGCGTCCGACCGCTGGCCGGATGGTACTCGGCGTAGAGCAGGGTCACGAACAGGCCCGCCTCGTTGTCCTCGAACAGCAGGTGGTTGGCCCGCCGCGCGATCTCCGCCGGCGAGTAGCCGCGCCCGGCCATGGCGCGCACCAGCAGCCGGGCCATGGCCATGAAGAAGGCCGCCGGGGCGCCCTTGCCGGATACGTCGGCCACGACGAAGCCCACCGCGCCGCCGGGCAGCCGGAGGAAGTCGAAGTAGTCGCCGCCCACCTCCCGGGCCGGCCGGTAGTAGCCGTACACGTCGAGGCGGTCCTGGAGCTCAGGGAACGGCGGGAACTGCCGGGGCAGGATGCTGCGCTGGATGTCGGCGGCGATCATCAGCTCCTGGCGGTACCGCTCCTTCTGCGCCGTGCTGGTCTTGACGTTCTCGATCTGATCCAGGATGGCCTGACCGAGCCGGTTGAAGGAGCCCGCCAGGCGGCGGATCTCCCGGGGCCCCTTGTCCTCGGCCAGGCGCTCGGCGAAATCGCCTCTGGAATAGTTGTCGGTCTGACCGAGGAACCGGGCCAGCGGCTTGGTGACGGAATCGGACACCGCCAGCAGCAGCACCACGATCAACCCCACGATGATGACGGCGATGGGGATCACGGTGTTTCGCAACTGGATCAGGGGCTGCAGCACGACGTCGCGCGGCGCGATGATGGCCAGGGTCCAGCCGATCGATTCGATCCGGGCGTCGATCACCAATGACGGCCGGCGGGTGTACGGATCGGTCATGTCGACGAAGTTGGGCTCCGGATCCCGCAGCAGCAGGGCCAGCTCCTTGAGGTGGGGGTCCGACGACCGCTCGGCGATGTCCCAGAAGCTTTCCTGGGATACCAACAGGCCGACGATCTGGCGGCTCCGGCCGATCAGCCGGCCCGCCTCCGTCACCATGAAGGCCTGGCCGCCCCGGCGGCCGGCGAACCGTTCCAGGCGGTCCACCAGCTCGGTTAACGCGATGTCCACGGTGGCCACGCCCACCAGCTCGCCCTTGTGCCAGACAGGGTAGGCGTAGGTGGTCATCAGGATGTCGCCGCCGCCGGTGTCCAGGTACGGCTCGGTCCAGTGCCCCCGCCCGTCGGCCAGCGGCTGCCGGAACCAGTCCCACCGGGTGTAGTCGTAGGCGGGGTCGGCCAGCGACTGGAATTTCAGATCGCCGCCGGCGGCGCGGCAGTAGTAGGGGGCGTAGCGCCCCAGCGGCGTCTTGTCGGGCACGAAGGAGATCGTGCTGCCGTAGATGCCCGGGTTTCGCGAAAACGTGCCCTGGAGCAGCAGGTCGACGCTTTCGGGGGTCAGCGTCTCCATGCTGCCCACCGACGTGGCGATCCCTTCGGCCACCTGCCGGGACGATTCGAAGAGGATGTCGAACTCCCGCGCGTGGGCGCGGGCCAGCTCGTACGATTCCCGGTTGATCTGGGTCAGGACGGTGTGCTCGCTCTGGCGGAAGCTCAGCAGCAGCAACGCGCCGAACAGGATCAGGATGGCGGGGATCAGAACCAGCAGCAGGCGGGCCTTGATGCTCATGTCAACTTAATCCGTCGGTGTCGGCGACGACCGAGAAGATGTTCATGAATCCGGAGATCTCGAGGATCTCCTGAACCTGCGGCTGCGGCCGCACCAGCACCACGCCGCCGTCGAGCGGCCGGACGGCCTTGAGCGCGATGAGCAGGACGCGCAGGCCGGCGCTGTTCATGTAGGGGACGCTGGCCAGGTCCATGGCCAGCCACCGCGCGCCCGCCGCCAGTTCCTTCCGGACGGCGGTCTCGAAATCGTCGACGGTATGGGCGTCCACGCGGCCCTGCGGCGCGAGGATCGTCCACTTGCCGCCGATGCTGGAGACTTCCACCTGCATGGCCCACCTCGGGAAACCGGGATGTTCCGATCATAGGGATTTTATCGCCGGAAGGCAAATTGAATCGGGATCAGCTCGCCGTCAGGATCGCTCGCAGCTTGTCGGCATACCGCCGGCTCTCGGCGTCGCCGGTGACGAACTCGATGGCTTCGGGCCGGCCCACGCCCAGGCCCAGTTCCACGGCCCGGGCGATCTGCTCCTGTTGGAAAACGGGCGTCCCCATGATCACATCGTTGGCGCCCACCTCGCGGAGCACCGCCAGTCCCGCGGCGTCGACGGCCACCCGGTCGGTGCCGGCCAGAATCACGCCGGCCGTCGCCTGCTTCCCCTGCATGGGCCCGCCGTCGACGAAGCACTCCACGCCGTCCAGCACGACGAGCTTCGGCGTGTAGGCCAGGTTGATCTCGGCGATCATCCGGCGCATGTGCTCGGTGTTGCCGTGGAGCTGACGCATCAGGCCGCGGGGGGTGACTCCCACGCTCAGTTTCAGCGACATGGTGAACACGCCGCCGTACTGGTGGGTCTTGAGGCAGGGCGTGGTCACGATGTATTCGGCCTCCCGGACCGGCCGCGGGATGGTGAAGCCGCTCTCCCAGTGGAGGCCCGGCGCGGTGAACGGCAGCCAGTCGGATTCGGGGAGCGCTCCGAAGTCGATCACCTCGAACCGCTCCTCTTTGGCCATTTCCAGGATGCCCTTCTGAGCGAGCACCTCGGGCATCTTGGCCGGGCCGCACCGGTCGCCCACAGCGATGGCACCGGCGTCGCGGCGACGCAGCTCCCGCACGATGGCGAGCAGAGTGTCATTGTGAGTGGAGCCGGGCGCCGGGTCGGCGGTGTTGAAGTTGGGCTTGACGAGCACCCGCCGGCCGCGCGGCGGCTCGAAGTCCAACAGCTTCATGACCTGCTCCACGCCCGCCCGGCGGTCGGTGGTCTTGCAGAGGGCGATCCGGGCTGCGCGGGGGGCGTCGGCCCGGACCGTTCCCATCATGGAGCCGAGCAGCGGCCAGCCCACCAGCCCCGCCACGGAACCCTTCATAAAATCCCGACGGTTGAGCCCGTCTCTCGTCTGGCGCATCCGGCACCTCCTCGGCAGTGTGTCCCGCGGGCGGCTTCGTCCATTGTATCCTTTATGCTTCCCCGTCCGCAATCCTGGCGGGACAGTGTTGAGACGCACTTCGACGTCAGTCGGTTTCAACCCATCGCCTTGGATTTAAGGTACAATACCGCGTGAGCATGCCACATCCGCACTTCAGGAGGCGATCATGAAACTTGCCGCTGCCACGCTGGCCGTCCTGCTGCTGGCCGCCGTCGCGTCCGGCGACGGGGGAAGCCCCGCCGTCGACATCACCAAACAGGGGACATACACGTCTGGCAAATGGACCTACACGCTGGACGTGCGCTCCGGCGGCTACCAGACCGAGAGCCGCACCGGCCGGCTGGCTTATGACGGCAAGCCCCTCGACCTCGACCCGGAGATCAACGACCGCGTGCGCACCCCCTGGGGGACGATGTACTGGGTGGGAAAACGGCGGATCACCTGGGGACCCAACGGCTGGCTCCCCGAGCGCCATCAGTCGAACAAGCGCGGCGGCAAGGAACTAAAGGTGCCGGGCCTGCCGCCGGAGGAGTACGACCAGTTGCCGCCCGACCTGACGGCCACGCCCGTTTCCGCTCCCGTACCGGCGACGGCGACACCTGTCCAAGTCCCGCCGGCCGCGCCGCAATCCCCGCCGCCGGCCGCGCCGGCCCAGCCGATGCTGCCGGGAACCGAGATCATCCTGGGCAAGGAGGCCACCGGCCACTACGTCGAGGCGGTGGCGGGTCAGACCATCACCGTCCGGCTGGCCGGCAATCCCACCACCGGCTTCGGCTGGGCGGCCCTGCCACCCGATGATTCGGCGGTGGTGGCACTGGGCGCCGGCGAGTACCAGCAGGATCCGGCCGCCGCCGGCCGCGTGGGCGCCGGCGGAACGTACACCTTCCGGTTCCGCGCCGAACATCCGGGCGCGGCCAAACTCGTCATCCAGTACCGCCGCCCCTGGGAGCCGGCACCCACTGCAGTCTTCCACGTCCTGGTCCGGGTGGTTGCGGCGAAGCCGTAGGCGCTGGGGCCCGACTGACGGTCGATTGGATCAGACATCCTTTGTTGACGGAGGTGGTGATGAACTGGCGATGGATCCGTGCCTACGGTCTCGCGCTGGTGGTGTTCCTTGTCCTGGACGCCCTCTGGCTGGGCCTGGTCGCCCGCGGCTTTTACCGGGAGCAGATCGGCTTCCTGCTGGCCGACACCCCGAACTGGATCGCCGCGACGGCGTTCTACCTGCTGTTCATCGCCGGCCTTGTCCACTTCGTCACGGCGCCGGCCGCACGGGAAAACAAACTCGGGCGGGCGGCGCTCAACGGCGCGTTCTTCGGACTTGTCACCTACGCCACCTACGACCTGACCAACCTGGCCACGGTGGCCCGCTGGCCGCTGCCGGTCACCCTGGCGGACCTGGCCTGGGGCGCGGCGGTGACCGCAGTCACGGCGTATCTCACCGTCCGCTGGAGTGCTCGAAAGCGTTAGCGCATCAACCGCCGGAGCCGGCGGGAATTCGAGCCGCCTGAATCCGGCTCAACGGACCGGCGGCTCCGGCGCGTCGAGGATGGCGGGGCGCGCGCCGAACGGCGCGGTGATCACCCGGGCCGGCCGCAGCGTTCCGGTGTGGCGGGTGACCATCTGCTCCGTCCGCCGGGCGATCTCGGCGAGCGGGCCGATGGGAAAGTCCCGCAGCCGGCAGACCGGCCGGGTGACGGAAAACTCATTGTAGTACCGATAGTCGCGGTGCAGGATCTCGAGGCCGAACGCCGCCGGGTCGTTCCACGGCCGCGTGCCGGGCAGCGGCACGAAGACGCCGAAATCGGCGCTGGTGATCAGGTCGTCCCGGAAGAGGCCGTCCAGCTTGGCCAGCGCGTCCGCCGCCTCCGCCGGGTCGTCCCCCGGATGGCCGATCATCCACTCCGCCTTGATCATGAAATCGTGGTCCCGCAGGGCCTGGCACATGGCTATGGTCCGCGACCAGGGGCGCTTCTTGCCCATGGCCGCCAGCACCTTCTCGGACGAGTTCTCGATGCCGAGCCAGATGGTGCCGACGCCCGCCTGGCGCAGCGCCGCCAGGGTCTCCTGCTTCGCCGCGTCCAGGGGCTCCACCGTCAGGTTCATGAAGAACGCCGGCGGCAGGCACTGCCGCACGCCCCGCAGGCCACGGATGAGCCGGGCCAGCTCCGGCGAGGCGAGCCACTGGGAGCTGTCCTCGATGCCCATCATCCGGGCGCTGTAGCGATCGGCCAGCGCGGCGATCTCCCCCACCAGCCGCTCCATCGGCAGGCTGCGCTCCCTGCCCCAGAACGCGGCTTCGGCGCAGAACGCGCAGCGGTAGCGGCAGCCGCGGTGGATCATGCCGTACACCTGGCACCGCTGGATGAACTCGGCCGGGAACAGCCCGAAGTCCACCGGCGGCAGGCCGGCCAGGTCGCCGGGGGGACGTTTCGGTGTGCGGACGGTGGCGCCGTCGCGCCGGAACGTGAGGCCCCGGACGCCTGCCGGGTCCCGCCCCGCCTCGCGGGCGGCCAGCCATTCGGCCATCGTCCACTCGCCTTCGCCGCGAACCACGCAGTCGACGGCGGGATCGGCGGCGGTCTCGGCGTCGGTGAAGGTGACATGGGGACCGCCGATGACGGTGACGACATCCTCCCGAAACGCCTTGACCAGGCGGAGCATCTCGATGCTGGTGTGGTAGCCGATGGTGTACGGGCAGCCGACGCCCACGACATCGGGTTTGTACTCGGCCAGCACCGACTCGATGATGGAGCGGATGACCGCCGGCGGCGTCACGTCGGCCACCGCCGCGTACGACAGGGGCAGCACCGCGACCGGCCAGCCGTTGGCCCGCAGGAACGACCCGATCTGGGCCAGCCCGCGCGGGAACACCATTCGGTTCGGCTGGCTGGCCAGACGGGGCGGTTGGATCAGCAGGACGCGCTGTTTCATGGGGCCTCGCCGGCCATTATCCTCCCGCCCCGCAGCGCCGTCAAGGCGCCGTCCACCGGCCCGGAATCATGAGCGTCCGGCAAATCCCGCCTCGCGACGCGACCGTGACGTACCGGCCCGCACCTGTCCTATTTTCTTGTCAGCTCAAGAATAGACCGTATAATGCTGCTCTGATTGTCAGGAGGAACAAACCGAACGCATGAGCATCACCGCCTGGATCGCCCAGCATGTCACCCGGTTCATCGACTCCACCGGCTACATCACCATCTTCATCGCCATGGTGCTGGAGAGCATGGTCTTCCCCCTGCCCAGCGAGGCGGTGATGCCGTTCGCCGGCTTCCTCATCGCCGAAGGGCGGTTTTCCTTCTTCGGCGTGATCGCGGTGAGCACCCTGGCCAGTCTCGTTGGGTCGCTGCTATCCTATTGGATGGGGCAGTACGGCGGCCGCCCCTTCATCACCCGGTACGGCAAGTACTTCCTGCTGGACCCGCACGACCTGGCGATCACCGAGCGCTTCTTTACGCGGCGGGGCGAAGTGGCGATCCTGATCTCCCGCTTCATCCCGGTGGTCCGCCACCTGATCTCCATCCCGGCGGGCATCGCCCGGATGAACCTGGTCAAGTTTTCTATCTACACCGTGATCGGCGCCGGTCTCTGGAATGCCTTCCTCACGGTCGTGGGTTATTACCTGAAGCAGAACTGGCACCTGGTCATGGAGTACAGCCACGTCGTGGACATCGTGGTGGTGGCGATCCTCGTCGCCCTGGTGGGCCTGTTCGTCTACCGCCACCTCGCGCGGCGAAAAGCCGCCTCAGCCGGGTAGCCCGTCCCGACCAGGGACAGGGCGGTGTTGTGGATTTCAGCCGAGTGTCGCCACGGCAGGTTCGACACCGGAACGGCCGGCGATTTTCTCAGCATGTATCCACTATCCCGCCGATGGACAGTGTTTTTTCTAACCGGGAGACCCGGGTCGCATGCCCTGCGGCGCCAGCTCCCTGTCCGCTATCGGATCAAGCCTGCCTTGCGTATTTTCTTGCCGGCCGCGTCGGCGATCTCTTTGACCAGTTTGCGGATATCCTTCGGATTGGTCGCCTTGCACAATCCCGCCCAGAGCAGCGTGTTTTCCTCGATAGAGTAAACCAGCGTCTCCAGAGAGACCACCGTGTCCGAATACACGTAGCCCGGCGAATACACCGTCGACCAGCCGTAGTCCCAGTAACCCCAGAAATTCGAATAGTGCGGTCCGGCGTACCAGGCGGTGCCGGGCATGTAGTGAAGCTCCTCCCCCTTGCCTGCCACCCGGATCAGGATGGCGTACGCGATCCCCACCCGCTTCAGGAACGCCTGGGCCTTGTCCCGGTCACGGGCCAGTTCGACCGGCAGGACGGTGTAACCGGCCAGGCAATCCACCCCGCGACTGCGCAGCTCCGCGGCCAGTGTCTCCTCAGGTCCCAACCGCATGGATTCATCCGGATTGATCACGAACGTGGCCACCTTCCGGCCGGTCCGATCCAACGGGCCGGCGTTGGGATTCTTCCAGGTCGAGACAAAACTGACGGAACCGGCCCACGCCAGGGCGGCCAGCCCCCAGACGGCCATCGCTGTACCCAGTAATTTTTTCATTGCGCTCCTGCTCAACTTTTGTTCGGACGACAGTATCCGGCCCGGCCGGAGATGTCAAGGCACAACCGGCTGTCCAGACGCACCTCATTTTAGCCTTGGTAACGCAGAACCAGAATATTGATTGCTGCTCCGGCAGTCTGGGAAAGGGCGCGCCCCAAGCAGCGGCGCATCCTCCGAGTATGGTTTGATTGAACGGTCGGCCCCCGCAGACCGCCGCCGGGGCAACCGTTGAAACGAAACGCCCGCTGGCGGCGGCAGCCCACACCGGCCGTTGTTCAGGCAGCCCAACGGGACGATCCCCCGTTTGGCGGCACCCGGCGCGATGAAAACAAAGCGGCACCAGCCGTTGCTCCGGCTGGTGCCGCCATCCCGTTGGGATCTATGCCTTGTCGTCGATTTTGGCGACGGGGCCGTTCTTCTTCACCGACGCGATGCCCTTCTCCATGGACGCGGCGGCTTTGTAAAGCTCGCTCTTGCCGATGACCTGGAGGTTCGCCGCCTTCAGCACGAAGAAATGCTGCCCATCCTTGGCCACCTTCCGCTCGTAGCGGTCGTCGTACGCCGCGTTCTTCTGAACCGAGGCGATCCCGTTTTCGGCGGCGGCCTTGGTGTTGTAAATCTCGCTGGTCAGGATGACCTGCCCGTTGGCGGCCTTCAGGTTGAACGTGAACCGCCCGTTCTTGCTCATCTTCAAGTCAAACTTTGCGGCCATGTCAAGCTCCTCCTCTTGGGTGGAATAGTGTATCCGTTCGATGCACGTGTTGCCGCCCGATCCGCCGCACTCCCCGGGGAGTGGAAGTCCGGCGACCCGGCGGACGACGGGGCGAAGCTCAGCGCTTGGGGATCACCAGCTTCTGGCCCACCTGGATCAGGTTCGGGTCCTTCAGGATGTCCTTGTTGGCGTTGAAAATTTCCATGTACCGCTTGGCGTCGTCCAGATGGACCTTGGCGATCTTGGACAGCGTGTCGCCCGGCTGGACGATGTGGACGCCGTGGATGTCCGTCCGATCGGCGCGGATGTCCGCCGCGACCTCGGATTGCCATTCGGGGTACTGCTTGATCTTGTCCCAGAACAGGTCCTTCTCGAGCTGGTAGGTGGTGGTCCCCTTGATGCGCAGTTTGCCCCCCTCCTCCGTGAATTCGAGATCCCGGATCTCCAGGCGGGTGGCCAGGGTCATCAGTTCCTGGTACTTGTCTTTCAAAGCCATAGTGCCTCCTTAACCGGATATGATGGTAAAACGTTCAGGCCGGCCGCGCGGGCGGCCGTCCGGATGGTCTCGTACGAATCCGACGGACTAACCGCCGAAGAGTTTGCCCAGCATTCCCATCAGGCCGCCGGCGGAGCTGTCGTCGCCGCCGCCCAGGATCGAGGACAGGATGTCCATTCCGCCGCCGGACTGGCCGAACGGCGACTGCGGCGCGGCCGGCGCGTTCGTCTGGCGGCTCAGCGAGCCCATCACCAGGCTGGCCACGACGGGCAGCATCTTTTTCAGGATCTCCGTGCCGATGCCGGTCTGCTGGGACGCCTGGGCGGCGACGGCCCGGCTCACGTCCTTGCTGCCCAGGATATGTCCCAGGATGCCGTTGCCGTCCGTGATGTTGTCGGCCGAACCCAGGATGCCCGGATTGTCGAGGTACTGCTGGTGGCCGCCGCCGGCCAGCGCCTGGAACAGGCTGTCCATCCCGCCTTCCTGCTTGACGTTCCGGGAGAGCCCCGCCTGCAGCGCCGGCAGCAGGCTGGCCACCGCCGACTGCGCCTGGTCCTCCTGCAACCCGAACTGTTGGGCGATCTGGCCGATGGCCCCGCTGCCCCCCGTGTTGAGAAGCAATTCCATCAGGTCCATTGATTATCTCCTGAGATGGAATGAAATATGCTGATGGGCATATATTTTATTTTAGATTCACTGACGCATGATAAAGTTTCAAAATTGAACAACAAATTTCCGAAACCGGTCCAGTCGAGACCGTCGGCCGATGGGACGATGCGGCGGCCCCGTGGTCACCCGAACGCGTGCGGACAGCACGATTTCGTGCAGGATTCCATTGGTCGCCCGTGCGGTTACGGAATGACGTTTCGCTCCACCTTCACTGTCGCGTTGAACTGGCCGGTGTTGAAAAAGTCCCCCTTCAGCGTGCAGTCGTTGATTCCGAGGTACAGCCGGCCTTCCTTGTGTTGAAAGGTGACGCTGCCGCCGACGAAGAGTTCCTCGCTTCCGACCCGGGCCAGCAGCCCGGCATGTCCGCCCGACGGGAGTGGATCGTCGCAGCTGACCCAGTCATCGGGCCAGGCGGCCTGGTAGTTGCCCCGGGACCAGCCCAGTGGTCCCACCCCGGAGTCGCGGGCGCCATTGTGGAAGCAGACGGTGCCCGAAGCCGAAATGGTAACTCGGTCCTTGCGCGTGATGACCAGGCCCGTGTCCGTCCACGCCTGGTCGCCCGGCACCCGTACCAGCTTCTGTTCCTTTTTCGGCGGCTTCATTGTCGCGGCAGCCAGAGCGAACCCGACGCACACCCCCGTTACGGCCACGACAAGCACCCAATACGAGACGCGCTTCATTCGGTGTTCCTCCTTGAGATAATGATGGTTACTTCTATTAGGATGGCGCGTTTGGACGATAGTTGAACGGCTGGTCGATTTTTTGCCCGGTCGGATGCTCAGGGGTCCGTCGACGGAGGGATCATCTCGCCGCAAGAACCCGGATCGGCCGGCATGCCGCCAATCCGAACCGGTCCGGCGGGACCGGATCGCGTCGGGATTCACTCGCCGGCCGATCAGAAATCGATCTCGAATTTTCCCCGGAACTGCCGGCCCACGCTGTTGTAGAAGGTGCCGAACGCCGGACTGTCCACGTTGTTCTGGACGTCGCGGGGATTCCAGTGGTTCGTCAGGTTGTAGATCTTCACGCCGATCTGGGTATGGTACACGCGCCCCCGGAGCTTGAAGTCCACCTTCTTCATCAGCGTGAAATCCAGCGAGGCGAACAACGGGAAGCGGCCGCCGCGGTTGCGGGCGCCGACGAAGCGCTGCTCCTCGTCCACGAGGGAGTAGGGGAAGCCGTCGCGGATCTCCAGCAGCGGCGCCAGGATGATGCCGTACGGCAGGGTGACCACGCCGGTGAGGAGGAAACGGTCCGGCACGTCGAACGGCTGCGGTCCCACTTCGTCCAGCCGGATGACGGGATAGTGATAGTTGCCGAAGTACAGCTCGAAGGCGTTGAGGTTGCCCACCGCCGCCGAGCGCACGTAGGAAAAAGTCACCTCGTCCGCCTGACGGAACCGGTACCGCAGGCTGAAGAGCCACTCCTTGTAGCTGGAACTCCCCCGGTTGCTCAGCACCAGGTCGGGTGTCTCGCCGACCACCGGATCCACCACCAGGTCGTCCCGCTGCTCGCGGTTCTGGTAACCGGCCCGTGCCCACAGGCCGCGGGTGATCTCCCGGTCAAGCTCCAGGTTCCAGGTGAGGGAGCAGGCGTTGTCCAGCCGTTCGTCCGCCAGGATGTTCTCCAGCGTGAGCGGCCCGGCCACGACGGTCTGGCCGTCCGCGGCATAGTTGGTCACCCGGAACTGCTGGTACTGGGTGAAGGCGCCGGCATTGAGGGGGATCTTGTCGTAGAAAAGGCCCAGGCCGCCCCGGATGACGGTGCGCGGATCCTTGGAAAAGGGCAGCCAGGCAAACCCGGCCCGGGGCGCCACGTGGCAGCGCTCGCCCAGCGAGTCCCAATCGAGCCGCACTCCGGCGTCCAGAGTGAGCGGCGTGCCGATCTGCCACCGGTCCTGGGCGAAGACGGTGCACTCGGTCACGCCCTGCGACAAATCCCCCGCCCCAAGGAACTCGAATCGCTGGAACAGCGTCCCGTCGGCGCGGCGGATGTCCACCGCCCGGCTCCGGTCGGTGCCGTCGAAGTCCGAGCGCGAGACCACGTAGCCGAACTTCGGGTGGTGCAGCCCGTGCCAGCGGGACTGGTTCAGCGTCAGGGTCTGGGCCAGTTCGTAGCGGCGGCTGAAACGATCCTGGGTGTTGTAGAACGCCCCGCGCCACGTCTCCGGAGTGATGGTCATGGGGTCCAGCGACTGGCCCCAGATGTGGGCGTCCAGCTTCTTGACCGAAAAGGAGGATTCCACCAGCGCGTTCAGGTTCAGGATCATCCGGTCGGAGAACGCGAAGAAGTATCCCCGCTGGCGGTAGTTGGGGGTCACCGCGGGCGGATGGAAGGTGTCCAGATTGACGTACTTCAGGTTCTGGGGGTAGATGGACAGCACCGCCGTGACGTCGTGGGTGTCGCCGGGATCCCAGTCGATGCGGGTGAAGGAATCGAAGGTCTCCAACTGGGTCACGTTGTCCGGTTCCGGCAGCGACGGCACGTCGGTCAGAATGAAGCGGTATTCGAGATGCTGGGTGAACCAGACGCGGTTGCGCACCAGCGGCCCGGCCAGCGCCAGCCGCGGCGTGAACGACTCGAAGCCGCGGGTGCTGCCGTCCACCCAGCGCAGGCGCGGCATGAAGTTGGTCAGGAGGAACTTGAACGTGTCCGTGCCCCGCCGGGTCTCGATGGTGGTGACGGCGCCGGTGAACTTGCCGTATTCGGCCGCATACGGGTTGGCGTGCACCTTCACGCTTTCGATGGCCTCGATGGGCAGCTCCATGGCGTACTGGCCGGTCACCGGATCGGTCACGTTGACCGAGTTGACCAGCAGGCCGCTCTGGCTCGCCCGCGCCCCCTTCAGGTTGAGCAGACCGTCGGGCCCGCGGACCACCCCGGGGAGCAGCGGCAGGGCGTCCTGGAACTTCTCGTTCACCAGGGGGGCCGTGCGGAGCAGCTCTTCGCGCAGTTCCGCCGGCAGCGTCGGCTGCCGGGCCTGTTCCTGCTCGCTCTCGGCCACCACGTCCACGGAGGCGGCGAGCTGCTCCAGCGGCAGCATCAGCTCCGCCTCCAGCGGCTGGTCCCGGAGCACGGTGACTTTGCGGCGGATGGTGACGAATCCGTCCATCGCCGCCACGACGACATATTCGCCCGCCGCGACGTCGGCGAACTCCACGTCGCCGTCGTCGCCGGTAAAACTCTGCAGCGATCGTTCCCGGGCCGCCGGCTGCAGGATCACGGTGGCCCCGGGCAGCGGCTGCACGCCCCCCGAGGGGAGCGCGAACCGGACCGTGATCCGCACCGGTCCCGCGGCGCCGGCCCAGAAGGGGCCGGCCGCAAACAGGATCACGACGGCCAATCCCAATCGGAGGGCTATGCCATGAGCGCGTCGCATCGAATCGATATCCTCAGCAGGTGGCATCCATCCGGCCGCCAGGCCGGATGGCCCGCCCGTCGATGGACCAGCCGACACGATCCGGAACAGACATCGCCTGAAACATTCAGTTGTTCCCGTCTTCCGGATCCCGGCCGGCCTCGGCGCGGGAGGGCGCCAGCGGATCGCCGTGGCGGATCACTTTCTCCACGGCATAGATGGTGCGCTGGCTGGACTCGAAGTAGACGCGGGTGAGCATCTCGCCCAGCAGTCCGAAGCAGACGAGTTGCACGCCGGCCAGCACCAGCAGCACGGCGAACATCAGCAGCGGCGCGTGCTGCGTGAACACGTCGCCGCCCAGCAGCAGCTTCTTGGCCACCAGGAACAGCCCGGTGCCGACCCCGCCGAACAGGCACAGCAGGCCCGGCCGGCCGAAGAAGTGCAGCGGCCGGGTGATGTACTTGAGCAGGAAACGGATGGTGATCAGGTCGAACATCACCCGGAACGTGCGCATGATGGTGTAGTGCGAGCGGCCGTGCTGTCGCTTCCGGCTGTTGATGGGCACTTCGAGCACCCGGGCGCCGTACGCCAGCGCCAGCGCCGGAATGAACCGGTGCAGATCGCCGTAGAGCCGGACCTGGGAGAGGATGTCCCGGCGGTACGCCTTGAACGTGGTCCCGAAGTCGTGAATGTCGAGGCCGGAGAACCGGGCCATGATCCAGTTGGCGATTCGCGACGGCAGCTTGCGGGACAGGAACGGGTCGATCCGCTCCTTGCGCCAGCCGCTGGCGATGTCGCACGCGTCCTCCCGGACCGGCTGCAGCAGGGCCGGGATATCGGCCGGGTCGTGCTGCAGGTCGCCGTCCATGCTGATGACGATCTCCCCGCGGGCATGGTCGAAGCCCGCCGCGAGGGCGCCGGTCTGGCCGTGGTTGCGCCGCAGTTTCACGCAGACGACGCGGGGGTCGCGGCGGACCAGGGCAAGGATGGCGCCCACGGAGCCGTCGGTGCTCTTGTCGTCCACGAAGATCAGCTCGTACGCGGCGGCGATCCCGGCCATGACCCGGGTGATCTCCTCGTAGAGCAGCGGGATGTTCGCCTCCTCGTTGTGGAAGGGAACGACGATGGAAACCGCGGGCGCTGACGATTGACTCATCACACTCATCCTTTTCCGGCCGCCCCGTCGGGCGCAGCCGGATGAAGTCGCGGCGGTCAATCCGCCGTGAGAAAGTACATCTCCAGCGGCACCTGGGCACGGGGCGGGGCCGTGTCGCGAGCCGCCACGATCTCCCCGAATTCCGTTCCGTCGAGCCGGAACACCCGCACCATGGGCCGCCCGTCGATCCGGACGCTCAGCAGGTCCTCCTCCCGGTTCCACAACCGGGAGTGGAACGCCATGTTCTCGTAATAGATCCGGCCCGGCTGCAGGAAGACGAAGACGGGCGCCGTCACCGGCAGGGAGAACCGGGCGTCGGACAGATTCGCCACCCGCACATCCCGGCGGCCGCTTCGCTCGAGATAATAGCTGAAGACGGCCGGAGTTTCACCCACCACGACGCTGCCCGGAGGCGCCTGCCGGAGGGTGTCGGCGATCGCCTCGCGCAGCCGGAGGTCGTAGCACTCGTCATGGGGAAAGTAATAGGCGGCGCGCTCCGCCCCGCCGCCGATCCCGTTGACGTAGAGGGCATAGAACGGATGCGCCGCGACCAGCGCCGCCAGCGAGACCAGCACCACCAGGGCGGTCAGCGCGGTCTCGGGGATCCACCGATAGGCCGGGGAACCGGACCGGGACAGACGCGCGGCGATCCACTCGGCTCCGGCGAACGTCCCAAAGGCAGCGGCGAGATACACCACCGGCATGAGGCTGAGAATATAGCGCAGGAATTTCACACCGGTGACCGAGTACGGCACCAGCCAGAACACCAGCCAGAGCAGGACAAACATGGGGCCGGCCTCCCGCCATCGCCGCACGCACAGCGCCGTGCCGGCGACGAACGCCAGCAACACCAGCGGCGGCATTTTGACGATCAGCGCCAGCAGATAGAAGTACCACGGCGTGCCGCCGAACGGCGTCAGGGTGATGCTGTTGGGGAACAGGTGGCCGAACATGACGTAGCCGTGATGCGTGACCGTGGCCTGGCCCGTGTAGGATAAAATGTGCGCCATTACCGCGGGGTGCAGGATCATGGGATTGGCCAGCAGAAAGACGGCGCCCATCACCGCGACGTAGCGCAGCAGCTCCCGCTTCCCGTAACGGTCCGGCGGATACAGGCCGGGGTTGACTCGGCGATGGAGGTAGAAGAACAGGAGCGTCACTCCCCAGAAGTGGGGGAAATATTTGCTCGCCAGCAGCAGGCCGAAGCACGCTGCCGACAGCAGGTAGAACAGCCGTTTCCGGCGCGCAGCCTCATCCGGCGTCGTCTTCATCCGCCAGTGGAAGTAGATGCCCCACAGCAGGAAGAACACCAGCAGCGTGTCTTCCTTGGCCATCTGGTTGACGAACACCGCGTGGATGCCGACGGCCCACAGGAACGCCGCCAGCAGGCCCACCCGGCGGGAGAAGAACGCGGCGCCCACCAGGAACAGCGGGATGACCGTCAGGGTGCCCGCCAGGACGTTGGGAAGACGGACGGCCACCTCGTCGGTGACAAGACCGCCGCCGTTCGCCCCGATGCTCCAGCGGTTCCAGAGATCGGCCGCGGTGACCGACACGAGGATGAGGCTCTTGAGAAGCATGGGGTGTTCGGCGTTGCCGGTGAAATCGCCCCGCTGGTACTGCCGCACGGTCTGGAGCTTGTTCACCTCGTCTTCAGCCAGCCCGCGCTCGGCCAGGCCCGAGAACCGGACCACGGCGCCCAGCAGGACGGCCGCCAGCAGCAGGCAGACTGTTTCCCTGCGGTAGCCGCCTTTCGAGGTATCGGGACTTGACGTCGACATCATCGCTGTCGTTCCACCGGCTGATTTCGCCGGGTTTACGGTCCTTCCAGCTCCGGCAGGATGCGTTTCTCCCAGTAAGGCATCAGCAGGTCGGCGATCTGCCGGAGGTGCGCGCAGAGCCGGCGCTTGTCCTCGGGCGAGACGGCCGCGAACACGTCCTGGAGGAACCGGGCGCTCTTGGGGAGAAAATCCTCCATGAGGGCGATCCCCCGGGGCGTGATCTCCGCCAGGCGCTTCCGCCGGTCCTGGGGATCCTCCCGCCGCCCGACAAGTCCTTTCCGGACCAACCCCTGGACCAGACCGGTGACATTGGCCGGACTGACCAGCAGCAACTCGCCGATTTCGCCCAGGGCGCATTCCTGGCCCCGCTTCATGTAGAGGAGGGTCAGCACGTCCATGGACTGGGGCGTGATCTTGTATTTGGCGAAAGCCCGCTCCATGACGGACGCCAGGATGTGGTAGGTGTTGGACAGCTCCACGACGAGCCGGATGGCCGTGTGGTCATAGTCCGGGAACTGCTCGTCGAGCTTCTCGATGATCGCCTGCAGGTGCTGATCGCGCATGCCGTTATCCTTGTCACCCGCCTCCGCCGCGCGTCGGTCAGGGAGCCGCCGGGCCCGGCTCGACGCCGCCGCCCAGCACCTTGTACATCTCCACCCGGTTGGCCCGGCGGGCCAGGCGGACGACGACCAATCCCTGCTGGGCGTTGTAGAGCGCCCGCTGCGCCACGAGGACGTTCAGGTAGCCGTCGATGCCCGCCTGGTACCGGGCTTCCGCCAGCCGGTTAGTTTGCGCCAAGGCATTCACCAGCGCCTCCTGCGCGTTCTGCTGCTCCACGAGGGTGACGCTCAGGCTGAGCGCGTCGCTGACCTCGCGGAAGGCCGACTGGATGGCCGATTCATAGGCGGCGACGGCGATGTCCCGGTCCGCCTGCGACACCTGGTAGTTGGCCTGGCGGGTGCCCCAGTCGAAGATGGGCAGCACCGCCTGGGGCACGAAATTCCACGAGCGGGAACCGAACTTGAACAGGTCGGCCAGGTCGCTGCTGGTCAGCCCGACGCCGGCGGTCAGGGTGATCCGCGGGAAGAACGCCGCGCGCGCCGCCTCGATGTTGGCGTAGGCGCCCCGCAACTGGTGCTCGGCGGCCCGGATGTCGGGCCGGCGGAGCAGCACGTCGGAGGGCAGTCCGGCGGCCACATCCCGGAAGTCGGCCACCGCGTCGAGCTCGGTGGGGAGCTCGTCGGGCGGCACCGGCGCGCCCACCACCAGGTCGAGGGCGTTCCGGTCCAGGGCGATGAGGCCGTTGTAGCGGGCGATGTCCACGCGGGCGGCTTCCACCAGGGACTGCGCCTCGTGCACGTCCAGGTCGGAGGCGATGCCGAAATCCCGGCTGCTGCGGATCAGCTCGTACGACTTCTGCTGGGCGTCGAGGGTGGCCCGGGCCAGCCGCAGGTTCTCCTGGTCCGCCGCCAGCGTCAGATAGCTGGCCGCCACGGCGGCCACCAGCGAGATCTGGGCGGCCGAGCGGGCCTGCTCCGTGGCCAGGTATTGCTCCAGCGCCTGCTCCTTCAGACTGCGGATGCGCCCGAAGAAATCGATCTCCCACGCGGTGGCGCCGAGGCTCAGGGTGTACTGGACGACCGTTTTCGACTCATCGGCGTCCGACAGGTTCTTCGGCACGCGGTAGGCATCGATGGCGGCGGCCGCGCTCACCGTGGGGTACTGCGCGGCGCGCTGGATGCGGTACAGGGCCTGGACCTTGTCGACGTTCAGCGCCGCGATGCGCAGGTCCCGGTTGTGCTCCAGCGCCCGCCCGATCACGGATTGAAGCTTCGGATCGGTGAAAAACTCCCGCCAGCCGAGCTCGGCGGCCGCGGGCGCGCCGGTCCCGGCCGCCGCCTCGCCGGTGGCCGGCTCCGGCCAGGCGGCCGGCACCGGCGGAGTCGGTTGTTCGTACGCCTGCCGCTTCGGGCAGCCGCAGAGGAGCAGGGCCAGTCCCAGTGTGAGAATGAGGATACGGTTCATGGTGCTATTCCTCCTGCGGCTGGAGCTCATCCGGCGCGTGGGACGCTACCCGGCGGCTCGTTTTCCGTCCGAAGACCTGGACCACCAGCACATAGAACAGGGGGATGAAGAAGATGGCCAGGAAGGTGGCGGTGATCATGCCGCCCAGCACGCTGGTGCCGATGGCCTGCTGGGCGCCGGCGCCCGCGCCGGCGGCCATGGCCAGGGGCAGCACCCCGAAGCCGAACGCCAGCGACGTCATCACGATGGGCCGGAGCCGGAGCCTGGCGCCCTCGAGGGTGGCCTCGATGAGACCGGTCCCCTGCGCCACTCGCAATTTGGCGAACTGGACGATCAGGATGGCGTTCTTGGTGGTGAGGCCCAGCACGGTGAGCAGGCCGATCTGGAAGTAGACGTCGTTGGGCAGGCCGCGCCAGGTGGACGCCAGCACGCCGCCGATGACCCCCAGCGGCAGGGCGAACAGGATGGAGATGGGGATCGTCCAGCTTTCGTACAGGGCGGCCAGCACCAGGAAGATGGCCAGAATGGAGAACGTGTACAGCAGTCCGGTCTGGGCCTGGCCCATGCGCTCCTGGTACGACAGGCCGGTCCAGTCGTGGCCGAGCCCCTGGGGCAGTTTCGCGACGATTTCCTCCATGGCCTGCATGGCCTCGCCGGAGCTCCGGCCGGGCGCCGCCTCGCCGAGGAAGTTCAGCGCCGGGAAGCCGTTGTACCGCTCCAGCCGGGGCGAGTCGTAGATCCACCGCCCCGAGGCCAGCGCGGAAACGGGCACCATCTCGCCCAGGTTGTTGCGGACGTAGAGTCGATCCAGACCGTTCGGCAGCATGCGGAAGGCGGTGTCCGCCTGGGCGTACACCCGTTTGACGCGGCCGCCCTGGATGAAGTCATTGACGTACGCGCTGCCGAAGGCCGTGGCGATGGTGGCCTGGATGGCGGTCACGCTCACCCCGAGGGTGCCGGCCTTTTCCCAGTCCGTGTCCACCTTGTACTGGGGCACGTCGGGCAGGCCGTTGGGCCGGACCGCCGCCAGCCGCGGATCCTGCATGGCCTGCATCATGAGCAGGCCGCGGGCCTCCATCAGCCGGGCGTGGCCGAGTCCGCCGCGGTCCTGCAGCATGAAGTCGAACCCCTTGGCCTGGCCGAGCTCCACCACCGCCGGCGGCGGGAACGCGAACGCCAGGGCGTTCCGGTAGCCGGCGAACACGCCCATGGCGCGGCCGGCCACCGCCTTCACCTTAAGGTCCGGCCGGTCGCGCAGCTCCCAATCCCGAAGCTTGATGAACGACATGCCCTGGTTCTGGCCGCGGCCGGCCATGCTGAAACCGGTGATGGTCATGCAGGATTCCACGGCCTCCTTCTGCTCCACCAGGAAGTGGTGCCGGAGCCGGGTCATCACCGCTTCGGTCTGCTCCAGGGTGGACCCGGGGGGGAGCTGGACCATGGCCATCATCATCCCCTGGTCCTCGTCGGGCAGGTACGACGTGGGCATCCGCATGAAGTAGTAGCCCATGGCCGCGACGATGAGCACAAAAAGGAGGAGGTAAGGCGCCTTGACCCGCAGGATGTGCCCCACCAGCGACTGATACTGCTCCCGCAGGAAGTTGAAGCCGTGGTCGAACCAGAGGAAGAACGGCCGGAACAGGCGGAAGCCGGTTTCGGCCGCCTCGTGCCCCTTGGCCACGGGCTTGAGGAGCGAGGCGCAGAGCACGGGCGTCAGGATCAACGCCACGAGCACCGACAGCATCATCGAGGAGATGATGGTGATGGAGAACTGGCGGTAAATGACCCCGGTGGAGCCGGGGAAGAACATCATGGGGCCGAAGACGGCCGAGAGTACCAGGCCGATGCCCACCAGCGCGCTGGTGATCTCGCCCATGGACTTGCGAGTGGCGTCGCGCGGCGACAGCCCCTCCTCGCTCATGACGCGCTCCACGTTCTCCACGACGACGATGGCGTCGTCCACCAGCAGCCCGATGGCCAGCACCATGGCGAACATGGTGAGCATGTTGATGGAGAAGCCGAACAGCGCCAGCACCCCGAAGGTGCCCAGCAGCACCACGGGCACGGCGATGGTGGGGATCAGGGTGGCCCGCAGGTTGCCCAGGAACAGGTACATGATGAGGAACACCAGGATGATCGCCTCGATGAGCGTCTTGACCACTTCCCAGATGGCGACCTTCACGAAGGGCGTCGTGTCGTAGGGGAAGACCGCCTTCATGCCGGCGGGGAAGTACCGCGACAGTTCCTCCATCTTGGCCTTGACCGCGTCGGCGGTGTCCAGGGCGTTGGCGCCCGGCTCCTGCCGGACCGCCAGGCCGGCCATCGGCATGCCGTTGTGCTTGGAGATGACGTCATAGAACTCGGTCCCCAGCTCGGTGCGCGCCACGTCCCGGACCCGCACCACCGATCCGTCGGGATTGATGCGCAGCGGAATGGCGGCGAACTCCTCGGGAGTCTTGAGCAGGGACTGCACGATGATGGACGCGTTGAGGCGCTGGCCGGGAACGGCCGGCATCCCGCCGAACTGGCCGGCGGATACCTCCACATTGTACGCGCGGACCGCCAGCACCACGTCGCTGGTGGTCATGTTGTACTTGGTGAGCCGGTCCGGGTTCAGCCAGATCCGCATGGCGTACTGGGACCCGAACGCCTCCACCTCGCCGACGCCCGGCACCCGGGCCAGCGACGGCTGGATCTGGGACGCGCAGTAGTCGTTCAGGTCGTGCTGGTCCAGGTCGGCGCTCTCGCTCCGGAGGCCGACGATCATCAGGTAGTTCCGGGTGGACTTGCTGACCGTGACGCCGCGGCGCTGCACGTCCTCCGGCAGCATGGCCAGCGCAAGCTGGAGCTTGTTCTGCACCTTCGCCCAGGCCAGGTCCGGATCGGTGCCCGGCGCGAAGGTCAGCGTGAGGGTGCCGGTGCCCGACGAGTCGCTGGTGGCGGACATGTACAGCATCCGGTCGAGGCCCGTCATCTTCTGCTCGATGATCTGGACCACGCTGTCCTCGACGGTCTTGGCCGACGCGCCGGGAAAGACCGCGGAGATGGAAATGGACGGCGGGGCGATGGGCGGATACTGGGAGATGGGCAGGTTGTAGATGGCCAGACCGCCGCCCAGCATCATGCCGATGGCGATGACCCAGGCGAAGACCGGGCGGTCGAGGAAAAATCTGGACAGCATGGACTCCCCCTACTGCTTCGGCGCGGCGGCCGGCGGGTTGGTGTCGTCACCCGGCGAGCCTGCCGGCGGCGCACCGAAGGGCTGCGCCTTGACCGCCATGCCGGGCCGCACCTTCTGCAGCCCTTCGACGATCACGCGGTCGCCCGCCGCCAGCCCCGCGGTGACGAGCCACTTGTCGCCGAGCGCGCGGTCCAGCGTCAGGGCCCGCTGCTCCACCTTGTTCCCGGCGTTCACGATCCAGGCGACGGGCCTGCCCTTCGGATCGCGGGTGATCCCCTGCTGGGTCACGCAGAGCGCCTGTTCGTCCACGCCCTCCTCGACGACGGCCCGAACGAACATGCCGGGAAGGAGGATCTGTTTGGCGTTGGGGAAGACCATCCGCAGCGTCACCGAGCCCGTCGTCGGGTCCACGGTCACGTCGCGGAACTGCAGGGCGCCTTCCTGCGCGTAGGTGGCGCCGTCCTCCAGGATGAGCTTCACCTTGTTTCTGGAGACGCCGTTGGAGAGGCGGCCATCCTCGAGGCGGTGCCGCAGCCGCAGGAGGTCCGCGCTGGACTGGGTGACATCCACGTAGATGGGATCCAGTTGCTGGATGACTGCCAGCGGAACCGGCTGGTAGGCCGTCACCATGGCGCCCACGGTGACGTTGGATTTGCCGATGCGTCCCGAGATGGGCGCCTTGATGGGTGTGTAGGCGAGGTTGATCCGGGCGCTCTCCATGGCCGTCCGGCTGATCTCCAGGGCCGCTCGCCGCGCCGCCAGGTTGGCCTCGGCCTGCCGGAGCGCGGCGCTGGCGTCGTCGTAATCCTGCTGCCCCACGGCATGAATCGCCACGAGCCCCTTGAGGCGCTCGGCCCGGGACCGGAGGGCCGGCAGGTTCGCCTCGGCCACGGCCAGTTCCGCCTCCGCCGCGCCGAGCGCGGCTTTGGTCTGGTCGTAGGCCGCCTGATACGGCTCGGGATCGATCTGGTACAGCAGCTCGCCTTCCTGTACGTAGGCGCCTTCCCGGAAGAGGCGGCTCTGGATGAGGCCGTTGACCTGGGGCCGAATCTCGGCCACCAGGAAGGCGGACGTCCGACCGGGCAACTCGGTGGTGAGCACCACCCGCTCGGCCTGGACCGTCACGAATGCTACCTCGGGCGAACCCGCCGGCGGAGGCGCCGGCTGCGACCCGCAGCCCGCCAACAGGAGCCCAGCCATGAGGGCCGTCGCGGCGATCACCCGATTCAGCCAGTATCTGCTCGGCATAGGTACACTCCTCAATCTGCTTTCGAACGCTGCACAGGATATCTAATTCACTTACAAATAGTCAAGTACTTAAATATTTATCGCAGAAAAATTTATATTCTAACAAAATCAATGATTTAAACGAATTATACATCTGTCTGAATAGGCCGAATGCAAAATTTCGGCCCGTGTCAAATTCCAGCCGAATCCATCAGGTCATATCCAATAATAATGGGCGAGCGCCGCCTGGCGCTTCACTACTGGGAGTCGGACAGCGTTCACGGCGATGTCTCCTTATTGGGGATCACGGCTCGGCTGTCCGGCCGTCCGCGAGGAGGGCAAGCTATAGAGAAAGGTTTCGCCGCAACACATGACGAATTCGCGCGGGATCCCGAACGATCAGCGTCCCCGGGTCGCGGCGCTTTCTACGGTTCGACCGTCGCCGGATCGTTCCGCCCGGCATACTTCTCGAAGAGCTCCCGCGTGAGCGCCTTCAGCGCGGCGTCGCACTTCGGCGTGGCGATGTTCGTGAGGATGACCACGGCGAAGTCGGCGGCCGGATCGAACAGGATCCGGGCGATGTTCATGCCGTTGGAGCCGCCGTGGAAGATGACCGGATTGGGGTAGCTGTCCAGTTTCATCTCGCCCCAGCCGAAGGCATACCGGCCCGACGGCGGCGTGCCGATGGGGGCGTCCTTGGCCGGCGGCATCTCGGCGACCATGGCGTGGAGCTTCTTCAGGGTGTCCGGCCTCACGATCGCGGGACCGCGCTTCCCCTGGCCGGCGTTCCAGCCCGCCCAGCGCGCAAAATCGAGCACCGACATGTGGGCGAGCCCCGCGGGGCCGATCACCGCCGGGTTGTCCGCCATGGGACCGGCGAGCATCGGCTTGATCTTGCCCCCGATGAAGGCATGCGGCAGGGGAGCGTCCACCCGGCCCGGGGTGCACTGCGGCCCGAGGCCCGCCGTGCGCAGCGCCAGCGGCTCGAAGATCCACTCGACGATCAGCTCTTCCCAACTCTGCCCCGCCAGGCGCTCGATCATGGCGCCCACGATGGTGTAGTTGAGGTTGGAGTACTCGAAGCGGACGCCGGGCCGGCCGGGCATGGGCAGGGCCGCCCACTTGCCCACCAGCCAGGCCCGGATCTCGTCGAGGTTGCCCGGAGGACAGCCGTCCATATTGGTGAGGAAGACCAGGTACGACTTGGCTTCCTTCGACAGGTTGTCGCTGGGGAGCCCGCTGGTGTGCGAGAGCATCCGCTCCACTGTCAGTGCCTTGAAGACGGGGTCGGCCCCGTCGCCGAGCTCCGGGAACACCTCGCCGATGGTGGAGTCCCAGCGGAGCTTCCCGTGCTCCACCAGGATCGCGGCCATGGTGGCGGTCATGGCCTTGGTGTCCGAACCCAGGTGGAACCGGTCATCCAGAGTGACGGGAATCTGGGTGCCCCACCGGCGGGTGCCCACGGCCCCGACGGCGATCACCTGTCCGTCCTGCACCACCGCCGCGGCCAGGGCCGGGATCTCGTACGCGGCCAGGTACGGCTGGAGCAGCGGGTTCAGCGACTCCTGCGCCGGGGCGACTCCCCCGGCCAGAACCAGCGCCAGAACGACAACCACAATCCGGATCTGATAGGGTGTGTGCATCACCAATCATCCTCCTCATCAAAGAGACTGTTCAGGGCCACGGCGAGACGGCCGGCCAGCCGGGCGTTGTGGCGCAGCAGCGACCGGTTGGCCGCCAGTGACGCCCCGCCCGTGAGCGCCGCCACCCGGGCCAGCAGAAAGGGGGTCAGGTCCTTGCCCCGAATCCCCCGGGCCTCCGCTTCGGCCTGGGCGCGCTCGACGGCCGCGTCGACCATGGCCGCGTCCAGCGCGTCCGCCTCCGGGACGGGGTTCACCACCAGCACGCCCCCGTCCAGATCCAGATCCCATTTCGCCTCGATCACCCGGACCACGTCTTCGGGCGTATCCACCCGCCCGTCCACAGCAAGGCCGGAGGTGCGACTGTAGAAAGCCGGGAACTCGTCGGTGCCGTAGCCCAGCACCGGCACGCCGAGGGTCTCCAGCAGCTCGCGGGTCAGGGGCAGGTCCAGGATGCTCTTGGCGCCCGCGCACACCACGATCACCGGGTAGCGGGCCAGTTCCGCCAGGTCGGCGGAGATGTCGAACGTCTGCGGGGCGCCGCGATGGGCGCCGCCGATGCCGCCTGTGGCCATCACCTGGATTCCCGCCACCCACGCCCCGATGATGGTGGCGGCCACGGTGGTGGCCCCGAGTCCGCCCCCGGCCACGGCCACGGCCAGGTTGCGGCGCGAGAGCTTGGCCACCGGCTCGCGGCCGCAGGCCAGGCGCTCGATCTCGGCCGTCGTCAGGCCGATCCGCAACCGGCCGTCCATCACCGCCAGGGTGGCCGGCACGGCGCCCTGGGCCCGGACCGCCTCCTCCATCTCCAGCGCGGCGGCCACGTTGTCGGGGTACGGCAAGCCGTGGGCGATGACCGTGGACTCCAGCGCCACCACCGGTCGGCGCGCCTGCTGCGCCTCAGCCACTTCGGCGGCGATGTGGATCAGGTCCTCGTTGAATTTCACGGGCGCCCTCCGTCCGTCGTCGGATTCAATCCGGCCGGGTTCAGCAGCTCCGGCGTGATGGCGGGGCTCACGGCGGCGAGGCTGGTCACGGTGAGCGCGGCGGCGCGGCGTCCCGCCTCCGCCGCCAGCCGCGGCGGCAGTCCCTTCAGGATCGCCGCGAAGGCGACGGCGAACAGCGCGTCCCCCGCGCCGGTGACGTTGGCCACCGCGGCGGGGAGCGCGGGGATGTGGCTGGAGAACTCCGGGTGCTCCACGTGGAAGCCGTCCGCGCCCAGGCTGACGATGGCCGTGCCGGCGCCCATGGCGCGCAGCCGCCGGGCGCACGCGGCCGCCTCGGCCGGGGTGTCGCAGGGCAGGCCGGTGAGCGTGCGCGCCTCGGCGCGGTCCGGCTTGATGAGGACGCAGCCCGGGATGGCCGGCAGCGCCCGCCGGGCCCGCTCGTGGGCCACCGACTCCACCGCGTAGGGCACCTTCAGGCGACGGCACCGCTCCGCCAGCGCCGCGACGGCGGTTTCCGACAGGTTGGCGTCGATGACCGCGCCATGAAAGTCCTGCAAATCGGGCAGCGCGTTCAGCACGGCGAACGGCGAGATGGCCTCCGTGCCGGTGCCGCAGAAACCCCGGTCGAGGGAGCCGTCGCCGTTGAGGAGCGCCAGGTAGACACCGGTGCGTGACCGCGCGGACAGCCGCGCCTCGATGCCCAGCTCCCGGATGTTGTCCAGCAGGAAGCGCCCGGCGAAATCGTCGCCCAGGTCCGTCACCAGGGTCACCCGGCAGCCCAGGCGCGCCAGGTTTTCCGCCACGTTGCGCCCCGCGCCGCCCGCCCCCAGCGTGACCACGCCCTCGTTGGACGTGTCCCGCTCCACCCGCGAGGTAGGTCGGGCGACCACGTCCAGGATGGAGCTGCCGACGACGACGATCCTCATGCGCCGCGCTCCCGCAGCGCGCGCACCCGGTCCATGAAGCGGTGAACCCGGTCGGCGTCCACCGGCCGGTCCCAGCGGCCGCCCGCCTTGAAGTGCGATCCGACGATGAGCCCGTGGGCGTGGGGGAGGTAGCGCTCGACGTTGGCCTCCGTGACCCCTGAGCCCACCAGGACCGGGACGCCCACCGCGCCGCGCACGGCGGCGAGTTCCTCCGGATCCGTCTCCCGGGCGGTGGCGATACCGGTGACGACGATGCCGTCGGCGGCGAAGAACTCCGCCGCGCGGGCGGTCTCCACGATGTCGACGTCGGCGGTCACGGCGTGGGAGCTGTGCTTCTTCTTCACGTCCGCCAGGACGGCCACCGCTTCGGCGCCGATGGCGCGGCGGTAGCGGAGCAGCTCGCCGGCGCAGGCGTCGATGTACCCCTCGTCGGCGATGTGGCCGAACACGAAGCCCTCCGCGCGGATGAAGGCGCACCCCGCGGCCTGCGCCGCCGCCAGCGCCTCCCGGTTCGCCCCGGCCAGGATCTGGACGCCCGTGGGCAGCCCGCCGGCGCGGGCCGCCGCCTGGGCCGCCACCGTCATGGCGGCGGTGATCTCGGGACCCACGGCGCGGTTCAGGTAGGGCACGTCGTGCATGTTCTCCACGAGCAGCGCGTCCACGCCCGCGTCGCGGTAGACGGCCGCCTCGGCCGCGGTCCGGTCCACCACCGCCGCCAGCGAGCCGCCGTGCCGCGGCGTGCCGGGCAGGGCCCCGACGTGGATCATGGCCAGAATCCGCCCCGGCCGGCTCATGAAGGCAAGCGCTGGATGCATCGCGGTTCGCTCCTTGCCGGCGGCGCCCGGCCCAGGCCCCTCGGATCGGTCCCTCGGTACGCCGTCGGTTCGTGAAAGTCGGCGCTCACAGATTACTGTAAATGCCCACCGGATGAAAGAGCATTGGTTAAGCGACCCGTGAGGCGGGTCGAAGGGGGAAGCCCCGGGCGCGAGCCCGGGGTTTGTGGCGCCGATCATCGTTGGGCCGCGACCCGCGAGGCGGGTCGAAGGTGGGTAGCCCCGGGCGCGAGCCCGGGGTGTGTTGAACCAATCATCGTTGAGCCGCGACCCGCGAGGCGGGTCGAATGTGGTGCAAAGCTCGATGGGAAGATCCGGCAAGCGGGCGCCGTCAAGGCGTTGAAACCGGCCCTGAGCCGCTCCGGCGGCCGATCATATTCGACCCGCGTCGCGGGTCGCCCCGGCTCACGGCGGGGCGGAACGGACCCCGGGTTTCACCCGGGGCTACCCATGTTCGACCCGCGAGGCGCGGGTCGTTTCCCCGCCGGCGATCCCCTTGCTGGAAATCGTGGACCTGTGACCAAGAAATGATTCATCAGCGCACACGAGCTTGCCGCACAGGTGGCTACTCGCGTGCCGATTCTACAGGTACGAAGATCCCGACCCGCAAGGCGGGTCGAAGGTGGGTAGCCCCGGGCGCGAGCCCGGGGTTTGTGGCGCCGATCATCGTTGGGCCGCGACCCGCGAGGCGGGTCGAAGGTGGGGTGGGGTTCGAGAAGAACGCCACGGGCTACCGGCCTCGGGATTTCGGGGCCATTCCTGATCCGCCCAGACGGCCGATCATATTCGACCCGCGTCGCGGGTCGCCCCGGCTCACGGCGGGGCGGAACGGCCCCCGGGTTTCACCCGGGGCTACCCATGTTCGACCCGCGTGCCGCGGGTCGCTTCCAGGCCGGCGATCCCCTTGCTGAAAATCGTGGACCTGTGACCAAGAAATGATTCATCAACGCACACGAGCTTGCCGCACAGGCGACTACTCGCGTGCCGATTCTACAGGTACGAAGATCCCGACCCGCAAGGCGGGTCGAAGGTGGGTAGCCCCGGGCGCGAGCCCGGGGTTTGTGGCGCCGATCATCGTTGGGCCGCGACCCGCGAGGCGG